>Ga0265295_1000008_pt1 | contig 410909 bp, 378 predicted proteins | sample Munlansysbiofilm_FD_192503 | JGI IMG/M metagenome (GOLD analysis project Ga0265295, IMG submission 192503) | Leachate microbial communities from a municipal landfill in Southern Ontario, Canada - Methane capture system biofilm | ecosystem: Engineered > Solid waste > Landfill > Unclassified ... | reverse complement strand
GCATGTGTTAGGCATGCCGCCAGCGTTCATTCTGAGCCAGGATCAAACTCTCCGTAAAAAATTTATTTCAAGGACCTGTCTGCTGTTTAGTTTTCAAAGATCGATTTTCATTTAACGAACAGAAAAGATTTACATCTTTTAATTTCTTCTGTCAACTACTTTTTTTCAGTTTGTTAAATTTTTCTTAAAGAACTTGCCCCTCAAAAACTTTTGTTTTACTTCCCTGAGGAACGAGACAGCTTATAGTTCTTTTTACTTTAGATTGTCAAACCCTTTTTTTAATAAAAACCACATTTTTTTCAAAAGAAATCGCAACAATCTAAATTTACTCAGCATTTATATAAAAAATTAAAAAGAGCATTTGTTTCCTTTAGTGCAGATCTGGAAGAGTCGCCCATAAAATCTTTTATTGAATTTAAAAACTCCATCTTCTCTTCTTCAGTTTTATCTGTAAAAACTTTTAAACTTTTTTCAACGCAAGAATTAAATGTATTTGTCATTTCCTTTGTTTCTTTGTTCCTGCTTACAAGATCTTTATAAAGGGAGAGATCAAGACCAAAAAGTCTTCCAACAAGGGCTAGGTTTACTCTGAAAACCGGGGTAGAAAACTTTAAAATAGCTTCAGGAGCTATATTCTGTGCTTTTAAAAACTCTCCTGTTGCAATTGTAAGAAGATGGGTAAGCCCCTGCACTATTGACATATAACGATCATGAATTTCCGGTGTGCTTATAGTTACAACAGCACCGTCTTTTTCAAATATATTTTTAAAAACATCTGTGTATGAATTTCCCCGTCCTTTGCAAATTATTATATTTTGTCCGTTGAGATCTTCTGTATACTGTCCAAACATTGGGTGACATCCAAGAACCTCACAATTTGTGCTTTCAAGCATTTTTTTCACTATGTCTGTTTTGAGAGAGCAAATATCCATAAGAAGCTTATCATCTGCAAGCAAACATCCTATACTTTCCACTACCTCAAGGGCTGCTTCCATAGGAGTGCTCAAAATTACTATATCTGATTCTTCTGCAAGCATTTCATTTGTAAGCTCTGTGTTTATATCTGAAACAATAACTTTAAAGCCTTTTTTTTCAAAATATCTTCTGAGCCAAACACCCATAACCCCAAGACCGCCGATTATTCCAATAGTTTTATTTTTAAAAAAACTTTCATCCTTCATTTTCTATTGCCTTTTTTCTTAACAAATGATCTGCAACAACAATTGAGGCCATGGCTTCAGCAACAACATTTATTCTTGGAATTGCAGAAATATCATGGCGGCCTATGACTCTTATTTTTTTTTCATTTCCGTTTATATCTATTGTATTCTGCTCTATTGAAACTGAAGGTATAGGTTTTACAGCTATCCTTATAACAATATCATCTCCATTTGATATTCCTGCCAGAATTCCACCTGAATTATTGGTCTTAAACCCCTTTGAATCTATTTCGTCATTATTTTCAATACCTGTCATCCGGGAAGCTTTAAATCCAGCACCGATTTCAACACCTTTTACAGCACCTATGCTCATCATAGCTTTGGCAAGATCTGCATCAAGTTTGTCAAAAACAGGTTCACCAAGCCCAAAACCAGGATTTTCAATTACTATTTCCACAATACCGCCAACAGTGTTTCCCTTTGACCTGATAATATCAATTTTTTCTTCTGCTCTTTTAAAAGCATCAAGATCTGCCATAAAAAGAGAATTTTTATTTATGTCTTTAATATTAAAACTTTCAGATTTGATTCCTGCAATCTCTTTTGTATGGGAAAAAACATTAATCCCATGACTTTCCAAAACAAGCAAAGCAACAGCACCTGCTGCAACACGAGCCGCTGTTTCCCTTGCAGAAGCTCTTCCCCCTCCCCTATAATCCCGAATTTTATATTTTTTAAAATAGGTGATATCTCCATGACCCGGCCTGAAAAGGTCTTTTATATCATTATAAGCTGAAGATTTTTGATCTTTATTTTTTATCATGAGCATAATGGGAGTTCCTGTGGTTTTTCCTTCAAAAACCCCGGACATTAGATGAACTATATCCTCTTCTTTCCTACTTGTGCTGGTTTTATTGTCTTGACCAGGTTTTCTTCTGTCCATTATTTTCTGAATTTTTTCCATATCAAAAAAGATATTGGAAGGGCATCCATCAATAATAACTCCAAGACTTTCACCATGGGATTCACCAAAGGTTGTAATTTTAAAAATTTTACCAAAAGAGTTTCCAGGCATTTATATTATCCTTAAATATTTAATTCTTTGATTATTAAGTCTGCAAGTTCATCAATTCCAAGATTATCAGTATCAAAAATAAAAGAAGAGGTCTTTTTGTATAAAGGTTCTCTTTTTTTCAAAACTTCATCTATTTCTTTTTCCATGGTAAATCCTGTAAGAGACGGTCTTAAATCCCTGGTATTTTCATCAGAACAAATTCTTTTTTTTATGGTTGCCGGTTTTGCCTTAAGCCAGATTCCAATACCTTCAGATTTTATTAAATCAATATTTTCAGACTTTTCAACTACTCCGCCCCCTGTTGAAACAACAATATTTTCCTTTTTACAAATTTCTTTTAAATACTTTGATTCAAGATTTCTAAAATATTCCCAATTATTTTCCTCAACAATATTTGCAATTGTTTTGTTTTCATTTTCCTGAAGATAAAAATCACAATCATAAAAATTCAAATTAAGCTTTTTTGCTAAAAGTTTTCCAACAGAGGTTTTTCCTGTGCACCTGTATCCTATTAAAAAAACTTTCATTTTTCCAACACTCCCTCAAACACTTCCCAAAAATTTGGAAATGATTTTTTGACACAGTTTTCTTCTTCAATTTCAAGACCGTTTTTTGAACCTACTCCTGCAACAGCAAAACTCATTGCCATTCTGTGATCATCATAAGTTTTTACACAGCCATACTTATGTTTCCCACCTGAAATAACCATCCCGTCTTCTTTTTCCAAGGCTTTTATTCCAAGATTGTTAAGCTCTTTTACAACACAGCCTATACGATCACATTCTTTTTCCCTTAAATGGGCTACATTTCTTATTCTTGTTTCACCTTTTGCAAATGAAGCAACAACAGCTAGAGTTGGAGCAACATCAGGCATATCTTTCATATCCGCATCAATACCTTTGAGCTCTTTTCCCTCAACAAAAATCCCGTCTTTTTCCTCTTTTACAATACAACCCATTTTTTCAAGAAGTTTTGCAAACACTATATCTCCCTGGGATGAAGAAAAACTTACTCCTTTAACCTTGATTTTTGCTTTTTTTACTGCTGCAAGAGCAAAAAAATAACTGGCATTAGAACAATCCGGCTCTACCTCATAAATACCGGAATTATATTTTTGCTTTCCAGGCACATAAAATTTCATGTAATTTTCATGTTCAGCTTTTATTCCAAAATCTTTCATTATATTAAGAGTCATATCAATATAAGGCTTGGAAACAGGTTCATATAAAAGATTAATTTCAATTCCTTTTAAAGTAAGGGGTGCTGCCATTAAAAGTCCTGAAAGAAACTGACTGCTTATTCTGCAGTCAAGGTCAGTTTTCCCCCCTTTTTCAAGGTTCCCCCCTAAAAAGACAGGCGGACAACCAGTTTTTCCAACAGACTCTGCTTTGACTCCAAGCATTTCCAGTGAATCAAGAAGAGGATTTATTGGCCTTTCCTGCATTCTTTTATTTCCTGTTAAAATCACAGGTTTTTTACTTAAAGCAAAAACTCCTGTTAAAAGCCGCATCGAAGTTCCTGAATTCCCGAGATAAATTTCTTTATTTAATGGTGAAAAACTTCCCTTTTGTCCAAAAACAATCATTTTGTCTTCAGACCTTTCAATTTCTATTCCCATTGATTTCAATGCTTCCATTGTAAAAAGAGTGTCTTCGCTTTGAAGAGGCCTTAAAACCTGACAAACTCCCGTTGAAAGTGCTGAAGCAATAAGGGTTCTATGTGTATAGCTTTTTGAACCAGGAACAAAAACTTCTGCACTTTCTTTTATATTTAAAGGTTTTACAATCTTCATTTCTATCCTTTTCTTAACTTATGAAAGATTTTTTCCTTCATTATTTGAAAGGGAAACTTCTTGCCTGTCCATTTTTCAAACTGAAGCCCGCCCTGATAAACAAACATTCCTACTCCAGAAACAGCTTTAAAGCCTGACATGGCTGCATCTCTTAAAAACTTTGTATTTAAAGGATTGTAAACAATATCAAGGGCAACTCCTTTTCCCTTGAATAAAGACTTATCAACAGGAGATTTATTAATATAAGGATACATTCCAACAGAGGTTGTATTTATTATTATTTCAGGCTCAAGTTTTTCAATACTTTCCAGATCTACAAACTCAGCATTAAAATCTTTAGCAAGCTCTATTCCTTTGGACTTTGTTCTGTTTGTAATAAAAAGATCAGCATTTTCCGAGGCAAGCCCATAACAAACACCCCTTGAAGCACCTCCAGCTCCTATGACAAGTGTTTTTTTACCTTTAATTAGACTATGCTCCCTAAGGGAAAGAATAAAACCTTTCCAGTCAGTATTGTCTCCTTCAAGAACTCCGTTTTTGTTTGTAACAGTATTTACTGCTCCAATTTTTTTTGCACTTTCGCTTTGTTCATCAAGGTATTTAATTATGTTTTCTTTGTGTGGGACAGTAACGCTTACACCTTTAATGCCAAGACCTTTTATCCCTTTTACTGCCGATTCAAGATCAACCACTTCAAAAGCTGAATAAACTGAATTTAAAGATAATTTTTCAAAAGCAAGATTTTGCATAAAAGGGCTTAAACTGTGTTTTACAGGATTTCCAATAACTGCGAAAACCTCTGTATGAGCATCCATTTTTTTATCTCCGATTTTACATAAATTTTTTATAGGAACCTGAATGTTTTAAAAAAAGACAAACTTCTTTCATTTCAGCAATTACTGATTTTACAGAACTGTCTTTAATATGACCGTCAATATCCATTACAAAAAAGTAGTGCCAGTTTTTATGTCGTATGGGCCTTGACTCAAGCTTTACCATGTTTGCTCCTGCTGCTGATACAGGCTGAAGAGCCTTGTACAATGCTCCTGGAACATGGGAAGTTACAAACATTATTGTAGTTTTATCGTTTCCTGTTCTTTCAGGTTCATCTTCTCCAATAATAAGAAACCTTGTTATATTTCTTGTTGAATCTTCAATTCGTGAAGCTGCAATATTTAAATTGTAAAACCTTGAAGCTTCTGAATTTGCAATTGCAGCTGAATTTTTCTCTATTACAGCCTGTCTTGCTGCTGCTGCTGTACTGGACATTTCCTTAAGTTCAGCATCAGGAATATTTTCCTTTATCCATTTTCTACACTGGGCAAAGGCTTGAGGGTGGGAATATACAACCTCAATATCTAAAAGATTTGTAGTTGTTGATAAAAGATCATGGGAAATTGCAATTGCAATTTCTCCGCATATTTTAATCTGAGAATCAAACAAAAGATCAAGGGTATGATTTACAGCACCTTCTATTGAATTTTCAACTGGAACCACTCCAAATTTAAAATATCCTTTTTCAACTCCGCTAAAAATATCAGGAATCGAGTTTTTGGGAACAAATTGCCCTGAATAATCAAAATGTTTTAAAGCTGCTAGGTGAGTGTTTGTTGCTTCAGGTCCAAGATAAGCTACCATATTTGGATTTTGAATATCCCTTGAAGCAGACATTATTACCTGAAAAATATGATAAATCACATCTTCTGAAAGAGGCCCTTTATTATTATTTTTAAGACGCTCTAAAATATTCTTTTCCCTTGAACTATCTAAGACCTTTACTCCTGTTTCCCTTTTTATGTTTCCAATTTTCATTCCAAGCTCAAGTCTTTTGTTTAGAAGCTCTAAAATTGTATCATCAATTTTATCAATTTCTTTTCTATACAGACTTATTTCAGGATTATTAATTTTATTGTCCATTTTTAATTATTTTTCAGTTATAGTTTCGTCAATTTTATGACCGAAATGCCTTCCGCCCTCTTCAATTGCAACTAAAACCTCGTCTCCTTTTTTAAGGGACACTATTGAGACTGGACTTCCATCAGGAGAAGTAAGCCTTATTGTTTCAGCATTTTGTAAAATTATATTTAAGCTTCTTTCTTCAATTTTTGCTTCAACCAGCATAAGAGGTCTTTTTTCCTGCTTTATTCTTCCAACAACTGCTTCTTCTATTGTTCCGTCATACTTTGTTATAATTACGGTATCACCGGATTTTAATTCTGAAAGATAACTTGTTTTACCGCCAGGAACTCTTGTATAGGCATGTACAGGACCAGCATTAATTCTAAAAGGCCTTGGATTTACATATGGATTTTCTACAGTTTCAGCATGAACAAGAAAAAGGGCCGAACTTGTATTTCCAACAAGCATACCTTCACCGGGCAAAAGACTTGTGCATGTATCAACACAAACTCTGTCTCCCATTCCAAGAGAGGTTATTTTTTCAATAACTGCTTTTTCAAGCTGAATTTTTTCATTGGATTTTAAAAGGCTTTCTATTATTTTTTTAAGTTCCAATGGGGAATCTACATCAACCATTATTTGAGAAACACCTTTTTCCAAAATTTCAAAGGCTGTCTTAGCTTCTTCAAAGCTCTTAACTATTGGGGCAATGTCAGCTTTTTTAGCAATCAGATTTTCCAGAGGAATTATGCTCCAGTCTGTGCATTCAAGAATAACCAACTTGCCAAGACTCAGCTTATAAATCTCTTCTTCCTGACTTCCGTCTGTTATTTTATAAGTAACTGCGTCTTTACCTAATTTGATATCCCCTGTTTCTGAAATTGTTTTTACAATTCCAAGTTCCTTAACCTTTTCATCCATACCTTTTTCAACCATAATTCCTTCAACCCCGCATTCCAGGGCCGTAAGAGCCATTTCTTTATCAAAAGGTATATTTTTTACCCAAATCTTTCTTTTCATATTAAACACCTAAATTTTATGAATTAATAATTTTCATTGCCTCTTCAACGCTTGAATTTTCATGAATCAAAGCTGAAAATGCCCTTACTATTTTCTCAGGAGATCTATGCTGAAAAACATTTCTTCCTATGGACACTCCAGAACCACCTGCATCAAGTGAACCCTTAACCATTTCTAAAATATCTTTGTCAGAATCCATTTTTGCCCCCCCTGCAATAACCACAGGAACAAAACATCCTTCAACAACTTCCCTGAAACTTTCAGGACTGCCTGTATATGATACTTTTACAATATCAGCGCCCATTTCCGCCCCAACCCTTGCAGCGTGCTTTACAACTTCAGGATCGTATTCATCCTTAATTCTTTCTCCCCTTGGATACATCATGGCAAGAACAGGAATTCCCCAGCTCCTTGCCTCATAGGTTATTTTCCCAAAATCTTTTAACATATTCTTTTCTTCACCATTTCCAAGGTTTACATGAACTGAAACAGCATCGGCACCAAGTCTTATGGCTTCTTCAACAGAACATACTATTGTTTTTGCATTTGGATATACAGACATTGCAGTTGAAGCTGAAAGATGAACTATCAAGCCAATATCAGGCCCTTTTCCTCTAAGACCGTCTTCAACAGCACCTTTATGCTCAATAACAGCATTTGCTCCGCCTTTTGCAATCTTGTTCACAGCATCCTTCATGTTTTTAATACCTTCAATTGGCCCTACAGTAATCCCGTGATCCATGGGAACTATTATCGTCCTCCTGGTGTTTCTATTAATAATTCTTTCTAGCCTTATCTGCTTCCCTATCATTTTACTTTCCCTCACTCTAATAATAAAGTTTATACAAAAAAAAAGACCGGGGAGTTTGCTCTCCACGGTCTTTTTGTATATTATTAGTCTCCGTAGACAGCATTTTACCGGCTGTCCACGATGCTTTGATTCAAACTAGATAAAAGCACCTCCAGACAGACGCCTGCTAAAATAGAAGAACCAATAATAATAAATTTTGCAGATTTTGTTTACTGTCTGAAGTTTCATTGTCTGAATTTTTCCTTTTAATTTAAATCAATCTATTAACTAAAGACTGTTAATACATTTGTCAACATTTATTTTTTTATTTAAAACTTAGAAATAAATTTTTACAAAAATACTGCTTTTATAAGGCTCATAGGGATAATAAGCTTGACAGGACAGCGTCTTACAAGTAATTTTATAATGTTTTTATGATGGTTGTTTTTAATTTATAAAACAATATTCCAAAATAAATTTTATCTAAAAAGCTTTATTATTTTTAGTTTTTGAGAACTTAAAATATTTCTCAATCCCCAAAAGAATAAAACATATTATTAATAAACCAAGAAGGAGGAAGACATGAACAAAGGTGATTTAGTTGCTGAAGTTGCAAAGGTGCTCAGCAGCAAAAAAGATGCACAGGCTGCTGTTGATCAGGTTTTTTCAGCAATCACCGAGGCCCTGGCAAGACAAGAGAATGTAACTCTTGTTGGATTTGGAACATTCAAATCTTCTGACAGAAAAGCAAGAAAAGGAAGAAATCCCCAGACAGGTGAAGAAATTGATATCCCTGCACGCAAAGTTCCTAAATTTGTTCCTGGAAAAAACCTTAAAGATGCAATAAATTAACCATGAAAGTCCCGGTCATTGCATAACCGATTTAGGCCGGGACAAGATAAGAACAAATTAATCTTGCCAATCACCCTCCACTCAAAATATTCCATTGAATCAAACTTTTTTTTGACTTATAATCCATTGCAAAAAAACAAAACTTTTTTATACAAAAACAAAGGTTTTCTCCATAGTGCTTAAACAAGAACTGACAATAACAAACGAACTGGGGTTGCACGCAAGACCGGCTGCCTTGATTGCAAAAACTGTAAAAAAAGCTAGATTTGATATCTGGATTGAAAAAGACAGCATCAAGGTTGATGCTGGAAGTATGATAGATATTTTATCAATTGCCTGCCAAAAAGGTTCGCTAATCACATTGATTGCAGATTCCAGCGAAGACAAGAAAACTTTTGAAGAAATAAAAAATATTATTCTAAACGGTTTTGGAGAATAAATTTTGAATGACCAAATGCTTGAACAAAGAATACAAGGCATAGCCGGTGCTCCCGGTATATGTATAGGAAAAGCCTATCTTGTTGATTCGGGAAACGTTGATATAGTAAAAAAATACAGTCTTCCAAAAAGTGAAATTAAACCAGAAATCGCAAGATTTAAAACAGCAGTAAACAATGCAAAAAACGAACTAAAGGAAGTAATTAGAAATACTCCTCAAGCTCTTGGAGAGCATGTTCAAATTCTTGAAACACATCTTTTGCTTTTCAAGGACAAAATGCTTTATGAAAAAACAATTAAAACAATTGAACAAAAAGCTTTTAACGCTGAATGGGCTTTAAAAACAATAGTTGATGAAACAAAACGAATTTTTAAAAATATTGAAGATGAATATTTAAAAAGCCGGGGGGCAGATATTGTCCATGTTGCAGACAGAATAATGCTTAACCTCACAGGTGCTGTTGAAGTTAATATAGCAGGTATAAAAAAAAGAGTTATTCTGGTTGCCAAAGATCTTTCTCCCGCACAGACAAGCCAAATACAATTGGACAAAATTATGGGGTTTATCACTGATACAGGCGGAACAGCCTCTCACACAAGCATTATAGCCAGAACTTTAGAGCTTCCCTGTGTGCTGGGCCTGGAGAATGTAACCTCCCAAATAAAAAATGATGACATAATAATAGTAGACGGCCTTGAAGGCGTTGTAATAATAAACCCCGATGATGAAACTCTTATTGAATTTGAAGACAAGAAAAAAGACTACGAGCTAAGACATGCGGAAGTAACCAGAGCAAGTCATCTTCCGGCAAAAACAAAAGACGGTGTTACTATAAATGTAATGGGAAACATTGAGTTTGGTGAAGAAGTTGTTTCTGTTAAAGATCATGGCGGAGACGGGATTGGCCTTTTTCGAACTGAATTTCTCTACATGAATAGAGACAGCTACCCGGATGAAGATGAACAGTTTGAGAAATATAAAGAAGTTGCCGAACTCATGTCTCCGGGCGAAGTTACAATAAGAACCCTTGACGTCAACGGTGACAAAGCTCTTAGATACAGCAGGGGACAGCTTCCTGAAACAAATCCAGCCTTAGGTTTGAGAGCAATAAGGTTTTGTCTTAAAAAAAAGGATATATTCAGAGCTCAGCTTAAAGCTATTTTAAGAGCTTCATACTTTGGAAAAATTCAGATTCTTTTCCCCATGATTTCTTCTCTTGGGGAAGTCCTTGAAGCAAAAAAAATACTTTCCCAATGCAAAAAGGAACTCGATGATAACAAAATCAACTGGGACAAAAATATAAAAACAGGAATAATGATAGAAGTTCCTTCTGCAGCAATAATTGCTGATACTCTTGCAAAAGAAGTTGATTTTTTCAGTCTTGGAACAAACGATCTTGTTCAATACACCCTTGCAATCGACAGGGGTAATGAAGAGGTTGCCCACCTGTACAACGAACTTGATCCCTCTGTTTTAAGGCTCATAAAAAACACAGTTAAAGTAGCTAAAGAAAACAATCTCGGACTTTCTATTTGTGGAGAAATGGCTGGAAATCCCTTGAACATCCCATTACTTCTTGGGCTTGGGATAAAAAACTTCAGTATGTATCCCAATGGAATTCCCCAAATTAAACAAATAATCAGAGAAATGGAAGTCAAGGAAACAATTGCTTTTACAAAAGAATTGTTCAAACAGAACAACCCTGAAGATTCCAAAAATCTCATCAAAGATAAATACGGGGATAAACTGAAATTATAAAGGAAGTATAAATTGAGAAACAATTCACATACTAAACAAATAGCATATAACAAAAAAGCAAGACATAATCTTGACATAGAAGAAGAATATGAAGCTGGGATTGTTCTTAAAGGCACAGAAGTCAAATCAGTCAGGGAAGGTAAAATAAGCCTTAAAGAAGCTTTTGCAAAAATAAAAAACAATGAAGTTTTTGTTTACAATCTCCATATTGCGCCTTATACCCATGCTTATTTTGATAACCACGACCCCATGAGGCCAAGAAAACTTCTTTTAAACAAAAGAGAAATCAAAAAACTTATAGGAAAAACAAATGAAAAAGGATTCACTCTTGTTCCTTTAAAAGCCTATTTGAAAAACGGAAAAGTAAAAATCGGACTTGCCCTTGGTAAAGGGAAAAAACTATATGATAAAAGAAGAGACCTCAAAGAAAAAGAGATTAAAAGAGAGATGGAAAGGAGCATGAAAAAATTCAATCAGTAAAAAAATACAACAATGAAAAACCAAAACTACCGTTTCTGAAACTTCAGAGCTTGATCTTCAAGCAGTAAAAAAACAAAAGTTTATTTCAAAGTAAGGTAGCAGAACCAAATATCAGTCAAAGATAATCAATGGTTTTAAGAATCTTTATTTAAATACAAATAGAATCTTATTTCAATTCATTTGGTTCTATTCAAATCCTTATTCCAAATAAAAACCCATTCCCCTTCAACATTCTTGAGTTTCAAAGAGTTTTAAAAAAATCAGCCTTAACTGTAGAATTTTAAAAAACTGGATTATTGACTAAAGAATTTGAGACCAAATTGTTAACATATAAAGAAATTGACTTTTCAAATACAAATTTCTAGAGTCTTCAAAAGATTATGAAATTTAGAATATGTTAATACTTACAAGTTAAATTCAAATACAACTAATGGACAAGAATTTAAAATGGCATCATCATGATAGACAACCTTGAAAATAAAAAGAAGTTTAAAAAACTTTTAAGCCTTGGAACTGCTCTGAACAAAATCCACGATCCTGATGTATTGATGGAAAAAATACTAAAGGAAGCCAGGGATTTCTGCAATGCTGATGCCGGCTCAATTTATATTGCAGAAAAACAAAATCTTATAATCTCATATTCTCAAAATGATACCTTGAAAGAAAATAAAGTTGTTTATAAAAAACAAAGTGTACCCATAAACAATTTAAGCATTGCAGGCTTTTGTGCCAAAAAAGGTGAAGTTGTCGTTTTAAATGATGTATCAAACATAAACTCAAGCTATCCTTTAAAATTCAATCCCGCTTTTGACAAAATGGCTGGATATAAAACCAGGTCCATCCTAGCCATTCCAATGAAAGGTGACTTAAGTAAAGTTATAGGTGTTCTTCAAATAATAAATCCCATAAAAAAAGATAGAACTCCGGGGCAATTTACAAAAGAAGATATTGAAATTTTACTTCATTTTGCAGGAATAGCAGCTGTTTCTCTTCAAAAAGCCCAGCTAACTAAATCAATAATTTTAAAAATGATACAAATGACAGAACTTCATGATCCTAGAGAAACAGGAGCCCATGTTAAGAGGGTTTCAGCTTACTCTACAGAGCTTTACATTGCCTGGGCAGTTAAAAACAAAATTCCCAATGAAGTAATTAACAAAGAAAAAGATATTCTTAAACTGGCTTCCATGGTTCATGATATAGGAAAAGTTGCTATTTCCGATCTTATACTTAAAAAACCTGGAAAACTTAATGATGAAGAATTTGAAATAATGAAACAGCACACTGTTTTAGGTGCAAAAATTTTTGAAGAAGAAATCTCAGAATTTGATAAAGCAGCAAAAGAAGTAATTTTAAATCACCATGAACGCTGGGATGGCAAAGGCTATCCAGGTGTCAAAAAATTTAATGGAGACTCAAACATTGAAACCAGGGGCAAAAAAGGAAAAGGAATTCCATTGTTTGGTAGAATAGTGTCCATAGCAGATGTGTTTGATGCTCTTTCTTCAAAAAGATGCTATAAAGATCCATGGACCGATGAAGAAGTGGTTGAATTTTTAAAAGAAAATTCAGGTAGAATGTTTGATCCAGAGCTCATTGAAATTTTCCTTGAAAATATTGACACAATGAACTCCATCAGCCAAAAATTCAGTTAACCAAAAACCATCAGCTTCTTTCCTTGTCTCCATCCACATCTGATTTCCCTGGTACAGGATTTATTTTGACAGGTTTTTTCAACCATTTATTTTTACCATACTTCAAATATCCCATTACATTGTTGAATCTTAAATCGTTTGAAGAATCAAAAGGCAGAATTTCCATATTAACAAGGGGTATTATATGTTCATAAAGAGCCTTGGAACCACCCCCTGTAAGGACAAGATAATCCATATCCCATTCATCGGCAAAAAGCCTATCCATTGAACTTACAATTTCCCTTGCAGCATACTCAAACACCCTGTCCCTTAAATTTGCTATATTATAGTCTTTGCCTTTTATCTTAATATGGCCAGAATCGACTGAATCAAACAACCTGTATAACTCCAATTGAACTCCGCTTTCCTTTTTAAGTTTTTCTGCTATGGCAAGAAAACTTCTTGAAATCCCAAGATCAGTTGTAGAAGAACTTCTTTCTATGTATTTCATCCTGTCAAAAACAGTAAAATCTGTTGTCTTAAAACCTATATCAACAACTCCAATTTTTTGATGAGCAAGATCTCGATTAACAATCTGTCCGCTTTCATCCATAAGAATATTAAAAACAGATCCAAGCGGCTGGGGCATAAGCTGTACTGAATTAATATTAAGACGCTTCCTTGTCACCGTACCGTCAGGCAGATGATATTCCACCATATGTTCGCCCTGAAGTGTTTTTGCAAAGGCTTCATTATCATGACCAAGATAAGCAACAGGAAGCCCTGAAACAACATTCATGGTAATTCCGTCTTCAGCGTAAATACCTGCTGCTGTAATTGCAAGAATTCTTACAAAATCTGAAACAAGCCTATTCTGATCCAGGGTAAACTCCCTTACAGCAGACTGTTTTGATGCATAATTACCTATAAAATATGATTTTTTGTCTATTGTTACATGAAGATTATCAGTGAATTTATTATTTCCGAAATTTGTTTTAAACTGAATATCAACCGGCTCTCCTATTACAGACTGAAATATATTACTCTGCCTCCCGTTGGATACTTTTGTAAAGCCAAAGCCCACATCAATTCCTAGCACTTCCATTATGACCTCCCCAAAGATTTAATCATCTCTTTTACGTAAAGAATCCTTCCTTTGACTTCGAATTTTATATTATAATTTTCAAATTCCATGCCATAAACCTTATCTTGATGATCTTCGGAGCAATAACCAGGCCTAAGGTCGTAACTTAAAACCTCTTTGAGCTGCTGTCGGAGTTTATTCTTATTTTTTAAAACCTGTTTTACTTCACTGGAAAACTCAACATCAAATGATTTTTCAGGCTTTGAATCAAAAACTTTAGATTTTGAATTGTTTATTAAATCAGCAAATTTCACATAGGGTTTAATATCTACAACAGGAGTCTTGTCTGCAAAATCACCGCCCCTAACAGTCAGGATGGTATTTTTACCATATTCAATATCTAAAAGTTCTACTGCAGACATTCCTATAAAATTAGGCCTGAAAGGAGATCTTGTTGAAAAAACTCCAGCCTTTTTATTACCACCCAGCCTTGGAGGCCTCACAAGCTTATTAAAACCCGAAACAATATTGTGATGAAAAATAAAAAGTATCCAGATATGGGAAAAATCCTCCAATCCCCTAAAAAAATCAATGTGGGAAAATTCTTCAAACAGTCGGATTTTTGACTCTACTGACAAAACAATGCCAGGTTGGCGAGGCAGACCGAATTTGGTCTTAAACGGAGAGCTTACCTCACCAATGGGATTGATGGAAAACAAGTCCATAAATATCACCTTTATATTTTGGTGCATTCATCATAAAGAGAGATAAATTCTGAACTGAGCTTATGCTTAGGGTCGAAAAAAACCATTGGTTTTGAAGCATAATGCGATTCTTTTATTTTGACAGAAGAGGAAATAAGAGTTTCAAAAACAGGAAGTCCCTGCTCTTTTAATTCATTTAAAATTGCAGCGGGAAAGTTTGCATTTCTCTGAAACTGATTTGCCACTATCCCACTGATCTCAAGCTTTGGATTGTGATCGGCCTTAATTTCAGAAGCCAGCCTAAAAACAGTTTCAACTGCCTTTTTAGAAAAAGAATCGCAGTCAAAGGGAACAATGCATTGATCTGCTGCTATCAATGCAGATCTTGTATAAAAATTAACCGCAGGAGGAGTATCAATCCAGATTTCATCGTAAACTTCCCTCAAACTATCCAAAGCTTCTCTGAGCTTGAACATTTTATACCTTGACTCAAGTTTGCCCATAATAGAATCCATTTCATCATCAGCAGCCATTAAATAAAGATTATCAAAATCTGTTTTTATTATATATCGCAAGGGATCGGGCTTTGTGAAAAACGAATACAAGATATCATTATAATATCCAGAAACACTGACCCCTTCAGGAGAGTTTTTTCCAAGAAGATAAAAACTTGAATTGCACTGAGAATCAAGATCTATTACAAGGGCTTTTTTCCCGGAAATAGCAGCAACAGAGGCAAGGTTACAAGTTATGGTCGATTTACCTACTCCGCCCTTTTGATTGAAAACAACTCTTACCATAGTAAATCTCCTTTCTGCCTTACTTGAGCACTCTGGCTTAACCCCAATGCCCGGTTTCAACTCCCCAGCAGACTGCCTGTATCAAATTGTGCTGAAGTTTTATTCTCATCCAGCTTGGGAGATGTAACATTAAAAACTTATAAACCTCTTAGTTTTTTAATTTCTTCGTATGCACTCTTTATTTCAATAAACTTTTCATGGGCAAATCTTTTAAATTCTTCACCAAGATGCTCAACTTTGTCAGGATGATATTTTGAAACCAGCTCTTTGTATGCTTTTTTAATTTCTTCATTGGAAGAACTTTCTGTCATCCCAAGAATTTCATAGCAATTTTTTATTCCTTTTTTCCCAAAAGCTCCGGGCCCAGACTGTTCTTTATTGTAGTAACTGCTACGAAAACCATTAAGTTTTTTCTTTTTATTAATAATATAAATAATCCAGACAATAACAGCAAGATCATCAAGATAGCCGATATAGGGAATAAAATCCCTTATAAGATCAAAAGGGAATAAAAAATAAACAAGTCCGAAAATTATCAGAAATATTTTCAAAAAAACTCCGCTGCCTAATAAATAAGGGGAAATTCTCCCCTTCAAAATCAATGTTTAAAACTTCTTTGACCTGTAAAAACCATTGAGGCATTAAACTCATTGCATGCTTCAATGGACTGATAATCATTCATTGAACCTCCGGGCTGAACAACTGCTGAAACTCCTTCTTTAAGACCTACGTCAATACCGTCCCTAAAAGGGAAAAAAGCATCACTTATCATACAAGACCCTTTAAGTCCGCCGCTTTCATTTTTTACCCTTTCATCTATCTCATTTTTCCTGTCTTCATTGTCTAAAAGAATATAAGGGGTTTTAAATTGTTCAAAAGCATACCTGTCAGCAAGCTTTTTATATGCCTTGTCCCTTGCAATTTCAGCTACACCGACTCTGTCCTGCTCTCCTGTTCCTATACCTATAGTAACCTCATCTTTTACATAAATCACAGAGTTTGATGTTACCCCGCTTTCAACCAGCCATCCAAAAAGCATGTCCTTTAACTCTCTTTGGTCTGGTTCTCTGTTTACCTTATATGTATTGCCTTTGTAATCGCACTCCGCTTTTTTAAAATCACTTGAAGAAAGAATTTCAGGAACAAAAGACCATTGAGCAATAATTCCACCATCAATAAGGCTCTTAAAATCAATTGTTCTAAGGCCGACAAATGTCTGAAGCTTTTCAATGTTTCTTATTTGCATTACTCTTAAATTTTTCTTTTTGGCAAAAACATCCATTACTCCTTCTTCAAACTCAGGGGCAACAACAACTTCAGCGTACTGGGAGGCTATGGCTTGAGCAGTAGCAAGATCAACAGCTCTATTAAGAGCTATACATCCTCCAAAAGCTGCAATTCTGTCTGCGAAATATGACTTTGTATAAGCAGATTCCAGAGTGTCAGACTTTGCAACACCGCAAGGGTTGTTATGTTTTACAATTACAGATGAAGGTGAATCTGTGAAGTACCTTAAAATGTTAAGAGCATTGTCTGCGTCGGTTACATTTGTTTTTCCAGGATGTTTTCCAGACTGAAGAAGTTCAATATCAGAAGCAAGATATTTCCCGGGCTGAATTATTTGAGTGTCACCAAGCACAAGATTTCCATTTGAAAGTCTGTAAAGAGCTGCTTCCTGTCCTGGGTTTTCTCCATATCTAAGCCCCTTAGCTTCGCCCTTGATATCCCAGGCAACCTTTTCATAAAAAAGGGTCTGCCTGCCTTTATCATCAGAAAAACTTACTTCCATAGAGGAAGGAAAGCTGTCACCATCCATTCTTTTATACATTTCTTTTAAATCTTTTACCATTTCCTAATTCTCCTTCTTATAGCTTATAGCAGGGTTCAATTTTTTTAGAATATGATGTTTTTTCAAGATAAGAAGCAATAGCATTATCATAGTCCGCAGTATGCCTGAAAGCCTTTTTGGCAAATTCAAATCTTGATTCAAGATCAAGACATCCGCCCTGCTCCTTCATTTTATCAATTATTTTTCCATAATCTTTTGGGAAAACAACAGAGGCAACCCTTAAATAGTTTTTTGCAGAAGCTCGTATCATACAAGGCCCGCCAATATCAATATTTGCCCTTGCTTTTTCAGGAGTTGAATCATTTTTAGAAATTGTTTCCTCAAAAGGATATAAATTTACCACAACCATATCTATTGGAAGAGCCAATGTTCTTTCAAGGTCTTTTTTATGATAATCATTGTATGTTTCAGTTAAAATTCCCAGATAGATTTTAAAATCAAGAGTTTTTACAAGCCCGCCCTGGGTTTCAGGTTGCCCTGTATAATCTGAAACCTGAAAAAGAACATTTATTGCTTTTTCACCCAAAATTTCACTTATCCTGGAATAGGTTCCTCCGGTTGAAAGAATTTTTATATCAGGATTAATTTTGACAAGTTCTAAAATAAATTGTTCCAACCCTGATTTGTCAGAGACTGAAATAAGAACAGTGCTGATTTTTACAAAGTCGTCAACCCGAGTTACTAGGTTTTTCCCCATTTTTAGTATATCCTTCTTAGATTTACAAATTCACATAAATATTTTCATAAAACAAAATTCTCTTTGAGAGCAAATTTGTTTTTTCATTAAAAAATAAGAGCACAAAAATTCTACCCTAAGACAAGTTGAAAATTAGTTTGTTTAATGCCTTTCCACAGATCTAAACCCTCAAGGTCACTCAATAAGAGCCTTTCAGGCTTTGGATATAAATACATCTAAAAAATCTGCCTTTTTTACAGTTGTTTATAATACTCTAAATCATGGTTAAATCAATTTGTTTGTATAAAATCCTTATCTTAAAAACTTTTTATCTTCCTTTGTATTTTTTTAAAATACCCCAAGTACTAAAGTAGATGAATAAAATCTACAAGATCAATAAAACATAAAACTCTTTAAATTTTCACCCCACTTTGCCCCACACGTATAAAAAAATAAAAATATCCAAAATAACAAGGGGTTTTTACATTTGTTCTTGAATTTTATTTGTATTATATGTAGATTTACTATCCGAAAGGAAAATTTAGGTAAAAAAAGGAATTTATATGTTCCGGGGGAGTTCATCACACAAGCTTGATCAAAAAGGCAGGTTAAGTGTTCCTTCAAGATTCAAAAAAGATATTGAGTCAGAGGAAACACCTGTACTTTACCTTACGCGAATGGACAACTGCATAAGAGCTTACCCCGAGTCAAAATGGATTGAAATTGAAAACAATTTTAAAAATCAAAAAATTAAAACCGAAAAAATGCGTCGCTTTTTCAGAACATTTATAGGTGGAGTTGCAGAATGCGAACTGGACAAACAGTCCAGAATTATAATCCCCCAGTCTTTAAGAGATTATGCTGGCCTTGAAAAAGATGTGGTTCTTGTTGGGGTTTTAGAACATTTTGAAATATGGTCTAAAGAAAACTGGCAATTAGAAAATGATAAACTGGCAGAAGATCTTTTACTTGAAGACTTTCAAGAAGAGATTGCCGAGCTTGGGCTTTAATTATGAAATATTCTCACAGCTCGGTGATGCCTGAGGAAGTAATTGAATATCTCAATATAAATCCCAGGGGAGTTTATATTGACTGCACCCTTGGAGGAGCAGGTCATTCAAGACTGATTCTTGAAAAGAGCTCACCTGAAGGCAGACTTCTTGCTATGGATAGAGATGAGCTGGCAATAGAAAATGTTAAAACAGTTCTTTTTGAATTTAAAAACAGGTACACTGTTTCAAGGGCCAATTTTTCATCGATAAAGCAAGTGATGATAGAAAAAAAAATAAATAAAGCTGATGGAATCCTTGCGGATATAGGGGTATCCTCCCACCATCTTGATGAAGCCAAAAGAGGTTTCAGCTTTACCAAAGAAGGCCCTCTTGACATGAGAATGGATCAAAACTCAGACCAAACAGCTTATGATATTATAAACAACTATTCAACAGAACAATTGTTTTTAGTTTTCAAAAAATACGGGGAAGAAAAATTTGCTTCAAGAATAGCAAACAGGATTGAAATCAAAAGGAAAATTAAGCCAATAAAAACAACAACAGAACTGGCTGAAATCATAAAGAACTCAATCCCGAATAAATTTTCGAGAAAATCCAAAATTCATCCGGCAACAAAGTGTTTTATGGCAATCCGGATTGAAGTAAACAATGAACTTTATCATCTGGAAAAATTTCTTGAAGAAGCACCTTATCTCCTAAAACCCAAAGGGAGACTTTGTATTCTTACATTCCACTCCCTTGAAGATAGAATAGTGAAAAATAAGTTTAAAGAACTTGAAAAAGCCTGCATTTGCCCACCTGATCTTCCAATGTGCGTTTGCGGCAAGAAAAAAGAGTTTAAAATTATTACAAGAAAACCTCTTATACCCACTGATATTGAAATCAGTACAAACCCAAGGGCAAGAAGTACAAAAATGAGGGTTCTTGAAAAATTATGAAAGAAACAAAACCATTGTACATTATTTTGCTTTTCATGGTTTTGATGTTCAACCTTTTTTTTCATGTATGGTCAACTGGAAGATTTAAAACACTTTCCTTTGAAATAACAAAAATTAGTGAAAAAAAAACCGGACTTATTGAACATAAAAGGATTTTAAAAACAGAACTTGCCAGACTTAAGTCTCCAGAAAGGATTGAAAAGCTGGCTGAAATACTTCAATTTAACCCAGCTCTAAGATCACAGATAGAACTTATAAAATGAGAATTAAAGAAAAAAAAGCAGCAACCAACTCAGTATTAAGGATAAAAATAATAAAATACATTGCTTATCTTTGCCTTTTTCTTATTATTGGAAGAGCTTTTGTTATCCAGAATTTTTCATGTCCTGCACTTAAAAAAATCACACTAAACACTTATTCAAAAAAAATAGAAGTCAATGAAAAAAGAGGAACAATATTTGATAGGAACAAAGAGGTCCTTGCAATTTCACTTGATGCCTGGGATCTTGCACTTCGCCCTGAATTCAAACAAAACTTCAGCGATTATCAAACCATTTCAGAAATTACCGGACTTAAAAAATCAGAAGTAAAGACAAAATTTGATTCAAGTTCAAGCTTTGTTTATCTAAAAAGAAAAGCATCAAAAAATGAAGTTGAAAAAATTCATGCCCTTGAAAAAAAACTTAATCTTGACCATAGACTTTTTGAAGTAATAAAAACAAGCAAAAGAGTTTATCCAAATAAAAACCTTGGAGCACCTATAATAGGATTTACAAATCTCAATCAGCAAAGAACAGGAGCAGAATACACCTATAATCATCTACTTGAGGGTTCAACAACTCAAATTCCAATCATTTCAGCAGGTAAGGGAAATTGGTATAAAAACCCCGACTTCAACCATAAAACAAACCCCGGTAATGATATTTACCTGACAATTGACAAAAACATTCAGTATATAGCCGAGCAGGCCCTTGAAAGAATTGTAACAAAATTTAAAGCAAAAGATGGAAAAGCAGTGGTAATAAATCCAAACACAGGTGAAGTCCTTGCCATGGCTCAATACCCGTTTTTCAACCCTAATGTTTACTGGAAGTCAGATCCCCAATCCTGGAACAATAGAAACACTCTTGATGCATTTGAACCAGGTTCCATTTTAAAAATTTTTCTTGCGGCAGGTGCAATTGACAAAGAATTTTGTAGCAAAAACTCCATTTTTTACTGCCAGGACGGAAAATATAAAATAGGTTCAGTTACAATTCACGATACCAAACCTCACAAATGGCTTCAGGTTTCCGAGATAATAAAATTTTCAAGTAATATTGGGGCTGTAAAAATAGGAGAACTTGTAGGAAGAGAATCCCTGTACCAAATTTTAAAAGACTTTGGGTTTGCCAAAAAAACAGGGCTTGATGTCCCCATTGAAACTTCAGGAGTTCTCCGTGAACCCAATTTATGGACAAAAGTTGACACCAGCAATATTTCCTTTGGGCATGGAATGTCTGCTTCTTCAGTTCAGCTTGCAACTGCTGTTTCAACAATAGCAAACAAAGGATATTTGCTAAAACCTTATCTTTTGAAAAAAATAACAAACCCCTTGGGAGAAGAAATATTCTCAAACACCAAAAAAATAAAAAAAAGAGTGATTTCAGAAAAAACAGCAATTGCAATCACTAAAATGATGGAAAAAACAATTACTGAAGGAACAGGTTCAAATGCTGCCCCTAAAGGATATTCAGCAGCAGGAAAAACAGGAACATCACAAAAACTTGAACCAAACGGGAAATATTCAAGGGAAAAATACATTTCAACTTTTCTTGGATTTGCCCCTGCAGATAAAGCTGAAATTGCAGTAATGGTAGCAATAAATGAACCAATTGAAGGATACTATGGAGGAATTGTAGCAGCTCCTGTTTTTAAGGAAATTGCAACAAAAACTCTTTCCTATATGAATGTTCTTCCAGAGGGAATAACAATTGCCTTAAGCCGAGGAACAAATGAAGTCAGATAAACTTATTAACTCAAATCCTCCTTTTAAGATTAAAGAAGCACCCGTGGTTTTCCCAAAGATCAGCGGAATAGCCTTTGATTCAAGAGCTGTTTTAAAAGGAGACCTTTTTATCGCAGTTAAAGGTTTTTCTTTTGATGGTCATAAGTATATTGCAGAAGCTGAAAAAAAAGGAGCTGCCCTTATAGTCTGCCAATCAAAACAAAGCGGGATTAAAGTTCCTCAATTAGTGGTCTCAGATTCAAGAAGAGCACTTTCATTTTTCTCTGCACTTTATTACGGATTCCCCTCAATTGGAATAAATATAATTGGAGTGACAGGAACTAACGGAAAAACAACAACCTGTGCCCTTATTGAAGATATTTTAAAAAAGTCAGGTAAAAAAACAGGGATTATTGGGACAATAAAGCTGAGCTACCCTTTAAAAGACGGCAGAATTTATGAAAAAGAAAGTTTAAATACCACTCCTGAATCAGCTGAGCTTCAAAAAACAATTTATGAAATGAAAAAAAATAATGTCACAGATATTGTCATGGAAGTATCTTCCCATTCAATAGCACTTGGAAGAATTGACGACGTTTTATTTAATACAATTGTTTACACAAATCTTACCCAGGATCACCTTGATTTTCATAAGTCCATGGAAGAATACGCCAGTGTAAAATCTGATTTTATAATAAAAAATGCTTTAGAATCAAAAAAAGAACCCCCTTTTACTGCTGTTAATATTGATGATCAAACAGGTAAATTAATAGCAGAAGAACTCAAAACCAAAAATTTTACCAAACTATTGGAATATTCCACGGAAAAAAAAGCTTTTCTTCAGGCATCAGATTTAAAAACAAACTTGAAAGGAAGCCGGGGAAAAATTAAATTTAAAGGAAAAACATACAATTTTTCTTCTCATCTTTTTGGAAAGCATAATGTAGAAAACATTCTTGCTGCTGTTTCAGCCTGCATTACTTCAGGAATAAGTATAGAAAATTGTATAAATCTTCTTGAAACCTCAAAGCCGGTAAGAGGAAGGCTTGAGCAGGTAGAAAACACAAAACGCCCATATGTTTTTATTGATTATGCCCATACTCCCGACGCTCTTGAAAATGTTTTAAACTCTCTTCGCCCCCTTTGCAAAAAAAGGCTGATTTCAGTTTTTGGCTGCGGAGGGGACAGGGATATAAAAAAGCGCCCATTAATGGCAGAAATTTCAGCAAGAATGGCTGAAATTACCATAATAACTTCTGATAATCCAAGAACAGAAAACCAAGACAAAATAATTTCAGATATTAAAGCTGGATTAACAAATATTATTCCTGAAAAAGATTTTTTAAATATAACAAAAAACGACAAAAATATTTATTTTATTGAAAAAAACAGACAAAGAGCTATAGAAAAAGCCCTTTTAATTTCTGATGAAAAAGACTGTATTTTAATTGCTGGAAAAGGTCATGAAACCTATCAGATCATAGGCAGAAAAAAATTTAAATTTGATGACAGAGAAGTTGTACTAAAAAAGGTGGAAGAAATTTATGGGAACTAAAGATTTTATAATAAAAAATCTGGACACTCTTGCTCTTGCCTGTGAAGGTAAAATTATCAAAAGAGGAAGCCTGTCTTTTTCGGGAAAGCTTTTAACAGATTCAAGAAGACTCTCTGACAACTCTTTTTTTATTGCAATAAAAGGAGATAAGTTCAATGGCCATGATTTTGTTTTAAAAGCTGTTAACCAAAACATCTCCGGTGTAATAATAGAAAATTCAGAAATTAAGCTTGCGGAAAATATAAATCAAGCTTCAGTTATTTCAGTTGAAAATTCAATTAAAGCCCTTGGAAAAGTCGCAAATTTCAAAAGAAAAAAATCTGGGATTAAAGTTTTTGGAATAACAGGCTCTGTTGGAAAAACATCCACCAGGGAAATTCTAAAATCAATACTTAGTCAAAAATTTCAGGTTCACGGCCCTGCCAAAAACTTTAACAATCACATTGGAGTTCCCCTCACAATTCTTGAGATAAATAAAAACCACGAGTTTGCAGTAATTGAAATGGGAATGAGTTCCAAAGGAGAAATAGAATATCTTTCAAAAATTGCCGAGCCAAACTTTGCAATAATAACAAAACTTGCTCCTGCCCATATTGAATTTTTTGAAAATTTTGAAGAAATTGCCAGGGAAAAAGCAACTATAACAAAAGGAATGAAAAAAAACTCATTCATAATTATAAACGAAGATGATGAAATCCTTGAAAAACATATAAAAAATATGAAGATTTTAAAATTTGGATTCAATGAAAAATCCAATCTTTTTATTTCAGATTTTGAAATTGGGAATTCCTCTTCCAAAGCATTGTTTAATCTTAATTTTTCAGGTAAAAAAGAAAGTTTTCAAGTAAATTTAAATATACCTGGAAAAACTATGTTAAAAAATGCAGCTGGAGCAGCCCTGGCTGGATTTATTTCAGGAATGAACTCAAAGGAAATTGCAAAGGGAATTGCAATGTATTCAGGAACTAAGGGACGTTTTTTTAAAATCCATGACCCAGGAAAAAACATTTTTATTATTGATGACACTTACAATGCCAATCCAGAATCTTTAAAAGCATCTGCAAAAGATTTTACTCTAATAAAAAATGGCAGCAGAGGATTTGCAGTTATTGGTGATATGCTTGAGCTTGGAAAACAATCTAAAGATTACCATTTTAAAGCTGGAGAAACTCTTGGAGAACTTGAGCTTGACGGAATTTTTGTATACGGAGACTTTGCCGACAGCCTGATTGCCGGTGCCAAAAACAAAACCAGTAAAAAAACAATCCTTTACAAAGGAAATCATAAGCAAATATCAGATGAACTTTTAAAAACTATTAAGCCAGGAGATTTTATTCTGGTTAAAGGCTCAAGGGGTTCTAAAATGGAAACTATAATTGAAAATCTGACAAATAAAACGGAGTAAATTATGCTTTATCATCTACTGTATCCTTTGCATACAGATCTTAGCTTTTTCAATGTTTTCAAATATATAACATTTAGAACCATTTATTCTGGCTTAACTTCATTTGTGCTTTGCCTTATGTTAGGAACTACTTTTATCGGTTATATGAGAAAACTCCAGATAGGCCAATATATAAGAGATTGCGGTCCTTCAAGTCATTACGACAAAAAAGGAACCCCCACCATGGGTGGTTTTTTAATAATAGGCACTACTGTTTTTTCCATTCTTTTATGGGCCAGACTAGACACTTTTTATGTTTGGATAACAATAATTGTTACCATAGGATTTACTGCCATAGGATTTACAGACGACTATGTTAAACAGATGAAAAAAGAAGGGGAAGGATTAAGTGCAAGAAATAAATTCCTTATACAAATTTGCATATCACTTATTGCCGGAATACTTATTTATCTGACTCCTGGGTTTAATACAGAACTTCACTTCCCTTTTTTCAAAGATCATACAATTGACCTTGGAATAGGATATATTTTTTTTACTGCCTTAGTTATTACAGGAGCATCAAACGCAGTTAATCTCACAGACGGGCTTGACGGACTTGCAATAGGGCCTGTTACAATTGCAGCCGCAACTTTTCTTCTTTTTTCTTATGTTGCAGGACATGCTAAACTTGCAGATTATCTCCAGATAACTTTTGTTCCCGGATGTGCTGAACTTACAGTTATTTGTGGAGCAATAGCAGGTGCAGGTCTTGGTTTCTTATGGTTTAACACAAACCCTGCCCAGATTTTTATGGGTGACACAGGCTCCCTTCCACTTGGGGCACTCTTAGGCACAATAGCTGTTCTTACAAAACAGGAAATCCTTCTTGTAATTGTCGGAGGTGTTTTTGTAATGGAAGCACTTTCTGTAATTATTCAGGTAAGCTATTTTAAATTTACAAAAGGCAAAAGATTTTTCAGAATGGCTCCCCTTCATCATCATTTTGAAATGCTTGGATGGAGAGAGCCTAAAATTATTGTAAGGTTTTGGATAATTGCAATAATATTTTCATTAATCGCAATTTCAACCCTAAAGATAAGATAAGCCATGTTTTCAATTAAAGACTTTAAAAACAAAAAAATTCTTGTTGCAGGTCTTGGAAAATCAGGAATATCTGTATTAAATCTTCTTCATTCAAAAGGTTTTAATGTAAAAGGATGCGATAAAAACAAAAAAATTCTTGAATCAGATGAAATAAAAAAAATTTCTAACCAAAAAATAAAAATTGTAATTGCCAATAATTTCGAAGAAGAAATTAAAACCAGTGACTTAATTATTTTAAGCCCTGGAATTGATCAAAGGGAAGAAGTCTATATCAAAGCTGTAAATCAAGGAAAAAATGTAATAGGAGAACTTGAAGCAGCTTGGTCTTTTATTGACAAACCAGTTGCCGCCATTACAGGGACAAATGGTAAAAGCACAGTAACAGAACTTACAGCCGACATTCTTGCCCACAGCGGAAAAAAAGTTTTCAGGGGAGGAAATCTTGGAGTTCCTCTTTCCCAGGGTATATCAGACAAGTCAGAATTTGATATCTTTGTTCTAGAAATTTCAAGCTTTCAACTTGATACCTGTGTTAACTTTTCACCTCAAGTAGGAACAATACTTAATATCACCCCAGATCATCTGGACAGATATGAAGATTTTTGTGGCTATAAAAATTCCAAACTTAATCTTTTTAAGAATTTCAACAAAGAAAACACTTCAATAATTAATTATAATGAAAGTTTAAAACTTGAAACAAAAGGCAAAAAAAGTTTTTTCAATATTTTTGACCCAAGTTTCAATAGTGCTTTTGCAAATAAAAAAGAACTTAAAATTTCATTTAATAAAAAAGTAGAAAAAATCAGCCTTAAAAATTTCAAGTTGAAAGGAAGGCATAATCTTGAAAACTTAAGTGCTGCAGCCCTAACTGCACTTGAATCCGGGGGAAGTATTAAAGGAATAAAAAAAGCAATTGAAACTTTTAATCCCCTTCCCCATAGAATGGAGTTTTTGGGCTCCATAAACAATATTTCCTTTATTAATGATTCAAAGGCAACAAATCCTGATTCAGTTATAAAGGCGGTTGAATGCCTTGAGGGAGAAATATCTTTAATCCTGGGGGGAAAAGATAAAGGATATAACTACGGGGTGATGTCAAAAATACTGAACGAAAAAGTAAAAAACATTATCTTAATTGGGGAGGCTTCAAAAAAAATCAATAGCCAAATTAATTTTAAAAGAAAGGCTGTTTTTTCAATTACAATGGAAGATGCTGTAAAAAAAGGCTTTGAAAATATTTCGGAAAAAGGAACTGTAATTCTTTCACCTGGATGCTCAAGTTTTGATATGTTTAAAAACTATTCGCATAGAGGTGAGGCTTTTAAAAACTCTTTCCTTAATTTAAAAAACAGAGAAAACAATAAAAATGACTATTAAACAGCAGATTAGAAATCAAAAAATAATTAAAGAGGATCCCCTTCTTTGGATTTCCTTTTTTCTTATTACAGGCTTTGGCCTGATAATTCTTTATTCTGCAAGCTTTCACTTTGGTGAAAAAGTGTTTAACAATCCATTTTATTTTGTAAAAAAACAGGCTTTACACGGTTTTATGGGTTTGATTCTTTTATTTATTTTCAGATTTATACCTTATTTTTATTTAAAAAAACTAGCATATCCAGGAATTCTTTTATCTATTTGTTTATTGATAGCAATTTTTGTCACTCCTTTCGGGCATAAAGTAGGCGGAGCATATAGATGGTTAAAATTCCCGTTTTTTTCATTTCAGCCAGCGGTTTTTTCATTTTATACAATTATTTTATACCTTGCCCATACTATTTCAAAACATGAAGATGAAATGGATAAGTTTTTTTCAGGAATATTTCCCCACTTCATTCTTTTTATAATTTTTGCATCACTTCTCTACAATCAACCAGATTTTGGTTCTATTATTATAATTGGGGCTCTTATATGGATAATGATTTTTGCTGGAGGAGCAAAAATAAAACAAATGTTGTTAATTGCAGGAACAGGCTTTATTTCAGGTTTTTTTCTTATGATCCAAAGAGACTACAGGGTTGAAAGACTGATAAGCTACCTTAATCCATGGGAATATTCCTCCAGTTTTTCCTATCAAACAACAATGTCTTTAAAAGCTTTTATAAATGGAGGTTTTTTTGGAAAAGGACTTGGAAATGGAATTTTAAAACTTGAGTACCTCCCGGAATCCCACACTGATTTTATTTTCTCAATTATTGGTGAAGAAACAGGCTTTCTTGGTGTTTTTATGATCACCGGTCTTTTTATGGCAATTTTGATAAGAGGATTTAAAATTTCAGAAAATGCACCTGACAAATTTGGCTCACTCCTTGCCCTTGGACTCACTTCAATAATAGGAATTCACATTATTATCAATATGGGGGTAACCCTTTCTCTTCTGCCTCCTAAAGGGTTACCCCTACCTTTTATAAGTTACGGAGGAACATTTCTTATTATGAACATGGCAGGAATTGGAATTCTGCTCAATATAAAGGCAAACTCAAAATGAAAACACAAGCCACCTTTAAAATTGTAATTGCAGGAGGAGGAACAGGAGGTCACCTCTATCCCGGAATTGCCATTGCAGATGAATTTATGAGGCAAAACAGAAAAAATAAAATACTTTTTTTAAATACAGGCAACAAACTGGAAAAAAAGATCCTTTCCATGGAACAATACCCCTCAGCTTCAATTGAGTCGGGAAAATTTATCAACCAGAATATTTTCAATAAAATAAAAACTGTTTTTATAATTTTATCTTCTGTTTCTATAGCTAAAAAAGAACTTGAAAAATTCAAAGCAGACGCAGTTATAGGAGTTGGAGGGTATGTAGGAGTTCCTGTTATAATTGCAGCCTGGCTTAAAAGAATACCTGTATTTCTTCAAGAGCAAAATTCAGTGGCCGGTATTTCAAATAAAATTTTTTCTTTAATTTCAAAAGCAAATTTTGTTTCCTTTGAAAACACAAAACTTGGTTTTGAAAATAAAAAAGTCTTTTCAGGAAACCCTATACGTCGGAAAATATTGGGTGAAAGAAAAAAAGACAATAAAAATAAGTTCACTGTTTTTATAACAGGAGGAAGTCAGGGAGCAAGAGCAATTAACAATGCTATAATTGATTCATTTGATTTTATAGATGAAATTGATAGTTTTTTATTCATTCATCAAACAGGTGAGCCTCAATTTGAAGGAATTGAAAAAATATATAAAAACAAGGGAATAAACAGCTACCCTGCTCCATTTTTTAAAGAAATTGCTGATATATATAAAAAATCTGACTTAATAGTTGCAAGGGCTGGAGCATCAACCCTTGCAGAAATCTCAGGAGCAGGAATACCGGCAATCTTTATTCCCTACCCTTATGCTACTCATAACCATCAATACTATAATTGCATTGAATTTGAAAAAAAAGGGGCAGCCATTGTTATTGAAGAGAAAAATCTTTCAGGAAAAGCTCTTGGAGAGAATATCAGCAATCTCTATAAAGACAAAAAGCTTCTAACCTCAATGGCTGAAAAAATGAAAGAACAATCAATGCCAAACGCTGCTAATAAAATTTATGAAACAATAAAAGGGATATTAGAAAAAAACCATGTTTGATAAGTCATATCATATACATCTTGTTGGTATAGGCGGAATTGGAATGAGCAGTATTGCAGAGATTCTAATTGCCCAGGGCTACAAGGTTTCAGGTTCAGATCTTAATGAAAACAGTAATACTAAAAGACTTAAAAGCCTTGGCGGAGTTATTTTTAAAGGGCATCAAGAAACAAACACAGCTGGAGCAGATGTTATTGTTATTTCTTCTGCTGTTCCTGAATCAAACCCTGAAATAATTTACGCACGTAAAAATGGAATCCCGGTAATTCCAAGAGCTGAAATGCTTGCCGAACTGATGCGACTGAAATACGGAGTTGCAATTGCAGGAGCACATGGAAAAACAACAACAACTTCCCTTATTTCAGAAATTTTAATTGAAGGAAAAATTGACCCCACAATAATTATAGGAGGAAAACTCAAAAGACTTGGGACAAATGCAAGGCTTGGCCTTGGCTCTTTTCTTGTTGCTGAAGCAGACGAATCAGATGGATCATTTCTTAAAATGACCCCTTCAATTGCAATTGTCACAAACATAGACAAAGAGCATCTTGATTATTACGGAACAATTGAAAATATTAAGAAAGACTTTCTTGAGTTTATAAACAAAATTCCTTTTTACGGCCTCAGTATTATCTGCCTTGACAATGAATATATTCAGGAAATAATACCAGATATTAAAAAAAGATATATAACATATGGGCTTCAAAGGCAGGCTGACTACCAGGCAAAAAACATTGAGTTTACAGGGCTTAGAAGTCATTTTGATGTTGAATCCAAAGGAAAGCTCAAAGGAAAAATTTCCCTTAACCTTCCGGGTGAACACAATATTTCCAATGCACTTGCTGCTATAGCTCTTGGATGCGAGCTTGGTATAAGTTTTGAAACAATTCAGTACGCTCTTGAAAAAATATCCGGAGTCCAAAGGAGAATAGAAGTCAAAGGTGAGTATAAAAATCTTCTTCTTATGGACGATTATGGCCATCATCCAACAGAAATACAGACTACTCTTAAAGCAATAAGAAAAGCCTACCCTGAAAAAATTGTTACTGTTATTTTTCAACCCCACAGATATTCACGAACCCAGGCTCTTTTTGAAAGTTTTACAAGATCTTTTTATGAAAGTGACAGGCTTGTTGTAATGCCTATTTATCCTGCTGGAGAAAAACCAATTGAAAGCATAGATAATTTTTCCATTTGTGAAGGAATAAAAAAATACGGGCACAAAGATGTAAATACTTTTTCCTCTGAAGAAGCAGTTCTTGAATATTTGCTTAATTTTAAAGAGGAAAACTCATTAGTACTTACACTTGGAGCAGGAAATATAAACAAGCTGGGTGAAAAATTTCTTTCGAGGCTTTTAAATGATTAAAAAAGAACTCAACAAGCTTGATTTTAAAGGGAACATTTTAACAGACATTGATGTTGGAAAAACAACTGCCTTTAAAACAAAAGCTCTTTGTAATTATTTTATAGAACCTTTTGATTTAAAGTCCCTTTCAATATTAGTTAAATATTTAAAAAAAAAGAACGAGGATTTTTTTATCCTGGGTGGAGGATACAACACTTTAATAAAAACTAATGGGATTAAAATCATTATATCTTTTAAAAGATTTTTCCATAAGTTTGGGCTGGTAAAAGAAACTAAAAATGAAGTTTATTTAAATGTCCAGGCTGGTGCAATGTTGCAAAAGATATGCTGGCATTGTGCAATCAAGGGGTATCAGGGTTTAAACTCACTTATTGGAATTCCGGGAACAATCGGCGGTGCTGTTTTTATGAATGCAGGCACAAAAAAAGGAGATATTTTTTCAGTTATAGAAGAAGTTTTACTAATGGATTATTCAGGAGAACAGTTCAAAGCAGCCAAAAATGAAATTCTCCCCTCTTACAGGGAGCTTAAACTTAAAACAGATAAAAAATTTATAATTCTGGGTTGCACTTTAAAACTTTTAAAAACCAATAGTGAAAAGCTTGTAAAAGAAGCAAAAAAACTTTTAGTTGAAAGAAAAAACTCCCAACCTTTGAACGAAAAAAGCTGCGGTTGTTTTTTTAAAAACCCAGAAAGCTCTCCAGCTGGAATGCTTATTGACAAAACAGGGCTTAAAGATAAAAGAATAGGAGGAGCAAGGGTTTCAAATTTGCATGGTAACTTTATTATAAGTGAAGAAGGCTGTACTGCTTTAGATATAATTAAACTCAAGGAGCTGATTCAAAAAAAAGTAAAAAACAAATTTGATCTAACACTTGAACCGGAGGTTAAAATTGTCGGCAGGGACTGATGAAACAAGAATACCAAATTGGAAAAAAATAATTTATTTTATTTTTCATACTTTATTTATTTTCCTTCTGGGAACAGGCTTCATTTTTGCCCATGACATGGTAACCAAAACCAAGGAGTTTCCAATAAAAAAAATAAAAATAACCGGGAATCATTACCTTGGAAAAGAAGAAATTAAAACAATTGCAGGATTTTTTGAAGGTGACAATATTTTTGGACTTAATATTTCAATGGCAAGACTCAAGCTTGAAAACAATCAATGGATAAAAAACGCAAAAGTAAAAAGAATTCTGCCTGATGTCCTAGAAGTTGAAATTACTGAGGAAAAACCCCTGGCTAAAATCAGTCTCAAAGAAAATTTTATAATTAATGAACAAGGTCATTTATTCAAAAAATATGAAAACAAAGATAAATTTCTTGGGATTCCTGAAGTTACTGGGTTGAATTATTCTGATTTTATAAATAAAAACCATTATTATTCTCTTATAATGGAGACCTTGAAAACTACCAATATTTTATTTAATACCAATTCAAGGCTGCATTTAGACAAAGATATTGGAATTACACTATACAATACTGATTCTTTCAGTGAAATTCTGATTGGATTTACAGATTTAGAAAAAAAAATCAAAAGCTTAAGTATTGTAAAATTATATTTAAAAAAGAAGTTTAACGAGATTAAGATCGAAAAAATTAACTTATCGAATAAAAATCGGGTGGTCTTGAAACCCTTTCCTGCTATGGGCTAAAAGAAGGAGGATAAATTGGCACAAAAAGGCGAAATAATTGTAGGGCTGGATATTGGTACAACAAAAGTTCGGGCTGTTGTAGGAGAGGTAATAAATAATGAGGTGCAAATAATCGGAATTGGGGAAGAAGACTCCACTGGAATCAAAAAAGGTGCAATTGTTGATATTACTTCCACTGTAAATGCTATTAAAAGAGCTGTAGACGAAGCTGAAATAATGGCAGATTGTGAGATTTCCGAAGTTTATGCCGGTATTTCTGGACAGCATATCAAAGGCTATTCAGGATCCGGAGTCATAATGACAAACAATAATGAAATAAAAAAAGACGATGTAGAAAGAGTTATTGAACAGGCTACAGCACTTATTTCATCCAAAACCCTTCAAAAGGATTCAGAAATTATCCATGTTCTTCCCCAGGAGTTCATCGTCAATGAACAGCATGGAATCCAAAATCCTGTTGGAATGGCAGGCGGAACACTTGAAGTAAAAGTTCATCTTGTTTCAGGCCCCTCAAGCTTTATTCAAAATATTTACAAATGCGTTTACAATGCAGATATGGAAGTAAAAAAAATAGTACTTGAACCTCTGGCTGCTGCTTCGGCAGTTCTTACAGATGAAGAAAAAGAGCATGGGGTTGCCCTTATAGATATTGGGGGAAGCTCAGCTGATATGTCTATATTTTCAGGAGGAAACATTAAGTACACCTATGTGCTGCCCATAGGCGGCAACACTATTACTAAAGATATCTCCATTGTTATGGGAACAACTGTACAGGCTGCAGAAGAGCTTAAAATAAAACAAGGAGAATGCCTTTCAGCAAACATTGACGCTGATGAACTTATAAATATACCTGCGATGGGCAAAAAAGAAGGTAATGAAACCCATAGACAAATTTTATGTGAAGTTATTGAAAAGAGAACAGAAGAAATCTTATCTCTTTTATATGATGAAATTTACAGAGCTGGAATGCAGGATGAAATTTCCTCAGGATTTGTAATCACAGGCGGCACTGCAAATTTGAAAGACATTGGGGAACTAGCAGAGTCTGTACTTAATGCCCCTGTAAGAATAGGAAAGCCCTCTAAGTTAAACGGGCTCACAGAAATGATAAATAAACCACAGTTTGTTACTGTTGCCGGTCTTGTTAAATTTGGTGCAAAAGAAATCCATGAAAATAAAACAACCCAGAAAAAAAAGAACAAGGCAACCAAATTTTTTCAACAATTAATAGACTGGTTTAAATAATAATTTAATTAAAACCCGAAATAAAAAAGGCTTATATAAAGGAGGCAAGAATGAGTTTTTCATATGTAGAAAATGAAAATGCTGCCAAACTAAAAATAATCGGAATCGGTGGTGCAGGCGGGAATGCTGTAAACAATATGATTGAATCTGAACTTGAAGGGGTTAAATTTATTGTTGCAAATACAGACGCCCAGGATCTTGAAAAATCTAAAGCTCCTGTAAAAATTCAAATCGGGACAACAACAACTCTTGGACTTGGAGCAGGAGCAGACCCTCAAAAAGGCAAACAGTCTGCTCTTGAGAGTGCTGATGCAATAAGAGAGTCCCTTAAAGATGCTCATATGGTATTTATTGCAGCCGGACTTGGAGGAGGAACAGGAACAGGAGCAGCTCCTGTTGTTGCTAAAATCTGCAAGGAAATGGATATACTCACAGTTGCCGTTGTTACAAAACCTTTTTCTTTTGAAGGTAAAAGAAGGAAAGCTCAAGCAGACCAGGGACTTGAAGAACTCAGGGAAATAGTTGATACTGTAATTTCCATCCCAAACGATAAACTGACAAAATTTGCTCCTAAAAATGCAACTGTAGTTGAAATGTTTAAAAAAGCAGATGAAATTCTCCATCATTCAGTCAAGGGAATTTCAGACCTTATTTTTAAGCCGGGTCTTGTAAACCTGGACTTTGCAGACGTGAAAACAATAATGTCAAATGCCGGAGTAGCTCTTATGGGCATAGGAACAGCTTCTGGTGAAACAAGGGCATCGGAAGCAGCTGAAAAAGCAATTTCCCATCCTCTGCTTGATGATATCTCAGTTAAAGGAGCAACAGGAATTCTTGTTAATATTACCTCATCTGAAAATCTTGCAATGTCTGAACTTACTGAGGCAATGGATAGAATTTACCAGGATGCCGGTGAAGATGTTAACCTTATCTGGGGTCAGGCAATGGATGAAAATCTTGAAGAAGAAATTCAAATAACTGTTATTGCCACAGGGATAGAAAGCTCAAGAAGTATTTCCACATCAAATTTTGACAATGATTCTTTTTATTCAAGAAATGGTGTCAATACCCCTACAAGAGGAAGGATAAGACCTGCTACCTCAACTATAATTTCAGAGCCTGAAAACTTCAACTCAGAAAATGTTGTAAAATACAAAAAACTTAGAAATGAACCTATAATCAAACGTACAAGCAAGGTTGAAGGACAGGATACCCATTTCAGCGAAGAGGAAAGGAATAGATTTTCAGAAATGCTTCATAAGCCTGCTTTTTACAGGAACAAAAGAAAAGCCGCAACCAAGCTGGACGTTCCAACTTTTTTAAGAAAAGAAGCTGATTAATCAATTCATTTTCAGTGCTAAACAAAGCTAAGTTAGTTTTTCAGCACCTATATAAACCATTCTTTGGCATGCTTTGGTGCAAAAGAATAGGCCTATAAAAAATGGCCGCTGGATCAGCGGCCATCTAAACAAAGTTTATTTTATCATTTCTCGAATAACAATTTTTAATCTTGCTTCTGCCCTTTGATAGGCAGCTCTAGCTCTTTCTAAATCTATCTCTTCTTGTTTAGAAACGTAATCGTCAAGCCTTTTTTCAGCACGTTTCTTGGCTTCTTCAGCCCTTTTAAGATCAATTTCTTCTCTAGTTTCTGCTGCATCAGCAAGAATTGTAACCTTATTTGGAAGAGCTTCTGCAAATCCGCCTTTTATAAAAACAACTTTTTCCTGACCACCACTAGTTAAATACCTTAAACTGCCTGTTCTAAGAGATGTAAGAAAAGGAGTATGCCCTTTAAGTACACCAAAATCCCCAAGTTCACCGGGAGAAACAATCATTTCTGCCTCGTCCACAGATATAACTATTCTCTCAGGGGTGACAATTTCGAGACTGATTTTTCCAGCCATAATTCCCCCTTATCCAATTAATCTTCAGCTTCCATCTTTTCAGCTTTGGCAACTGCTTCATCAATAGTACCAACCATATAAAAAGCCTGTTCAGGAAGATTATCGTATTTACCCTCGCAAATGCCCTTGAATGACTTTATTGTATCTTCAATCTTAACATAGCACCCTTTCATACCAGTGAATTGCTCTGCAACATGGAAAGGCTGAGACAAAAATCTCTGAATTTTTCTTGCCCTGGAAACAACAATCCTGTCTTCATCTGAAAGTTCATCAACACCTAGAATTGCAATGATATCCTGAAGATCTTTGTATTTTTGGAGTACAACCTGAACAGTTCTTGCGACATTATAATGTTCTTCTCCAACAACATTTGCATCAAGAATTCTTGAAGTTGAATCAAGAGGGTCAACCGCTGGATAAATACCAAGTTCAGAAATAGAACGGGAAAGAACAACAGTACCGTCAAGATGGGCAAAAGTTGTTGCTGGTGCAGGGTCTGTAAGGTCATCTGCAGGAACATAAACACACTGAACTGAAGTAATTGAACCTTTATTTGTTGAAGTGATTCTTTCCTGGAGATCCCCCATATCCTCAGCAAGCGTAGGCTGATAGCCAACAGCAGAAGGCATGCGACCAAGAAGAGCTGAAACCTCTGAGCCTGCTTGTGAAAAACGGAAAATATTATCAATAAAAAGAAGAACATCCTGACCTTCTTCATCCCTGAAATATTCAGCTGAAGTAAGGGCTGAAAGAGCAACTCTCATGCGTGCTCCAGGAGGTTCTGTCATCTGACCATAAACAAGGGATGCTTTTGAAAGTACCCCTGACTCTTTCATTTCTTCATAGAGGTCATTACCCTCTCTTGTACGCTCACCAACACCGCCGAAAACAGAAACACCGCCATGGTGCATGGCTATATTGTTAATCATTTCCATCATAATAACAGTTTTTCCAACGCCGGCACCACCAAAAAGGCCCATTTTACCTCCCCTTGGGAAGGGGACAAGAAGGTCTATAACTTTGATACCTGTTTCCAAAACCTTAACAGAAGTGTCTAAGTCCACAAGATCTGGAGCAGGCCTGTGAATAGACATCTGCTTTTCTCTTGAAATTTCACCCATCCCGTCAACAGGATCACCTGTAACGTTAAGTACTCTACCTAAGACTGCTTCACCAACAGGTATGGAGATAGGAGCTCCTGAGTCCTTAACCGCCATCCCTCTAACAAGGCCGTCGGTTGTACCCATTGAAATTGTTCTTACAAGATTATCTCCAAGATGCTGAGCTACCTCACATACAAGGTTATCTTCTTTATCATCAATAGCAGGGTTTGTTATTATCAATGCAGTGAGAATCGAGGGTAGTTTTCCGGGTTCAAACTCCACATCAACAACAGGTCCTGCAACCCGCCTAACTCTACCTATATTTTCTGCCATTTTATATGCCTCCAATTAAAAAAATTAGCCTTTCAGTGCTTCTGCGCCGCCGACAATATCCATGAGGTCGGCTGTAACAGCTGCCTGTCTTGTTTTATTATACAGCTTGTTAAGATCTTTTATCATATCATTACACGCCCTTGTTGCATTATCCATAGCAATCATTCTTGCGGCATGCTCACTTGCCGAAGTTTCAAGAAGCCCTCTGAATATCTGAATCTGAACACTTCTAGGCAGCATTTCCTCCAACACAGCCTCAGGTGAGGGTTCACAAATATGCTCGGCAAGATAACCCTCTTCTTCCACAGATTCTTCAAAGATGGACTGAGGCCTTTCTATAGGAAGGATTTTAGAAACTACAGGGATTTGTCTACTCATACTCTGAAATTCGGAATAAATCATATAAACTTCATCGGCTTCCCCCGAAAGAAAAAGATTGATCAAATCAATTCCAGATCTTTCTGCAATTTCAAAACTAAAATTTGTTCCTACTATGTCAAGGTGAGATTTTAATATCCTCAAATCTCTTTTTACAGACCAGTCCCTTCCTTTTTTTCCAAAAGCAGTTATTGTAATATTTTTATCAGAATTCTTATTTACAAGCTCTTCTATTTCATCAAGCAACGATTCATTAAAAGCACCGCAAAGACCCCTGTCAGATGTACACACAACTATGTGTACAGTTTTAATCTCATCACGGGGTTCAAGTAGCTTTGAAGAAATATTGGTAGCTTTTGCTGCCAGGCTTGCTAAAACTTCAGCATATTTTTCAGCATAGGGCCTGAACGCATCAATTTTTCTCTGGCTTCCCCTGAGTCTTGAAGCAGCTACCATATTCATAGCCCTGGTTATCTGCTTGGTTTTTTTAACCCCGGTGATTTTATGAGTGAGATCCTTTAATGTAGCCATTTAAATCAACCTTATGAATTAAAATTATTTTATTGTGTCTTCAAACTCCTCTGCATACGCAGTCAGAGCTTCCTTAAGCAGACTTTCTGTTTTTTCAGAAAGCTGTCTTTCAGTATTTATATTTTCAAATATTTCAGGAAATCTGTCTTCAATAAACGGATAAAGTCCTGCTTCATATTTTGCAACCAGGATTCTTTCATATTTATCAAGAAAACCATTGGTACCCGCATAAATCACTGCAACCTGTTTTTCAAAAGGAAGCGGTTGGTATTGAGGCTGCTTAAGAATTTCAACCAGTCTTTCACCTCTTTTAAGCTGTCTTTGTGTTGCAGCGTCAAGATCACTTCCAAAAGCTGCAAAAGACTCAAGCTCTCTATATTGAGCAAGGTCAAGACGAAGAGTACCTGCAACTTTTTTCATTGCTTTTTCCTGGGCGGAACCACCAACCCTTGAAACCGAAATACCAACGTTAACAGCAGGTCTTACTCCTGAAAAGAAAAGACCGGGCTCAAGATAAATCTGACCATCTGTAATAGAAATAACGTTTGTAGGAATAAATGCTGAAACATCACCTTCAAGAGTTTCAACAACCGGAAGTGCTGTCATTGAACCTGCACCAAGCTCATCGCTCAATTTAGCTGAACGCTCAAGAAGTCTTGAGTGGTTGTAAAATACGTCTCCGGGAAAAGCTTCACGACCAGGAGGTCTTCTAAGAAGAAGAGAAACCTGCCTGTATGCTGCAGCCTGTTTAGAAAGGTCATCGTAAACTACAAGAGAGTGCTCTCCCTTTTCCATAAAATATTCCGCCATGGCACATCCTGCATATGGTGCTAGATACTGAAGAGGTGCCGGGTCACTTGCACATGCAGCAACAACAGTAGTGTATTCCATAGCTCCATGCTCTTCAAGAACTGAAACAACCTGGGCAACAGTTGATTTTTTCTGTCCGCAAGCTACATATACGCACTTAATTCCGCTGTTTTTCTGATTAAGAATAGCATCAACACCTATTGCTGTTTTACCAATCTGACGATCTCCGATGATAAGTTCCCTTTGCCCTCTGCCTACAGGAATCATTGCGTCAATCGCCTTGAGACCTGTGTACATTGGCTCATGAACACTTTTTCTGTCAATAATACCGGGAGCCATTTTTTCAAGGTTGTTAAACTGCTTGGCTTCAAGAGGCCCTTTTCCATCAATTGGATTTCCAAGGGTATCAACCACTCTTCCAAGAAGTTCCGGACCTACAGGAACCTGAGCAATCCTTCCGGTTCTTCTAGCAATATCACCTTCCCTGATAAGAGTATCTTCACCCATAAGGGCAATACCAACATGGTCCTCTTCAAGGTTTAAAACAAGTCCTATAAGGTTTCCGGGGAATTCAACAAGTTCAAGAGCCATTACATTTTCAAGTCCGTAAACTCTGGCAATTCCATCACCTACAGACAATACGACACCGGTCTCCGCAAGATCCACCGACTTGTCAAAACCCTTAATCTGATCTTTGATAATTTGGCTTATTTCTTCTGCTTTGATTTCCATCAGCTTACTTCACCCCTTTTAAAAGATTCTTTCATATTTTCTAATTGTGTTTTAATGCTTCCATCATAGACAAGATCACCGATAACAGTGATGATTCCACCAATAATTTCCGGATCGTTTTTAAGTTCAACCTCAATTTGCTTTCCTGTTTTTGCAGAAAGAGCAGATTTTAACTTATCAACTATGTCTTCAGAAAGAGGTGAGGCAGATGTAATTACAGCTCTACCGATATTGCTAATTTCATCTGCTAGCTTTTGGTAATTTTCGTTGATTTCGTAAACAAGCCCTATTCTTGCCTTGTCAAACAAAAGCATAATAAAGGATTCCATTGTCTCTGACATAGACAGTTCTTCCATGACATTAAGCAGAACCTGTCTCCTGTCCGAACGCCCATAAAGAGGATTCAAAAGAAATTCAGAAAGCTCTTTGTTAGACTCAAACACTGCAGCAATTGAAGAAATCTCCTTTGCATAATCACCAATTTTGGCATCTGACTGACCAATAAGTATAAGTGCTTTAGCATAACGTCTTGCAACAACAATATTTTTCATTATGCCACCACCTTTCTGATATAGTCAGAAACAATTTTTTCCTGATCTTCTTCAGTGATGTTTTCTCTGATCAGTTTTTCCGCTTCTAAAACTGCTTTTTCTACAATCTCTCTTGAAAGCGATTCTCTGGCCAGTTTAAACTCCTGCTCAATTTTTCTTTCTGCCTGAATTTGAAGCTTTTCAGCCGAAATTTTTGCCTCGGCAATAATCTTCTCTCTAGCTTTTTCTCCTTGCTCCACGTAGGTATCGACTATTGTCTTTACTTCTTCTTCAAGGGATTCCATTTTTTTCTGAAATTTGTGCAATTCCTTTTCAGCTTCTTCTTTTTTTAATTCAAGCTCTGAAATTTCCAACTTAAGATTTTCAATTCGCTGGGAAAAAAAATTAGAAACAGGCTTCCTTAAAAGCACAAATAAAACAGACACAAGAACTGCAAAGTTAAGCAGCTTGTAACTATCTATGGTTCCCCATCCGCCTCCGTGGGATCCGCCCTCAGTTCCTCCTGCACTTGCTGAAACAGCTGCAGCCGAAACCAACAGCAGAAGAAGGAGAAAAAAAACAATTTTCCCAATCTTCATCAAATAACCCTCCCCAAAACTTTTTTTGCAATTTGTGAGGCAAATTCACCAATATCTTTTTCCAATGAAGCTCTAGCAGCTTCAGTTTCATTACTTATTTTCACTTTGACTTCATTAAACTTTGCCATTGAATCTTTCTGAAGCTGAGACAAAACTTTACTTTCATCTTCAGAGGCTTTTTCTATGATTTCATTTTTTTTCCTGGCACCTTCAATTCTTGCTGACTTAATATTTTCACGAAATTCAATTTCGCCTTGTTTTGCATTAAACACCGCTTTTTCTGCATCATCTGAAAGAGAGTCAACCACCTTCTTTCTTTTAGCAAGAATACCTCTTACAGGCTTATAAAGAACTATATTTAACACAATAATCAATACCACAAAATTGACAATCTGAATAATAACTGAACTATTCAGGCTAATATCAACAGACATAACCCCCCCCTGAAAACCTCTATTAAAATTATTAACAATTGTTTTTTAAGTCTCGCCCTACCACCTTTTGGCTTAAAGTGTCAATTTGTTTTTGGGAAATCCGGCTTTATTAAGGATTCTAAATCAAAATTAAGCGACTAATTCTTTAATTTACCTAATTTGACTTTGTATTTTTTTAATATCATTTTTATTTTTCTTTTTTACTCAAAATCTTTAATTTATTCAAGGCTTCGTAACTATTTTATCTTGGCATAAAATTTCTCATGCTTACACTCATAAGAATTCCCATTGCAGACATAATTGTTATAACAGATGTTCCTCCATAACTTATAAGAGGAAGAGGCATACCCACAACAGGGAAAATACCCATAACCATCCCAAGGTTTATAAAGAGCTGCCAAAAAACCATAGATACAACACCAACTGAAACAATAATACCAAACTTATTGCGACAGCTTCCCGCTATTTTAAGCCCCCATACAAGAATAAAAAAATAAAGGGATAGAAAAATTATACTCCCAAGAAACCCCCATTCCTCGGCAAACACTGAAAAAATAAAATCTGTGTGCTGTTCTGGAAGAAAAGACAATGCATTCTGAGTTCCGTGGCAATAACCTTTCCCATAAAACATCCCTGAACCGATTGCAATTTTTGATTGAATTATATGGTAACCTGCACCAAGAGGATCTTGGCCTGGATTTAAAAAACTAATTATCCTTTCCTTTTGATACTCCTTAAGAAAAAAAAAATAAAAAACAACACCACCAAAACCCATTCCACCAACCAAAGATAAAAGAGTTTTTTTCTCAACCTTAACAAACAAAATCACCAAAGAGGCAATAAAAACAAGAATCCCAGCAGTGCCAAGATCTGGCTGCTTCAAAATTAAAAAAAAGGGGATCATTGTATACATGATGGGCAACGCCAGAGATTTAAATCCCACCCCTCCCATAAAAATATTTTTAGAAAAATGTCTTGCAAGTACAAGCACAAGGGAAATTTTTGAAAGTTCAGAAGGCTGAAAATTTATAATTCCAAAAGAAATCCATCTTTGAGAACCACCAGCCAATTTACCTTCATAAAGAACATAAATAAGGCAAAGATTAACTGCCCAATAAAAAAAAAGACTCCATCTTTCATAAAAATGGTAATCAACAATTCCCAAAACAAAAAACAATAAAAGCCCTGCAAAAAACCATATGCCCTGTTTTAAAACAAAATCCGAGCCATAAACAACGCCTTCTTTGTGGGTAGCACTGTATATTTCACCAAGACTTATAAAGAAAAGAACCAGGATCAGCACAAACAAAACCCAGTCAAAATTAGCAAACACCCTTTTATCAATCATTTGCTTCTTGCTCTTCATCAAAAAAATGTTTTTCAATTATTTTTTTTGCAATGGGAGCTGCAGTTCTTGAACCATGTTCTCCATGTTCCACCAAGACAGCAACAGCAATCTTAGGATTTTCCACAGGAGCAAAAGCTATAAACCAGGCATGGGGCAGCCAATTTTTTTTCTTCCCCTTATTCATTTTATATTTTTCACTGCTGACAACCTGAGCAGTTCCTGTTTTACCAGCTATCCTTATTTTGTCGGATCTGACAGAATAGCCTGTTCCTGGACTAGAATTTACCACAAGATCAAGCCCTTCATCTATAAGTTTAAGATATTCTTTCTGAATGCCAAGTTCTTGTTTTTTACTTCCAGCTGTTTCTTTTACCACAAAGCCCTTAGAATCAACTATTTTTTTTACAAGAAAAGGCTTTACAAGACTCCCCCCATTTGCAAACACAGATGTCATTACAGCCATTTGGAGAGGAGTTACAAGACTATATCCCTGACCTATAATTACTGAAAGAGTTTCTCCGCCCTGCCAGCTCTTTCCTAATCTTTGCATCTTCCACTTTGAGTCTGGAACAAGCCCTGCTTCTTCATTTTCAATTTCTATTCCTGTTTTGCTGCCAAGACCAAAAAGTTTGGAATATTCAGCAAGCTTATCAACACCAAGCTTCACACCAAGCTTATAAAAATAAACATCGCAAGACTCAATAAGAGCCTGCTTAACATCTATGTTTCCATGCCCATAGCTGTTCCAGCACCTAAAAAACCTGTCTCCGTAAAAATATCTGCCTGAGCAAAAGTGTTTTTCTTCAGGTCCTATAATTCCTTCAACAAGGCCAGCTGCTGCCGGAATCATTTTAAAAATTGAACCGGGAGGATATTTACCTTGAATAGCCTTGTTTTCAAGAGGTCTTAGAGGATTATTTACAAGCTCCTTCCATTGGGCTTCACTCATACCTGTAACAAAAAGGTTTTCATTAAAAGAAGGGGTGCTTACCATACACAAAATTTCACCTGAGTAAGGATCCATGGCCACAACAGCTCCTGCCTCTTCCCCAAGAAGTTCAACCGCATATTTCTGAAGCTCAAGATCTATTGTAAGGTGAAGGTTGTTACCCGGAACAGCAGGCAATTCATTGAGAACCTTCATGATCTTTCCTCTTGCGTTTACTTCAACCTGAGCTCCACCGTACACACCTCTCAGGTAGTCTTCAAACTTTTTCTCAACTCCTGACTTCCCTACATAATCACCAATTCTTAGGGGAATATCACTTTTTTTCTTAAGAAAATCCGTGTCCGTCTCTCCAAGATATCCTATAAGATGTGAGGCTGTTCCAGGATAAAGATAATCTCTTTTCGGCTCAACACTAATATATACACCTGGCAAAAAAAACTGATTGATTTCTATTTTAGCAACAATGTCCCTGTCAACATCATTTGCGAGAGTAACAGACTTGAAAGGACTATATATAAGGGCTTTTTTAAGTTCCTTTCCTATTCCAGGGTTTATTTCTATTATTTTACCAAGAGTTATTAAAAGTTCATCAATTGAACCTACATCCTTAGGAACAACTCTAACATTGAAGGAAGGTCTATTGTCCACAATAAGCTTTCCATTCCTGTCAAAAATAAGCCCCCTTGCCGGAATAAGCCTTTGGATTCGAACACTATTGTTTAATGAAAGTTTTCTATAAGTTTCACCTTTGATAACTTGAAGCCAAAAAAGCCTAATTCCCAGAATAAAAAAAGCCACACTTATCCATATTAAAAAAAAATTGAGTCTGGCTCTAAACCATTCAGGCTCGGGATTTCCATCAATACGAACAACCACAGCTATATCCTTGACAACTGAGCCAGTTTTCTTTCAACAAAGGCTTTAAACATAAGTCCAAACTCTCTTACTCTGATAAAAAAATAAAACAAAAAAATAAAAGTAAAAACACAATATAAAATTTCATTTAAAAAAGAATTAAAAGCTTTTTGCCTAAAACTTGAATCAAAAAAACATTGATAATTTGAAACAAAGATAAAAAAGCAATTGATAATAACACCAGCTACTCCAAAGCATATTATAAAAATTCTATTACCAAGATTCAAGTATGAAGAACTGAGTTTGATCATAAAAAAAAACCATAAATATGAAGACAGATAAACGCCAAAAGCCCCACCAGACAAAGAATCTTTCAGGTATCCAGCAAGCAGACAAATAAAAAAAACCTTAAAATCATTATCTGAAATATAATAATAATAAAATATCCAAGGAAGAAGAATATCGTAAAATCCAAAATTGTTTAAAAAAAATGATTGGATTAAAATAAGAAATGAAAAGAAAAAAATATTAAAAAAAATATCAGCCATCTTTTCTTTCAGGCGAGGGATTAAAAAGAATAAGAACTTCCTCCAGCCTTTCAAAATCTACAAAAGGCCTTACTTCCACATCTTGAAAAATTCCAGAATCCCTGCGTTTTACATTGATTACTTCCCCGACCCTCAGTCCTTTTGGAAAAATTTTATCCATCCCTGAGGTAATCAGATGATCCCCTGGCTTGACTTCAAATTTTCTCAGAAAATATTTGAACAAACAAATGTTTTCACCAGTTCCAGAAACAACCCCTCTGCCTCTGGAGCTTTGAACCAGGCAATCCACCCCACTCATTCTGTCAGTAACAAGAAGTACTTTCGAGTAATTTTTAGAAACACTGACAACCTGCCCTACTATTCCTTCTGGAACTATAACAGGACAGCTGACTAAAACACCGGACTTCCTGCCCCTGTTCAAAATAATTGTATCAAACCATTTTCCAGAATCCCTTCCCACAACTTCAGCTGCTATATATTCAGATTTAAGTTTTTTACCAAATTTAAGGAGTTCTCTAAGTCTTTCATTTTCAAGCATAAGCTCTGAATGTTTAGTTTCTCGAGCTTGAAAATACTTAAGTTCTTTTTCAAGCTGGCTGTTTTTACCTCTGACATGCACAAGAGCAAAGTAATTATCCCAAATTTTATTCAGATTTCTGCTCCCTGTTACTATAAATTTTTCAATCGGACCAAACAAATCAAGGCCGAAAGCACCAAGTCCCTGGATTTTACCTCCTCCACGACCGGCAGCAATCAAGGCTGAAATGTTTATAAACAAAAATATAACAATCAGGGGCTTAATAATTTTTTTTCTTGAAAACATAATATTTGGATTATCAAAAAACCATAACCTCCCTTAAAATTTCTATATTTTCAAGGGATTCGCCCGCTCCTTGTGCAATGGTTGAAAGAGGGTCATCTGCAACCTTGATAGGAAGACCGCTTTTTTCCATTAAAAGCCTGTCAAGATTTTTAAGAAGAGCTCCCCCGCCTGTAAGAACAATGCCCCTGTCAACAATATCAGCAGCAAGTTCAGGAGGGGTCTGCTCAAGGGCAATCTTAACGGTTTCTACTATTGCCTCTATTTCCTCAAGAATTGAAACTCTTATCTCTTCTGAATCAATTGCAAGAATTTTGGGAATACCTGAAACAAGATCTCTTCCCTTAACCTCTATGGTTTCAAGATTTTCAGGATCTGGATAAGCATTACCTATGGTAGTTTTTATTATCTCAGCTGTTCTTTCTCCTATGAGAAGATTATATTTTCTTTTGATATACTGCATGATTGAAGCATCCATCTTATCTCCAGCAACCCTCAATGAACGACTGTAGACAATACCAGCAAGAGAAATAACAGCAACCTCTGTTGTTCCTCCTCCAATGTCAACAACCATATTACAAGTAGGCTCTGTAATAGGAAGGCCCGCTCCAATTGCGGCAGCCATGGGCTCTTCAATTAAAAAAACCTCCCTTGCTCCAGCTTGCTCAGCAGATTCTTTTACCGCCCTTTTTTCAACTTGAGTTATGCCCGAAGGAACAGCTACAATTACCCGAGGCCTTAAAAAATTACGCCTATTATGAACATTCTGGATAAAATGCCTCAACATTGCTTCTGTAACTTCAAAATCAGCAATTACACCATCTTTCATCGGTCTTATTGCTGTTATATTTCCAGGAGTTCTGCCAAGCATATTTTTGGCCTCAAGCCCAACGGCAAGTACTTTATTCTTTGCCCTGTTATCAGTTCTCACTGCAACAACTGAAGGTTCGCTTAAAACAATACCCTTGCCTTTTACATAAACAAGGGTATTTGCTGTTCCCAAATCTATGGCAAGATCACTTGAAAAAGCACCTAATAGTGAATCAACAAAAAAGTTCATGCTTTTATTACCTCATTTACGAATCTGTTATTAAGATTAATAAGGTGCGGAAAGAAACCTGATTTTTTGCAGCTCATACTCAAAGCAAAAAAACAATTTCCGAGCAACAACCAATCTAAAAAAATTCAGTTTATAATTTAATCCAGCTGCCTCATATTCTAATACCTATACAAAAATTTATATACAAAAATAAAAAAACACCTCAAGAATATGAAAGGGTTCTGGATTTTCAAGGTTAGTTTATTCGAACAGATAAAGCTGAGAAATCTAGCTAAGACTTAAGCCAATTCAAATATTTTTGAACATTAAAAAATCCTTTAAATTAATCTATTGTCCCGCTACCAGAAAAAAAACTTCTTTACAAGAAGAAAAAGATTAGACCAGATTAGAGATTAAATTATGAAGCTTTGGCCTAAACTCTTTTATTTTCTCATTGTTATCCCCGCAAAACACCCTATTTGTCAACAATATTATCCACCGGTTAAACTCCAGATCCACCCAAAAAGAAGTCCCGGTAAAGCCAAGATGTCCCACAGTATTTAATGAGAAAGAATCACCACAGGAAGAATTTGAATAGGACTTTCCATCAAAACCTAAAGCTCTTCTGTTTTTTCTTATTTTGAGCATTTTTTCAGTAAAATCGTTTTTTAAAACTTTATTTCCAGCTCCTAAAAATGAACCAACCAGCTCATTTAAAACACAATGAATATCAATACAGGTACCAAAAAGCCCTGAATGCCCGTCTTCTCCTCCAATGGAAAAGGCATTGTCATCATTTACTTCGCCTTTAAGATGTCTTTTCCTGAAAGATGAAAATCCGGTTGAGCAAAAATCTTTTAAATTTTTTTTAATTTTTGACCCATAAAACAACTCAGATCCAACCTTGTCATAAAAATTATTTTTAATATATTGTGAAATATTCATCCCGGAAACTTTTTCAAGAATGTTTTTGAGAACCATAAAGCCAAGATCACTATACAAGGTTTTTGTTCCCGGAAGACTGATCAAAGCCTCCCTTGATATCCAGCCAATCCTTGCATTTTCCCTTTCATCAAATGGAAGGAAACAAAGTTTTTCATAATAATGTTTGTGGGCTGGAAGGCCGGAATTGTGAAGGAGTAAATTCTCAAGCTTTATAAAATTTTTCCCATTTTTGTCAAAACCCTGAACAAACTTTGAAACATAATTATCTGGAGAAATTTTCCCTTCCTGCCAAAGTAATTGAAAACAAATTGCAGTAGCAAGCGGTTTAGTTAGTGATGCAAGATCAAAAACTGTTTTTAAGGTTGTTTTTTCTTCTTTTTTATCACAATTGTAACCGTAACTTTTATAAAACATTATTTCAGAATTTTCTGCCGCAAGAACTGAAGCTCCTGTAAAGACTTTTTTTTCAAGGGCTTTTAAAAAAAAATCGTCCACTCTTTCAAAATTATACATAAACTACTCTTTTGGAAAATGAGTCGATTTCAATCTTTTCACCCAACACCAGGGGGTTATTTGTTGAACCGTGGCCAAAACAATTTAAAAAAACAAAGGGAATATTTTTGAAGTTTTCCAAAAGGATTTCAAAAATAAGCTCCATCTTGCCACATCCCTCAAAGCTGCCGGCTACTACTCCTCTTATCTCCCTGAAACATCCACAAAGACGCATTTGAGTTAGCATTCTATCAATTTTATAGGGTGGCTCATTAACATCTTCAATAAACAAAACCTTATTTCTAAAATCAGGAAGATAGCCTGTTCCGCAAAGACTTGAAAGGGAAGTAAGATTACCTCCTCCAAGAATTCCACTGGCTTTGCCAGGATTAATAAAGATAGGCTTAGTTGATAATTCTTTAAAAATTTTACCTTTGAATATATTTTCAAGGAAGACTGAATCTGATTTTTCCAATTCAGATAAATTTGGACCATGAAAAACAATATTTTCAGTTTTCTCAGCTATCAAATTCAAAAGAATTGAATTATCACTATAACCCATAAAAAAACCATTAAATTGTTCAATTTCAGAAAAATCTATCCTGTTAATTATTCGTAAGACCCCGTATCCTCCCCTAGCAAAAATTATACCTTTAATATCTTCTTGCCTTAAAAGGCTTAAAAAACCCTCAAGCCTTTGATCATCACTGCCTGACATATACCTTCTGGATTTTTCAATATTATCTGAGTAAACCAGGGAATATCCTAGGTCTTCCAAAAATTTTTCCCCATTTAATGTTGCTTTTAGATCGGTTTTACCGGAAACAGAAGCTATACCAATTTTATCACCCTTTTCAAGGGATTGAAAAAGCCTTTTAAAAACCATCTTTGTCCTGACACTTAAAATTTGTCTTGTAATTTATCTTGACAACTTAAATGCTGCCTTGCTATAAGTCTTTGTTCATAACAGTCGGGGCGTAGCGCAGCCTGGTAGCGCACTTGCATGGGGTGCAAGGAGTCGCAGGTTCAAATCCTGCCGTCCCGACCAATTCAATTAAGCTCCAGCCAATTTAAACAAAAAAACTTAAACCATTCCTTAATATTCTCTTTAGGTTAAATGACCTGACTTCTTAAACAAGCCAAGAGTTAAAAATTTTAATAAATTTTTCTTTTAGAAAAAGAAGAGCCAATAACATTAAAAGTATTTTCAACTATAAACAATGCATTTTCGTCTTCAGTAAAAACTATTTCTTCAAGTCTTTTGAGCTGAACATTATTTATAACTGTCATAAGAACGTTTTTAGGCTGCCTCATATAAGCACCATATCCATTGATAAAAGTTGAGCTTACCCCAAGGTTTTTTATTACTTGATCAGCAATATAATCAGAAAAATCAGATATGATAAAAACAACTTTCCTCTGGTTAAAGGCAGATAAAACGTATTCCAAAGAAATTGAAGTAAGAAAAACAAGAATTATTGACGCAATAACTACGTCTGGCTCAATAAACATAAAACTGATTCCAAAAACAATTAAATTAAAAAACATATAGGATTTCCCAAGTCCAATGTTAAACTTTTGATAAAGAATAATGGCAATTATATCTATACCGCCGTTGGAGCCAAGGCTTTTTAAAACAATTCCTGCTCCTATTCCGCAAATCACTCCTGAAGTCAAAGCAGCATAAAACTGGTTAACAATTCCTGTATCATGGGTTATTAGTTCATAGGCTATGGTAAGAGCTATGGTGGCATATAATGTATAAGCCATAAATCTTTTGCTTATATATATAAACCCAATAACAACAAGAGGAATACTTAAAACTATAAACCAGAGCCCTGGAGTAAGGGTCCCTGAAAAATAGTAAGCCAGAGTGGCAAACCCAAACAAACCACCAGGAACAAATCCATGGGGAACAGCTATTGCTTTTAATCCATAGGAAAAAAGTACCGACCCTGTTGTAATAAGAATTAAATTCCACCAAACTGAGTAAGAATAGTCACGAAGAGCCACAACTTCCTCCGGTTAAGTTTTAGTTTTACGGGAACAAACCCTTTAATGGTAAAGATTAGCAAAATAATTTTACAGGACTGGTGTGCTCTTAATTTTACTTTTGAGTTTGGGATTTATACTCATCGGTTTTTTCTATAAGCTCTCTATGAAGCACAAGAACAGCTTTGTCAAAATCTTTTTCATTTACTATGAATTGCATATCAACCTGTCTCATGCTCTGATGAACAGCAAGAACATTAATACCTTTTTCATACAAAGCCTTGGCTGCTGCTGCCAAAAAGCCAGGAATTGACATATTGCTTCCAATGGCTGAAACCATTGCCACCTTTTTCACTGATACTTCTGCAGAAGGGTATTTTTCTTCGATCCCATTAATAAGTTTGTTGATCTTTTCAAGAGAAGCAGTGACATAATGGGTGATAGTGTTTGCATTAAGGTTTTTTGCTACATACCTGATTTTAGAGTTTTTAAAAAGCTCTGTTACAATAAAATCCCTGTCATACTGCCCCACAGTATCTTGATCAAAAACCTCAACTCCGTATAAACTCGGTCTTCCAGCTATTATTTCCACCCTTGATTCAGAACTTTTATAATCTCCCCTGATCAATGTTCCTGGATGATTTGGTTCAAAAGTGTTTTTTATTCTCAAAGGAATCCCAAGCTGCCTGAGTCCTTTTGCAGCTCTTGGATGGATAGCTTCCATTCCAAGATCGGAAAGCTGATCTGCAACATCATAATTGGTTTTGCCTATGGTTCTTACTTTATCTTCGCCAACAACCTTGGGATCCCCGCTGCTTAAATGAAATTCTTTATGAATTATTCCTTCAAGAGCATTGGTGACACAGGCAATCTTTGAAAAGGTAATCTCACTATAGCCCCTGTCATAAGTATCCATTATACCTTCCTTACATCTTGTATATCCTGTTGCTATGGGAAGCTCGGAAGAAAGATCCATTTCCTTGAAAAAACATTTTATTTTTTCATCAAAACCCATGTTTTCACCTTCCATCCAGCCTGTAAGATCTACAAACCTTGAATTAATCCCCATATTTTTAAGTATAAGAAAACTATTGTGCGCACTATGAGCTTCACCAAGAGCACTGAGCATTTCCCTAATTGCACTTAAATGCTCTACTAATTGAAAATTACCAAAAGAACACAACCTGGTAAGATCTATGAGACAGCTCCTTACACCTTCTATTCTTTCTTTGACAAACCTGTCTGCAAGCTGAAGATCAAGGCCTAAATGCTCAAAGGAAGCATTGATCTCACACATCCTCGCACCAACACTAGTTATTGCATCTCCCCAGGCCCATGAATCATTTCCATTTGAAAAAAGCCCATAAACTCCGGGTTCACTTGTTTTTTTATGCTCGAGCAACATGTCTGTAATCCCGGCATAGGCAGAAACAACAAAAATCCTGTTATAAATATCTTCCTTGTCTTTAAGAATTATATTATTCAAGGTTTTCTCAAAATCTGACATAGAAGTTCCGCCAATTTTTTCCACTGTATGAGATGTCATAATTAACTCCCTGGAATTTTTTAATAATTTTTTAATAACTGCTAAAAATTAAAAAGGTTGTTCAGCTATAATGAAACCGATCCTAAATTGTTTCTATTTTCGAAGCTGAAAATTTGTATGGTTACAAAAATATTTATAAAAACTGGAAATGATTTTTTAGGTAAGCACAATTAACAATGTTTTTAATGTTGACTTGGACAGACAAATTGTTGAATAAATCAGAGTGTATAAAAATGTAAAACATAACTAAAGTCTTAAAACTGCTCAATATTTTACCAAAACTAATTGAACAGAATAAAAAAACGACCCTTCAAGTCCCCGCTGTTAAATTCTTGATAAATTTATTCACTAATATCAAAGATGAAACAATTGTCAAGACTGGATTAATTGACCAAATACCCATTTAAACCAATTCTGGAAGAACCCTGTTAAGCTTAAATTTAGAATTATTTCAAAATCCTTATTTTATGAGTTTTTCTAAGATTTTTCCATAAACTCTTGATTATCACCTCGGCTATTTCAAATTCTTCCAAATTTTTTTTGCCTGAAATTTCAATGCAGTCGTTTAAAAGAAAATTATTTTTAGGCCAATAATATTTTGACAAAATAGTTATTCCAAAAACCAGCAAAAGATCTGGAAGCTCAGTTTCATTCATTTTAGATATAAGTACCCTGTCTCTTAAAGGCAAAGTGCTTAACAAATCCTCAACAACAGACTGAACCGAAAAAGAGCTGGATGAGTAATCAGGAACCTGAGCCCGAATTGGAGAAATAAGTCTTTCCGGATTAGTTTTCATTAAAAGAAGATATATAAGTGATTCAAAAATCCCCTGAATAAGCTCTGTTTTATCTGATTTGATTCCAGCATCGGTTTTAAACATTAAAGCAGAAATTCCATTTTCAAAAACAAATTGCCCAATTTTGTCTGACATCTTATGAATATGAGCAGAACTTATATCAAGAAAACAAAAAGGAAGATTATCTAAAAGACAATAATTTTTAAATTCCATATAACAATCATCTTGAGGAAAACCTGTTTCAGACAAATATACCAAACCATCAGCAGATTTAATATTTTTAAAATCAGCGTCTTTTTCATCTAAAACTTTTTCAAGACCAAATTTTTCATGATTAAATTTAAGGTTTTTAGGACAATAACCTTTTGTTTCAATTTTGTATTTTAAGGCCAGCTCAAGAATTTTTTTTTCTGACTCTGAGATTCCGCTGCAAACTATTGTTTTGATCATAGAAACCTTATTTCCCTTCTCCAACTGGATCTTGCAAAGACTTTTCTTGTTTTTTGACTGATTACTATGTATTTATCTTCACAAAAGCTGATTACCAGCTTTTTTAACTACCCACAAACTTGGGAATTGACTCTTTCAAACAAAACATTGAGAATTAAACTATAAATATTTACAAGCAACTCCAAGGAATGAAATTATGATATTTCGAAGAAAAAGTAAAAAGAAATCAAATAACCAGGAAAACTGGATAAAAAAAGATCTTAAAAAAGAAACTAAAAGTTCACCCATTTCAGAACCAAAAGGCTTTTTTTCCTCTCTAAAAAAAGGCCTTTCCAAAACTCGAACAATTTTAACAACTGATCTTGAAGATTTATTCACAGGAAACAAACTTAATATCTCCCACCTTGAAGAACTTGAGGAAAAACTTATATCTTCAGATTTGGGAGTAAAAACATCAATGGAACTTATCGCCCTTATTGAAGAAAACGAATCAGAAATCAAATCTCCAAAAGAACTAAAGGAGTTTATAAGAAAACAGCTTTTATCTTTCATGAAAAAGCCTGAAAAAAAACTTTATGGAAGCCCCCACGTAATCCTTGTCACCGGGGTTAATGGTGTTGGTAAAACAACAACAATAGGAAAACTTGCCTATAAATTTACCAATGAAGGAAAATCAGTTCTTATAGGTGCCGCCGATACATTTAGAGCTGCTGCAGTTGAACAACTTGAAAAATGGGCAAAAAACTCAGGAAGTGATTTTGTAAAACACAAAGAAAAAACAGATCCTGCTGCTGTTGCCTTTGACAGTATTGATGCCGGTATTGCCAGAAAAAAAGACGTAGTGATAATTGATACCGCAGGAAGACTTCACAATAAAGACAATCTTATGAAAGAACTTGTAAAAATAAAGTCAACTATTAACAAACGCCTTGAAGGTGCTCCCCATGAAGTTCTTCTGGTGGTTGACGCATCTACAGGTCAAAATGCTCTTAACCAGACAAAAACATTTAATGAGGCTGCAAAAATAACAGGGATTATTATAACAAAAATGGATGGAACAGCTAAAGGTGGAATTGCTGCTGCAATTCAAAAAGAGTTTAAAATTCCTGTTGATTATATTGGTGTGGGAGAAAAAATTGAAGACCTCCATGAATTTGACCCTGAAGCCTTTCTTGATGCAATCCTTAACTAAACAATTTATTTAAGAGAAATTCAATCTTAAATTCAGGAAAGCTTATTTTTGAACTAGTTCAATTGTAAACATTGGCTTTACTTCTCAACCAATGATGCAATAAGCTTTTCCTGGCTTTCTCCAAGCTGATTATTCATATAATCAGTTCTAACCTGAACAAGGGTTTTAAAAGTTTCCAACTTGCCCCCGACTATGGGCCTTCCTCTTTCAGACTTTAGAGTATTAGGGTCAACTGGTTTATTGTTTATTCTAACCTCATAGTGAACATGAGGACCTGTTGCTATTCCGGTCTCTCCAACTTTTGCTAGAATCTGACCTTGATTAATTTTTTCACCTTTTTTTGCAATAAGAGAGTCACAATGCCCATAATAAGTTTTATAACCATTTGGGTGCTTTAAAATTACAAGATTACCATAACCATTCTGCCAGCCTGAAAAAATAACAACTCCATTGGCTGTTGCAAAAATAGGGGTTCCCTTGGGTGCTCCATAATCTATTCCTGTATGGGGTTTATATTTCCCTAAGACTGGATGAAACCTTCTAATTGAAAAAGAAGAGGTCAAAACTCCAAATTTTACAGGAACTCTTAAAAACATTTTTCTTAAAGGGCTTCCTGATTCATCATAATAGCCCTTAGTTTTTCCATCATCAAAATAAAAAGCTGAAAAAGAATCCTTAGAGCCAATATATCTTGCAGCTAAAATCTTTCCATATCCGCAAAAACTCTGATTAATAAACTTCTTTTCATATAAAATCTGAATTTTATCATTTTTTCTTGGATAAAGATAAAAATCAATATCCCATGAAAAGATTTCGGCAAACTGGGCCGCAAGAGCAGGGCTTTCCCCTGATTTTACTACGGCTTCATAAAAACTGGAATTTATTTCAAATTCAGAGGTTTCTACTGTGATATCGGGCACTATTTCTTTTTTTGAAACATCAAAAAAATCACTTTCATTTCTTACTGCAACAAACTGGTTTTCAGGATCTGTTTTGTATACAAATTTTTCAATCAAACCTTCATTGTTTGTTTTTGCACTGAATTTATGTACTGGCAAAGAATATCTAAAATCAAAAGAATCCTTAAAACTTACTGAAAGTTTCATAATTTCTTTTGATGAAATACCAAAGATTTTTAATTTTTCATACAAGGTGTTATTTTCAAGTTTTACATTTAATAGATCAAATTCCGATAAATCATCAGCAGCCAACTCCAAGGCTGATGAATTTTCTTTATTTAAATCAGAAGAAGCAAGAAGTGTTTGTAAACTTTTCTCATTATCATTATTTACAGGCCCAAGCTCAGTAAAGGCTTTTGACCCCTTTTGAAATGAAAAAAGAAAGATAAATATAAAAAAAAACAGAATAACAAGAGTGATTTTGACAAGAAAACTTTGTTTATATATTTTAAGAACCATTTTTTCCCTTGATTTATATTTATTTAAAAATTTTTTTTACCTCAAAAATTAATTGATGTCAATAAAACATAGAATTACGATAATTCACCCGCTTAGAATGAGGTTATAATATTCACCTTTTTTCTTTATCAACTCATTGTGGTTTCCTGATTCACATACTTTTGAATCTTTTATTACAAGAATATTGTCTGAGTGTTTAATTGTACTCAATCTGTGTGCAATCATTATTGAGGTTCTTTTTTCCATTAGTTTTTTCATTGCATCATGAACTAATTTTTCTGATCCTGAATCAATATAGGAAGTTGCTTCATCAAATATAATCAACTCAGGAGCTGCGGCAAAAGCCCTTGCTATACACAATAGCTGTTTTTCTCCACTTGAAAGCGGCATTCCACCTTCTTTTATTTTCATTTCAATTCCCTGCTTACTTTTAAATGCAAACTTACAATTTGCGTCTTTAAGGCACTGATTTAAAAAGTTTTTATCAAAACTTTTGTTTTCAGGCAGAAGATTTTGCCTTAAACTCCCTGAAAAAACCACGGGGTCTTGCATAACAAGTGCAATTTTTTTTCTTATTTGATTTTTTTTGTAAAAATCCATATTTTTTTTATTGATTAAAATCTCCCCTGAATCGGGCTTGTAAAAACCTGTGATAAGATTAATTATTGAGCTTTTCCCTGCTCCTGTGTGTCCTGCTATCCCAAGAGACTGTCCTTTTTTTATCTTAAAAGAAATATTGTCTAGAACAGTCTCTCCTTTTTTATATGAAAAACAAATATTTTTAAATTCAATCTCTTCAATTTCTTCATTGAAATCCAAAGCTCCTTTTTTATCAGCTTCTTTTTCTTCATTAAGAATCCCAGTAATTTTTTCTGCCGATGCAAGAGCATTTTGAATAAGATTGAACTTTTCAGACAAGTCTCTTACAGGCCTGAAAAACATTTTCATATAAGAAATAAAAGCAACAAGCACTCCTATTGTAATTGCTTCTTCATTAATTCTTGAAGCTCCATACACCAAAATTATTGAAAGGGAAAAAAGACTGAAAAGTTCAATTAAAGGCATAAAAATACCAAAAACTTTTACCTGGGTCATTCCAGCCTTAAAATTTTCAAAATTAAGTTTTTGAAATTTCTTGTAAAAATAATTAAAAGAATTGTTTGTATGAATTATTCTTATTCCTGAAATATTTTCTGAAAAACTGTGATTTATTCCTGCAATCTTTTCCCTCATTGTTGCAAAAGCTTTTCTTGATATTTTTGAAAAAAATAAAACAAGGGCAATTACAAAAGGAATTACAACTACAACAAGAGATGCGAATTTAAGATCATAAAAAAACATTATAACAACAACAGAAATCATTAAAACAAGGTCCTTAAATATAAAAACAAGGATTGATGAAAACATTTCATTCATATTGTCAATATCGCCTGCTGCCCTGCTAACAAGACGACCCGTGCTATTATCGTCGTAAAATGAAATTGGAAGATGGGTCATATGAAAAAACAGTTCTTTCCTTAAATTATAAATTATTTTCTGACTCGTGAACTCCATAAAAAGAGATTGAAAAAAATCAAAGACAAAAACAAGGGCAATTACACTAAGAAAAAGAAATGACAGTTTATAAAAAGAATCTATTTCTATTCCAAACAAAAGAGAAGCACCTTGAACTTCAGAAAGAATAAATCCGTCTATGGCTTTTTTGGTAAGATAAGGAAGGAGAAGCTCAAGAGCAGTTATAAAAAAGATCAATAAAACACATAAAAGAAGATGGTTAACATAGGGTTTAATAAACGGGTATAAAACCTTTAAAACCTTAAAGTCAGATAGTTTTTTAATTTTTTTGGATTCAATTGAATGGAACATTTACAAAACACCCTGAATCTTAGATGATTTTTTATAAAACCTATTATTTTCTAAAAGATATTCATGGGAACCTATATTTTCAGCTTCATAATTTTTCAAAACCATAATTTTTTCAGCATTCAAAATTGCAGATATTCTGTTTGAAATAACAATAAGAATTTTATCTTCGCTTAAACTCTTTAAGTTTTCAATTAAAAACCTTGCTGTATTTGAATCAACCTGGCTTATTGGATCATCAAAAATGATAATATCGCCTGGATTATAAAGAGCTCTTGCAATTGCTGTCCTTTGCTTTTGTCCCCCTGAAAGAGCAGTTCCCCTTTCTCCTACTATAGAATCAAGACCTTGGGGCATATTTTCAAGATCAGATTCAAGACAGGATAATTTAATTGAATTTTTAAGTCTTTCTAAATCATAATTCTGGCCAAGAACAATATTTTCTTTTAATTCCCCTGAAAATATAAAAGATTCCTGGGGCATAAATGTAATTTTTTGTCTTAAGTTTTTAATTTTTATAGTTCTTAAATCTTTCCCGTTTAATTTAACACTCCCTTTTAAAGGCTCATAAAGACCTGAAATAATAGCCGCAAGGGTTGATTTACCACTTCCTGGAGGCCCGGTTATTCCAAGCATTTCACCCTTTTTAAGAGAAAAATTTATATTTTTTAACACATACTCTTCATTTTCATAACTAAACCAAAGATTTTCACAGCTTATTTCTTCAACTTTTTTAATTTCCTCACTTCTAGCTTCTTCTTCAAAAACAGATTCACCTAAATTTAAGATATCTTCAATTCTTTTAAGCGAGGCAATCCCCCTTTGCATAAGATTGGTCATCCAGCCAAGAGCCATCACAGGCCAGGCTAAAAGGCTTAAATATTGAATAAAGGCAACAAGATCACCTGAGGTGATTTTTCCCTCCATCACGAGGAAGCCTCCGTAAAAAAGAATTATAAAAAGAGATAAGTTAAGGAAAAAAATCATCAATGGTTTGATCGCAGAAAGAATTACTGCTCTTTTAAGGCTTTTTTCAAAATAGTCCAAAGAATATGAATCAACTTTTTTATTAATGAACTTTTCAAAGTTAAAAACCCGAATTATCCTTATTCCCAAAAAGCTTTCCCTCATATTTTCCATTAGATCTGAAAATGATTTCTGTGCATCTGTATGATAATCATGCATTTTTTTACCCAAAACCCGTGTAGAAAGGGCAATAAAAGGCATGGGAATAAGTGCTAAACCAGCAAGCTTAGGATTGAGATAAAACATGATTCCTATTGTAGCACTTCCGAGAAGTACAGCATCTGTAAATGCAATTATTCCAACTCCAAAAGCCATTCTTATATGGGCAAGATCGCTGGTGGCCCTTGCCATTATATCTCCGGTTTTTACCTGATCAAAAAAACCAACCTTAAAATTCATTATGTTAAAAAAAAGACTGTCCCTTATTCCTTTTTCAATATGCCTTGATGTCCCTATAAGGAAAACTCTCCACCAATATCTTAAAAAAGTAATTAAAAAGCCTGATAAAACAATTATTAGCCCAACTTTTAAAACACTATTAAAATCATTTTTATTGTATGTTATTACATCTATAGCTTTTTTTGTCAGATATGGTATTAAAAGTTGAAAAAAATCAACAGTCAGGAGGATAAGTATTCCTGATATAATTTTAACAAAGTGTTCCTTAAAATATGGTAAAACAAGTTTAAAAGACATAAATAGATCCATTTTTGTTAATAAAAAGATATAAATCTATACAATCAATGGCTCAAAGTAAATCATATTTATGATTGAATTTGTAAACAAGGTTAATCTCTATTTGAGGAAAATGAGGGGACAATAAAAATTTAATTATGAATGAAGGACAAGTTGTAGAATATATAGATGACCAAAAAATTCTTTCTGCTGCAGTTCTTGAAATCAAAAAAAACAGATTAAGAATTTTAAATGAAAACAACAGGGAAGTTAATATATCGCAAAAAAGAATTTCCCTTTCATCTGAAAAAAGAATCCCCTTAAAACAATCAAGGGAAAATATCTCAAAAATTTTAAAAGATTTTTCAGCTGAATCTGAAAAAAACTCAAAAGAAGTTGACATAGAATCCTTATGGGAAATTTTAAATACAGAGTCAGACTGGATAGATGTGGATTCTGTCTCCGAACTTTGGTTTGGAGACAACCCCGAACCTTTCCAAAAATCAGCTTTAATGAGGGCAATGTTTTATGACAGGCTCTATTTTAAATTCAATCACTCACAATATCTTCCATTTACTCCTGAACAGGTAGAGCAACTAAAAATACAAAAACAGGAAGAAGAGAGGAAAAAAAATATAATCAAAAAAGGAGGCAGCTGGCTCAAGAAAAATATGAACATGCAAAATCCTGAAATGCCTACTGAAGAACTTGATCTGATAAACATTCTTTCCTCATATTACCTTCTTGAAAATGAATCAAATCAAAGCGAACTTGCAAGGGAAATATTCAAAGAAGCAGGAACAGAGCCCGGACTTAAAGTTTTTAAACTTTTTACAAGACTTGGAGTCTGGGATAATGATGAAAATACAGATTTATTAAAATATGATCTTGAAAGAAACTTTTCAAACAACATAATTGAGTCAGTTAAAAATCTTGAAAAAGAGACCCTGGATTTAGATCTTTCAAAAAGAAAAGATCTTACAGGTTTAAAAATTTTTACAATAGACGGCAAAAATACAAAAGATTTTGACGATGCCTTAAGTTTTGAGGAAAAAAATGAAAAACTAACAGCCGGCGTTCATATCACCGACGTTGCATTTTCAATTAAAAAAGATACACCAATAGATAGAAATGCCATGCTTAGGGCAAGTTCAATTTATATGCCCGACGAAAAAATACCAATGCTCCACCCTAGCATATCTGAAAAAAAATCAAGCTTGATTAAAGGAGAAACAAGACCTGCAATCAGTGTTTTAATTGAATTTACAGAAGACTTTTCAATAAGCGACTTTAAAATAGTTCCTTCAATTATAAAAGTAAGTGAGCAGATAACCTATGACGAAGCAGATGAACTTATAAATTCAAGCAATTCAAATGAACTTTCAAAACTTTATGAATTGGCAAAAAAATTAAGAGAAACACGATTTTTATCCCACGCAGTTCATATTTCAATTCCTGATACTGATGTTTATGTTGATGAAAATAAAAATATTGAAATAAAAGTTTTAGACAGGGAAACTCCTTCCTGGCTTCTTGTTTCAGAATTTATGATAATTGCAAATCATCTTATGGCTGAATTTTTAAAATCAAATTCCATTCCTGCAATTTTCAGAGGCCAGCCCAAACCTGAAACAAGATATTATGAAGGAGACAATGGGGATCTTTTAATGCAGTTCCTCCAAAGAAAAGAAATGAGCAGGGTAATAATTTCTACCACTCCAGAACCCCACTTTGGACTTGGAGTTAACTCATATATAACATCAACTTCTCCTGTAAGAAAATATTTTGATCTGGTATGTCAAAGACAGATAAAATCTGTTTTTGGGCTAGAAACTCCCTATTCAACAGAAGAGCTAGATGAAATAACAGCAAGGCTTGACAACACAATGTCAAGCATAGGAAGGGTTCAGTTCCAAAGAAAAAGATATTGGATTTTAAAATATCTTGAAGAAAAAAGAGGGGAAAAAGAACCTGCTCTTGTTATCTCAGATAAAAGGTTTAACAGTTATTCAATTGTTCTTCTCAATTACATGATGGACTCAAAACTTCCTGCAACATCTGGAATGAATTTAAAGCCAGGAGACAATATTGTTGTTATAATTCAAAATGTTAATGCCAGAAGTGACATTTTATCTGTCCATTTAAGTTAAGAAAAGCAGTTAATCGGCTGAGATTGCAAAAAGGTGAGCATTGATGATAAGAGATCCTGAAAACAAAATAAAAAAAACAATTCTTTCACAAATAAAAAACAAAAATTGTTTTGCCCTAGACATAGGCTGTGGAAACGGGGAAGTTACAAAATTTATCTCTAAAAACACCTCCCTTACAATAGGTATTGAACCATTTTTTGAAAAGCTTAAGAATTTAAAAACTGACAACCTTTATTTTGCTGCAAATTCAGGATCCAGCCTTTGCTTTAAAGACCAATCTTTTGATTTTGTTTTCTTTTGCCAGTCTCTCCACCACATTGAAGAAAACAGTCAAGCCCTTGCTCTTAAAGAAGCAGAAAGGGTGTTAAAAAACAAAGGGACTCTTTTAATTATAGAACCAATGTATAATAAAGGGATCTATGGAAAAATAACAGCCCTTATTAACACAGAGAAAAGGCTTAAGGAAAAAGCAAATAAAGAAATTAAAAAACTAAAGAATCTTTCTTTCAAAAAACTTTTCTCCAAAAATTTAAAAATCGAATTTCTCATTAATGGTTACAATGATTTTTTTAATTCTAAAATTAAAGACAAACCAGGTATAAACTGGAATGAAAGCATTGAGGCAAAGATTAAAAACTTAATTTCACAAGCACCTGAAAAACATGGCAAACTTTCAATAGACAACCATCTTAACGTTTTTTGCTTTCAAAAAGATTGAAATGGTTAAAAAAGATACATAGTGTAAAATATACTCAGAGGACTTGTTTCTTTCTTAAACAAAACACACCTAGGCTTAATTTTGATAAACAAAGATTCTTAATTAAAAACAGTTAAATCCTCAACATTCTAGACCTGAACTTTGTTGACGCCAACACTCTTTTAAATCTTTTTTATTATCTATAGACATGGCATGAATATTGTAATATACAAATATTAAGTTAGAATTTTTGCAAAGGCTTAAGAAAAAACTTTTGTAAAAAATTACCTTTACTAAACAGTTTTATTTTTTTCATTGTTCTCCTTCTTAATATCCCCCTGAGTACTCAGGGGGATATTTTTTTTAAAAATCCTTTTACTTTTCCTAAAAATTAAAGTATGTTACTCTGTAATTATGAAAAACAAATAGTAGTTTTTCGCAAACAGGTTTCTTTTTTTAGAACATATCTTTTTTTGTAATCCAAAATAAGGTCTTCTTAAAAGAGAAATCCAGTAACAATTAATAGAAATAATTTAAGGAAAAAGTTTAAAATGGCAAACGGAATTGTAAAGTGGTTCAATGAAAGTAAAGGCTATGGGTTTATCGAACAAGAAGACGGACCAGACGTTTTTGTTCATCATACTGGAATTAACATGGATGGATTTAAAACTCTATCAGAAGGTCAAAAAGTAGTTTTTGACATTGCAGAAGGTCCCAAAGGAAAAAATGCAGTTAATGTAGTTCCTCAATAATATTTTTTTCAAAGACTTTCCCGGCATCCTTAAATCATTTAAGGATGCTTTTTTTATCTTTCCCAAAAACTTCAAGGTTCTATTTAAAACAAATCTACACTAAAGTTTGACAATTCCATTAAAAAAAATTTAATATGATTTTTTGTATTATTTTGAAAATGGAGGAAAAAAATTGCGTTCCAAAATTCTTATTTTAAGGTTTCCCGAGGACCAAGCTCACGAAGCTCTTGTATGCAATCTTGCAAAAGACTTCAGGCTGACATTTGCTATTTTACATGCTGAAATTCTTCCAAGAAAAGAAGGACTTCTTGTTCTTGACCTTTCAGGCCCAGCTGCAAACTTTGATTCAGGGGTAAAATATCTTAAAGAAAAGGGAGTCTCTGTTAAAACTGCCGCCCAGGAAATAATCAGAGATGAAGCTTCTTGTGTTCATTGCGGAGCTTGTACTGCTGTTTGTCTTACCCAGGCACTTTATATTAAAAGACCTGAAATGACTGTTGAGTTTGATCAGGATAAGTGCAGTGCCTGCGAACTCTGCGTAGTGACTTGCCCTGTAAAGGCAATGATTGCAAGTCCGAAAAACGAAAACTTTTTTTAAAAAATGAAAGAAAAAATAGCAGTAGCTGTAAGCGGCGGTATAGACTCACTTGTCGCTGCTTTTATTTTAAAAAGAAAAAAAATTGAAATAACAGGATTTCACTTTTTTACCGGCTATGAGTCCAAAAAAAAATCTGTTATAAAAGATGAAATAACCCAGATGTGCGATAAAATTGATCTCCCTGTTGTTTTCATTGATATAAAAAAAGATTTTGAAGATAAAATTGTATCTTACTTTAAAAAATCTTATACAAAAGGATTGACTCCAAATCCCTGTCTTATGTGCAATCCCTTGATTAAATTTGGACTTCTCCTTAAAGAAGCAAACAAAAGAGATATAAAAAAAATTGCAACAGGCCATTATGTAAAAACAATTAAAGACAATGATGGTAATCTTTTTATTGCAAAGGCAAATGACCCCTTAAAGGATCAATCTTATTTTCTTTCAATGGTTCTTAAGGAAAATCTTCAAAACTCAATATTTCCAATTGGACACTTAAAAAAATCCCAGGTCAGAAAAATTGCAAAAAATTTCAATCTTACTCCAACTCAAAAAGATGAGAGCCAGGATATTTGTTTTATAAAAAACAAAAACTATAAATTATTTTTAGAACAGGACAAAAAACTAGATTTTGCCCCAGGTAAAATAATTGATAAAACTGGTAAAACAATAGGCTTTCACAAAGGTGTTCATAATTTTACCATTGGCCAAAGAAAAGGAATAAACTGCCCTGGACCTCATCCTTATTATATTCTTGAAACGAACCCTGAAACTAAAACAATAATTGTAGGAAAAAAAGAAGATCTTGATTCATATTCACTTCTTGGGTCAAACTTCAATTGGTTTAAATACCCAGAAAAATTTCCTTTTGAAGCCCAATTTAAAACAAGGTATTCCCAGAAATGCCAAAAAGGCAAAATTTTAAAAATTAAGGATAATTTATTCAAGGTTGAATTCAATTCCGCTGTAAGCTCAGTGACTCCAGGCCAAGGCGTTGTTGTTTACGACAAAGAAATAATTATTGGAGCAGGATTTATAGTAAAAAATGAAAAAATTTAAAATCATTACCCTGGGTTGCAAATGCAATCATTACGAATCTGACTCAATAGCAATGCAACTTGAACAAAGCGGATATGAACAAAATGAAGAAACTCCAGACCTTGTTATTGTAAACACTTGTACTGTGACTGCCAAAGCAGGAATGCAGTCAAGACAGGCAATAAGAAAAGAGCTTAAAAAAAATCCTTTAGTAAAAATTATAGCTACAGGATGCCACTCTCAAACAGAACCTGAAGAAATAAAAAAAATAAATAAGAAAATAACCCTTGTTTCCCAAGGGAAAAAAAACCTTATTCCTGAATTTACAATCAAAGACTCATTTGAAGATACAATTATAAGTTCAGTATGTTCAGAAACAGAATTCAAGTTTATGTCTTCGCCAAACAAAGCAACAAAAACAAGAGCTTACCTCAAAATTCAAGACGGGTGCAATGCTTTTTGCTCTTATTGCATTATTCCATATTCAAGAGGAAGAAGCAGAAGCATGGCCTTTGAACAGGTAATTGAAGAACTTGTAAAGCTTAAAGAAAATGGATATAAAGAAGTTGTGTTAACAGGGATTCACATTGGCTGTTATGGAAAAGATTTAAAAAACAAAACCAACTTTACTTCCCTTATAAAACATCTTGCAAAAAACAATCAAAAATTTCCAAGGCTTAGAATAAGCTCAATAGAACCCGATGAAATTACTGATGAGATAATTGAAATAGGAGCTTCTACTTCAATTTTATGTCCTCATTTCCATATCCCGTTTCAAAGCGGCGATGACTATATTTTAAAAAAAATGAAAAGACCCTATTCCAGAAAATTTTTAGAAGAACTTGTGTTGAAAATAAAAAACAGAATTAATGACGCCTCAATAGGAGTAGATGTTTTATTTGGATTCCCAGGTGAAACAGAAAGTTGTTTTCAAAACACATTCAACCTTTTAAAAGAACTCCCTGTTTCATACTTTCATGTCTTCCCTTTTTCTCCAAGAAAAAATACAGCTGCAGCAGGATTTAAAAACCAGATAAACGGTAAAATAACAAAAAAAAGATGCCAACTTGCAAGAAGTCTGAGTAATTTAAAAAAAGATGAATTTTACAAATCTCAATCAGGTAAAGTTAAAAATGTATTAATTGAAAACCAAAGGGATAAGCAAACAGGCAATTTAAAAGGTTTTACAGAAAACTATGTTTCTGTTTTTGTTAGAGGTGAGAATTCACTTAAAAATGAAATAAAACAAGTTAAACTCAAACTTGATCAAAAAACTGGATTTATGGAATCAGAGTTGATTTGAAATAAATTTTAAAAACCAAAAGACCTTTCAATTATAACCCTGGTTCGTCTTATTATTTTCTCATAATAACTGCTGTTTCTCTGTAGATAAAACTCAATCTGAAAATCTGAATTATCTTTCTTAATTTTTTTTAGCTCACTTTGAAGTGCGTATGGGGATTCAATCCTTTTAACAAAAAGTTCTCCCCAAGTTGTTTTATATATGATGGCAAAATTATTTATATTTTTTTCATAATGGACCTCTTCAAAACTTACCACAATAAGAACTTTTTGGATTTTTTCCTTTTTGAGGTAAAAAAGAGGCGAATTGTCAAGCACATCACACTTACCTATAAAATCTTTTAATTTAAAGGAAAGATTAACAATTTCCTGAAGACTTACACTTGTGCGATTGGGTTCCATCCTTACCCTGCCGACCTTGAAAAGGTCATTCCAAACAGCAAAAGCTGCAGCCTTTACTATATGACGTCCTGAAAATAACGGAAAAGAACGGTCATTTCCAGCAAAAACTTTCCAGTTATTGTTTTCATAAACATAAGTAATATCAAGAAGATTAAATTGAGCGGCCGGCTTTGGAATCAGATTTACCTTCCCATTTTTCTTTTGATAAATTGAAGTGATTTTTCTTCCAAGAACAGTTAGATCCCTTAAGTTTATGTGGAGGCTTGCCTTCCCCTGGGAAGCAATTGTTTTATAAAAAGAAAAAAGCTCCTGGACCAAACGTTTCCCAAGTTTTATTTGAGACGACATATCCCAGTTTTTAAAATTTTGAAGATCACGAACAACTGTTTTAGGAATCTTTGAACTCTTTAAAAAAGAGCTGACAAGTTTTTTCTTTAGCGGATTTTTTTCTGAAACATTTATATTGCATCTTAAAAAAAAACATTCTTTTAAAAATGAGAGCCTTTCCGGCTTTACTCCTGTATCAAAACTATGAATTAAGAGCTCCATGGTAAAAGTCATTGGCTCAACAAAATCTTCTGATTTTGAAAGCAAAACTTTTTGCCTGAAAAGGTCTGCCGCAAGCCTTCTACCTGGATCATCAATCTGCCTTTTCAAAAGAGCCATTTTAATTACTGACTTTAGTGGACTTGCAAATGCTTTCTGAAGCTGCCACAAAGAAGCTCCTAAATACTCTTCCGGGTTTACAGGTGGGAGGGCACCAAAATCTGCATACTCACTTCCTCCCCCAAGACTCTTTTCAACAGAAGCAAAGGTTGATTCATAATCAAGGCTTTCCCCTGAATCTACACAAAGCCACCAAAAAGGAATTTTTCCTGCAATAACTATGGTTGTTCTATAGAACTCCTCTATTAAAATATTTTTCTGGGCAGAGCCTGAACTTACATTATCAACTTTCCCAAAATAACCTTTTTTGATATTATCTATGTCTGAAATAAAAAAATATATGGGAATTCTACAGTTTTCATCATACCAGTCTTTGATAAGATTTATTTTCTGGGTTAAAAATCTCCTGTTTTTGTTTCCAAGCTTCTCAAAATCTACACAAACCCAAATATCACAATCGGAATATGCTGTATGGGCAAGGGTTCCTATACTTCCTATGGTATAAACACCATCAATAACACAAATTTCCCTGCTCTGCCCATAGGGCTGTCTCAAATCTTCAACTTTGAACTTTTTTTTAAACAACTTTTCTTTTTTTTTCATCCAGGGAACAGACTCTAACCCGAATATTTTAAATTCCCCTTTAAAATCAGGCAGATAACCAGGGCATTTTTTATGATTAACACTGAGAAGCCAGGGCAAAAGATATAATATCTGAGTACTCTCTTTAGGGGCGATTTCTTTAAAAAGAGCTTTCCTTTTGTCATTATATAAACTAAATATATGACTATTTCTTCTTATTAATTTTTCTAGGCCCATTATAGACATGGCAAGCAACCGTATAAACTGTCATAGATGTAAATATTATTATGTTACATGGGAGAAAAAAAATCCGCATGGGTGCAAAGCTTTAGGCTTTAAAAGTTCAATTGTGCCCTCCCTTGTAGTTTTTCAAAGCTCGGGAACAAAATGCAAATTTTACTCTCCAAAAAATACAGGTAAGCCAAAGCCCAAAAAAAATATAATTATAGTCTAGAAATTAATTGCCTAACCTCATCCATTTTTTTACAGGTAAATTTACCTTCTGGACAAACTCCGTCCATAAAGCAACCAGGCCCTACTTTCTTAAAAAGATCGGGCTCTTTTGCTCTTAACAATGAAAGCATTTCATAGGCAAACTCCCTTATTTCCCATTGGGCTCTCATACATGTCCTCAAACGTAAAAAATGAAAAAGTTCTCTGGCATTCATTGAAGTAACCACATCAAGTCTCATTCCTGCCAAAGCAAAATAAACAAGATCTTCTTTAAATTTAAGCTTTTCTTTAAATTTTTTATATAAATCCAAATGCTTTTCATAAGAATTGTTGTAAACTTCATTAAGCTTGGGATTGTTTTTAATGCTTTCAGGTAAAATAAAATCATCAAACCTTACCCCAGTTGAAAGATCAGGAACAATAATTGACTGAATTCTATGCCTTACAAGATGAGTAAGCCCTGCAAGGCTTATTCTGTTTATCCTAAATCCAAAGCTGATATTTTCTAAAGCTCTTGCCCTTCCGTCTGCTATGGTTTCAGAAATAATATCATTGTAAACTTTCGGGTTTTCTTTAATTGTTTTTTGGGCATTTTCAGTTGAGATACCTGTTTGCCCAATAATTTGTGAAACAACCATTTTATATGAAGCATTTTCTGTTGAAGACAAAAGCTCAACTTTTTTTTCAGAAAGACAGCTACTTTGAACCTGAGAATTTAAAAGAGAATTTGTAAATAAAGGAAGATTATCTTTAAAACCTGCAATTTTTTCTATCATGGAAAAAGGTTCTTTAAAAACTTCTCTTGCCTGTTCCAAAAGCATCTTGCCTAATTTTTTTATCTCAGGATATTTTGAACCTCTTCCATAGCAAGCAGAATAAATTATTTTCATCAATTCCCTGGCATTCACAGTGCAATAAAAATTACTCCTGAAACTATATGGCAGAATAAATCTTGCATCTTCCCTTGGAACCTCATTTTCAGTTAACTCTGAATAAGCTTTGAAAAGAGCTTCCATTCCTTGATTATATTCTTTTTCAAGCTCTTTTTTTTCATCTTCAGAAAGATCATCCTTGAATCTTAATTCCGGAAAAACAAAGCCCATCTTCTTATAATCAACATATCTTCTTGACTTTACAGTAAAAGATGCAAGTCTAAACTCAATCATAAATTGTTCGGTAATTACAGATACATTATCAAAAATTATATTGAAATAAATATGCTCACTTACAGAATGATGGCCCATGGAGAGCACTTTTTCTATTAATGAGGTGTCTTCTTTTTCCATGCTATCTTTATAAATTTCAAGGGCACTGCCTTTAGTGGTTGAAATTCTTGCTGCTGCAAGACAAAAATTGGAAGGCTTTTTCGTATGGCCTGAAATAAAAGCTTTTGAATTTATCATGGCAAACTCTTTTTTAATTGATTTATAACTTATAATTTATTTTAAGCTTAGCAGACTTAACCTAATTAAATTAAAAAAAACTATATTCTGCATGTTCTTATATCAATTACAATAACTCCCCTTGCTCCAAGCTCCACAAGTTTATCCATCATAAAATTAACTTCTTTTTTTCTTACCATGGACTTTATTGCAATCCATCCTTTTTTGCTTAAAGGAGAAACAGTGGGAGACTCAATCCCAGGAGTTATAGCAGCTGCCTTTTCAAGGAGTTTTTCTTCAACATCATACTCAATTATAACATATTCTCTTGCAGTTAAAATTCCTTTGATTCTTTCAGTAAAAATATAAGCTTCCTTGTTTTCAAGTGTTTTTAAATTCCTTGAAATCAAAACAGCCTCTGAATTTAAAACAGGATCTCCAAGAGTTTCAAGACCTGCATCTTTTAAAGTTCTGCCCGTTTCCACCACATCTGCAATTGCATCTGCCACTCCAAGCTCGATTGATATTTCAACAGCTCCGTCAAGCTTTACTATATCAGCTTTTAACCCTCTTTTGTTAAAGTCTGAACGAACTATTTCCGGATATGAAGTTGCAATCCGCTTATGATCCAGCTCCTCCACTGATTCAAAAGCCCCTTTTTTACAAGCATAGGAAAAATAAGACTTTCCAAACCCAAGTTTAAAAACTTCGTTTACATTGGTTTTACTGTCAAGGGCAAGATCTCGTCCTGTTATTCCAAGATCCAAAATCCCTCTGCTCACATAAACAGCAATATCCCTTGGTCTTAGAAAAACAAAATCTATCATGTTTTCTAAATCTGAAACCATGAGTTCTTTGCCTATACGCCTTGATGAGTATCCAGCAGCTTTTACAAGCTTTACTGCATCTTCAGACAAACTTCCCTTATTAGGAAGAGCTATTTTTAACATTTGGCAATTTTCTCCTGAACTTTTTTTAAAACTTATTGAAAATCTATAAATATTTGTAAACATCTTCAAGTGTCAAATCACAGGCAAGCATCATTACCTGAATATGATATAGAAGCTGGGAAATTTCTTCAGCTGTTTTTTCCTTACCTTCATATTCCGAAGCAATCCAGACTTCCCCTGCTTCTTCAAGAATCTTTTTCCCTATTTCATGGATGCCGCTCTTAAGTTCTTTTACAGTTCCTGAGTTGGGGTCATTTGAATCTTTTTTCATTTTAAGCTCTTCAAACAATTCTTCAAAACTTTTCATTATTCATACCTAAAAATTTATAAATTAATTATAAGACTAAAAATATATTTTAATTTTCTAAATTCTGACTTAAAAATCCGGTAAATGGATCTGTAAAAAAACTAAAACTCTGCGTCTTTAAAATATGTTTTTATCTGCTTTTTAAAATCATTCAAATCTTTAAACAAAATTGAGTTAATTTTTTTATTCAAAGCACGTTTAATATGGGGATTATGATCATCAACAAATAAAGTGTTTTCAGGAAGTTCGTTCATTTCTTTTAAAACATAATCAAAGATTTCAGGCTCTTTTTTAGTTATTTTAAGATGATAGGAATTAAAAACCCTGTCAAAATACTTAAAAAAGTCATTTTTCCTGTCAAGCTTTTCAAGCCAATTGGTTTGATCACTTAAAATGGCAGTTCTGAGATTGTTTTTTCTAAGCCATTTGATAAAGTTAATCATTTCAGGTCTTAAGATAAATCTATCAAGAATAAATTCTGTAAGTTTGTCGTTTTCTTCATTTATACCTGTTTTTTCCTTAAAAAGGTTCCAAAATTTATCCGAGTCAGTCTTACCCCTGGTAAATCCGCTATCATATACAAGATCAAATCCTGTTTTTTTTAAGGAATCAACATCAAGATCATTTTTTAAGGCAAGGTCTGTTATTCCTTTTTTAAAACCTTCTTCTGCTATTACTCCCCCAAAATCCAATAAAACAAGTTTTATATCCAAATTTAATAATTCCTTTTGTCTTTTTTAAATTTACAAATCTATAATAAAAGTTAACACAGGCTTTTAAAAAATGAAATTCATCTTTAGTTAAATTAATTGAATCAAAATAAAGCTTTCTTACATTTAGAAAAAAAGGCCGAAATTCCGGCCTCTTCTATATTAAACTATAATTGTACCTTAATAGTTTTTATCAGCAAAATCAACCCATCCGCCTGATTTTACAAGCTTTGAATCAAACTCTGAAATTGAAAAAGGAACTTCTTTTCTTTTACCAGATCCTCTTATGGTAAATTTTTTGTTATCAAAATCAGTTTCAATATAAACGTCTTTTACATTTAAAAACTCACTGAAAATCATTTCAATTTCATCGCTTTCAAGGGTTACAGCCATCATCCCACAATTAAACATATTCTGACGAAAAATTCTTGCAAAGGATTTTGCTATAACAAGATTGATTCCGTTTACTTCAAAAGCCCAAGGAGCATGCTCTCTAGAAGAGCCACAGCCAAAGTTTCCTTTTGTAATAATAACAGAAGCATCTTCAATATCTTTCAAATCCAATCCTTCAAGCTTGAGATCTTCTAAAAGATATGGTTTTAAGGCCTCTTTTGAAATTTCAGTGAGATATCTTGCAGGTATTATTTCATCTGTATTAATATCATCTCTATCAAGAAAAAGGACTTTCCCATTAAAGTTTTTCATTTTATCCTTCCTAACCCTTAAACAAAGGTGAGTTTTCTATATAACCTTTTATAGCTGTCTGAGCTGCTGTGGCAGGGCTCATAAGATGAACCATCCCGCCTTTTCCCATTCGACCGTTAAAATTCCTGTTTGTTGTTGAAGCACAAACCTCTCCTTCTGCCAAAACTCCATTACTCATTCCAAGACAGGCTCCGCAAGTGGGATTTGTAACACAAAATCCGGAATCCATAAAAATTTTGATTATTCCCTTATCAAGAGCCTGGCTAAAAACTTCAGGAGTAGCAGGAGATACTATTCCTCTGACATTATCAGAAATCCTTTTGCCTTCCAAAACCTTGGCTGCAACTTCAAGATCTGAGAGCCTTCCATTGGTACATGAGCCTATATACACTTGATCTACAACTACATTTTCAAACTCAGCCACAGGCTTTACCAGATCTGGCTTAAATCCAAAAGTTGAAACAGGAACAACTTGAGAAGCATCTATTTTGATTGTTTCTGAATACTTGGCATCTTTGTCTGAAATCCATTTTGAATAATCATTTAAAGCTTCTTCTTTTGAATCAAAGTCTGATTTTATAAATTCCCAAAGATAATCCACTGTTTTTTCATCAGGATAACAAATACCGCTTGTTCCTCCTGCTTCTATGGCCATATTGCAAAGGGTCATTCTTTCTTCCATATTCATTTCTGAAATAACAGGACCGGTAAATTCAATAACCTTGTCAGTGGCCCCATTAACCCCAAGCATACCGATGATGTGCAAAATAAGATCCTTTGCAAACACACCTTGCTTAAGACTTCCTTCAACTTCAATTTTTATTGTTTCAGGATATTTAAAAGCACAAACTCCTTTTAAAATTCCCACTTCTAAATCTGTAGTACCAACACCTGCGGCAAAGGCTCCAAAAGCCCCGTGTGTACAAGTATGAGAATCACCCATAATAATTGTTGCCCCGGGCCTTACAAAACCTTTCTCTGGAAAAATTGCGTGGCAAACTCCATTTCTTCCTATATCAAAAAAATCCTTAATTTTATTTTCCTTTGCCCAATCCCTTAATATCTTTCCCTGAAGTGCTGTTTTTGAATCCTTGGCAGGTGTTACATGATCTATTACAACTTTTATCTTGTCAGGATCAAAGACCCTGTCCTTACCTCTTTTTTTAAGGTCATTAATTGCCACCGGAGTTGTAATCTCGTGGCAAAATACCGAATCAAGTCTAAGGACATTTATACCTTTTCCAGGGGTATCAACAAGATGAGCATCAAATATTTTTTCTGCTATTGTTTTTCCCATCTCTAAAAAAATCTCCTGTATTTAAAATTTTTATTTATTTTCTATACAAATCAAACCCGGCAACTTGCCGGTTTTTTTATTTTTTACAATTAAGTATTGTGGATAAAAAGCCTTGGAGGAGTGGTAACCCAAAAAGCCTTTAAAGTTTCACTTCCATTATTTTTAAGCTTGTGTGGAATATCTGATTCAAAAGAAACGCTGTCCCCTTTTTCCAACTTGTAATTTACACCTCCATACTCAAGGATTCCACTTCCCTCAAGGATAAAACCCATCTCTTTTCCAGCATGACCATATTCACTGCTACCTTTTTCATTGTCCGCTGGAATTTCTATGAGATAAGCTTCCACATCTTTTGTCTTATCTCCTTCAGGAGAGCTGATTGAAGAAAGCTGATGATAGGTTATATCCCCAATTGTCCTGATATTTCTTTGAGCTGATTTTACTATATTGACCATCCTCTTTTTTTTAAAATCTTTAAAAATATATTCAAGATCAATATCTAAAACATCTACTATCCCAAACAAAGTATCTATCGAAGGAGACACCTTGTCCCTTTCAATCTGAGAGATAAGACTTTCACTTACCCCCGCACTTGAGGCCACTGTTTTTAAGGTAAGTTTTTTCTTTTCTCTTATTTTTCTTATTCTTTTTCCAAAGGGGTATTTTATCCCGGAATTTAACATAACTTAATCTCCTTAAATATCTTTAAACTTACTTAAAAATCACCGGCCTTGCAACAAGAATAATTAAAACCAGTTAACCAAAAACCAAGTTTTCACTTCAATTCATTTAAGGTAAAAATTTCAGTCCAAAAGTACCGATAAACCTTAGAAGAATTCAAACAAAACTTTAATTTCACTTTTTAGATTGAGTTTATCCTGGTTAAATAATATTTTAACTAAACTTCTAATTTCATATTTTTCAAATAAAAACGGTGATAAATGAAAAAACTTAATCTTAAAGTAAAAATCGGAACTCTTGAACTGAAAAATCCTGTGATGCCAGCATCAGGAACCTTTGGATACGGGGTAGAATATTTTGATCAAATAAATCCTGAAAGCCTTGGAGCAATCATTGTAAAAGGACTTTCTCTAAAGCCTTCTTCAGGAAACCCTCACCCAAGGGTTGTTGAAACCCCTTCGGGTCTTTTAAATGCAGTTGGACTTGAAAATATAGGAATAAATAAATTTATTAAATCAAGACTTCCTCTATTATCAAAATTCACCACTCCAATTATTGCCAATATATACGGCCAAACCGAAGCTGACTATGAAGAATTAACTGAAATAATTGAAAAAGAAGAAAGAATTTCTGCTATTGAAGTAAATATTTCATGTCCTAATGTAAAAAAAGGGGGGCTTGCCTTTGGAACGTCTCCAGAAGTCTGCTCAAGTCTTGTCTCAAAAATAAGAAAAAAAACAAAAAAAACCCTGATTGTCAAACTAACACCAAATGTTACAGATATAAGGCCTATAGCCAAAAGTGCAGAAGATTCTGGAGCTGACGCACTTTCACTTATCAATACTATCACAGGAATGGCCATAGATATAAATACAAGAAAACCCATGCTTGCAAATATAACAGGAGGTCTTTCAGGTCCTGCCATAAGGCCCGTTGCTTTAAGAATGGTTTATGAAGCCTCCTCCTGTGTTAAAATACCTGTGATAGGAATAGGCGGAATAACAAATTATGAAGACGCCCTTTCATTTATTATTGCAGGTGCATCTGCTGTTCAGGTAGGTACAGGAAATTTCATTGATCCAAAAACCTGTGAAAAAATTATCAAAGGAATTTCAAAATTCATGAATAAAAATAAACTCTTTTCTATTGATGAACTTAAAGGCTCAATTGATTTAACTAAAACTCAGATTGGCTGAAGTATTGTTAACACTTGAATCTGATTAAATTTTACGTTAATAACCAACAACATCGTTATTTTAATAAAAATCATACTAATTCAAACCTAAAAGAATTAAAAATCAAAAGGAGCAGAACTATGAAAAAATTATTAGCTGTTTTAATTGTTGCTTTTATGTTCACACCGGCAGTTTCTGCCAAGGAAGTTTCTGGAGTTAATTTTCTTGAGCAAATGAAAATTTCGGGTAAAAATATGGTTCTTAACGGAGCAGGACTAAGGAAAAAAGCTTTTATCAAAGTTTATGCATGCGGCCTTTACCTTAAAGAAAAAAACAGTGATTCAAAAGCAATTATCAGTGCTGATGAACCCATGGCTGTAAAACTTGTTATCACTACAGGTCTGGTTACAAAAGAAAAAATGCAGGAAGCAATGACAGAGGGTTTTGAAGCCTCAACCAATGGTAATCAGGCTACCATTCAGGATAGCATAGATCTTTTCAACAATTGCTTCAATGACGAAATCGTCAAAGGAGATGAATTTATGATGGCATATCTTCCTGGAACTGGGGTTGTTGTTTCAAAAAACGGGACTGAAAAAGGAATTATTGAAGGTCTTGATTTTAAAAAAGCTCTTATTGGAATCTGGCTTGGTGATAATCCAATAGATAAAGGCTTAAAAAAAGATATGCTTTAGTCAAAATTTACAGGGCGGAATTAATTTCCGCTCTGATTATTTTTTAAGGCCGCCCTTAAAATCTTCCTCTGCTTCCTTTCCAAAATCTCCGGAGACTGTTTTATTAAACTTTGTAAAAATATTTTTATATACATCAATGGATCTTCTTAAAATCTCGTCAAACGGAAGTTCATCATAATGCCCAAAATCTTTTATATAGGACATATGTTTTCTGCCCTTATCATCGAATTCATGGAAAAGGGAGTCCTTTTCTCCATCAAAATCAAGGGGTTTTACCTTAAATTTTTCGCACAATTCCTTATTGAATGTAGGGGTTGCCTTAATCCAGTTTCCATTTAGATAAATTTCTGTATACCCATGATAATAAAAGATATCTGTCCCCATTATTTCCCTGAGCCTTTTTGTGGTAAGATGATTTTTAACATCTGCAAGACCAAGCCTTGAGGGGATTTTTGCAGCTCTTAAAACAGCACAAAGAGCCACAGCTTTGGCAACACAATAACCTTTTCCTTTCTTGATTATCGAGCTTGCCTTCATGCCTTTGTGTGTAAAGTCAATCTCATAGGGATTGTAAAAAACCTGATCCCTTACAGTATAGAAAAGGGCTATTGCCTTTTCTTTTTCACTCATTTCCATTGATAAATTTTTTTTTACAAAATCTTTAATTACAGGATGTTCAGAGTCTATGAAAAAACTAGGTTCAAGATAAAATTCATAAGTTTTTTCTGCCATTTTAATTATCCTTTTCATAACCTGAACCATAGGCTATTCAAATATTAATAAAAATTTTGATCAATATCTGCCTTTAAATCAAGCAAAAGCTGTTTGTCAGATTCATTTATATCTGATTTTAAAAACTCATTTATTGTAAAAACAGCTTCCTTTGGCAAAATTCTTTTATTGCCCATATAGTCAATTAGAGCACTGCCTGGATCCTCTGGATTTATCTTTTCAAAATACTTTCTTTTTTCCTCTTCAATCTCCTTAAAATCTCTAAGATCATAGTTTCTAAAAAGAATTCTTTTCCCAAGCTTTTTATTTATTTCATCAAGTCCATTAACAGTCTTAATTTTATCATCAAGGTCTGCTTCTAAAAAACGCCTGCATTTTTCAACTTCATAATTGTTTAAAAAACCCCTTACATACAAAAGAGCATCTTCATCAACTCCTTCAATTACAGGGTATCTATAGTTTAGATGATAATTACAAACTTCTTTAAAAAGATTCTGATTTTTTTTAAAAAATTTAAGATTTTCCTCAAAGATCCTCAGTCTGTCCTCAGATATTTTTGATCTAAATCTTTGATAAAAAGGAAGAACAAATGGAGGTTCACCATATTTTTTTCTTGTTACAAAAGTTTTTTCCTCGATGGTTTCCTTGGTAATTGTCAAGATTTCTTCAGAATCCAATCTAAGCCAGACTGTTTGATTGGAATATGGGATAGAATTTCCCAGGCAAAGATAAGGAGCCATAAACTCATTGTCAGCTCCTAGTTTTCCATGAATAAAAATTCCAGCCCTATGAATCCCGAATACACTTTGAAAAGCCTCATCAAGGGACTCACTCCTTTTTTGATCATTTTTTTTCAAATAAAAATCTTTTATATACTTGAAAACCTTTTCCTCCTTTGAAAAAAGCCTGGAAAGATTAAGTGTTGCTTCAACATCGGCCAAGGCATCATGGGCAGTTCCCTTTGTAAGATTGTTAAATGAAATAAGATTTTCAAGTTTAAGGGAAACCTTGTCTTCCAAAAACGGCCATGAAATTGAATTTTTCGAAAAAAGATAAAAAAAGACTGCCATTGGATAGATATCCATTCTGGAACAATTGTTTTTAAACTGATGAGTGTATGGGGGTAAAAGATTCCTATAAAAAGAAAACCTTAAAAATTCATCATCAAAACCCAAAGTATTGTATCCAAGGGAAATTGTTCCTGGAGTATTTAAAAGTCTGTGAATTTCTAAAACCCCGTCTAATTCTGAAACTCCGTCTTTTAACTGCTTTGGCCCCATCTTGTGAACCAAAAGGGCTTCAGGGGAAATAACAATGTCATCTCTTAACTTAATTTTAAAATTATGGGTTTCAAGCCGATTAAATTCAAGATCGGTTCTTATGGCCGCAAACTGAACAATTTGATCAAAACATTTGCTTAACCCGCTTGTTTCAATATCATAAAAAAGGTAGGTATTTTTCATTTGCTCAAATCACCTCAAGGCTTTTGTCAAAAGTCCATCTTCCAGGGGGTAAATTACCTTCATCAGCAAGTTCTTCAAGGTAGGTTAAAAAAAATCTTCTTGGAATTTCTTTTGCTCCAAACCTTTTAAGATTATCAGTTTTCACCTGGCAATCAATCATGGGAAACTCCCATTTTTCCAGCTGTTTTACAAGATAGACAAACCCTGTTTTTGAGGCATCGGATTCAAGTGTAAACATGGATTCTCCATAAAAAACATTGCCAATGGATACCCCGTAAAGACCTCCTGCGATCTTATTATTATTCCAAACCTCAACAGAATGGGCATAACCTGCTTTGTAAAGTTTTATATATGCTTCTGCCATTTCCTCAGTAATCCATGTTTCCTGGTTGTTTTTTATTCTAACATCAGCACACATTCTTATAACTAGCTCAAAATCTCTATCCAGGGAAACAGAAAACTTTTGTTTTTTTATTGTTTTTTTAAGAGATTTGGGAATATGAAAATCTTTTATAAACAAAACAGCCCTTGGGTCAGGCGACCACCACAAATATGGAGACGAATCATCAAACCAGGGGAAAATGCCCATTTTATAGGCCGCTAATATTCTTTCGGGCTTAAGATCTCCTCCCATGGCAAGAAGGCCTGATTTATCCGCATATTCAGGAGGAGGAAAAGAAACTCTTGAAGTAAGTTGAAATACAGGCATCAGTTCTTTTTATAGTTAAAGGTCAAACTGTTATTTCTGGATCCTATAGTTAGTTTACCACCCTCTGAAAGTCTGCCAAAAAGAAGTTCGTCAACCAGTTTATCCTTTATCTCAGTCTGAATAAGTCTTTCAAGGGGTCTTGCCCCGTATACTTGATCATAACCTTTTTCTGAAAGATATTCCTTTGCCTTTTTTGTAACTTTTATATTGACTTTCTTTTCTTTAAGCTGTGCTCTCATTTCATCAATAAACTTTTCCACTACTTTGAATATAATATCCTGGTCAAGCTGATTAAAATAAACTATTTCATCAAGTCTGTTTCTAAATTCCGGAGAAAATATCTGGTTTAAGGCACTCTTTCCCTTAAACCTGGAATCAGAGCCCTGGTTTCCAAAACCTATTGACTTTGAAGCCATTTCTCTTGCACCTGCATTGGAAGTCATCATAAGAATAACATTTTTAAAGTCAGCAAATCTTCCGTTGTTATCTGTGAGCTGACCATAATCCATTACCTGGAGCAAAATATTATAAATATCCAGATGGGCTTTTTCAATTTCATCTAAAAGAAGAACGCAATGGGGGTTTTTTCTAATTGAGTCTGTTAGGAGCCCACCCTGATCAAAACCAACATATCCGGGAGGAGAGCCTATCAGCCTTGAAACTGAATGTTTTTCCATATATTCCGACATATCAAATCTTAAAAAACTTATTCCAAGAGTTTTAGCTACCTGTTTTGCAAGTTCAGTTTTTCCAACTCCAGTAGGGCCTGTGAAAAGAAAAGAACCTATTGGCTTTTCAATTGAACCAAGACCTGCTTTTGATCTTTTTATTGCTGAAACAACAGAATCAACTGCACTATCCTGACCAAAGAGATATTTTTTTATTTCATCCCCTAGTTTTGCAAGTTTATTTTTATCATTTCCACTCATCTGCTGAAGAGGAACTTTTGCCATTTTGGAAATAACATCAATGATTTCTTTTTCACTGACAACTTCTATCTTTTTATCTGAAAGAGCGGTCATTGCTCCAACTTCATCGATTACGTCTATTGCTTTATCAGGAAGATATCTTTCATTCAAATGCCTCAAAGAAAGCTTTACTGCAGATTCAATGGCCTCTTTTGAATACTCTATCCCATGAAAAAGCTCATAGGTTGACTTAAGACCGTTCAAAATTTCAATGGTTTCCTCTTCTGAAGGCTCTGAAATGTCAATTTTTTCAAATCTTCTGGACAAAGCTCTGTCCTTTTCAAAATGATTTTTAAACTCTTCATGGGTTGTTGAACCAACACACCTGAAACTTCCGCTTGTTAAAGAGGGCTTTAAAATGTTTGAAGCATCCATAGAACCTGAATTTGTAGCACCTGCACCTACTATGGTATGGATTTCATCAATAAAAAGTATGGCATCTTCAGTTTCTTCAAGCTCACTCAAAACTTTTTTCAATCTTTGTTCAAAGTCACCTCTGAACTTTGTTCCGGCAAGCAATGCACTTAAGTCAAGAGAATAAACACTTGAATTGACAAGCTTATCTGGAACATCACCTTCAAAAATTTTTCTAGCAAGCCCTTCTGCTATTGCAGTTTTACCTACCCCGGGATCCCCTACGTAAACAGGGTTGTTTTTTCTCCTCCGGCATAAAACCTGCATTGTTCTTTTTAATTCATCTTCCCGGCCAATAAGCGGGTCAATTTTGCCTGCAGCTGCTTTTTCAAGCATATCTATTGTATAAAGAGAAAGTGCGGAATTATCTTTTCCAGGCCGTTCTTCGGAAGACTCTGAATCAAAAGCTGCCTTTTGCCTTCCTCCTTTTTCAAAACCGGAACCATGGGAAATATAATTTAAGATATCAATCCTTTGAATTTTTTCTTTTTTCAGAAAAAAAGCTGAGTGAGAATACTCTTCTTCAAAAATTGATACAAGAATATCTCCAACATTAATTATCCGTTTTTCAGCTGCTCTTGCATGGTTAACCGCCCTTTGAATCACCCTTTGAAAACCCACGGTCTGCTGAAGAACATAGTTTGATTCTTCAGGCATGACTTCAAGATGTTCATCAAAGTATGTTTTAAGATCTGTTTTTAAAATGTGAATATTGCCGCCACAGGATTCAATTATCTCAACTCCGTGTGCGTCATGAAGGATTGCAAAAAGAACATGCTCCACGCAAACATATTCATGCCTTCTTTTCTTAGCTTCTCTTACAGCAAAACCCAAGGTTGCACTTAATTCCTTGCTTATCATATGTCAGGCCTTCTCCATTGTACTTTTTAATGGAAACCCACTGTTTTTAGCTAGAGCAGTTACTGTTTCCACTTTGGTTTCGGCTAATTCATAAGGATACACTCCGCAAATACCAATACCTTTTTTATGAACATTGAGCATTATTTGTTCAGCTTCTGATTCTGACTTGTGAAAAACACTGATAAGAACGTCAACAACAAATTCCATGGTAGTATAGTCATCGTTATGTAAAAGCACCTTATATAAAGGAGGCTCCTTTATTTTTTCCGAGTTCTTGGATCTAGTTTGATCTTGAGTACCCGGATGGTTTAAAGCCATACTTTCCTCCCTCCTCAAACCTTTCTTTTTTATTAATCGTAAACATTAAATCAATTTAAATCAAGTTATGCCCCGCAACATCTTTTATATTTCTTACCGCTTCCACAGGGACAAAGCTCATTTCTGCCTATTTTTCGTTGCTGTCTTTTTATTGTTTTTCTATTTGGCTGGGAATCATCATCCCCCCTTGAGAAAACCATTTTATCCTCTTCAACTTCTGAGAATAAAGGTTTTTTTTCCTCTTCATATCCGTTTTGTATTTCTATACGCATAAGAATATTTACTATTTCGTCCTGAATTTTTTCAATCATCGACTGAAACATATCAAAACCTTCTTTTTTGTAAATAATCAGAGGGTTTTGCTGGGCATAGCCTCTCAGCCCAATGCCTTCTTTTAAGTGATCCATATTAAGAAGATGATCTTTCCACAGGGTGTCCACAGTCTGAAGAATGATAAAATGCTCAAGTTCCCTCATGCTTGAAGAACCTATAAGCTCTTCTTTCCTGCTGTATTCCTCCATAGCCTGAGAATAAACAATTTCTATAAGCTCTTCCTGACTCAGCTCTTCAATATCTTTATCAGATAATATATCAAGTTCAAAGCTGACTTCTTTTTTTACCTTGGCTTTAAAAGCTTCCCATCCATAATCACGGGTTTTGTCTTCGGCTTTAGAACTCAAAAATTCTGATACAACAACAAAAGACTTGTTTTCAATAATATCAGTTATTTTTCCCTTAAGGTCTTCATTGGTTAAAGCTTCTTTTCTTTCCCTGTAAATCACTTCTCTTTGAGCATTCATGACATCATCGTATTCAAGGAGATGCTTTCTTATGTCAAAGTTATGTCCTTCTACTTTTTTCTGAGCATTTTCAATGGCTCTTGAAATAATCCCGTGTTCAATTGTTTCCCCTTCTTTCATTCCAAGACGATCCATTACTCTTGTAATTTTTTCACCACCAAAAATTCTTAAAAGTTCATCTTCCAGTGAAAGATAAAACCTTGAAGAACCTGGATCTCCCTGACGGCCTGAACGCCCCCTCAGCTGATTATCAATCCTTCTTGACTCATGTCTTCCCGTTCCTATAATATGAAGTCCACCAAGTTCAACCACACCTTCTCCAAGAACAATATCAGTTCCTCGACCTGCCATATTTGTTGAAATAGTCACCGACTTTTTCTGGCCTGCAAGGGCAACAATCTCAGCTTCTTTTTCGTGATGTTTTGCGTTTAAAACTTCATGGGGCACCCCTCTTTTTTTCAGCATTTTGCTGAAATATTCAGAAACATCAATGGATACTGTACCCACAAGAACAGGCTGACCTTTTTTATAGCAATCAGAAATTTCTTTTATTGCAGCTTCATATTTTTCCTGCTTAGTCTTAAAAATTACATCAGGAAAATCCTTTCTTACAAGGGGTTTGTTTGTTGGAACCACAACAACTTCAAGGCCGTAAATTTCAGCAAACTCCTTTGCTTCTGTTTCAGCAGTACCTGTCATCCCGCTAAGCACGTTGTACATTCTAAAATAATTTTGGAAAGTGATAGAAGCAAGAGTTTGGTTTTCATTTTCAATTTTTACATTTTCTTTGGCTTCCAGTGCCTGGTGAAGACCTTCACTGAATCTTCTTCCTGGCATAAGCCTTCCTGTAAACTCATCAACTATGACAACCTGACCCTCATTTACTATATAATCCACATCTCTTTTAAATATAGTATGAGCTTTCAACGACTGATTGACATGATGAAGGGTTTCAATATGTGAAGGGTCGTAGATGTTTTTTATATCAAGTTCTTTTTGTATTTTAAGTATACCTTCATCTGTTAAAAGAGAGTTCTTGTCTTTTTCATCAACTGTATAATGAATTTCATTATCAAGTTTTCTTACAACCAAATCAGCCATATTATAAAGCTCTGTAGATTTTTCTGCCGGCCCTGAAATTATAAGAGGAGTTCTTGCTTCATCTATTAAGATTGAATCAACCTCGTCAACAATTGCAAAGTTAAGCTCCCTTTGCACAAGATCTTCTTTCCTGAATTTCATATTGTCACGCAAATAGTCAAAACCAAACTCATTGTTAGTTCCATAAACTATATCGCAATTATAAGCATCTTGCCTTTCCCTGTCATTGAGTCCATGGGTGATTACTCCAACAGAAAGACCCAGGAAAATGAAAAGCTTGCCCATCCATTCAGAGTCTCTTTTTGCAAGATAATCGTTTACTGTGATTATGTGCACACCTTTTCCTGTTATTGCGTTAAGATATGCAGGAAGGGTTGCAACAAGAGTTTTACCTTCACCTGTTTTCATTTCAGCAATATTACCTTCATGAAGAACTACCCCGCCGACTATCTGGCAATCAAAATGTCTCATTTCAAGTATTCTTACAGACGTTTCTCTTACTACGGCAAAAGCTTCAGGCAGAATCGATTCAAGACTTTCCCCTTCAGAATATCTTTTCTTAAATTCGCTGGTTTTTTCTTTGAGCTCCTCATCTGAAAGTTCACTGACAGAAGACTCAAAATTATTAACATCTTCAACTATTTTTGATATTCTTTTAAGCTGTCTTTCATTTCTTGTTCCAAATAAAGCTTTTAAAAGGTTTATTATCATTTTAATTCCTTATAAGTTTGTTTTGTAAACTGTTGCAGACTAGAGATATATTATTGTTAAGCCTTAGTATTAATATAAATAACAAATAAAAACATATTCTTTGTCCACTTCCAAGTCATCTTCAAAATTTAACCCTGAAATAAGGTTTATTTATTGTGTTCAGTCTGTTCTCTATTATTAATTTTGATAGAAAACTTTAATTTTGAACAATCATTTTTTGAATTAAACAAAGTTTTTTATATTTGAAAACCAAAATCAACACCAAGCTTTAAATGAAATTGCTTATAAACCAAATATGTCAAAATATCAAAATCAAAAAACCCTCCTTAAATTTGAAGGGAGGGTTGTAAGTTAATTAAATATTTTGAATAAAGCAAATATGAGTTCTTAATTTTTATCAATTTGTAAAAATCAACAAGATGAAAAATGATGAAAAATCTGGAAAAGTTTTATTCGGATTCATATTGAACCATCAGTCAAGAATGTATTTTTCAGGATTTACCGGCCTGCCGTTCATATAAACCACATAATGAAGATGAGGGCCCGTGCTTCTGCCTGTATTTCCCATTTTGCCTATTTCCTGCCCTCTTTTAACTTTCTGCCCTGATTGAACAAGAGTTTGGGAAAGATGGCCGTATTTTGTAAGAATTCCATGTCCATGATCTATTAGAATTGCAGTACCAAGAAGTCCTCTTTTCCCGGCAAACGAAACTATTCCGTCAGCAGGAGCAACAATAGGAGTTCCATGTCTGTTTGCTATATCATAGCCTTCATGAAATTCTTTTTTTCCAGTAAAAGGAGATTCTCTGTAGCCAAAAGGAGAGGTTACCCAGCCCTTTGCAGGTCGTATGGAAGGAGTTGAAGCAAGCATACTTCTCTTGGTTTCAAGAGAACCTAAAAGGTCTTCCAAATTTTCAATTTTAACTGAGGATATGTTTTTCAGTAAATCAGCATTGTCTGTGATCCCTCTGACAAGGGAGCTGTGAGAATTTTCCAAACCTATCCTGGAGTCAAGGGGTTCTGGCATTACCCCGCCAATTCCAAAAATACTTTTATCTTCATTATTCTCAGAGTTTTTTTTGCCCAGATCTGCGATAATTCTTATTTTTTCTTCAAGCTTGCCAAGCTCTGCGAGATTGTTTCTTATTAAGTTTATTTCTTCTGCAAAAAAATGAAGCCTGTTTCTCTGGGCTTGGATAAGCTCATTTTTTCTTTCAAGTTCTTTTTGTGTTTTTAAAAGCTCTAAATCTGATTTTTTTACAGAAATATAATCATAAAATAAAAGCATTGAGCCTGAAACAAAAAGAGCAAAAATAAAAAGTCCTATAACAGCAAAAAAACGCGAAAACGACAAAGTTCTGACTTTACCGCCGTTTATTATATTTACTATATATTTAACAGTCATATTCCATCTTTATTTGGTGTTGATGTTTTCAGATACAAAAAATTTAACATGAACTTTTGTAAAAAGTCAATTTAAACAATCTCTTTTCCTACTTTTGCAATCATTGAGTTTAAAGTATTTTCCATCAACATTGCAATTGTCATAGGCCCCACTCCTCCGGGAACAGGGGTAATCCACCCTGCTATTTTTTTTATCTCATCAAAATCAACATCACCTTTGAGAACTGAAATTTTTTTACCTGTTTTTTTACTTATTTTTTCTCCAACCCTATTAACTCCCACATCAATTACACAAGCACCGGGCTTTACCCATTCTGGTTTTACAAGTCCTGGAACACCTGCAGCAACAATAAGAATATCAGCTCTTAAACAATGTGATTTCAAATCTTTAGTTCCTGTATGAACAATTGTAACAGTTGAATTTGCTCCTTTATTTTTCTGAAGCATCATATTGGCAATGGGTTTTCCTACAATATTTGATCTTCCAACTATAACAACTTCAGCACCGCTTGTTTCTATCTCAGACCTTTTTATCATCTCAATTATTCCTGCTGGAGTGCAAGGTGGAAAAACAACATTTTTTCCAATTACAAGCCTTCCCACATTAACAGGATGAAAACCGTCCACATCTTTATCTGGATCAATTGCATTTATAACTTTTTCTTCATTAATATGCTTAGGTAAGGGCAGCTGAATAAGAATACCGTCAATAGTATCATCCTCATTATATCTTTCTATTAGATCAAGGAGCTCCGTTTCAGAAACATCTTCATTCAAATTTTCCTGAACTTCTTTAAAGCCAACTTTTTCTGCTGTTTTGATTTTTAATGACACATAAGAAATAGAGGCAGGGTTATTACCAATCAAAATTGTTACAAGACCGGGAACACGACCAAATTCTTCCTTAAGCTTGACAGATTTTTTTGTAATCTCACTTAAAATATCTTCACGCAGTTTTGTTCCGCTGATTATTTTTGCTTCCATAAAAATTATACCCTTAAAATTTTAAATTATTTTTAAACAGGCCTGGGCGGAATCAAAAGCCCAAGGCTTTCATCAAGTCCAAACATAAGATTCATGTTTTGAACTGCCTGGCCTGAAGCCCCTTTTACAAGATTATCAATAACAGACACAAGAACAAGACGGCCTGAGTCAAAATCAAGCTTCAAACCTATATCACAAAAATTTGTGCCTGCAACATCATTAATATTTGGAAATTCTCCTTCAGGTAAAATCCTGACAAACCTTGAGTCTTTATAAAAATCAAATAAAATTTTTCTTAATTCTGATTCAGAAACACTTTTATCTGTTTTTAGATAAATTGTGGAAAGCATTCCTCTTACAACAGGAATTAGATGGGGAGTAAAACAGACCTCTGCTTTAAAACCTGAAATCTCCTCTATTTTTTCTTCAATTTCAGGCCTATGTCTGTGAGACATCACTTTGTATGCCTTAAAACCCTCATCAACTTCACAAAAATGAGTTCCAATTGAAAGCCCTCTTCCTGCACCGCTGACTCCTGATTTGGCATCAATAACTATATCTTTACAGTTTATTTTGCCGGCCTTAACAAGGGGAAGTATTCCCAGAAGACTGCAGGTGGGATAGCACCCCGGATTACCCACAAGACTGGCATTTTTAATCTCATTATAGTTTATCTCAGAAAGACCGTATACTGCTTTATCAAGATATTCAGGTGCTTTATGCACACAATAATATTCTTCGTATGCCTTCTGAGATTTAAATCTGAAATCAGCGGAAAGATCTATTACCTTAACATTTGCCTCCAAAAATTCCGGAATAATTTCCATGGGAATTTTATGGGGAAGGGCTGTAAAAATAATATCGCATTTATCAACTGTTTCCTCTGGACTAAACTTTTCAATTTCAATGTCAGCAATAGTTCTCAAACCAGGATAAAGACTGGAAAAAATTTGTCCCGAATATTGCCTTGAGGTAATACAACTAATTTCCACCTCAGGGTGAAAACTTAAAAGTCTTACCAGCTCAGCTCCAGTATAGCCTGTTCCTCCAATAATACCTGCCCTTATCATTAAAGAATTCTCCAAAATTTAAATTTTAAATAAAACATTCAACCCTTTTCCCTATACCAAAAAAGAAAAAGATTAAAAACAGGTTTTATCTTTTTAATTAATTCTGATATTCTTTATAAATAAACTTACTATCAACCTTGAACTAAAAAAATCACTCAATTCATCCTGGATATCTAAAGACATCTAAGCACAACGAAATCCAGGAATAAAGGTAAATTTCTCATAAAATAACTGGTCGAAATTTTCTTTTAAAAAAAATTTAATCGAGAGGACATTTTTTTGTGCAAAAGCTAAGTAAAATCCAAAATGCTTTTTAAACCAAGAAAAGAAACTTTTTCTGAGGATGCAAAGCTAACAATCTAGATTTAATAGACAATAACAACTTTAAATACAAACAATAACTATTATTTTACAAAAAATATCAACACCCAATACTTTGGTGCACTGCAAAAAAACACCTTGACACAACTCTTTTTTTTGATTAAAATTATTTCATATTCAGAAGTCATTGGAAAACAATATAAAAATTAAGGAGAATTTTAAATGAAGACAATGGACCCAACAAAAATGATTCAACAAATGATCGATTTTCAAAAAACTGTTTTTGAAAATAGTTACAATGCAATAATAATGATGCAGTCTCAAACTGAAAAAATGGCTGAATCCCTTTTATCAAAAAATTCTATTCTTCCTGAAGAAGGTCAAAAAATGATAAACGAATGGATACTCGCTGTTAAAAAAAGTAGGGAAGATTTCAAAAAATCAGTTGATGAAAATTTTGCTAAGATGGAAGAGTATTTCGTCTCAGCGACTAAAACAGCAAAGTCAGCTGCCAAAAACGAAAAATAATTTTACTTAGTAGATATGAGTTCGCCCAGCGAACTCATATCTTTCAATATTTATTCACCAATAAAATATCTCAGGGGAATCCAAATGGATCAAAAAGAAATGGTCAAAAACATTTTGAACTGGTACTCAAGCTCACTTCAAAACACCTTAAATGCTGTCAACCTTTACCAGGTTCAGGCTGAAAATATGACAAAATCTTTTATTACCAACTCCAATCTGCCTGAAGATTCTAAAAAAGTTATAGAAGAGTGGTTTAAATTCATAAATCAAAGCCAGGCAGACTTTAAAGAGTCTATGGAAACAGGCTTAAAACAGCTTGAAACTTATATTATCTCCCTTGTTCCCAAAGACTAAATTTATTTAAAGAGGTTTATCATGAGTAAAAAAAATAGTTTTAATAATTTTTTTTCAGGATTTGATTTTATGAAGCCTGAAAGTTTTTCTTTATTTCCTGTTACAGATTACAATGAAATTATCAATTCAAGCATGAAAATTTTTGAAGAGGCATCACAAATTTCAAAAGATTTTATGCTAAAAGGTTTTGATTATTCCGATTTTGTTTCTTTTTTTGAAAACTCAACTGGATTTATAACTTCTTCCTATTCAGGCTACCTCGAAATCATGGGTTTTATTTCAAAAGAAGCCTATGATGAGCTTGTAGAAAAGTACAATAAAATTCAAGAAGAAATCAGCGAACAGAAAAAAAAGGTTTCACAAAAAGAATCAACAATCAAGACTCAAGAAAAGAAACTTAAGGCAGTTGAAAAAGACATTAAGGATTTTGAAAAGAAAATTAAAGATCTTGAAAATGAGCTTGCCGCAGAAAAAACAAATAAAAAAGACCTTGAAAATGAGCTTGCCGCAGAAAAAATAAACAAAACTGCTGCCCCACAAACCAAATAACTTACCTGGCTCAATAAAAGTTTAATGGAGATACCTTGTTAATCTAGGCATTCTCCATTTTTTATTTATTGAAGAATAAAACCAACCACTCTATATATTTAAATTTATAATATCGGATATTTCCAAATTTAAGCCATACAACATTTCTTGTATTTTTTACCGCTTCCGCATGGACACGGCTCATTACGGCCAATTTTTTTATCTTCTCTCATAAATGTCTCAGGAACAACTGGCTCTCCGTCAAAAAAATACCAACGTCCTTCTTCTTTCTTAAACAAAGCCTTTTCATGATGGGTAATTATTTCAAACTTCTGCCTATACTTAACTTTAAACTCAACAACCCCCTCTTCATTATCTTTAAGGCCGTTTTTTATATTTATAATTTCAAAGCCCTGCCAAGTCGATTCTTCTGACCATTTTTTTGTAGCTTTTTTATCGTGCTCTTGTTTCTGTTCCGGATGAATAGTATCATAAATATAATCAAGTTCACCTAAGGTATAGGCTGTATATCTTGACCTCAAAAGTGCTTCACAGGTTTCAGACTGTACTTCACCCTTAATATAAGGTTGACAACATTGTGAATAATCAAGGCCACTGTTACAAGGGCAATTTGCCATTTCTTCCACTCTCCTGGTAATTTCTAGTTTTTTATAATTTTACAAGTCAAAAGGAGTAAGACTTTCATATCCGTTTTCAGTTACAACTATTGTCTGCTCAAACTGAGCTGAAAGTGACCCATCTTTTGTTATAGCCGTCCATCCATCATCTAAAATTTCAACATCCTTTTTGCCAATATTAATCATGGGTTCAATTGTAAAAGTCATGTTTTCAACAAGGGGAATCCCATAACCTTTTCTACCAAAATGCATAACCTGTGGGGGTTCATGAAAGTCTAATCCGACCCCGTGGCCAACAAACTCTCTTACAACTGAATAGCCTTTTTTTTCAGCATAGGACTGGATAGCATGGCCTATATCTCCTATTGTAGCTCCTGGTGCAACCACTTCAAGAGCTCTTTTCAATGCCTCACGGCAATTCATAACAAGCTCTTTTGCTTCAGGGGAAGGAGTTCCTGAAAAATAACTATAATTTGCGTCAGCATAAAAACCGTCAAGAATTGTTGTAATATCAACATTAACAATATCTCCGTCTTTTATAATGAGGGGTCCTGGAATTCCGTGGCAAACTACCTCATTTACAGAAACACATACACTTTTAGGAAATCCCCTATAATTAAGCGGAGCAGGAATTCCTCCGTTTTTAAGGGTAAATTCATGGACAATAGTGTTTATCTCATCTGTAGTCATTCCGGGTTTTAAAAATTTCTCAACTTCACGATGGGTTGCCATGACAAGGTCACCGGCTTTCCTTATTCCCTCAATTTCTTCCAAGGTCTTAATTCGGATACCATATTTTTTCATATAATATGATTTTATGTTTGTCTTTGGGTTAATTCTTCTTATACAGCACTTCTTGTATTTAAGACCGCTACCACAGGGACATGGGTCGTTTCTTCCTGTTTTTTTCTTTTTGTCTCTAGTCAAAATCAATATCTTTCTTTTTTTCTTATTATCTGTTACTTTTTTACTTTATGAAAATATCCCTATATAATTTTCAAGTCAATCAAATATAATAATTAATTATGGAGAAGCCATGGAACTCACAGGAAAAAAAAGCATAATTTTTGTAGAAGAACAATTCAATGATCAAGAATTCTGGTATCCATATTATAGACTTCTTGAAGCAGGTTCTGATGTTGTTATCTGCGGAAGTGGAAGAACTTCTGTCTTTACCGGAAAAGCAGGCACCCAGGTAACTGCTGACACAGATGCATCAACACTGAATGCCAGTGATTATGACCTCCTAATAATTCCCGGGGGATTTGCTCCTGATTTTATGAGAAGGAGTAAAGAAATGGTAAGTTTTGTGTCAGAAATGAATCTTAAAAATAAAATAATAGCATCCATCTGCCACGGAGGCTGGATGCTTGTTTCAGCAAAAATTTTAAAAAATAAAAAAGCAACATCATTTTTTGCAATAAAAGATGATATGGTAAATGCCGGTGCCAATTGGGTTGATGAATCAGTAGTTGTAGACAGCAATTTAATCACCAGCAGAACACCAGATGATCTTCCAGCATTTATGAGAACAATTATAGGAAAGTTTAAAGCTTAAAATTATGCCAATCAATTACCCTGAACATAAGTTATTTTATCGTCCCCCTCTAAGCTATATTGATATTGGAAGAGTTGTATACAATGGAAGATATGCAGACATATACAACTATGCAAGAGATGAGTATATGAGAGACATTGGCTTTTCATATTCAAGTTTTAACATCAAACATGAAAAACACCTTGCTGTTGTTGAATCAAATATCAAGTTTAGGAAACCTGTATTTTACGATGAAGAAACAACTATTGTTTCAAAAGTTGAAAAAATAGGAACAAGAAGCATTATTTTCAATCAGAAAATTTACACAAAAGAAATGAAGGTAGTTGCCAATGAATCAAAATTTATAATGGTGTGTATAGACAAAAGATTCAAAGCGGCATCAATACCAGAGTCTCTTAAAAAAGCCTTTGAAAATGGTCCCTTCAAAAATTAACAAGCAATTTATAATAGGAGTAATGGGAGGAGGTTCGTCTTCTCCCAAAGATTATAAAAGAGCTTATGAACTTGGAAAACATATAGCTGAAAACAATTATATTCTTTTAAACGGAGGCAGAAACTCAGGTATAATGGAAGCTTCTGCCAAAGGAGCCTTTGACTCAGGAGGAACAACAATAGGGATTTTGCCTGGAGAAAACTCCGACAATATTTCAGATTATATTAAAATTCCAATAATAACTGGAATAGGAAACGCAAGAAACCAGATAAATATTCTTTCCAGTAATATTGTTGCAGTTTTTAAAGGCGGTTCAGGAACAATTTCTGAAATTGCATTTGCATTGAAATTTGATAAAAAAATTATCCTGATTGATTTTTATCCAGGAAGATTTGTTGATGAATTTATTAATAAAACAGTTTTTATGGTAAAAAATTCAGAAGAAGCTATTGAAAAGATAAAAAAACTTTTAAAATAAAATCAAGAAACCACTCAAATTAGAAGCTTAATAATTTTTCTCCAAACTCAAGATCAGCCGGGGTGGTTATTTTAATATTTTCCCTGCTTCCTTCAACAATTTTAACCCCAAATCCAAAATTTTCCATAAGAGCTGAGTCATCAGTAAGAACAAGCCCGTCTTCAAGGGCCCACTGGTGGACTTTTTTTAAAATAGAAGTTTTAAACCCTTGGGGAGTCTGGGCAAGAAAAACATTTTCCCTTGAAATTGTTTCACTTACCAAGTTTTGAGAATCAGTTTTTTTTATTGTTTCAACAACAGGAATACCCAAAACAGCTCCGTCAAAAAAATCCAATTCACTTATAACAGCCTTAATTTCTTCTTCTTTTACAAAGGGCCTTACACCGTCATGGATAAGAACTTTTTTACTGAGTGGATCTATAACTGAAAGACCGTTTTTAACAGACTCCTGCCGTGTTTTCCCCCCTGACTTAACCTTGTATTTTTTTTGTAAGCCAAGATTTTCGAGCTTTTCCATAAAAGAATTTTTTAAATCTTTAGGAACAACAATTATAATCTCATTAATTTCAATTATAGAATCAAATAAGATTAATGTATGAAATAAAATTGGAAGACCTTTTATTTCAAGAAACTGCTTGGGTATGGCTGCCCCCATTCTTGAGCCGCTTCCTCCTGCAACTATAACAACACTTATAATATCCATGGAGTTATTCTTTTAAATACTCAAGTTCTTTTGGCAAAGGAACTCCCTTGCCCATGGAATCTTCTCCATAATTTACACTAGCAAGAATTTCAAGATCGCTTAAAGCTCTGAGATCTCCTATAAAAGTAACTTTTTTTATATTTTCCTTTTGAATTTTGCCTCCAGCCCACTGAATATCCAAAACGCTGCTTGCATCAAAGCGTGAGTCTCCAACATGCATCTCAACCTCCCCGCCATAATGCTGAACAACTTTTGCAACCATAAGGCTTGGACGACTATGAAAACCCAATTTCTGGGGAATTCCAACAACAACTTTTCCCCTTTCCATATTTTCATTTAAAAGGGTTTCAGCAATATCCTTACCTGAGGAAAGAAAATAATTTGAATAATAAAGAGCATAATTTATGGTTCTATCCAACAATGAATCTGTATCAACTATGCAAGAAAGCTGTTCCATTACTTTTTTGTATGTATCCTTATACCCTCTTTCCTGAAGATGACGTTCATAATAATGAAGAAGTCTTTCCAATATTTGAAGAAGATGAAGACAAACAGAAATATGGGCTCTTAAACGCACAAGATTTTCACTATCACCCCTGTAACCGCCGTGGGCAACATAAGAATCGTATGAGGACTGAAGATTGTGAACAAGAATATTGTACCTGCTGATTTCGGCCTTGCTTACTTTCTCGGGAATCAGCTCTTTTATTTCCCCGGTAGAATAAGGAGCATAAAAACCAAAAAGCTGTTCAAACTTTCCGGCAACAGACAGGTATTCTGAGGTAATTTTTGCAATGTATTTAGAATGGACTTCTGATCTTTCATTCTCATCAATATCAGCAGGAAGTATTTCTGAAGTTACAACTCCGGGGAAATCAGCGGGATCAAAGTATTCATCAGGAATAATGATTTCAAGATTTTCAGCCTCGTCCAAAACAGCAGGAGCTATTCTTTTAAGAACTAAGTTGAAATATTTAAGAGTATTTAAAGCCTGGCTAGGAAAAGCATCTATATCAGGAAGCATATAATATCCCAGCCTGTTTATTATATGTTGCTGAACATAGGCTGAAAGGCTTATATGTCTTACGGTGGCTGTAAGTTCTCTGTAATAAAACCATTGTTTGTTGCTTTTTGCACCATGAAAATCAAGGAGATCTTCAAGAAGTTGAGAAGTGGCAATAAGCTTTGAATAAAGCCTTTTAGTAAAAAATATATGAGGTTCTTCGTATTTGCTGATATAAAGGCAGCATTTAAGAAAATCTTCAGAATAAATTCTTACTTTTTCCTCAAATGTGATTTCAGAATATTTGTTAGCCAAATTTTTCCCCTGATTCCTGATTGTTAAAAAAAGCTTAAGTCTGCAATAAGCCGAATTCTGTTTCTTATCATAAAGATAAGACGATGATCATTCATCTTGGATATCTGTTGCCAGATACCTCCAGCGACCTACCCGGAAGCATAGAGCGGACAGCCCCTAAACACTCCCCTATTTGGTCTTGCACCGAATGGGGTTTACCTAGCTTCCCTGGTCACCCAGAGAACTGGTGCGCTCTTACCGCACCCTTTCACCCTTACCGCAAAGCGGCGGTCTACTTTCTGTTGCACTTTCCCCACGTCACCGTGACTCCACGTTATGGAGCATCCTGTCCTATGGTGTTCGGACTTTCCTCTATGGATAAATCCACAGCGATCATCTTGCAGACTTAAGCCAAATTTCATTTAATCAAAATACAAAAAAAATATCAAGCTCATATAGGTCTGTCTTCTTCAAGGTAAACAATTCTATGGCATCTTGGGCAATATATAAAATCATCTGCCTTTTTGATTTCAATAAGGATCTGAGGAGGAATTCTTAAAAAACATCCAGTGCAAACCTGATTTACCACAGGGACAATTGCAACTCCTCCTGACTTTTGAATAGTATTATAATAAATCTCTTTAATTTTTGAATTCAAACTTTTTGAGACTTCTGCTTTTTTTAATTCAAGATCTTGCTTTTCTTTTGCTTCAGAATCTGCCTTTTTTACAATATCTTTTTTTTGAGATTCTATAAGAGATTTCAACTGAGAAAAACCAGCTTCCTTTTCCTTGATATTTAAATCAAGCTCTTCTGTTTTTTCAAGCAAGGCAAAAAGAGTTTCCTGAATTTCTTCATTAAGCTTTCTAGTTTCATCAACTTCCCTTTGAAGAACTCTGTAATCTTTGGGACTTGCAAGCTTTCTCAAATGCTGTTCATATTTTTCAACTCTTTGATTATTTGATTCAAAATCAGCTTCATGCATATTGTATAGCTTCTTTTTTTCCTTACGGGCTTCCTTTAACGCTTCAAGCTTTAATTCTTCATTTCTTAAGTTTTGATCCAGCTTTCCTGTTTCATCCTCGACTTTTTCAAGGACCTTTTCAAGCTCAATGATTTTTTTATCATAACTCTGAAGCTTAATCATAAGCTCGCGCTGCTCTAGCACTGAATTATTCATAATAAGACCCTGTTTAAATATTAAAAATTAAAAAAAACATCCTGATTATAAAAAATCTCGGTTTCAACATTTAAACCTGAATTTTTCATGGAAATATCCAATCTTTCTTTTAAAAGCTCACAAACAATTTTTTCTGTCCCATAATGACCTGCATCAATAAGACAAATACCTATTTCTGAGGCAAGCTGAGCTTCATGGTATTTGACATCTCCGGTGATAAAGATTTTTACACCCATCCTGGCTGCTTCTTCCATAAGAGAAGCACCACTTCCAGTACAAACCCCTATTAGATTTGAAGAAAGATTATTGCACCCTGAAATCCTTAAGGTTTCAATATTAAGTTTTTTTTTAACTTCAGCTGCAAAATCAAGACAAAAAACTTCATTTTCAAGATATGAAATTCGTCCCAGTCCATTTATTTCATCTTTACCTGAAAAAGGAAGAATAGGAGGGCCAGCTTCAAACCCTAATTTTTTTAAAAAGAAATCATTAAGCCCCGGTCTTACGCTGTCAAGATTTGTATGGGCTGAATAAACTGCCAGATCATTTTTTACAGCTTTTCTTACCAGCTTTCCAAAAACAGTTGAAAAATCAAAAGATTTAAGCTTTGAAAAAAAAAGAGGATGATGGGTTATAAGAAGGTTGGAACCATTTGAAACCGACTTATTAACAGAATCCCAATCAGGATCCAGAGAAATGGTGATTTTCTTTATTTCCTGAAAAGGATCTCCCACCTGAAGACCGCAATTATCCCATGATTGGGCTAAACCCAGAGGTGCAATTTCTTCCATTAAATTCATTATTTCATTAAGACTTCCCATTAATCTACTCCCATAAACAAAAAAAGCGTGGCAGAAATCTGCCACGCTTTATATTTCAGAGCTTGTTTGATATTTGTTTTAAATCTTCTTTACTCAAATTTATCAAACCTTTAATGCACTCCTTTATTTTCAAATTTTGGTGGGCCCACCTGGGTTCGAACCAGGGACCTATCGGTTATGAGCCGATGGCTCTTCCAGCTGAGCTATGGGCCCCAAATGAAAACTCTAGCTATATAGCTTTTGTAAGCTTTGATGTCAAGAAATTTATTCCCCGATTTCAATAAAGCTTTTAAGTTTTTTACTTCTTGTGGGATGTCTTAATTTCCTCAAAGCCTTAGCTTCTATCTGCCTTATTCTTTCCCTTGTCACTGAAAAATCTTTTCCAACTTCTTCAAGGGTATGATCAGCTTTTTCACCTATTCCAAATCTCATTCTTAAAACTTTTTCTTCCCTTGGAGTAAGAGTGGCAAGCACTTTTCTTGTCTGATCTGACAAATTCATGTTAATTGCAGCATCAGAAGGAAGAACAAACTTCTTGTCCTCAATAAAGTCTCCAAGATGACTATCTTCCTCTTCACCTATTGGAGTTTCAAGAGAAATAGGTTCCCTTGCAATTTTGAGTACTTTTCTTACCTTGACCACAGGAATTTCCATTTTTTCTGCAATTTCATCAGGAGTGGGTTCTCTTCCAAGTTCCTGAACAAGATATCTTGAGGTTCTTATAAGCTTATTTATTGTTTCTATCATATGAACAGGGATTCTTATTGTCCTGGCCTGATCTGCAATGGCTCTTGTTATAGCCTGTCTTATCCACCAGGTTGCATAAGTGCTGAACTTGTAGCCCCTTCTATACTCAAACTTATCAACAGCCTTCATAAGACCGATATTGCCTTCCTGAATAAGATCAAGAAACTGAAGACCTCTGTTTGTATATTTTTTTGCTATACTCACAACAAGTCTTAGGTTTGCTCTTACAAGTTCACTTTTAGCTTTTCTGGCAAAAATTCTTCCCAAATCAACCTCGGAAAGAACTTTTTTCAGCTGCCTTGAACTTGCCTTGATTTTATATTCCCTCAAGCCGATGCCTTCCTGAAGCATTACACAATCTCTATACAGCATTTCAAGCTCATCTTCTGCAAACCTGGATCTATCCTTACCCCAGCTGACAAACTTTTTTTCACCTTTCCCAATCATCTCTCTAAAATCAGTTATATTTACACCAAGAACACCGGCACAATCACTTAAGACCTGATTCATATTTTCATACCATTTAATCTGATGCCTGATACTGCTTTCCATTTTATCAAGGATTGAACCTTCCAGACGCCAATCCTTTACAAGTTCATAAATTTTTTCATTTCTTCTTGATATATTTCTTCTTATCTTCTTTTTTTCGTCTCTTTCAATTCCTTCTACAAAAAGAGACTCCTTGAGCTTTTCGTTTTCGTCATAAACAGTCAAAACTTCTTCAATCATAGCGATAAATGAAGTGATATTCTCATTTTCATCGCCTTCAATATCGCCCTCATCTACATCCCTTAAAATATTTTTAGCTCTAAGCTCTCCGTTTTTAACCCTTTTAGCATAGGACAAAAACATATCAATGCCCATGGTTGTAGCAAGCATAGCTTTTAAAACCTCACACTCACCACTTTCTATTTTTTTGGCTATTTCTATTTCACCTTCACGGCTTAAAAGAGTTACAAGCCCCATTTCCCTTAAATACATCTTCACAGGATCTGTAACTGCACCAAAATTTTTATCTGTATCATCAGGATTAAAATTAGCCCTTGCAAGCTTAAGTATTTCTTCTGCTTCTTTAGATTTTTTATCAGAGCTTTTACTGCTTTTTAAGGAACCTGACTTTGCTCCTGTTTTTTTTGAATCAGCCTTAACTTTTTTATTATCAACTATCTCAATTTTTAATTCGGTAAACGTCTCGAGAATAGACTCCATCTGTTCAGGAGTAATAGTATCTTCTGGAAGAACTTCATAAATATCATCATAGGTCAAAAGCCCCTCTTCTCTGCCTTTGTCAATAAGCTCCCGAAGCTCCTTTTTTTTAGATGCTTTTGATTTATCATTTTTTTGGGTCATTTATATCCTCCTGCTCGTCGTTTACCATAAGCCCGGTTTAATTTGCAAAATTTATATTTTAATAAAATAAAGACGGATTTATCCATAGCCTCCAGCTTTAATTTAAAGATTAATAAGATAAAATAAGAACTTTTAACCTTAAATCAACATCAAAAAACGCTCAATCCAACTTTTTTCCTTTTACACAGATGCTCAAACTGGGCTAAAAGCATTTTTGCTGACCTTTCACTCCACTCCCCCTGTTCAATCCGGAATTTAGCCAGCACAGGTTCAATTTCACTTTCAATATCAGTCATTGAATTAAGATTTTCTCCCCTGTCTAAAATTTTAAGAATTGATTGCTTAACTGATTCATTGGTAATTTTATCGGCAATTTTTTTTTTAATAAAAACATTTTTTAATTGAGGAAGATCAACTAAAGCAGCCAAAAGAGAAACTTCCATTCTCAAATATTCAGAACTTATATTGGTAGAAACCGATAAATCCTGGGTAAATCCAGCCTTCAAATCCTTTGGTTCAAATCTTTCCAAAAGAGCTCTTTCCTCAATACCAAGAACCTGAGAAACTCTTTTTGTATAAAGAGCTTTGGTAACAGGATCTTTTATTTTTTTCATGAAATCTTCAATTGCTGAAACAACCTTTATTTTTCCCTCAATTGTACTCCCATGAATTTTAAGATAGTATCCTGTTATAAAATCTATGGCTTCCTTAGACTCCAAAGCAGCTTCTCTGAATTTTTCAGGGCCATAAGTGTTTATAAAATCATCAGGATCCATTTTATCTGGAAGAATAAGTACTGAAACATCCGCCTCCTCGTTTGCAAAAACCTCAAGACTTCTTGCAGCAGCTCTTACCCCTGCCTCGTCACCGTCATAAACAAGAACCATTTTCTCAACATATCCTTTGAGTGTTTTCACATGGTTGGAAGTCAAGGAAGTTCCAAGGGATGCAGCACAATTTTTGATTCCTGATTTATTAAGGGCTAAAACATCAAGATAGCCTTCAACAATATAAATCAGATTTTCTTTCCTGCAATCTTCCCTTGCCTGATAAAGCCCGTATAAGGAGCTGCTCTTATTATAAACAACAGTTTCAGGTGAATTAAGATATTTAGGCAGCCCATCTCCAAGAGTTCTTCCTCCAAAACCGACAATATTTCCTCTTTGATCCGAAATGGGAAAAATTATTCTTTCCCTGAACCTGTCGTAACAGCCATTGCCTGATTTTTTTTCTATTATAAGGCCTGCAGCTTTTTGAACTTCCTCGGAAATTTTTTCCTGCCTTAAAAAAGAATTAAGATTACCCCAGCCCTCAGGTGCCATTCCAAGCATGAACAAGTCTATTACTTCATCTGGAATTTTTCTTTTTTTTAAATATTCAAGCCCTGAATTACCAGCCAAAGATTTTTTTAAAATATGGTGATAATAACCAGCTGTCTTTTTATTTGTTTTTAAAATATCCTGCCTTAAACTTTTAGCTTTTACACTTTTTGAACCTGAAGAAGTTTCTGGTATAGCAATATTGTATTGCTCTGCAATTGCTCTTGCAGCTTCAGGAAAAGACAGATTTTCATACTTCATTAAAAATGAAAAAACATTTCCCCCTTCTCCGCAGCCAAAACAATAAAAAATATTTTTTTCCGGAGAAACTGAAAATGAAGGTGTTTTTTCCGAATGAAAAGGGCAGAGACCAAGATAATTTCTGCCCGATTTTTTCAGATTTAGGTATTGGGATATAAAATCTACAATATTTACTGAGTTTAAAATTTCGGAAATGACCGTTTCAGGAATAAACAAGATTCAAACCCCACTTCTTCGGCCTATTAAAAATTTAAAATAAAAAATTAAAACCTTAGATTACTTAAGTTTGGTTATCCAAACTTAAAAAATCTGCATAAACCTTTATATTTAATCATACACGCTGACTTAAAGTCAAACTTTAAATTAGACAACAAAATTAAAACCCTGAAACAACAAGATAATTGCCTCAGGGCTTATTTTTAATAATTAGGCTCAGTTTAAGTTAATCATTTTTTGTCAAACAATTAAACCTACCACCAAAAATCAGGCTTTTTTAATTAAAGAACCTGAAGTTTTCAGCTTACTATAAAACCCCTTTGGTTGAAGGAATAATATCAGACTCTATTTTACAAGCCATGGAAAGGCTTTTTCCAAACCCTTTAAAAATTGCTTCCAGGATATGATGCTCATTTTCACCATAAGGAACATTTATATGAAGAGTGATTCCAGAGTGAACAGCAAATGCCCTGAAAAACTCCTTGGCAAGATATGGCGAAAAAGGGCCTTTTGCACGAATGACCTCTGGAATATTAAAAACCAGATAAGGCCTGTTTGAAATATCCAAGGCAATATTTGCCAAAGTTTCATCCATGGGAATAAAGAAATTACCATACCTTGCTATTCCCTTTTTATCTCCAATTGCTTTTTTAAAAGCTTCACCCAAAGCTATTCCAATATCTTCCACAGTATGGTGATTATCAATTTCAATATCGCCTTTTGCCTTTATTTTAAGATCAAAACCTCCATGAACAGTAAAAAGATTCAGCATATGATCAAAAAAAGGAATTCCTGTTGAAATTTCCGAATTTACTTTACCCCCAAGCCCAAAAACAATGTGAATATCTGTTTCATTGGTTGTTCTTTTTATTTCTGCTTTTCTTTCCATAAAAAATTCCTATATTCTTTCAAATTAAATAAATATTTATCTAAACAAGACCTAAACTAAAAGTTTTTAATATAAACTATTTCATATCCCCTCTTTTTCATAATAGGCTTTAAGTCCAGCCATAACTCCCTTGTAAAGCTTTGCTCCTCCAAGAATTGTAAACACATTTTCTTCCATTGAGCACTGGGTAGCAAAAGCCGGGCCTATTACAGAAGCAGGTTCAGGGGCATTTTTATTTTCTGATAATTTTTCCAAATAATAATCAAGTTTATCTTTGATTACTTTAAAATAGTCAATGTCAACATTTGAATATGATTTTGCAGCCTCTGTCACACTTTTTGAAAATTCAAGAATATACTCCCAGTAAAACTTTGATATTTCATTCTTTTTTTCCAAGGATTTAATAAGATAATTTATTGACACTCCTGTGGTTATGATTTTTAAAATCTGAAGCTCATATAAAAGGGTTTGCTCTTCTGCATCTGTATTTTCAATGATTTCCTTTGCAAGAGTTTTCAAATCATCCCTTGAAACAGAATATGAAAAAAGAGAATTTGCAATTTGATTTTCCATTGAATTATTTACTTCTTTATTCATTTAGATACACCATTTTATTTATTTTTATTTTTTACTAATTACCACATTTAAGTGCTTAAAAACAGGGGAATTAAATTTACAGGGAATCATAAAATTTAAAGTTTAATCCCAAAAACATCAATAAAAAACAATGAGTTCCCAAGTTTATCAGTTTTTATTTACTTATTATCAAAAAACTTATATAGTTTGTAAAGGTGAATAAAATGAATATAAATACTTCTTTATCCCAAAATTTTACCCCTTGCTTAAACACTGAAAAATACAGTGACAACAAATCTGTTTCATCTGAAAACAACTCCAAACTTTCCAAGTCTTCAACCAATACAAAAGACAGCTCTCCAGAAAAAAAAATTAAAACATCAAAAGATGATTTTACTCCCTATGAACAAAAAATTATAGAAGAGCTGAAATCAAGGGATCAGGAAGTAAGAGACCATGAAATGGCTCATGTTGCAGCAGGCGGGCCATATATAAAACGCGGGGCAAACTATGAATATCAAAAAGGGCCCGACGGAATTTTATATGCCATAGGCGGCGATGTGTTAATAGACACCTCCCCCATACCCGGAAACCCAGAAGCCACCATAAGAAAAATGGATACAGTAAGAAGTGCTGCCCTTGCTCCGGCCAACCCTTCAGGCTCTGACAGGGCAATAGCATCAAGAGCATCTTCAACCAGGATCAAGGCCAGTGAAGAATTAATAAAAATCCAGCTTGAAAAATCTGGCCTTGAAAAAAACGATGAAAAAGTTCCATCAGAAATTGCAAAAACTTACTTAAATCATGATGATAATTCCAGCAAGCCAGGGAAATTTTTAAACATAGCTGTCTAAACCTGATGCTAAAATCAAGCAGTCAGCAAACCCTAAAAATTCAGCCGCTTATTAATATCTTCCGCCTTTTTACCCAAACTCACACATCTAGCTTCAATTATCCTCAGCTCCTCCAGGAAAGCCTCTCTTGCTTCTTTGTTTTCTTCCATCATATCTAAAATATCTGAGAAATCACTTACATAGGAATCTAGAGATTGAATAAGGTTTTTAGAGTAAAATTCCATTACCTGCCTGGAAAATTTAAGAATATACTGAAATTTTAAATTTTCCCTGTAATTTAAAAAATGATCTTTAAGAGATGACTCTGTTTCTTTTTTTATTTTTACAAGGCTTTTTTCAATTATTTTAAGAGTTTGATCTTTTAGAGAGGTTTTTGGCTTAAAAAATCTGCTCATTAAGTTTTTCAAAAAAACCATTCCAGAGCCAGCCATAGCATTGCTTCTTAAGGCAACATTATAATTTAAAGAATCAAAGGCAGAAGGAATTTCAAAGAATTGCTCAAAAGTAAAATTTTCTGGTGAAACAATATTGGTTCCAAACTTCCCAGGCTCTTTTCCTATGGCTTTTTGAAAATTACTTCTTGTTTCATAAACCATATACTCATAGGATTTTGAAAGCTCATAATAGTATGAAACAATTTCTTTTTCCTTTTCTTTTATAAAAGATATTACATAAGGATTTATCTCCCTTGTTACAAAGTTATCAAGGCTTAGCCTGAAATCCTGATACAAGGCAAAATAATTTACTTTAACAGAATTTTCTCCGGTTTTAACAATATATTTATTTAGATCTCCCCTGTATGATCTAATGAAATCAAAGATCATCTTTGTTATTTTAGATCCAGGAGAAAAAAAGGAATCAATTTCGTTTTTTAAATTTCTATCAGACCTGGACTTTGCACCGTCCATTGTATTTATTATTATGTTTTTAACTTCCTTAAATTTTTTTGTCTGCCCAATAAGGTCTTTTTCACCATAATCAGCATCTGAATCAAGAATTTTTATTTTAATTTCAAGACGCTCAATTAATTCTTTTATTTTATCATTAATTTTTCCTGAAATACTTGAATAAAACAAAAACTGCTTTTTAAGAATAAGCTCATTTTTAAAATAACTATTAAAATCTTTAAACCCCTTAATTAAAAACTGCAAAGAAGCTTGATCAAGCCTCCATTGTTCAAGCCTTAACCTGTCTTTTTCAGAAAGCTTTGATTCATTTTCATTAAAAAGCTCGTAAAGAGCTGAAATTGTAAAATATTTGGCTCCAGGCTTTAAAAGATAAATTTCTTCAGCAGTTTTTTTCTCAACCCTTTTAAGATCTTCAAGATTTTCATGTTCTGACAAATCAGCATTTAATACAAAAACAGATTGCCCTGTAAGCCCCATTTTTTTCAACATATTCAAAAATATTATATCAGCCTGTCTTAAGCCTGTTCTTGTGCTTACAAGATAAATTATAAAATTTGTCTTTAAAAGATAATCCTGAATACGTGCTATATGGTGAGGATTGGTAGAATCACTTCCCTGACAATCTGCTATTTCAGTTTTTTCTTCAATTGCATTCCCTGGTATTTCAACATAAATATCCTTAACATAAACAGCCAAAGGTTCCTGACTTGCAAAATTCTTGTATTCGTCAAAGTTTTCCCCAAAAAACTCAAAATCACCCTTTTCAAGAATATTTTTAAGTTTTTCATAACCTTGAAGATAGGACTGAAGATAAACACTTTTTGCTTCCCGTGAATCTTTGGTTACAAGGTGTTCATTTTTAAGTTCAAGCAAAACCCTGTCAAGCCTTGCTCTTGAATCACTGTCTCTTATATCGAAATCATCAAAATTTCCATTGTTTTCAAATTCAGGAAGAAGGACAACAGATTTTTTTATATCATTATTTATTTCATCAATGGTTTTAAAAGAAACAACAGCTCTTTTTTTCTCTCCAGCCATTACTCTAGTTACAACAGAAGTCATTACTCCTGCTCCCCTTTTCAAAAAATCTGATTTCAAAAAGGAGTTTATAAAAGTACTTTTTCCAGACTTTATTGCACCAACAACAGCAATTTTTAAAACCTGATCTTTGATATTTTTATTTATTAAACTAAAAAATTCATTAATCTTTTCAAACTCTTCAAGCCCTGATTTGTCTTCTGATTTAAGATAGGTTGAATAAACTTCATTAAGTTCACCTGAAAGGGCTAAAAGTTCATTTTTTATATCAAAAGCATTGTTTGCCATAAAAATTCTCCACAAAAATTAAATTTTTCTAAAACATTTATTAATGAGCAAGAATTAAATTACAATTTAGCTCAGCAACTATTTATTTTAAATCATATTTCTGATAACCTGGAAATAGAAAACAATTAAAAAAGAAATTAATTTATGAAAACAAAGCTTATCAGCCCAAGTAAAAATCAGCCCTATTTTAAACTTTTCAACTCAAAGCCTTTAATAAACATTGAAGACTTTAAGCTTACCACAAAATTAGGTAAAAAAGTTCCAGGTTTTTTAAAGCCCCTTTTTTTCAAACAATTTGTTTTTGCTGGAATTATAACAAAAACTCATATTGCAGGAGCCGCAATTGCAGATCTTGGCTATGCATCAAAAGGGTTTGTATATCTCCACAATCTTGAAACAAATAGTTTTACTGAAAAATCATCCCTTATTTTTCCTTTTTTTAAAAAAACAATAAACCCCAGAACAGAAAATACAAAAGCTTATTTTAAAGCAAAAGACCTTGAAATCAAGCTTTCTCCAACCAATCTTTTGGTGGACTCAAAAAATTTAAAAATGGATCTTGAATTTTTAAAAGAAAAACCGCCCCCTCCCTTAAGAATTTGCTCTAAAACCTCATATAACAGGTGGTTTTTTACAAAAAAACAAACCCCAATAAAATCCAGGGGAAAAATATTTGAAAAAAATAATAAAATAGAAGTTTTTAGTGAAACCTCACGAAGTATTACAGATAGAAGCCTTGGTTATCCAGGAAGAGAAGTCTGGTGGAACTGGGCTTCCACAGCCTTTCTTCTTGATTTTAAAGAATTTGGAATGAATCTTTCATGGGGAATAAATCAAACAGGTGAAACAGAAAACTTTGTGTTTTATGATGAAAAGTTTATTAAAATAAATCAGGTAAATTTTGAAAAAGAAGACAATGATACCTGGTCAATTAAATCCAATGATAAAATTATTGATTTAAAATTCTACCCCAAAAAAACAAAAACAGAAAAAGTAAACTTTATATTTACAGCTTCAAATTTTATTCAGTACCTGGGGATATTTAAAGGAAAAATAAAACTTGAAGATAGCAAGTTTAAAGATGTTGAATTTTGGGGATGGCTGGAAGATCATTATATAAAATGGTAATTTTACATAAAAAATCAGTTTTTTAAATTAACAGCTAAACCTTTAAAACCTGTAAATATCGTATTGAGAGTCAATAAGTTCAGCTAAAGATGATGTTTCAGCAAGATTGAAAAGTTTATCAACTTTGGAGTTTAAAACGGTTTTATCATTTCCAACCATGGAAAATCCAATTTCAGTGATTTGAAATTTATCAAGGCTTCCTGATTCACAAACAGAAGCATTAAATTCCCTTTGAATTTTGGCAATTATTGGTTTTACATAGGAGCGTTTTTCTTTAAGAGAAAAACACTCATGTATTTTATATTTTAAAATTCCAGAGGCTATAAACATTACAAACTCCTGCTATTTACAATGGACAAGCGCTTCATAAGCTGCTTTTCCTGGTTTTTAGTAAGGGCTTTTTTTCTAAAAAGGACATAAGTTCCCCCTGCTCCGCCGTCTGTGCTCTTTGCACTTGCACAGGCAAAGATCCTTCTTCTCCAATAATTTGAGGATAAAATTTCTTTTACAAGGGGTTTAAGCACTGGCTCTTTTTTTGAAGAAAGCCCTCTTCCATGGACAATTAAAACTGCATTTTTGTTTTCTCTAAAACTTTTTTCAAGAAAACTTCTTACCTCTTCATCAGCATCTATTCTTGAAAAACCATGGAGATCTATATAATCCTGGACTGAAAACTGTCCTTCATGGAGCTTTCTTGCTACTTCTTCGCACACTCCAGCACCAATTAACTCACTATATTCAGGAGTTTTTGATACTTCAAAACCATCTCCTGAGTCAAGAAGCTCTTCAAGCTTTTTTAAAACATCGTTGTTTTCACAACAAGTTTGAGGAATGGGCTTTACAGCCCTTTTATTTAAAACAGCCCTGACTTTTTTCTTTCCTTTTACAGGGATAACATCAGACATTTCTTTTAAAAAAAGATTTTCATCTTTTTGAACTGATTTTTTAATCTTTTTAAATTCCCTTGACTGCCAGGGCAAAACTTTTTTCTTTTTTTTTACAAGCCCTGCCAATTCATGCCTGTAGTCTTCAAATGGATTGTTTGAAAAACCATTATTAAATCCAGACATAAAAAACTCCTTAGATTTTTACAAAACTATAAATTAATCAAATTCATTCAGTTTGCAACAAAATTTCACATTTAAGCAAATGAAACCTTTGAAATAAAATCCAGCAGATAGGGATATTAAAAACAAAAACATTTACTTGACTTTTACCATCCCATAACTTAGTTGATTAACTTGTGTGCCCGTGGCCCAGTTGGATAGGGCGCTGGCCTCCGAAGCCGGAAATCGTGGGTTCGAATCCCGCCGGGCACACCAATACAAACTTTCAATTGAATCAAAACAAATTAAAAATCACTTATTCAAATCAAAAAAACTTATTTATAAGCTTTTTTCACCTCTTGGCCTATAATTTCTATCCCCCTTGTTACTTTTTCACTTTCCTGGGAATATGTAACTCTTATACATTCATTTCTATGTACCCAGGCCTCATCATCAATTCCTGGAAAAAAATACTTTCCCGGAACAACAATCACCCCTCTTTTTTTAAGTCTTTCATAAAGTTCATAAGTGGTAATTTTCAAATCTTTGAACCAAAGCCATAAAAAGATTGCACCTTCGGGTTTGTGAATATAATAATTTGTTCCTTCAAGTTCTTTATGAAAAAGCTCAACTGCAATTTCTGCTTTATTACGATAATAGGGTTTTACTATTTCCGAAGAAATGGAGTTGATTTCATTGTTTTTTATCAATTCAAGAGCCATCATTGGCCCAAATGATCCCGGTGCAAGATTAACAATAGCATTTATCCCTGAAACAGCCCTTATAATGTCTTCATCTCCAATTACAATTCCTGTTCTTGCCGCAGGAAGCCCAAACTTTGAAAGGCTCATACACAAAATCATATTTTTTTCATAAAAAGGCTTTGCTTCAGTAAAAATTATATCAGGAAAAGGGGTTCCATAGGCAGAATCAAGAATAAATGGAAGATCATGTTTTTGTGCAAGTTCAGAAAGTTTTTTCACCTCTTGATCGGTAATTACATTGCCTGTGGGATTTGTAGGTCTGGAAACACAAATTGCACCAACATCATCTGTAATTTTAAGGGAATCAAAATCAACCCTGTATTTGAAAATCCTATTATCTAAAAAATCTATTTTAGGTTTAAAGGAAACAAAAAAATCATCGCAAAGACCTGAATCAGCATATCCTATATATTCAGGTGCCAGGGGAAGAAGGATTTTCTTTTTTGTATTATCATCCATTACTCCGGCAAACATATTAAATAAAAGGAAAAAAGATGATTGGCTTCCGTTTGTGACTGCAATGTTTTTTTCGGTTAAATTCCAGCCAAAATCATTATTAAGCATTTTAGCAAGCTCTTTTACAAATTCCTTTTCACCCTGGGGAGGATCATAAATTCCAATAAGCCTTCTAAATTGATTTTGATCTAAAAAAATTGTTTCAAGTCTTTTTTTAAGGACTTTTTCAATTTCAGGAACATGGCCGGGATTTCCTCCGCCCATCATTATCATGTCTTTATCTCCGGCAAGTGCATTGCCAAGATCATCCATTAATTTTAAAATTCCGCTTTCTGAAGTAAATTTCTTACCAAATGCTGATAATTTCATTTTGCCTCACAATTTCAATATATTTTTAACTTATATATTTTTAAATGCTTATTCTACTCTGTGTCAATATTTCAAAAAAAAGAATAAAGCAAGATTCAAAAGCTGATAAAACTTAATCTAGGTTTTAAACTTATTTTTCAAATATTTCTGGATTTTTTCAAGATAAGCATCAAGAATTACTGCTAAAAGTGCTGCAAGTATGCCTCCATGGAGAAGATGAAAGTAATTTTCATTTATAAGACCTGAAATTAAAGGAACCCCAAGCCCTCCAGCACCTACAGCAGCTCCAAGGGCAGCTGTCCCAGTTCCAATAATAACAGAAACTCTAAGCCCTCCGGCTATAACTCCTGAAGAAAGAGGAATTTCTATTTTAAATAAAATCTGCCGGCTTTTCATTCCCATGGCTTTTGCAGTTTCAACAATTTCTTTGGGAACCGATTCCAGTCCTGAAACTGTGCTTCTTAAAACAGGGAAAAAACCATAAATAACAAGAGCTGTAATTGTTGGCTTTGCTCCAAACCCCAAAACCGGAACACAAAGAGCAAGAACAGCAATGGGAGGAAACGTCTGGGCAGCAGAAGAAAAAGCATTAATTCCCGGAAGAAAAGCCCTGAGTTTTTTTCGTGTAAACAAAACTCCAAGAAAAAACCCCAAACTTCCTGAAACAAATGAAGAAAAAATTACTAAAAAAAGATGATCAAACACAAGTTTTAAAGTTGAAGTTCTAAGATAAATATAATTGTAAAACAAATCCCCTGAAAAAGATTTTAATAAAGACAAGATTATTACAGCCAAAACAAAAATCAGGGTGATAATTTCTCTTTTATCAATTTTATTTAATCTATTTAAATTCATTTTTAATTCTCAAAATATTAAGCCCTTTTACTTCTCCAATTAAAACTCCTGAAAAATCAACAATAGGAAGCTTATCAAGACCGGTTTTTAAAATAATTTCAAGGGCTTCCTTTAAAGAAAAATTATAATTTATTCCAAAAAGGTCTTTATTTTTTACCATCTTTTCCAAAACTTTTATATTTTCTCCCCTTAAATTTTTATCTGGATTCAAATAACCCATAAACTTGTTTTCTTGATCCACAACCCAGGTTTGAGTTTCAGATTTAAAAGATTTAAGATTTTCTGAGTAGAAAACAGAAAAAGCAGGTTTTAAAATGGTTTTTATTTTTATTCCACTAAGCTTTAAAAGGCTGGAACCCATAAATTTTTCTGAAAATTCATCGGGGTTTGTTAAAAAATCAAACGGGGTTTCATATCGAATTAATTTCCCGTTTTTAAGAAGAGCAGTTTTTGAAGCTATTTTTATGGCTTCTTCAAGATCATGGGTAACAAAAACAATTGTTTTATCAAGAACTTTTTGAATTCTAATAAGTTCTGACTGAAGTTTTTTTCTAGTTAAAGGATCTAAAGAAGCAAAAGGTTCGTCCATTAAAAGTATTTCAGGATCAGCAGCCAAAGCCCTTGCAACTCCAACTCTTTGAGCTTCACCTCCGGAAAGTTCATGGGGATATTTGTCAAGATAAAGTCCTGGCTCCATTTTAAAAATTTCTAAAAGTTCACCCACCCTTTTTTTGATTTTATTTTTATCCCAGCCCAAAAGCTTTGGAACAACTTTTATATTGCCTGAAACTGTCATATGGGGAAAAAGGCCGGTTCCCTGGATAACATAGCCTATTTTACGCCTTAATTTATAAGATCTTATATCCTTAACTGATTTATTATTTATTTTTATTTCACCGGAATCTGGGATAACCATTTTATTAATCATTTTTAAAAGAGTTGATTTACCTGCTCCTGAAGGACCTATAAGAACACAGATTTCACTTTTTTCAATTCTCATTGAAATATTATCAACAGCTTTTACCCCGTCAAATGTTTTAAAGACCGATTTGATTTTTATCATTTGCCCAATGCCTCCGGTCCTTTGGAAATCTCAGTGAAAAACTCCATAATTTTATCTGTGATTATGGCAATAATAATAAGGGGAAAAGTTCCAAGCAAGATAAGATCTGTAGCTCCCTGTCCAATTCCCTGAAAAATAAAAACACCAAGTCCTCCTGCCCCAATAAGGGCTGCAATGGCTGTGCTTCCAACACAATGAACAAGAGCTGTTCTTATTCCATTTAAAATAACAGGAAGACTTAAAGGAAACTCTATTTTCCAGAAAATATCAAATTTACCCATTCCCATTCCTTTACCCGATTCAATCACTGCCCTGTCTATAATTTTAAGGCCTTCAAGGGTGTTTTTCACAATTGGAAGAAGGGAATATCCAAAAAGAACAATCACAGCAGGAGCTGTTCCTGTACCTGAAATCCCTGCCTTTGCCAAAAAAGACAAATTACTGCTTAAAATTGACAAAGGAACCATTATAAGTCCAAAAAATGCAATCCCTGGAATTGTCTGAATTATATTGAGAAAATAAAAAACTTTCTCACCTTGATTGGCAAATTTAAATGTATAAACTCCAAGGGGAATTCCAATTAAGCATCCAGCTAAAACAGAACCATAGGAAATAAAAATATGGGTTTTAACTTCCATAAAAAATCTTTCCGAATTAAAAACAAACTCCCGGCCCAGGGCAAAGTCTGAAAACACTCCCAAAAAAAGAAAAACAAAAAAAGGAAAAATTAACACAAACCTAAAAATCAATTTTTTAAAAAACTGTTTTTCCCTTCCAAAATATGAAGCATAAAAAAAACTCACACCTGCAAAAAATATCCAAAACCCATAAGAAGGAGAAAACCTTGCTGAAGGATTTTTAATTACCTCTTCTGAACCAAATTTACCCAGGATAAAAAGAAGAAAATAAAAAAGAGCCCACACAAAAAAAAACTTTAATATTTTTATTAATCTTTTTTCAGCTCTTAAAATTACAAGCCCTAAAATAAGAAAAAAAACAAAGCAAGACCTGCCTGAAATATCTTGTATAAACAAAGGGGTCCCAGAAACTATCCTGTTTGGAGACAAAGAAAAAAAACAAGGATTCAAAAGCCCTGAAATCATAATTAAAACGGCTGTAAAATCCACAAAATCAATTTTATTTACAATCTTTTTTAAAAAAACCAATTTTATTTTTTCAAACTTTCAAGATAGTTTTTTGCCACTTGTGATGGAGGATAACCCATTACAGCTATTTTTGAATTAAGACTTTGAAGGGTTTCAAGGTCAAGGCTTAAAAACACAGGTGAAAGTATTTTTTCAATTTCAGGGTGTTTTATAAGAACTTCCTTCCTTATCACAGGACAGGGAGAATAAATTGGCTGAACACTTTTTGTATCTTCAAGAACATAAAGTCCAAGGGCTGAAAGAGCCCCATCTGTTGAATAAGTCATGGAAAAATTTACCCCGTCTGTGTTAAGAGCTGCTGCTTTTAAAGTAACAGATGTATTTGTTGAAGAAAGTGAAACAAGCTGGGAGTTTTTCAGCTTAAATCCGTATACCTCCTCAAATGCAGGCAAAGCATCAAATCTTGTTATAAAAGAATCTGAAGCTGCAAGTTTTACCTGGTTTCCTTTTCTTACAAATTCTGCAAAATCTTCCATGGTTTTTAAATTGTTTTTTTTGCAAAAATCTTTTCTTCCGGCTATAGCCCAGCCATTGCTTGCAGGAGCAGGTTCAAGCCAGACAAGGTTGTTTTTTTCAAAATCAAGCTTTTTTATTGTTTCATAACCTTTTTTAAAATCATTGAATAAAGTCCTGTCTTTTATATCAAAGAAAAAAGGCCCGTTTCCTGTATATTCAGGATAAATATCTATTTGATCTGATTTAATTGCAGTTCTTAAAATACTGGTGGCTCCAAGCTGAATTTTATCTTCAACTTCAAAACCTTGATCTATAAGCGAATATTTAATTAAGTTGCCTAAAAGCAAACCTTCACTGTCTATTTTGGACGAAACCCTTATTAAACCCTTTGCCCATAAGTCAGAAGCAACAAAAAATACAAATAAAAAACAAATAAAAACTTTTTTCATTTTTACACCTGATATAAATCATTAAAAGTGTTTACAGATAAAAACAAATACAAAACAATAGTTGAAAACAAACCAGCTTTATGCTTTCTATTATATCAGTAATCATCAGAAAACTAGGACTTTATTTCATTTAGCAAAGGTAAAAAGTAAGTTAAAAAGTTTGGTCTTCAAAACATTGAAAATGTTTCATTAATTTAAATTTAAGCCTGAAACAAAAAGTTGAATAAAAAAACTTTGTTCAACTTTAATTTATAAGGAATTAAAAATGAAAGGAATTAAAATGAAAGGAATTAAAATGAAAAAAAAATTGTTTTTACCTTTTGATTATTGCAATTCTTCTAGCCTGGGTTTTGGGGTGCTCTTCTAGCAGCAGTTCTGACTCCTCATCTTCCTCAGTATCAGGAGTTGCCTCTAAAGGACCTTTAAGTGGCTCAGAAATAACATTTTACAAAATAACCAATGAAGGTAAACCAGGTGAAAAACTTGGCAGCACAACTACAGATTTAAGTGGTAATTATAAAATTGACTTAGCATATTCAGGGCCTGTACTTGTAATAGCTAAAGGCGGAAAATACAAAGATGAAGCAACAGGCGAAAAAGTTGAGCTAAAAACTGAACTAAGAGCTGCAATTGCAGATGCTTCAACTACAACCAAAGCTTCAATCACTCCGCTTACAGAAATTGCTGTACAAGATGCTATAAATTCAGGTGGTCTAAAACCTGAAATTATTAAAGCCTCAAATAAAAAAATAGGCCAGCTTGTCGGAGATGACACTACTGATATTACTTCAGTCATGCCTTTTGATCCAGAAGATGAGGGTACGGCCAAAACTGAGATTGAAAAAAAATACACCCTTCTTCTTGCCGGAATTTCTCAAATGCTTAAAGAAGTTGAAGATCTGGGAAAGTTAATGGCTGAGATGTCTGAAGACATAAAAAACGGCCAACTCAACAATAAGGCAAAGTCTCTTAATTCAGCAGTAGAAGAATATACAACTAACAATAAGTCTAGCAAAGACTGGGCTAAAAAGACTAAAGATTCATTGTCAGAAGCTATCACTGCAGCTGAAAAAGGCTTTAAACCAACAGGCTCACTTGCAGATGCAAAAAAGGCTTTAATAGATTTTATTAAAGTATTTGAAAAAGATGAAACCGATTTAAGGCTTGAAGACATAGAAAGCAGTCTTGATGAGTTTCTACACTTTATGAATACTATGCCTGATGAACCTGAAGCCCACCTAATAAACTCCATAGCTATTATTCTGAATCTTTATAATGACCCTTTTGTTGATAAGATAAAAAAGGAATTTGACATTTTTGATCTAAATGATGAGGGAATCAATGAAAAAATTTCAGAGTTTGTCAAAACACTTTTTACAGCTTCAGGAAAAGAAAACATCGAAAGTTTAATTAAAAGCATTGAAAAAAAACTTGAGCTTCTTAAAGATGAGCTTAATCAAATAAAAATTTCAGATGATGAATTTTTCACTTTAAGTCTTACAGGATTTGACACTATAAGGTTTGATAAAACAGATGTTTTATTAATCCATGCTTTTGTTGAAGGCGGACTTGCTTGTGTAAATCTATTACAAGCACATAATCTTGAAGTAGAAAACTGGGAGTTTGAATTAAACGGTGAAAAATATGATTATCTAACCTATGATGATTATTTAATTGATTCAGATTTAGCAGATAAACTTTTTTTCAACAACAATCCAAAATTACTAACATTTTCAGAATCTAAAAATGATGAACTAGCAAGTTTAGAAACAAATATTTTAAATGCTTCAAAGTTATTTAAAGAAGCAATTAATAGAATTGAACTACCCGCAGATCCTTCAAAAAATTCAAGAGCACAGCATGCCTTTGATATAACAAACACTCTTGAAATTGAAATGCTTAAACAATTGGCAGGGGTAACATTATCAAATCTTGAAACTGTGCTGTCTGATTCTAGTGCATCTTTTACTCTTGTAGACAATAAAAGAAAAAAAGACTCACAAAAATATAAAGTAATAGGTGATTATGCATATTACACAGCTACCCATGAATTATATGAGACAGAGTTCAAACCAAATCCATTTGCTAGAGAAAAAGAACTTACTATTGCAGATTTTTTTAAAGGAAAAACTGATTTAAGAAAGCTAATTAACAATGAAACCGATTTATATGAACCAGGAACACCTGAGCTTACCAAAGATTCTTTAGAAGAAATTGATTATGAGTGGAAAATACCTGCAAAAGAGCTAAAAAAAGCTTCAATAACAATTGACGGCAAAATTGACGACTGGAAAGAAATTTCTCCAGTATTCAAAGATTTTGGTATTGAAATAAAAATGGCTAAAAGCTTAGAACCTAGCAAATTAAACTTTTTAATTAATGTTTATGATGAAAAGGAAGTTTCCCCAAATTTTTATATAAATATAGACTACTACAAACCTTTTGATTACAATTATCAATATGATGACCCTAAAGACTTAGATCTTCATGTAGACGGGTCATATGATGATTCTAAATTATCAATTGATGAAAAGAACTCATTCCTAAGTGATAAACCTTATGAATTAAAAAGTTCTGGAAAATCATTAGAATTTGCTATTAACATTAACAACTGGAATTTTCTAGAAGACAAAATGGTTACAAACGTTGTGATGGACCTTTGGGATCTAGAACATAATTTAAATAACTATGGCTATGCTGAATTCAAACTCTATTAAATAAAGAAAAAAAGGGGGGAAAATTCTCCCCCCAAACTAACCATGAAAAAAATCCTATCCTTTTCAATTTTTTATATTTTTTTAATTATATCCCCAGTTTTTGGCTCCCAATTTTATTACAAAACAAATTATATTTCAGAAAAAGAAAAACTGATGAACGGCCCTGTGCTTACCAGGGTTAAAAGATTTACCACCCATAAAGATTATGTTTTTTTAATTAAGGCAGATTCTGTTTATTTTGAAAAACAAAAAATTGGATTTTTTAAAACCGCTTTGATAAAAAAACTTAAAGCAGACAAAGTTTATGTTGATTTTAAAAAAAACAAAGAAACAAAGCTTTCATTTAAAGCTCAAAATGGCTATTTCTCAATGGACTTAAAAAAAATATCAATAAAATCTCCCAAACTTATTTATCCTGAAAATCTTAAAAACCCTGAAAAGATAATTATTGATTTCAATAAAAAAATTTCCCTGATTTACAAAAACAAAGTTGAAGAATTTGCATTTTAATCAATAACTTGAAACTTATATTATTTCCAAGCAACTAGTTTTAGTTTTTACTAATCCGCCCCATGGAACAAAACACTCCTAAAACACTTAAACCTGAAAAAAGAATAAAAGAAATTTTCATGGTAGCAAGAAACAAATCCTTTGTTTCATAGGAAACTTCAAGCTCTCCCATTAAAACAGAAAAAAGAAAAGTAATAAAAGTCATGCTTACAAGCATTCCAATTGTTCGCATTGTTGCAACAAAACTTGCAGCAAATCCATAATATTTTGATTCAACAGAGCTCATTACCGCATTCATATTCGGAGAAGAAAAAATTGCAAACCCTGTTCCCATTATAATTAAAATCAAATAAATATTTACTATGGAAGTGGTTTCAGTGACAAAAGAACATAAAAATAAAGAAACAGCACAAACTGCCATTCCCAAAGTAGCAAGTTTTGAAGAGGAAAACCTATCTGAAAGTCTTCCTATAACAGGAGAAAAAACTGCCTGGATAACAGGCTGGGCTATGAGAATAAATCCGGCATCCCTGGCAGAAAAACCTTTGATCACTTGAAGATAAATAGCAAAAAGAAAAGTGATCCCAAAAGAAGAGGCATAGTTTATCATTGTTGCAAGGTTACTCAGAGCAAAGACTCTATTATTTCTAAGAAGTAAAACATTTAATATGGGAAACTTAACATAGGATTCAAATACAACAAAACCAACAACTCCAAGAAGTCCTGCTATAAAAAGATAAACTCCCCAGGCTGAGGTATCAAGTCTTGTAGCACCAAGAATAAGGAGAAAAAGAGCTGCCATATAAATTATGGTTCCGCCCCAGTCAAACCTTTCATTTTCTGCTTCTTTCCATTCTCCTTTTAATTTAAAAAAAGTAAGATAAAGGGCAATAAGCTGAAAAGGAATTACAAGAACAAAAACAAACCTCCACCCTATTCCTGTTACAAGAAGTCCTCCAAGGCCCGGGCCGGCTGAAAGCCCCAGATAAACACAGGCAACAACTATTCCCATGGCCTTTCCTCGTTTATTTGCAGGAAAAACAGAAGTCAAAATTGCAATACTTGTTGACATTATTAAAGATGCACCTGCACCCTGCAAAAATCTAAGTGCAATAAAAAACACCATGGTTTTGGAAAAAAGAATTATAGCTGTTGTAATTGTAAAAAGAAGGATTCCAAGAGTATAAACTTTTTTTCTTCCTTTAATATCTGCCATTCTTCCGGAAGGAACTAAAAAAAGTGAAATCCCGAGCATATAAGCTGTTTGAATAAGGCCAAGCTCAAAAGCTGATGCTTTAAATTCCATTCCTATTGCAGGAATAGCCACACCAACAGCAGATGTCATATATGGGGTAAAAAACTGGGCTATGGAAACTATTAAAAGTGTTGTTTTTGGATCTGACTTCTGATCTGACAAATTCTTCCTCCATTTTTTTAAATCCTTTTAGCATTTTGTTTTGCTAAAACCAACTGAGTTATTTTAATAAGCTCCCTTAAGCTGGAACTAATCTTTTTAAATTTTAACCAAAAAGATTGAACTTTGTATTGGAACAGGCTTCCCAGGATTTAGAAAAAATCCCTTTATCAATATTTTTTGTCATCTTTTTATATGATTTGATCCCGGGGATATCAAGAGTTTTCATGGAAGCCGCCTGAAAAAACACCTGCAATGACTGTGTTTTTCTGCTATAGATTGATTGTTAATGGTTTAGCAATTAAAAAAACTTTAAAATACAAATTTGAACAAAAAACGCTTTAATTCCACAAAGATTTTATTAAAAAACTCAACAAAATAAAAACCAAAAACTTAAAATCTTGAAACAAAAACAAACCTTCTTAAAATCAGGGAGACAGAAATGCAAACAAAAATTACAAAATTGCTTGGGATAAAACATCCCATAATCCAGGGGGGGATGCAGTGGGTTGGAACACCTGAGCTTGCATCTGCTGTTTCAAATGCAGGAGGACTTGGAATTGTAACAACCCTTATAAGCCCCACACCTGAAGAGGCTTTAAAAGAAATTAAAAGAGCCCTTGATATGACAGACAAGCCAATTGGTGCTAATTTAACAATCCTGCCTACTTTAAAACCAGTTCCATACAATGAATATGCAAAAGCAATTGCCAAATCAGGAGTTAAAATTGTTGAAACAGCAGGAAAAAATCCTGAAGAGTTAATGCCAATTTTCAAAGAAGCCGGCATAAAAGTTATTCATAAATGCACAACAATTCAGCACGCAAAAAAAGCAGAAAAAATTGGCTGCTGTGCAGTAACCCTTAATGGATTTGAATGTGCAGGACATCCCGGTGAAAATGATATTCCGGGCCTTATCCAGATTCCAAGGGCAAAAGATCAGTTAAGTATTCCAATAATTGCATCTGGTGGTTTTGGCGATGGGAGAGGCCTTGTTGCAGCACTTAGTCTTGGAGCTGAAGCAATAAACATGGGAACAAGATTTCTTGCTACAAAAGAAGCCCCTGTCCACGAAAATGTTAAAAAAGCCCTTGTAAATGCAGATGAAAACCAGACCAAGCTAATTTTTCGCACCCTTAACAATACAACAAGAATTTATAAAAATAAAATTGCAAAAGAAATTATTGAAATGGAAAAAAGAAATGCCTCTATAGAAGAGCTTGCACCTCTTGTAAGCGGAATAAGAGGTAAAAAAGTTTTTGAAACAGGAGATCTTGATTACGGAGTATGGACAGCAGGAATGGTTGCTGGAATCATCAATGATATCCCTTTGGTTGATGAACTTATTAAACGAATCATTGCTGATGCTGAAAATATAATAAAAACACGGCTTATGGGAATAGTTGAAAATCAGGGGTAAAAATAAAAGCCCGGCTTTATAAATTAAAAGCCGGGTTTTATATTAAACCAGTATTTTTCAGGCTCAATTAAGATTAGAGCTTAATCAGTCAGGGGAAACCATGGTTGATTTCCACTGAATTTCTCCAGATTACTTTGATTTACTATTAACTGACCATTTATTTGGATAGCACCAGTTTTTTATTATCTTTTTTTATCTAGTACCAGCCTCTTAATTTCATTACATCTGCAACTTTTTTAACTGAAATCATGTAAGCTGCATCTCTTATTGAAACTTTATATTCTTCGCTTAAAGCCCAAATATCGTTAAATGCACTGACCATTTTTTCTTCCTGTTTTTCTTCTACTTCTTTTTCTGACCAGTAATAGCCGTATCTGTTCTGTACCCATTCAAAATATGATACTGTTACTCCACCTGCATTTGTTAATATATCTGGAGTAACTACAACTCCTTTTTCCTTAAGTATTGAATCTGCTTCTGAAGTAACCGGTCCATTTGCAGCTTCACATACCAATTTAGCTTTTATTGATTTTGCTTCTTTTTCTGTAATTGCATTTTCAAGGGCTGAGGGTAAACATATATCAACTTCTAAATTCCAGAATTCATCCAAAGAAATCATTTTTGCTTTTGGATAGTCTGCTAAATTTTTATTTTGGTCAATATAGTCAGCCATATCCTGGAAATCCAGTCCATTTTCATTGTAAATAGCGTAAGTTCCAACTGAGGGAGCCCATTCAGCTATAGCAACGATCTTAGCTCCCTGCCGCTCTATGTTTTTAGCTGAATATCTGCCTACATTACCAAAACCCTGGATTGAAACTTTAGCTTTGGTAATATCGACACCAATTTTTTTAGCTGCTTCTCTTGCAATAACGCTTACTCCAAATCCTGTAGCTTCGTTTCTTCCTAAAGATCCACCCCAAGGTACCGGCTTTCCAGTTAGCACACCCATATTGTTTTCTCCGGTAAGCTTGATATACTCGTCTACCATCCAGGCCATTACCTGCCCGTTGGTACCAACATCTGGAGCAGGAATATCTATTTTTTCTCCTAAATATTTATAAACTCCACGGATATAACCTCTGGCTAATCTTTCAAGTTCACCCTGGGATAATTTAAGAGCATCAACAGTTACTCCTCCTTTTCCTCCACCATAAGGAACGTCCATAACTCCGCATTTAAATGTCATCCATACAGACAAGGCTTTAACTTCATCTGGATTAACTCCCGGGTGAAATCTTATTCCGCCTTTTCCAGGCCCAATAGCATCATTGTGCAATGCTCTGTACCCCTTAAACACTTTTAATTTCCCATCATCCATTCTAACTGGAATTGAAACCTCGATCATTCTCATTGGTTCTTGAAATAATTCGTAAACGTCTGGTCCCAGGCTCAATGCATCACAAGCTTTTTTAACTTGTGCCTTGGCATTATCCAGTGGATTTAAATTTTCTTTTGACATTAAAAAGACCTCCTGTAATTTAGAATTAAATTCTTAACATATAAATTTTAACATAATAAAACCTAAACATTAAATCTGAAGTGAACAAGATCCCCGTCTTTTACTATATATTCCTTTCCCTCAATCCTCATTTTGCCCACTTCCTTAATTTTTGCTTCAGAGCCAAATTTAAAAAGATCATCGCAGGAATACACTTCCGCCTTGATAAATCCCCTTTCAAAATCACTGTGAATAATTCCTGCAGCCTGGGGAGCCCTGATTCCTGTTTTAAATGTCCATGCTTTTACTTGTTTTTCTCCAGCTGTAAAATATGTTGAAAGTCCAAGAAGATTAAAAGTACTTCTTATCATTTTTGAAAGCCCTGATTCTGAAAGCCCCATTTCTTTTAAAAACTCTTTTCTTTCTTCAAGATCACCAAGAGATGCTATTTCAGCTTCAATTTTTCCACTGATAACTACAATTTCAGAATTTTCCTCTTTTGCAAGTTCTCTTACTTTTTGTACTGACAAGGGTTCTTTTTCAAGCCCTGATTCATCCACATTACAACAATACAATACCGGCTTCATTGTAATGAGATGAAGATCTTTCAAAGCTTCCAGCTCTTTTTCCTCCAAATCTACTGATCTGGCAGGAAAACCCCTTTCAAGTGCTTCAGAAACTTTTTCAAGAATCGGTTCAAGAAATTTTGCCTTTTCAGATATTTTTTTATCGTGATTTTTTTTCATTCTGGGAAGGTTAAACACTCGTTTTTCAACAGTTTCCAAATCTGCAAGGGCAAGCTCTGTATTTATAACCTCTATATCATCAGCTGGATCAACTTTTCCATGAACATGGGTAACATCATCATCTTCAAAACATCTAACAACATGCAAAATTGCACCTACCTGCCTTATGTTTCCAAGAAACTGATTTCCAAGTCCTTCGCCTTTTGATGCTCCCTTTACAAGCCCTGCAATATCCACAAACTCCACACTGGCAGGAATAGTGGCTTCAGGTTTAAAGATTTTGCTTATTTTTTCAAGCCTTGGGTCCGGGAGATTAACTATGCCTATATTAGGCTCTATGGTGCAGAAAGGATAATTTGCCGCCTCGGCAGGGGCTGAAGTCAAAGCTGAAAAAATAGTTGATTTACCAACATTGGGAAGCCCCACAATACCGCAGTTTAACATTGTAAAAAAATTCTCCTGATCTAAAAGATTAATTCTTTATTAAAAAAACAACTCCTGAATTCATAAATAAAATTATATCCAGGAAATACTTAAGCTCACAATTTTAAAAGCCATAATTTTCAAAACTTTAAATAATAAAAAATTTATAAAAGATTTGCCATGAAAAAATATATCTTTTATGAATTAATAAAATTTCAGCCTGAATTAAGGGGTTTTTTATTAAATAAGACCACTGCCCTTTTGAGCATTTCTAATTATTTTTTTAAAACCAAATAAAACAAAGCTTTGTAAAACAATTGTAATATTAAATTTTGCCCTGTATTTTCCCCAAAGAATACCTTATTTGTTTATATCCTTAAGGTTTATAATTCTGATTTTTTTATTTTGCTTTTTATTTTAACAGCGAATTATATATAATTTTGATCGCTTGTCATTAGTTTGGAGGAAAAAATGGTTTTTAAGTCAACAGAAAGGGTTAATTTTTATTCCCACCTTGGTGGAATTATTGCAGCTGCAGCAGGAGCAGTCCTGCTTATTAAACAAACAGACTCTTCTCCATCTTCTCTTTTAGTATGCCTTGCTTATATTTTATCTGTGATCTTTCTTTTTTCAGCAAGCACCCTTTATCATGCTTTCAAAAAAGAGGAAAACGAGCTTTCTTTCTGGAGAAAAATGGATAGGGTTGCAATTTTTTTCATGATAGCTGGAACATATACCCCTGTTTGTTATTTTTGCCTTGAAGGTGCCTGGAGATGGGCAATGATTGGAATCCAATGGGGACTTGTAGGCTTTGGATTAATTTCCCAGATATTTTTTCCAAGAGCTCCAAGAGTGTTTTACGCAAGCGTTTATCTTGCCATGGGATGGTCAGCAATTTTCCCAATAAAACAAATTCTTTCCAATATGACAACCCCCCAGCAAAGCCTTCTTTTTGCAGGAGCTGCTGCATTTACAGCCGGAGGAATAATTTATGCTGTCAAAAAACCCAGTTTTTTCCCAGGTGTCTTTGGATTTCATGAGCTTTTCCATTTTATGGTTCTTTTAGGAGCAGTTTTTCATTACATAATGATTTATAATCTTTTTGCAAATTATAGCCTGCTCTTGTAAATCACAAAAAATTTAGTATGCTGGCCGCAAATAAATCTTGAAAATGGAAATTAAAATGAATTCTCAAAATAAAGCCGGCATAAAAAACTATAAAAAACTGATTAAAAATGAAGTTCTACTTTTTAGTAAAGAATATAAATCCTATTTTAAACCCAATGAATCCAAGCCTAAAAAAATAGGTCAGCCTTTTCTTTTAAAAAACAAAGATGCTAAAACAGGAGTTCTTCTTATTCACGGGTTAATGGCCGCTCCTGAGGAAGTAAAAGAACTTGGGGAGTTTTTCTTTTCAAAAGGATTTAGCGTATATGCCCCAAGACTTGCTGGCCACGGGACCTCACCTGAAGATTTATCATCCAGAAAATACAATGAATGGATTGAGTCTGTTAACCGGGGCTATGAAATTATAAAAAACCTTTGTGACAATGTAATTGTTGCAGGTTTTTCAACAGGAGCAGGAATTGCACTTTTCCAGGCTCTTAACTATCCTGATAGATATAAGGCTGTTATTTCAATAAGTGCTCCTTTAAAATTTAAAAGTTTTTCAGCCAACTTTACTGAAATAGCAGATTTTTTCAATAAAATACCTGATAAAAACCTGGATAAATTTAAAAAAATCTTTGTTAAAAACCATCCTGACAATCCCCATATAAATTACAAAAGATGCCCTATAAGCTCAATTGCAGAGGTTAGAAAAATGATGAGAAAAGTTTATAGAAAACTTCCTTATCTTTCCCTTCCCTCCTTGATAATTCAGGCTGACAAAGATCCAAAAGTGGATGGAAAAAGCGGAATGAAAATTTATTCAAGAATAAAAAACCCTTTTAAACTTTATCATGAAGTTAATTTTAATGAACATGGAATTGTTTTAGGTGAAATTACCAAAAAAACTTTTATTGGGATTGATAGTTTTTTAATTAAAATAAAAGACCAGTTTAAATAAAAAAAGCCGGTTTAAAAACCATGGTAACCGGCAAATTTAATCTTAGCTCACTTTTGGTTGTCTTCTGGGTAAAAAATCTGCCTTGGAAATTTTAAATATGACCTTGAGGGAAGATCATTAAAAACACTTACCCCGGCACCTATAACACTTCCTTCACCAATTCTTACATCTTGTCTAACCATTGAATTACTTCCAAGGAAAACTCCGTTTTCAAGCCTTGATTCTCCATTAAGAACCGCTCCTGTGGAAATATGACAATAATCTCCTAGTCTCACATTGTGCTCAATAACGGCTTTTGTGTTTATTATACAATTAATTCCAACACTTACCCCAGCAGAAATATTAGATGAATGTCCTACTATTGTCCCTTCACCCACCCGTGAATGCTTTGAAACATAAGCTGATGGAGAAATAATAGTTGCAAGCCTGCCTCCAAAAGCAGAAATCATTTCAGCAAGCTGTCTTCTTTTTTTAGAAGTTTTGATATGACCCATGGTGATAAGAAAATAGTTATCTGTTCTTGCATATTTTTTTATTTGGGAATCATCTCCAATAATTTCATATCCAAGAACCTTTTGCCCTACTTTTTCAGGCAAATCCAAAATACCGCCGATTTTATACTTATCCTCCTGCTCAATTACATCAATTGCTGAAACGCAATGCCCCCCGCCTCCAACAAGATAAATTGTTCTTCTCATTAAATCTCCCCCGGTAAAATGCCTGAAAGTTAAAATCAATTCATTGTTTCTTTAGTTGATATACCACTGATATTTCTAGATTTCCAGATTATTTACAAAAAACAAACCCTTAATAGGGATTTTATTTAAATTTTTAATTTTTTTCGAAATAAAACTTGAATAATTTCACAGATTATAAATTTCAGTTTTATAATTCTCAAGGTTGGCTGGATTTGAAAACCAGTTTGCTGTTATTTTAATCCCTTCTTCAAGCCCTGTTTTTGGACTAAATCCTGTAAGTTTTTTTAATTTAGTATTATCACAGCAAAGCCTGTAAACTTCAGAACCTTTAGGTCTTATCCTATCCTTTGCCTGAACAATTTCTGCCTTTGTTCCCATTTTTTCCTGAATTAAATCAACAAGAGCTCCTATGGAAATTTCCCTTCCTGATCCAATGTTTAGGAATTCTCCTGAAGTTTCATCAGATTCAGCAACTGCAATAAGGCCAAGACAAGTATCTTTTACAAAATTAAGATCCCTGGTTGGAGAAAGGTCTCCAAGTATAAGTTGTTTTTCACCCTTTAAAAGCTGGGTTATTATTGTTGGAATAATAGCTCTTGCAGATTGTCTTGGACCAAAAGCATTGAATGGACGGGCAATGGAAACAGGAAGCTCAAAGGATCTATAAAAACTCCAGGCAATTGAATCAGCTCCTATTTTTGAAGCAGAATATGGGGACTGGGGTTTTAAAGGATGGCCCTCATCAATTGGAACATAATCAGCTGTTCCGTAAACTTCAGAAGTTGAAGTATGAACAACTTTCATACAATTGTTACCAAGAGCTGCCTGGCATATATTCAAGGTTCCTGTAATATTTGTATCAATATAACTCTGGGGGGCAAGATATGAAAATGGAATTGCAATAAGTGCGGCAAGATGAAAAATAACATCAATACCTTCAGTTATCTTTTTTATAAAATAATTATCTCTTATATCTCCTGAAACAACCTCAATTTCGCTTAACCTGTCAATATCTTCAAGCCAGCCCCAGGAATTAAAAGAATTATACTGAGACAAGGCCCTTAAATTACAACCTTTTTCAAGAAGAAGCTCGCAAAGATGGGAGCCTATGAACCCATCAGCCCCTGTTACAAGAACTTTCTTACCCTTTAACTTCATAACTATCTCCCTTTGATTTTTTATTTTAAATTAACAAAAAAACCCAACAAAACTTTAAAAACTCAACTAAATTAATATGATAAATTAAAAAACACCAGATTTAATATAGAAACAATATTGTAAAATAAAAACTTATAAAAAAACCCCTTTAAGTTTTAAAGGGGTTTGAGCTTTTAAATTTTAAATCCATTGATTAATTTAAATATAATCAGCAAGACTTAACCTCATCACTCTTGCTGAAGAAGCCAAAGATGCCTGATAAGCAGTTTCAGAAGCCATTAGATCAGAAATCGCCTTCACAATATCGGCTTCTTCAATCTGAGCCCTGTTTTCTTCATATCTGAATGAAAGATTAGAAACAATTGACTGTCTTGTTACCAGTCTTGACTCTTTCATTCCAATTTTGGCAACCTGACTTAATTGTTTTTCATAATGAGAGTCAAGTCTTGTAAGCGTCCTGTTTATCCCGTCAATATCATTGTTTTCAAGATATTCTTTAAAATCAACAAGGGTATCAAAAAGTCCCCAGGAAACTTCTTCAGTACTTGTATTTGTTAAAACTGCACTATGATTTTTGTTTTGATCAAACCCAAGGGTTACAGCAGCACTTTGCCCTGTTCCCCCTTCTGAAATCGGCCTGTCCAAGCCTGAGTTCCATAAAAACTGAATTTCATTTAACTTTGAGCCGTTTTCCCTGAATTTATATTGATGGGTTTTTGAATCATAACTCACAGTATAGTCAATATTGTGGCCTTCTGCTGCAGATGCCTGTTCCATTTGAAATTCCACATGTTCAGCCAGTTCTTTTCCAGTATAATTCCCAGGTTTGATTGTAAATGAAAGCTGTGGAGAAAACTCACCGTTTTGAGGCAACTCCCTGAAATTAACTCTGTCATTTACACCTTCAATTATTTCAACTCCAAGGGGAAGATTTGTTCCTGAATAATCAAGTGCAGCAGTGCTGTCTATAGTTGGATCAAAGCCAAGAACTTCTGCTGCAGATTTTGAAGAATTTAGGCCTGAACTCCATAAAAGTTCAAAAACTGCTACTCCACTGCCTGAAGCGTCAAATTTAATTTCTCCTGAATTTGAATCAAAGGCTACATCAAGGTTTTCATTTCCTGTTTCAAGCATCATTGTTTTTTTTATTTGAAGAGCAAGATCGTCAAGAGAATAATCATCTGCTGGTATGGTTACAGAGTAAGGTGTTCCGTCAAGAGCAAAATCTATTGTATCATTTACTCCTTCTTCAATTTCTGCCTTTGGAGCAAAACTCAAACCCTTATATTCAAGACTTCCTGTATCATCTGTGTAAACAGGAAATCCAAGGGTGCGGCCAAGATCCTGGGGGCCGCTATTCCAATAAAGTTCAAGGTCTACTGAACCTGGAAATGTATTTGAGGCATCAAACTCAAACCTTACATCTTTACTGTTAAATTTCACTTCAAACTTATCATTAAAGTCTATGTTTCCTACAGCAAGCTTCATCTGGTTTTCAATTTCTTCAGCAAGCTCTTCATTGCTGTATTTACCTGGAGGAACAATAATTGTTTGAAATGTAGTGCCACCGTCAACTGAAAAATTCATGGTGTCATTTACGCCGATCTGAATTATTTTTCCAAGCCTGTTATCACTTACTGCCGGTTCAAATTTTGTATCTGAAATATCAAATCCAAGGTCAGTTCCTATGCTGCGTCCGGAATTTTCGCCTGTTGTCCACAAAAAGTCTGTTTTTATATATCCGTCAAATGAATTTTCATCATAGCTAATTGAATACTTTTTTGTTTCCTTGCTATAAACGGCTTTATAATCAAGTTTGTATCCGTTTTCTTCGGAGGCTTTTGTAAGGGCGTTTCCAACAGCCAGGGCAAGTTTTTCCCTTGAATAGGTTCCATCTGGAATTTCAGCCTTAATTTCAATATCATGGGGCTCAAGGGAAAACTCAACATATTCGTCATGTTCAGCTCCCTGGGTAAGCCTTACTTCTATATCTGCGAATCCGTCTTTATCAAGATCAAGATCAAAGGCATCTTCTGTACCTTTAATTGTTTCAGGAAGACCATAACCTGGATCATTATTCACCTTCCACTCTTTAAGATCTCTGTTCCAAACAAATTGGAGAGGAGCCAGTTCAAAGCTACCTTTGTCAATGGCCTCGTAATTTTTGACCTCTAACTTGACCTGATCGTTTTTAAGAGATTCCCCTGCTTTTATATTGCCAACTTTAAATCCGCCTCTTATGGTTTCTTTAAAATCTATTGAATTATTTGTTGAGTCAACAACAACCTGATCATCCCAAAAAACTTCAGAGCCTTTATGTCCTACTTCCACTGTATCTGTCTGAGAAATTTTCACCTGATATGAAAATTCATCACCATTATATTTGATACTCTGAGGATTATTCAAGTCATCTGGAACAATAGGTTGAACATTTGTTTTATTCCCGGAAAATATATATTCCCCTTTGCTCTGGGTGTTTCCTAAATTTACAAGTTCTGCAAGTACTGCATTTACCCGGTTTACTGCTTCCTTTCTCTGACCGGCATTAACCGAATCATTTTTAAGCTTAAGTGCAAGGGTTTTCATTTCCAGAGTCAAATCTTCCACACTGCTTATTGCTGTTTCACCAGACCTCAGCCAGGTTACCCCATTTTCAATATTTGTATCAATTTGTGAAAGATAACTTACACCTGACTTAAAATTTAAAACCTGGGTAAGACCCACTGGATCGTCTGAAATTTTATTTATTCTTTTACCAGTAGCAACAATACTATTGTTTTTAGCAAGGTTTTTATAAAGACTGCCCAACTGATTTTTTTGTAACTCATAAATTGTTTTTGAAGCTATTCTCATATCTCCCCCTTATCTCATGCTAACAAGGGTCTGAAGCATTTCATCGGATACCGATAAAAGCTTTGATGCAACTGTATATGCATGCTGATATTTAATAAGACTAATCATTTCTTCATCAAGAGAAACTCCTGAAACAGTATCTCTGTCCTGGGTAAGCCTTTCCACCATTGTCTTTGAAAAATCAAAACCTCTTTCTATGCTTGCAGCCTTTACACCAAGCCCGCCTACCATTCCCCTGTAATAACCTTCTATTGAGGCCTTTACAGGCTCTGAAAAAGCAGCTTTCCCTCTTTGATATGCCCATTGTGAAATTGAAAGCTGAAGATCTTGAACCTGAAGAAGATTCATTGCATTTGAGTTGTCACTTTTTGACAAATCCCCTTCTGCAATATCCACAGGAGGTTTGATCTGGGAATCTCCGGGATCAAAACCAAGGATATCGCCCATGGAACTTAGGTTCCAATGAAAAGTTATTTCCTTTTCAACTGCCCCTCTTTTCTGGGTTATATCAAAAACCTGGGTTTCTTTATTGTAAGTTACTTTATAATCAATTCCATAATAACTTGAATCTTCAAGGGCCTTTTCAATATCTGCGGCAAGAATATCAAGTTCTTTTTCATTTTTATAAGCACCGCCTGATAAAGACGGCTTTATTTTGGCTGAAAGAACTTTGCTGTCACCCTCTGAAAAGCTGATAAAGTTATTTGTTCCTTCTTTTATTACAATAGGAGAATAAACTTTTTTATCTGAAGACACAACTTCCCTTTCAACTGAGTTAATAGTTGAGGCGGCAATATTGTTAACATCGGATAAAACAGAATTTACCTTCATTGTTTTTATGTCTGCACCTGTAAAAAAAGTATTTATACCTGCTGCAGCCATAATTCCCGGCCCGGAAGACTGATTATCTGAAAAAGCATAACTAAATTCAGATTGATCTGGAGTAAGACTAAAGGAAAAACTACCTTCCCCCTGAACAGGAATTATAAAGTCTATGTCAATGTCCTTTATTCCATTTCCTGTAAGATCTATTCCAAAACCTTTGTCATGGGGAACCTGATTGACTGATGCATTACCTGCAGCATCGGTTTCCATGGTAAACTTATCGCCCTCATACAAACGTCCGCCTGCTGCAAAATCAAGATCCATACCATCAACTCCGGGTGAAGAAGGAACATCTAAAGAAGGTGTCAGGGTAATTGTACCATTTGTTCCGTTATCCGCATTTGACCAGTTTATTATAACTTCGTCTGTTCCAATAACGCCTCCCCGGGTAACTTCAAAACTATATATTGAGTCAGTTGCAGCTGCTGCGCCCCCTGTTTGTTTAACATCAAGGGTAGACGGAACAATAGATGCATTCAAATATTGTTTTTCAGTTATTCCAGACATTGTCCAATGGCCGTTTGAATCCCTTGTAACAACAATATCTTCCTGTAAAGCCCTAAGGGAGTTATGATTGTGAATACTTACCCTTGTATCTGGAAGGTGAATATTCCCACTTCGTTTTAAGTCAGAAATTTCAAAACCAGCTGTGTCTGGAGAAAGAGAAAGCTGATTTACAGGAGTAACAATTGCTCTTACCCCCTTTACATTCTTATTGAATTCCTCTGCAAAGGTTTTTAAAGTCCACTTATAATCGGTTTGATCTTCAAGAGTTGGAACACCTTTTTCATCGGTAGTTACAACAAATAAATCCCCTTTAATCATTGTTCCTGAATTAAAGCGAAACCTCATTCCATCTATTTCGGTTTCAAGAGGTACAAAATATGGATCAAGAGGATCCAGGGTAAAACTTCCTGTTTTTCCAGCCCCATTTGACCATTCAATTTTTATGGGATCTATACCTACTTCTCCTGAAATCTCTTTTGTTAAAGGATCTCCTGCCTGAACAACTTTGAAAGTGTACTTTTGCTGGCTTAAAATTCCTTTTTTATCAACCGTCATTTCAAGGGAATCTACCTGGGCAAATTTATTTGTATTTATACTAAAAGTATTTCCTGCAACAAGAGAACCGGTTCCTATATCAAATGAGATACCCGGTGAATGAGGAGTGGCTGATGAATCAACATTTATAGTTCCGGCATTAATTTCAGAATACCCGCTTTTAAGCCTGATTCCTTCATTGGAATATTTTTCCCACAAAATAACAGGATCATCTGGTGATTGAAGATTGTCCACCATTCCAGATTCAGCGACTGTAAACTTATAAACAAAAGGAGGATAATTGTCAGGTGTTCCTAAAACACTTCCCCTGAAATTTGAAATTTCGGCTGTGGAAATCCCCATATCAACTTCATAATCTTCATATTCAGCAGGTTCTACTGAAGAATTTTCAACCCAGATTTTAAAATCCTTTGAATAATCAATCCTTTCTCCGAAATCAAGAGTTGAAAGCCATAACAAATCATCAGCCTTGTATTCTCCTTTAAGCTCTGTGTCAAAATAACTTTCACCTGCTCCCTGACTATGAACAAGATTTATCTGCCAGATCATTTCGCTTGTAACTGCTTCAAGATCAGATCTGAATTTAGGGATTGTTTCATCTCGCATATCAAGCCAGCCGCCAAGCTTTCCTGATTGAACCCTGTCTGTTATATCTTTGTCATTACCGTATGAACCTTTCCACATAACCTTGCCTTCAGTAAAATTAAGACCATAGGTGTCATTATCATAAACAAGGGTAAACCCGCTTTTAGTTGTCACTACAGTAGAGCCTGAAGGCTGCTCAAAAGTTTTTACGTCTATATACTCCCCAAGCTCACGTATAAGAGAAGTTCTTTTATCTCTTAAATCATTAGCAGTCTGATTTATTGTTTCCTGTGAAAGAATTGCCTGGTTTATTGAAGCAATTTCTTTTGTAATTTGATTAACTTTTCCAACTCCAGCCTCAATTTCCATTGTAAGGTCTGTTTGAAGGTCTGAAAGAGAGTTGTTTAAAGTATTCAATTCTTCTGAAAGCATCACCCCGTTTTCATAAACAGCAATTCGTTCTGCTGCTCCTCCTGGATTATTTGAAAGACCCTGCCATGAATTAAAAAAACCTGACAAAAGCGAACTTATTGAACTTTCATTGTTTTCATTCAACAAAGAATCAAGAACATTCATATAGTTCTGACTTTCCTCAAGGGATGCCCTGGTTGAAGTGTTTTCAGTCAGGCGGGTTTCCATGTATTTGTTAACCACCTGGTTTATATCATTAACAGTTACCCCTGTTCCAAAAATAAGACCGCCGTAGTTTATAGAATAGCTGGTCTCCATTGGAATGGTCTGACGGCTGTATCCAGGATTGTTTACATTGGCAATGTTGTGACCTGCTACATTAAGCCCGTATTGCTGAATCTGAATTGCACTTCTTGCAATGCTTAGTGTATTGTTAATTCCGCCCATTTCAAGCCTCCTGGTTTAAAATCAAACCGCCTGATTTGGCAGGATAGTCATTTTTTCTTGAATAAGTTCTATTGGAGCCGTTATTGGCTATTACAGAAACAAGTTCCCCAAGTATCCCAAGATATTCCTCAACAAATTGACGATTCACTGACTGGCTATTATAAACTTTTGTTTTTATCTGGGTAATTTCTTGGCCAGCCTCCTTGAAAACAAGATATTCATCTTCATTTTCAAAAAGAAATAGAAATTCATCAAGACTGAATTCTTTAACTGAAAGATTATTTTTTATTCCGCTTTTTATTAAAATTTCTATCATATCCTGACGAGCCGACTCAATTTGAAATGCTATTTCATTTTTTGCATCATTCATTTTCCAGAGGGCATCAAGATCTGAACGCTTTAATATATCTCTTTCCTCCTCCAATACAGATAAAAGCCTGAGGTAAAAAGACTTCTTGTCATCCAAAAACTTTTTAATATGTTTACCAATGCCGCTCATAATGATTTCTCCTGATTTTCTAGTATCGGCAAATAAAATTATTTCTTGAAAAAGGCATTGCTATTAAGATTTAAAATTCAAATTTGAGCCCTTTTCAAGCTCCTTATAAAGAAACCTTGCAAGACCCGTGCCTTTCTCCTTAGCTGAGGCTTCAAAAGATATTTTTTCATCATAGACTGACTCCCAGATACCTGAACCATTTGACTTTTCAAGGATTCCACCCTGAGGAATGGTTTTTCTCATTGCCTTTAAAATCTGGTGAATCATTATTCCTTCAAAGTCTTCACAGGCTTTTTTAAGCTCAAGATTTTCTTTTTTTCCGACTTTATTGGTTAACCCGGCAAATTTTGCCTTATTAGATTCTATTTTTGATTCCATTAATTTAGAAATTCCTAAGTTTTCCATTTTCCCACCCTCAACTATTGATTAATCAGCTAAATTATTTCCAGCTTTGCATGAAGTGCCCCGGCTTTTTTAAGAGCCTGAAAAATACTGATCATATCCCTTGGAGTAACTCCAAGTGCATTTAATGCCCTTGAAAGCTCTTCAACAGAAGTTGTTTTTTCCATTATCATTACTTTTCTTTCTTCTTCATCAACATTGACATTTCTATTTTGTTCAACTGTAGTTTCACCCTGGCTGAACCCAGGGGGCTGGGATATTATATTTTGTTCCATCACACTTATACTCAAACTGCCGTGGGTTAAGGCAACCTTGCCTATTTTAACATTTTGCCCAATAACAATGGTTCCGGTTTTTTCATTAACCACAACTTTTGCCACACTGTCTGTTTCTATTTCAAGATTTTCTATAGCTGCAATAAACTGGGGAACACTGTTTTTTAAGGCTTGGGGAATCATAATTTCTATTCCCCCTGAATCAACAGCCTTTGCCTGATTACTACCAAGGGCATTATTTATTGCCTCAGCTGTTCTTACAGCAGTTGTAAAGTCAGGATTATCAAGAGAAAGCATAAGTTCTGATTTCCCTTGAAGGCTTACATTCAATTCTTTTTCAACAATTGCTCCGCCTGAAATATTACCAACAAGAAGATGGTTTTTTACTGTTCCAACATTCCCGTCACCTGCAGAATATCCCCCCAGCACAAGAGAACCCTGGGCAAGGGCATAAACATTAGAATCCGCCCCTTTCATAGGAGTCATTAAAAGAGTTCCTCCTGCCAGACTTTGAGAATCCCCCACAGAAGCAACAGCAACATCTATTCTGTCTCCTATTCTTGCAAAAGGAGGAAGATCTGCTGTTACCATAACTGCTGCAACGTTTTTAGGCTTTACATCATTTTTCCCTACATTGATTCCCATTCTTTTAAGCATATTTGACATTGCCTGGGCTGTATAAACAGTTCCAGCCTTGTCTCCTGTTCCGTCAAGACCAACAACAATCCCATATCCCACCAATTGATTACTTCTTATCCCTTTAAACTGCCCAATATCCTTAAGCCTCACCCCAAAAGACATTGAAGGAAAGGCAAGAATCAAACTTATTAAAACAATGATTTTTTTCATAGATCCTCCTTTAGAAAGGCCATACTTTATCAATCACCCTTGCCATCCAGCCGGGCTTTTGCTTGTCTGCAATCACACCTTTACCTGAAATTTCTATTTGGGCATTTGAAAGATAGGTAGATTCAACCCTGTTATTGGAACTTACATCCTCTGCTCTTACAACTCCCGACAGATTTATAATTTGGGTTTCATTGTTTATTTTAACATCTTTTCTTCCCAGAATAACAAGATCTCCATTGGGAAGAACATTAACAACTCTAGCACCAACAGAGGCCTGAACACTGGAACTTCTACCTGTACGTCCCTTCCCTTCAAAATCATTTAAAGTGTCCGCTTTTATAAGGTTACCTGTATTCATCCGGGGATACATCCCTGAAAGATGAGACATAAAACCCAAGGCATTTGGAATTCCCGCACTTATATCTGCTTCCCTTTCAAGCTTGGTTGAAGCGGAAGTATTGGAATTTGTATTTTCAACAATATCAACAATGATTATATCGCCTCTTCTATGAGCCTGTCCGTCTGCAAAAAGACCGCTATTGCCTTTTTGCCAAAGAGAGCCTTCTTCCATTGAATTTCCAAAATCTATATTTTCGTATGTTTCCGAAATATTATCTGATTTTACAGCCGGAACCTCCTTAAGTGAACATCCCGAAAAAACTAAAAACAAAACTAATAAGATATTTTTCATTTGATCTTCTCCTTAAAAAGAAACCTTTACACTGGTTGAAGAAATTATTTCCCCTATGAGTTTTTTTCCTGATTTAAGATTTTTTACCATGATTTTATCTCCAAGATGGCCGGCTTTAAGGGCTTGGCCTCTTGTTATAACAACAATTCCATCAGAAACAGCTGCTATTTGAATTTCATCACCTCTATTTATAAGGGAAGGTCGAAATATCATTGCTGAGGTTATAATTTCACCTTTTTTATAATTTTTTCTCAATTGTTTTCCCAGAAGAAATCTTTTTTCAAGAAAATAGTCCCCTTTTTCCATTTCAAGGGAAAAAGTTTTTAACTCCAAGTCGTTGAAATCAATAGATTTACCACGAGATAGATTTTTTGAGGCACAAACTATTTCGACTTCTTTAGAAAGTGATACCATAAACTTTATTCTTGTTTCTTTTCCATTGGAAAATACAAAAATTTCCCCCCTGTTGTTCCCTGGTTTTATCAAATCTGAATTAAAACTAACTTCTGACAAATCAAAATCTGATGAAGAAAATTTTCTATTTCCAACAAGGATTAACTTTTTTATTTCAAACTTTTCTCCGGGCCTTAATTTATTAAGATGTGAATCAATAAGCTTTGCCCCATGATCTTCATCAAGAACATAAAAACTGCCTTTAAGCTCCACCCGGCTTTTCATATAAAGATCTACAGAAAAAACTCCAAATTCATTTAAAAGAGATTCAATCTGGGTTTTATACAAAAAAGAAGTTTTCCCGGGACTTATTTCATCATGAACAATTATATCTCCAATTGATTTGGATTTGCCGTCTATCTTTGCAATCTGATCAAGTCTTATTTTTTCACCGCTTTCAACTGACACTTTTTCCGGAATTGTTAAAACCATGGAATAGGCTTTAAAATTAAAAGTAAAAATAAAACAAAGTGCCAGAAAAAGTATTCTCATTTCATCTACCTCTTGAGTCCATTAGCAATCCCAAGCATTGTATCTGCTGTTTGAACGGATTTGGAGTTTGCTTCATAAGCCCTTTGCCCAACTATCATTGCAACCATTTCTTCAACTACACTTACATTGGACATTTCAAGATAATTGTTTGCAAGTGTTCCAAAACCTTCTTCTCCGGGAATCCCTTCAATTGAATCTCCTGAAGCATCGGTTTCCCTGAAAAGATTTTGCCCCATTGCAAAAAGACCTGAAGGGTTGACAAAATTGTAAATAGGAATTTGTTCCTGCATTAAAACAGTATCTCCAGCACCATGGGCCGTTAACAATCCGTTTGACTGAACTGTGATTAAAATTGTTTCTTCTGGAATTGCAATTTCAGGCTGAAGCCGATCTCCAGCAGGGGTTGTGACAAAACCTTCGCTGTCTTTGGTAAAGTTTCCTGCCCTGCTGTAGAGCTCCTCATCTCCCCTGGTGATTCTGAAAAATCCCCTTCCCTCTATTGCCATATCAAGCTCATTTCCAGTCTGCTTATAGTCACCCTGGGTAAATATTTTTTGAACACTTGAAGGCTTGGCACCCATACCCACCTGGATTCCTGAGGGTATCTGCCCTCCTCCAGGAGTTGTTGCCCCTGCCATTAAAACTGTCTGATACATAAGATCCTGAAAATTGGCTCTACTCTTTTTAAATCCTGTTGTATTTGTGTTTGCAAGGTTGTTTGCAACCACATCTGTCTGCATCTGCTGAGCTTCCATTCCTGTTGCAGATGTCCATAAGGCTCTAATCATTTTTCATCCCTCCTTTGTCTATCCAACCACTCCAACACTTGTAACTGCAAGTCCGTCAACCTCATCAAAGGTTTTCAGCATTTTTTCAACGGTTTCATAGGTTCTTGAAACCTGAATCATTGATGTCATTTCCATCACAGGAGAAACATTTGAAAGTTCCAGGGCTCCTTGCTCCACACTTATATTTTCCGGCAGGATTTCATCTTCCTCATCTCCCCTGTACAAAAAAAGATTACTTCCATCCTTATAAAGATTAAGCTTGTCCCCAAAAGTAACTATATCAATCTGCCCCAGCTCTTCTCCGTCAACAGAAAGCATTCCATCCTGAGCTATATAAATTTGCTCACCTTCAATCTGAACTGGAGCTCCCCCCATTAAAACAGGAAATCCGCTCTGATTTACAAGAAAACCTTGATTATCAAGAGTAAATGAACCATCCCTTGTGTATCTAGGCCCCTGGGCAGTTTCCAGTTTAAAAAACCCTTCATCTTTTAAAGCAAGATCAAGGGGATTTTCAGTTTTTCTTATAGGTCCCTGGGACAAATCTGTGGTAATTATTGAATGGAGAGTATCGCTAAAAGACAAAATATCTTTTTTAAATCCTGTTGTATCTGCATTAGCAAGATGATTTGCTACCACATCAAGCTTTCTTTGCTGCCTTAAACCTCCCTGAACCGGCCTTGTCATTTCCAAAAGCATAAATCTTCTCCTTTCATTGTTTGTATATAATAAAAGCAAAGACTATGCCATAAAACATAAACCCAACAAGCAAGCTTAAGATACTGAAATTTATATGAATTTTATTTTAGAATTATTCTAGCAACAGAAAAAAGGATGGTTTTTTGACAGGTGGAAGGAAAAACTTGCCGTTAAATGCGGCAAACTTGAAAATAGCTCAATTCAGATAAAGTTAAATTTTGATAAAATAAAGTTTAAAGGTTTTTATTACGAGAATAAACATAGGCAAGAAGTTCTGCAACAGCCTTATAAAGATCTGGAGGAATTTCTTCTTCAAGTTCAAGCTTTGACAACACTTCGGCAAGATCTGGATCTTCAGCAATAGGAACATTGTGAGCTTTGGCAGTTTCAATAATTTTTTCAGCAGAAACTCCCTTTCCTTTAGCCTTTACTTTGGGAGCCAAGCCCTTTGATTTGTCGTATTTTAAAGCAACAGCTTTTTTTATTTTTCTGCTTATTGTCATGCTATTATGCTTAATCTTGAATTTTCATTATCGGTTTTAAGGAAATCTTTAATCAAAGATTCCTTGATTTTTTGTTTTTCAACCACAGTGCAATAAATTGAAATTTCATTAAATCCAGCTTTTTTAAGATTGGTTTTAAAAAGTTCAAATCCGGATTCAATTATATTTTTGGATAAACCTGATTCAACTCCAAAATAAATTTTTAAATTTTTACCTGAAAGTCTCAAATCAGCCATTAAAAGGCCAAGGTTTGACAACTCAAGTTTTAACAAGGCTCTTAACTCATTATTTCCTTTTTTATTTTTTTTACCCTGTTCAATTAAAAACTCCCCAAAACTTGAATCTTTTCCTTGAAAAGGAAGAAAAAAATACATTTTAGAAGAGTCTGAAAACCTTAATGAATTAAGATTTTTCTGATCCTGAATTGACTCTAGAAACTTATCTGTTTTTTCAAAAATATCTTTTAATTCTTCAGGGTTTAACCCAGGTTTTTCTGATTGAAATTTTAAAAGATTTCCCTTAAAATTATTAAGATCTTCCTGAAAATCATCAAATGAGGAGCCAAGAAAATAACTTAGAGAGCTTTTGATTTCATTTCCTGAACTGTTTAAAGGATTTAAAAAATTATCAATTATTTTATCAATCACTTTTAAACTTTCTTTTGAATCGATCTTTAAAACAGAATTTAAAAAGTTTTTGATAATTTTTTCAGGATTTTTATCAAGAATTTTTAAAATTTCCCTGGAAGGAAGTTTTGATAAAAAATCGGTTTTAATATTTTCTAAATTCTGAGCATTCCTTGAAGAAATAAAGTTTTTCACTTCATTTAAATCAAGTTTTAAAATATCACCATTCTTTAAAAACAATTCCGATTCAACCTCAAGATTTCCAAACTCAGTAGAAACCAGAAATTTGGGCAAAGACAAAACTTTTTCCATTGAACCTTTGATATTAATCTTTATTCCATAATCAGCCTTAAATGAATTTAAAAACTCAGGTGAAGGGCTAAATTTCAAGGGTATTCCTTTTTCGTCAGATAAAATCAATTGTCCATTTTTCAATAAAGAAGCCTGAATTTTAATCAAATCACCTTTTGAAAAAGTCTTATCTGAAAAAAGAGATATATTCCCAGAATCTGTTTTAAATGAGTATTCAAACAAGGATAGTTTTTTTTCAACAACAGCTTTTACCAAACTGCTTCCTTTAAAATCAGCCTTGTTGGAAAAAGACAAAGATTTTAAAATATTTCCTGAAAGAGTATTAAAGGGGGAAGACATGATTTTATCAGCCTTTTAAAAAGGACTTTTGCATTTTTTTCTTTAAACTTAAGATCATGGATACTTCTCCTGAACTTATACCAAGCTCTTTTGAAATATCTTCAATTTTAAGTCCTTGATTAAAAAGTTCCATTATTTTAACATCATTTGAATGGAGAGGTTTTATTTCATCAGATTCAAAGCTGTTTTGAAAAGACGCAGAATTAATTGTGTTTTCAGCTCTGTTTACAAGAAAAGTAAGGGTAGAGATTCTGCTGTCCAGGGCTTTGTTGAGTTGGTTTACAATCTTTTTTTTTTCTCTGATAAGTATATCAAATTTTTCTGCAGTTTTTTCAGCTTCATCAAACAAAGGGGAAATAAATTCAAAAGCTTCTTTAGAGGCTTTTTCAAAAACCTTTTTTTCCATTTCCTTTTTTATTCCTGACAAATAAAAAAAAACTCCGACAACAATTAAAAAATCAATAACAAGAAGAATAGAAATCCATATTTTAAATTGAGAAATGTCCATATTTTCAGGCTATAGTGTCCACAATACGTTTTGGATCTTTTTTGTTTTTTTCAGATTTTTTAACTCTGGCAGCTTTTCTCCTGTCTTTTTCCCTCTGCCTTTCCTTTTCCCACTCAGATTTCTTTGTATCCGGCGTCTGCTGAACCTGGGTTCTTTGTTTTACAGCCTTGTCTGGAATAGCTGAAGCAGCAACCTGATTTGCATCCTGATGCCCGGACTTCAGCTGCTGAGATTCCTTAGCTATATCGCCTTGCTGGATTACAATATTAATACCTGATATAACTGTCATTTCAGACCTCCTGAAAAATAATTAAAAGGAGCTGGCCTTTATCCTGTTTAAACAATATCTATATTTAACAATTTATTACAACCACAAGTTTAGCCCAAATTTGAAGTTCTGTCCCCTGTTTTCACAATTAAATTAGAAAAACAAAATTTTTAACCTGGAAAACTTTATCAGGTTAAATCTTGAGAAAAATAAATAAATCAAAAAAACACCTTAATTCAAACTTTTTGATACAAAAGGATTAAACAGGTGCAAACCTTGTAAAAACAAGCCCTTTAACAGCATCAGGCTCTTCAAAATAAACTTCCAAGGTTTTAATCATTTCTTTTTCCAGCTCGTCTCTTGAGATTTCATCTTTTTCCTTTTTTGAAATTTTTCTAAATTCTTCATCAAGAGCTTTAAAAAAAACACCTCTAAAAAAAGCATTGTTCTTATTTAAAAGTTCTGAGTTTTTATCCCCTTTAATATCTATTGAGATATCTACTTCAAAATATGAATATCTTTTTGAAGTCAAGGGAGCTGGAACTATTATCTCTGAAAGGATAGTTGTTGAAACAAAACCAGCACTCTTCAAAGTCTTTGGTTCTATTATCTGCTCAGGTTTACTAAAATCAGGCTGATAAATCTCTTCAATCATCTGACTATCTGATATTTCAACCAAAGGCTTGGGCTCCTTTCCAGAAAGAAAAAATAAAACAACAGAAGCTGACAATAAAACAACAAATGAAGCTGCTGCTGAAAAAACAATAATTTTTTTCTTTTTACCTTCAGGTTTCTTTTCCTTTACAAAGGATTTTTCTTCCTTTTCAAGAATAACTGTTTTTTCATCAACAACTTCCTCTTGAACCAGAGCCTGCTCAAGATCATTGTCTTTTACCTCTTCTTTTTGGCTAAGAAGCCTATCAAGCTCCTCTTGGGTAAGAGGCCCTTCACCTGAGTCTTCTAGGTTTTCACTAAAACCCTGATAGCCTCCCTCAATTTCTTCAGCTTCATCTTCTACAACAGCCCCTAGAAGTTCATTGATATCATCCTGGGAAATAAAATCGAGTTCATCTTCATCAACTATACCCTCTTCATCTTCCTCTTCTACTACTCCAAGAAGTTCATCTATATCATTGTCGGATAAAACTCCATCGCTTGAGATTTCATCATCTTGAAAAACATCATCTACATCCAGTTCATCATCCGAATCTGAATCCTGGCTTAAAAATTCTTCTTCAAGGTAATCAAGATATTCCTGGGTAAGTAAATTAGCTCCTTTTTCCGATTCATAATCTGGAACTTGCTCAATGTTTTTATTTTCTCCAGGACTATCCTTCTCTTTTTCAAGAATAGAATCTAATTCATCCTGATTAATTTGGAAGCCTTCTTCCTGTGAAACAAAATCATTGGTTTTAGTTTCATCTGCTTCTTCATTAGACCCATTACCAAGAAGATTGTTTATTTCGCCCTGACTTAAATTCCAGTCCTCTTTGGGAACAAACTCCTCTTCTTCCTGTTTTTTCTGGTCGTCAGGCACAGAAGTTTCATCATTTAAATCTTTTTCTGGTTCATTGGCAGAATCAAATACCGGCTCTTCTTCATCTGAAAAATCATCTTTAGAAAGTTCAGGTTCATTTGCAAAAAAATCATCTATTTCTGATTGTGAAATCATTTCCACTAATTCTGAATCGCTTTTTGGTTTTTCATCAACTTCACTGGAAATTTCTTCAGGATCAAAAACTCCAAGATCATTTGCTTCTAAAAGGATTGCTTCAATATCTTCTTGAGAAACTTCTCCCGACTCCATTTCCTTAGAAAAATCAGAACCCGAATCTAATTTGGGATCAAATTCTTTTCCTTCAAGAAGAGCATCCACTGCATCCTGAGAAACTGCGGAAAAATCATAATCATCATTTTCAAAATCAGATCTTACTTCGCTTTTCACTTTGTTTTCTGAACTTGCATCTGAAATAGGATTTTTTATAATAGCTTCAACATCATCAAGAGAAAGACTGGTATCTTTTGTAGTTTCCTGTTTTTTGGCTGACTCTTCCTGGGTATTTTGGGCAGCCCCTGGTTCTTCTTTTGAAGAATCAAAAAGGGAATCTATATCATCTTGGGATACCACAGAAATATCGTCTTTGTTTTCATCTGAAACTTTTAAATCTTCTGGGGTTTTGGAAAGTTCATTTTCTTTTATTGGTGATTTGGTTTCTTCTAAAGAAGAATCAAATAAAGAATCTATATCGTCTTGGGAAACCACAGAAATATCGTCTTTGTTTTCATCTGAAACTTTTAAATCTTCTGAGGTTTTGGAAAGTTCATTTTCTTTTATTGGTGATTTGGTTTCTTCTAAAGAAGAATCAAATAAAGAATCTATATCGTCTTGGGAAACCACAGAAATATCGTCTTTATTTTCATCTGAAACTTTTAAATCTTCTGAGGTTTTGGAAAGTTCATCTTCTTTTATTGGTGCTTTAGTTTCTTCTAAAGAAGAATCAAATAAAGAATCTATATCATCTTGGGAAACCTGGCTTCTATCTTTTTCATGGGAGTTATCCATTGGCTCCTCACCTGAATCATCCAAATCTTCATCCATTGAACTGAAAAGGGAATCTATATCGTCTTGGGATATAAGTGAGTCTGATTTATTATTGTTTTCAGAAGCCATAATCTTTTCCTGTTTTTAATGCTCAAATAAATTAATTTTTGATCTTAATTTCACTATTGCTGCTGAATGAATCTGGCAGATCCTTGACTCAGTTCTTTCAAATATCTCTCCAATTTCTTTTAGGGTAAGTTCTTCATAATAATAAAGGGTAACTACTTTTTTTTCAGTATCTGAAAGAGTATCAATAGCTTTTGCAATAAATTTTTTAAGCTCTTTTTCGTCCAGTTTTTTTTCAGGACTATCATCTCCTTTGAGCTGATCTTGAAATCTGGTATTGGAAGGCTGGCTATTGTTGTAGGAATTTCTTATTGAAGCATCAAGGCTGAAAAAAGCTATTGAGTGAACATCTTTTAAAAGTTCATGATATTCTTCAATGTTTATCCCAAGTTCTTCTGCAATTTCAATTTCTTCAGCTGTCCTTCCTTCTCTATTTTCCACTTTTGCAATGGCTTTTTCAAGCTCCTGATTTTTCTGCCTAAGGGATCTTGGATACTTGTCAAGACTTCTCAATTCATCAAGAATAGATCCCCTTATCCTGAATCCAGCATAGGTTTCAAAACTAACATGTCTTCCGGGATCAAACTTGCCTGCAGCATCAATAAGCCCAAGGTGGCCTGCACTCATAAGTTCATCAAAGGTCACCGATGGAGGAACCCGCATTGCAAATCTTGCTGCAGCTTTTTTCACCAGAGGAAGATGCTTTTTTATAAGCTCATCTTTAGCATGAAGTTCAACAGCTTCATTTTCACGGTCAGAACTTCTGTTTTCCATGACTTCAAGCCTTTCTCTATAAATGTAATGACCCAATCACCTGACTGACTAAAAAAACTCTGTTCTTTAAATATTGTTTTTATTTTTTACGGCAACCCTGCTCATAAAAAGTTTCAAATTCCCAGAATCAGTGTTTTTAGGGACAGACCTTGAAAGAACACCTGTAATTTTTGTCATTGACTTTGTAAATTCAGAATCAGGATTGGAGCTTATATAAGGTACTCTTTTTATTACTGACTCACTGATTTTTGAATCATGGGGTAAATAGCCCAAATACTCTATAACAGCCGAACCAAGGAACTTAGATGCAGCCTGGCTTAATGAAAAATAAACTCTTTTCGCATCTTTTTCAGATTTTACCATATTAACAACAAGCTTGAAATACCTATACCCATGCTCAAGGGACATTACCTTCATCAATGCATAGGCATCTGTTATAGCTGTGGGCTCTGTAGTGGTAACAATTATACAATCATCTGCACCAAGATTAAAATATAAAACATTATCTGAAATTCCTGCACCCGTGTCTACAAGCACATAATCAAAATCACCATCTATTGAATCAAATTCATTTAAAAGGGAAAGCTTTTGAGCATCACTTAGTCGTGTAAGATCACTTATTCCCGAACCAGCAGGGATTAAAAAAACATTTTCATGTAAACTTACCAAAATGTCTTTAATTGAGACCTCCCCATTGATAACATCACTGATATTGAATTCAGGTCTTACATTGAAAAGAATATCTATATTGGCAAGACCAAGATCCGCATCAATTATAAGCACTTTTTTTCCTGTTCTTGCAAAGGACAAAGCCAGTCCTACAACAACATTGGTTTTACCTACTCCGCCTTTTCCGCTTGATACAGCAACAACTCTCAAGGGTTTTTTCCGAGTCACTTTACTCCCCCCTTTAAGATTTAATTCTTTTTTTACCATCTTTCTTAAACTACTTGCCTGATCTTTCAATTATGACTCCTGCACTTTAAATTACCCGGATAATTTTATATAAACCATAGATCAAATAAAAATCTTTTTCAAAATCAGCTTTGGGGTTGCTTTTTCAATATCTTCAGGAACCCTTTGACCATTTGTAACAAATGAAACGGGAAGATCCATATAATCTATTTGATCAAGAATATGCCCTTTGTTTTTCACTTCATCCATTTTTGTGAATATATAGGAACTTGGAGCCAGTTCTGAAAATTTAAGAGCTGCCTCTTTAAGGTTTTCCCTTGAAGAGGTAAGTGACATCACAAGATGAGAAGACACTGAAACAGAATCTGAAAATATTTTTTTAAGCTCATTTAATTTCTCAGCATCATAACTTCCAACTCCAGCTGTATCTATAAGAATTACATCTCTTGACCTCATTCTTGAAAGCACTTTTTCAAGTTCAGCCCTGTCAAAGGCAGGCATAAACGGAACTCCAAGAATTGCTGCATAGGTTTTAAGCTGTTCAAGGGCACCTATTCTATAGTTATCAACTGAAACAAGGCCTACTTTTTTACCTTGGTTGATTGTAAGATCCGCTGCTATTTTTGCAATTGTTGTTGTTTTACCAACCCCTGTGGGTCCTATAAACGCTGAGGCATATCTTTGCCCCTGCCCTTCAAAAATATTTTTTGTATCAATCATGGAAACAATGTCTTCAAACACCCTTTTTCTAAATGAATCAGGAGTTGATTTAAGGTTTTTTTCCATTGAATAGGCTCTTTTAATTATTTTACCTGAAAGAGAAGAGGACAATCCACTTTCAACAAGTTTTGAATAAACAGAAGAAGCTCCTGGAAATCTAAATACATATTCAGGAACATTTTCATTTTTTTGAAAAGTAAAAAGAAGATCCTTAAGAGATTGAATTTCATTAAAAACATCATCATTGCTTCCCTTTTTGCCGGCCGCCTTAAAATCAAAATCTTCCAATGAATTTTTAAAATCTTTTTTTGGACAAAACTTAGACTGCCCTGATGAAACAAATTTCCGGGATTTAATTGATGACTCTTTTTCAGGCATTGAGGCTGTTACTTCAAAAACCTGTTCACCATAGGGATTTGTCCTGTTTTTTGGAACTCTTTTTGTGGACAAAATCACAGCATCAGGACCAATTTCAGCTTTTATCATTGAGACAGCCTGCTGAACAGACCTGCCCCGAAAAGTTTTTACGTTCATATCAAATCTCCGCTTTTCCTATGGTTTTAAGACTTATATTCTGTGGAACTTCAGCATAAGAAATTATTACGGCTGAAGGGATATATTGCTCTGTAAGCTTTCTCAAATGTCTTCTTACATTGGGTGAACAAAGCACTATGGGCTGAATATTTAAGTTTAATACATCGTCAGCCTTTTTCTTGATTGAAGAAATAATCTGTTCTGCCATTTTTGGCTCCATTGCAAGATAAGCCCCTTGCTCAGTTTTCTGGATGCTGTTATTTAAAAGATCTTCAATTTTTCTATCAAGCACAATCACATTAAGATTCCCGTCATTTGCAAGATACTGGGAAAGAATTGATCTTGAAAGTTTTTGCCTTACATATTCAGTTAAAAGATCTGTATCTTTTGTCATTATTGAATAATCTGCAAGGGTTTCAACTATGGTTAAAAGATCTCTTATGGAGACCTTTTCAGAAAGAAGATTTTGTAAAACTTTTTGAACCATTCCAAGGGACATCAAAGATGGTACAAGTTCTTCAACAGCCTTAGGACTTGACTTGGAAAGGTTGTCAAGAAGATGCTGAACCTCCTGACGCCCTAAAAGCTCAAAGGAGTTGTCTCTTATAACTTCTGTTAAATGAGTTGCCATCACAGTTGAAGGATCCACAACTGTGTACCCTGAAAATTTTGCATCCTCTTCCCTGTCTTTGGGAATCCAAATGGCATCAAGGCCAAATGCCGGCTCAATTGTTGGAATTCCGCTTATTTTCTGAATTACATCTCCTGGATCCATTGCAAGAAAATGTTCAGGCATTATCTCAAACTTTGCGGCTTCAACTCCTTTAATGAGAAATCTATACTCTGAAGAATTAAGCTTTAAATTGTCTCTTATGTGAATTGGGGGAACAACAATCCCCATTTCTGTTGCAAACTGCCTTCTTATTGATCTTATTCTTTCTAAAACATTTCCCGCTTCTGAAGCATCAACAAGAGGAATAAGGCCGTATCCAACCTCAAGCTCCATAAGATCCATGGAAAGAAGATCATCAACTTCTTCAGGCCCTGAAGGCTTTTCTTCTGCTTCTTCTTTTGCACTTGCTTCAAGCTCTTCTTTTTCTCCTGAAGATTTTGAAATAAAATATGCAGCAATACCAAGAAGAATACCAAGAGATACAAAGGGAACAGTTGGAAGACCGGGAACAAGACCAAGACAAAAAACAATTCCCGAACCAATAAAAATTGGAGTGGTTTTTGAAGATAAAAGCTTATACAAATCTCCGCCAAGTTTTCCATCTGCACCGCCCCTTGAAACAAGAAGACCTGCAGCAGTTGAAATCACAAGGGATGGAATCTGGGTTACAAGGCCGTCACCTACTGTTAAAATTGTGTAGTTTTGAGCAGCATCTGCAAGGGGCATTCCCTTGAGCATTCCTATTATAAGACCACCGATTATATTTATGATGGTAATTATTATACCGGCAACAGCATCTCCCCGGACAAATTTGCTGGCACCATCCATTGCTCCGTGAAACTCAGACTCACGTCTTATTGTTTCCCTTCTTTCCCTGGCTTCATGCTCATCTATCATTCCTGCATTAAGATCAGCATCTATTGCCATTTGTTTTCCTGGCATGGCATCAAGGGTAAATCTTGCTGCAACTTCAGCTATTCTTCCAGCACCTTTTGTTATTACTATAAAGTTAATAAGAACAAGAATAACAAAAATTATCATACCAACTATATAATCACCGCCCACAACAAAGCGTCCAAAAGACTGAATAACTGCTCCGGCAGCACCTTCGCCCTCATTTCCTTTTAAGAGAATAAGCCGTGTTGAAGCAACGTTCAAAGAAAGTCTAAAAAGTGTAACCATTAGAAGAACCGAAGGAAACACTGAAAAATCAAGTGGTTTTTCAGTATACATTGTGGTTATTAAAATAATGATTCCAAGGGTGATATTAAGAGCAAGCAAAAAATCAAGAACAAATGCAGGAAGAGGGATTATCATTGCCATAAGTATTGCTACAATGGCAACTATCATTCCAATATCTGCTGCATCAGCTTTTAAAGATTTTAAAATTCCCTGACCTGTTTCCGCCATTATCTCCCCGCTTTTTACTTAACCGTCAATTTTATGACAGAAGCCAACTTAATTAATATCAGGCTTTTTTCTTCATCTGGTAGACCTGAGCCAGAATTTCAGCCACTGCCTGAAAAAATTCCGAAGGGATTTGCTCCCCTACACCTACTACCTTAAACAAATTTCGTGCCAACTGTGGCTGTTCAATTACAGGTATGTTTTCCTTTATTGCAATTTCCTTTATTTTTTCAGCAATACGGCCTGCTCCCTTGGCCAAAACACTGGGAGCTTTCATATTGAGCTGATCATACCTCAAAGCTATTGCAATATGGGTAGGGTTTGTTATTACAACATCGGCTTTTGGAACTTCAGACATCATTCTGTTTCTTGCGGCTTCTGCCTGAAGTTGCTTGATCCTTGACTTTACATGAGGATCTCCTTCACTTTGTTTCATCTCATCTTTTACTTCCTGCTTGGACATTTTAATTTTTTGTTCAAAGTCCCATTTTTGATAAAGATAGTCCATCACAGCAAGAATTATCATCACAATAAGAATCCATACAAAAATCCTGAAAGAGGTTTGCAAAAGATAAATAAAAATTCCCCTCACTTCATTATCGTAAAGCCTGAAAAGATTTTCCTCATCATAAATAACTGCAAAATAGGCAAGAGTAAATATTATGGTGATTTTTAAAATACTCTTTACAAGATCAAAAATAGACTTCATTGAAAAAAGCCGGCCAAAGCCTTTTATGGGGCTTATCTTGCTGCCCTTAGGCTCTATGGCTTTCCAGGAAACAAAAAAACCCACCTGAAATAAATTTGATAAAAGTGCGGCAAGAAAAACAGCAACAAGCACAGGTGCCATTGCCATTCCACTGTATTTAATAACAGCATAAAAAAAGAAAAGAAAAGATTTGATGTCCAAATCAATTATAACCCCGAAATTAAAGGATTCATAAAAGATTTTTTCCATATTTGAATAAATAAAGCCAGCTGATAAATTAAGGGCGGATACAGCAAAAAAAAGAATAACAACAGAAACAATTTCAATACTTTTTGCAACCTGACCATCTTCTCTTGATGTTTGTCTTTTCCTGGGGGTTGCATCTTCGGTTTTTTCCTGTCCTTCATTTTCTGCCATTTTTTAAGTAACTCCTGCCTTACCTGATAAAAAATTAAGGGTGTGAATCAAAATACCATAAAAATCAGAAACATACCTGCTTGTAAAATAAGAGGCTATTTCAAGCATAAAACCAAACAACAAAAGCCCTATTATAATTTTTACAGGAAAAGCAACTATCATTACGTTGATCTGGGGAGCAAATTTTGAAATAATTCCAAAGGCAACTGAGGTAAAAAAAAGTGCAGCTATTACAGGAGACCCCATTTTCACTGAAATTGAAAAAATCGCCCCGCCAAATTCTCCCATCATGTCAAAAAGGCCTTTTTCAAGAAAAAAACCTCCTCCAATGGGCAAAATCCTGAAACTTTCCACAAGTGCACTGATAATTATATGGTGACCGTTCAAAAGAAGAAAAACCACAAGAACAACCCAGTAAGCAACTTGATCCATGATGGAAACCTGACTTCCTGACTGGGGATCTACAACATTTATCATTGAAAAACCCATCTGGAATCCTATAAGAACGCCTGCAACCTGGGTTGCTGCAAAAAAAAGTCTCACACCAAGGGAAAGACAAAGCCCTATGAAAAGCTCAGTAACAATGAGAACAGGAGCTGCTGCTGCTTTTTCCGGAAAAACCAAAGGATCTGCATAAACAACAGAATAAAGGCAGAGGGTTATTACAAGAGAAAGTCCGGCCTTTACCATTATGGGAACAACTTCACTTCCATAAATAGGAAAAAGAAACAAAATCACAGAAACTCTTAAAAGAATTAAAAGAAAATGTTTGAACTCTTCTGGAGAAAAAAGGTTTAAAATTTCCATTTTCATCTTATGTATGTGGGAATATTGACAAGAATTCTTATGGTAAAAACACTAAGCCTGTCAAGCATCCAGGGAGCAAATAAAAGAAGAGCCAAAAAAACTGCAATAATTTTTGGTACAAAAATAAGAGTCATTTCCTGAATTGAGGTAACTGCCTGAAATATACTTATGGCAACCCCCACAATAAGACCTACTCCAAGCATGGGCATGGAGATTATTATTGTCAGGATAATGGCTTCTTTAATAAAACTTACAATAAATTCAGGAGTCATAATTTTTCCTTTCAGGGAACCACAAAACTTTTTATCATTGATCCAATTAAAAGATTCCATCCGTCAACAAGAACAAAAAGCATAAGCTTGAAGGGAAGAGAAATCATAATAGGAGGAAGCATCATCATACCCATTGATAAAAGAACACTTGCAACAACCATATCTATAACAATAAATGGAATATAAATCATAAAACCTATTATAAATGCGGTTTTAAGCTCGCTTATCACAAAGGCGGGAATAAGATGTAAAATATTTACATCCTCTTTTGTCTGGGGTTTTATAGCTTTTGCAGAACTTATAAAAAGGGCAAGATCCTTTTCCCTTGTATTGGCAAGCATAAACTTTTTCAAAGGTTTTTCAGCATTAAAATATGCTTCCTGATAATTAATTTTTTCATTTAAATAGGGATCAAGTGCATTTTCATATACATCTGTCCAAACAGGCTTCATAACAAAAAAAGTCATAAAAAGGGCAAGCCCTACAAGAACCTGGTTTGGAGGGCTTGTCTGAATTCCCATTCCCTGACGAAGAAAATGAAATACAACAACAATTCTTGTAAATGAAGTCATTAAAATTAAAATTGCCGGTGCAAGGGTCAAAATTGTGAGGAGAGCTAAAATTTCCAGGGCAATTGCAACTTCAGAAGGATTTTCAGCAGCTTTTACCCCTAGTTCAATTGAAGGAATGGGAAAACTTACTGCAAAAGCAGAAGAGGGAATAAAAAAAATGCCTGAAAAAATTAAAAATAAAACAAATTTTTGTTTTTTCATTTTAATCCTTTTTTTCTTTTTTTAAAAAGAATCTGCTTTTAAGATTTTCCTTAAAAATTTTTGAAAACTCCTGGGTGTTTTCTTCTTTTTTTTCAGTCTCTTTATCAGTTTTTCCAAGTTTTGAAATAAGAGTAATACTTTCCTTGGTAACTCCAATGAGAAGCTTTTCACCATCTGCATCAATAATTATAAGCTTTTCCCTGCTTCCAAGATAAAAAGATGAGATAAGCCTGATTTCAGACTTGTCTCCCATGGAAAAATTTTTTGCCATAAATCGTTTTACCAGATAAAGGCAGCCCCCAAGAATTCCAAGCACAATTGCAAACATCCCAAGGGTTTTAAAAAGTTCAGCATAAAGATTAATACTTCCCGGTTCCATAAATCTTCCTATTCTCCAAGGGTTCTAACCCTTTCCATTGGACTTACTATGTCTGTAAGCCTGACTCCAAACTTTTCATTTACAACCACAACCTCTCCCCTTGCCACAAGTTTATGGTTGATATAAATTTCCAGAGGTTCTCCTGCAAGCTTGTTCAGCTCGACAATTGAGCCCTGACCAAGCTGAAGAAGATCATTTACAAGCATTTTAGAACGTCCCAGTTCAACAGAAAGCTCAAGTGGAATATCAAGAATAAAGTCCAGATCCCGCTCAGCTTCATCTTCATGGGATCCTTTTGTTTCTTCATCTTCTGCACTTTCAATCTTTTCTTTTTCCTCTTCAGTCATTAAATTTCTCCTGATTAGCTGTTTTTTAATGTTTTTGTAATTCTAAATGCCTGAAAACCTTTTTTTACCCCTGCAAAACCTTTAAACTTAGGAACGCCTTCAATATAACCATGAAGAGGAGCTGAAGCATCCTGGGAAAGGGGAATAACATCTCCTTTTCTCATTGTAATAAGCTTTTCTCCCCTTATTGTGGTTTTGCCCAGTACAACCTTAAAATTAACAGAAGACTCCCTGATAATTTCTGTAAGTCTTCTTTGCCAGGTAAAGTCAATTTCTTCAGTTTCAGCCTGGAACCCTGAAGAAAGCTTTCCTCTCAAAGGCTCTATCATTGCATAGGGAAGACAAATTGTAAGCTTTCCTGCGGCCTGTTCCAGCTCAACTTCAAACCTTGCAACAATAACAAGATCTGTTGGAGGAACAATTGCGGCAAACTGAGGGTTTACTTCAGATCTCTGGAGTGAAGTAACAATTGGTTCAACAGGCTGCCAGGCTGTTTCAAGATCTTTTAAACATGAAGAAACAACCTTTCTTATCATTTTGTCCTCAATTGGAGTAAATTCCCTACCCTCTACCTTGGCTTTTCCTGTTCCTTTTCCTCCAAAAAAAGTATCAATAAGATTAAATACAAGCTCAGTGTCCATTACAAGAAGAGCATTTCCCCTTAAAGGATCCATTCTGTATACATGAAGGCTTGTGGGAACCGGAAGAGATCTTACAAACTCAGAAAACTTAAGAGTGTCAAGAGATTCCGAGCTTATGTCAATATTTGTCTGCAAAAGAACAGAAAGAGCTGATCTTACTTCTCTTGCAAACCTTTCATTGATAACTTCAAAAGTAGGAAGCCTTCCCCTTATTACTTTCTCCTGTCGTTCAAAATCATACTTTGTAACTCCCCCGATTTCTTCGGGATCGCTGGATTCTGCTTCAACTTTGCCTGCACTCAGCCCGTCTAAAAGGCTATCAACTTCTTCCTGGGTTAATACTTCACTCATAATCTTTCTCCGCCGTCAAATTTATGACATCACCAGTCAAGAATAAGGAACTCAGTAAAATAAAGATTTCTCATTATATTTTTGCCTGAAATTTCATTGATTTTTTTAAAAAGATTTTGTTTGATAAAAAGTTTTTCAGTGATTTCGTCAAGATCAGAAGGTTTTTTCCCACTGAAATATAAGGCCAAATATTTTTCAATCAGATTTTTATTTTCAATTAACAAAAGTTTATCGCTTTTTTCAATAACTTCAGCATAAATTGTAATTCTTAAATTTTTAGCCAATTCTTCCTCAAACTCAGGTTTCAGCTTTACAATAATTTCCCCAAACTTTAAAAGCCCGGGATAAAAATCTTCTGGGCCAGAGACAAAAAGAGCCTGATTTTCATCTGGTTTGGGGGCTTTCTTTGTTTTATCAATATCTTTATCAGTAAAAAATAAAATAAAAACAATAAAGAAGACAGAACCAAGAAGCAAAAAACCTCCACCAATTATTATTATAAGATTTTTGCTGATTTTAAATTTGGATTTTTCCTTTTCCTCAGACATTTTTTCACCTGGAATTTATTTTTATAATCAAAGACAGATATACAATTAATATGCCATAATTGTAAAATTATTATATTCTGAATTAAACGTTTGATATTTTTAAATAATGAATTTTTTAAAAAAGGACTGTTTTTTATTTGAGGAAGGTCAGGCTTTAAAGCCCCTCACCTTTTTAAGTGAGGGGCAATTAAATTATCTCTTCATATTTATTACTTCAGCAAGCATATCATCAACTGTTGTTATAATTTTTGAGTTTGCCTGGAAGCCTCTTTGAGTTGTAATCATTGAAACAAATTGATCTGCAATATCAACGTTTGACATTTCTAAGGAGTTTGGTGAAATACTTCCAAGGCCGTTATCCCCAGGCCTTCCTGTTATGGCATCACCACTTGATCTTGTTCCACGGTAAAGATTTCCACCTTCTTTATACAATCCCTGCTCACTCAAAAATTTGGCTAAAGAAACTCTGTAAAGAGGGATTTGTTCACCATTTGAATATACTCCTGTCATAGAACCGTCACCTGAAACATTAACACCTTCAAGGTCTCCTGCTCCGTATCCATTGGCAGACTGAAATGTTGTTGTAGATGATTTGGCATACTGGGTTGTTGCTAAAGAACTCTTTTTAAAACTTATCCCGTCAAACACAGCCCCTATGTCAAACTTCATTTTCTGCTCTGTGGTTTCAAAGGTTCCTTTTGCACCAAACTCTCCTGTGGCTCCAAGAAAGTCTGCCATAAAAGAAAAATAACCCTCGGTTGCAATATCTTGTTTTTTTATTTCAGTCCATGAGGTTCCGCCGATAAGATCAAAATTAATCAAGCTGTTTTTAGCGTCTGTTCCGGTTCCAAGGGACTCTGTAAAGGTAAAAACTATATCTTTAGTATCATTTTCTCCGCCTGAACCGTCAAGATCTATATAAACACTGTCTTTATCACCTTTTACAATTGCCTTGGAATAATCTTTGGGAGCTGATCTTGGATCTATATTAAAAGTAAGGGTATCTCCAGAGTTTGCTTCAACAGGATTAGTTCCGTCATTAAGTGAAAAAGTCATGTCATCAGAACCATTGCCATTAAAATCTATTGTAAAATTGAAGCTGTCTGTCGTTGAAATAATTCTTGCACCCGGGTATTCAAGGTTTTGAAACGGATCTATTTTAAAAGCCATTGTACTTGGAATAACTCCTGTTGCATCCAGTGCGGTTGTAAAACTGTATGTAATATCAGCATTGCCGTCTCCATTGAAATCTATCTGTACCTGATTTTTGTTACTTGAATCTGCCCCTGTTAAAACCTGAACAGCCGGATAGTCTGTTCTGACTGCATCAATATTTGCAAAACTCCAGTTCCCGTTACCATCATAATTAAGAGCATAGTTTACAGTTGAAGCCCTGGTGAAAACTTCGGGATTATCATAGTAAAGAGAGGGCTCTGAAACAATTTCTCCTGTTCCTCTTACAAACTTTACAGGCTCTTTAAAATACCAGTCTCCTGACGCCCCATAGACAACGTCAATATTTCCTGTCCTGTATGTAAGAACATCGGGATTATCTACAGTAATTGAAGCTTCAGGATCAAGAGCAGTACCAGAACTTATTTCAAAAACACCTGTATTTTTTTCAATTATACCATCTTCAGTAGGAAATGAAAGATACCAGGATTCATTGACTGGATCCCAAACAAGATTTAAATCTTCAACATCTCTTATCATAGCACTGGGATCATTTATCATAAGAGTTGAATTATCATTTCCTGTATCTCCTTGATATCTTAAATTTGTTACATCTTGCTTATGAATATCAAGGGTTCTGTTTATATCAAAATGAAGCGAATCTGTAGCAGCAGCATCACTATTTAAATAAATAGTCATATCAGGTTCAGGCCTGGGGTCTGTAAGATCAGGATCAAATCTGATATCAATTTTCTTTTCATTACTTGTTGTCATTATTTCTGCATTGGGATAATTTTTTGGCTTGTCAAAACTGTCAATTGTTCCATCGGCAACTCCAAGAAGACCTGAGGTATCCTGAAACTTCCAGCTATTCCCGTCAAATTCCATATGAAAATTAAATCCATCATGGGCAAGTTTATCATAATTATCTACTCTGAAAGTTATGTCTTCTGATTTATTAACCCCGTAAGATCTTACATTGCCTATTATCCCGGTAAACTTTTCCATGGTCATATCACGAACAGAACCATCACTTTCATTGAACTTTATTTCACCTCTTGCTAAAAGACCTTTGGCAGAAGTACCCTGAACAAGGTTTCTCAAATCCTCATCAGGATTACATGTGATAAGATATTCCCAGGTTGAGCCTGATTTTTTATCATAATAAATTGTAAGATCATGGGTGCTTCCAAGTGAATCATAAGCCTTTACAACACTTTGATACTCGTAATTATTAGGGGCTATAAATTCATCTTTTGTTCCATCCCAGGTGTTGGCAAGAACAATCGACTGACTTTTAGCATCTGCATCAAGATTGGTAACCATGTTTATAGTATCTGTTTTCTTTGGAGGAGAGGTAAAGGATTCTAAAACTATATCCCTGATAGCTCCTATATCATTGCCTGTTTCTTCGTGAAGCTGCCACCCCTGAACTACATAGCCTTCCGGATTTATAAGACGGCCGTCCTTGTCAAAACTAAAATTACCTGCTCTTGTATAATAGATTTGTTGAGAATTGTTATCCCTAATCTGGAAAAAACCATTTCCGCCTATGGAAAGATCAGTTGTATTTCCTGTTGATTCAAAGGAGCCCTGCTGAAAAGAAGTATCCACAATTTGAATTGCAGTACCCCTACCAACCTGGGATGAGCCTGACTGAGTTGCCATACTCTGGTTCAAAAGGTCTGCAAATAAAGACCTGTTTCCTTTAAAACCCACCGTGTTTACGTTTGAAATATTATCGCCTATAACCTGCATGGAATTACCCATGTTTGTCAATCCGCTTGTACCTGCATATAATGAACTTGTAAGGGACATTGCCTAACCCTCCTTATTTTTTATTTATTCTGAGCAGAAACTGTTTTTTTTAACCATTTCCATATTTTAAAATAAGCTGAAAATTTCAGTTTCTAACCCGCTTCCAATTAACCAGAATTTCCAGGTGACTAACCTTTAACCGCTTCTATATATTCAGGAGCAACCCGCACTCCATTAATATCAAGAAAATGCCTTCCATTTTCATAAAACACTCCTGTAACCTCTCCTTTGACAGAAGTATCAGCCTTTAGATTACCTGAGGCTACAACTTCATAATAATAATATCCGTCTGATAATTTATTGCCGTTTTGATCCTTTCCATCCCATTCAATTTCTACGGGTTTCCCTCCTTTAGTATTTCCATTGTGATATGAATAAACAATCTGTCCTGTTGAATTTAATATATTCACCCTTGTAGATGCTTCACTTTCAATTATAAACGATGGAAGAGAACTTTTAACCTTGCCAGATTCAAGGGAAATTGCCCCTGTTGAAGCTTCAATTGTTTTTCCAAGATAATCAAAAGTTGAGCCTGGTTCAAATTCAGAGGATTTTTCAGTTCTTGCTTCAACTACAGACTTGGGTGATACAAGAACTCCTTCAACAACAAGATACTGTTTTTCTCCCTGATAGATTATTGAATCAACTTTTCCGCTTACAGAAGTAGTAACCGGCGAATATCCTGAAGATGTAAGAGCCTCAACATAAAAATTATAAGTTCCGTCTTCACAAGGATTTCCCTCTAGATCTTTTCCATCCCAGTTTATAGAATAAGAGCCTGGTTCTTTTTGTCCTGAATCAATTGTTTGAACAACTTTGCCGTTTTTATCAAAAACAGTTATTGAAACCTGGGCAGCTTCCTCAAGAGTATAAAAACCTCCGGCTGCTTTAGAATTTGTCAGATCTATTGTGTCAACTGTGGCTGTTATATACTTGTCAAGATAATCTTCTGCATTTTTTCCTGTCTGAAGATTTAAGGATTTGGAAATATCTTCAAGGATTTTGTTTGACTTGAACTGAGCTTCAAGTTGTGAAAACTGGGTCAACTGAGCAGTAAAATCCTGGGATTCCATTGGGTTTAAAGGGTCCTGATGCTGAAGCTGGGCAATGAGCATGGTAAGAAAATCATTCATCCCAAGATCATCGTCAGACTTAATTTTTTCAGCCATATGGTCTGTATAGCCGGTAATGCTACTTAGTGAATCTGATACAATAGTCATAATCTTCTCCCTTTAAGCAATCAAATCAACGGCTTTGTCAGAAAAAAACATTTTCTTTTTAACAAGCCCGGCATTTTCTTTTGAATTGTTTTTAGCTTTAACCCCTGAAATGCCTTTATTTTTCGACTGGTTTTCAAAACTGTTTTTTCTTTCTCTTGCCATTGCCTGATCAAAATTATGAGCAAGCTCAACATTTACCTCTGCAACCTGCATTCCCTGAGACTGAAGCTGATTTTTAAACTCCTGAGCCTGCTGAACCATAAGTTCATGGGTTGAATTTTTTTCAGCAATTATTTTTATATTAAGCCCATTTCTTACACTTTCTATTCTTAAGTGAAGCCTTCCCAAATCAGGCGGATTTAACCTAAATGAGACCTCTTTTTCACCAAGCCTTACTGTTCTTAAAATCTGTTTTTCAATTTGTTCCATTATTTGTTTTGAAAGACTTGCTCCTGAGCCAGGCTGGGCAGCCTTAGACACTCCACCTGAGTTTCTTGTCAAAGAGTTCTTCATAAAATCTGATCTATCTTCTGAAAAATCATTAAGCTTTTCTTTTTTTAAATTTTTCAGATTCATTTCCAAAAGACTTTTAATATTAATATCTATTTCTTCTCCCCCAGAGCCTTCTAAAGTAAAATTTAATTTATCATTTCTGACTGATGCCTGAATTAATTCATTAAAAGAGGAATTCAGACCCAAAACTGTTGAAAGATTTAGGGCTTTTATTTCTGGCTGATCAATTGGAGAGTTTGCAAAAAAAGAATACTCATGGGATTTTTCAAAAACTTTTAACTGGTAATCTGCCTGGATTGATTTTAAATTTTCTTCTGACAAAACTCTTTGATTTCTTTTCCAGGAGGCAAATGAGTCTTCAAAAATATTTCTGGTCAGCTCAAAACTTTCTTTTCCCAGATCTTTTTCATTAAAATGACTTTTTACAAACAACTGGTCTTCTTCATGAAAATCTCTTTTTACAGACAACTGACCTTCTTCATTAAAATCTCTTTTTACAAACAATTGACCTTCTTCATTAAAATAACTTTTTACAGACAACTGACCTTCTTCATTAAAATCTCTTTTTACAAACAATTGACCTTCTTCATTAAAATCTCTTTTTACAAACAATTGACCTTCTTCATTAAAATCTCTTTTTACAAACAATTGACCTTCTTCATTAAAAAGATTTTTCACAAACTCTGCTTCTTTGTTTTTAGAAGAATTATCCAATGATTTTTTATACAATTCCAAATCTGAAAAGGACTGGTTCAATCTTTTCTCAATGGCAGCCATGAAATTATTGATAGAGTTTTTATCTATCTCTATAAAAGAATTTTTGTCCTGGGGAAGTTCAAAAACAGACTCAATTGTCTCAATTCCTTTTACCAAATTAGAAAGAAGCTCATAGTGGCAAGCATTTTCAAAACTAAGATCTTTATTGTCTCTACCAAGAGTTTCCATGGTTTTTATTGCTTTTGACTTGATTTCATCAATTGAATCAAGAAGGCCTTTTAAAGAAAACCCTTTTTCCATGTCCAAACTTGACTCAATTGTTGATCTTATATCAGCTGAGTTTACCCCTATACTTTCAAGAGCAGTGGCAAAATAGGGAACAAATGAAAAAGGAAAATAAACCTCTTTTGAATCAATTTTCTCTTTATCTAAACTATCTATGGATGAAAACAGATCAGGGAGATAAGATTTTGTGTTTTTATCAGAGCTTAGAGCATTGTCGATTTCTTCCATTGACAAATTTTCCGAGGAAATAAGCACCTGCCTTAATGAAGAAATTTCTGTATAGGAAAAACTTACAAAAGACGAGCCTTTAGAAGCATTTCTCAAAACTTCCTTCATTCTCTCAACTATCAAACCAATAACTTTTTCATTAGGGTCTTCTAGTTTTGTTAAATCTTTTATTTCTGATACAGCCTCTGATGAAGAACCTTTTATAAACTCAAAATCAGAGTTTTGATATTTATTTAAAAAAGCATCAAACCCTGAATTTTTTTCTGAGTTAAATGAACTTTTAGATGAGACTTCAAATGTTTCTAAACTCTTAAAGCCTGAAAAAAATATATTTGTATACATAACTTAAGCTCCTGAATAATTTTTTATTAACTACAATAAAGCAATCTATGTGCCAATTTTTTGACATTAATTCTTTTGCTATATTTTCAGGTAGTTAGGTTTGAAAAGCCAATTCATCCGTCAAAAAAACAGAAACTTTTTCCCTGATTGAAATAAACAACGGAAAAAGTTGCCCGGGTAAAAAACAAAAAATTACCTAAATTTTAAAAAACTTTTTCCGATATAAATATTTATTGAGGCTAAAAAAAGATTGAAACCCAAAGAATAAGACTTTTATTTCAAAACTTTATAAAGACAAACTCCTGATAAAGCATGAGATTTGATAAAGCATAAAATAAAAAGTTAACAGTTTTTTTAAAAATTGTTTAAGGAAAAACAAATGCAAAACCGGCTAAACTTTACCATAGGTATAATCTTCTTTCTTGGGGGATGCTCAGTGTATTGGTTTGGAAGGCAAAATTCTCTTTTTTTTATTCTTCCAAAGGAACTTTCATTTAATCTACCTGGTCTTATAAAGTTTTCATCACCTGTTTTTTTTCACACTTTTTCAATGATTCTAATTTCTTCACCTTTTATAAAAAAAAAGATAAGTTCCTTGTTTTTTTTAAGTTTTTCATGGATAGCAATTCAAATATTTTTTGAAATCGGCCAAAAATATCCTGATTTTTTCAATAAAGTTTTTTCTGCTGGTATATTTTTGCCTTTAAACAACTACTTTAAAAAGGGTACCTATGATCCCATGGATATTGGCATGGCTGTTGCAGGTGGGTTATCAGGACTGATATTTCTGATTTTATCAAGATCAATTGTTTTTTATTTTACAAAGGTGAGAACTTATGTCAGAAAAAAATAAAGACATAACAAAAAAAATTATTTTAATTTTAATAACTCTTTTCGGGCTTTTTACCATAATTGCCAGCGGAGGGGGCAGCAGTTCAAGCAGTGTTACCAAGGAGAACAAAACAGAAGACTCTGAATCTCCTGAAAATACAGAAGTTACCCCTGCAGTTTCAATAATATCTCCAAGTGACGGAGCTGTTTACAATTCAGGATCATTTATAACTTTTTTTGGAAATGCCTATGATCATAAAGGGCTGCCCATTTCAGGCTCAAACCTGATATGGACTTCAAGTCAAGATGATCATCTTGGTAATGGGAATCTGCTTAATCCAAAATATTTAAGTGATGGAACTCACGAAATAACACTCATAGCTAATGATGCTCAAGGGAATCTTGGCATGGCAAAAATCAAATTTTCTCTCCAAGAAGACGACCAAAACACTCCGCCCCATTCTGTTTTTTTAAGATTGCCTTATCAAAATGCTGAATACAATTCAGGAGACCTGATTTTATTTGAAGGGACCGCAGAAGATCTAGAGGATGGTAATCTTTCAGGGAAAAGGCTAAAATGGTTTTCAAATATAGATAAAGAACTTGGAGAAGGTGGAACCTTAATCAGGGACGATCTTTCCGGAGGAACCCACACCATAACCCTTATTGCAGAAGACTCAAAAGGTTTACAGGCTTTTGCAGACCCTGTTACAATAACAATTAAAAACACAAGACCTGAAGCCAAAATAACCTATCCTCAGGACGGTTCTTCTTTTAATCTGAAAGATACAATAACTTTCAACGGAGAAGGCTGGGATAATGAAGACGGGGAGCTTTACGGTTCAGAACTTAAATGGCGATCAAATGTTTACGGTAATTTTGGTCAAGGAAGAGATCTTGCAATAAATTTTCTTCCAATCGACACTCATACTATCACCCTCACTGTTACTGACAAAAATGGTGCAGTTGATACTGATGATATAACCATCACAATAAACTGATTTGCGGATACAAAATGAATAAACTTAAGTATTTGTTATTTATATTGTTTTTTTTAAATGCTTTATCCCGTCTTGGTTTTACAGCCCCTCCTATAGTAACAATAACAAAACCAGCAGACAGTAAAACTTTTGAGCTGGGACAATTTATATATTTTGAAGGAAATGCACATGACCCAGATGCACAGGAAATTCCTATTATAGAAAACTCTCTTACCTGGAACTCAAGTGAAAAAGGAGCTCTTGGCAACGGTCAAAATCTGACAAGATCTGACCTTGGCGTTGGTACTCACACTATTACACTTACTGTAAAAAACGAAGCTGGAGAAACAGCCAGTGCTCAAATAAAAATAACAATAGTCAATACTCCCCCCACAGTAAACATCCTTTCTCCAGAGAAAGAGGAAAAGTATAATGCTAACAACAAAATAACGTTTCAGGGAAATGCTTCAGATGGTGACACCAGTCTGCCAGACAAGTATCTGAAATGGACTTCAGATATTGACGGAAGCATTGGAACCGGGGCAAACTTTCAAGTCTCCACCCTTTCTCCGGGAAGCCACAAAATCACATTAACTGTAACAGACCCGGGCGGTGAAACAACCCAGGAATCTGTTACTATAGAAGTAATAAACACAAAACCAGTTGCAATAATAAAGTCTCCTGATGATAACTCTGAATTTACTTCCCAGGACACAATCCTTTTTCAGGGCTGGGGAGAAGATGCTGAAGAACCCGATATCCAAAATGAAACATTAATTTGGGTTTCAAATCTTGACGGTAAGTTTGGAATCGGCCCTCTTGTATATACAGACAAGCTTTCTCCAGGAACACACAAAATTTCACTTACAGTAAAAGATTCAAGCGGTTTTTTGAGTGACCCAACACAAATCACAATTGAAATAACTAATGAAGGACCTCTCCCTATAATAAGCTCCCCTTTAAACAATAAAATTTTCAATGAAAATGAATCCATTGTTTTTTCAGGTAATGCTTCAGACAAAGAGGACGGTTATATAACAGGAGCCGGGCTTGAATGGTTTTCAGATATTGGCGGGTTCATTGGAACAGGGACAGAAATTAAACCACGAAATCTCAGCCCAGGAAACCACACAATAACCCTTAAAGCAACAGATAGTGACGGATTTGAAAATTCCACCTCAATTACAATTGTTACTGGGAATAAGTACCCTGTACCTGAAATTATTTCTCCTAAAAACAATACTGTTTTTGACGAGAAGGAACTGGTTGAACTTTCAGGAAAGGCAAAAGATTATGAAGACGGTATGATTCCGGGAACAGCTCTTGAATGGAACTCAAGCAGAGACGGCTATTTAGGAACTGGAGAAGTAATTTTCAATCCGAATCTAAGTGCTGGAATCCATACAATAAGCTTAAAAGCCACAGATTCATACGGTGCCTCAGCAACCACTGAAACAACAATAATATACGGAAATACGCCTCCTATTGCCAAAATACTCAAACCAGACAAATCACTACCTGATTTCCCTGACTATCCTGAATATGAAAGAGGGGAGGATGTTGTTTTTCATGGAATAGGAATAGACATGGAAGACGGAGATCTTCCTCCGGAAAATCTTTTCTGGAGTTCAGACCTTAACGGAGAAATAACAAAGCTTGGGAATGGGAACTCTTTTAAATTAAATAATTTAAAAAGCGGAACCCATTTAATAAAACTTACCGTAAAAGATTCAGGAAACTCAAAGGGAAAAGATGAGGTAAAAATAATTATCAAGGAAATGTTTCCTGATAAAAATCTGATTTATATAAGAAAAGGTTCAACTGATGTTTTTGAAATATACGGTGGAATCCCTCCTTTCAAAACCTCCTCAAGAAGGGCGGATATAGCTTCAACCTCGGTTCTTGGAAGAACAGTAACTGTTACAGGAAAACTAAAAGGTGAAAGTGAAATCTTTGTTACAGACAAAAACACAATAAACACTTTCTCTATTATAGCAAAAGTTTTTGATAACAATATTTCTTTTCCCCATGCAAAAGGATTTATGACAAAAAATAATCTTAAAACAAACCTGGCTTACGAAGGAGACAATCTTGTTCTCGACGCTTCTGAATCTAATGATGACAAAGGAATAATTTCCTGGCACTGGGAGGTGATAAACGGAAATCCTCCTGTATATCTTTCAAGAAAGAATTCTAAAAAAGCAAAATTTGTTGCTCCCCCTGTCAAAGGAAATGAAAAATACACTGCTATACTTAAAATAAAAAATATAGATCAAGCTGAGTCAAAACATATATTTGATTTTATAATCAGGGAAAAAAATGATCAGTTTGACTCTTTGGGAATTATACCTGTTGAATCAGGAGAAAAATCCAATTTTTACGGAATTAAATATATTGAGGGTCTTTCACAAGTAAAGATAAAGACTCCGGGCTCAGATCCAAGAAACAGGCCCCATAAAATCTTCTATAACCTTTTAGATATTGAAAAACATCTTGAAGATGATGAAACAGCAGCTCAATTAATAATTCATTTGCCTGAGCGAGCTTTGGACAATCAGAAATGGTATCAGGAAAATAGTGCAAAAGGATGGCAAGAAATGACTGACTCCAATACTCCCTTAACAAACGGAGCCTACTTCAACCATTCAAAAGACCAAGTTTTTATAAACATTGAAGATAACGGGATTTACGATCTTAATCCGAACAAAAAAATTATAAGAACTGTCTCAGGGCTTGGAAGTAACCTTGAGGCTGAAACAAAGGAAGAGTCTTCTTCAAAAAGCAACAATTCATCAAGCTCCTGCTTTATCAACTCTTTTTTTTAGCTTTAAATAAAAACTACCCTTCCAAACATAATATGTTTGGAAGGGTAAATTCTTTTAATAAACCGGACAAAACTTCAACTTTAAACATCTTAATTTCAAGGATATATTTTAAAACCTATTTTAGCTGAGAAAAAATCAATGGGATTCAAGTCCTTAAAACCCTGGGAATAGTCAGCTTCAATAAAAAAAGATATTTTATCTGATACAATAAAATCACTTCCTACTCCAAACTTACCCCAAAAGTCTTCCTCTTTTCCCCTGCCTTTTTTGATTGAATCAGAACATTTTCCTGGAGCTTTTGCTTCCATCCATCCAAGACCAAAAGTTACATAGCCGTTAATTTTTTCTTTGGTCTGGGCTGGATAAAACTTTAAATTTAATGAATAAGCCTGAAGGTCAACCTCATCATGTGAAGCTGGGTTTTTTGTACCAATTTCTCTTATCTTATCAAATTGTGCTTCTAGAGTTAAACGTTCAGTAAAATCATAACCAACTGCAAAATTAAACCCAAAGGCATTATCTCTGTCCATTTCTCCATTAAAAGCATCCATATTATAACCCATGGCCGGACCCAAATAAAACTTACCCTGATCTGCCACTACTGAAGAAGGAATTGAAATAGTCGCTACCAAAAATACAATAGTAAAAATCTTAAAAATTGTTTTCCTCATTTACCGCCTCCGTGATCAATAATTATTTTCTCTAACGAGCACTCACATTAAATGCCTTTATATTATTTGAGTCTAATTTCTTATTGAAAAATTACAAGTAAATTCATCCGTAAAATCTTTTAAAAGCCTTTGAACTCAGGCCATTTAATTGACAGCCGTCTAAATAGCAACACCCTAAGAAGCTTTAGGCATAAGACTAAACCAAGAATTTTATTTTCCATGGTTTTTATAAAACAAGGTTCAGTCTTTACTTAAATTTAACAAAACTTAAGCAAATCAAACCTTATTAATCAAACAAAAGCCATGCAGATAAGTAAACATAGTACATCCAGATAAACCAAAAAACTTAGATCAGTTGTTGGTTTGTATAAAATTGTTAGTTTTGATGGTTGTGCCCATTGGAGAGAATTGCTGGATTTAAAAAATCAATCGATTTCAAAATCAACAGAATTGTTATTCAAATATCTATAAAGAGTAGCCCGCCCAACACCTAAAATCTTGGCGGCTTTGGTTTTATTTCCTCCGGTTTTTTCAAGAGCATAAATAACAGCAGCCCGGTTAAGTTTTCCCCTTGATTTATTGGTTCTAAGGGTTTTATCTCTATTTTTGGCAACTTCTTGAATTTCTTCAGGAAGACTTTCTAAATCAATCACAGAACCTAAAGAATGGATAATTGAATATTCAATAATATTTTCAAGCTCTCTTACATTTCCAGGCCAGTCATAGTCCATTAGTGCACTTAAGGCTCTTTTGGAAATATCAAGTTTTTCCTGTTTATGGCGGCTGGCAATTTTTTTGAGAAAATGGGCACACAAAACCGGGATATCGTTTTTTCTTTTTTTAAGGGGCACAAGGTAAATAGGAACAACATTAAGACGATAATAAAGATCATCTCTAAACTCACCTTTTTGAACAGCCTGTTTCAAATTTCTATTTGTTGCACTTAAAACTCTTACGTCAACCTTGATAGTTGATTCTCCACCGACCTTTTCAAATGTCCCTTCCTGCAAAACCCTTAAAAGCTTTACCTGAATATTTTTAGGGAGTTCACCAACTTCATCAAGAAAAATTGTCCCTTTATCTGCAAGCTCAAATCTTCCTTTTTTATCTCTTATAGCTCCGGAAAAAGCACCTTTTACATGACCGAAAAGTTCACTTTCAATTAAGCCCTCGGGAAGTGCTCCACAGTTTATAGGAACAAAAGGCAGAGAACTTCTTATACTTTCATTGTGGATTGCCCTTGCCACCAGCTCTTTTCCTGTTCCTGTTTCACCATAGATATGAGCCGGTGTATCATAGAGTGCAAGATCTTTTATCTGCTGAAAAACTTTTAGCATTTCAGGATCTTTACCTATAATTCCATTAAAATTCTGCTCTTTAAGTATTTGCTCCTTGGCAAGATTAAGTTCAGTAAGGTCTTTAATAGAAGCAGTTACTCCCCTTAGAATATTAAAAGAATCCCTGATTGGAATTATATTTACCTTAAGCTCTTTTCTTGTTCCTGACTTATCATGAAATGTTGTTTTATAGGATTTGCTTTTAAAACTTTGATCAGGAGATAGCCCTACACAAAAAGAACAGTTTTTCCCACAAATTGGAGAAGGGAAAACATCATGACAATCATTACCCAAAACTTCTTCCTGAGTGTATCCTGTAATCTGTTCTGCTGTTTTATTAAAATAATAAATCCTTCTATTCAAATCATGGGCTATTACCGCATCTCCAAGAGAGTTTATTATAAGATCCATATTGAACTTATAATTTTTTATCCCGGAAAAATAACCTGAGTCAAAAAAGCATTGAAGTTCTTTTTCAAGTATTGGGCCAAGGGCTTTTTCTTTAACCGCGGACTCAATTTTATCAGACCAGTCAACAATCACAGGAAATCCTGCAAACTGGCGAAACTTTTCTGATTTTGTACTACAAAGTGAAATTATAATGTCAAAGGATTTGCCATTGAACGCAAAAGGAGTTTTTAAATTAAAATCTTCAAGTTTTTTATCAGATAATTTGTTTGAAACTTCTCCTGTAAAACATCCCTCAAAACCAGCGTGTTCACCATATTTATCCAAGGCTATTTGAACTGCCAGCTTCAAAGTTTTAAAATCTTTTTCACAAACAAACAGTATTCGAGGTTTCTTCATCAAATTTTATTCCTTAAACCTTTCGAGTAAACAACTATACAACCAAAAAAATATTAATAAATCAACAAAGATGATAAAAAACCCAAGCACCAAGCTTTGAATTAAATTAAATTCTATACTTTTATAATTAGGGAAAAAATCATGGTCAAAAATTTTAATTTTTAAATCTGGATAAAAAACTTCAAGAGGTTATTTACAATCAAGAAAGGGGAATTAAAAAACAAAAAGGCCGCCAAAAAGAAGCGGCCCTTTATTTTAGCTAATTATCTTATAAACTTGGAAGAAACTGATAGCAAACAAGCATAATTGCTGTAGGAAAAAGAGAACTTATTAAAAGATAAAGGGGATTTATTCCTCCTTTATCAAACTGAGCATTTAAAATTCCGTATCCAGCTGGGTTTGGAGCATTGGCAATTACTGTAAGACCACCGCCTGCAACAGCACCTGCAACAAGATAGTACTTGGCAGATTCGGTTAAACCTTCAACAAGTGTACCAAGATAGGTAAGAGCAGCATTATCTGTTACCCCTGTAAGTACAGTTGTACCATAAAATAAAGCTAGATCAGGAAGTTTGGCAATCAGATCCTGAAGCCACCATCCCTGCATTCCTCCAAGAGTAACAAGACCTGCAAGAAAAAAACCTACAAGTAAAGATTCTTTTAATTTAAGCTGATCCTGATGTTCGTGGGTGATATGGGTCATTCCAATAAAAAAGAGAAAAAGACCAAGGAAAAACTTTGGGTGGTGAGCAGTTACAACAACAAGAGCAATAAAAACTATATGGATTGCAATAATCCAGAAAGGAACTGAATCCTGACTTGAGTCTTCACTTTCTGCAAGGTCTCCTTGAAGCTCATTCCTGAATAAAAATGAAGTAACAAGGGTTACCACAATAACTCCAGTAGCAGCCTTATAGCCGAAATTGGTCATCATATGCGACATTCCCCAACCCCATTTCGCCGCAACCATAAGAACGGGAGGTGCTGCAAAGTGTGTAAGAGTACCTCCAACAGAAACATTTACAAACAAGGTTCCTATTGTTGCATACTTAAACTTCTGGCTCATTTCTTCAGAATAATAAAATTTGAGAAGAAGAAGAGCTGTAACTGTCATTGCAGCAGGCTCTGTAATAAAAGAACCAAGAAGAGGACCAAAAATCATAGCTGAAATATAAAAAGACATTTTTCCATTGGCGGGGATAAGATTTGCAATAAACTTAATTAACTTTTCGGCAAACCCTAAAATAGGCTTTGTACCTGCCATACACATAATTACAAAAACAAAAGCCGGCTCTGTGTAGTTAACGCTGTCAATATAGTGAATTGCCCCACCAATTATACGATTGGCTTCGTCAACTATCATAAATCCTTCGATCGCTGCATAAAACACTATAAATATAATTGACCAAATACCAAAGATAGCTTCAACTTCCCCCAAAAAATGAAGAAGCCGGTTAGCCATTGAACCTTCTTTAAACTTATGGGAATAGGCCACAATGGGATTAGCCAAAAAAGTGTGAATAACAGCTATACTAAAAATAACTGTTCCTATTACCTGAATCGATGTGGGGCTCATTAATTCCTCCTCTTATATTCCTGATAATATTTTATTCAGATTCTAAAATGAACTGAACCATTTATACATTTGCCACAACTTGCGGTTAAACCAAAAAACTTTGAAAATCTTCAAATATTTTCTTTCAAATACATGAAACTTTCAGTTTAGACAAAGTAATTACAAAATAAATAGTAATTAAAAGTTTTCTCTGTCAATAGAATTCCAAAATAGATTAAATCTTCCAGTCTTATTTTTTAAGTATTTGTCTTGACAAATTTCTACACCGTGTCATATTTTTTATTTTAATAATTTTAGTTTTCCCTTGCAATATTTAATAAATAAAAATTATCTTGTGTTTAGATAAAAATATTTTGCTTAACTTTTTGGAGGATGAATGAAAATTTCTGAATTTATGACAACTGATGTCATTAGCTGTAACGTTGATAAAACTCTCAAAGACGCTGCTGACCTGATGCTGGAAAAAAACATAAGCGTTCTTCCTGTTGTTGACTCAGACAATAAGCTCCTGGGAATCTTGACAGAATCTGATTTTGTTGGAAAAGACGCTAATATTCCCCGTGCAATGGCTTCTATTAGAATGCTTTTTGGCAAAACCGCATACAGGGGAAACATTGAGAAAATATACAGAGAGGTAAAAGACCACCCCCTTGACAAAGTTATGACAAAAGATCCAGTTACAATCAGTGCTGATTCAAGCTTAACAGCCCTTGTTGAACTCATGGGCAACAGGAACCTGAAAAGGATTCCTGTTGTAAAAGACAAAAAACTTGTTGGAATTGTTACAAGAAAAGATCTCATCAAAGCTTTTTCAATGGTCAAATAATCTTTAAGTAAAAAAACTGACTGAATTTACAATCATCACAATAAACAACCTGATTTCAGGAATTAACCCTGGGATCAGGTTAGTCAAACTAACTTTTTATTATTTCTAAATTTAAAACTTTTGAACATAAGCAGTAAACATTGTTTTTTTAAATTAAATTTATTTGTATTTTAACCTCAGATTCCCTAAACAATTTTTTGTACAAATCCAGTTGAAACTTATCCTAATAAAAGCCCAAACTCCAAACTAAAAAATTTAACAGCACCCCTCCAAAATGACCCCTAAGTTCCAATTTATTTCTTAAAAAGAGTTTTCACACTAAAAATCTGTGAAATATAAACAATGTTATTCCTATTAATTTCAAATATTTAAAAATAAGACTAAAAAAAATCCACTTTTTATTATTTTTTTTATTGACATCAAAACCCTGGTTATGAGAATCTTTCACTCAAGCAGTAAACACTGTTCTTTTTAATTTAGAGTGTTTCCGTAGCTAAATAAAAATCAGTAGGATAACCTTCCGCCAAAAAGATTATATACTGAAAAGGAATTAACCTTTAAATTTAACAAACGGAAACAAAATTAAAAATGCCAAGAAAAAGCCACACCTCGGGTAATCGGGGGTCGGAAAGCCAAACGGGTCCTTAATGCACTGACTTGAAAAGACTTTAAGGATGGCCAGGCTGCCTCTGGTAGGTTGGAACAAACTTTTTTTAACTAACCTGTCTAGGAGGAGATTTTTATGAAACGTTTTATCGTAGGTTTAGCAGTAGCAGCAATTCTCACCATGCCAATGGCAGCATCAGCACTTGAAAAAATGGACAATTCACAGCTTAGATCTGCAACAGGTCAGGCTGGGGTTTCTATTGCAGTTGATGGTATTGTAATTTATCAAAAAAGTTTAGCAGACAGCACATTCTGGGATACCGATGGTGTAAACGGAATGACTGGTGCAGCCGGTATCATGATAGACCAGGCAGAAGAAATGCAAAAACTTATAACAATAAATGCAATACTTAATGCAGATATTTATGGAGTAGATGCACTAAGAGCCACATTTGGTAACACAGAAGACATTGGTATTATCGAATCAGCTGGTGTTGCAGCAGCTATTGCCGGTGGCACTCTAGATCCTACAAATGGCCAGATGGCAGGAACTACAACAGGTATTTCTCCACTAACAATTGATGTTGGAACATGTAAGGCCCTTACAGCTGGATGGAACTACAATACAACTGGAATGGACGCAGCAACTCTTCCTGCATCAGCTCTTGCAGTTGGTGGTGTTGTAATCGGTCTTCCTACAGTTGAAATCAAAACCTATTCAACAGTAGATTTCAAAACCATTAAATTAAGAAACGGTACCTGGGATGCGGCTGCTGGTATAGTTACAGATTCATACGGAACAGCTGACCAGGAACACTTTAACGCAAATCATGCCCTAATCACAATTGAAAAATCAGGTACATCAACAATGGCTATCCTAGGTGGAACCCTTGAAATAGCTCCTCATTAATAAGTAAGTCATAAACTAACCCCGTCTTTAATATAAAGGCGGGGTTTTTTTCAACCTGAACCAAGGAGAAAAAAAAATGAAAAAAACAATTGCAACATTAATTATTTTTTCTGTTTTTATTTTTCCCTGTTTCTCAAAAGAAATACTTCACCAGGATGATTTGAAAAAAATAAGAGGCCAGGCTGGAATAGCAATTGAGCTAGAAGAAATTATAGTAAAAGTTAAATATGGTACCATAATCTATACTGACACCGACGGATACGGCTCAATTAAAAAAGCAGGAATAAAGATAATTTCAGATGATCAAGGTTCTAGATTATACTTCAAACCTGTAACTGATTTTGGAAAATATTCCAATGCCAAACTTAAAAAAGATTTTGGTGAACAAATCGGGAATCTTAGTTTAAATAAAAATTTAATTAAAAATTATAATTCAGAAATTAATAAAATACACAGGGAAGAAAATAAGAAATCAACAAAAGAAAAAGGAGTTAACTTTTCTCCCCTGATAATTGAAACAACAGACTTTTGCCCTCTTCTTACAGCAATGGGTGTTATAAATTCAGGCCTCAAAGAGATTTCAAGGATTCTCCCAGTGGAACCAAACCTTATAAAAGGAGGAATTATTTCAAAACTTCCTTCCATTGAAGCCACAACTGGACACTCAACAAAAAGCATAGTTTTTTTTACTGGATCTGATTTTGAGGCAATGAACAGCAACCAGACTCTTCTTACAATTGAAAAGGGCCCTGCCACCCAGGTAATTTTTGGAGGCACTGTTGAAGTAAGTCCAAACAAATAAAGAAAATAGGAAGTCTTTATGTTTTTACAAAACCTTACTACAATTATAATTTTTATCTGCCTGACAAATTCAAGTCTATTCGCAATATCCTTGATGAGTGAAAACGAGTTAAAATCTCAAACTGCCCAGGCAGGTATTTCTATTGCCATTGACAATGCAGTTTTTTACAATGAAGATTCACAAATCAAATTAATTGATGACTTAAATAAACCAACCCCGGGTTATCTCAATTTTAAAAACGTAAAAACCTTAACCACTTATAATACAGGCAATGTTGATTTTGACAATGACGGAATTATGGGAGAAATCCTCATTGATATAGCCAGCCCTTCTGACCCAGCTTCAGGCGGATATCCAAACCCCTATATTTCAATTGAATCTGATGATTTTGAGGTTCAGTCCTTTATTAAAATTGGTGAACTGGAATTTAACCAATCAGCCATTGGAAGCATGGAGATCATAGGAACAGGTTTTCCAAAATGGAATCTTTACTTTGGAGGTCATGGTTCAGGCATAGATTTTGAGACAGGATTCCAGCTTAAGGTAGATTCATTTAAATTTGACTACGGACCGGAAGCCAATGGAAACTGGCTTGGATTTCAAAACCTATTTATTGCAGATTCGTTTTCAGGCATTCCTGAAAACCCTTCAACCTGGCAGCCTTCAGGGAAATTTAAATTAGGTAATTTTAAAACCAACTCTCCTGCCACCTTTGATATAGGACAAAGAGCAACCAATGATCCAACAGGATCTGATACAGAACCAGTTATTTATGTTTCAGCCCCAATCACTGGCTCTCTAAGAATTGAAAATATCCACTTGGGAAATAAAGATTTTGGTGCCGTTGCAATTGACGGAATAAATATACATAGACTAACAATTGAAGTGCCTGGAAGAAACTTGGGTAATCTATGATTAAAACTAAACTATTCTTTCTTTTTATTCTAATTGTTTTCTTCAGTATTTTTGTAAATTTTTCTTTTGCCCTTGAGGAACTTTCAAAAGAAAAAATGAAAACAACCACAGGACAAATTTCTTTTTCAGATTTTACCACCACTAACACAACAACAAGAATATTTTTAAATACCCATATTGAAACCTTTACAGAAATTGAATCCATCAAGCTTGGCTATTATGCAAAAGAAGGTGCAAACGGCTGGGATCAAAACTGGACAAATATAAGTATTGGAACAAATACTGCAAATTTAACAATTGACGGACTTATTATAAAAGCGGATTTTGACGATTTAAACTCTGCCAATCCAACCCTTAAAAGACTTATAATAGGTTCCAATATGCTCAATGGAAACATTTCCGGTAATTTCAACTCATTTACAGGAACATTTCACCCAGCTCTTGAAGGTGGGAACTCTCCTCCGCTGGAATATTCAAGAGAAAACCTGGGCTCCAAAAACTTTTCTTTTGACTCAAGTTCAGAAAGACAGGGTTTTTTTCTTATTCTAAATCCCCAGGCAGGAAATCAGGGAATTCATTCTGTTCTTGGTTTTAGTGAAGGAAATATTCAAAACGCTTTTGCTCCAAACCATTGGTGGGATCAGCCTTAAATTTATATAAAAAACTTTTTGTATTAACAAGGATTCAATGCAGATTTTTGTTGCCCGAAAGATAAATTGTGTTTAGGATATGAGAACATAAAAACTTTAAAAAAAGATTAATTAAAAAAATGCACTTTGCCATAGGTTTTGCAATTTTAATTGCTTTAATCCCAAATTTTTTTCCTGAAGCAGGAGCAGATAAAAAAATTGCTATTTTTTCTTCAGGCTATAAAGGTGAAATTCGCATCAGAGAAGATATCATCCCTTTTACTGAAGAAAACTTCAGACATATAGTAAAGCAGGAGCATGATTTCAGCTGCGGTTCTGCTGCTCTTGCAACTCTTTTAAACTTTTATCTCAACGAAAACTTAAGCGAAAAACAAGTTATAAGAGGTCTCATGGAATTTGGCGATAAAGAGCAGATTAGACAACTCAGAGCTTTTTCTTTATGGGATATGCAGCAGTTTCTCGACGCCATAGGCTATAAAAGCGGGGGCTACAAAGCTAAACTGGAAGACTTGAATAACAATGAGTACTGGCCTTGTATCCTTCCAATCAAGGTATACAATTATAAACATTTTGTTGTTTTAAAAGGAATTTATAAAGATCATGTTTTTCTTGCTGATCCTTTCCTGGGGAATTCCAGCTACTCAATGGATAAATTTAAAAAAATCTGGGATGACAATATAATGTTCATCATCTGGGCAGATAAAGAAAAAACAATCTCAAACCTTAAGCTTTCAAGAAGAGATTTAAGATATATTGACAAAGAATTTCAGGAAACCCTGATGACTCCCTCAATAGATCCAACCCATAAAATTGAAACCTACAGGCTGGATGAAACAGGACCATGGAAGACTTACAAAAAATGATCAAGGCCAATAAATTCAGCAAATTATATGTTTTTTATTTCTTGTGTTTTTTAACCCTGCCCTTTGTTGCCTGTTTTGCAGATGAAATAGATATCAACCAAGACCTTCTTGATAAACAAATCATAGAGCTTGAAAAACGTGCAGAAGAACTAAACAAAAAAACTCTGACCGAAAAAACCAAAAAAGATTTTTTATCTGAACAAGACGAGTATTCAAAACTTTTATCTGCTGCGGGCCGTGAATATACACTGAGACCCAAAGGAGTAGTCGGAGTAGATTATAGTTTTTCATATTATGGAAAAACCTATGACCAAATAAGTTCAGCAGAAGAATCAGGGACTTCATTTGAGCGTGAAGCAACTCACAGAATGGTAAATACTGTTTCAATTGAATATCCTTTAAAAAACAATCTTTCCTTTCTAATTGATCTGCCTTTTGTATCAATCTATGATGATATTCAGGGGGAAACTGCTGATATGGATGATTTTGGAGACCCCTATATGGGAATTTTATTCCAGCCCTTCAAAAAACAAGACAACAAACCCGGGTTTACAATAAGTTCTGGTTTTACCTTTCCCATGGGAAGAAGCCCCTATGAAATAAACCCCCAAACAGAATTCCCAACAGGAGAAGGTGTTTATACATTCAACCTAGGACTTGGGATGAGTAAAAAAGTCTCCCCTACCCTTGTTTATGGAAGCTTTTTTTACTCATACAAATTTAAAAACTCAAGACTGGATTTTAAAAACTCAATTTACCTTGGCGAAACAGGTGAATATTTAAAAAAAATAAACCCTGGAGATGAGGCTGGTTTTAATGCTGGAATGGGCTATGTTATTTCAGAAAATGTATCCATAAGCTTTGGATGTAAATTTATTTATCAATTCCCAACTGATTATACTTGGAGAGGAAGAGGAAAACTTTCTTCTTCTTCAACCACCAGCTCGCTTTTCTTGCTAGGAACTGCCTGGCAAATCACAGAAAAAAGAAAAATTTATATGGAACTGGGTATTGGGCTCACAAATAATGACGAAGATTTTAGTTTTAAATTCAGAATACCTTTTAATTTTATTCTTTGATTGGAAAGCAAAGGCAAATGGCTACAAAACTTCAATTAGCAACCAAAAAACTTCCTTTTTTCTATTTAATAATTTTATTATTTATTCTTTTACCAGTTTATTCAAACCTCAATGCAGATGAAATCGATCGTAAAAATTCTCCAGAAATAAAAGAAAGACTGGAAAAGCTTGAACAGCTCTTACTTGAGATTGAAAAAAAACAAAAAGCTTCGGAAGTAATGAGCGAGCTTAAACAAACTGATGAAGAAAAAAAACAAAAAGACGAAGATATTCTTGATGCTGCCGGCCGTGAATACACTCTTGCAACTCCAGGTCTTTTAAACATTTCCTATTCAATAAGCTATACAGGAGACACCTATGACCAATTGCAATCAGTTGAAGATGAAAACGGAAGAACAAGCACCATGGTAAAGCATTTAAACTCCCATAAACTTTCCAATTCTCTTTCATTTAAAGTACCGATTTTAAAAAACCTCACCCTTTCTTCAAATATCCCCTTTTCCTATGAATATATAGACAGTCAAAAAGGTTCAAAAAACGGAAGTGGAATAGGAGACCCAAGCTTTAACATCCAATACCAACCCTTCAAGCCAAGAGAAGGAATTCCAACAACAATTCTCAATGCAGGGATAATTGTCCCCCTTGGAGACAATCCCTATAAAATGGACGGTGATGATGAGGTTGCAATAGGAAATGGATACTACACTGTCTTTGCCGGTGCAAATTTCAGCAAATCAATTGACCCGGTTATTGCCTTTGGCGGAATTTCTTTTTACAAAAATATGGATGTGGACGATGCAAAGTACAATACCGACAAAGAACAAAAAGAACAGGGAATTTATATTGAAAAAGTAAGTCCGGGAAACCAAATAAGTGCCAATCTTGGGATGGGTTATTCCCTATCATATCTTGTTTCAGTTAGTGTGGGGTTTCAGTATACATATAGCTACTCAACGGATTACTATTGGAGGAACATAGGAAAAAGCACTTCTCCCACATCTTATTCATCTTCACTTTCCATAGGCACAAATTGGAGAATTTCAAGCACCCGCTCAGTTAATACAAGTTTAAATATAGGACTTTTCAATAGTAACTCAGATGTAAGTTTTAGTTTAAGCATACCCTTTGATTTTAAACTCTAATTTAAAGATTTGAAATGAAACTCCTTAGCCCAAAAACAAAAAACATGAGAATAAAAAAACTTTTAATTACAATTGTTCTTGTTTTGTTTTTATCAAAAGAAACATTGGCAACCTTCAATGAAAACCCTGCAATTGATGCAAGAGCTTTAGGTCTTGCAAATGCATGCACAGCCTCTCCTCCTGGTCATATGTCTGCTCATTTCAATCCTGCAGGATTATCAAAAATTGATGAAGGAGCAATGTTTTCCAACGGTTTTGGTATACCTATAATTAAAAGAAAAGGGAGCTTTAAAGAAAATAAAGACTTTAAAGGTTTTATGGGCGACAAATGGGGGCCAAATGCTGAACCTAATATAAATGACCCGGATTCAAACCATGGAGGCCCTGATCCATTAAGGAATACAAAAGGCACAAACTCCTCAACCAAAATGTACATCCCTTTTCTTGGTCCAATAGATTTTCTTGCTGCTGTGAGCCTTGGACTATCCCATAGAAAGCCTGACTCAAAGTGGACTTTTGCATACACAAACTACGCTCCCTACGGAGGAGGGATGACCCATAATGATCCAGGGGATCCTCTTCGTTTTGGATGTAAATCTCTTTACCTTCAGCATCTTATTTATGCTGCTCCAACTTTGAGCTATAAAGCCTCAGACCAACTCTCACTTGGAATTTCAGTGGGATTTGGACAAACAGCAATGGGAATATCCCTTGATCAAAGAACCCCAAACGAGCTTGTCGGACTTACAAGGGTTATTGGTGATGCAACAAGAGATCTTGAAATACCTGTTGTTTCACAATTGACTCTTCCAGCCCCCTGGCTTGGAGGCGGACTTGGTCCCTATGAGCACAACACAAGCATGGAAATGGACCTAAGAGATGACTTTACCCCTTCGGTAAATCTTGGTCTTTTATGGGAACCAACCCATTGGTTTGGATTTGGCCTTTCTTACCAGAGTCAGGCAAAAGCAAAACTTTCAGGAAAATACAAATTTACCTATAGTGAACAATGGCAGCGACAGATTGCCTGGAACGGAAGCACAGAATATACAATGACAACAGCAGGGATGCTTGATATGCCCTACAAAGCAGTGCCTTCTCAAACTGGAAGAGTGACAGCAACCCAGCTTTTTCCAAGAAGAATTGATATGGGTATAAAACTAAAACCCTGGTCAAAAATTCAGATCACAGCAGATCTCCACTGGTCAAACTGGGCTGCTTTAAAAGAAGATAAATTTACTTTTGATCAAAGAATTCAGCTTTTCAGGATAGCTAAACTTCTTGGATATACAGGCGGAGATAATAATCTTATTGTTAAAAGGGAAATGGAAGATACCTGGCATTGGGGAGTTGGTCTTGAAGTTTATCCAAAAGACTGGCTTACTTTAAGATGCGGTTATGAATTTCGACCTGCATCTCTTCCAAAAGATAAAATTGATGCACTTTATTTTCTCCCTGATATGACTTTTTATGCTGCTGGATTTTCCCTTCATCTGCCTAAAAATGTTACCCTGGATTTTGGCTTTGGCTATTTGTTTAATGATTCACTTAAAGTTCCAAACAACTCAAGCACCAATATGAACTCAACAGATTTTACCAAAATAGTTTACAATCCCTATGCAGGGCTGGATTATGAGCAGGAAACCTATCTTTATATTGCACTTTTTGGAGTTACCATGCCCCTTTCTGTTCAAATGGAAATGCTGCATCATCAGCAGGAAATGCTCCACCACGCTGCAGGTAAAGTAAAAAAATTTTTAAAAAAATTAAATCCATTTAAAAAAGATAAAAAAGTAGAAAAGGATCAGATAAACCATGAAAATCAGATTTAATGTTCCAACCATTGTCTTTGCCCTGTCATTAATTTATTCCCCCCTGATTAATGCCGAAATCCTTGAAATAAATGAAAAAATAATAAGCTTATCAACACCTCCAGAGCAATCAAATATTCTTGATATTTCCTCAAACTTTCCTGATTACGACAAACTAGGAATAACCCTTTTAAAAGATAAAAAAATGTTTGCCCAGATAAATTCAAAAGTCTATGGACCCTATCAAAGCCTTGGGAAAGGCACCCCATTTTTTGCTCCTTTTTCAGGAATCTCTGCTTTTACAGCAATTTCTAACTCCAATTATTTTGCAGTAATCAATGGGGAGGAACAAAAAAAATATGATGGTACAGGCAATCTTGTAACAAGTAATGATGGTAAAAACTTTGCCTATATAGCCCAAAAAGGTGACAAACAATTTGTTGTAATAAATGGAAGAGAAGGCAAAAGTTTTGACGGATTTAAAAATGACCCTGTTTTCAGTCCTGACGGAAAAAGACTGGCCTATATTGCCTTTGAAGGCAGACACAAAGGATATGTAATTTGCCAGGACAAAAAATATGGGCCTTTCAAAAATATAAATGAACTTGTTTTCAGCCCTGATTCTTCAAAGCTAGGGTTCATAGCTTTTAAGGACAATGGCTGGCAGGTCTTTATTGATGAAAAAGAATCAAAACCTTATAAAAATGCCATACTTTTAAAATTTTCCAAATTGGGCAATTTCGCCTGTGTGGTTCAAAATGATAAAGACAACCTCATTTTGCTAGAAAACTTTAATGAACACCCGCCCTACAAGACCATTGGCGAACCTTTTTACAACCCGCAAGGAACAATTCTTTCCTATCCTGCAAACACAGGAAAAGACTGGCAGATGGTTGTAAACGGAAAAAAAGAATTCAAATTCGATACTCTTGGTCCTATTGCATATTCTGATACTGGAAATTCATACGGATATCCGGGAATAAAAAAAGACAAACCCACAATTGTGATAAACGGTAAAAAAGAAAAAGAGTACGACTCTTCAGGTCTTATTAAGTTTTCAACCGATGGTAGAAACTACGCTTATAGAGCTTTTTTAAAACAAAAGGGATGGTTTGTAGTTTGGGATAAAAAAGAAGGCAAAGCCTATTTTGATGTAAAACAGCCAATATTTAATCCTGTAAAAAATGAAATTGCCTATATGGCATTTGATGGAAAAAACGTTGTAATGGTAAAAAATGAAAATGAGGGAAGAAAATACAAGGCTATCACCGGCCTGCCCAAGTTCAGTCCCAAAGGAAATCGCCTTGCTTATTGTGCAAGCCATGATGATAAAAAATGGATCTTAAATATTGACGGTATTGAAACAAAAACACCAATAGACAATTTTATATCAAAATTTCCAATAATTTTTGAATCTGAAAACAAATTTCATTCTCTTGGTGTAAATGGATTGGATTTTGTTAAATATCAATGTATAATTAAATAAATCAGATAATTAATCAATTAAGGCTCTTTTTCTTATTATCTATAAAAGTTAAGATTTAGCTTGTTAGATAAAGACTTAGCCTGATTAAATTATCAGGTCTTTGTTCCGGCTTCAGGCCAATTGCTGTAAAAGCAATGTTCAGGTAAGAACTGTTCTTTGAAAAAAACTGCCATGCAGATCTTTTTATGAAAATAAAAAAATCTGCATGGAGGCAAAAAACGATTAAGGGTGAAATTCAAACCAAAGGATACCAGAGCCAAACCGGAGGTAACTCCGGGACGGAAAGCCAAGGGACCTTGTTTACTCAAGGTCAGCCTAGCCACCTGTACACTTTGTAAAAACCAAACCGGGAGTAATCCCGGGACGGAAAGCTACGGGGCCTGAATTTTTCAGGTCAGCCGAGTTGCCAAGAGAGTCAGAATAACTAGCCAAACCACTGGGTGACCATGGGACGGAAAGCCACGGGGCCAGAATTTATGGTCAGCCGGGCCGCCCTCTTTAGCCAAACCGGAAGTAATTCCGGGACGGAAAGCTGCGGGACCTTATTAATTTAAGGCTAGCCGGGTTGCCTGTGAGATTTGATCTTACAGATAGGAGGTCAGCTATGACCAAGTTTTCATACATAGCAACAATAATGGTATCTATAATAATCCTTACCGCTGGACAAGCCATTGCTCTTTCGCCGGTTTCTCCTGAAAAAATGAAGACCTTGACAGGACAGTCAGGAATTAGAATTAGCAGTGACAATATTCTTGGAATTGACTGGACTGCAGAGAACTTAATTTTCAGGGATGACGACGGCACCGACGGGAATCCTGCGTCTTTGCTGATTAAAGGAATTGTGTATTCAGGAAAGACCTTCCTCGACAATCCAGTTTCCATAAATCAAACCACTTCAATTGATCCTTATACAGGTAGATTGACCAGTGGAATAAATGTGGAACTGGACAAGTCTTTGGTCCAAATAGACAGATACCATATTGGATCAATAACAATTCAAGGGGAAGACGGTGTCAAATTCATGAATGACGGGAAGAGTTTTGGCAGCATCACTGTGGAAGGGTTTAAAGCCGAAATTTCAGGCAATATAAGAATATCATCTTTCAATGATTAAGTTTTTTGCCTCCAAACAAATTTTTACATCAAGGAGGTTCTTTTTTTGAAAAAAATATGGTTACTCATTTCTATATTATTATATCCATTAAGTTCTGTTTCAGTTTTATCTGCCCCTGTTTCAGGAATCAATTCTTTTTCTTACACTGAAAACAAGGATAGTAAATTTTTATCGGGGTTTCAGATCCTTATCAGAAGAGATCACCAAGAAAACGATTTTCCAAAACAAATAAAAACATTCTTGCACAAACCCAAGAACTCTACAGATGATCACAGGCATTATTCCAGAACAAGGAGCTCCAATAATACCTTTGATCTCAATGAAGTTGAGGCAGGTTTTTTATTTTTTGACAATTTTTTAATTTACGGTAAAGCAGGTTTTGGGAAATTTGAATCAGACTTAATGATACTGGACGAAACAATAAGTGGTTTGTATACCTCTCCAAGTAAATTTCATGTAAAAGATGATTCAATGGTCAGCTTTGGAGGAGGATTGGCCTTTAAAATGTTTGAAAAAGAAGTTAATTCAATTTTCAAACATCTAAATGCCCATCTTGATTTTAAATACAATAAAATAACCATAGATGCTAAAAAACAGGGAAGAAACAATCTAACTTATGAAGCAGATCTTGATGAACTTCAAGCAGGGGTGGTACTGACTGGCTCGACTGATCATATAAAAGTTTTTTTGGGACCAAGAGTTTCAAGTATAACAGGAGATGAAAAACTTTATATTGAAAAAGAAGACTTTTTATATGAAGAAAAAATTAAAACCTCAAAAAATATTGGGTGGATTTTTGGAATCAGTTTTTTTGCCAAAGACAGATATTCACTCGCAATCCAAAAGCGTATTGGAGATGAAGAGGGGGTAAGTTTTGAAGCTCAAATTAAATTTTAAAAAAATAGTTTTACTTGTTTTATTCATGGGATTTTCCAGTTTTTCCATTCATTCATTTGAACTATTAAACACTAATAGTTGGCCTCATTTTTCAGATGACGCTGTGGCAATAGATGACAATTATGTTTTCCATGGCCTTGGAACCATATTGAAAATTTATGACAAAGAATTAAACCTCAAAAGTTCTTTTGATATAAGTCCTTCCAATTCCATTACCGCTGTTATTACTGATAATACAAATAAAATCTTATATTTAGCTGCGGGTAAATCAGGGGTTTTTGTTTATGATTACAACGACAAAGATATTAAAAACATTAACGAAGATGAAATAAAAAACATTAAAAGCATTGGTGTTGATCCAGGCTTCCTCAAAGGTAAACCAAGAAAGACCTTGGAGGGCTTAGCTGAAATAGACGCTCATGGCCTTGCTCTTAACGGAGACTATCTTTATATTGCAGATTATAACTATGGTTTCAGAATAGTTAAAGTAGATAAAGGAGCTAACAACCTGGAATTCGAATATTTAGGCGGTTATAGGCAAAACGGCTTATCAGAAAAAGAATTAACAACAGGGGGATATTTTGACATTGATTTTTTCTCCTTTGGTGGAAAAGATTATTTAGCAATTCTTGATCGTAATTATGGATTAAAAATTTTTGATCTAACAAAAGACTACAAACAATCGGATAAGAAAAAAACAGCTCTTATAAATACTCAGTTGCCGATTAACACTCCTCTTCCTGATTCTCCTGAAAAAATTGAAGAATTAAAAAAAATTCAAGACCAACCTGAACCAGTATCTAAAAGGGATCTAAGAATAGTTAATTTTAACACAATAAGTCTTGCTAAAGATATAAAAGCTAAAGAAATTGAGTCGAATATTTTTATTTTTATTACAAGTCCCTATGACTACCAGAATAATCAAAAAACAGCTTTGTTTAAGTTTAAAGTGTTTGATGATAAAGGGAATTTACTTGAAAATCAAGGGGAAAAAAGGCCTGAGAATCTAGGAAGAAGCCAGGATATTTTAGCAGGGAACTCTTTAGATCTAAATGAATCCGGCTCATTGGCTTTTATTGCAGATGGTGAAAAAGGCTTGCAAATTGTCGACTACTCAGTGATATCAAACACAACTTCAGACAAAGATGGTGAAGGGGTAAATATTTATAAAACTACAGAATATAAAAACGGGTTCAGCTATTCTTATTCATTAAAATATGATTCATTAACACATGAAAACGCCTCAGTTTTTATCTCTGATATTTCAAAGGGTATTTCAAAAATTAATGTCCCAGTCAATTCAGAGCCCAGCACAGTAAAATCAACAAATCCTTTTTACTCATTTTCCCAAATCGAAAAAAACAAAAACATTTTATCCGCAATCAGCTCTAAATCTGGCAACTCAGGGTTTTTATTTTTTGATTTATCTGATGACACACAATTAAAACTGATTAAATTGATTAAAAAAGATAACCCTCTTTTCATTAAAAAATTCTCAGAAAGTTTTGTTGGTGTAAGTGAAAACAAAATTTTACTTTTTGGAAATATTGAATCAGACCCTAAAATTGAAAAATCATTTGATATTACCTCAACGCCTCTTTCATTGGCAGTTAATGAACCATACATTTATCTTGGGACTGAAAAAGGAATTGAAATTTATAAATATGAAAATTCTGAAATTTTGTCGGTTGGAGAAACTTTTAAAAAGGACCAAAAATTTCAGTCATTATTTATTGATAAAAATTCAAAAACTCTTTTTACAGGCTCTGATAAAACTCTTAAAAGTTTAAGTCTTGATAATTCTGAAGCCCCTTACCTTCTTTTCAAAGCAGAAGAATTTAATCCCGAAAATGAAATTACAGATATTTATTGTAAAAATTCAACTCTTTTTGTAGCAGCAGGAAAGCTTATTTATACATTAAACAGCACAGACCTTATACAAACAAATAGAATTGATGCCAAAACAAAGGTAAATACAATTTCAGCAAGTAAAGATTTTATTTATGCGGGAACCGATAAAGGAATAAATATCTATAGTTTTAATAGAACTCTAAAAAAAGAATTACCTTCAAGAGGAAAAGTTTTGAAAGTCACCTTAAGCGATTCCCTTCTTTTTTCTGCTGAATCAGAAGGAGGAATAGCCATCACAAGTGAATATTACAATGTCCCAGATCCAAAACCTATGAAATCATCAAGCGGAAGTTCAAGCTGTTTTATCAACTCTTTATTTTAAGTTTTCGGAGAAAAACATGGTAAAGTCAAAAAAAAATATTCTTCAGCAATTAAAGGAGGAAGAAAAACAAAAGAAAAAAAATCTTATAATAGATGCAGCAATTTCTATTTTCGGAAAAAAAACAGCGGAGGAAATCCATTTAAAAGATATTGCAGAGGAACTAGGTATTTCAGTGCCAACCATTTATCAATACTTTGAAAGTAGAGATGACTTGTTTATGGGAATATTTAACCAGGAAATCCTTGGTATTGTTAAATATATTGACAAAAAAATGAAGGCTGAAAACGAAAACTCCCTTGAAGCAATTACAAAACATTTGGTCAATTATTTTATTAAAAACCAGGGAGGTTTTAAAATTATCACTTATTTCCTGGTCAAGGATAATGTTTCCATTGAAGTTTTGAAAAAAACAAAAAAAACTATTTCTAAATTTCTTCCAATAATTGAAGATGGTTTTAAAAGCCTTGAAATTGAAGAGGATCCCCTTATGCTTGTTCACTCACTTCTTGGAACAATAGCCGGGGGAATGTTGGTTTACAAAAACTATCCAAATTTCGATAAAAAAAACGCCCACAAAATTATTTATAGTCTGGCAAATTTAAAAGTAAAAACATTTAAAAACAAATAAGTATTTTGATTGTAAAACTTAAGCTGGAAATTGGCTTTTATCAATTTCCAAATTTAACTTGAGTTTGATCTTATTTTTTGCAAAAATGCCCTTTCATTGGTCATAAACTTTAAACCCGACCTCTTAATTAACAAAAACAACTGTTTTCCAACTAATTATATTACCAAACCCAATAAAAAAACAATCAGCGAAAGATGAAATGAAAGCAAGTTTAAGAAAGAAAAAAATACTTGAATGTTCTAAAAAAGAATTTTCCAAAAACGGGTTCTATAAAACCCAGATAGCTGACATTGCAAAAGCTGCAAATATTTCAAGAGCAACAGTTTATCAGTATTTCAACAATAAAGATGAAATCTATATGACCCTTCTTTCAGAGCAGCTTACAAAGTGGAAAGAAATGATGAAGCAAAATGAAATAGATGTTTCAAAGCTTACCCCGGCAGAATACTTTTCATATCAGGTAAGAAAAACACTTAAATATTTTGCTGGGGACAGATATATCAGCAATATTGTTTTAAGAGTGGGAATAGGAATACCAAAAGACATTGACAAACCTGTAAAACATTTTGAAGAAAGTATTTTAGCTGTAATTATTGATGAACTTGAAAAGGGAATAAAATCAGGCTTTATAAAAAAAGAGATTGACACTGAATTTATCTCCACCCTTATAGCAGGGGCAATTCTTAGAACATCCTCCTATTATTTCGGCCCTTATAAAAGAAAAAAACCCATTAATATTAAACAAGCAGCTGACGAAATAACTTCAATCTTTGGTGCCGGCCTTTTCACCCAGGAAGGGCTTTCTTTTACAAAAAAATAAAATCACAACTCAAGCTAGCTTTGTTTCATTAATGAATTTTTTTATCACTTAAAAAAAAGGGGAAATTAAATTTCCCCTTTGAATATCTTAATTTGTCAGGCGTAAATTACTCAGGCATATTTACTTCGGCAAGATCTTCGCCAAGGTAAGTCCTTTCATTTTCACCAAGAACTCCCATTGCAAGACAAATAAGAGTCCACATGTGAAGAACAGGATAATTACTTCCGTAATGCTCACTTAACTCATGAATCTGAGCGTGGCAGTTATGACATCCTGTGATAACATAATCTGCTCCAGTAGCCTTGATCTGCACATCTTTAATTCTTCCGTACTCCAGTCTTTCATCTTTGTATCCTGACTGAAGATAACCGCCTCCGCCTCCGCAGCAGAAGTTGTTTGACTTATTAGGATACATATCAACAAAGTTTTCTTCTCCGACACAGGCTTTGATAACGTAGCGAGCATTGTCAGCTGCCTCGTCTCCAAAAGTTTTTCTGACTATCTGACATGGATCCTGGAGAGTAAACTTAATTCCAAGTTCCTTATTCCAGTCAGAATTAACAGGAAGAAGTCCTTCGCGTATCCATTTTGCATAATAATTATAGATGGTTTCCACTTTAACGTTATGAGGAATATTATATTTTTTCAGTCCTGCCAGGACTGCATATGTAATGTGTCCTCATTCGGTGTTGAGAAAAACTTCACACCCCAACTCATCTGCCTTTTCAACAGATGTTCTTGTAATATGCTCCCAACCTTCATCATCAGAAAGAAACATACAATAATTTTCAGCAGCCCAGCCCTTACTTCCGTAAGTCCAGTCAGCACCTACCATATTAAGAATTTTCCATAACGGAACCATTTCTTCAGGTTCTGTTACAGGCTCTCTTGAGTTTTGGTTAAGGAAAAACTTAGCACCTTTTTTATCTATTGGTGCCTGAAGATCTCTCTCTGCCCAAAGAGGTTGTTCTTCTCTAACTTCTTCAAGAATATCTTCCACAACAAACTCAAAGTCTTCCTGTCCAGCTCCCATGGCACTGCAGGTATCAACTCTAAGAGCCATATCACAAGAACCAAGAATACCTCTTGGCCTTTCTTCTCTTGGAGTAAGCTGACGTGCATAAAAAATCAGCTGGGGAATATTTATCACCATTGGACAAACATAAACGCAGCGTTGGCACATGCTGCACATCCATACCCATGGATGCTCCTTGATCTCTTCATCCATTCCAAGTGCCGCCATTCTCAAGAATTTTCTTGGATCCATATCTCTCAAGCCGGTAGCGGGACACCCGGAAGAACAAAGACCGCAGGTAAGGCATGCGTTAAGATTGCCGCCTTCTGGAAGCAACTCCTTCACTTTGTCTATGAAGAAGCTCTCCTTCTTTTTGCTTATCTTTACTGCTTCTTCCGTCATAACCTAAAGTTCCTCCGTATCTTCTTTTATAAAACCGCATAAATAAAAATTTATACGAACTCTTTTAATCTAGATTAATAATAAAAGCCTAATTTAAACAGATACTATTCTTTTTGTCCCATTAAGACAAAACTGTCAATAGCAAACCTTAAATCAATTCAAAAATTCAATAATCATTGGCCCAAAGCTAGAATTTTCACTTCAATTCTAAGAATAAAAAAAATTAACCCCAAGGATATTTTTAAGGATTAAATTTTTCAATCTGACCCAAAAACTCAGGAAAAGGAAAATTTTTACTCAGCTGGTCAATTTATTTATAATTTATATATTAATATGGATTAATCAAATTCAATTAAATTAGCTCAAATTTTCAATCCTAAATTAAATAAGGTTGAAAAACGCCTTTTATTTTGGTTTATTGAGTACAAAAATTAAAAAATAAATTTAAATTTGGAGATTGTTTAATGATAACGATAAATGAAAACTATAAAAAACTTAAAACCTCTTATCTTTTTTCTGAAATTGCAAAAAGAGTGACTGCTTTTCAGGCTGAAAATTCTGAAAAACAAATAATCAGACTTGGGATAGGAGATGTTACAAAGGCTCTTCCAAAAGCATGTATTGAAGCAATGCATAAAGCTGTTGATGAAATGGCAAATGACTCAACTTTCAGAGGATACGGCCCTGAACAGGGATATTTGTTTTTAAGAGAAGCAATTGCAAAAAATGATTTCCAGTCAAGGGGAGCAGATATTTCACCAGATGAAATTTTCATAAGTGATGGAGCAAAATGCGATACAGGAAACTTTCAGGAACTTTTTTCTAAAGATATAAAAGTTGCTATTCCTGACCCTGTCTATCCTGTTTATCTTGACACCAATGTAATGGCAGGAAGAACCGGAGAAAATAAAAACGGAAGATATGAAAAAATAATTTATCTTGATGCTTTAAAAGAAAACGGATTTGTTCCTGAACTTCCAGGAGAAACTCCAGATCTTATCTATCTATGCTTTCCAAATAATCCAACAGGAAGTACAGCTTCAAGAGAAGAACTTAAAAAATGGGTTGACTATGCAAAAGAAAACAAGGCTCTTATCCTTTTTGATGCTGCTTATGAATCTTTTATAAGAGATGATTCAATTCCAAAGTCAATTTATGAAATTGAAGGTGCAAAAGACGTTGCTGTAGAATTTAGAAGCTTTTCTAAAAATGCAGGATTTACAGGAACAAGATGTGCTTTTACCATTGTACCAAAAGAATGCAGGGCTTTTGACTCCCAGGGAGAAAAAGTTTTAATCCATCCAATGTGGAATAGAAGACACTCAACAAAATTCAATGGAGTTTCCTACCCCATTCAAAAAGCTGCAGAGGCAGTATATTCAGAAGAAGGTCAAAAACAGGTAAAAGAACTTATTGACTATTATATGAAAAACGCATCGATTATAAGAAAAAAAATGACTGAGCTTGGATTTGAATGCACAGGAGGAGACAACTCCCCTTATATCTGGGTAGAATCAAAACAAAAATCTTTTGAGTTTTTCGATCTTCTCCTTGAAAAAGCCGGAGTTGTCTGCACTCCAGGCTCAGGTTTTGGAACCTGCGGTGAAGGTTATATAAGAATCAGTGCTTTTAACAGCCATGAAAACGTAATTGAAGCCATGGAAAGAATTGAAAAGGTGTTTTCGTAAATCCCCAAATACATAAACTGACAAAGAGGTTGAAAATTTTACAATTTTTAACCTCTTTTTTTTTAAATTTACAAACAAATCTAAATCCTTTCAAATAAAAAAGCTGAAAAATCGCCAGTTTTAATTAATTTTAGTTTGAAATATAGAAATTTTGTATTTATATTGTGACCAAATTGTTTGTATACAAAGTTTTAATAAACAGGAGTTAAAATGCAAAAAATACCCGTAGAAACAACAGCAAAAGAGCTTGAAGATATAATTGGAGCCCATCTGGATTCAAAAAAGAAATTAAATTATGCAATCAAAATTGTAGGCCATCCCGGAATAGGAAAATCATCAATTGTAAAGCAAACAGCAGAGAGAAAAAACTTTTACTTTATTGATACAAGGCTTGCCTTCAAAGAAAATATAGACCTTGGAGGATATCCGGTTCCTGATCACAATGAAAAAAAAATGATTTATTTCAGGCCAAACTTCATTCCTCCTGAAACGATTCCAAAGGGATATAATGGAATAGTCTGGTTTCTTGATGAGGCAAACAGAGCACATCCCACAGTAATTCAAACCCTTTTCCAAATAATTACTGAATCAAGATGCGGAGAACATTCCCTTCCTGAAAAAACAACAATAATTCTTGCAGGCAACCTTGGCGAAGACGATATGACAACTATCACTGACTTTGAGGATTCAGCTCTTGACGGAAGACTTGCTCTGTTTCACCTTAAGCCCAACGCTTCAAACTGGCTTTCCTGGGCAATACAAAATGAAATTCATCCAACAATAGTTGAATATATCACCCTTTTTCCTGAAAGACTCTGGAATGAAACAGAAATAAACCCAAATCCAAGGGGATGGCATCAGGTTTCAAATGCATTAAAATTTGCCTACGGGCTTGAAACAAAAAAAGATCTTGAAAACACCTTGAAAAGTGAACAAAAAATAATTATAGAAAAAATCATTGCTTCACTTTCAGGGCAGTCTGCAGCAGATGATTTTGTAAAGGAAATCTTAAGCCCAAGACAAATTTCAACCGAAGACATTCTTTTGGGAAACAAAAGCAAAAAGGAGGAGTTTAAGAACAACAAAATCTCCTCAGAAGATATTTTATGGGCAATTACAAGCTCAATAACCAACCTCAAATCTGATGCCTCAGCAACAAGGGGAAACCTCACCAAAGACTCTTTAAAAAAACTTTACAATGTTTTAAGTTTTATTTCCCTTTCAAGGGCTGACAGCAGAATTGCCTTTTTCCAAATTCTTTTAAGAGAATGCGGACTTCTCACAAAAATACCTGAAGCTCTTGAATTTGCAGAATCTGAAGAAGAAAAACAATCAATAATTGAAAAATTTTCAGATATTTTTAACGGTGAATAATCAATGAATAAAAAACTTGAATCAAGTTTAAAAACCCTATGGAAAAAAAGCAGGTTCACCTCTTATTTTTATCAGCTCTGCACTTTTATCAAGTCAGATGAAATCCCTACAATTGCCATGGATGAGTCTGAAATGAGACCTGCTTTGTATTATAATGAAGAATTTATTGAAAATCTTGAGGTTAAAAATATTACAGCTCTTTTAGTCCATGAAATGCTCCATGTAATTTTCCGTCACGATCACAGAGCTTTTTCAATGAAAAACCCCTATCTTCAAAATATGGCTCAGGATATGGTGGTAAACAGTTTTATAAAGGAAAATATTAAAACTTTTTTTTCAGGTGAAAATCATGGAGAACCAATCCTTGAACTTCCTGAAGATCTTCCCCTTATTCCAACTTATTTTCACAGGGAAACAGGGATAAAAGATCCCAAATGGGAAGATGTATATGATTGGCTTTTAAAAGGCGGCAAAACCAAGCTATCTGAATTTATTGATGAAGTGGACAAAATGTTCAAATCACTTATGCCAGATACCTCAAAAAAACAAAAAGGCCAAAGTCCTGTTAATGATCCTCTTTTTCAAAATAAAAACTCAAAAAAAGACAACAAATCCCTTGGGTTTATTTTTACAGATTCCAAAGGAAAACCCCTAAAAACAGGATCCCATATATTCAAAGAAACTTCTGTATCAAACAGAATGAATACAAATGCAAAAAAAATTACTGCAATGGCTTCCAATGATCCAGGGGCAAACCAGGACAGATTTTTCGCATTAATGACAAAAATAATGAGTGGCCCCCAAAAAACAAAGATTTCTTCCTGGGAAAAAAAGGTTAAAAGCCTGGTGGATTTAAATTCACCTTCAGATAAAACAGAATTTACCTATAAAAAATTCAATAGAAGATATTTTTCCAAAGGAATTTATGCTCCCGGTAAAATAATGAAAGACAAGGAAAGAATAATTACTGCAGTTGATGTTTCAGCTTCTGTTACTTCAAATCCAGGAGAGCTTGAAAAAGCATTCGGAGTTATTGAAAACCTGGTAAAAAAATATAAAACAGAACTTGTTTTAATGGACGAAACCCTTTTTTTCCCAAAAGAGGAAAATGGTATTTTAAAAAAAGAAACCAATTTAAACAAAAAATTCTTTTATAAACCCGGCGACTGGAAAAAAATCAAATCAGGATCTGGAGGTACTACTTTTTTCTCCCCTCTTTTTAATAAATATTTAAAAAAAAGAAATGAAACTCTAATTGTAATTACAGATGGATTTATCCATGATATCGGTAAATTAAAACCCTATAAAAACACCATCTGGTTAATAGGAAAAGGAGGAAACCAGAAGTTTCTTCCACCTTTTGGAAAAACTTTTTTTATTGAAAACGAGTAAATATGAATATGCTTTCACAGACAATTTATAAAAAAGGAAAAAATGACCCTAAATTTGATCATCTAGGAGGGCTTTCTTTTTTAATTGAACAAAAGGAAAATGAACTTATTTACAGGGCTGGAATTTACTGGAAAAAATTTGACCATGAAAAAGGTCTTGATGCTTTAATAAGCCTAAACGATGCCCAAAGAGTTTATAAAAGCGGAAGAACCTGGATGAAAAACAACTATGAAAAAGCTCTTAATTTTCTTATTAAAAGTAAAGATCCAAGACTTATTTATTATTCAGGAGCCAATTGGAAAAGGTTTGATTTTCAAAAAGGCCTTGATGCATTAATAGAGCTACAAAATCCTGAATTTATTTTTTATGCAGGCTCTCATTGGATTCAATTTGACTTTGACAAGGGAATTGAAGCAATTTTAATGACAAAAAACCTTAAATATATTTTTTTAAGCGGCCAAAAGTGGGAAAGTTTTGATTATGAAAGAGGATGGAAAATCCTTGAAAATTATGTGGAAAAAGGTAGTCTTTTCAGGGAAAAAGCAATCATGGATAAAATATGGAAAAAAAAGCTTAAAAAAATATTTTTAAATATAAAAACTGCTCCCGGGCTTCAAACTTCAAAAAACAGAATGAAAGGCAAGTGGGAGTTAAACTTGTTTGATGATCATATAAAATCAAATAATTAATAAGGAGAGAATAAATTATGACAGCAGTAAAATGGGAAAAAAATGGAAATGTGGCCATTGTTACAATGAGCAAAGGAGAAAACAGGCACAATGATGTTTTTGCAAGAGAAATGCTCAAGGTTCTTGACGAGGTAGTAGATGACAAAGAGGTGAAATCTATTGTTTTAACTTCATCAGATTCAAAATCATGGAGCCTTGGAATTGATGTTGAATGGATTTTAGGAAAATTTGGTGAAAAAGACTTTCAAGCAATTAAAGATTTTATGTATCAAATGAATGAAGTCTTCAAAAAGCTTCTTTTACTTCCTGTTCCTGTAATTGCTGCTATAAACGGCCATGCCTTTGGAAACGGTGCAATTTTGTCCTGTGCCTGCGATTTTAGAATGATGAGAAAAGACAGGGGATATTTTTGTTTTCCTGAAGTTGATCTTGGAATCCCTTTTCTTCCGGGAATGATTGCTTTTGTAAAAAAAGCTTTTCCTCATTATAAATTTAATGAAATGAAACTCACAGGAAGAAGAGCTGGTGCAGTAGAGCTTGAAGAATCCCATGTTCTTGAAAAGGCTTGCGAAAACCCAGAAGAACTTTTGAAAGAAGCCATTGAGTTTGCGAAAACCTTTGACAAAAAAAGAGGAATTTTTGCAGAGCATAAAAAAAGACTTCACAAAGAAATAATAAATACAATTGATAAAGAAGATCCTCCAGTGATTGAATCTTTAAAACTTTTTATTCAGGATTAATTTTGAAAATATTTGGAAACGGCAAGATTTATAGTGCAGACAGCTCCAATAGTTTTTTTAAATATATTGGAGTTGATAAAGGAAAAATTGTTTTTACTGAAGACTTCATTCCTAGAAAGTACAAAAAAATCAAGTTTAATGATTTAAATGGAAAAACCATTGTTCCTTCTTTTGGTGATACCCATATGCATTTTACATCATATGCCTATTTTTTGGGGGGATTTGATTTTAGGAATTTTTCCAACCTTGACAATGCTGTTTCCGGATTAATAGATTTTTCCAAATCCCGGAAAAAGAACTCTTTAATTACGGGATTTGGATATTCCAAATATTTTTTTAAAGACGCCCCTCTTCTCACAAGGCAAACTCTTGACAAGGCAGAAAGTAAAAAACCAGTATTTATAATAAAATACGACGGCCATGCCGGAGTGGGCAACTCTGCTTTTATAAATAAACTTCCTAAAAAAATACTTAGTCTCAGGGGTTTTGATAAAGATTTGGGCTGGTTTTTCAATGATTCCTTTTTTCCTGCAGCTGACTTTACAGCAAAATCTGTTTCAATTTTTGAAATGATTAAAAGGATGTCAAAGGCTTCAACAAAGCTTGCCAAATATGGAATTTCCTTTGTTCATTCAGCTGAAGGCGTTGGCTATCCCTTTGATCTTGATGTTGATCTTGTAAGGATTGCCTCAAAATTTTTAATTCAAGATTTTAAAGTTTTTTTCCAAACCATGAATTTAAACAAAGTAAAATTTAGAAGATTAAAACAAATCGGAGGATGTTTTGACACAGCTTTAGACGGATGCTTTGGTTCACTTGATGCCGCATTAAATAAACCCTATTCAAATAACAGCTCAAACAAAGGAATTTTATTTTATAAAGACAAAGAAATTGAAGAATTTTTGTATAAAACCCATAAAAAAAACCTTCAGACTGCTATCCATGCCATTGGAGACAGGGCAGTTGACCAATGTGTCAATTCTTTTTTTAAGGCAGATGGAAAATATCCAGCACCGGACAGAAGAAATATTTTAATCCATGGAGATCTTGTAAGTGATGAAACTATGGAAAAAGCTGCAAACCTAAACCTAATTTTTGCTGTTCAACCCTCTTTTCTATACTGGAATGAAGAACCAATGTCTTATATAAATAAAATTTTAGGTGAGCGTTCAAAAAACCTTATCCCTCTTCGCTCTCTTATTCAATCAGGTATTCTTCTTACAGGAGGATCCGATGCTCCTTGCACTATACCAGACCCGATTTACGGAATCTGGGCAAGTGTGAATCATCCTGAAAAATCTCAAAGAATAAGTGTGTTTGAAGCCTTGAAAATGTACACAGCAAATGCTGCTAAAAGTGGTTTTGAAGAAAACAAAAGAGGGATGATAAAAAAAGGACTTGATGCTGATTTTGTTATTTTATCTGATGATATTTTTCAATGTGATCAGGATAAAATAAAAAATATTAAAGTTGAAAAACTTTATGTTCAGGGAAAACAAGTAATTTAAACTTTTAAATAAATTTTAAGCAAGCTTAACCCAGAAAATCTTCTCCTATTTATTTTAAATCCATAAAAAACTATATGATCTAATAATCTGGATCTTAAAAAAACCTGGAAATACCATTACTATGAAAATATTTTTTCATTATTATCTACTGAGTTATTCTATTGATTAAACTAAGATTCTTTTAAGGGAAAAGGCGAAAAAAGCATATTAAAATAAAAAAACCCCCAGGATTTGATCTTGGAGGCTTGACTACTTATTTGGCGGGAGCGACGAGACTCGAACTCGCGACCTCCGGCGTGACAGGCCGGCGTTCTAACCAACTGAACTACGCCCCCGCTTAAAAAAGGGCTTGTTTGATGGTGGGCGAAACAGGGCTTGAACCTGTGACCCTCGGCTTGTAAGGCCGATGCTCTCCCAACTGAGCTATTCGCCCTCAAACAAACGAAGATATATTTACTCTTGTTTAACTAATAAGTCAATACAAATATTAGCTTTTTTCCAAGTTTGCCAATATCTGAACTGAATTTTACCCAGTTTACTTTTTAGCTGGGCAAACTAAATAATCCTGTAGGTTAATCTTTTTCTATTTCCAAAAGAGAATGACTCAAAACTTCATCCATATGGGAAACAGGAAAAAACTTTATCCCGCTTAAAACACTTTTAGGAATATCTTTAAGATCTTTTTCGTTTTCCTTTGGGAATAGAATTGTTTTTATTCCGCTTCTATGGGCTGCTATGGATTTTTCCCTTAACCCGCCAATGGACAAAACCCTTCCCCTTAAAGTAATTTCCCCTGTCATTCCCAAATCTCTTTTTACAGGCTTTCCTGTAATTGCTGAAACAATTGATGTACAAATTGTTATTCCAGCTGAGGGGCCATCCTTTGGAGTAGCTCCTTCAGGAACATGAATATGGATGTCATTATCAGAATAAAACTCTGAATTTATACCAAGCACAGAGCTTTTAGATCTTGCATAGCTCATTGCTGCTTTTGCAGATTCCTGCATAACTTCCCCAAGCTTCCCTGTTACAGTAACATTCCCTTTTCCAGGCATTACAGCTGTTTCAATGGATAAAATATCTCCGCCTGTCTGGGTCCAGGCAAGCCCTGTTGCAACTCCTACAAGATCTTTTTTCTCTGCAAGAGAATAGGTGAATTTTTCTGACCCAAAATATTTTTTTATTGTATTTTTAGTTATATTGAAAGGAGGAACTTTATCCTCAAGAAGCATTATTTTGGCTGTTTTCCTTAAAACACCGGCTATTTTTCTTTCCAGATTTCTCACCCCTGCTTCTCTTGTATAATTTCTTATGAGCATGAGAAGAGAATTGTCGCTCAAAGTAATATCTTCTTCAGAGAAACCATTGGCTTCCAACTGCTTGGCAAAAAGGTGGTTTTTAGCAATTTCAAGTTTTTCAAGCTCAGTGTATCCTGAGATCTGAATTATTTCCATCCTGTCCTGAAGAGGCACTGGAATATCATTTAAAAAATTTGCTGTTGTCAGAAAAAAAACCTGGGACAGATCATAATCAAGATCAAGATAATGATCATTAAAAGAAAAATTTTGCTCAGGATCAAGAACTTCAAGAAGAGCGGATGAAGGATCTCCCCTGAAATCCATACTCATTTTATCTACTTCATCAAGACAGATTAAAGGGTTAACTTTCCCTGACTTTTTAATTGCCTGAATAATTTTTCCCGGCATTGCACCCACATAGGTTCTTCTATGCCCTCTTATTTCAGCTTCATCTCTTACTCCACCAAGGGAAATTCTTACATATTCACGTCCTGTTGCCCGTGCAATGGATTTTGCAAGGGAAGTTTTTCCAACTCCAGGAGGCCCAACAAAACAAAGGATTGGACCTTTGGTGCTTTTAGAAAGACCTTGAACAGCAAGATACTCTAAAATCCGTTCTTTAGGCTTATCAAGCCCATAATGATCTTCTTCTAAAATTGACTCTGCTTTTTTCAAATCATTGTTTACTTCTGACTTTTTTGACCAAGGAAGTTCAATAATCCAATCAATATATGTTCTTACTACATTGGCTTCAGCAGACATTGGAGACATAAGGGCAAACTTTTTCAATTCCTTTTCAACCTTAGCTTCAACTTCTTCTGGAAGACTTTTCTCGCCAATCTTTTTTTTAAGCTCCTCTATTTCATCATTACCCTCGTCTCCTGCACCCATTTCCTTTTTGATGGCACGGATTTGTTCATTCAAATAATAGTTTTTCTGGGTTTTATCTATCTGCTTTTTAACCCTTCCCTTTATTTTTTCCTCAACTTTTGCAACTTCAAGTTCCTTTGCAAGATAGTCAAGAAGAAAATAAAGCCTTTTACCTGAATCTCTTTCTTCTAAAAGAAGATGCTTACTTTGAAGTTTTAAAGGAAGTTTTGAAGCAAGGACATCTGAAAAACTAAAAGGATCTTCAACTTTTGAAATATTTTCTAAAATTTCCTTTGAAATTTTTTTATTGTACAACAAATAACTGTCAAGTTTTAAAAGCAACTGCCTTTTTACTGCTTCAAACTCTGCTTCTGCAGGACTTTCTTCAAAAACTTGTCCAAGTTCTGCGTTTAAACAATTTTCTTCTTCAATATAATTATAAACTTTAGCCCTTATCTGCCCCTCAACAAGAACTTTCACACTATTGTCCGGAAGTTTTAAAAGCTGAAGAACTTTACCCACCACCCCTGTTTCATAAAACTCATCAATTTCAGGTTCATCCGCCCTAGGATTTTCCTGTAATGCAAGAAAAATACTTCTTGAAGTTTCCATTGCCTTTGACAAAGCTTCTATTGATTTTTTTCTCCCCACAAATAAAGGCGCCACCATCCCGGGAAATACTACAGTATCTCTTAAGGGCAGAACAGGAAGAACAAGCCTGCCGCTATTATTTACTCCTGATTTAAACAGCTTTGAAAAACTTATCATTTTATCTGAAAAATCCGTGTTTTAGTTTAAAATAAATTAAATTTACAAACTTGCTTTCCAACCATAAAAAAAGGGCCTGGCAAAATCAAATACCAAAACCCTTGTTTTTAATTAAATCAAACTATGCCTGTTTTTTTGAAGGTTCATAAATCAGGATAGGCTCTTCATTATTAACAACAACTTCTTCGCCTATAATACACTCCTTGACATTATCAAGCGAGGGTATTTCATACATGATATCAAGCATAATGCCTTCGAGTATGGCTCGTAAGCCTCTAGCCCCAGACTTTCTTCTTACAGCTTCTTTTGCAATTGCCTTAAGTGCTGAATCGGTAAATCTCAAGGTAACGCCTTCATAGACAAAAAGCTTTTGAAACTGCTTTATAAGAGCATTTTTAGGCTCAGTTAAAATTTTGACAAGAGATTCTTCAGAAAGTTCTTCAAGCGTAGTAACCACAGGAAGTCTTCCAAGAAACTCAGGAATCAAACCAAACTTAACCAAATCCTCTGCCTCTACCATCTTAAGCAGCTCATTTTTCTCTTTTTTATCAAGACGTTCAACAGAAGCTCCAAATCCAATAGATTTACTGGAAATTCTTTGTTGGATTACTTTTTCAAGACCATTAAAAGTACCACCGCAAATAACAAGAATATTTGAGGTATCAACTTTAACAAAATCCTGCTGAGGATGTTTACGCCCCCCTTTTGGAGGAACACTTGCAATTGTTCCTTCAATAATTTTAAGTAAGGCCTGCTGAACGCCTTCTCCAGATACGTCCCTTGTTATTGATGGATTATCTGACTTTTGGGTAATTTTATCTATTTCATCAATATAAACTATACCCTTTTCAGCTCTTTCCACGTCATAGTCAGCATTTTGAAGAAGGGACAAGATAATATTTTCCACATCTTCGCCAACATAACCTGCCTCTGTAAGAGTTGTTGCATCGGCTATTGTAAAAGGAACGTCCAAAAACCTTGCAAGTGTTTGAGCTAAAAGAGTCTTCCCGCTACCAGTAGGCCCTATAAGAAGAATATTGCTTTTCTGGATTTCAACATCGTCTTCTGACTGCTCTGCAGCTAGAATTCTTTTATAATGATTTCTCACTGCAACAGAAAGAACCTTTTTGGCATTATCCTGTTCAATAACATATTCATTAAATTTCTCATTAATTTCTTTGGGAGTAAGTAGATAACTGTCAGAAGAATCATCTTCCTCCTCTTTTACCCCGTCCTCTTCAATTATTTCACTGCATAGCTGAATGCATTCATCACAAATATATACTGAAGGGCCTGCAATGAGTTTTTTTACCTCTTTTTGACTTTTCCCGCAAAATGAACAAAAAAGCCTTTCATTATTGTCGCTTAGGTCTGTCATTCTTACTCCTTTGCTTCGGCTATGGCGGAAATATCATCTCTTGTTGCCACCACATGATCTATCAGACCGTATGCCTTTGCTTCCTTTGCTCCCATGAATTTATCACGGTCAGTGTCAATTTCGACCTGACCTATTTCCTGGCCCGTGTGATAAGCCAGAATTTCATTGAGATTTTGTTTTATTCTTATAATTTCCTCTGCCTGAATTCTTATATCAGAGGCCTGCCCTTGGGCTCCTCCAAGAGGCTGGTGAATCATAATTCTTGAATTAGGCAGGGCATATCTTTTCTCTGCTGCACCTGCTGAAAGGATCAAAGCCCCCATGCTGGCCGCCTGACCTACACACACAGTCACCACATCAGATTTAATATACTGCATTGTATCATAAATTGCCATACCTGCAGTAACCATTCCTCCTGGTGAATTGATATAAATATTTATGTCTTTTTCAGGATCTTCAGACTCAAGAAAAAGAAGCTGAGCCACCACAAGATTAGCTACTTCTTCATTTATTGCAGAACCCAAAAATATTATCCTATCCTTTAAAAGGCGAGAATAAATATCATACGCTCGCTCTCCTCTGCTGCCCTGCTCAACCACCATAGGTATCAGCACAATAAAAGCCTCCTTAAGTTTAATTATTCTTCAGAATCGTCTGTCTTTTCTTCTGATTCTTTACTTTCTTCTACTTCCGATGGAATATACTCGGAAACATCATTACTATCAATTATAAGCTTAAGAGCCTTTTTTTCAAGGAGGGTATGTTTAAAAAGATCTAGCTTGTCAGGATTTTCATTGTAAAATCCTCTGATAAACTCTGCCTGCTGATTAAAATTTAATGCCAGCTCCTCAAATCCTTCTTCAAGCTCCTGATCTGAAATTTCAAGTTTTTCCTGATTAACAACAGCGTCTAGAAGAAGATGTCTTCTCACCTGATCTTCAGCAATACCCTTGTAATCTTCTTTCAGACTCTCTCTGGTTTTACCTATCATTTCAAGGCTTGTTCCATTTGCTTCAAAGGATCTTTCTGCTTCATTAATTATCTGATCAAGCTCCATATTCACAAGGTTTTCAGGAAGCTCAAAATCAGCTCTTTTGATCAGCTGCTCAAAAATCTGCTCATTTAATTCCTGCTCGCTTCGTTTATCATATCCCTGCTTCAGGTTTGACCTAATTTCTTTTTTTGCATCTTCAAGGGTTTCAAAATTACCAAGATCCTTTGCAAATTCATCGTCTAGTTCAGGCAGTTGCTCTTCAAGTATAACCCCAAGCTCAACTGTCATTGAAAGAGTTTTACCTTTAACAGAATCTGTATGATAATCTTCAGGAAATTCAAGGTCAAAAGTTTTTGTTTCTCCTGCTTTCATTCCTAAAACTTCCTTGTCAAAGCCTTCTGAGAAAAGCTTGTTTCCAAGTCTGTACCTTCTTCCTTTTATTCCGTCAAAAGGAGGAACAGCTTCACCGTCAATTGTTCCGTGAACATTTACTTCTATAAGATCTCCTTCTACTGATTCCCTTGCCTCTTCAACCGGAATTTTTTTAGAAAGATTTTTACGAAGCATTTCAAGCTGAAGATCAACTTCTTCTTCGCTAAATTCATATTTGGGTTTCTTAAGTTCAAGCCCTTTATAATCAATATCCTTAATTTCGGGCTTAACATCTATAACTATATCAAATTTATACGCACTTTTTCCGTCAAAACTTTCAATATCTTTAAACTCAGGCTGACCTATTATTGCAAAATCATTATTTTGAGCTGCTTCAAGAAAACCTCTTTGCACAAGAGTTGAAATAACGTCTTCCTTGACATCATTGCCAAACTTAGCTTCAAGAACAGAGCGGGGAGCCTTGCCCGATCTGAACCCGTTTAATTTGACATTTTTGCGCAAATCCCCATAAGCACTGTCCATCTCCTTTTTGACTTCATCTTCCGATATTTCAATGTGGAGGGTCTTTTTTACCGAGCTGTGGTCTTCCACTGTTACCTGCATATTCTTCCTTCCTTAAAAATTTTACTTAAAAAATTATAATCTAAATTAAAAAGCCCAAAGCCTTATGCCTGGGCAAACCATTAAATTAAAACCATAAAGCCAAAAAAGTCAATATTGTTTGACTATAAAAAAAAAATATCATAAATGAACATTTTATACAAATTATACATAATCTTTATCAATACTACAAAATTAGGTGAAATTAATACCTAAACTACTTGGTGTCAAGAAAAATGAATTTAAATAAATCGTTGAATATACCGAAATTGCTAGTTTTTTTTATTTTTTTACTCCTAACGCCTTTCCACTCTTACTCCCTTGAAACCAGTTTTCTTGATTTAAAAACACAGATAGTACTTGATCCCGGCCACGGGGGCAATGATCTTGGAGCCCATTCAGTTTCAAAACTTATGGAAAAAGACTTTTCACTTTATTTAGCTTTTGCCTTAAAAAATAAACTGGAGAATCACTTTCATATCACCCTTACAAGAGCCTCTGATTATTCAATGACAGATACCCAGAGGGCAGACATTGCCAACTCCAAAAACACTGCTTTATTTATTTCAATTCATGCCGGCTCTCTTTTTACCCAGCAGGGAATGAAAAATGTTTTCATAGGTTATTTACCAAAAGAATCAGCTTCTTTTATAGATCCAAAAACTCTTGCAGCAGACCTTGGAGAGGCTTTTAAAAAAAACCGCTCAAAAGTCTTTGTGATACAAGCTCCTTTTAACAAAGGGATGCGACTGACAATGCCTTTTATCCATATTGAGTTAGGAAATCTAAATTCACCTTCTGAATCAATAGAGATGAAAAGTCCTGACTTTATTGATAAAACAGCCGAGACAATAGCTGAAACAATAATAACTTTTTTCAGCGAGCAAATTGCACAGGCGGCTGAACCTTTATAAAAAAGAACAAAAAATCAAAGTCTTAAAAGACTTAAATGATAAGATCTTTTGATTTTATTTTCGCCAAAAACAAGTTCCCTGATATTTTTTATATATTTTGCAACTTTTCTCTTGTAATAAAAAAAAAAGAGTGTTAATAGATTGACGTTGTTTTGAAACGGGGCGTGGCGCAGTCTGGCAGCGCACTTGGTTTGGGACCAAGGAGTCGCAGGTTCGAATCCTGCCGCCCCGACCAAAAGACCAAAAAAAAGCAGACTTTTAAAAGTCTGCTTTTTTTGTTTTCAGGATTTTAAACTTATTTACTTTCTACAACAAAACACCTGTCTAACTTCATTGCAGTAAAAAGAATGTAGACATCTTTCATTATATTTATCACTTTGAGTTTTTTCTCAATTTTTTCAAGGGTGTTAAAAGTTGCAATGATACTTGTTATTCCTATGGAATCAACCATTTCAATACCATCCATATCTATGATAATGTCCTTTTTCTCGTCTGCAATTACTTTTTGCAATTCACTTCTAAAGTTACCGGCCATTGATTCAACAATATCTTTGTTTGGCCTGACAAGAATATGGTCATCATTTTTTATTATCTCACTCATGGTTTTCTCCATATCTATTAATATCTGAAAAAAGGAAATTCAATTCAATGCAAAATAAATTTTATTGTGCTAAATTATCTTTTTATATATATCACAATCAATCTTTAAATTTCAAGATTAATTGCCCCCAACAAAGGTTTGAGTTCTAATGAATATAACTATAAAAACTTTATTTTATTGTGTTTTTTCGGCCCTTCTTTTCACACTTTCATTTCCCGGATACGGCTATGATTTCCTAATCTGGTTTTCACTTATACCTTTATTTACAATAATAACGGCTTCTGAAAAGAAATTTACAACCGGACTTTGTGCTGGAACCATAATTTACACCTCCTCTCTTGTCTGGCTGGTTCCCACAATTTCAAACTATGGTGGACTTCCCTTTATTTCATCTTTTGCAGCAATAGTTCTTCTTGGATTTTATCTTGGAATTTATACAGGAATTTTTGCCTTTTTATTCCCTGATATAACAAAAAAACCTCTTATTTCAGTTTTTTTAATACCTGCCTTATGGACAGGGCTTGATTTTATTTCATCTTTTCTTTTTTCCGGGTTTCCCTGGGTATTTGCAGGATATTCCCAATACAAAAACTCCTACCTTATTCAAATTTCATCTATATTTGGAGTTTACGGAATCACTTTTTATATAGTTTTTATAAACACAGGAATGTTTATTTTATTTAAATCAATTTTTAGAAGAAGAAACTTTTATACTCCTGCCAATATTACTCTTTGCGTTTTGCTTGCAGGAGCTACATCGGCTGCAGGAATTTTCGGAAGTTATAATTTAGATAAAACAAAAGCTATAATGGATAAATCTTTAAATAAAAAAATAGCAATTGTTCAACCCAACATTCCCCCTGAAACCAAAAAGGGAAAAGATATTAAAACCACACTTGAAAAACATATTGAAACTTCAAATTTAATTAAAGAAGAATTTGACCTGGGAGTATGGCCTGAAACCGCCCTTCCCTACCCTATTGTTCTTGATAAAAAGATTCTTTCATCAATAAATAAATTTACTGAAAAAAAAGGTAATTTTTTAGTTGGATTTTTAGATCTGAAAAAAAACAACTCTGAATACCTGCTAAAAAACAGAGCCGCCCTTTTCCCTTACAAAAAAGAACTTCAATTTTATGACAAGATTCACCTGGTTCCTTTTGGAGAGTATATTCCTTTAAAAAAACATTTCCCCTTTTTATCAAAATTTATAGTTCCCAGCGGGGAATTTAAAGCTGGTGAAAAAAACCTACCCCTTGTTATGGGCGAAATAAAAGCAGGGATTAAAATCTGTTTTGAAATAATTTTTCCAAATCTTGTAAGAAAGCAGGTAAAAAACGGGGCTAATATAATTATAAACCTTACAAATGACGCCTGGTTTGGAAAAACCGCTGGTCCTCATCAGCATCTTGCAATCTCAGCAATAAGAGCTGTTGAAAACAAAAGAGCCATTGCAAGGTGTGCAAATACAGGGATTTCTGCACACATACTTCCCACAGGCGAAATAATTTCTAGAACCTTACTTTTTGAAACAAAATCCATTGTAGAAAATCTTCCCCTGATTGAAGAAAAAACTATGTACACAAAATATGGAGATTTTTTTGCATATACTTGCACCTTTGTGCTATTATTTTATGGTTTTTTATTTTACTTTAAACGTAAAAAGGAGAATTAAGATGAGTGGAGAACTTAAACAAATTATTGCTGATTGCAAAAAAAGACTAAACCAGATCAAGGAGTGCCTTTGACCCTGCTTCCATTAAATTTCGACTTGAAGAAATAGAAGCCCAGATTTCAAGACCTGACTTTTGGGACAATCCTGATTCTGCAGCTCCTGTGTTAAAAGAAAGAACTGTACTTACAGATAAAATCAACCATTTTGACAACCTTGAAAACACTCTCCTTGAAAACGACGACCTTCTTGATCTTGCTTCAGAAGAAAATGATGATGCTGTTATAAAAGATATTGAAAAAGAATTGTTAGGCCTTGAAAAGAAAGTTTACAAATTTTCAATTCAAATAATGCTTAATGGAGAGGACGACTCCTACAATGCAATTTTATCCATTAATGCCGGTGCAGGAGGAACAGAAGCCCAGGACTGGTCCGAGATGATTTTCAGAATGTATCTAAGATGGTGCGAGTCAAGGGGATATAAAACAGAAATAATTGATCTTCAGCCCGGAGATGAGGCTGGAATAAAAAGTGTTACCTTTTCTGTGAAAGGTGATTATGCATTTGGGTATCTCAAAACTGAAAATGGGGTTCACAGGCTTGTAAGAATTTCACCATTTAATGCCAATGGAAAAAGACAAACATCTTTTGCTTCAGTTTTTGTCTACCCTGAAATTGAAAGGGAAATCAATATAGAAATTGAAGAAAAAGACTTAAGAATCGACGTGTTCAGAGCAAGCGGTGCAGGGGGACAGCATGTTAACAAAACAAGTTCTGCTGTAAGGATTACCCACTTACCCACAGGAATAGTTGCCCAATGCCAGCAAGAAAAATCCCAGCACAGAAATAAAGAAATCTGTATGAGAGTTATAAGATCAAGGCTGTATCAGCTTGAAAAAGAAAAGCAGGATGAAAAGATTCAGGAGCTCCACGACGGAAAAGACGATATTGGATGGGGCAGCCAGATTCGTTCTTATATTCTCCACCCTTATCAGATGATAAAAGACCATAGAACAGGAAGTGAAACCGGAAACACCCAGGCAGTCCTTGATGGAGATCTGGATAATTTTATTGAAGCTGCTCTTTTTTCTTCATCTTGACAGTTGACAGGATAAGTAATGGATGTATTTAAAATTATAGATAAATATTACAAAACCAATGAAAAAGCAAAAAAAGTGCTTTTAACCCATAGTGAACTTGTTGCCAAAAAAGCCCTGAAAATAGCGGAGAATCTTAAAGAGCCCATAGACAAGAAACTAGTGTACGAGGGCTCAATTCTTCATGATATAGGAATGATTTTCACCAATGCTCCAGAGATTGGATGCAATGGAAAGCATCCATATATCTGCCATGGAATATTAGGAAGACAAATACTTGAAAAAGAAGGCCTTGTAAAACATGCACTGATTTGTGAAAGGCATACAGGAACAGGAATTACCAAAGAAGAAATAATTAAAAAAAACCTCCCCCTTCCCTTAAAAGATATGGTTCCTGTTTCTCTTGAGGAACAAATAATCTGCTATGCAGACAAATTTTTTTCAAAGGGTCTCAAAAACCTTGAAAAAGAAAAAACTCTGGAAGAAATTGAAAAAACACTTTCGGGATACGGAGGGAATCATCTTAAAAAATTCAGGAATTGGCATCTAAAATTCAATGTATAAAAAAAACTTAAAAAAATATTTAAAATTTTATTTTATCACAGACTCTCAAAATATAAATTTTTCTATGCTCTATCAGGTAAAAGAGGCTGTTTTGGGCGGAGCAACAATTGTTCAGTATAGAAACAAAACATTCTTACCCAAGCATATTAATGAAGTCTATGAAATAAAAAACTTTTTAAAACTTAATAAAATTCCTTTTATAATAAATGACAATATTTTACTTGCCAAAGCAGTGGATGCTGATGGAATCCATCTTGGACAAAATGACTTCTCACCTTCTGAAGCCAGAAATGTTCTTGGAAAAAACAAAATAATTGGAATTTCTGTTTCTGATTTAAATGAGTTTAAAAATACAGATTTTTCTTTTTGTGACTATATCGGCCTTGGCCCTGTATTTCCAACTGATACAAAAAAAGATGCAAAAAAAGCCTGCGGACTTGATTTTGTTTCCCAAATTTCAGCCAAATCAAACCTGCCTATAGTTGGAATAGGTGGAATAAATCTTGAAAACGCAAGTTCAGTTCTTGATTCAGGTGCTGTTGGAATTTGTGTTATAAGTGCTCTTACAAAAGAAAAAAACATTTATAAAGCTTCAACTTTATTATCAAATCTCTTAAACATCAATCCTGAAAAAATCAGCCAAAAGTGGGGAAATGAATTTGAACTTATAGAAAAACTTACCAAGTTCAAGTCATTTAAAAGAAACATAAAAATAAGTGCAGGGGATGATTCAGCTCTTTTATACTGCATTAAAAAGCCTGTGATTTCAACTGACACCCAAAGGGAAGACATTCATTTCAAACTTTCATGGCAAAACTTTTATGAAATTGGATTTAAAACTGTTTCTGTATGTTTAAGTGATCTTGCTGCATCATATGCTAGGCCTTTGTCTGTTTTTATAAATCTAGGCCTGCCAGATTATGTTTCAGACCAGGATATTATTGAGCTTTACAAAGGAATTGATGAAAATCTTTCCTTACACAATTGCTCAATAGGCGGTGGTAATGTATCGGCAGCTGAAAAATTTTGTATTGACCTTTTTGCAATTGGTGAAGGAAGCGAAATTTTTCCTAAAAGATCAGGCGCAAAAGAAGGTGAGCTGATCTGTTCAACAGGTTTTTTGGGGCTTTCCAAAGCAGGGCTTGAAATAGTTGAAAAAAACATAAAAGGCTATGAGTTTCTAGTAAACGCATTTAAAAGACCAACTCCTAAATTTTTTGAATCTAAAATCCTTGAAAAATTCAAAGTAAATTGTGTTATAGACATTAGTGACGGGCTTTACGGAGATTTAATTCACCTAACAAAAACTTCAAAACTCAGCAGTATTATTTATGAAAAAGATCTTTTAGTCCATCCTGAACTTGAAAAATACTGCCAGGATTTCAATAAAAATCCTCTTGAATATATTGTTTCTGGAGGAGAAGATTATGAACTTCTTTTCACCTGCCCAGAAAAAAGCTTTGAAAGCATAAAAAAAGAAATTAACAATGCCTTTATTGTCGGGAAAACAGCAAAACTTAAAGATAAATATATAAAATCTAAAATCATAGGAAATTCCTTTGACCATGGACATAAAAACTTTTAAAATCCAAACCTAAAAGAAAAAAATTAAACTTACCTCTAGCCTGTGATTTGGTGTTCAAGCCACAACTTAATTGACCCACTAAAATAACCGGCTGAAAAAAGGCTTATAATTATATAAAAATTCAAGCCTTGATGTTATAAAAAAGAAAAGGTAAATTTAATTATATCAAGAATAACAAAGCTTGATTTTAAATTTACTAAACTGTCTTAAAAAATCTTTATAGCTGATTATTCCTTACTAACTGAAAAATTTGCAAAAACGGGATTCGGCTGACCAAAATCATTTACAATTTTTTAAACAAAATTATATAAAAAACGAAAGCTGTGATATGAAGTCAATGAAAATCTATTTGTTTCTGATTGCTGTTTTCACTCCTCAATTCCTCCAGGCATCACAATTAGACTCAAATCTAAACTCTCAAACAGAAATTTTAATGCTTGGATTCTATGTACTTCTTGCACTTGTAGTTTCTTTTCTCTGTTCTATTTCAGAAGCAGTTCTTTTAAGTATTCCCCCTTCTTATGTTGAAGGTAAAAAAGAAACAAATAAAAAACTGTTTCTCCTTTTAAAAAAAATCAAACTGGATAAGATTGACAACTCTCTTGCTTCAATTTTAACCCTTAAAACAATAGCTCACACTATAGGTGCATTAGGTGCAGGGGCAAAATCAACAGCTGTTTTTGGAAGTACTTGGTTTGGTGTTTTTTCCGCTGTAGTCACTTTTATCTTTCTTTTTGTCTCTGAAATCATCCCAAAAACCATAGGAGCTATACATTGGAAAATACTTATCTGGCCTAGTTCCATTTTTATCAAAATCCTTACCACAATTTTATACCCTCTTGTCTGGATGTGTGAAAAAATTACAAAGATTATTTCCGGGGGGAAAAAGAAAAACATTTTCAACAGAGAAGAATTTATTGCAATGGCCGCTGCTGCGGAATACTCGGGAGAACTTGACAAAAAAAAATCCAGGATAATTAAAAACCTCTTTTGCTTTGACTCCATAAAAGTTTCTTACATAATGACTCCAAGGACAGTGCTCTTTGTTTTAAATGAAAATATAAAAATTTCAGAAGCAGCTTCAAAAGTATCAAAACAGTCTTTTTCAAGAATTCCCCTTTTCAACTCAGGTATTGATGATATTACAGGATTTGTTTTAAAAGATGATATTCTTGTTTTAGCATCAGAAAACAGAGGCAAAGAAAATCTTTCTATTTTAAAAAGAAAAATAACAGCAGTTCCTGAAACAGTCTCGCTTACTGAACTATTTGAAAAATTTTTAAAAGAAAGACACCATATTGCAGTTGTTGTAAATGAACATGGAAGCACCCAGGGAATTGCAACCCTTGAAGATATAATTGAAACTCTCATGGGAATGGAAATAGTTGATGAGACTGACAGAGTTGTTGATATGAGAGTTCTTGCAAAAAAAGAATGGTTAAAACGTGCCAAAAACATGGGGATAGAGTTTCAGGAAGATAAAAACAAAGATTAAACCAAAAACTAAATTAATTTCATACATACAGGACAAAACTATGAAATTCAGACCTTGTATTGATCTCCACGACGGAGTTGTAAAACAAATTGTGGGTTCATCTCTTTCGGATAACCCAGATAAAAAAATTGAAACCAATTTTGTTTCAAAAAAACCTTCTGAATGGTTTGCAAATTTATACAAAAAGGACAATCTCAAAGGTGGCCATCTAATCCAACTTGGAAAAGGAAACGAAGATGCTGCAAAAAGAGCTCTTCAGGAATGGCCTGGAGGAATTCAGGTTGGAGGGGGAATAAATTGCGACAATGCTCTTTACTGGCTTGAAAACGGAGCCCAGGCTCTTATTGTTACCTCCTATGTTTTCCATGACGGAGTAATTGATGAACAAAGGCTTAAAAAAATTTCAAAACTAGCTGGAAAAAATCGCCTTGTTCTTGATTTAAGCTGCAGAAAAAAAGGCAACGACTATTATGTGGTTACAAACAGATGGCAGAATTTTACAAAAGAAAAAGTAACAAGAAATCTTCTTGATTATCTTTCAAAATACTGCTTTGAATACCTTGTCCATGCTGTTGATCTTGAAGGCAAATGTAGCGGAATTGAAACAGAACTTATAAAGATTCTTGCAAAATCATCAAATATTCCTGTTACTTACGCAGGTGGAATAAGCTCAAAAGAAGATATTGAAAAAATTAAAATTATGGGAAAAGGCTCAATTGATTTTACTGTGGGAAGTGCTCTTGATATTTTTGGAGGAACTAAGCTAAAATACAAAGAACTTGTTGAAAAGTACGGGTAAACAACACTAAAAACTCTTTAATTGGAAGATTAAAGTTTAGAAAATAAAATTTAAAAACTAAGTCTTTAACAGTTTTTTAAACTATAGATAAATTTGAATCAGACTCTAAATTTCTAGGAAAGATAAACCAATCAGAGGTTTTTTAAAAACATTGCCCTAGATAAAAAACTCTAACGGAGACATTTGATAAAACAAATAAAAACTTTAAAAGAAATGCTTTGAAATTATCTGATGGGGAAGAAACAAAAAGCTTGAGCAGCAGATGAAGCGTAAAATCTTGTTATAACAGGTACACTAATTCCTGGAACAATTTGTCTGAAACAAGATAAAAGGATCTAAATTAAATTGCCAAAGACTAGTTTAAAAATTCTATTTTTAATATTCTTTGAAATTTTTTTTCTGGTTCTCTTTAAAAAAGAATATTTTTTTTCTGATAGATTCTGACTAATCGCATCTTCTGTTTTATCACCTAAAATACCTACTACTTTAAGATCTGAAAGACAGGACATATCTACTCCCCATAAAGTTTTAGATTAGAAAAAGAATATCATCAGGACTAAAGATACATTATGGATCAAAATTTGTTTTAAAGCCAGCCCGAAAAAAACTCACAAAAACCAATTTATAAAAAATAATCAAATTTGTAATCGGGTGAAATTAAAACCGACAGGAAAATCACCTTCCCTGCCGGCAAAAACCATTCTTTTTACTGCACTTTAGGTTTTTTTATTAACCAAATAAGAACAAAGCCAACAATACAAAGTACGGCACTGGAGGTAAAGGCAACTGGAAATAAACCCATGTCTCCAAGCTTTCCTCCTGCTATAGGACATAAAATTCCGCCTATGCCGTATGCAAGAAAAACCATTGGGTAATTCTTTCCAACATTAGCTTCTCCAAACATCTCAGCTGTAAGTGTTGGGAAAAGGGCTAAATTACCGCCAAAATTAAACCCTATGAAAGCTGCTGCTATATAAAAAAGAACCTCAGAACTTGCCATAAAGTTAAAAAGAAAAAGCATAGCCGCTTGAACACTTATCATTACAAGGATAGCAGGCTTTGCTCCTGTTTTGTCTGAAATAATACCCCAGATAATTCTTCCAAGACCATTGGCAACACTTAAAACCGCAAGAGCTGTACCCGCAACAGCACTGGCATTTACAGCTGTCATTCCTACACCACTTAGGGTCTGAATTCCAAACGGCTTAATAAGCCCAATTGTCATAAGACCAGCACCAGCACCAAAGATAAAGGTAACAAACATTAAATAATACTGAGGTTTTAAAAGAAGTGCTTTTCCACTAATATCTATATTCTCTGGACCAGGATCACAGCAAGCACTCTCATCTTCTTCAAGCTCGCAGCCCTCAGGGCACCAGCCCTCAGGAGGATCAACCATGGTAAGACCTCCTAAAGTTACAAGCACAGCAAAGGCTATCCCAAAAATTATAAAAGTAGTTGATAAGCCAAAAGTTTGGATAAGCTTACCAACAGAGCCTGCTAGCTTCACCCATATTGTAGCACCAAAACCAAAGCCTGCTACAGCAAGACCTGTTATCATTCCTTTTTTATCAGGAAACCATTTCATCCCTACCGAAATGGGAACAACATAGGCTATACCTATGCCTGAACCACCCATTACCCCAATAAATAAAAAAATCATCCAAAAATTTGTTCCACCAAATAGACCGGCAATTACATATCCGGTTCCAAGAACTAGACCTCCCAAGATTGCAAGAAACCGTGGCCCAAATCTCTCAAGCTGAAAACCTGACAGCACCATAACAACAGCATACCCTACAAGGCCTGCAGAAAAAGCAGCCATTGTCTGGGTAGTTGTCCAGCCTGCTGTAATCAATTCAGGTGTGAAAACAGACCATGCATAAATTGCCCCTAAACACATCTGGACAAGCACAGCCCCAAAAACCACCAGCCATCTATTCATAACTTTTTGCCCAACCATATTAACTCCTTTTTCACATTTATTCCTTATTAATACGCAAAAAACCGGCAGAAAATTATTTCTGTCGGTTTTTTGCGTATTAATTTAATTTTTGCATCTGGTAAAACCCTAAAAAACAAGGGCTTGTCGTCAGCTTTATTTGATTCTCAATTGCAGGAGGACTAAACTTATTTAAACTATAAAAACCTTCCATTCAAATTTTCCTTTTTAAACTTTCTCTAAAATTAGAACTTACTTTCATGTTAAGCGCTTTTATTGGGTTGAACTCTGAAAAATTCAATATAAACCAATAACAATAAGAGCTAGTCAACCCGATGGATCAATATCACTTATTTCGCCACATTCAATTATAAAGCGTTTAACTTTCTTTTTTTCCCTCTAATTTAAAAAAAACATCCTTCAAGATAGGCTTCATTGTTAAGAAACAACGTTCAGCAAACCCTGATTTTACACAAAAGATCTTGAATGTAGGCAATTATTTACAAATTTTGCAAGCCTGAAAAGTCAGTATAAAAAATAATTTCAGTTTTTAAATCAACTATTCAGCAAGATGTCAATTGTTTTTTTAAATTAAACTCTTTTATTAATGGCAAAACGAACCCTACATAAAAAAAAAGACCGCAACCATTATTTGATTGCGGCCTTAAATACTAATTTTATTTAAACAGTAATCCTTTAAAGATTAAACCATTTCAAATATTGCAGCAGCACCCATACCACCACCAATACACATTGAAACTATACCGTATTTTCCACCGGTACGCTCAAGCTGTGCAAGAAGGGTAGCAGTAAGTTTTGCACCAGTACATCCAAGTGGATGGCCAAGAGCAATAGCTCCACCACATATGTTTACTTTATCCATCATTGGGGTTCCCCAAAGACCAAGTTCCTGGCAGCAGTGAATTGCCTGGGAAGCAAAAGCTTCGTTGATTTCAAAAAGATCTATATCTTCAATCTTCATACCAGCTTGCTTAAGAACTTTTGGAATAGCATATTTAGGACCAACGCCCATTTCTTCTGATCTACAACCTGCAACTGCATAGCTTACTAATTTTGCAATTGGCTTAAGGCCAAGACGATCACATGCTTCTTTTGAAGCAATAAGAGTTGCAGCAGCACCGTCAGTTGTCTGAGAAGAGTTAGCAGCTGTAACCTGACCACCTGCCTTAAAAGGGGAGCCAAGCCTTGCAATTCCATCAGCAGTTGTACCTGGACGAACACCGTCGTCAGCATCAATCATCTTGGTTTCTACTTTATAGGAATCCCCGTCCTTAATATAATATGTTGCAGGAGTAGGAACTATTTCAGTAAAATATCCGTTTTTCTGAGCCTCAGCAGCTTTTGCATTTGAAGCTGCAGCAAATTCATCCATTGTTCTGCGGTCAACCTTGTACCACTCAGCAACGTTTTCAGCAGTAACACCCATTGAAACGTACATCTCTGGCATTGTTTTTGCAAGTTCTGGATGAGGACGTGGGCTGTTTCCACCCATTGGAACAAAAGTCATAGACTCAAGACCACCGCCCATTGTCATTTCTGACCAACCAGCCTGAACTCTTAGCGATGCAAGAGCAATAGCTTCAAGACCAGAAGAGCAGAAACGGTTAACTGTGGCACCAGATACTTCAATTGGAAAACCAGCCTTCATTGCTGCAATACGTCCAATATTAAGTCCCTGCTCACCTTCAGGAAAAGCACAGCCGATCATGCAGTCGTCGATCTCTTTTGGATCAACTTTCACCTTATCAACACATGCCTTCATGATGTGGGAAAGAAGATCTTCAGGTCTTGTTTCCCTGAAAGCACCCCTGCGGTTCTTGCAACCAGGGGTTCTAACGGATGATACTATATATGCGTCTCTCATTTATATCCTCCTAAAAAACGTTTAATATTCTTTCTTTAATTATTAAGCCAGTATTAGTTACGTAGAGGCTTGTTTGTCTTAAGCATGTGATCAATACGTGCAAGAGTCTTTTCTTCTTTACAGAAGTCAACAAATGCCTCACGCTCAAGCCTAAGCACGTGCTCTTCAGAAACCTTTGTTCCGTAATTAACGTCACCGCCAGCAATAACATAAGCAATACGTGTTGCAAGGAATGCATCGTATTCGCTCAGGAACAGACCATTAGCCATATTGTAAAGTTCAGCAGTAACCATACCTGAACCTGAATTACCAACAACAGGAAGGTCTGTCTTCATTGGTGGTGTCCAACCTGCTTCTGCCATTGCAAGAGCTTCTTTCTTTGCTTCACCAATAAGAAGATCACGGTTAAACACTATTCTGTCTTTCCATGGGTGAAGAAAACCAATACCTACAGCCTGAGCAGCTGACATTGAAACTTTTGCCATCCCAATAGCCATGAAGGTATCAATATAAATTTTTGTAAGGTCAAGAGTTTTAGCTGTTCCAGCTGGAAGAGCTTCAACCATTTTTCTATAAAGGTTAGTACATCCGCCACCTGCAGGAAGAAGACCTACACCTATTTCAACAAGACCCATGTAAAGTTCTGAGTGAGAAACTATTTTGTTTGCACCAAGACATGTTTCACATCCGCCACCTAGAGCCAATCCAAAAGGAGCAGCAACTACTGGAACTGATGAATATTTTGAAGCAAGAGTTGTGTCATGGGCAAGCTTAAGGAAATCTTCAATTTCAGTCCACTTTTTATCATGGATAAGACCTGATACATAAGCAAGGTCGGCACCAGCTGAAAAAGCACCTGGCATACCGCCAGCCTGGTTTCCAATTACAACACCTCTTGCGTTTGCATCAAGGTACTCTTGGCAACCATTCATGAACTCAATAATTTCACGGTTAAGAGCGTTCATTTTTGTATGGAATTCAACACAAAAGATGTCATCGCCAAGGTCAATAAGAGAAGCAGAAGCACAGGTTTTAACAACTTTATTATCTGCTTTAGCTGCTGGAAGAGATATAGCGTTTTTATTTCCAGGTACGTCTTTATATGAACCTGATGCAAAATCATAATACTGACGTTTTCCGTCTACCATCTTGTAGAAAGTATCATTTCCGGCTGCAAGCATTTTCTTAACGTTTTCTGATACAGGAAGACCTTCTTTTTCCATTCTTTCAACAGATTCTTTAACACCTATTGCGTCCCAGCACTCAAAAGGTCCAACTTCCCAGCCATAACCCCATTTCATGGCGTTATCAATTTCAACAAGGCTGTCTGCTATTTCAGGGATTCTGTTTGCTGAGTATGTAAAAGCGTTTGCAGTACAATCCCATGCAAACTTTGCACCTTCATCATCACCCCAAATAATTGCTTTAACTTTTTCTTCAAGGGTCTCTTTTTTCTTTGCTTCTTCAAGGCATGGAAAAGAAGCTTTTTCAAAAGCTTCATATTCACCTGTAACAACATTAAGCTGATGCTTGAATCTTTTTCCACTTTCGTCTTTGCCTCTTTTGTAAAAACCTTGCTTGGTTTTATTTCCAAGTTTACCATCAGCAACAAGTTTTTCAACGTAAGCAGGCACCTTAACTATGTCCCTCATTTCATCATCAGGGCATAGGTCATAAGAGTTATTTGCAACATGAACCACAGTGTCAAGACCAACAAGGTCTGCAGTACCAAAAATCGCTGTTCTAGGACGACCCATTGCTGGTCCGAAAAGAGCGTCAGCCTGGGATACAGAAATTTTACCATCTGCAATTGCCTGAAAAACCTTACCAATACCCTGGATACCAATACGGTTACCGATAAAGTTAGGTGTATCTTTTGCCCAAACAATACCTTTACCAAGAACTACTTCACCAAACCATGCTACATAATCAAGAACTTCCTGCTTTGTAGATGCATCGGGAATAAGCTCAAGAAGATGCATATAACGTACAGGGTTGAAGAAATGAGTTCCAAGGAAATGCTCTTTAAAACCCTGGCTTCTTCCTTCGCTGATTTTCGCAAGAGGAATACCTGAAGTGTTTGAAGAAATGATTGAGTCTGCTTTTCTTATACCGTCGATTCTTTCAAAAAGCTGTTTTTTAATCTCAAGATTTTCAACAACAACTTCACAAATCCAGTCACAGTCTGCAAGCTTGTCAAAATCATCTTCAAGGTTACCGGTAGAAATAAGTGCCGCATCTTTCTTAGTCATGATAAGAGAAGGCTTGTTAGCTAAAGTAGCCTGCAGCCCTGCTTCAACAATCCTGTTTCTTGCTGCAGGATCATTTTTTTCTTCATCTTTAAGGTCGAAAGGAACGATATCAAGAAGCAATGTAGGAACTCCTGCACTTGCTAGCAAAGCAGCAATTCCGCCACCCATGATACCAGAACCGATTACAGCGGCCTTCCGGATTTTCCTGGTCATAATTTTTACCTCCTAAAAAATATATGAATGTTAAACAACGGGAAACTAGATATAAAATTAAATCTTTATTGTCATTAACAAAGAGATTATTTAAGTGTCAAGCTAAATTCAATTAATTTTAGTCTTGACTAAAATAAAAGAAAAGTCTCTTACTTTCAATGACTTATATCAAAATTTCCTACTCTAAATACCTTCTTCTAAACATTTATTTTTAAAAATCTATTATCTGTTTTCTTCTATCATTTCCGATATTTCCAATTCTATATCGTTAAGAGCTGCATTTGCCTCATCAATATCATCGAAAATAATAGCATTATAACCTACTTCTTTTTCAGCTTCCTGCATAGCTGCAAGAAGCCAGACCTGAGGATCAACAACTCTGACAACCTCACTCGCTCCCATTTCATAGAGCTCTTTTTGAATTTTTATTATTTCAGAAACATTGGCTGAAACAATCTCTTCACTATTTTTCATTTTAAAGTTTCTCAAATCAGAAAAAACTGTAAAACCTTTTTTAAGTTTTCCTGCCTCCTTAAGAATATCCCCAGCAAAACTGATATAGCCATCAATTGTTATTTCGCCATATTCTATGACTAATCGATTTTTATCAGCATCTGCAATAACTTCATTCATAACCTTTCTTTCCTCCAAAATAACAAAAAACAATTTTACATAAAACAAACAAATCCCAAGAAAAATCAAGTACTACGGGCAAAGAAAATTTAACCGCAATCATTAAAATTCAAAATTTATATGATTTCTAAAAAGGTATGTCATCGTCTTCTTCACTGGATTTTCCGCCGGGGAAACTGTTAAATTCATTATTATCTTGAACTGCCTGAGATTGGCCGTAGTTGCCGCCAGGATGAGGTGGATTGTATCCTACTGGTTGTGAAGAGACCTCTCCCTCTCTTCTTGGAGCAGAATCAAGCATCCTAAGCTCATTACCTACAATTTCTGTAATATAATGGGTAGCACCATTTTTTTCATAGGTTCTTGTCTGAATCTTACCTTCAATATAAACTTTACTGCCTTTCTTGAGATATCTGGCACAAACCTCTGCAAGGCCTCTAAAAACTACTATTCTATGCCATTCTGTCTTTTCTCTTTTTTCGCCGGTGTTTCTGTCTTTCCAGGCCTCGTTTGTAGCTATTGAAAAGTTGCACACAGGATTACCATCCTGGGTATACCTCATTTCGGGATCTTGTCCCAAATTTCCCAAAAGTATAGCCTTGTTAACTCCGCTCATATAATATAAAGCCCTTTCGGTTTTTGGATTAAAAAGATTATAAAGACTCTAAAAGAAAGATTAATTAATTTACCTACCACAATATTTGAAACAGAGCAAAGACATAATTAACATATTTGACTATTAAAACATTTGAGTAAAACTCAGCCAAGGAAGGCCTGAATAAAAACTTGTAGAATCAAATTCTATCATACCAAATTTATTTTTCAATAAAACAATTTTTCATTTGATAACTCTAGACTAAAGACTTAATATTTCAATTCAAAGTCTTTATCAATAAGCTCAATTACAACATAATATATTTGTTTGACAAGATTAAAAGTTCTTTAATTGAACGATAAACTCGTAAAAACAAAAAACTTATCACCTCAAAAAAGGTTTAAAAATTGTCAATTAACTTTAAAAATCAAATTACGACACAGATTTTATCAATTAGACGAACACCTCTTGGTAAAAAAATAAAAAAAACAAAAAACAAAAAATTCCCTGTTTTTGCCTCAGTTGCCCCTGGTTTTTCACACTCCGCATTCAAGGAAGCAAAACTTAAAATCCCATCTTTAGAAAATCTTCATATCACAAAAGGAGGGGTATCATTTAATTCAAATTTTGAAGATATAATAAAAGCAAATGTCTTGCTTGGAATACCTTCCAAAATTCTATTAAGACTTGCCAAATTCAGAGTCTTTAATTTCAATACCCTGGAAAATCAAGTTAAAAAAATACCTTTTGAAATCTTTTTGTTTAAAAATTCAAAAATCAAAATTTCTGCCTCCTCCAGAAAATCAAAACTTATTCATACTAAAGCAATTGAAGAAGCAATGGTTAAAGGTATAAAACAAAGGCTTGAAATTAACCAGCCCCTTGAGTCTCCCAATCCAACTGAAATAAAAATTCAGATACGAATCTCAAGAGATAACGCTGTTATTTCAATGGATTCTTCAGGGGAACATCTTTACAAAAGAGGCTTAAAAACTCTTTCCTGCCATGCTCCCATAAGAGAAAACCTGGCTTTTGCAGGACTGTTCAACAGCGGCTATAATGGAAGTTCTATGTTTTTCGATCCCATGTGCGGTAGCGGAACTTTTTCAGGGGAAGCATCAATAATTTCCTCAAATACTCCTCCTGGAATATTTAGAAATTTTGCTTTTGAAAACTGGCCCTTATTTGACATAGAACTCTATAAAAAGATAATTTCTGAAGAAAAAAGAAAAATTATCAGAAAAAAAGAAACAATCTTTGCTTCGGACATTAATTATAATAATGTCCTGATTGCCAAAAAAAACTTTACAAACACAGAGCCTGGAAAAAACATCAGATTTTTCTGTTCAAATTTTTTTGATTTAAAAAAACAGACAAGCCCGGGAACAATTGCAATCAACCCGCCCTATGGAATAAGAGTTGAAAAAGAAAAAAACTTTTTAAAAAAACTAAGACTAAAACTAAGAAAAGATTTTTACAAATTCACCCTTGTGCTTACAATACCAAAATCTTTTCAAGATCAATATTTTACAGGCAAAAACTTTGATTGTATTCCTTTTGTTCACGGAGGGATAGAAATGAACCTTGTTATTGGTAAAATTGAATAAAAGTTTAATAAATCAAAAAAAACAATCTGATCATACCTGGGGTTTATTGTAAGGTTTCTTTCCAAGCCTTACAATAAGTTCTCCTATTCTGTTTTTCTCCATTTCCTTAACTGTTACAGAAAGGTTGCCAAGCTCTAGAACTTCCTTTTCCTCAGGGATTCTTCCTATGTACTCTAAGATATAACCTGAAAAGGTATCGTAATTGGGAGATTCAGGAAGATTTTGCTTCAGCTTTCTATTAACATCTTCAATTTCAGCCTTACCAAGAATTATCCATTCATTGGTTTTTATCTTTACTATATGGGGTTCAACATAATCAGTTTCATCGCTTATCTCACCAACAATTTCTTCAAGTACATCTTCAAGAGTGATAAGACCTGATACTCCGCCATGCTCATCAACCACAATAGCCATATGATTTTTTCTATACTTAAACTGATGAAGAAGAGTATTGATTCTTTTGTGCTCAGGAATAAAATAAGGTTCCCTCATCACTTCTCTTATACTTGGCCATGAATTATGTTCAGAATAATATCTGAAAATATCTTTTATATGAACAGTTCCTATAATATTATCTATATTCCCTTCTTTAACTGGAAACCTTGAAAAACCTGCATCCAAAAGTTCCCTCATTTCTGGAACATTATCAATATTTATTACAAACATATCCCTTCTTGGCCTCATTATTTCAGAAGCTGAAATATCATCAAATTCAAAAATATTTCTTATCAGCTCCCTTTCCTCCCGCCTTATTTCACCTTCTTCTTCACCTACTTCCACATAAGTTAAAAGTTCTTCTTCAGTTACTGTGGGAAGCTTTTCAATTCCGCCTAAAAGCAGGGGAATAAAATCCATGACTTTTATAAAAGGATAAAAAAACCAGTAAAGCCAAAATAAAGGGTAAATAACAATCTTAGCTATGATAAGGTTGTTGCGAGTTGCTATTGATTTGGGTAGAATCTCACCAAACACAAGAATAAGAAGGGTCATTCCACCAGTAGCTATTCCAACTCCAGTGTTACCGTAAAGCTCAATGGCCGCAGCTGTTGCAAGTGATGATGCTGCAATATTTACAAGGTTGTTGCCAATAAGAATTGTTGTCAGAAGCCTGTGGGGATTTTCCTTCATCCTCCTGATTAGCTGACTGAATCTATCCTGGTTTTTTGAGATATGTCTTGTTTTTGCTTCGTTCAGTGAAAAAAGGGCTATTTCAGCTGATGAAAAAAAGGCAGACAAAAAAACAAGAAAAAAAAGACTTACTAATTTGATTTCCATTTATTATCTTCTTGAAAAAAATGTACTTGTTGTTTGTTAGGTTTTTCTGTATTTATTTTATTTTTGCCATAAATTAATTCAATCTAAGTTTAAGTTCAATGAAAAAAAACTTTTTTTTAATTTTCCTTATCTTATTTTCAACTGCTTCTTGGGCTGAAGACTTAAACTATAAGAAAAGTCCACTTCCATCAAAAACCTTTTCATTTTTTTTTGAAAATGACACTTTTTTTGATACAGATAAAGAGTACACCAATGGAATCAGGCTTTCCATGACATACGCCAACCTTCCTCCCAGGTATTTATCTGTACAAAATTTGCTAGAAAATATAGGAAAATTAACTCAATTTTCAGAAAAAAGCAAAAAACAAGCGTTTTCTCTCAGCATGGGACAAAACATCTATACCCCTGAAAACACCGAAGCAACTGAAATTGTCAAAACCGAAAGACCTTATGCAGGACTGACATATATAAGTGCAGGAATAATTTCAACAACAAGTACACAAATGCAAACCATTGAACTTTCAGCTGGGATAGTAGGCCCCTTGTCTTTAGCAGAAAAAACCCAGACAACTCTCCATAATGCTTTCAACTGGAAAGAAGTTATGGGATGGGACAATCAGCTTTCCAACGAACCATTTTTAGGACTTGTATATTCCAAGCGATGGAAGATAAAACAAAAAAGCAATCAAGGATTTGGATTTGATATAATTCCGGAAATGAGTGCAACCTTTGGGAATGCTTTTATCTACCTTCAGTCAGGGATAGGCTTAAGGGTGGGGTATAATATCCCAAATGATTTCGGAACCCCAAGAATAAGACCTGCAACAGACACAAACTTTCCCCTTGATGAAGCAGACCCAAGATTTTATCCTAAATTTGAAAGATTTGGAATTTATTTTTTTTGCAATATGGACGCCAAGTTTGTACCAAGAAATATTCTCCTGGACGGAAACACATTTAAAAGCAGCCACAGCGTTAAAAGGTACCCTGTCACAGGAACAACAATACTGGGTCTTGGGATAATAGTCCACAGATTCAACATTGTTTACGGCCATGTATTTGATTCAAAACTCTACAAGGATCAAAAGGACAAACAACGCTACGGAACAATAAGTATTTCCTATTCCTGGTAAATCAACCTACAAAACCTTATCAAGAAAACTTCTGGTTCTTTCATTTTCAGGAGAAGTAAACATTTTTTCAGGGGAAGCCTCTTCCACAAGTTTTCCCTCATCCATAAAAACCACCCGATCGGCCATTTCTCTTGCAAACCCCATTTCATGAGTAACAACCACCATGGTCATCCCTTCTTTTGCAAGCTGTTTCATTACGTCAAGAACATCTCCGACAAGTTCTGGATCAAGAGAACTAGTAGGTTCATCAAAAAGCAAAGCTTTTGGATTAAGAGAAAGGGATCTTGCAATGGCAATTCTTTGCTGCTGCCCTCCGCTTAATTGATCGGGATAAGCATAGGCCTTTTCTTTGAGCCCTACCTTTTCCAAAAGAATAAATGCAATTTTTTCAGCCTCTTTTTTACTGACCTTTCTTACTTCAACTGGACCAAGGCAAATATTTTGCATTACAGTCTTATGGGGAAAAAGGTTGAACTGTTGAAAAACCATTCCTATTTCAGTTCTTATAAAATTAATATTTACATCTTTTGAACAAAGGTCAAAACCGTCAACAACAACTTTTCCTGAACTAACTTCTTCAAGTCTGTTCATACACCTTAAAAGAGTTGATTTACCAGATCCGCTGGGCCCGATTATCACAACAACTTCACCCGGGCTGATCTGAAGATTAATCCCTTTTAAAACTTCATTCTCTCCAAAAGACTTGAATACATTTTCAATTTTTATCATTTTGAAATCCAATGGTTTATGAGTAATCAAGTTTTTTTTCAACCTTGGCAAGAAGCCTTGCTATTACAAAGGTGAAAAAAAGATAAACAATTCCCGCTCCTACAAGAAACTGAACATAATCATAATACCTTGCTCCCATTACTTTTGCAGAATACATAAGCTCCTGAGTTCCTATAACAGACACAAGAGAAGAGTCCTTTAAAAGAACAATTGCTTCATTGCCAAGGGGGGGAATAATTTTTTTCATTGCCTGGGGAAGAATTATATGACGCATTGTCTGATTATATGAAAGCCCTATTGATCTTCCTGCTTCCATCTGCCCCTGACCCACAGCCTGGATACCTGCCCTGACAATTTCTGCAACATAGGCACCGCTGTTAAGCCCAAGAGCTACTATGCCAACCATAAGAGGATCCGGAGACATTGACTGACCAGTAATTATATTAAACAGCTGGGGAACACCAAAATAAATGAAAAAAATCTGCAAAAGCATTGGAGTTCCTCTGAAAATCTGAACATAAAATCCGCTGAACCACTTTAAAAGAATTATTCTTGACACTCTTCCCATTCCAAGAAGAATCCCCAGCACAAGCCCTATTAAAACTGCCCCCAGAGTCAATTTTAAAGTTACCACGGCTCCAGACAACATAAAAATCTTATGCTTCCATAAAAGACTTAAGTCTATCATTTTTTTTTATCTCCTGAATAGAAATTTTACAAAACTTATAATTTAAGATTAAAGATATGGAAAGGATAAATTTATTAAACCAATCAATTTTGAAAACTTTCATCTTTTTTGTACAGACTTTAAAACAATTTCCAAAATCAAAGAAACAACAGCAACAGATAAAACAAATACCAATCAAATTTATGTTGAATTCAAAACTGATATGGTGTTAATAAAAAGGGTTCTCAACAAAATTAAAATAATTTAAATTAAAAAACAGGAATAAAATGCTTTATCCAAATATAATAGTCCAAAGCGGAACATCGTGCATTTCAAAGCAGCAGAAAAAAAAGCTTAAAGCAAGTCTTGGCTCATGTATAGGAATAGCAATTGTTGACAGAGTAAATAAAGTTGGGGGGATTCTCCACACCCTTTTACCTGAGCCATATTCAAATTTTGTCGATATTGAAGAAAAATATGCATCAACAGGACTTCCAAAATTCATTGACGAGCTTATAAAAGAAGGAGCAGAGATAAGCTGTCTGGAAGTAAGTGTTGCAGGAGGGGCTTTTCAAGGAAAATCAACTGACTTGGATTTCTACATAAATGTAGGGGGTAAAACAGCTGAAAAAGTTTCCAATATACTAAAATTTTATAAATTAAATATCCGCCAATGGGAAACAGGCGGTTTTTTTTCTTCCTGTCTGAGCTTAAATCTTAATAACTTTGAAGTATCCATTCTACCTATGATAGACGAATGCAGCATTTCAACCAAAGATTATGTGTTTAAAAAACCTGAAAAAAAACAGATAGAAAAAAAAGTAGACCAAATAAAACCTATTCCCCAAATTGTCATCAAAATTATTTCAATGATAAATTCCAAATCAGCAGGGCTCAAGGATATTGGAAAAGAAATAAAAAAAGATCAAGTAATTTCAGCAAAAGTTCTTCAGCTGTCAAACTCTGCATTCTTTGACAGAACTTATCCTATAGACACAATCGATGAAGCTATTTTACAAATCGGGGAAGAAAACTTAGCAAAACATATTTTAAATCATTATATTAAAGAATTGTTTTCATCCTCAGACAGAGGCTATTCCCTATGTAAAGGAGGACTTTTCCATCACAGTCTCTCAACAGCACTAATAAACGAAAAGCTGTGTAAGTATACTAGGATAGAGCCTCCTCAAGCTGGATATACAGCAGGACTTCTCCACGATATTGGTAAAATAATTCTTGATCAATATGTATCAAAATCCAAACCCTTATTTTACAGGGAACTTCTCAACAAAACAAAAAATATTATTGATGTGGAAAAAGAGCTTTTCGGGCTTGACCATGCTGAGGCAGGGATTCTTCTTGCAAAAAAATGGAATCTACCTGAAGTTATTCAGGATATAATAAGTCTTCATCACCGCCCAAAAGAAGCCAAGAGAAATAAAAATATAATCATACTGACTCATATAGCTGATATTTTAAGCTCATGGTATATGACAGGAGTTCTTCCTGAAACATCAAGAATGGATATTACACTTGATCTTCTTGAAAAAGTCTCCCTTTCTCCAAAAAAAATACTTGAATTCACCCACCAACTCCCTTTAAAAGAGTTTTCAGCACTCTTCCCATTGAAGTTGAATGAAATTTCAGGTAAAAAAGATTGTATAAAAGTTGCTGGGGGAGTTTTATGCCATTAAACGATGAAAAAAAAAATAGGTTAAAGGAAATTCCAGGAATAGACAAACTGATTTTAAAAATAAACAACAAATACTCAGTGAAAAGTATTCCCAAATCTCTTATTTCAAGAAAAACAAAAGAAGTTGTCGATGATTTAAGACAAGACATTGTCTCAGAAAAATACAATTGTAAAGAACAAGTAAATTCTGATGAAATAGCAGAAAAAGTATACAAAAAAATATTAAAAGCCCATGAACCCAATTTTAAAAGGGTAATAAATGCAACAGGAGTGGTTGTTCATACCAATCTTGGCCGTTCCCTTCTTGCAAAGGAAGCAGCTGAATTTGTGTTTGAAAGGGCAACAGGTTTTTCCAATCTTGAACTTGACCTTAAAACAGGAAAAAGAGGCTTAAGATACTCTCTTGTAGAAGATCTTGTATGCGAAATTTCAGGGTGTGAAGCTGCAATGGTTGTAAATAACAATGCTGCTGCTGTTCTTTTATGCCTGGATACTTTTGCAAAGGGAAAAGAAGTTGTGGTTTCAAGAGGAGAGCTTGTAGAAATCGGAGGGTCTTTCAGAATCCCTGAAGTAATGGAAAAAAGCGGAGCTATTTTAAAAGAGGTTGGAACAACCAATAGAACTCATTTAAAAGATTATGAAAATGCTTATGAGGAAACAAAAACAGCAATGTTTTTAAAGGTTCATACAAGCAATTTTGATATAATAGGCTTTACTTCAAAAGTATCTCTTGAAGAACTTTCAAAACTCTCCATGAAAAAAAATATAATCTTCATGGAAGATCTAGGAAGTGGAACATTTATTGATTTTTCAAATTTCGGTCTTCCAAAGGAACCTACAGTAACAGAATCTGTAAAGGCAGGAACAGATCTTGTAACTTTTAGCGGAGACAAACTTTTGGGAGGTCCCCAGGCTGGAATAATTGCAGGCAAAAAAGGGCTTATTGAAGAAATAAGAAAAAACCCTCTTACAAGAGCTTTAAGAATTGATAAAATGACTCTGGCAGCTCTTGAAATCACCTTGAGGCTTTATAGAGATCCAAAACAAGCAGTTAAAAAGATTCCAACTCTTAAAATGATTTCCCAAACTTTAAATGAAATTGAACAAAAAGCACACGAACTAAAAGAGCTTATAGACAATCTTAAGATTAAAAATCTTAAAACAAATTTTGTTAAATCAAGCTCCAGGGCTGGAGGGGGCTCTCTTCCTGAAACAAATATTCCAACAATTTGTCTTGGAATTGAAACAAAATTGTCCGCATCTCAACTTGAAAAACTGATGAGAAAAAACACCCCTCCGGTAATGGGAAGAATTGAAAACAACAAATATCTTCTTGATCTCAGGACAGTATCAGAAAATGAAACCGAAATAATTGCCAAGGCATTTAAAAATCTTAAAAATGAGCTAAGCTAAAAATGGAAAAACATTTCAATCCTGATAAAATTCCCGATTTTCTCTATCCAGCCAAGGAAGGAGAAAAAAATCACAAAATAATTTATTCAGATCAGATAATTGCAGAAATTCTTAAAAAAAGATTTTCTGCATTTTTCCATACAAACAATATCACTGAAATTGCACATTTTGCTTCCGATGAAAGCCTTGGACTTATTTTATTTGCACTTGCCCCTTTTGAAAAAGATTTAAATACACTCGAACTTTTTGATAGTCTTTGCACTATTATCGAAAAATTTGGTAAAAAAACTAAAAACCCATGTGTTTTCATGAACAATAAAGTTCCTGGAATCCTTATAAACACAAACTCTATTGTCTTTCTCAAAAAAACTGCTTCTGAAATAAAATCAAGCTTTAAAAAAGAAACAGAAATGGAAGCCATAGCAGGAATCAGTTATCATCCATGTATAAATTATAGACAGAAACATCTATCTGAAAACTGCCTTAAAGCACTTGTTCATGCTTCAATGCTTGAAGAAAAAACTGCTGTATTTGACTCTGTGAGTCTTAATATAAGCTCAGATGATTTTTTTCAGAAAAAAGAGATTGATAACTCAATAAAAGAACTTGAAAAAGGGCTTCTTCTGAATAAAAAAGATTACAATATTCTAAACAGCCTTGGGGTCTGCTTTGCTGCAAAGAAAGACTTTGAAAAATCTCTTTTATACTTTGAAAAAGCATATTCCGCTTCAGGTAATAATTTTATAATGCCTCTTTACAATCAGGGTTTGATTCATTACCTTCAAGGTAAGCTTAAAACAGCTGAAAAATTTTTTTTGGACGCAATAAGCCTTTCGGAGACTTTTTATGAAATACCATTTTATCTGGGTAAAATTGAATTTGATAAAAAAAACTATACAAAGGCTCTTAAATATCTTTTAAAAGCTGAATCAATAAGGCCTGGAAGTGCTGTTGTTTTAAATTATCTAGGGGAAACCTACCTTTTGGATAATGATTTGGAAAACTCTTTTCTTGCTTATAAAAAATCTCTCAAATCTCATCCAGATAACCCTTATGCACTTTCAGCTCTTGGCTATATTTATTATCTAAAAGGTGAAAATAGAGAAATTTCAAAAACTTTTATAAAGGAAAGTCTTAAAATGGAACCAGACAATCCTTTGTTCAAAAAAAGACTTGAGCTTGTTTCAAAAGAAAAAAGCATAGATGAAACAAACAGAGCTCATAAATTATTTAAAAACTAAATTTTCAAGGAGTAATAAAATGCCAATCTATGAATACCATTGCAAAAAATGCGACACAGACTTTGAGGCTCTTGTGATGTCAGGAGAAACTCCTGAATGCCCAAAATGCGGCACTACCGAGGTTACAAGGCTTATGTCAGCCTGCGGATTTGTCAGCAAGGGGGCGTCTTTTGGAGGCGAGGCTCCAACTACCAAATCTTCTGCCGGCTCAAACCCATGCAATACATGTCCAGCAACCAATTGTTCCTCCTGCGGAATGTAATGATTTTAAAAATATGAAAGGCTTTTCTTTATAATGGGAAACAATCTTAAAGGATTTGTATATCTGGTTGGAGCAGGTCCTGGCGACCCTGAGCTTCTTACCATCAAAGGGAAAAAATGCATTGAAGATTCAGATGTTCTTGTTTACGACTATCTTGCGTCCAAAACCCTTTTAAGACATGCAAAAGAAAATACCGAAAAAATTTATGTAGGAAAAAAAGGCGGGGATCACACCCTTTCCCAGGATGGAATCAACAATCTACTTGTTAAACTTGCAATTGAAGGAAAAACTGTATGCAGACTCAAAGGAGGGGATCCTTTTATTTTCGGGCGTGGGGGAGAAGAAGCTGAAGTTTTGAAAGATAATAATATTGAATTTGAAATTGTACCTGGAGTAACATCTGCAATCTCAGCCCCTGCCTATGCAGGAATTCCCCTTACCCACAGAAGTGCAAACTCTACACTTGCAATTGTGACAGGCCATGAAAATCCAACAAAAAAAACTTCTTCCATAAATTGGGAGAGCCTTGCAAAAGGAATGGGAACCATAGTTTTTTTAATGGGAGTAAAAAACCTTCCAAATATTTCAAAAAAACTGATTGAAAACGGAAAAGATCCACAAACTCCTGTTGGACTTATAAGATGGGGAACCACCCCATCCCAAGAGACTATTAGGGGAACTCTTGAAAATATTGCTGAAAAAGTAAAAAAAAGCAACTTTAAAGCCCCGGCAATTATAGTTGTTGGAGAAGTTGTAAACTACAGGGACAAACTCAAATGGTTTGAAGAAAAACGCCCTCTTCTTGGAAAGAAAATAATGATCACAAGAGCAAGGGCTCAGGCAAGTTCACTTGTTGAAAAACTTTTGGCTCTTGGTGCTGACTGCATTGAATATCCTACAATAAAAATAATTGAACCAGACAATAAATCAGACCTTTTCAATTCAATTGAAAAAATAAAAGATTATTCCTGGCTAATTTTCACAAGTGTCAACGGAGTAAAACATTTTTTTGATGCTTTGTTTGAAAAAAATCTTGATCTAAGGATTTTAGGAAACTTAAATACTGCTGTAATTGGCCCTGCAACAAGAGATGAACTTAAAAAATATGGAATAAATTCAGATGTTTTTCCAAAAAGTTATAGGGCAGAATCTATTATTGAAGCCTTTGAAAATATTAATGTAAAAAACAAGAAAATTCTTATTCCAAAAGCCTTGGAAGCAAGATCTGTTCTTCCAGATGAGCTTAGAAAAATGGGAGCTCTTGTTGATGAGGTAACAGCTTACAAAACAATTCCCCAATCAGATAAAAAAGATGAAATACTTTCTGATATATTAAACGGTAAAATAGACATAGTTACATTTACAAGTTCATCAACTGTAAAAAATTTCAAGGCTCTTTTTACTGAAGATGAATTTAAATCTGCAACAAATAAATTCCAGTCGGTTTCCATAGGCCCAATAACAACAGATACAGCAATTAAACTTGGTATTAACCCTGAAATTACAGCAGAGGAATATACAATAGACGGGCTTGTTGATTCAATTTTAAAACTTTATAAAAAATAAATTTATTGTTTTTCTATCTTGCCGGAAAATCCGGCAAGGTTGAAAATCAGCCAATTCATCACAGGTTAAGTTTATATCGGTTATTAAAAGCCCGAATTTTTCATCACTTTATCAAGCTCATACCATTTTTTACCATAACTAAATTTTGCAGCAGCTTCAGGGGCCATTCCCTAAATTAGAACTTGATAAATTCCAAGTCTTTTAACTCTTTTTTTTAAAATAGCCCTTTTTTTATTTTCTTCGGCTATCATACCTGCGTAAATAACTGTGAACCACTGCTCTACTATTATCTGGTGCTTTTTATCATAGGTTGATACAATTTCATCAATCAGGTTCAATACATTTTTATCGATTTTCTCACTTGTATCATTGTAAATTCTGACAAAATCATTGTATACTTTTTTGTCTGGGTAAAATTTAGAAAGTTTTTGAAGATCTGAAAAATACATTGAATCAAAAGGAGCTTTTTTAAATCCTGAAGCTTCCTCAACATAAACACACCAATTATCAAATCTACCTTTATCAAAAACAACCTGCCTTGAATTAAACAGTTTTTTTACAAGCCTTTTCATTTGCAAAACCCTTTTGCTCAACCCAAACATTTTCAATAAAACACCAGGCCCTTAGCTACAAAAGAGCTGAAATAAAACAAGTTGACAAATCTTTATCTTTCTCAGCTTCTAAAAAATCTTCAATTAAAACTTCTATCCTTGAAATATTAAGATTGCCAAAACGTCCATTTACTTCAGCCCTTACTTTGTATTTACCAAATTTCAAATCTATGAATTATTTTAAAAACTTCATTTCAGTTGGAATCTTAGACCTCCTGAAAAAAATTTTAAAGCCATAATAGAATGAAGCTAAATCAACTTTTAATTGCTTTTGAAGATTAGATTTCAAACTTGAATCCCCATTAAATATGGAAAACAAAATAAAGCAAATCTTTTTTTGAGACTAACTCTAATTGTTTTCACCCAAGCTAGAATCGAATCATCGAAAAATTTATCACTGCTCAATAAAATTTACTTATCAAACACAACTCCGTTTTTAAGACCAAATTTTTTTAAAAGAACAGCCATGGGACAAAACTTTGTAAATGATGCCTGAAAAAGATTCACACCTACAAATCCTGTAAAAATAAACCAATAAGGAGAATGAAGCCAGCCAAGAAGAACACTTAAAAAAACAAATAACCCTGCAATTGCCATTACCCCTCTTTCAACGTTCATTAAAGCCTCCTTAAAACTTGTGTTTTAAATTTAATTCTAATCAATCTTAACTTTTGGCCAATCGCTAAGTATAAAAAAATTTTAATCCCCTAGTATTCGTCCTCAATAATTAGATTGATTTTGTCGGATAACTTATCAAGATCTCTGCGTATTTTTTCATCTATTGTATGATTGAACTCTGCGGCAATAAATCCTGCAAGCTCGTCAAGTTCATCATAACTATAATCAACTTTAAAGTATTTGCCTTTTACTTCTGCTTCTTTTAAACGAAAGACTAAGTAATCAGGAGCAAAAGTGTTTTCAAGTATAAGATTTTTTTCTTTTTCTGTAAGAATAACTCTTATAGGTTTCATTTTTTTATTCTCGACCTTTTAATTAAGTTAATAAATTTAGATAATAAAAACTAAACTATTTTGCAGATTTAATAATATTTTACAAACATTTAATTCTTAAAAAAACAAACTTAATAAATTTCAGCCAATAGTCTTCCAATTAATTTTCAGCTGATTTGACTGTTTTTTAACAAATCAAGAGTCAAGTGGATTAAACCCAAGCTCCCTTAAAAGTTCAAGGTCATTTTCCATTTCTTCACCTGCGGTTGTAAGATAATCGCCTGTCATTAAATTGGAGGCTCCGGCATGGAAAACAAAAGGGAAAAGTGATTTAAGATTCTCTTTTCTCCCTCCGCAAATTATTATTTCCTTGTCAGGAAGCACTAATCTGAGCAAAGCAACTATTAAAAGGCTTTTAAAAGGTGTTAGGTGATTAAAGCCAAACACTTTGGTTCCTTTAGTCGGAGCAAGAAAATTTACAGGCACTGAATCTGGATCAAGTTCTTTAAGGCTAAGTGCAAATTCTACTATTTGCTCATCAGTTTCTCCAAGACCTAAAAGTCCTCCACAACAAACTTTTAAACCTGCTTTTTTCGCATTTTTTACAGTTTCAACTCTTTTACTAAAACTATGGGTAGTACAAACATTAGTGAAAAAAGATTCAGAGGTTTCAAGATTGTGATGATATCTTTCAAGTCCGCTTTTTTTAAGCTCCTTCAAAGTCTGGTAATCTGCAATTCCAAAAGAAGCACAAAGAGTTGGATTTTTGCCTTTTTGAATTAAAAGAGCTTTTTTAAACTCATCAACATCTTTTTTTAAAGGCCTTTTTCCGCTTGTTACAATTCCAAACCTGCTTATCTGAGTTAATGACAGGTTTTGTGACGCATTGATAATTTCTTCAGAACTTTTAAAATTATATTTTTCAATCTTGGCAGATGAAATACTCGACTGGGTGCAAAAAATACAATCTTCACTGCAATTTCCTGACTTTGCATTCATGATTTTGCAAAGCCCTATTTTATCTTTAAAAAAATAATGTCTCACTTTATCAGTTATATAGATTAGTTTAGTAAAATCTTTTTTTTTTATTCTTAATATAGTTAGCAGCTCTTTTGGCTTAAAATGTTTTTTATCAATAATTTTTTGTATAAGCTCTTCAGGCTTTGTTTTGAGCATTAAATTTACTCCTTCAAATATTTTCCAAAATTTCTTATTACATTTTTTGCCTCTTCAATGGAAGTTACACTAAACATTTTAAAATTTACATTATCGTTGCAATGCTCCATAATCACTTCTAGATCTTTAGAATCTTCAACTACCCTTATAAGATATTTAATATCCATTCCTGAAAAAATGTAGTGAACTTTTCTAAGATAAAACCCAAGCCTCTTACTCATGAATTCAATGTTTAATTTTCTTAAATCACTTATAACAGAAAACCCAGGTTCAAGATTTTCTGTCATATTTATAATCACATTAGAACATATTTTGGCTCCGCTCTTATCAGGAGTACCATAAAACTGAAATAAAATTGTATTGGTTTCTTCATTAACCTTTACAATCCAGCTGAATTTGTCCTTTTTCCCTTTCTGGACAAGGGGAGGCTGATGCTTTATTTTTTTCTTAAGTTTTTCAATCATATTGTTTTTAAGCTCCAGCTCTTCTTCAAGCCGGATCACTTCCTTAACAAGAAAAGGCGTAGCTTTAATTGCAATCCTAATGTCTTTTATATCAGCTTCCGCCTTGTGTCTGAATTTGCTTTTAAGAAATTCAATATCCAATTTTATACTCCAAGATTGACCTTATGCTCGTCATTTTAAAATTTTCAAACCTTCTACTTCTGAAACTTATCAAATTTTGGCTATTAGAAAAACTTATATTAGCTTTGTTTATTGTTAATCTATTTTTAAAAAATTATCCTCAAAAATATTTTAAATTTATCTTTATCATGGTTAATTTCAATTAAAATCTTTTACCAATTAAACAAAAAAGCCAAAAAAAATTTAATTAGAAAACTTTTAAATTAAGTAATAACAAATTATCAGTTCCTATATTATAACAAATACACTCTTGGAAGGATAAGCCTTGTTGCCTGGGTAAAAAAACTTAAAACTGTTATTGATTGCTCAGCAAAAAAAATTTGACCCTATTCTATAAGCGGAGGAAAAATGGTTTTTTAAGATTTTCCAGCTTGACCTTGAAAAAACTACCCATACGGGACTTGCAGATATAAAAGAATAAAACAAAATTTGACTTTATTTTATGGACTTTAAATAAGAAAAGCCTGTAATTAAAATTACAGGCTTTTACAGCTCAAATATATAAAAATTTCAATCTTATTTTAATTCAAGCTTAAATTATTCTGCTTTATTTTCATCTAGGGGTTCACACATAGAAATAACGCACATTGGAGCACCATCGCTTTTGCGATTTCCAAGTCTTACTATACGTGTATATCCACCATTTCTTGAGCCGAATCTTTCATCTGCTTCTTCAAAAACTTTATGAGCAACTTCTTTTTCCCTTATAACCGCAAGAGCCTGCCTTCTGGCATGAAGATCTCCTCTTTTTGCAAGAGTTACCATTTTATCAGCCCATTTTCTAAGCTCTTTTGCCTTCACAACTGTTGTCTTGATCTGACCATGCTTCAAAAGCGAGGTAACCATGTTTCTAAACATAGCGTTGCGATGACTTGAAGTTCTGCCCAGTTTAACTCCTGATACTTTGTGTCTCATATCCTGCTCCTATTCTTTGTCTTCCTCATCATCTTCCTCAGGAGGCACAAAACCTTCTAACTTGGTTCCAAGTGATAAACCCATCTCCCCAAGGACTTCCTTAATTTCATTCAATGATTTTCGGCCAAAATTCTTTGTTTTAAGCATTTCACTTTCAGTTTTCTGAACGAGCTGGTAAATTGCCCTTATTTTTGCATTTTTAAGACAATTTGAGCTTCTTACTGAAAGCTCAAGTTCATCAACACTTCTATATAAATTTTCATTGAATTTCGGCTTATCCTCTTCAGTCTTTTCTGGCTCAGGTTCAGGTTCAAGGTGCTCATCAAAAGTAATAAAAGGATTCATCTGTTCTTTTAAAATTTTTGCTGCGTAAGCCAAACAATCTTCAGGCGTTACACATCCGTCAGTTCTGATCTCAATTGTAAGCTTATCATAATCTGTTTTTTGCCCCACACGTGCATTTCCCACATGGTAACTTACTTTTTTTACAGGTGAAAATATAGTATCAACTGCAATAGAATCCTCTAAGATAGGCTCGTCATTATTCTGAGTTGATAAAGTATATCCCTTACCTATTCTGACTTCCATTTTTATATTAAGATTTCCCCCCTGAGAAACCGTAGCAATATATTGGTCAGGGTTAAGAACTTCTATGGAACCGTCCGCTGATACTATCTGAGAAGCATAAACCTTCCCAGGTGTATCTGTTTTAAGCTCAATAATACGCGGTTCAAGATCAAAAGCCTTGAGCCTTACCTCTTTAAGATTCAGAATAATATCTGACACATCTTCTATTACATTTGGCACTGTTGAGTATTCGTGGGTAACGCCCTCAACCCATACCCTGACTATCCCTGCTCCGTAAATTGAAGAAAGAATTATACGTCTCAGGGAATTACCGATAGTTGTAGAATACCCTTTTTCAAGAGGTTCAAAAACAAACTTTCCATAGGTATCAGTTGTTTCTACCTGAACTTTTTCAGGCTTGATCATCTCTCGCCAGTTAATATATACAATTTCATCTAATTGTGAATTTGATGACATTAATTTACTCCCTTACGCCAGGAAGGTTTTTATTGTTAAACATGAAAATCCCTGAACTTTAAAATTAATCGCTACCTGGAGTAAAACTCAACAATAAGATTCTCCTGGATAGGCAGTGCAATGTCTTCCCTTACAGGCATATTCTTCACAAAACCTTTAAAATTATCTTTTTCAAGCTCAAGCCACTGAGCAATTCCACGTCTTTCTACAGCAGCAAGAGAGTCATTTATACTCTGATTGTTCCTGCTCTTTTCAACAAGTTCAACAACATCGCCGGACTTTACCAATATTGAAGGTATATTAACTTTTTTACCATTAACTTTAAAATGATTATGCCTTACAAGCTGTCTTGCCTGGTTTCTTGAAGGTGCAAATCCAAGGCGATAAATCACATTGTCAAGCCTGCGTTCAAGTGAAGCCAGAAAATTTTCTCCTGTTACACCCTGGAGTCTTGATGACTTCTGGAAAGTCAGCTTAAACTGCTTTTCAGAAAGCCCGTAAAGCCTTCTTACTTTTTGTTTTTCTCTAAGCTGAATTCCATATTCAGTAAGCTTTGTTCTTCTCTGTCCATGCTGACCAGGAGCATAAGAACGTCTTTCAAATGCACATTTATCTGTAAAGCACCTATCGCCTTTTAGAAATAATTTTATATTTTCACGTCTGCAATGTCTGCACACCGCTCCCCTGTATCGAGACAAGGCCTCCTCCTTAATTAAAAAATTACTTTTCTATATCAAAATATAATTAAACTCTTCTGCGTTTGGGCGGACGGCATCCGTTATGCGGAACAGGCGTGACATCCTTAATAGATGTAACGTTAAGACCTGTTGACTGAAGAGCTCTTATTGCAGACTCTCTTCCTGCCCCTGGACCCTTAACATATACTTCAACAGTTTTCATTCCATTTTCTACTGCTTTTTTTGCTGCATCCTCAGCTGCCATCTGAGCAGCAAAAGGTGTGCTTTTCCTGGAACCTTTAAAACTCATAGCACCTGAAGTCGACCAGCAGATTACATTACCGGAAGTATCTGTTATACTTACAATTGAGTTATTAAATGTTGAAAGTATATGGGCAACTCCAGTAGATATATTCTTTCTGACCTTTTTTTTCTTCTTGACTTTTACTTTTGCCATTTTAAAAAATACTCCAAAATTTTATTTTTTCTTTGTAACAGCTATTCGTCTAGGACCTTTTCTTGTCCTGGCATTGGTTTTTGTCCTTTGCCCGTTCACAGGAAGACCTCTTCTATGTCTAAGCCCCCTGTAAGACCCTAAATCCATTAGGCGTTTAATGTTCATGGCTCTTTCACTTCTCAGCTCGCCTTCAACTTTATATTCGCCGTCAATTTTGCGTCTGATTTTATTGACTTCATCGTCAGTGAGATCCATTATTTTCACTGAGTTGTCAATATCCAAACTCTTCAATATATTAGAAGCTGTTGTTTTACCAACACCGTAAATATATGTCAGAGCTATATCCGCTCTTTTATTTTTGGGTAAATCTACACCTGCTATCCTAGCCAAAATACCCCCCTTTAACCCTGCCTCTGTTTATGACGCTTGTTTGTACAAATAACCCTAACCACACCTTTTCTCTTTATGATGCGACAATTTCTGCACATCTTTTTTACTGAAGGTCTGACTTTCATAATTAACCTCTGTTAGATTCTATTTTTTAGCTCTGTATACTATTCTTCCCCTTGTCAAATCGTATGGAGAAAGTTCAACAGTAACCTGGTCTCCAGGTAAAATTTTTATAAAATGCATTCGCATTTTTCCCGAAATATGCGCAAGTATTTCATGTCCATTTTCTAGTTCAACATGAAACATTGCATTAGGCAGGGTTTCTGTTACCGTGCCTTCAACCTTAATGGCTTCTTCCTTTGCCATTTCTACTCCTTTCAATTTACAGAACAGGAAAAAAGCAAACTTTGTAAAATAACACCTACCTTATACTAAGTCCAGCTTTTTTCTTTTTGTTACCTGAATTATCATTTGTTAAAAATCCCTGATAATTCCTGTTAATTAGATGAGATTCAACCTGACCAACAAAATCTATTGCAACACCAACAACAATCAAAAGAGCTGTACCGCCAAAATAAAACGGTACATTGTATTTTGCAATTAATAAAGTCGGAAGAATACAGACAGCAGAAATATAAATTGAGCCAATCAAAGTCAATCGTGTAATTACCTTATCAATGTACTCAGTTGTCTTTTTTCCAGGTCTTATTCCAGGAACATAACCTCCGCCTTTTTTAAGATTTTCTGCAAGATCTTCGGGATTAAACTGAATGGCCGTATAAAAGAAACAAAAAAATACAATAAAAGCTACATAAATTAAATTGTAAGTAATTGTTTGAGGGGACATTACCCTAGAAAAAGCTTCCATTGCCGGTATATCAATTATATTTGCAAGAGTTGCCGGAAACATCATTATTGAAGATGCAAAAATCGGTGGAATTACTCCTGCACTGTTAATCTTTAATGGAAGATGTGAATTTTGACCACCGAACATTTTTCTTCCAACTACCCTTTTTGCATAATGCACAGGTATTCTTCTTTGAGCCTGCTCCATAAAATTAATAAAGGCTATAACTCCAACCATTAAAACAAGGAGAAGAATAAGTCCGAAAACACCCATCTCATCTTGGGAAACAAGCCTGAATGTATTTGTTATTGCCACAGGCATTCTAGCAACTATACCTGCAAAAATAATCAGGGAAATTCCATTGCCTATTCCCCTTTCTGTAATCTGCTCACCTAACCACATTATAAAAACAGTACCTGCGGTAAGGGTAATCATTGTCATAATTCTAAAACTCCATCCCGGCTCGATAACTATAGGAGCTCCTCCGGGTGAAGTCATATTTTCAAGCCCTATACTGATTCCGATACCCTGGATAAGACTTATTCCCACAGTAGCATATCTTGTATATTGAGTAAGCCTGCGCCTTCCCTGCTCACCTTCTTTTTTCAACTGCTGTAAATGGGGAATGGAAACCTGGAGCAATTCAAAAATAATTGCAGCACTGATATAAGGCATAATACCAAGGGCAAACACTGAAAGCTGACTTAACGCACCCCCGGCGAACATGTCAAACATTGAAAACAATGTGCCTTTAGCCGATGCAAACAAAGATACAAGAGCCTGTCTGTCAATTCCGGGAGTCGGAACATGAACACCTACTCTATAAACTATTAAAAGAAGTGCTGTTACAAGTAGTCTTTTCTTCAGTTCAGCCTGTTTGAATATGTTCTGATATCCGCTGCCAGTTATCATTTTATATTTACCTCAACTCGGCCGCCTGCCGCTTCAATTTTTTCTATCGCAGATTTACTTGCACTTGTAACTTTAATGTTAAGAGGAATATTAATTTCTCCTCCCCCGAGAACCTTAACACCATCGCCAATTCTGCTTACTTTTCTTGAAGCCAAAAGAATTTTTTCATCTATTTCTGAATTAGCGTCAAAAGATGCTAATGCCTCAAGATTTATAACACTATAATCTTTTTTAAAAATATTTGTAAAACCTCTTTTAGGAAGTCTTCTATGAAGGGGCATCTGCCCGCCTTCAAAGCCTCTTTTAACTTTTCCGCCAGAGCGTGATTTAAGTCCCTTTGTTCCGCGACCAGCTGTTGTTCCGTTGCCTGAGCCAGGTCCGCGACCTTTTCTTTTTCTCTTTTTCCGGCTGTTTTCAGCCGGTGAAAGCTCATGAAGTCTCATAAACTAAATCTCCTCAACCTTCACCAAATGCTCAACTTTACGGATCATTCCTCTAACTGATGGAATATCCTGCATTTCGACCTGTTTGCCAATTTTAGTCAGCCCCATTGCCCTGAGTGTCTTTTTATGTTTTTCAGGCCGGCTGATCATACTTTTAATCATGGTTATTTTAAGTTTTTCTGCCATTTTAAACCTTTTTAAACCTTTCAAATCCCGATAAAATGATTTCAAGCAGGCGTTGCCTTAGAAAAGATCGCTTACTTCAATCCCTCTTCTTTGAGCAACCTGCTCGGGACTTTCAATATTGACAAGACCATTTATAGTTGCCCTGACTACGTTGTTTGGATTATTAGTCCCAAGACACTTGGTCAAAATATCTGTTACTCCCGCAGCCTCAAGAACAGAACGAACAGCACCACCAGCAATAACACCTGTTCCAGGCGCTGCCGGCTTGAGCAATACATCCCCTGCTCCAAATTTTCCATGGGTAGTATATGGGATAGTTCCATTTCTTAAATAAACTGTAGTCATGTTTCTTTTTGCCTGTTCAACCGCTTTTCTTATCGCTTCAGGCACTTCCCCTGCCTTGCCGCTACCATATCCAACTCTACCTTGACCATCTCCGACTACAACCAAGGCTCCAAAGCTGAATTTACGACCGCCCTTAACAACCTTGGCGACTCTTTTTATGTGAACAACTTTATCTATAAGTTGTTTATCATCTGTCTCTCTTTTAAACAAAACAGCCTCCTAAGCTAATTAAAAATTCAGACCGGCTTCTCTGGCACCCTCAGATAAAGCTTTAACCCTTCCATGATAAAGATAGCCATTTCTGTCAAAAACAACCTTTTGAACACCTTTATCTTTTGCTCTTTCAGCTACAAGCTTTCCAATTTGAACAGCTGCCTCAGTTTTGTTTTTAAATTCCCCAGCCCTGAGTTCTTTTTCTAGAGTGGATGCAGAAGCAAGAGTCTGTCCCTTTGAATCATCAACTATCTGAGCAGAAATGTGCCTTGAACTTCTGAATACCGAAAGCCTTGGACATTCAGCACTGCCAGAAAACTTCTTTCTGATTCTTATCTTCCTTTTACGTCTGGAAACGACTTTAGGTTCTTTTTTAAAACCCATTTTAACACCTCTTATTAATTAAGCTTTGGCTGCTTTACCGGCTTTTCTGATAATATGCTCATCAGCATATTTAACACCTTTGCCTTTGTAAGGCTCAGGCGGTCTTTTTTCTCTTATTTCAGCCGCTACATGGCCAACCTTTTGTTTGTCTATACCTGAAACGGTAATTTTATTACCCTCAACTGCTACTTCAATACCCTGGGGCACTTTGTAAACCACAGGGTTAGAATAACCAAGGCTCAATACAAGTTCACTTCCCTTTAATTCGGCTCTATAACCCACACCGTTAACCTCAAGGACTTTTTTAAACCCCTCGCTTACGCCAGTAACCATGTTAGCCACCAACGATCTTATCATCCCTTGAAAGGCTCTTACTTCCTTTGCCTGGGACTTTGCTTTCACATTGATAACTCCATCGGATACTTCAAGCTCAACGTCAGGATGAACTTCCTGCTCAAGTTTACCCTTGGCTCCTTCTATAAAAATAATATTGTCTTTATACTCTGCCTTAACACTTCCAGAGAATTTAACAGGCTTGTTTCCTATACGTGACATCTCATCTCCTATTCTTACCAAACATTACAGAGTATTTCTCCGCCTACATTTTGATTTCTTGCTTCCTTATCAATCAAAAGGCCTTTTGATGTAGACAAAATTGATATTCCAAGTCCATTTCTCACCCTTGGAATTTCTGATGCATTCGAGTAAACCCTTCTGCTTGGCCTACTAACTCTTTCGATACCGAAAATTACGTGTTTTCTGCCTTCCATAAATTTAAGGTAAACACGCAATATTCCCTGCTTGTCGTCTTCAACAACTTTATAATCGCGAATATAACCCTGGTCTTTTAGAATAGACACCATTTCAGTCTTAAGTTTTGAATTAGGGATATCAACGCTTTCCAGCTTTGCATTTCCTGCGTTTCTTATTCTTGTTAGCAAATCTGCAATCGAATCTGTGATTGCACTCATAATTATTTCTCCGTACTTTTAATTTTATATTACCAACTTGACTTAGTAACACCCGGCAACTTGCCGTTTGCTGCAAGATCTCTAAAACAAATTCTGCACACTCCAAAATATCTTATAAAAGCTCTCGAACGACCACATAGAGGACATCTGTTATATGCACGAACATTATATTTTGGCTTTTTATTTGCCTTTTCTATTAAAGCTTTTCTTGCCAAAACCTCTCCTCCTTAATTAATTTCTGAACGGCATACCGAGCTGTTTTAAAAGTTCTTTAGCTTCATTGTCGGTTTTAGCCGTAGTTACTATAGAGATATTAAGACCTTTTATCTTATCTATCTTATCATATACTATTTCAGGAAAAATAATTTGCTCCCTGATGCCTAATGTATAGTTCCCTGCACCGTCAAAGGACCTGCCCGAAACACCTTTAAAATCTTTTACACGAGGCAGAGCAATATTAACCAGACGGGTAAGAAAATCATACATTCTTTCTTTTCTTAAAGTCACCATGCATCCTATAGGCATTCCCTGTCTCAACTTAAAAGCCGCGATAGACTTTTTAGCTTTTGTAACAACCGGTTTTTGGCCGGATATTAATGTAAGCTCTTCTACGGCTGAATCAATTAACTTATTATTGGAAACTGCTTCACCCACACCCATGTTAAGGACAACTTTTTCAACTTTTGGTACTTCCATTAAGTTCTTGTAACCAAAAACCTCAATAAGCTGTGGAACAACTTCCGATTTGTAAAAACTTCTCATATCCACCATTAAAATCCTCCGGGATGCCCCTTTTCCTTATCCTAACTCATTACTTCCTTACATTTGCTGCAGATGCGAACTTTCTTACCGTCTTCTAAAACTTTAAAACCTATACGTGACGGCTTCATGCACTGAGAACAAAGGATCATAACATTTGAGGAATGGATCAGAGCTTCTTTTTCGATGATCCCGCCTTGTCTGTTTTGCATATTTGGTTTGACGTGGCGTTTCACCTTATTAATATTCTCCACTATTACCCGGTTTTCCTTACGGTCAACCTTTAATATTTTCCCAATTTTGCCCTTATCCTTACCGGCAACTACTTTTACCTTATCATCTTTTTTAAGACCTGTTTTAACTTGCATGGGATCTTCCTTTTTCCTCTTAAAGCACTTCAGGTGCAAGCGAAATTATTTTCATAAATCGTTTGGCCCTGAGTTCTCTTGCTATAGGACCAAAAATCCTTGTCCCCATCGGCTCTTTGTTGGGGTTAATTAAAACAGCAGCATTATCGTCAAAACGAACACTTGAACCGTCGGGACGCTGAAGCTGTTTTTTAGTTCTTACAACAACCGCTTCGACAACATCACCTTTCTTAAGTTTGCTGCCCGGTATTGCAACCTTTACCGTAACTTTAATTATATCGCCTACTCTGGCGTATCTTTTCCTGGAACCGCCTAAAACTTTAATGCACAACACTTCTTTAGCACCTGAGTTATCTGCGACTACCAGTCGTGTTTCTTGCTGAATCATTTTAAATACCTTTTATGATTGACAAAAATTAAACAGCTTTTTCCATAATTCTGCTTACACGCCATCTTTTATTTTTACTTAAAGGGCGTGACTCGAGAATTAGAACACGGTCTCCGACCTGACATTCATTATTCTCGTCATGTGCCATATACTTTTTATGGCGTCTAATATACTTTTTATATAATGGATGCCTTACAACTCTTTGAACTTTTACAGTTACCGACTTATCCATTTTATCAGAGACGACATAACCTGATAATTGTCTTTTCATTCCTCTTTCACTCATGTTTTTTCACTCTACTTATTTTTTAGTTCATTGAGCACAGTAAATACTCTTGCAATGTTTTTCTTAACCTTTGGGATTGCAGCCGTATTTTCTAAACGTCCTGTACGATGCTGAAATCTTAGATTAAAAAATTCCTGCTTGAGTTCCTTTGCCTGCTTAACGAGTTCTTCAACACTTTTTTCTCTTAATTCCGCAGCTTTAATCATTACCAATCGCCTCTTTCTACAAACTTGGTTTTAAGAGAAAGCTTATTAGATGCAAGTCTGAATGCTTCCATAGCCTGCTCTTTATCTACTCCTTCAAGCTCATACATGATTCTGCCGGGTTTAATTCTTGCTACCCAGGCTTCGGTAGGACCTTTACCCTTACCCATCCTGACCTCTGCAGGCTTTTTTGTTATGGGAATATCAGGGAAAATCCTGATCCACATCTTTCCGCCTCTTTTTATATAACGGTTTATTGCAATCCTGGCAGCTTCAATCTGCCTGGCTGAAATATAACCGGGTTCAGCAGCCTGAAGTCCGAACTCACCAAAATTCAGGGAAGAACCTCTGGTGGACTGCCCAGTTGTACGACCTCTGTGCTGCTTTCTGAATTTAAATCTCTTTGGACTAAGCATGGTTAAAAATAACTCCTATTTTTCCACTTCAACTAGGTTTTTATCCTTTTTAAGAACTTCACCCTTGAAAAGGAATACTTTGATTCCGATTGCACCATAGGTTGTCTGAGCCCTGGTAACACCGTAATCAATATCTGCTCTTAGAGTGTGAAGAGGAACCCTTCCTTCCTTGTACCACTCAGTTCTTGCCATTTCAGCACCACCCAGTCGACCTGAACAGATTATCTTAACTCCACCTGCACCAAGTCTCATGGCACTGGTAACACTTCTTTTCATAGCTCTTCTAAAGGCCACTCTTTTTTCCAGCTGAGATGCTACATTCTCTGAAATAAGCTGTGCATCAAGCTCTGGCTTTCTTATCTCCTGAATATCAATCACAATCTCTTGCTTGGATATAAGCTTAGTAACTTCTTTCTTAATAAGTGCTATTTCAGAACCTTTCTTCCCTATAACAATACCGGGGCGGGAAGTAAAAATTCTTATCTTGATCCTTTTTGAAGATCTTTCAATTTCAATCTTTGAGATCCCCGCATGGAACAACCTTTTTTTAAGATATTTCCTAACCTTAAAATCTTCCTGAAGTCGCTGTCCATACTCTTTTTTAGTAGCAAACCACCTGGAGTCCCATGTTTGGGTAATTCCAAGTCGTAGGCTTATCGGATTAACTTTCTGACCCAAAACTCCTCCTCCTTATACAGCCTTTTCTGCCAAAACGACAGTTATGTGACTGGTTTTTTTCAGAATCCTGGTTGCACGACCTCTAGCTCTTGGACGGAACCTTTTGAGAGCGGGGCCCTGATCAACGTAAATATTCTTAATATAGAGCTCATCTATATCCAATCCTTTCTGCTCTGCATTTGCAGCAGCAGAACGAACCAGCTTCTCCAATATCCCCGCAGCTTTCTGCGGCATAAAACTTAAACTATTCAAACCGAAATCAATAGGCTTTCCCTTAACTCGGCCTAAAACAAGACGCACCTTTTGAGGTGAAATTCTTTTATATCTTGCGATTGCTTTAACTTCCATTTTCGCCACCCTTTTTCCTATTACTTAGCCTTTGACTTCCTATCTGCCGCATGACCATAATATGTCCGGGTAGGCGAAAATTCGCCTAACTTATGGCCAACCATGTTTTCAGTAATAAAAACTGGGATGAACTTTTTGCCATTATGAACAGCAAGGGTCAATCCAACCATTTCCGGAAGTATGGTAGACCTTCTTGACCAGGTCTTAATAACTTTTTTATTCTGAGTCTCCTGTGCAGTCAGTATTTTTTTAAAAAGACTGTTGTCTACAAAGGGACCTTTCTTCAATGAGCGTGGCATAACTGTCTACCCCTTAATTTCTTGTTCTTCTCTTAACAATATAACGATCACTGGATTTATTATTTCTTGTCCTATATCCCTTGGTCGGCTTACCCCATGGAGTACATGGATGCCTACCACCGGAAGAACGCCCTTCACCACCACCCATAGGATGATCAATAGGGTTCATTGCAACACCCCTTACACTGGGACGATGACCTTTCCATCTGTTTCTTCCAGCTTTACCTATGACGATGTTGGCATGTTCCTTATTTCCAATCTGACCGACTGTCGCCCTGCACTCCTGCAGTATCATTCTAACTTCACCAGAAGGCATTTTTACCAGGGCATATTTATCTTCTTTTGCCAAAAGTTGGGCAAAAACACCCGCACTTCTTACCAACTGACCTCCCTGACCCTGTCTTAATTCTACATTATGCAGATGGGTACCAAGGGGAATGTTTTTTAGTGGAAGAGTATTACCCGGTTTAATATCAACATTATCTCCAGATTCAACAATATCTCCAACTTTTAGATCCTGGGGAGCTATAATATATCTTTTTTCTCCGTCAACATAATGAAGAAGTGCTATTCTGGATGTTCTATTGGGGTCATACTCAATCGATGCAACCTTTGCAGGTACATCTACCTTGTCTCTTTTAAAATCTATTTTTCTATAAAGTCTTTTATGACCGCCGCCTCTGTGCCTCACAGTTGTTCTACCGTAGGAATTTCTTCCTCCGCTTCTGTTAAGGGATGTAACAAGACTTCTTTCAGGCTTTGTTTTGGTAATTTCTTCAAAAGTACTGGATACCTGCCCTCTTCGTCCTGCAGACGTTGGTTTTACTCTTTTTATAGCCATTTATACCCTCTACACGCCTTCAAAAAATTCAATTTTATCCCCGTGTCTCAATTGAACCATAGCTTTCTTCCAATTTCTTCTCTGGCCAACAATGAGACCACGACGCTTTTTTTTGCCTTTTACAATCGCTGTTCTAACGCCTTCGACCTTAACTTTGAAAATGTCTTCCACAGCCTTTTTTATTTCAATTCTGTTGGCACGGGGGTCAACTTCAAATGTAACCTGATTAAGCAATTCGTTTTGAAGATTTGATTTTTCAGTATTTACCGGTCCAAGAATAATGTCATAAGAGGTTTTCATTACAATAGCCTCCCTTCAATTTCCTTAACTGATGACTCAAGCAAAATAAGATCCTTATATTTTAAAACATCATAAACATTAAGACCATCAACATGAAGAATCTTCACTGACGGAATATTTCTTGCTGAAAGGATCACTTTGTCATCCATATCACTAACTATTATAAGTGCACTTTTCACCTTAAGGGCTTCTAGTATTTCTATAAATTTCTTTGTTTTAATGTCTTCAAGCTCTATTGTGTTTAATATTTTCAGATTATTACTCTGACTTTTAGCACTTAAGGCCATTTTCTTAGCGGTTTTTTTAACTTTTTTAGGAACACTGAATTCATAAGACTTAGGCTTTGGTCCAAAAGCCACACCACCACCTCTAAGCAATGGAGACTTTATATCACCTCTTCTTGCCCGGCCTGTTCCTTTCTGCCTGTACAGCTTAGCTGTACTTCCTCTTACTTCTGATCTGCCTTTGGCCGAGGCAGTCCCTGCTCTTTTTGCAGCAAGCTGCATACGAACGACTGTATTAAGAATATCGCCTCTTACTTCGAGATCAAAAATCTCATCTGAAAGAGTGACATCAGATACTTTTTCGCCCTTTTGGTTTAAAACTTCAAAAGCTGCCATTTTTTCCTCATTTCATCATTTACAATACGGCCTACAGCTTAATATTGCGCCTTTTTAATTTCCAAGTACCCATTTGTACAGCCCGGAACCGAACCCTTCAAAAAGACAATGTTTTCTTCAGGAAGAATATCTACTATCTGTATTTTTTGGACAGAAACTCTCTTGTTACCGTGCTGACCTGGCATTTTCTTACCCTTGACTACTCTTCCTGGAGTAGCACTGGTACCAGCAGAACCTGGCTTTCTAACGTTTCTTGAGCCATGAGTAACAGGACCTCTTGAAAAACCATGCCTCTTTACTGTGCCTCCAAAACCACGTCCCTTAGATATGCCAGATACAGATACTTTTTCGCCAACTTCAAAAATATCAAGGCGAACTTCCTGACCAGCTTCATATTCTCCAGGATTTTCCACTGGAAATTCATTAATCTTATAAAAACATTTCCCGCCACTTTTTTCAAAGTGACCTTTCAAAGGCTTGGTCACATTCTTAGTTTTTTCATTAAAACCAAGCTGTAGTGCATTGTAATTGTCCGTCTCATTTGTCTTAACCTGAGTGACCACACAAGGGCCGGCTTGTACAACTGTAACAGGCACCTGAACTCCCTCGGGGGTATAAATACTTATCATCCCAAGCTTTTTACCTATCAATCCTTTACACATACCTAAAATCCCCGAACTAAAGTTTAATTTCCACATCTACGCCAGGAGACAAATCAAGCTTCATAAGAGCATCTACTGTCTGCTGTGTTGGCTCCAGAATATCCAAAAGCCTCTTGTGGGTTCTGATTTCAAACTGCTCCCTTGACTTCTTATTTACGTGGGGAGATCTTAAAACACAAAACTTATTAATTTTTGTTGGCAACGGAATCGGTCCGACAACCTGGGCCCCTGTTTTTCTGGCCGTGTCTACAATATCCAGTGCCGACTGATCCAACAGTTTGTGATCATAAGCCCGCAATCTTATTCTAATCTTGGTTTCCATAATTTAATCTCTCGCTTTTCCGATTAGCTTACCGGCATTAACAAATCTCATTATCCTACCAACGATAATGTGCAAAAGCCTTATTAGCTTCAGCCATCTTGTGGGTATCTTCTTTTTTCTTTACAGACGCACCTCTATTATTGGCTGCATCTAAAAACTCAGCTGCCAGTTTTTTTGGCATACTTTTTTCAGATCTTGATCTCGAATATTTAATAAGCCAATTAATGGCAAGGGCTGTCTGTCTGACAGACCTTATCTCAGAAGGAACCTGATAGGTTGAACCACCGACCCTACGTGCTTTAACTTCAACCATGGGCCTTACATTGTCCATTGCCTTCTTAAAAACCTCAACTGCTGGTTCTCCTGATTTTTCTCCAACAAGATCCAACGCCGAATAAACTACTTTTTCTGCAACACTTTTTTTCCCGTCATACATAATCTTGTTAATAAACCGGGAAATTAGCTCATTGCCATATTTTGAATCTGGTTTAATTTTGCGTTTAGGAATTTCTCTTCTTCTCGGCATTCTAAATCTCTTTTCCTTAATAATTTAACCTTAAAAATTTATTTAGGTCTTTTTGCACCATACTTGGATCTTCCCTGCTTACGATCCTCGACCCCTAAAGTATCAAGAGCACCTCGGACAATATGATAACGTACACCGGGAAGGTCCTTAATACGACCTCCTCTTACAAGCACAACGGAATGCTCCTGAAGATTGTGTCCTATACCAGGGATATAGGCTGCAACTTCTATTCCTGTTGTTAGCCTTACTCTTGCTACTTTTCTTAGAGCAGAGTTGGGCTTTTTCGGGGTAGATGTAAAAACACGGGTACAAACTCCTCTTTTCTGAGGCCCGCCTTTCAAAGCCGGAGAGCTATTTTTATTAGCTGAACGACTCCTACCCTTTCTGACTAATTGGTTAATAGTTGGCATTTAGCACTATCCTCCTTTAAAAATCATGACAAAATCATTTATATATAAATTAACAGCTCTAAGGGGTCAAGTTTTATTTGTATTATTAAACAAATCTAAAAACAAACCGCCCCTTAAAAACGTGTTTACATACTATATTTAAAACTTATTGGAAAGATGATTTAATTTTCAACAAGTTTATACAGCTTTAACGTTAATACCCCAGTATTCTTTCCTTCCGGTACCCGCAGGAATAAGTCTACCCATGATTACGTTTTCCTTCAGCCCTTTCAAAGAGTCAACTTTTCCTGCAATGCTTGCTTCAGTAAGAACTCTTGTGGTTTCCTGAAATGATGCCGCAGAAATAAAACTTTCTGTGGAAAGCGATGCTTTGGTTATTCCAAGAATAAGGGGGTCGCCCTGGGCAGGCATTTCACCTCTTGCAACAGCCATTGAGTTAGCTTTTTCAAAAGCCTTTCTTTCAACCTGCTCATCTAAAATAAAGTCTGTATCACCAGGATCAACTACTTTTATCATTCTCATCATCTGACGCACAATTACTTCTATGTGTTTGTCGTTAATTTTAACACCCTGGAGTCTATAGACTTCCTGAACTTCATTTAACAAATATTTTGCAAGTTCTATTTCACCCTTGATGTTTAATATATCCTGGGGATTTACATCTCCTCCGCAAAGAGGCTCTCCTGCTCTTATATAATCACCCTCATAAACATTAAGCTGCTTGCTTCTTGTAACAAGATATTCTTTTTTATCACCCACATCTACAGGAGTTACTATAATTTTATGCTTACCCTTGGTTCCCCTTGAAATTGTAACATATCCGTCAATTTCTGACAGAACTGCAACATCCTTTGGCTTTCTGATTTCAAAAAGTTCAGCAACCCTTGGAAGACCGCCAGTGATGTCCTTTGTTTTTGTCGTTGCCCTTGGAAGCTTTGCAATAACATCCCCTGAACGGACTTCATCGTTTTCTTCTGTCAATAAAACCGCACCGACCGGTAAAGCATATCTTGCATAATCATTTCCATCGGGAAGCCTTACTCCTTTTCCGCTGGAATCTTTCAAGGTTATCCTTGGGCGAAATTCGGTTGTTTTATGCTCAGAAATAGTTCGGCTTGCCTTACCTGTAACAGGGTCAATCTGCTCTGTAACTGTTTTACCGGGGATAATATCTTCATACTTTATTGTACCGGAAACCTCAGTAATAATTGGAGTGGTAAAAGGATCCCAGACAGCCATTACATCACCAGGCATAACTTTCTGCCCGTCTTTTATCAAAAGAAGAGCTCCGTAAATTACCCTGCATCTTTCAAGCTCTCGTCCGCTCTCTCCCATGATGGCGAACTCACCACCCCTTCTGTTCATTACCACATATTCGTTTTCAGCATTTTCTACAACACTGATACCTTCGAATTTAATCACACCTTCAGTTTTCGCTTTAATATCAGCCTGTTCTATTCTTTGGCTTGCTGTACCACCTATATGGAAGGTTCTCATTGTAAGCTGGGTTCCAGGTTCACCAATTGACTGAGCAGCCAGAATACCAACAGCTTCACCCACTTCAATCGTTTTTCCAAGTGCAAGATCCCTTCCGTAACACGAAGCACAAACTCCGTCATCTGCCTGGCATGTAAGTACAGAGCGAATTTTTATTTTCTTAACTCCTGCTTTATCAATTTCTTTAACATCAAGCTCATTTAGCTCAATACCAGCAGGTACAATAACTTCATCAGTAAAAGGATCCAGAACATCTTCTGAGGTAACTCTTCCAAGAATTCTTTCTCCAAGCTCCTGAATCACTTCACCACCCTCAGTAAGCGGCTCAACTTCAATACCAAGCATTGTCTTACAGTCATCTTCTGTGACCATGCAATCCTGGGCTACATCAGCAAGCCTTCTTGTAAGGTAACCTGAGTTGGCAGTTTTAAGAGCTGTATCTGCAAGACCTTTTCTTGCACCATGGGTGGAAGTAAAATACTGAAGAACTGAAAGGCCTTCCCTAAAGTTTGCTGTAATAGGAGTTTCAATAATTTCACCCGAAGGTTTGGCCATAAGCCCTCTCATTCCTGCAAGCTGCCTCATCTGATCTTTACTGCCTCTTGCTCCGGAATCGGCCATCATGAAAATAGCATTCATCCTTCCTGAATCAGGATCATCAGAATCTGGATCTATTACAGGAGGTTTATCCATATATTTCATCATTGCTTCAGCAATATCATCTGTTGTTTTTGCCCAGATATCTACTACCTTGTTGTACTTTTCACCCTGGGTAATAAGACCTTCTGTATACTGCCTGTTTATTTCGCCTACTTTGTCTTCAGAAGATTTTATAATATCCCATTTACTTTCAGGGATAATCATATCATTAATTGAAATTGAAAGGCCTCCAATTGTGCCCATTTCGTACCCAAGATCTTTAAGTCGGTCGGCCAGAATTACAGTGTTTTTGGTTCCGGTGTATCTATAGGTATAGTCAATTAACTCCCTTATTGTTTTTTTATTCATTTGGGTATTGACTAATTCAAAAGGAACTCCGTCTTCCCGATCTTTTACTTCAAAAAGATGATAATTATCACCGTCAAAATAAGGTCCTGCTATCTGCCCTGCATCTTTTATAAAAATTTCTATGGCTTCCGAACCTTTAAAAGAAAATTGATTTTCAAAATCCTTTAATGAAAATTTTCCTAGAAAGTGGCCTTCCTTTTTTAAGGGGCCTTCTGAAATCTTATCTGCTGATTCAAGAAAAGATATTTCACCATTCTTAATTTTTTCCACAGCCTGCAAAGCTTTATCTTCAGAAGCAGTTTGGATGTGATTAAATGAAAATACGCTATTGTCAGGAATCACTTCCCACAAAAGAATTCTTCCCACAGTTGTATCGTATTTTTCACCATTCCTCATTCTTACTTTTATTGAAGCATGCATTCCAACCTTTCCTGAATCAAAAGCAATTCTTACTTCATCAGGAGATGAAAACAAGGTGCCTTCACCTTTATCACCAGGAATGCTTTGAGTAAGATAATAAAGACCAAGAACAATGTCCTGGGTTGGAACAATTATAGGAGAACCGTTTGCCGGAGACAAAATATTGTTACTGGAAAGCATCAACACCCTTGCTTCAATATGAGACTCTATAGAAAGCGGAAGATGAACTGCCATTTGATCGCCGTCAAAGTCTGCGTTAAATGCTGTACAAACAAGAGGATGCAGCCTTATGGCTTTTCCTTCGATAAGAACCGGCTCAAAAGCCTGAATACCAAGTCTATGAAGAGTTGGAGCTCTGTTAAGCATTACAGGGTATTCATTAACCACCTCTTCAAGGGTATCCCATACTTCCGGAGTTTCCTTTTCAACCATTTTTTTAGCACTCTTAACAGTTGAAACTATGCCTTTTTGCTCAAGGTGGTGGTAAATAAAAGGTTTGAAAAGTTCCAGGGCCATTTTTTTGGGAAGCCCGCATTGATGAAGTCTGAGCTGAGGTCCCACAACAATAACTGTACGCCCTGAATAATCAACACGCTTTCCAAGAAGGTTTTGACGAAACCGACCCTGCTTTCCTTTTAAGGTATCCGAAAGAGACTTTAAAGGTCTTTTATTTGAACCGGTTACCACCCTTCCGTGTCTTCCATTGTCAAAAAGAACATCAACAGCTTCCTGAAGCATTCTTTTTTCATTTCTAACTATAATATCAGGAGCATTAAGCTCCACAAGACGCTTAAGCCTGTTGTTTCTGTTAATCACTCTTCTGTAGAGATCATTTAAATCTGAGGTTGCAAAACGTCCGCCTTCAAGAGGAACAAGAGGTCTTAAATCAGGAGGAAGAACAGGAACAACATCCATTATCATCCAGGCTGGATTCACTCCTGAGCTTCTGAAAGCATCAACAATCTTCATTCTTTTTGCAATCTTTTGTTTTTTTGCAACTGATTTGGTCAGCTTAACCTCTTCTTTTAAATCAGAATAAATTTCTTCAAGATTGATTTCTTCAAGCAATTTCTTTACTGATTCTGCACCAATTCCAGCCTCAAAAGAATTGTCTCCATAAAGATCAAGGGCTTCCTGATATTTTTCATCTGAAAGAAGCTGCATCTTTTTCATTCCTGTATCCTTAGGATCCAAGACAACAAAACAGTCAAAATACAATACTTTTTCAAGATTTTTCAAAGTAATATCAAGAAGGTTCCCTATTTTACTGGGTAAACTTTTAAGAAACCATATGTGAGAAACCGAAGTTACCAGCTCAATATGAGCCATTCTGTCTCTTCTTACCTTGGACTGAATCACCTCGACACCACATTTTTCGCAAACAACTCCGCGGTGTTTCATTCTCTTATATTTTCCACAGTTACATTCATAGTCCTTTGTAGGACCAAAAATCTTGGCACAAAAAAGGCCGTCCCTTTCAGGTTTGAATGTTCTGTAGTTTATTGTTTCAGGTTTTGTTATTTCGCCGTTAGACCATTCTCTTATTGTTTCTGGAGATGCAAGTGCAATCTTTACACCTTCATAACGCTTTGGATCAGTGGGTTTGGCAAAAAAATCATATATTGAGTCCACTATTAACCCTCCTTAGTTGTCACTTTCAATCAGGCTCATATCAAGTCCAAGGCTTTGAAGTTCTTTAATCAGAACCTTGAAAGATTCAGGAAGCCCGGGTTCAAGCATATTCTGGCCTTTTACTATTTTTTCATACATTCTTGTTCTACCGGCCATGTCGTCTGACTTGACTGTAAGAAACTCCTGAAGTGCATAGGCAGCTCCATATGCTTCCATTGCCCATACTTCCATCTCTCCAAGTCTTTGCCCCCCGAATTGAGCTTTACCCCCAAGAGGCTGCTGAGTAACAAGTGAATAAGGCCCGATTGACCTTGCATGGAGCTTGTCATCTACCAGATGGTGAAGTTTAAGCATATACATGGTCCCGACAGTTACAGCTCCTTCAAAGGGAAGCCCTGTCCTTCCGTCATACAAGATCTCCTGTCCAAGAGGAGAAGCACCGCCTTCTTTGAGAAGGGAGTTGATTTCCGGCTCCAAGGCACCATCAAAAACCGGAGTCGCAACATGGACACCATTTTTAAACTCCTTGCCGAAATCAAAAATATCTTCCTCGTCAGCTTGGTTGATTTTTTCCAATTCTATTGGGTTATCACTAAAAATTCTTTCAAGTTTTTCCCTTAAAAGATCAGCTCTTTTCATTTCAAGCATTTCTTCAATTTGATAACCAAGGGCCCTTGCCGCACGGCCAAGATGAATTTCCAAAATCTGCCCTACGTTCATTCGGGAAGGAACACCAAGGGGGTTTAAAACCATGTCTACAGGAGTTCCATCTTTGAAAAAAGGAAGATCCTCAATGGGCAAAATCCTTGAAACAACACCTTTGTTCCCATGTCGACCAGCCATTTTGTCACCAACTGATAAGACTCTTTTCATGGCAACATAAACCTTGATCATTTTTATCACACCAGGAGGAAGATCGTCTCCTTTTTCAAAATGACTTACCTGATCATCAAACTCTTTTTTTGCTAAAACAATTTCGTTTTTTGCAAGCTCAATTAAAGAATCAATTCTTTCGGTTGCTTCATCGTCTGAAACAATTATCCCTTCAAGTTCTTCAAGGCTGAATTTATTAATAAAGTCAGAAGAGACTGGCTCACCCTTTTTTATTAAGGTATTTTTATTCTTGACAAGGTTGGCACCTGCCTCAAGGTTTTGGGTAATCTCTATCAGCCTTTCCTTGGCTGCAACCTCGATTACACTTATTTTATCATCCCTGTTTTTCTCAAGAACTGCTATTTCTTTATCTTCAATTTTCCTTGTGCGCTGATCCTTGTCAACTCCTCTTCTTGAAAAAACCTTGGCATCAATAACAACCCCTTCAACCCCAGGAGGAATCTTAAGTGAAGTATCTTTTACATCTCCGGCTTTTTCTCCAAAAATTGCCCTTAAAAGCTTTTCTTCCGGTGAAAGCTGGGTTTCACCTTTTGGAGTTACCTTTCCAACAAGAATATCACCTGAAACAACTGGAGAACCAAGCTTTATAATTCCACTTTCATCAAGATTTTTGAGGGCTTCTTCCCCTACGTTTGGAATGTCCCTTGTAATTTCTTCCTTGCCAAGCTTAGTATCCCTTGCAACAACTTCAAATTCTTCAATATGAACTGAGGTAAATGTCCCGTCTTTTACAAGACTTTCACTTACAAGGATTGAGTCCTCAAAATTATACCCTCCCCATGGCATAAAAGCTATGGTAACATTCTTTCCTAGGCCAAGTTCCCCTCTTTCAGTTGAAGGACCATCAGCAATTATCTGGCCTTTTTTAACTTTTTCATTCTTTTGAACTATAACCTTGTGGTTAAAGCAGGTATTCTGGTTTGTACGATTAAATTTGGACAAACTATAAATAGTACAGCCCGGTACTTTTCCTGTTTCATCAAAATCGTGCTTAACTACAATTCTTGAAGAATCTACATCAACAACCTCCCCATCATGTTCTGCTACAACAGTGACCCCGGAGTCCCTTGCTACAACACCCTCAACACCGGTTCCCACAAGAGGAGCTTCGCTTTTTATAAGCGGTACAGCCTGACGCTGCATATTTGAACCCATAAGAGCACGGTTTGCGTCATCACTTTCAAGAAAAGGGATAAGAGATGCAGATACACTTACTATCTGGTTTGGTGAAATATCCATGAGCTCAACTTCTTCTTTTGGTACCTGCTCAACATCACCGGCTACCCTTGAATTTATTATAGGATCTATGAAATGACCGTCTTCTCCTATTCGTGCGTTAGCCTGAGCTATTGGGATTTCTTTTTCTTCAAAAGCACTCAAATGCTTAATTTCTTTTGTTACTTTTGTATCTTTTACAATTCGAAAAGGAGTTTCAATAAAACCAAAGTCATTTACTTTGGCAAAAGTACAAAGAGAAACAATTAGTCCAATGTTTGGCCCTTCAGGAGTTTCAATGGGACAAATTCTTCCATAATGGGACGGATGAACGTCCCTAACTTCAAAGCCTGCCCTTTCTCTTGTAAGACCGCCTGGTCCTAGAGCTGAAAGCCTTCTTTTGTGAGTAGTTTCAGAAAGCGGGTTTGTCTGATCCATAAATTGTGAAAGCTGACTTGTTCCAAAAAACTCCCTTACAACAGCTGAAACAGGTTTTGAATTTATTAGATCATGGGGCATAAGAGCATCGATTTCCTGCATGCTCATTCTTTCCTTGATTGCCCTCTCCATTCTTACAAGACCGATTCTGTACTGATTTTCAAGAAGTTCACCAACCGCCCTGACCCTTCTATTACCTAAATGATCAATGTCGTCTACCGGCCCCTGGGTATCTCTTAATTCAACAAGAGTCTTTGCAGTAAGAAGAATATCTTCTTTTCTCAAAGTCCTAAGGCCGATGTCTGTGTTTATTCTAAGTCTGTGATTTAGCTTCATTCTTCCGACACCGGAAAGATCATAATATGAACCGCTAAAAAAAAGGTGATCTATAAAATCCTGGGCAACCTCAGGAGTTGGAGGATTTCCAGGACGAAGAATTCTATATATTTCCACAAGAGCTTCATCTCTTGTTTCAACTTTATCAACAGAAATTGTTTTTCTTATGGAATCGGCACTATATGCTGCATCAACATAAAGCAAGTCAAAAGAATCAACCCCGGCTTCCTGAAATTTTTCCAAAAGTTCTTCATCAATTAAATCACCTGCATTTGCAATTACCTCTTCTGTTTTAGGATCTACAACAGATTTGGCCAGTCCTTTTTGAACAATTTCTTCAGTGCCTGTAGGAAGCTCTTTTATTCCACTTTTCGAAAGCTGCCTTAATGCCCGCTTTGTAAAAAGGCGACCTTTCTTAACAGCTACCTCACCAGTTTCCGGATCAATTATGTCAAAACCAGCTCTCTTGCCTTTTAGCTTGGCTTCGTCAAAATCCCTTATATATACACCGTCTCTAAATCTAATTTTTTCATTTTTATAAAAATAAGAAAGCAAATCTTCTGCTGAATAACCAAAAGCTTTGAAAAGAACAGAAATAGGAAATTTTCTTCTCCTGTCTATTCTTATGTTAAGAATATCTTTTGGATCAATTTCCATATCAATCCATGAACCGCGAACAGGGATAACTCTTGCTGTATATATTATCTTTCCGCTTGAATGAGTTTTACCTTTATCATGATCAAAAAACACACCTGAAGATCTGTGAAGCTGGCTTACAACAGCTCTTTCTGTTCCATTGACAATAAAAGTTCCCCTCTTTGTCATCAGCGGAATAGTACCGAAATATATTTCCTGTTCCTTTATATCCCTTATACTTGAAGTATCGTTTTCCTTGTCTACATCGTAAACTACCAGGCGGACACGAATTCTTAAAGAAATTTCGTAAGTCATCCCCCGCTGAAGACATTCCTGCTCACTATGCTTTACTTCTCCAAAATCATAAGAAACAAATTCAAGGGAAGCGGTACCTGTAAAGTCTCTAATAGGAAAAACAGACTTGAAAACAGACTGGATACCTTTTTCTTCTCTTTTTTCTGGGGGAAGATTCATCTGAAGAAAACGTTCGTATGATTCCCTTTGCATTCCAATAAGATCCGGAATATCATACACATTTTCCTTCCTTCCGAATGTTTTTCTAAAACGCTTAATTGATACAGGATTTCCGGACATGGCTACTCCATATGGATTTGGTATTTAATAAAATACAGACTTTTATTAATGGCTGAACAAAACCGTTTTATAAGTTTTTTATATTAAAAATAAGAAATAGAAATAAGAGCCTGATAATGAATAAACATTTCTAACAAACTCGAAAACGGTTGTAACTCAAATACTAAATTTATTCTTGGAAAGGTATTTTGTTATTTACAATTTCCAATAACAAAATACGGAACTGACCTGCAAAAGCCAGTTCCGTCAATAAAATACAATATCTAACAAAGCTATTTAAGCTCGATTTCGGCTCCGACTGCTTCAAGCTCTTCTTTGATTTTCTGAGCGTCTTCTTTAGCAATCCCTTCTTTAACCGGTTTTGGTGCTTCATCAACAAGCGCTTTTGCTTCTTTAAGACCAAGACCTGTGATTTTTCTAACTTCTTTGATAACGTTGATTTTCTTATCACCGGCAGCCTTAAGAATAACGTCAAACTCAGTTTGCTCTTCAACAGCAGCACCAGCATCAGCAACAACGCCCATAGGCATTGCTGCGACTGGAGCTGCAGCAGATACACCAAATTTTTCTTCTAAATCCTTAACTAGCTCAGATAGTTCAAGTACTGTTAAATTTGAAAGATATTCAATTACATCTTCTTTTGTAATTTCAGCCATTTCTATAAACTCCTAAATAATTGATTATATTTTAATTAAATTATTCGTTTTCTTTTTTTTCTTTAATTGCAGTTACAACATTAAGAAAATTCCTTTGAACACCGGTTAAAACAGTAACTAGTCCTGTAGGTACAGCATTCAACACAGACAAGAACTGTGACAAAAGAACTTCTTTTGACGGAAGTTTTGACAAAGTTTTAATCTGCTCAGGATCTAAAAGCTTTCCATCTAAAACCGCAGCTTTAAGCTCAAACTTTTTATTATCTTCTGCAAATTTGATAAGAATTTTTGCTGGGGAAACTGGATCATTTTCCGTAGTGGTGATAGAGTTCGGACCTGTAAAAAAATCTTTGAGTTCAGCTGTTTGAGTACCTTCCGCTGCTCTTCTCAGCAAAGTATTCTTAACAACCTGAATTCTTGAATTAGCTTCTCTAAGCTGTCTTCTAAGAGAATTCAGACCTTCTACATCAACTCCTTTATAATCAGCAAGAATTGATATTTCTGATTTTTTCAGACATTCATGAAGCTCATTAGCAACAATTTCTTTTTGTGATCTTTTCATCTTGTATTCACACCTCCTTTCAATAAAATAACAACAGAGGTGCCAGCCAGGCCAAAACTTGATAACCGCCTCGGTAGGCCGGCAAAGCCGTTATACACATTAAAGTGTACCTACTGTCTTTGACAGTAATTAATTATATTTTTAACAAATCTTTTATTTCTGCAGGATCCAACTTTACACCAGGACCCATTGTCGTAGATAAAGCAATGCTTTTAAAATAAACTCCTTTACTTGAAGAAGGCTTAAGTTTCTGAACAGTATCAAGCAAAGATTTAAGATTTTCCATAAGTTTTTCAGACCCAAAAGATGACTTGCCAACAATCGTATGGACAATTCCAGCTTTTTCTACTCTAAAGTCGATTTTACCGGCTTTAGCTTCACTAACTGCCTTTGCAACATCCATAGTTACAGTTCCACTTTTAGGGTTGGGCATAAGACCTCTTGGACCAAGTACTTTACCCAGCTTACCAACAACTGCCATCATATCAGGAGTTGCAATTGCTGTATCAAATTCTAGCCAGCCGCCCTGAATTTTTTCACCGAAATCTTCAGCTCCTACATAATCGGCACCGGCTTCTTCTGCTTCTTTTGCCTTTTCTCCCTTGGCAAAAACAAGCACTCTAACTTCTTTTCCTGTACCATTTGGAAGAACCACTGACCCTCTTACCATCTGATCAGCGTGTCTTGGATCAACACCAAGTCTCAATGCAACATCAACTGTTTCGTCAAAACCTGCATACCTTGAATCCAAGGCCAGCTTGAGCCCTTCCTCAAATGAATATATTTTTTCAGGATCAACTTTTTTAATTGATTCCAAATATTTTTTTCCGCGCTTAGGCATTTTACCATCCCTCAAATTTTATTTTACAACTTCAACACCCATGCTTCTTGCAGTTCCTGCGATTATCTTCACAGCAGCTTCAAGATCATGTGCATTCAAATCCTTCATTTTAACCTGAGCTATTTCTTCAAGCTGTGAGCGCTTAATTTTACCAACTTTGGTCTTGTTCGGCTCAGAAGAACCTTTTTCAAGCTTAAGGCTTTTTCTTAAAAGAACAGCAGCAGGAGGAGTCTTTGTAATAAATGTAAAAGTTCTATCCTGGTACACAGTAATAACAACAGGTATAATCATCCCGACGTCGTCTTGAGTTCTAGCATTGAATGCCTTGCAAAAATCCATTATATTTACGCCATGCTGGCCAAGTGCAGGGCCAATAGGTGGAGAAGGATTAGCTTTCCCCGCCTGAACCTGCAACTTTATTTGCGCCATAACTTTCTTCGCCATCACTAAACTCCCGAATATTTATAAAATATCATAATTTTTTAACTTGAACAAAATCAAGCTCAACTGGTGTAGAACGGCCGAAAATACTAACTAGAACTTTAATTTTTCCCTTTTCGGGATTAACTTCTTCAACAGTTCCGTTAAAATTGGTAAATGGACCATCAATAACTCTGACTTCATCTCCAGACTCAAAATAGTATTTTGGAAGCGGCTTTTCTTTTCCCTCTTCCATTCGCTTTAAAATTTGCTCAACTTCCCGATCACTCACAGGTGTTGGTTTATTCCTGCTTCCTAGAAAGCCGGTAACCTTGGACACACTGTTTACAAGATGCCAGGTAGGATCGGTAAGATGCATGTTTATCAGGATATAACCAGGATAAAACTTTCTGGAGGACTCTTTCTTTTTTCCCTGAACAAGCTCAACCACTGTTTCTGTTGGAACAACAATTTCTCCAAATTTATCCTTCAAAGGAGAAATGGAAATTTTTTCTTCCAAAGTAAGTTTTACACGATTTTCAAAACCCGAGTAAACATGTACGATATACCACTTAAAATCCGTCAAAATATAAACTCCTAAAATCTATGACCGGAGTACAAGAGCCATAAGACCGGACAGAATAAAATCTGCCAGCCCAAGAAATGAAGATACAATAGCAACAAAAACTATTACCATTATTGTTGACGCTATTGTTTGTTTGCGTCCTGGCCATACAACTCTCTTAAGCTCGCCTCTGGCCTCTTTTACAAACTCTATTGATTTACGGAAAAAAGAGTCTTTCTTAGTTTCTCTTACTTGCTTTGATGTCTTTGCAGGAACTTGAGCTTTTTTTGAACTTTTAGTGATAACCTGCTCATCCTGAAGTTTTTTTCGTTTTTCTCTTTTTTCCTGATCGCTTTTTTTTTGATGCAACCGCCCCATATATATACACCTGCTCCATATAAACAAAAAAATGGCAGGCCAGGAGGGATTCGAACCCCCAACCTTCGGATTTGGAGTCCGTTGCTCTGCCGTTAGAGCTACTGGCCTGCATAAAAGCTGCCAAAAAAGACAGCTTTAACTTCTATTTAGTTTCTTTATGCAATGTATGCTTTCCGCAAAACTTGCAGAACTTGCGAAACTCTAGTTTATCTGGAGTTGTCCGCTTATTTTTTGTATTGGTATAGTTTCTCTGTTTGCACTCATCACATGCCAATGTAATAATAACTCTCATCGGACTCCCCCTTCAAGGACTACTCGATTATATCCGCAACAACACCTGCACCAACTGTTCTACCGCCTTCTCTAACAGCGAATCTAAGCTCTTTTTCCATAGCTATCGGAGCAATAAGTTCTGCGTCTATAGTTACGTTATCGCCAGGCATTACCATTTCCACACCTTCAGGAAGGTTAAGGATACCTGTCACATCAGTTGTTCTGAAGAAAAACTGAGGTCTGTAACCTGTAAAGAAAGGAGTATGTCTTCCACCTTCTTCTTTTGTAAGGATATAAACTTCTGCCTTGAATTTTGTATGGGGCGTAATAGAACCAGGCTTGGCACAAACCTGCCCACGCTCAACATCTTCTCTTTTTGTTCCGCGAAGAAGAAGACCAACGTTATCACCAGCAAGTCCTTCATCAAGAATTTTTCTAAACATCTCAACACCGGTACAAATAGTCTTTATAGTAGGCTTGATACCAACAATTTCAATCTCTTCACCCGGCTTAACAACACCTCTTTCAACTCTTCCGGTCACAACAGTACCTCGACCTGAAATTGAAAAAACGTCTTCAACAGGCATAAGAAAAGGAAGATCAACCAAACGCTCTGGCTCTGGAATTGTTTCATCAAGTGCTTTTAAAAGCTCCCATATACATTGTGACTCAGGAGCATCTGGATCTTCAGATGAAAGAGCATTTAGAGCACTTCCTCTGATTATAGGAGTATCATCTGCTGAGAAATCATATGCTTCGAGGAGTTCCTGGATTTCCATTTCAACCAGCTCAATTAGTTCTTCATCATCAACCATATCACACTTATTAAGGAAAACAACCATTCTGGGAACACCAACCTGACGTGCAAGAAGAATATGCTCACGTGTCTGGGGCATTGGTCCGTCGTTAGCACTTACAACAAGAACAGCACCGTCCATCTGGGCAGCACCTGTGATCATGTTTTTGATATAGTCAGCATGACCTGGGCAGTCAACATGTGCATAATGACGGTTTTCAGATTCATACTCAACATGGGATGTAGCAATTGTAATCCCTCTTTCTCTTTCCTCAGGAGCCTTATCAATATTATCATAATCTATTGGATCAGCCCAACCCTTTAGTCCACAATTCTTTGTAATAGCTGCTGTAAGAGTTGTTTTGCCATGGTCAATATGACCGATTGTTCCAACGTTTACATGAGGCTTAGTACGTGCGAATTTTTCCTTAGCCATCTATTTTAACCCTCCTAAACCTTATTGTTTACTTTCTTTCAAATTTAATTATGGAGCCCATGACCGGAGTCGAACCGGTGAACCTCTTCCTTACCAAGGAAGCGCTCTACCAACTGAGCTACATGGGCCTATCAACCAAATAACAATGGAGCGGGAGACGAGGTTCGAACTCGCGACATTCAGCTTGGAAGGCTGACGCTCTGCCAACTGAGCTACTCCCGCTCATTAACTTTAAAATATGGAGCCAACGAAGGGACTCGAACCCCCGACCGGCTGATTACAAATCAGCAGCTCTGCCAGCTGAGCTACGTTGGCCTTCATAAAAATAACTTCTCCTTTTAACACTATCCACATCTGAAAAGCAAGCTTTTTTTATTTTTTTTTAAAAACCTTTTAGATGCACAAAAAAGCATTGAATTTAAAGGTTTTTATCAATAAAACTTGACTCAGAGAATAATTATCTTTATTTACTTAAAAAGTAAAGATTCTTTTTTTGATTTTTCACTGCTACTTAAGATCAGAGCTTTTACATTAAATCCAATGGCAAAAAAAGAATTTTTATCAAGTCATTCTTTTTGCTGTTTAGATAAAATTACAAACAAAAGCACTAAACTAGAAAATCAAACAAAACGTCTCTTTGTTCTTAGCAATATAAGTTTTGTCAATAAAACAATCAATTTAGACACAAGTTAACAATTAAATTATAAGATGACCTAATTATGAAAAAAATTATTATTCTAATATCTACGGCCTTAATTATCAGTTCATGCTCTATAAATCAAAACTCCAACCCTACTCCAGTTCAACCTCCAATCAATTATAATGAAATCGAAAGTCAATCCCAGTATTATAATACTAATGATAGCCTCACAAATCAGGATGCTGATACAATCAATACAGAACCGGTTGTTGCTGAAACTCTTCCATTAGAGCAAGATTCCGACTTTTATTCTCGATCCATTGAAGAAGCCCTTGATTTTTGTGATGCTTCTCAAAAGTTTAGAGAAAAAAATGACCAGGAAAATGCACTTAAAGCACTTGACCAGGCATACAGAATTTTGTCTGAAATACCTTCAGAAGAAAACATTACCCAACAACTTGATGACTTAAGATATACTATTGCAAAAAGAATAATGGAAATATATTCCACAAGAATTGAAGGCACTAAAGGCATGGCTGAGGAAATACCTCTAACCATGAACCCACATATAGAAAAAGAGATTGAAAGATTTACAGGCAAAGAAAGAAGGTTCTTTATATATTCCTATAAAAGATCCGGTAAATATATGCCCATGATCCTCGAAAAACTTAAAGAGGCTGATCTTCCAGAAGAACTTGCATGGCTCCCGCTTATTGAAAGCGGATTTAAAGAAAAAGCTCTCTCCCATGCAAGGGCACTTGGCCTTTGGCAGTTTATTCCTTCAACAGGATATAAGTTTGGACTTAAAAGGAATCTTTACATAGATGAAAGGCTTGATCCAGAATCATCAACTGATGCGGCAATCGCCTACCTTAAAGAGCTTCATTCAATTTTTGGAGACTGGTCAACAGTGCTTGCAGCCTACAATTGCGGTGAAGGAAGGGTTTTGAGAACAATAAAAAAACAAAACCTAATGTACCTTGATAATTTTTGGGATCTCTACCTTCAGCTCCCATATGAAACAGCAAGGTATGTTCCAAGATTTATTGCCACACTTCATATTGTAAAAAACCTTGAGAAATACGGCTTCAATGATATTCAGCCCTATAAAAGCTATGAAACAGAAAAAATATTTGTTAACAAATCAGTTCATCTCAAAGACATTTCAAAAGCCATAGGTGAAAGTTTTGAAACACTCCAAGAGCTTAATCCAGCACTGAGATATGACATAGTTCCTCCCGAAGGCTCAAATGTAAATATTCCTTCAGGGAAAAAAGAAATGCTCATAGCCAGCATTAAAGATCTACCAGAAAAAAAGATTGAAAAATCATATGCCATGCACAAAGTAAGACGTGGAGAAACTCTTTCACAAATAGCCAACACTTATAAAACTTCAGTAAAATCAATAATGCTAACAAACCGGCTTTCAAAAAACAATTACATCCTTCCAGGACAATTACTTAAAATACCAAGCAAAACATATCTTTCTGCTACTGATGTAAAACCACAGAACCTAAAAACAAAAACAGGGACAACCTATTACACTGTTAAAAAAGGCGACTCTCTTTGGTCAATAGCAAGGAAATTCAACACTTCTGCAAATACGATCAAACAAAGCAACAACCTGAACTCAAACCTTCTTTCCATAGGACAAAAGCTAAGAGTAAAAACAGACATAAAATCACTGACAAAATATCAGGTTAAGTCCGGTGACAGTCCTTTCAGAATAGCCTCTAAACACAATATGTCTCTTAAAAGATTTTTAAATATCAATGACATGAGCAGCTCCACAACTATTTTCCCTGGTCAAGAAGTTTATGTGGAATAAATTAAAGACTTAAATATAAAAGCCGATTTAGGGACTAAATTTAATATTGACTTAGGAATTGTTTTCTAATATCACCCTTTAATCTAAATGCCCCCGTAGCTCAGTGGATAGAGCATAGGATTCCTAATCCTTGTGCGCAAGTTCGATTCTTGCCGGGGGCACCAAACTTACCATTAAGCCTAAAAAACATCCCAAGATCTAAGTTTTAAATTTTGACAATTTTTAAAAAATCTTTGGATAAGTTCCTTGATGGTTTAAAAACTGGGAATAAAAAATTGAAAATAAAAAAACCAGAACTACTCGCCCCTGCAGGAAGCCTTGAAAAACTTAAGACAGCAATTCATTTTGGAGCAGATGCAGTTTATCTGGGCGGAAAAAATTTTTCCCTGAGAAACTTTGCAGGAAACTTTACAGATCAGGAAATGGAAGAAGGGATAAAATTTGCGAGGAAACACAAAGTTAAAACATATATAACATGTAATGCTTTCCCTGAAAACAACGAGCTTGAAGCTATTTCAAACTATCTGATTTTTCTTTCAAAACTACAACCTGACGCCATAATAATTGCAGACCCTGGAGTTGTCCAGCTGGCAATTGAGTATTCACCTGAAATACCTATACATTTAAGCACCCAGGCAAACACAACAAACTATATGTCAGTAAATTTCTGGGAAAAAATCGGAGTCTCAAGGGTTAATCTGGCAAGAGAGCTTACACTTGAACAAATAAAAACTATTAACCAAAACACCAAAATAGAAACAGAAGTCTTTGTTCACGGTGCAATGTGTATTTCATATTCGGGCAGATGTCTGTTAAGCAGTTTTATGTCAGGAAGATCCGCAAATAAAGGCAGATGTTCCCACCCATGCAGATGGAAATATCATTTAAAAGAGGAACTAAGACCAGGGGAATATTACCCTGTTTTAGAAGATGATAGGGGTTCTTATATATTTAATTCAAAAGATCTCTGTATGATAGAACATATTGACAAAGTAATTGAATCAGGAGCTGACTCTCTTAAAATTGAAGGCAGAATGAAGGGGACATTTTATCTGGGTTCCGTTGTAAAAGCATACAGAGAAGCAATTGATTTATATTTTCATAAAAAAACATACTCAGTCAAGCCATCATGGACAGAGCTTTTGTCAAGCGTAGCAAATAGAAAATACTGTACAGGTTTTTTCCTGGATGACCCTGATTCAATCTCAGCAAACATTGAAAACATTAAACCTGACAATGTTCACAACTTTCTGGGCACAATAACGGGAATAAAGGATAAAATGCTTATTGTAGATGCAAAAAACAGAATTTTACCCGGAGAGCAAGTAAAAATACTTTCCCCTGATAAAGCCCCAAAACCTTATACTGTAATAAAAATTACAGACCAAAATCTCAATTCTGTTGAAAAAACAAAGCCAAATGAAACATTTTTGATTCAAATAGACAATTCTAACTTCAGCAAGGGTGATATTCTTTTTAAAGAATAAGACTTTTCAGCCAGAATATTAATTACTTGAAATCAGAGAGTAAAACATATAAAATTGTTGAAAGTTTATATTTATGACCATACTATATCAAAGTTTATGATAATATTTCTTATGATTTTATAATTTGGTTTCTTGAAATTTAAAATTTTGTTAATAATCAAAGGATTATACTATTATTTCCCCAAAGTTTTCAGAAAAAACAACTTAATCAGGAGGACTCCCCCATGTTTTTTGATGATGATGAAACCTTGCAAATGTATGTCGAAGAATCCCTGGAGCATCTTGGTGATATAGAAACAGACTTACTCACCCTTGAAGAACAAGGAGAGGAACTTGACGATGAGCTGGTGAACAGTGTTTTTAGAGCCGCTCACTCTGTCAAGGGAGGTGCTGGTTTCATGGGGCTTGACGTTGTAAAAGAGCTTTCTCATTATCTGGAAAACATTCTTGGCCTTATAAGGGACAGAGAGATTGTTATCAGCTCTGATATAATCAGCATTCTTCTGAGAAGCTTTGACAAGCTGAAAGAACTAATCTCAAACATTGAAACAAGTAATGATCAAGAAATAAGTCAATTTGTCAAAGATTTGAAAAGCATAACTGAAACAAATCTTCCTGAAGACGAACAGATTGCAATAGAAGAAATCTGCCAAATACAGCACCCTGAAAGTAAAATCATTCTTCGACCAAATAGATATGATATTGAACAGGCCAAAAAACAGGGAAAATTTATTTATATTCTTGAATACGACCTTATTAAAGATATTCATAAAAAAAACAAAAATCCGCTTGAAGTAATAACCTCCCTTTCAAAAAGCGGAGTAATCCTTGACTGCAAGATTGACGTTTCTTCAATAGGAACCCTAGAAGATGAAATTCCAACAAAAATTCCACTGTTCATTCTTTTCGGCTCAATAATAGAACCTGATATGGCACCAATACTTGTGGAACTTGACGAAGAATATGTCCACAATATAATAGATGATAAAATGTCTCTTCCAGAAGAGGATATCCAAGAAGCAAAAGGTCCTCTGATTAAAAAAGCTGAAGAACCAGTCAAGGAAACTGAACCTCTTGTTTTTAAAGAATCAAAAGAAGAAAAACCACTAAAAGAAAAGCCAAAGGAAATGGAAAAAAACAAATCCCCACAAAACCCAGTGCCTTCAGAAATAAATAACGGACAAAAGAAACCTTTACCAAGCCCAAATGATGACCTTTCAAAGAAAACACTGTCATCACTCAGGGTTAATATAAATCTGCTTGACAGCCTTATGACCCTTGCCGGAGAACTGGTTCTAAGTAGAAACCAGCTCGTCCAAGGACTAAGTTCATCAAACCAGCATAATATAGACTCTGCAAGCCAGAGAATTGACATGATAACTTCAGAACTTCAAGAAGCTATTATGCAAACAAGGATGCAGCCCATATCCAATGTCTTCAACAAATTCACCAGAGTTGTAAGGGATCTTTCAAAAAATCTGGGAAAAAGAATTGACCTTATATTGGAAGGTAAGGATGTTGAACTTGATAAAACAATAATAGAAGCAATCAACGACCCTCTTACTCATCTTGTCAGAAACTCTGTTGACCATGGTATTGAAATGCCTGATGTAAGAGAAATGGCAGGAAAACTTCCAAACGGAACCATAAGTCTCAAGGCTTACCACGAAGCAGGACAGGTGAATATTGAAATTGAGGATGATGGTGGTGGAATTGACCCTGAAAAGATTGCTTCCATTGCATTAAAAAAAGGTGTGATAACAGAACAAGAGATTAACCTTCTTTCCGTCAAAGACAAAATGAACCTTATTTTTGCTCCAGGCTTTTCAACAGCTGAAGAGGTTACTGAAGTTTCGGGCCGGGGAGTAGGAATGGATGTTGTAAAAAGCAATCTGGAAAAACTAGGCGGAATTATAGACGTTGATTCCAAAAAAGGCAGAGGAACCGTAATCAAAATCAAGCTTCCTCTTACACTTGCAATTATACCAAGCCAGATAACTTCCACAGGACATGAAAAATATGCAATTCCCCAGGTAAATTTGGATGAACTTTTAAGAGTCCCTGCAGGGCAAATAAAAGAAAAAATTGAAAAAGTAGGAAATGCTTCAGTTATAAGGCTGAGAGGTACTTTGCTTCCCCTTATAAGACTGGCTGATGTTCTTCAGATTCCAAGAACTTTTATTGACCCTGAAACAGGGGAAGAAAAACCCGAGAGAAGGTTTAGTATAGCTGACAGACGCTCCAAAGATTTCTTTGACGAAACTAGAGATGATAAGCAGCTTTCTGAAGAAGAAATTCAAATACGAAAAGACTATGACAGAAGATATCACTCAAAAAGTGCTATCAATATTGCTGTGGTTTCAGCAGGAACACATAGATACGGCCTTATTGTAGACGAACTAATGGATTCTGAAGAAATTGTTGTAAAACCCCTGGGGAAACATCTTAAAAACTGCAAAGGATATGCAGGAGCCACAATTATGGGAGACGGAAGAGTTGCTCTTATACTTGATGTTGCTTCTATTGCAGAAATGAGTCAATTATCAAATTTTTCATCCTCTAAAAAACTTGTAGAAGAAAAAAACAAATTGGAAAGTTCATCAAACAAGCTCAAAGAACATGCTTCCCTTCTTCTTTTTAAAAACACCCAGGAGGAACAATTTGCAGTTCCCTTAAATCTTGTTGAAAGAATAGAAAGAATAAAGTCAAAAAGTGTGGAACTTGTGGGCGGTCAGAGAGTTGTTCAATATCGCGGAGCTTCGCTTCCTCTTCACGAGCTTGGAGAAGTTGCCAATGTTCAGCCGCTTCCTGATTCCGAACAAGTCGAAGTCATAGTGTTTAAGCTTAAGGGAAAAGAAGTTGGGTTAATGGTGCAGCCGCCTGTAGATGCAGTTGATGTAGTCCTCAACATTGACACACAAACATTGATGCAACCGGGAATAATGGGCTCTCTTATAATAAATGAGATGACAACCCTGATGGTTGATGTTTATTCCTTTTTCAAAATTTTGCATCCGGAATGGTACAATGAATCTGAAACTTATTCAGATATAAACAAAAGCAATTCCCTGGATCCTGGCTCAATTAAAATTCTTTTTGCAGAAGATTCGTCTTTTTTCAGAAATCAGGTTAGTGGTTTCCTTGCGGAAGACGGCTATGATGTAACAATAGCTGAAGACGGAGAAATTGCCTGGAATATTATTTCCGCTGAAGAATACAATTATAACCTGGTGCTTACTGACCTTGAAATGCCCAACATGGACGGATTTGAACTTACATCCAGAATTAAAAAGGATGAAAGATTTTCTAATCTTCCTGTTATAGCACTTACCTCCCTGGCAGGAGAAGGAGATATGGCAAAGGGAAGAGCTGTTGGAATTGATGACTACCAAATCAAACTTGACAGAGAAAAACTTCTCGAAACAATAAAAAATTATCTCAACTAAAAAGGACTGAAAATGACCATACAACAAAAATCAGCCAAAAACCTTGAACTTGCCACCTTTTATGTTGGAGAGGCTCTTTGCGGAATAGATATTTTAAATATTCAGGAGATAAACAAGCAGTTTGAAGTAACAACTGTGCCCCAGGCTGAAGATTTTGTAAAAGGAATCTTGAATTTAAGAGGAAGAATTGTAACTATCCTTGACCTTGGAAAAAAGCTTGGACTTTCTCCTGTGAAAAAAAGCAAAGGAAATAGAAATATAATAGTCAATTTTTACGACGAGCAAATAGGACTTCTTGTGGATGAAATAAGCGACGTGATAGTTGCGAGGGCAGAACAGCTTGACAGCCCTCCGGCAAACCTTGGAGGAATTGAGGGCAGTTATTTTGAAAACATTGTAAAGACTGAAAAAACTCTCATAGGAATTTTAGATATAGAAAAAGTTTTATCAACTGATTAGTCAGGATATTAAATTGAATAAAGTTAGAATTTTAGTTGTTGATGATACAATATTTTACAGAAAAATCCTCAGCGACATCCTTAAAGAAATTCCTCAGGTTGAAGTTGTGGGTTCCGCCAATACAGGGAAAGTTGCCCTAAGTAAGGTTGACTCTCTTAAACCTGATATGATTACTCTTGATGTCGAAATGCCCGGGATGAACGGACTTGAAGTTTTAGAAGAGCTCAATAAAAAAAATTTAGATATAGGAGTTCTGATGGTAAGCACCCTTACAGGAAAAGGGAGCCATATCACCATCAAAGCACTTGAACTGGGAGCTTTTGATTTTATTGAAAAGCCTTCTTCTGATGGCAGTTCAATGAAAGAAAATATGGAAAAAGTAAAAACAAGCCTTGTTCCTATTATTCAAGCTTTTTTAAAAAGAAGGGAACTTAAGTCCAGATTTAAAAGCACAAAAAAACCTTTACCCCAAATCACAAAACCTGATTATAAATCCCAGACAAAAAAAACATTAACAAAACCCTTCTCATTAAAATCAAAATCAGAAATTATTACAATAGCCATATCAACCGGGGGACCAAATGCACTCTCAAAAATGATCCCCATGCTTCCGGAAAACATCGGAGTTCCAATACTTATTGTCCAGCATATGCCGCCGGTTTTTACAGCATCTCTTGCAAAAAGCCTTGATTCAAAATCAAAACTTTCAGTTATGGAAGCAGTCAACGGGCAGACAATTGAACCTAATAAGGTTTATATTGCTCCCGGAGGCATGCAGATGAAAGTCGCTGCCTCAAACGACGGGATGAGAAGGCTTATAAAAATTACAGATGATCCTCCTGAAAACAGCTGCAAACCTTCAGCTGATTACCTTTTCAGATCAGTGGCTGATTATTATGTTGGAAGGGCTACCGGTGTAATTATGACCGGGATGGGTTCTGACGGCTTCAAAGGGCTTCTGGAAATGCACAAAAAAAATGCAACCATAATTGCCCAGGATGAAGAAAGTTGCACTGTTTATGGAATGCCAAAAGCTCCTATAGAAGAAGGGATAGTTGACACTATCTGCTCCCTTGAAGACATTGCAGATGAAATAGTTAAAACTGTCAAAAGTCCATCAAGGCTGCGGTGATAAATTATGGTAAAAATAACTCCGGTTGAGTTTTCTCTTTTTGCAAAATACATTCTCTCAATTTCGGGAATTTCACTTGACCCAGGAAAAGAATATCTCATTGAAACCAGGCTAAGGCCAATTTTAAAAAAACACAGCCTAAACTCTTTTAAAGAACTCTACGATTCAGCTTTAAGTGACCCCGGGAAAAAATTAGAAAAAGAAATTATTGATGCAATATCAACTAATGAAACATATTTTTTCAGGGACAAAAATCCTTTTGAACTTTTAAAATTTAAAGTTCTTCCAGACCTTATAGATAAAAGATCTGCGGGAAAAATCGGAAGGCCTGTAAACATTAGAATCTGGAGTGCTGCAAGCTCCACAGGTCAGGAGATATACAGTGTTGCAATGATAATGCATGAGCTGGGCATTGCAAATTCAAAACAATATAATATCCGCCTTCTAGGAACAGATATATCAAATGCTGCTATAGCAAAAGCCAGCTATGGTTTATACAATAAGTTTGAAATTGCAAGAGGATTGACACCTGAAAGGCTGAGAAAGTTTTTTACAAAAAAAGGGGATAACTGGAAAATAAGAGACGAAATAAGATCCATGGTTTCTTTTCAGAAAGTTAATCTTTTAAAACCTCTTAACATCACTGGAAAATTTGATATTGTTTTTTGCAGAAATGTTGCTATTTATTTTAATCCGCCTGACAGGGCAAAGCTTTATCATACTATTGGGAATTCACTTGAAAAGGACGGCTACCTGCTTATAGGTTCTACAGAATCTTTAAACAACGACACCCAGATGTTTAAACCTCAAAGATATTTAAATTCAACTTTTTACCAATTTAAGGATGACTAGGGCCAAAGGTTTATTCTTTTTACCGATTTTCAACTTAACCATGGCTGGGCTAACCAGTCAATTTAGTTTCTTAAGCCTTAAAAACATAAAGACAGAGAGATAAAATGTCAGTTAAACCCGAAGAATTTATTGATGAACTTAAATTTTGCATAAAAGAAAATGACCTGGTAAAGGCAAAAGCCCTTATTCAGTTTTTTCCAGGACTTGATGAAAAAAACCAAACAAAGACTCTTTTAGAAATCAGCAGGGCTCCAGATGAAATTTCATATCCCTGCCTTGTTCATATAATCAAATTTGAAATTAAAGAGCCTTCAATAAAAAAAAGGCTCTACTCACTTTTGATTGATAAATTCTTCAACCATGGTGAACTCATTGTAAAATACCTAAAAGATCCAAAAGTTGATAACAAAATAATTTTAATCAGGATTGCCGGTGAACTCCAAATTTCAGATGCTGTCCCAGCTTTAAATGATATCCTGGTAAACGAAACAAATGTACCAACTCTAACTGCAGCTATAAGAGCACTTGCATCTATTGGCTCAACTTCAACCATACGTAAAATTGCTGACTTTCTTTATTTCGGACACACTGGTCTTAAGACAGAAGCAGTAAATGCTCTATCCAAGCTTGGCGGACCTTCGGCCATCAATCTTCTTGGAGAAGCTATAACTGGTGAAACCGAGGCAGATCTTCTCATTGTAGACAAGCTGGCAGAAGTTCAGGATCATTATGCTCTATCAAAGCTTATTCAGCTTTTAAACTCCCATTCAACCTCAATAAGAAACAGAGCTATTGATAATCTTGTGAACATTGGAGAAAAAGCTGTTCCCATGGTAATTGAAAATCTAAAATGCGAAGATGATGATTCAACAATCTTAACCCTTAATGTGCTTGGAAGCATTGGCGACAAAAGTGCAATTCAGGCAATTTCAAAACTCCTTTTCAAACATCCTGAAAATCCTAATATAAGATTTGCAGCCTATGAAGCCCTGGAAAAACTTCCTTCAGACAAAGCTGCCATAAGTCTTGCTAAAGGACTTCAAGATCTTGAAAAGCAAGTGAGAATGTCAGCGGCAAGAGCAATAGATAAAAACCTTTCACCAATTCTTGTTGCAGGAATAAAAAACATGGTTTCCTCTATGGATGCTGAATCAAAAGAAATAGTTGCAACCATAATTGACTCAGGTGCCGATAGAATTTTTGAGCAGCTTATAAAAGAAAAAAACTTTGCCAATCTTTCAATAATTCATCTGTCAAAAAATGCCCATCCTGATACAAGAGAACACTTTACAAACCTTCTTGCAGCTCTTGATCAAGATGAAGTTGTTGAAAAAATAATGGCATCAACTGATTTCAAAGACACCAAAAAACTTCTTACTGTTTTTGCTGTTGATGACTCAAAAATGATGCTTCGTATCTACAAACAAAAGCTCCATCAAATGGGACTTCTCCCTGTTCTTTTCGAATTTCCTTCAAAAGCAATTGAAGCCATGGAAAATGAAAAGCCCGATCTTTTGATCACAGACCTTAACATGCCTGAAATAAACGGGCTTGAACTTACCAAAAAAGCAAGAGAATTTTATCGCCCTGAAGAGCTTCCAATTATTATGGTAACTACCCAAAGTGATTTTATTGGTCAAACAACTAAAAACAGACTGGATTCCAAAAAGATAAAAGAATCAGGAATAAATATAGTGATAAACAAACCCTTCAGAGATGAAGATTTAAAAGATGCTTTGGACAAGCTGCTTAAAAAATAATGGCTTTTAAGTTTTTAAAAAAGATTCTTCCTAGTGTTTTGTTTATTTGTGCCGGCATAACTCTTGGGGGCAGCATAGGTCTTTATATGTTTAAACTTCCTGACTTAAATGAAGTTAAAAGGCTTGAAACATACACCCCGCCTCTTATTACAAAAATCTACTCGGCTGACAACCAGCTTATAAGCCAATTGTATACTGAAAGAAGAATCCATCTTAATCTGGAGAATTTTTCTCCTTACCTTATAGATGCCCTTCTTGCTACTGAAGACAGAAGATTTTTCCATCATTCCGGGATTTCACCAAAAGGGATAGCAAGAGCTTTTGTAAAAAACATTACAACAAGATCTTTTACCCAGGGTGCCAGCACTTTAACCCAGCAGCTTGCCAAAACATTATTTTTGTCTCCTGAAAAAAAAATAAAAAGAAAACTTATAGAAATCATTCTTTCTTATCAAATTGAAAGAAAATATACAAAAAATGAAATTCTTGCTCTTTATTTAAATCAGGTTTATTTCGGCAGCGGTGCTTACGGAGCAGAATCTGCTGCACTGACATATTTTAATAAATCAGCCAATGATTTAAATATTGCTGAAGCTGCTCTTATTGCAGGACTGCCCAAGGCCCCAAGTTATCTTTCTCCTTTAGTAAATCCTGATGAAACATTAAAAAGAAGAAATCAGGTGTTGAAAAATATGCTGGCTGAAAATAAAATTTCCCGCCAGGAATATGATGAATCCATTGTCTCAGAAATTGTGCTTGAAACAAAAAGCATTTCAACTAAACAATATGCCTGGTTTACTTCTGTTGTAAGAAGCAAGCTTGAAGAAGAGCTGGGATACGAACTGCTTTACAAATCAGGGCTTGAAATTCACACTTCACTTAATTCAAAAATTCAAAATGCAGTTCAAAAGTCCATTGAAAAAAACATGCCTTTGATTGAAAAAAGAATGAAGGCAAAAAACATAAATTCACAACCTGAATGTGCAGTAATTGCCATAGATATAAGTACAGGAAAAATCCTTGCTCTTTCAGGGGGCAAAGACTATTCAACCTCAAAATTCAACCGGGCCCTCTATGCAAAACGACAACCCGGTTCAGCCTTCAAACCCTTTATTTATGCTCAGGCAATTAAAGAAGGCTACCAACAAAACACTAGCCTAAGAGATGTTCCCACTGTGTTTAATCTTTATGGAAATAAGGACTGGAAACCAAACAATTTCTCCAAAACTTTTTCCGGAGAAACAACCATTAGAAAGGCACTTACTCTTTCAAAAAACATACCGGTTGTCAGGCTTCTTGATACTTTAAAGCCTGAAAACTTTGTATCTTTTGCAAAAGAATTTGGATTTACAACAAAACTTAGCCCGACCCTTTCCCTGGCTCTTGGAAGTTATGAAACAACCCTTGTTGAACTTACCTCTGCTTATTCAGTTTTTCCAGCCAGAGGATACTATAAAAAGCCTTGGTATATTGATTCAATAGCCAAAGGAGAAGAAATTCTATATTCCAAAAATCAAGAAATTGCAAAAAGAGTTTGCTCTGAAAGAGAAGCTGCTGTAATGGTAAACCTTCTTCAGGCAGTGATTGAAGAAGGAACAGGAAGACGAGCCCAAATTAAAGGATATCCTCTTGGAGGAAAAACAGGAACAACTGACAATTACAAAGACGCTCTTTTTATTGGATTTTCCCCGTCTATTGCACTTGGGGTCTGGGTAGGCTGCGATGATAACAGCTCACTTGGCCATTTGGAAACAGGGGCAAGAACTGCTTTGCCTATATGGAAGGATGTAATGAAATATATTGCAGACAGCAGAAAATACCCTGAATATTTTCCAATTCCTGATAATATAGAATACAAAAAATTTGATCCGGATTCAGGTGAGATAATTGATTCAAAAGACAAAAAAGGGGTGATAGGAATCTTTATCCCTGAATAATCTAGCTTAAAAATTGAACTTTATTTTCTTGAGCTACAAAAGTTTTTATGTTGATCACTATTTTAAACAATTTAGAAGAAAAGCACAATTAAATGACTCCGATTTTAAGACACGCAACCCTTAAAGATGTTAAAAAAATTCATAAACTTATAAATTCTTTTGCAGCAAAAGGACAAATGATTGGAAGGCCCTTAAGCCAGCTCTACGATCATTTGAGAGACTTCTGGGTGTTTGAAGATCATGATACAAAAGAGATAATTGGATGTTGTGCCCTTCAGTTTTGTTGGGAAAGTCTTGCTGAAATAAGATCTCTGGCTGTAAACTCAGACTACCATAAAAAAGGAATAGGCAGGGCTCTTGTTTCAAAAGTAATGGAAGAGGCAAACCAGTATGGAATGACCCATGTATTTACGCTTACATACCAGCCTGGTTTTTTTAAAAAGTTTGATTTTAAAATAATTGATAAATCAGAACTCCCGCTTAAAATATGGGCTGACTGCATTCATTGTGTAAAATTTCCTGACTGCGATGAAACAGCAATGATGAACACTATTCCAGTTGATACAGATCCTAGGTATAAATTCTGTTGACATTGAGTGGAGGAAATTTCCAGGTAAAAGGCTTTGGAAGTATCTGCTCCGAACCAACAGTGAGCCAATAAAGATCTGGATTCAATTCTCTGAGTTTGCCATCATCAGGTTCTTTTGCATGGACAGTATATTCATAGGTTACATGGAAAAGAACCACGCTTGATCTGCCCTCCCTGGCAATAACATAGTTTTCTTTAAAAGCTGCATTTGTCATGGAACTCTGGGAAGAGATCTCCCTGACTTCTTTTTCTGAAAGCTTCATGAGAACAGTTTTTGAAGGGCCTTTTTCAGATATTCTTATCATAGCACGACTTTCACTGCTTCCAGCATAAACAGTGGAAAGACAGGAAAGTCGTCTAAAATACTGAGAAGCAACAATAGCAGCTGTTCTTCTTCCTCCCGACATCACAGGCTGTCCATAATATTCAAAAAATTTTTTCTGAAGATCTTCTGCGTATTTATCCCCTTTTTCATAAAGATTTTTTGAAGTATACCTAAGGGCAATGGCCAGTTCTTCAGCAGCCTCTGCTATGGGCCAGTCTATCCTCACATGAAAATGGGTAAGGCAATATTTGTCATAAAGCTTGGTTGAAGGATCTCTTTGAATTAAAAGAGCATAATCAACCGGAAGAATATCTCTTAAAAGATCCCAGACATATTTTGAGTCAAGATACTTCTGAGTTCTTTCAAACTCCTGTTTCAAAGAAATAGATTCAGCCTTGATGAAGTTCTTTTTTGTAACTTTATTGTCGTCAAAAAAACGAATATATTTTTTATGGGACACAGGAATAGTGTCTTCAATAAAAATTACAAGAAAAGCGTTGTGGGAACCGTATTCAAGGGTAGGAATTCTTGCTTTGGGCTTGAGCTCTCTTCTTTCAACAAAGGGATAAGGTTCTTTTCTTTCCTGAAAATTAAAGTAGGAATCAACAAGACCATATTGAAGAATAAACTGATCAAGATCATCTCTCATCAGCTCATAATAAGTTCTTCTGAGTCTACTTGCCAAACTGAGATCTTCTCTTTTATACCATAATCTTCCTGTCACTTATCTTTCAGCCCTTACTATAAAGTTAATTAAAAGTGAATGAAAGCCAGTAAAAACCAAAACTGAAATTTGTTTATTCTGAGGACTTTTATGGACAGAAACTAAGACAATTCAGTTGCTCATAAGCTCTTCTGACTGATTCTAGCCAACTCGATATATGATAAGATTATTTAACACTAAACCTTGTCTTTGGTCAACGAGTGAAACCAAAGAAAACCAGATATTTTGACTTTTTTTAAAGTTTATAGTCTTTTTTGAATTTTTGGTGAATTTTTTTTCTGAAAAAAATAAGAAGAAAGGAAATTGTACCCATGATAACTGCAATAATACCTGTTGTAAAATAGCTCCCGTGATAAAGCATTTCTCCCTGAATACTTAAAAGCAAAGTTCCGGGCATTCTTCCAATAAAAGTAAAAAGAAAAAAAACTAAAAACCTTATATTTGTTACTCCAAGGAAAAAACAGAAATAATCTTTAGGAAAACCTGGAAACAGAAAAAGAGCAAAAACAAAAATTTTCCCTTCTTCTTCAAAAAAATTCTCGAATTTTTGAAAATATCTTTCAGGAAGAATTAATTTTATAATATCTCGCCCTGTGTATCTTGCAATTAGAAAATTAAAAACAGAGCCAAGTGTAAGAGCAAAACTTGAAATCATAAACCCTTTGAATGCCCCAAACAAATACCCGCCAACAAGCCCTGAAATTTGACCTGGAATTGGAGCAATAATAACCTGGATTGATTGGATGAAAATAAAAACAAATGGAGCCATAAAACCATAGGATTCAATCTTTTTTATAAATTTTTCCCTTTTTGAAAAAATTTCAATAAAAAAAATATTGTCCCTGTAAATATACAAAAGACTAACTAAAACCAGAAAGCTTAGAATAATTCCAAGCTTAATATAGATTTTTTTTGAAAATTTAGTCCCCATTATGACCTTAAAAATAAAATTTAATTAAAAACCCTAAAACTCAAAAAATAAAAGGAAAGCAAACTATTGGCTTCTATAAGAAAACTTAAAGACAATTCCAATTTCTTAGTTTTTAAAAAAGAAAAGTTTTTTTCTCTTTTTTTTTGTCTTATAATTTTCAATAGTTTTTTTTCTGGCCCATCTGGAAAAAAAATTTATATTGCCTGATTGGTAGGAGGCATCAATCATTTCCTGCTTTTTAGCAATACCTTTTTCTGATTCAAGGGCAGAAATTATACATTCCTTTTTATGGGAGCAATTATTAAGACAATTGTCAGGAGTTTTTCTATATCCTTCTTCAGTCATAGGAAATACAATATCAAGATCTCCAAAGCAACCGGGAGTTTTATCATCCATTTAAATTCTCTTTTTCAAACCTTATAAACTCTTCGGTAAATTTCCTTATATAGCCATCATCTGCAAAGCTGAAATATTTGTTATTTCCTATTATAAGATGCTCATGCACTCTTATATCCATATTAAGGCAGGCATGAACAAGTCTTCTTGTTATTAAAACATCAGACTTTGAAGGATCTACAGAGCCTGAAGGATGATTATGGGCAAAAATAAGAGCTGATGCACTTTTTTCAAGAGAAGATTTAATAATTTCCCTGGGATAAACAGCACTGGATGCAATACTGCCCTCATGCATATCTTCTATCCCTATAATCTGATTCTTGGAGTTTAAAAAAATTACTTTAAAGATTTCCTTATCCTTTTCTCTCATGGAAAAATAAAGATAATTAAAAACATCTTCAGAACAGGACAAAATATCTTTGTTCTCAACTTTTCTCTTTAAGTAAATTTCTGCAGCTGATTTTACAAAAACAAGGGGGAAAACATTGTTTTCCCCAATTCCTTTTACAGATTTGAGTTCTTTAAGGGGAGCTTCAAGAACCCTGGGTAAAGTTTTGAATTTTTCCAAAAGTTCTTTTGCCATAGGCTTGCAATCTTTTATGGGAGTCCCAAGAGTCAAGAGTATTTCAATTATTTCATAATCATGAAAACCAGAAATACCTGTTTCAAAAAATTTTTCCCTAAGTCTTTGTCTATGGCCTAAATTTGTATTTTTCTTTTTTTTACTTTCCTGCATTGTCAACCAGACTAAACATCAAAATTAAAATCAATTTCGTTTTTAAGTCTTCTTGTCATCAGTCTTTCAACAGACCTGGAAGGCTTAGCCTCATTGTACAATATGTTATATATTTCCTCACAGATTGGAAGTTCAATTTTAAGTTTTTTACTTAGATTATAAACAGATTTAGCTGTTTTTATCCCCTCAGCAACCATTCTCATTTCTTTTAAGATATCATCTAATTTTTTGCCTTCACCAAGTTTAAAGCCAACTGTATGGTTTCTACTGAGACTGCCTGTACATGTTAAAATTAAGTCCCCTACTCCTGAAAGTCCGGAAAATGTATGGGGATTTGCTCCCATTGCAAGACCGATTCTTCTTATTTCAACAAGGCCTCTGGTAATAAGAGCCGCCCTTGCATTAAGTCCAAGCCTCATTCCATCGGCCACCCCTGATGCTATGGCTATTACGTTTTTAACAGCTCCTCCAACTTCAACCCCAATTGTATCTTCACTTGTATAAACCCTGAAATATGTGGATGCAAAGACCTTTTGGACATAAGTTGCAGTATCAGGATCTTTTGAAGCAATGGTAACCACCGTAGGTTTTAACTCTCCAAGTTCTCTGGCAAAACTTGGGCCTGATAAAACTCCGCAATTGGAAGGCTCTATTTCAAGAACCTCCTCAATTACCTGGGTCATTGTTTTATAGGTGTGATTTTCTATTCCCTTGGATGCAGAAATAAAAATCATTTCTTTTGTTAAAAAAGGTTTGATTTTTTCAAGGGTTTCTCTCATCACATGAGAAGGAACAACAAGTACAACAAGATTGGTTCCAGCCAATACCCTTTCTAAACTGGTATCAGGAATAATGTTTCTTGAAAGTGTTATTTCGGGAAGATAAACTTTGTTTTCCCTGGTTGTATTTATTGAATCAAGAATTTCTTTTTCATAACACCAGAGTTTTACCTTAAAACCTTTCACTCCAAGAAGATTTGCAAGTGAGGTACCCCAGCTTCCTGCTCCAATTACAGATATTTTGGTCTCTTTGAATTCTTCATTTATACTCATCATATTCTTTCATTTTTTGCTTTTTATAAATCAAAGTCAAAATAAGCTTATTTTGACTTGTTTCATAGTCTTTCCAAAGTTAAATCTAAAATAACACTAGAATTTTAAAGTGCAGCTTTTAACTTTAAGGTCAAGCAAAAACCGTATTTAATTGTCTAAATTATTCGTCTTCATTGTCGCTTTTCTCAAAGTTCTCATCATCATCTTCTAAATCTGACTCATCTTCTAAATCTGACTCATCTTCTAAATCTGACTCATCTTCTAAATCTGAATCATCTTCTAAATCTGAATCATCTTCTAAATCTGAATCATCTTCTAAATCTGAATCATCTTCTAAATCTGAATCATCTTCTAAATCTGAATCATCTTCTAAATCTGAATCATCTTCTTCCTTTTCTTCAATTCTTGCTACCCCAATAAGCTTTTCATCATCCGAGAGAGTTATAAGCCTTACACCAAGAGTGTTTCTTCCAACAGTTGAAATATCATACGCATGCATTCTTATAAGTTTACCCTTATCAGATATAAGCATAATTTCATCATTTTCATCAAGAAGAAGCATGCCTACAACATCACCGTTTCTGCCCGAAGTCTTGATGTTTATCACACCTTTTCCGCCTCTTCGTCTTAAGGGATAAGCCTCAGACAAGGTTCTTTTTCCATACCCAAGCTCTGTTGCAGCAAAAACTGTCTTTTCATCGCTTTCAGAAACTTCTACACCAACAATTGAATCTCCTTCTGCCATCCGAAGTCCTATAACACCGCGAGAAGGTCTTCCTGTTGGTCTTACATCGCTTTCATTGAAACGAATCATTTTCCCTTTTTCTGAACCAAGAAAAACGTTTTTGTCTCCGTTTGTCATTCTCACAGCAATGAGTTCATCATCATCGCCAAGAGTAAGGGCAATTATTCCTCCAGCTCTTGGTCTTGAGTAGGCCATAAGATCGGTTTTTTTGACATAGCCATTTTTAGTTGCCATAAGAAGATAATGGCCTTCTTCAAAAGAAGAAACATTTAAAATTGTAGCAAGAGACTCTCCTTGCTCAAGGTCAAGCAAATTAACAATAGCCTTGCCTCTACCTGAACGTTGAGCTTCAGGAAGTTCATAAACCTTTGACCAATACACTTTACCAAAGTTTGTAAAGAATAAAAACATATCATGGGTGGAAGCCACAAAAAGATGGGCAATAAAATCTTCCTCCCTTACAGACATTGCTATTTTTCCTTTACCGCCTCTTCTTTGACTCTGATATGTTGAAAGAGGAGTACGCTTGATATAACCAGTTCTTGTAACTGTAACAACCATCTCTTCTCTAGCAATAAGATCTTCAATATCTATATCTGCGGTAGAGGTTACAATTCTTGTTCTTCTTTCATCTCCAAATTCAGTTTTAATCTGGGAAATTTCATCTTTAATAATCTGATATACTAAAGGTTCTTCTGTAAGAATTCTTCTATACCAGGCAATATCTTTTAAAAGAGCCTGGAATTCTTCTTCAATTTTACCTCTTTCAAGCCCGGTAAGCCTTTGAAGTCTCATATCTAAAATTGCCTGAGCCTGTTTTTCAGAAAGAGAAAATCTTTCAATAAGCCCTGTTTTGGCTTCTTCAGGAGAATTGGCTGCACGGATAAGAGCAACAACTTCGTCTATATTATCAAGGGCAATTTTAAGACCTTCTAAAATATGAGCTCTTGCTTCAGCTTTTTTAAGATCAAACTTGGTTCTTCTTATAACAACTTCTCTTCTATGCCTGATAAAATGGGACAAAATTTCCTTAATGTTCATTTGTTCAGGTCTTCTGTCCACCACAGCAAGAAAGTTTATACCAAAACTTACTTCAAACTGAGTATGCTTATAAAGCTGATTTTTAACAATTTCAGGAATAGCGTCTCTTTTCAAAGCTACAGCAACTCTGATTCCGTCCTTGTCTGACTCGTCTCTTACATATCTTATTCCCTCAATAACCTTATCTCTTTGAAGCTCGGCGATTTTTTCAATCAGCCTAGACTTGTTAACCTGGTAGGGAATTTCATTTGATATAAGTACAGTTCCTGAACCGTCATTTTCTTCAAAAATTTCTGAACGGATCTTGATAATTCCCCTGCCTGTATGATAGGCGTCTCTGATTCCGTTTATTCCGTAAATTATTCCGCCTGTGGGAAAATCCGGACCAGGAATGATTTCAAGAATTTCATCAATTGTAATTTCAGGATTATCTATCAACTCAATAAGTGCATCAGAAACTTCGTTTAAACTATGTGGAGGAATATTTGTCGCCATTCCAACTGCAATACCAGATGAGCCGTTCACAAGAAGAGCAGGCAATCTTGAAGGCATTACAGTAGGCTCATAAATAGACTCGTCATAGTTTGGAATAAAATCTACAGTTTCTTTTTCAAGGTCAGCAAGAATTTCATGGGAAATCTTTTTCATTCTTACTTCTGTATAACGCATTGCAGCAGGAGAATCTCCGTCAATGGAACCAAAGTTTCCCTGCCCGTCCACAAGAGGATATCTCATGGCAAAATTCTGAGCCATTCTAACTATTGCATCATATACAGCAGAATCACCGTGGGGATGGAACTTACCAATAACCTCACCTACAATTCTTGCTGATTTTTTATAAGCTTTGTTATAATCGTTTCTTTGTTCATGCATACCAAAAAGGATTCGTCTATGAACAGGCTTTAATCCGTCCCTAACATCTGGAAGAGCCCTTCCTATGATAACGCTCATGGCGTAATCCAGGTATGACTGTTGCATTTCCTTTTCTATACTGATTTCAGAACTTTTTGGTTCTTCAGACATATCACTACCTTAAATTATAAATTTTGAAATAAAAGCCTTAAAAACAGTTAAATAAGGCATATCCTTATTAATATACATTTCATTTCATGTTTTATTCAACCATTATCTGGTATTTTCTATGATACATATCAGATAAAGTTAAAAAGAATGTAACAATAAGAGGCCCATAAATTATTCCAAGAACTCCAAAAAGCTGCAACCCTCCGATAATAGCAAGGAAAACAAGAAGAGGATGAATTTTAACTCTATCTCCTACAAACTTAGGTTTAAAATAATACTCTGTAAAAAGAGAAGCTGTTGAGTAAAAGACAACTGTAACTATCCCAAGAAAAATCTGCCCTTTCAAAAAAAGAAACACAGCAACAGGAAACATTACAAAACCTATACCTACTATTGGAAGAAAGGCAAGAACCCCCATTACAACTCCCCATAAAAACGGAGAGGATATCCCAATAAGCTTTAAATAAATTCCTCCTGCAATCCCCTGAATAACACCAGCCATTCCGTTGACAATTAGAATAGCCCCTGCCATTTCCCTAAATTTTATTATTATTGTTTCATCTTCATCTGTTGGAAGAGGAGAAAGATAAATAAAGTAGTCAACAACTTTTTTACCGTCCATAAGAAGAAAAAAAAGAACGATTAAAAGCATAAAAAAACTTATGGCAAACTTAAATATATTTGAGGCTACCATGCTTGCCTGATCAAAAAGAGTTTTACCTAAAAATTTTCCAAGTTCGGCAAAAGGGGCAATAAAATCATCTCTTGTTACTTCAAGATCAAACTTTGAAAGGATAAGGTTTAGTTTATCAACCTGATCGCTTGATACAATAGAAAAAATCTCATCCCTTAAAACAGCACTCCTGGCAACAAGATAAAGAGAATAAGCTTCTTTTGAAAGAATGCCTGCAAAAACAGTAACAATAAAACCAGTAATTATAAATACAATAAAACACAACACCAATGCCGAGGGAACTGCCCTTATCTTTGAAGATAATTTAACATGGCAAGGATAAAGAAAGGCAGCAAAAACAGCAGCAAGGCAAAGGATTGATGCAAAAGGCCATAAAAGTCTTGTCAGCAAGGCTAAAGAAATAACAAAAAGCACAAGAAAATATTTAAGTATTGAAGACTTCAATTTTTTCAAAAACTCCTTTTTATAATCAAAAATAAAACTGAATAATCCTGCAAAAATAACAACTAAAAATTTTACCCTTCAATTAACATTTTTTATCACAGATTTGAATAAAAACTGCCTTTAAATTTCTTTAAAGGCAGTAAAATGTTTTTTTATTTATTTTCCCATTAAAAGGAAACTTTTTTTATCTTATTTTAAGCTTGAGTTTCCCTCTTGAACTGAAAACAATTCCAGTTTCAGCTCATCTGTTATTTATCAACAACCATTGCCATACCCATACCACCGCCAATACACATTGAAACAAGACCTGTATTGTAATTATTTCTTTTCATACCATGAATAAGGGTAACCATTTGTCTTGCACCTGTACATCCCACTGGATGGCCTATGGAAATACCACTTCCAAAGGGATTTGGTTTTTCTGAATCAAGACCCAGTTCAATCATGCATCCAAGTGCCTGAGCTGCAAAGGCTTCGTTAAGCTCGATCATATCAATGGAATTTATATCCATTCCAGTTCTGTTCATCAGCTTTCTTATTGCAGGAACAGGACCAAGACCCATGTATGCAGGGTCCATTGCACCTGAAGAAAATCCCTTGATTACAGCCATGGGCTCCAAACCAAGTTCTTTTGCCTTTTCAGCTGACATAAGAAGAACTGAAGCTGCACCGTCATTTATACCTGAAGCATTACCTGCTGTAACTGAACCGTCTTTTTTAAATGCAGGTCTCATTTTGCTCATTTTTTCCATGTCTGTTTCCATTGGACGCTCATCAGTGTCTACAACAATGTCGCCTCTTCTGGATTTCATAACAACAGGAACGATCTCTTCCTTAAAAAGACCTGTTTTAACAGCATTTAAAGCTCTGTTATGGCTTAGAACCGCAAGTTCATCCTGGGCTTTTCTTGAAATATCATATTTTGCAACAATATTTTCAGCAGTAATACCCATGTGATACCCATAAAAAATTTCATAAAGGCCATCATAAACCATGAGGTCATGAACCTTGCCAACTCCTGTAAGCTCCATTCTATGTCCCCATCTTGCATCTAAAAGGGCCATTGGAGCATTACTCATGCTTTCCATACCGCCAGCAAGAATTACATCTGATTCTCCTGTCATTATTGCCTGAGCTGCAAGAGAAATAGCCTTAAGTCCGGATCCACAGACCTTGCTTACAGTAAATGCCGGAGTTTCTTTTGGGAAACCGGCTGCAATCATTGACTGCCTTGTGGGGTTTTGGCCAAGTCCTGCTGTAAGAACACAGCCCATTATTACCTCGTCAACTACCACAGGAGTCAAGGAATCGTCATAATCATAACCTGGCTCTTCAAGTTCTATCCGACCCTGATCTTTAAGTTTATCTGGATAAATTGACTTCATCTCATCAGAAGGGATTGGTCTTAAACCTGCTTTTTTAAGAGTTTCCTTCATCACTGTTCTACCAAGATCAACAACAGGAGCATTTTTCAAAGTTCCTCCGAAACTTCCAACAGCTGTTCTTGAACCGCTGACTATCACAACATCTCTCATGGACTTCCTCCTTTAATTGATTTAAAAAAATAATATTTAAAACTTTACAGTTGACACTCACTAAACTTTAATTATAGATGCAGATTATCCGTATTAGAAGCGAATGTCAATAATCTCGTTAAACAGATCAACCCTATAGTAAACACTGTGTGCATATAAAATGTGTCTAATTGTCTTTTCGTACCGTCAAAATAAAGATTATCCGCTGATCATTGCTGCAAACCGCGATGAATTCTACAAAAGAAAAACAAAAACTCTTGATCTAATAGAAGAGAATCCCCTTGTAATTTCAGGTAAAGACCTTGAATCAGGAGGAACCTGGATGGGGATAAACAGAAAAACCAAAAAATTTGCAGCAGTGACAAACTATAGGGACCCCTCTAAAATAATGGATGATGCAAAATCAAGGGGAATAATTGTAAGCTCTTTTTTAAAAAAGGACGAAGAACCCTTAAGCTTTCTTGAAAGACTAAAAAAAGAAAAAGATATTTACAATGGATTTAATTTTATTTTGGGAAGTACTGAAAGCCTTTATCATTATTCAAACATAAATGATCAAATAACCCAAATAACTCCGGGTCTTCACGCTGTATGCAATCATCTCTTAAACACTCCCTGGCCAAAAGTAATAAGGGCCAAAAAAATCTCTCAAAAATCATTTGAATCTGAAGATATAGTTGAATCAAGCCTTGAGATGCTAAAAGATGACAAGCTTTACAAAGACAGTGAACTTCCTGAAACAGGAATGGGGATTGAATTTGAAAGACTGCTGTCTCCTATTTTTGTTAAAAGTGAAACTTATGGAACGAGGTCTTCTTCCGTTATTCTGGTTGATAAAAATCAAAATATTAGATTTAAAGAAAGAGCATTCCTTGAAAAAGGGCTTTTAAAGGACACTGAATTTTTTATTTCCTGAATAAAAAATTTTTAAATATTTTATTTTTTATGATTTGTTTTTTTGGATTCCCAAAAGGCAAGTCTTTTCCTTATCAAAGACTCATGACCAAAATCTGAAGGTTCATAAAACTTTATCCCTTTTAATTCTTTTGGCAAATATTCTTGATCTGCAAAAGCAAACTCAAAATCATGGGGATATTGATAGTTTTTTTTGTATCCAAGGTCTTTCATAAGCTTTGTGGGAGCATTTCTTAAATGAAGAGGAACTTCAAAAGCTTTGTTTTCCCTGACTGCTTTCTCTGCTTTTTTTAAGGCAAGATAAGATTTGTTGCTTTTTGGAGCTGTTGCAAGATAAACAGCTGCCTGGACCATGGCAAGTTTTCCTTCAGGAAATCCCATGAATTTAAAGGCTTCCACAGCTGAAACAGCAATTGTAAGTGCATTTGGATCAGCATTCCCAATATCTTCTGAGGCAACTGCAACCATTCTTCTTAAAATATATAAAGGATCTTCTCCAGATGAAAGCATTCTTTCCATCCAGTAAAGAGCTGCATCTGGATCACTCCCCCTAAGACTTTTATGAAAAGCGGAAATAAGATCAAAGTGATTATCGCCTGATTTATCATATCGTAAAATTTTTTCTCCAAACACTGATTTTAAATCATTTTTTTCTATTTTGTTTTTTGACGAATCAAGACAAAACAAAACAAGGCTTTCAAGATTATTTAAGCAAAGCCTTAAATCCCCTTCGCCTGCCGATGCAATCATGGCTAAAATTTCTTCATCAGCTTCAACACCAAAAGCTTTAAGCCCTTTTTCTTCATCTTCCAGGGCTTTTTTAAGAATGCTTACAATATCATTTTCTCTAAGAGGATTAAGTTTAAAAACCTTAAGCCTTGAAAGAAGAGGAGAAATTATTTCAAATGAAGGATTTTCTGTTGTTGCTCCAACTAAAGTAATAAGTCCTTCTTCAACATGCTTTAAAAAAGCATCTTGCTGGGATTTACTGAACCTGTGAATTTCATCAACAAAAAGAACAGTCTTTTTTTTAAATTTGAAAAGCCGCTCTTTTGCCTCTTCAAGGACTTTTCTTAAGTCTGCAACCCCTGATAAAACAGCAGAAAGTGAAACAAAACTATATCCGCTTTCATTGGACAAAGCTCTTGCAATGGAAGTTTTCCCGCATCCGGGAGGCCCCCACAAAAGAAAGGAAAAAATTCTTTTTTCTTTTAAGGAAGTTATTAAAAGGGATTTTTCACCTGTAATATGTTTTTGCCCTATAACTTCAGACAAAGAAGCAGGCCTCATCCTCTCTGCTAAAGGCTGATAAAGAAATTTATCTGTATTCTGCTCAAACAAATCCAAATTTAACGCCTTTTTCTAAGTCTTTTATTTTTACCCCTTTTGCTGGCCTTTTTAATTGAAGGCCTTGTTGGAAGCTTGTCCATAAAACCTTCTTTTCCCTTCCTTTGTTTCATAAAAAACACAAGAGGAGTCTCCTCAAGTCCGGTTTTTGTCCGTATTTGATTTATTAAAAATCTTTTATAGGAAAAATGAACTGCATCAGGATAATTCACAAATGAAATAAAAGTTGGAGGACAGGCCGTAACCTGGGTTGAATAATAAAACTTAAGCCTTCTGCTTTTATGGTAAGGCGGGGTGTTTCTTTCAACAGCAGTATTTATTATCTCATTTACTTTTGAGGTTGAAATTCTTGTGGAGTATTGCTGATAAACTTTATTTACCAACCCAAAAATCTTTTGAACTCTTTTTCCAGTTTTTGCTGAGATTGTAATTATAGGAGCATAGGAAAGAAAAGAGGCATGATATCTCACATCATCAACAAACCGCTTTTGTGCCTTTGGATCCCTTTCCACAAGATCCCATTTGTTTATTACAAAAATTGCACCGCAGCCTCTTTCCTCTGCATAGCCTGCAATTTTAACATCCTGCTCTGTAATTCCTTCGGAAGCATCTATAAGAATTAAGGCAATATCGCATTTATCAAGACTTCTTAAAGCTTTTATAACTGAAAATTTTTCAATCTTTTCATTTACTTTGCTTTTTCTTCTTATCCCAGCAGTATCAACAATAAGATAGTTTTTTCCGTTAAAACTCAGTCTGGAATCTATGGAATCTCTGGTTGTACCCGGGACATCACTTACAACCATTCTTTCTTCTCCAAGAATTTTATTTGTAAGTGATGATTTTCCTGAATTAGGCTTGCCTACAATTGCAATCTTAATCAGCTCACTATCTGGATCCTTATCACCTTCTGAAGGAATAAACTCAGACAAGGCATCAAGAAAATCATTTATTCCATAACCATGTTCACCTGAAACAGGAAAAAGATGCTCTACTCCTGTTTGATAAAAATCGTAAATCAAATCTTCTTTTTCAAGGGAATCTATCTTGTTTACAAGAAAAAATTTGGGCTTGTCCACATCTCTTACAAGCTTTAAAAGATCTTGATCATAGGAAGAAATCCCGGATTTACCGTCAAAAACAAGAACAATTATATCACATTCTTCAATTCCCATTTGAAGCTGGTTTTTTATTTCCTGGGCAAAAGAGTCTGTATCATTGGATAAAAAACCGCCCGTATCAACAAGAAGAAAAGATTTATCATCATAAACCACATCACCGTAGTTCCTGTCTCTTGTAACCCCGGGCATATTGTCAACTATGGCATCCCTTGATTTTGTAAGCCTGTTGAAAATCGTTGATTTCCCAACATTGGGTCTTCCAAAGAGAGCTACTGTCTTTTTCATTATACTTCTACCTTAATTTATATTAAGAAAACTGAATTATTTGACACATTTTTAAAAAATATGCAATAAATTTAGTAAAATCTAATCTTTAAACTAAATATCAGTCTTAGAAACAAAAATTTTACTACAACATTTTTTTGCAGATCAAACTATTAAAAACACAAGAATCTATAATAATTAAAATCAGCGATTTAGTTTACAGAGTAGGACTTTAAAAATAAAAATATCAAAATATTTAACGAATGTACATAAATCGGGTGAAGATAACAGTATGGTTAATTTAAAATTTATGCCAGTGCCAATCAAAAAAACCCGGCATACATAAAAATATACCGGGTTTAAACTTATTTTAATAACCCTTTTTTAAACTAATTGGCTACTAATTTTTTGTACTCATCGCTCCAATTAAGACTGGGAGGCAGGAAATGCTTTTTTTATTATTTCCATGGCAGGTTTACCGTCTTTTGCCTTAACTCCTTTAAGCCAGCCTGAGACAATATTGTGGTTTTTCGATATCCAGGATTTAGCAATCTGGGCAGGCTCTTTTTCTTTATAACCATATTCATAAATCCATTTACTCTGAACTTGGGTAGAAACTTTAAGCTGTTTCATAAATTTATATAATTCAGGATATCGGGCATGAAAATTTTTATTTACAATTGTGTAAACCTTGCTGCTACTGATAAATGTTTCAGTACCAGGAACTGAGCCAAGAAATTTCATATCAACTTCTATGGTCATCCAATGGGGGCTCCAACATCCAAAGGCAACCCACTCTTTGTCTTTCATTTTTGACTTTACCTGACTCAACATGGCAGGCGTTGTGCTTCCAACCTGCTCCCAGCTTCCAAGACCTGCTGCATTATTTTTTATTATATCTTCCATTGAATTATGCATACCCGAACCAGGTTCAATATTATATATTGTTTTTTTAAATTTTTCTTTGTTTGGATCAAGGTCACCCATATCTTTTACACCCGCATCCCAAACATAAGTTGGTACACACAGGCCTATTTTACAATCATCAATATTTAATCCAACTTTTTCGACCTCGCCCTTTTTAACAAGAGGGCTAATCATAGCATTCTGGTGAGGAGTCCATGCACCAAGGAACACTTCCATCTGATCTATTGTCATGGTTTTGTAGATTATTGGAGGACCAACTTCTTTTTGCTCTGTTTCATAACCCATTGCATTAGTTATCTGACAAACAATTTCTGTCTTTACTGTAACGCCCGGCCATGGAGGAACCCCAAACCGAATTGTATCTGCACATAAAAGTGCTGGTATGACTAAAATTAAAATAACCAATAAGACAATCTTCCTCATAAACCTCTCCTGAATTTGATTAATGTATAGGTAGATTTTTATACAATACAATTAAAATCAATATTTTGCAAATTGGGCTAGAATATTTGAGTTTGAGGGATTAAGTTTTGAGACTTACTTTATCGGGACTTCTGGAAACCTTTAGATACAATGTGGAAGCAGCAGAAAATAAATTTGAAGCATTAAAAATTTATGAAAAAACCCGTAAAAATTTGACCTTTTTATTCTTTATATGGTTATAATCCTGATGCGAAAATAACTATTTAATCAGGATTATATAAAAACAGTTAACTTAAAATTTTTCAGAAAAACAAATTAACGGATTTTATTTTCAGCACTACAATAAAAATATTATTATTTGGAGCAAAATCATGCACAAAGAACTATTTTCTCCCATAAAAATTGGCAAAACCAATATAAAAAATAAAATAGTAATGGCTCCCATGGGAAATATAAACATGGCAGATCCAATCGGAAGACCCCTTCAAAAAATGATTTCATATTTTGAGGAAAGGGCAAAAGGAGGAACAGGACTTATTATAAGCGGTCTTGTTCCTGTATCTTTTGGAATTGATCCAACAATTTCAGAAGAAAACAACACAACATATTTCCCAAGAATTGACGGCTCATCAAGAACTAGAATGTCAGGCTGGAGAGATCTTATTTCCACTCTTCATTCCTATGATTCAAAATTTTTCATTCAGCTCTCAGCAGGACTTGGAAGGGTTGGTTCCCCTGAATGTGCATTAAAATTAAAAATCCCTAAATCAGCATCTTTTAACAAAAACTTTTATCTTCCTGCTATTCCCCATTTTCCCCTTACAGATATGGCAATAAAAAAAATAATAAAAAGCTTTGGCCAAAGTGCAATAAATGCAAAAGTTTGCGGAGCAGACGGAATTCATCTTCACGGCCATGAAGGCTATTTAATGGATCAGCTTACTTCCCTTCCATGGAATAGAAGAAAATTTGGAAGATACAAAAACAGATTTCAGTTTGCCATAGATATTGTAAAAGAAATTAAAAATATCTGCGGAAAGGACTTTCCTGTAATTTACAGAGTTGATCTTACCCAGGGGCTTGAATTTAGTTATGGAAAAGAAATTTTCAAAAAAAGATTCATGGGAATGGAGAGAACCATAGAAGAAGGTCTTGAATTTTGCAAAGAACTATATAAATCAGGAGTTGATGCCTTTGATGTTGATAAAGGCTGTTATGACAACTGGTTTTTCCCCCACCCTCCGGCTTATTTTAAGGACAAACCCTATGTTGAAGAAATGGCGGGAAGTTTAAAAAAGTTTTTTGAAAAAGAAAATATAAAAGCTCCTGTAATTGCTGTTGGAAAACTTGGAAGGCCTGAATCTGCCCTGGAAGTTATAAAAACAAATACAGCAGATATGATAATGCTTGGAAGACCGCTTTTAGCAGACCCTTATTGGCCGGAAAAAGTAAGAACCGGAAAATCAAATGAAATTGTCCATTGCATAGGAGATCAGGATGCTTGTATTCAGTCTTTTATTCTTGGAGGACATCCATGCTGCAGTGTAAATCCCTATGCTGGTTTTGAGGATGTTAAAATTTTAACTCCTGCAACAAAAATAAAAAATGTGGCAATAGTTGGAGCTGGCCCGGGCGGATGCGAGGCTGCAATTACAGCAGTAAAAAGAGGACACAAAGTTACTCTTTTTGAAAAAAGTCAAAATATTGGGGGACAATTTTTTCTTGCCTCAAAAATGCAGATAAAACACGATGTTAAATTATATTTAAATAATCTTAAAAACCGGCTTAAATCTTTGGAAGATAAAGGCCTTGAAATAAAGTTAAATACAATTCCTTCAAAAAAAGACTTAATTTCATCTTTTGATTCAATAATTTGTGCTACCGGAGTAAAGCCTTTGATTTTAGATATTAAAGGACTTGAAAATATAGAACACACAGATTCAAGAACATTTCTTGAAAACGATCTTTTACTTAATGAAAAATTTAAAAAAATCACAATTATAGGCGGAGGTATTGTTGGTTGTGAACTTGCCTGTGAATTGGGTGCAAAATACAAAGATATTGAAATAACAATAATTGAATTGGAAAAAGACCTTATGAAAGGTGTTATCCATGCAAACCGTTCCATGCTTTTATGGCTTATGATGGGGCTTGGTTCAACAGACAATTCAAAAGATCCATTGATAAAAAATCCTGTTAAGGCATTTACATCTTCAAAGGTTTTGGAAATAAAAGAAAATTCAATTATTGTTAAAGCAAACAAAAAAAGAAAAGATCCTTTTACTCCCTGGCACACTCTTATTCCTGAAAATATTCATAATCCTTTTGACAAAAAACTTAATCCTGAAAACACAGAAGAAATTAAAGTTGAAACAGATTTTATAATCTTTGCAACAGGAGCCTTGTCTGAAAACTCTTTTTACACTGAAATATCAGAGTCTGATTTTAAAGGAGATCTTTTTTCCATAGGAGACTCAAGACAACCTGAAAGCGGATGGCAGGCAATTACTTCTGGAAATGATGTTGGACGTTTTATTTAAAACCTGAAAATCAGCTGGTTTTTTAATAAATCTCAGCTTCTTTGTCACTTGTTAATTTTCAAACAGATTAAACTCACAAGTGGCAAGCTTTTTTCAGGTCAATTCCTTTTATATCAAAACTTTTATGCCTCAGTTTATTCCAAAGCTCTTTTCATAAACTATGGTTTCTTTTAAGAATCAAATTTCCATAAATAAAAAAATCAAATTGACTATCTTCAATGAGTTTAATATTTATAAATAACAATTATCAATAATAGTTAGTAAAAAAACAATTTTATATATAGAGGAATTAACAATGAACCTTGAAAACTTAAGTATAGGAAAAAAAATTGCTGTTATCGGAATTATCCCCCTTGTCATTCTTTTTTTTAGCCAGAGTTTTAATATCAATTTAAAACTTAAAGAAATGAAAATTTTAAACAATATGAAAGACAATATTCAAATGCAACATGTAAGCTCACAGCTTATTGGTCATTTGCAAAAAGAAAGGGGACGTACTGCTGTTTTTCTAAATGGGGGAGCAAAAATTGATTCAGTACAAAAATTAAGAAAAGAAACAGACTCAGTTTTTGAAAGCTGGGAAACAGCAAGAAGCAATTGTAAAATAGAAAGAAGCAAAGCATTTCATGAAACAGCCAGCCTTCAGACCAAACTCAATCAAATCAGAAACAAATACAATACTCAAAACCTTGATTTGCAGCCAAATCAAATTGAAGAATACACCCAGGTTATAAACAACCTTTTGGAAATGCAGTCAGAAGCAGCCAATGCAAAAACTACAGGAGGCTTTGGAAAAATAATGACAAGCCTTTTAGTTCTTGAAATAGCCAAAGAAAATGCCGGGCTTCTACGTGCAAATGTAAGCAGTATTCTTGCAAAAAACACAGCTATTCCAGAAGATAAATTTTCACATATTATAACACTTAATGCTGCAACAAACACAAACCTTGACTCTCCTGCACTTGCACTTTCTCCTGAAATAGAAAAAGAATTAGAAACCAATAAAACAAGCCGTGAATGGGCAGAAACAACCAGGATTTTCAATGAAGTTCTTCTTAAAGCCGGTACAGGCAACTTCAGGATTTCCCCTGACACATTCTGGAGACCTGTATCCAAAAAAATAGATGATATTGGAAAAATTGTTCAAAAAAGCCTTGACGATATAGATCTTAGAATTGACACAGCAATCAAACAAATGAAAGTTGAAATAATAAGGGCGTTTGTTGTCACAGGTTTAACATTGATAATAACCTCGTTAATTATCTTTTTTGTAATTATCAATATTGTAAGAAACATTAATAATATAAAAAAATCCATGGATGAAATTGCCAGAGGCGAAGGAGATCTTACAAAAAGGCTGCCTGTAAAAGGCTCAGATGAGCTTGCAGAGCTTGCAAAAACTTTTAATGAGTTTGCTGAAAATATGAGAAAAATGATTGCTGAAATAGCAGAAAGCAGCCAAATCCTTTCAGATTCAACAACTCAGCTTTCTTCAATAGCAGCTGAAACAGCCAAGGGAGCAGATGAGTCAAGCTCAAGTTCCCAAAATGTTGCCATGGCTGCAAAAGAAATGAATGATTCGGCAATAACAATGTCTGACAGTATGGAAAGAGCAGCCAACAACTTGAATTCAGTTGCTTCTGCAATGGAGGAAATGTCAGCAACTATTTCAGAAATTGCTTCAAACACAGCAGAAGCAAATGCCCAGTCAGAAGATGCAGCTGAAAAAGCAAAGGGATTTTCTGAAATAATGGAAGAACTTGGACTTGCAGCCACTCAAATCGGCGAAGTTACAGAAACAATAAATGATATTTCAGAGCAAACAAACCTTCTAGCCTTAAATGCAACCATTGAAGCGGCAAGAGCTGGTGAAGCAGGAAGAGGATTTGCTGTTGTTGCAAATGAAATAAAAGAACTTGCCAACCAAACCTCAAGTGCAACAAGGAACATAAGCACTCAAATTTCAGGCATCCAGGAAGCTTCACAAAGAGCAGAAACAGATATGGAAGTAATTGTAAAGTCTATTTACAATGTCAACGAAATAGTAAGTGCCATAGCTGCTGCAATTGAAGAACAGTCTTCTGCTGTAAATGAAGTATCATCAAATCTTTCACAATCTTCAGAGTATGTTGAAGATTCAAACTCTCAAAGCCAGTCTATGAGTGCATTATCTGGAGAAATTGCAAGTGCAATCAACTCGGTAAGTGGTGCTGTGGAACAAATTAAAAACGGAAGCTATGAAACTTTGGAAACAGTTGAAAAACAATCATCAATAACTGAAAAAATTCAAGATCAGATGAAAAAATTTAAAGTTTAACAAGTTCAAATTATCCCCACCCGGGTGGGGATAATTTTACTAGAAGTTCAACCATAGTATCTGGAGTATAAAAACAATCTATACCAATTCCCATCTTAATAAAAACAAACTTTGACTTTCCCACAAGTCTTTGCTGTTTTCTACCTTGATATAAACACCCAACCAGTTTCTGTCATAATCTATGGAATCAATCCCTGGATCCGGGTATTGATAATTATTAATACAAAGACAAATCTTTTCATTTTTGCTAAAATCAAATTCAATCAAATTGCTCTCCTTTTTAAAATGGTGGAAATCTTGAATCTTTTTAGCTGTTTCTTGACAAAAGGCAAAAAAGTATAAAGTTTTTATTATGTATTTTTGAAGGAAAGCTGGAAAATGGTAGATCTTTAATTTAATAATACCTAATGGGAAAAGGTGCAAAACTATGAAAAATTACAAAATTGCAGTTATCGTAGGAAGCCTTCGTAAAGAATCCTTTAACCTGAAAACAGCCAAAGCATTGATAGCGAATGCACCAGAAACATTATCTCTTGAAATATTAAACATAGCTGACCTTCCGATGTTTAATGAAGACCTGGAAGCTACTCCACCAAAGGAATGGGTAAAATTCCGGGAGCAAATCATCGCTGCTGATGGTCTTCTCTTTTTGACACCTGAATATAACCGCTCGGTACCCGGTGTTTTAAAAAATGCCATTGATGTAGGCTCCCGTCCTTATGGTAAAAATTGCTGGGACGGTAAACCTGGAGCTATTATCAGTGTTTCTATTGGAAACATTAGTGGCTTTGGTGCCAATCATCATTTACGTCAATCGCTGGTTTTTGTTAATGTGCTCACCATGGCACAGCCTGAAGCTTACATTGGAGGAGCTGCAGCACTTTTTGACGATAAGGGAAAGCTTACAAACGACTCTACCAAAACCTTCCTGGATAGCTTTATGGCAGCCTTTGAAAAATGGGTTGCTACAAATGTGCAACAATAGCGAGAAAATTGTTCTTTATGTTTTATGCATACAGTTCTTTGTAATTTCACCCCTAGTGAACCACTTCTGCCCATGGAAAAAGCAGCATCTAACTTATACAGACATGTCCGAATCATAATGAAGTCGGTACAGGGTTAAATAAGAATGAGGAGTGGTTCTGCCAATGGGCTGAGGTTACCATTTTTACGCTTAATTTTTTTCACGGTTGGGGACAACGCATAAAACAACAACCACGACTTTTTATTACAGCAAAACGACCAGTTTAGGAAAAGGCAGGAAGTTAATAATAACATTTTTTAAACAAAAGGAGTGTGACCATGAGAAACACAATCATTAGTTGTTTGGCAATATCGCTTTTGCTGGCTACCTCCCTGTGGGCGGCTGGCAACCAACCAATGCATACACAAAATCGATCCTCTTCAGGTTTAGAATATAGAGCTGGAGGAGGTATGGGACCGGGAATGATGGGACCAGGGTCAGGTTACCACGGACGGGGGCCTGGAATGATGGGTGATGGTTACCACATGGGCCGCGGGATGCATGGGATAGCCCCTGACTCACAAGGGTGGCAAGGCATGTCCCCTGAGCAACGTGAACAGTGGAGACAGGCTCGCTCCCAGTTTATGCAGGATACATTGCCGCTACGGCAAGAGTTGAGTGCCAAACAAATGGAACTTGAGGTGGCTTGGGACCAAAAAAACCCAGATACTAAAAAGGTAAAAGCGTTATCAGACCAAATAGCGGAGTTACGCTCCAAGTTGAATCGAAAATACGACCAATATCTGACCTGGTGCCGACAAGAGTTTGGAGATCGTGGCTGGGCTTGTCCTGGTGGCGGCCGAAGGGGTTATTAAGGCTTACTTTAATACAACGTGTCCCTCCTCTTTCCTATACAATTGCACAGGAAAGAGGAGGGACTTAAATTAAAAAATATTTTTTAATCAAAAAACAAGACAACTACCCTGACACAAGGGTTTATTGAAAATACAATTTTCATTTTCTTGAAGGATATTTATTTAATTCATCCTGAAGAGAATCAGCAACCACTAACAAATTTTCCAATGAAAACCAGCCTTCAATAAAGCAGTCTTCATCTTTTGAAAATGACTGGGGTTTACTTTCAGCGTCAAAATAAACACGCATTCTAATAGCATCGCTTTCAAATGGAAAAAGTTTAAACATTAGATTTGGTTCAATAAAGGAAATTGTTTTCCTGGATAAGAGGCTCTTTTTTGAGGTTTTTAAATTCATTTATCATCATTTCCAATTCCCATGTCAATAAAGATGGACTTTGGCTTTCCCACGAGTCTTTGCTGGTTTCTACCTTGATATAAACACTTAACCAGTTTCTGTCATAACCTATGGAATCAATCCCTGGATCCGGGTATTGATAATTATTAATACAAAGATGAAACTTTTCATTTTTGCTAAAATCAAATTCAACCAAATTGCTCTCCTTTTTAAAAAAACCAAATTTAAAATTTTAATACTTTCTTTGTGATTTTTTTTTTAATTATTTTAATCGATACAAAACTAAGGCTTTCCCAAACTGATGTTATTAATTCAGGAAAGTTTAAATCTGCAAATCAAGGTTTAAAAGTAAAAACTGAAAGCTAGACTTTAAAAAAATATAAGGATAGCCAGGTATTATGTCTACTGAACCAGCTCACTTCCTTTTATAAAAGCCTCATCTGAACCTTTTGCATTTCCGGAACGAAATTTAAAGCCAGATGATATCCAAGCTCAAATGCTTTTTTACTGTAAAATTCTGGTATATCTCTTTTGCCTTCCATAACAATTACAGGATTATCTTTTAATTTTATAATAGATTGAAATAATTCCAGATTCATTTTTTCTCCAGTTTAAATTGTACAAAAATCCGAATTTAAAATATTTTTTCAATAAGCAAAAGTTTATTTAATACATTATCTATTTCTGGTTTATATTCATCTTCTTTAATATCAAGTAAACAGCACAATTTTATGAAAAATGGGTTTTATCCTATGAATCTGATGCTAAAGTTTTAAAACCCCAAAAAATGGTAGAAGAGATAATTTCTGATTTAAAAAAAATAATAGAAAATTATGAGGTTTCTTGAAGTAAAATTTTTTACTTCCAAATATTATTGTAATAAGTAGAAAAGAAGTTTTATATCAAGTTCAATTTTTTCAACGTATAGCACAACTGAGAATCAAGTAAAATCTACAATATTGGCTGTATTTGAAAAACTTAATTCAAATACAGTTACAAATATTTTACAAATCATAATGGAAGATTCTACATTAGAACTTATAAAATACGATAATCAGATAAAAAATCCAAATTCTCAATCAGTACCAGATGGCAGAATTAAAGGATTATTTGATTTCTTTATTGAAAATAAAATTAAAGAAAAATCCATAAATATTCAACAAATAGAAAAACATTTCCCTCAAATTTTAGGTTATGTGAACAGTTTGAATATTATTGATGATGATTTGGAATTAATTAAAATCTTCCCTGTAACAACTAATGAAAAAAGTATAAAAAACAGACTCAAAAAACTTAAGAATAAAATTTGTGAAGAGCCTTCTAGGGCTAAAAACTGGGTAATTTGATTTTGTTTATTCTGTTATTTCAGTACTTTGTTTTGGTCCGACCCCGCGACTCCCGCGCTATTATTTATTTTAATTTTTAATCACTATAACACACAAGGTCTGCCAGAAACTGACAGACCCAGAAAGAGTTAAATCGTGTAGCAAAGACTTCACCCCTTACCTTGCCAAGAGAATTATTACTTAATAGTTACCTTAACATTGGGAGCAAAGCCCTGGAGATCTGCTTCAGGAACAGATACTTTATTAATGGTCAGTCTTTTAAGGTTTGGCAAAGATTTTAGAACACCAATATCCTTAACATTGGAAGAGCTGATTGAGACATAGCTCAACTTGGGCAGATTGCTGAAACCTGCAAGGCTGAAAGGTTCACCTGATTCATTTATTTTGTTAAGTTTCAGGTCTTTAAGCTCTTTTAGATTGGAAAGATTTCCCCCATTAATGAGCATGGCCTTTGTGATATCGATTTTTTCAACTTTATCCCACCCCTTTGCGGCATCCATATCAAAAGGATCCTTGCTCTTATTATTGAAATCGGAAGTAATGGTAAATTCTTTAAGCTCAGAAAGCCCGGCAAGAGCCTTGGTGTTTGTGGCATAATCAACTGACCAAAGTTTTAGACGGGTAAGTTTGGGCATCTGTCCTACTGAAGCAAGATCACCCACAGGCTTACGCATATTCCAGATTTGAAGCCTTTCTATATTGGTCTTGGCCAAAGGAGAATAGTCTGTAATGTATTCGGCAAACACATCTAATCTTTTTAAATTAGGTAATTCAGCCACAAAAGAAATATCACTCAAAGAAGTAAGACCGCCCTTTAGATAGGTTACCTGCTTTAGTTGTCCAAGGGATGAATAATCAGCATTTTTTGTTGCATAATAGTTCAAAGTCTTTAATTTGGAACAATTTTTAAGCGGCGTAAAATCCTTTACATTTGCACCATAAAGGCTCAGCTCTTTCAAATCTGCCAGTTTGGTCAAAGGGGTAAGATCATTAATGGTAGAACCGGTAAGTTCCAGCTTGGTCAAGGAAGGCAAAGATATGGTAATGGGAGTAAGGTTGGCACCGTTAACCTTGCCTATAGTTGCCCTTGTCAATCCAGGCAGGGAAGGAAGCCCCTCCAGAGAAATAAGTTGTGAACCACCATTGATATGAAGATAACTTAAGTTTACCAAACCAGACATCCACTTAAGATCAGGTCCAATTTTGTCACCCCCAACAGTGAGACGCTCAACCTGAACAAGCTGAGAAAGGGGAGTAAAATCTTTGACATTATCCAGTGAGAGATTCAGGCTTTTCAAAGACTTGAGCTGAGCAATTGGAGAAATATCAGTAACATCTTTGCTTCTTGAAACCACAAGTGAATTCATCTTTGGATACATTGAACAAATTTTGACAATATCTGAATTTGAAACTTTATTCAGGTTAAACTCTAAACGCTTAGGATCTATTTTAACAGCTTCAGTCTTGACAATTTTTAGAGTTTCTTCCGTAAGTGGTTCCACTACCCTGATCGTATTAGACGAACGAGAGGCTTTTGGAGCTGCTTCTACCGAAGTGACAAGAAAACTTAAAACAAGAAAGCTCATAAACAAACGAGACAATTTCATATTTTTCTCCTATGCATAGTTATATAAAATTAAAATCCTGACTTTGCCCTATTCCCATGGACAATTAATTTTGCTCCAGGATTTAAACGACTGATATTTGAAATGAAAGGAGTATTACATAAAAAAATATGCCTTTCAAGCCTGGAAAAGTAGATGATTTAAAGGGGTAAAAAAGCCAATTCAATAAGGATAGTTTTTATTTTATTGTTAAGACCTTCAAGCGGACCGCTTGATATTGAATGGTCATAAAAATTCAATATTCCTGTTTTATAGATCTTAAGCTTATTACCAAACTCAATAATAATTTTATATTTTGATTCTCTTGCAAGTCTTAGCCAGTCATCTATGATTTCAGAAGTTTTATCTTTATCTGACTGAGACCATATTTGCCTAAGTTCTTCCTTCATATAATACGCTTTGGCAAGAGGTTCATTAATTCTTAAGGCTGACTTCAATCGGTTTTTTTCTATTTCTTTTTTAATATTTTTCGGTTTTTTTAATAAAAGCCATTGAAACAGCTTTTATTTTTGCTTTGGATGCTTTTAGTTTTTTAAAAAATTCAGTCAAAGAATCAGACCCTTTTCCTTTATTTGCATAAACTATTTTTCCTGAGTCCAGATCCATAACAATTGTCATATCTTTATGGCCTTTAGCTATTGAAATTTCATCAATACCTATTCTTTTTAATTTGCCGAATTTAATGTTTTTATATTTCCTCTTAAAATCCTCTTTCTGGATACTTTTTATTAAATCCCAGCTTGTGTTGAGGTGGCTGGCAATATCTTTAATTGTCATTTTTGATGATAGTTCAAGGACATACCTTGCAAACGCTTTCGTATAACTTTTTTTATTATCTGCAAAACTAAGTTCAATTTGTCGCACAGTATTGCATTTACAACACCAGACTCTTTGAATATTGGCTTTAATCCATGTATTTTTGTGCCGAGAGCCAATGATTTTAATTCCCGAATAATTTTCCCTCTTTTCACAACATTCCTGTTATTGCATTGAGGGCATTTTATGGATTTAGGTTTTGGCTCAACTTCAAAAAGGACTTTTCCATTTTGAAAAAAAGTTCTTTTATAATTCTGGTCTCTTAATGATAAAGCATGGTATATAAAACTTGTGGACATGTCTCTCTTTCTATTTTTGTATTTGCGTGCAAAAAATTAAAATTGAGCATGTCCTTTTCTTTTTCTCAAATTATTTTTTTAATGTCTTTCTTCTTAGAAGTACGCGATTTCCGGATGAACCTTTTTTTTCTGGCAGCGGGGATAAAGGCTTTTGATTCAGGGTATAGTTGCTGTGGACTATCCATTTATCCGGCTTTTTAAAAGCCGGCCGAAAGAGATTTGATTTAACCTTATTTTTTAAACAGCCCATTTTGATTGCAAAATTGGCTGTTTAACCGTAAAAGAGGGTTAGTTATTTTAAAAGTAAAAAAATATTACCGTCAGGCAAAATTTATTCGATGCTAAAAGAAAGAAAACATACAATCAGACAAGAAATTATAAAATTGCTGTCCAAAGGGCCGGCAACAATACGAGATATCTCTCAATCCGTCAGTATCATGGAAAAAGAAGTATTTGAACATTTGATTTCTGCTGAAAAATCATTAAAACGCCAGAATAAAAAACTACTAGTAGAACCCTTTCGCTGCCTTTCCTGTGGCTTTGTTTTTAAAGAAAGAAATTCAAAAAGCCGGGAAAATGCCCTAATTGTAAAAATGGCCAAATCGAATCAGCTTTATTCCGGATTGAATAAAAAAAGGACTTATAATGGAAAGTTTAATATTCCCCTGTGTCAGGCTAGTTGTCTATTGTTTTTATATAAGAGCCCAATACAGGATAAGGCTGGCTTTGTCTTTCTGAGTACCCTATGTTCTTTTCTTAGGACTTTTCTTATTGTATTTCTTGAATGTCCGGTTTCTTTTACAATTTCTCTGATTTTTTATCATAGCTTCTATAAGCTGTGCCTATTTCATATTGATCCACGTTTATCATCTCCTCTCCTGATATCTGGTCTTTGTATATTTTTAGATTATCAGAAGTTTGCTTTGGGTGGGTCAATTTTAGGCTACCAGAACTAAATCAAGCTTAGCTACCCTCTTTTCCCCCAGAATTAGAGCATTGAAATGTGAAAATGTGGACATTTATTAAAAATGGAACTTCCATAAAACTAGTGCCAAAACCTAGCAAAAAGATTAAACGGTCGCAAAAAACTCAGGCCATTTGCGGCTATATTGCTCTTCTTATTCATAACCTTCAAGCTTTTCCATTATAAACCTGAACCCGCCTGCCACAGTACCGCTAAATTCTTCTACAGGTTTGTATTCATCCTCAAAATAACCAACCTTAAAATCAACCTCTTCCTTAAAAAAATCATACTTATCAAAATAAGGCTCCATCTTTTTAAGATCTTCCAGATCCTGGGATAAAGCCTCTATCATTTTTCCTCTGTTAACCAGAAGTCTTATAAAGATACCCTCCAGCTCTTCAGCATGGGAATAACCACCCGGAAGATCAGGGATATCATCTAAACCTGAGTATTTTTCATCATAAATCTGCCACTTATACCCTTTATCAATCCCGATAAATAGCTTTCTTTTTCCCATTTTATCACCTCTTTTGTATTTTTTAAGACTTTACTTTTGAAATATTTTTCAGCATTTGGTCTGCTCTTTGAGTCCAAATGCTGTTTCAATCCTTGTTGTCTTGGAAGTAATTCTGAAAGTTTTCTTCCTGCACGAACCATGGAAGTTGGAAAGCCGTTTCAATCCTTGTTGTCTTGGAAGTAATTCTGAAAGAAACCGTCATGTTATCTGCCATAGTCGGCCAGAGAAGTTTCAATCCTTGTTGTCTTGGAAGTAATTCTGAAAGTTTTTTCCATGTATCATTCCCCGCAAGAAAATATCGTTTCAATCCTTGTTGTCTTGGAAGTAATTCTGAAAGTGCCATTTTCAGAAATTCCATGATGAGAACTGTCTAGTTTCAATCCTTGTTGTCTTGGAAGTAATTCTGAAAGCAGCTCCAAGCTGTTCCAGACTTGTATTACTGTTTGGTTTCAATCCTTGTTGTCTTGGAAGTAATTCTGAAAGCAAAACAGCTTGAACGAAAAGGCATGCTGGACAGATTGTTTCAATCCTTGTTGTCTTGGAAGTAATTCTGAAAGAGGTTTATAATTTAGCTCTGGCAGATGTTCTTGCGGTGTTTCAATCCTTGTTGTCTTGGAAGTAATTCTGAAAGACAAAAAAAGCCACACAGAACAATTCTGCATGGCTGTTTCAATCCTTGTTGTCTTGGAAGTAATTCTGAAAGTTTAATGGTTTATTTGTTAACCCTGCTTCAGAGGCGTTTCAATCCTTGTTGTCTTGGAAGTAATTCTGAAAGTTACTGGAATCATTTTTTCACCACCACAAAAAGACGTTTCAATCCTTGTTGTCTTGGAAGTAATTCTGAAAGATGAAATTTTCCGCAAGTACAAGTTCTATGGTCTTTGTTTCAATCCTTGTTGTCTTGGAAGTAATTCTGAAAGTAGAATCAAAATATTTATGGCATTCTTCAATTATAGTTTCAATCCTTGTTGTCTTGGAAGTAATTCTAAAAGAAAAAGAAAAAAATATTTAGGAAAAGAAAGAATTCTGTTTCAATCCTTGTTGTCTTGGAAGTAATTCTAAAAGAAGGGGTTCACCGGCTCGCCCCCGAGGTGCTCCCCTGTTTCAATCCTTGTTGTCTTGGAAGTAATTCTAAAAGATGTCCGCCTGCATATCAAGCAATGCGTTCAGCTTGTTTCAATCCTTGTTGTCTTGGAAGTAATTCTAAAAGCTCGCCATAGCGCCTAGAATGCCGCAGGAGCGATTGTTTCAATCCTTGTTGTCTTGGAAGTAATTCTAAAAGCAGAGGACCAAATAAAGACTATTGACGGAAAGTTTTAGTTTCAATCCTTGTTGTCTTGGAAGTAATTCTAAAAGTTTATTAATTTTTAACTTTCTGGCAATAAAGAATTGTTTCAATCCTTGTTGTCTTGGAAGTAATTCTAAAAGACAGAGTAATAGTTCAAGGCCTTCATGGGCAATGGTTTCAATCCTTGTTGTCTTGGAAGTAATTCTAAAAGCAAAAGAAGAATTTATTTTTATTAGACAAAATTATTGTTTCAATCCTTGTTGTCTTGGAAGTAATTCTAAAAGTTAATAAGGGTTTTTCAGATACAGGACAAAAACTTAAGTTTCAATCCTTGTTGTCTTGGAAGTAATTCTAAAAGAGTCTTCTTCTTTTGCAGATCGTGTTCTTCCCAGGTTTCAATCCTTGTTGTCTTGGAAGTAATTCTAAAAGAGGACCCAAGTGGTTTGTTTTGTGGAATGGTAGATATGTTTCAATCCTTGTTGTCTTGGAAGTAATTCTAAAAGAAGATATTCGTGAAAGTTGTACTTTTGAAGTTCAAGGTTTCAATCCTTGTTGTCTTGGAAGTAATTCTAAAAGAACAAAACCTGCAATCTCGCTCATTACCCAGTTTTGTTTCAATCCTTGTTGTCTTGGAAGTAATTCTGAAAGTATTCAATCCTGTTTCAAGTTCGCCTATTATTTCAGGTTTCAATCCTTGTTGTCTTGGAAGTAATTCTGAAAGTTGAATATGCAAGCCCGGCAGCACCAAGAGCAATGTTTCAATCCTTGTTGTCTTGGAAGTAATTCTGAAAGCGGACGAACAAGAAGCCCCCCTGCAATAATACTTATGTTTCAATCCTTGTTGTCTTGGAAGTAATTCTAAAAGAATTTTCCATTATTTTTTTCCCTTCCCAGAATATTGTTTCAATCCTTGTTGTCTTGGAAGTAATTCTAAAAGCTTCAGAATAAGGAATATGAAGACAATGAAACACAGTTTCAATCCTTGTTGTCTTGGAAGTAATTCTAAAAGTGTTCGGATTAGAGGAGGACTCAGATGCTTTCTATATGTTTCAATCCTTGTTGTCTTGGAAGTAATTCTAAAAGATTTAGAGCCCTGCTTGTCTGCCGTTGCAAGCTTAAGGTTTCAATCCTTGTTGTCTTGGAAGTAATTCTAAAAGAGATTTGAAGCAAAAGAAGAAGTCCGAGCAGAACTGTTTCAATCCTTGTTGTCTTGGAAGTAATTCTAAAAGAAGACTGGGGGATACAGGAAGAAGAAGACGCAGAGTCGTTTCAATCCTTGTTGTCTTGGAAGTAATTCTAAAAGCAGTTTTTTTATTCATGTAAGCTCCTATTGTTTTGTTTCAATCCTTGTTGTCTTGGAAGTAATTCTAAAAGTTCTGATTGCAGATTATTAATAACATTCTGAGGGTGTTTCAATCCTTGTTGTCTTGGAAGTAATTCTAAAAGTGCCGGGCTACCCTTCATGAGTGTTTCCTGATTTGTTTCAATCCTTGTTGTCTTGGAAGTAATTCTAAAAGAAAATTCAAGGCCTTGTGCAGCTTCTTTTGCAGGTTTCAATCCTTGTTGTCTTGGAAGTAATTCTAAAAGTTCCTTCCCTGATTTTTCATCTCTCCATTCACCAAGGTTTCAATCCTTGTTGTCTTGGAAGTAATTCTAAAAGCCTTGCAAACTCTTCGCCAGTCAAGCCACGAACAAGTTTCAATCCTTGTTGTCTTGGAAGTAATTCTAAAAGCGATATAGAGTCCATGGTAACGTTTATTTGCAGCAGCGTTTCAATCCTTGTTGTCTTGGAAGTAATTCTAAAAGGTGCAGGAGCAGGACTTGAAGTCCAGTCATTTGGCTGTTTCAATCCTTGTTGTCTTGGAAGTAATTCTAAAAGATGACCAAAGGGGAAGCTGCTGCACACCTGACGTTGTTTCAATCCTTGTTGTCTTGGAAGTAATTCTAAAAGATTAAGTCATGCCCCGTTGCAATTCCGTCCGGAGTTTCAATCCTTGTTGTCTTGGAAGTAATTCTAAAAGAATAATCTCCCTCGATGCAAGCCCGTTCAGCCAGATATGTTTCAATCCTTGTTGTCTTGGAAGTAATTCTAAAAGACACCAGAAGACATGGAAGCACCGATACTGATACCGTTTCAATCCTTGTTGTCTTGGAAGTAATTCTAAAAGTTCTATAAGCTGCCTGTCAGCAACATTATGACCAAGTTTCAATCCTTGTTGTCTTGGAAGTAATTCTAAAAGTTTATTGAAGATGTAAATCACAGGATTTCAAGCGGAGTTTCAATCCTTGTTGTCTTGGAAGTAATTCTAAAAGTTTTTACCCGGTCCTTAATATCAACCCAGCCCTGCTGTTTCAATCCTTGTTGTCTTGGAAGTAATTCTAAAAGTGGTGAGGCCGGATTTGTCGGCAGGGTAACCGGTCTTTGTTTCAATCCTTGTTGTCTTGGAAGTAATTCTAAAAGACTCTGGCTCTTGGTGCTGCCATAGGTGCACCAATGTTTCAATCCTTGTTGTCTTGGAAGTAATTCTAAAAGAATCCAGTTTTCAGCCACAAAAGCAGGCACCTGGTGTTTCAATCCTTGTTGTCTTGGAAGTAATTCTAAAAGGCTCAGAAAAGTATTTATTCTGAGCATCTTCAGGGTTTCAATCCTTGTTGTCTTGGAAGTAATTCTAAAAGAGTATGTAAGAACCAAAACTAAAAACGAAAAAAGTTTCAATCCTTGTTGTCTTGGAAGTAATTCTAAAAGATTTAGAGCCCTGCTTGTCTGCCGTTGCAAGCTTAAGGTTTCAATCCTTGTTGTCTTGGAAGTAATTCTAAAAGAAGATATGGCCGAGGGTGAATATTTTGCAACACCTCTGTTTCAATCCTTGTTGTCTTGGAAGTAATTCTAAAAGTGTGCTGTTACACTGTCCTACTCAAAGATCAGTGCAGTTTCAATCCTTGTTGTCTTGGAAGTAATTCTAAAAGTTTTATTATAATATCAGTACTTTATACCTATTTATGTTTCAATCCTTGTTGTCTTGGAAGTAATTCTAAAAGAGGTTCTGAAAGTTTTAATACACAAGGAAAATCTTGTTTCAATCCTTGTTGTCTTGGAAGTAATTCTAAAAGTTGTATTTTCTTTGATAGCTTTTTCAAGAGATTGGTTTCAATCCTTGTTGTCTTGGAAGTAATTCTAAAAGTGGAATAGCATTCATTAAGCACACTCAACCAAGTCGTTTCAATCCTTGTTGTCTTGGAAGTAATTCTAAAAGAAAATTTATGGGTGTTAGGAGAGAGCCAATAAGAAAGTTTCAATCCTTGTTGTCTTGGAAGTAATTCTAAAAGTCAATGCTAGAAACATCACCCAATATTTCAAATTCGTTTCAATCCTTGTTGTCTTGGAAGTAATTCTAAAAGAAACTTCTTGAGGGCAATAATCATAAGGCTGATTTTGTTTCAATCCTTGTTGTCTTGGAAGTAATTCTAAAAGACAAGGAAAATCTTTAAATAGTACTTTACAGCAAAGTTTCAATCCTTGTTGTCTTGGAAGTAATTCTAAAAGCTGAAACACTGGAAGAGCTTGGAGCGTCAGAGGAAAGTTTCAATCCTTGTTGTCTTGGAAGTAATTCTAAAAGCTAGAGCTAATGTGGGAGCAGCTGAAGCGGATTATGTTTCAATCCTTGTTGTCTTGGAAGTAATTCTAAAAGGAATACTCAATCTTTCAAACCTTTCTTCTGCCTCTTCGTTTCAATCCTTGTTGTCTTGGAAGTAATTCTAAAAGAGCAAATTATAAAAATTCAAAATAAAATCAATAAGTAAAATAAAATTGTCAAAGACCGAAATTTAACTAAATATGAAAAAAATTTCAATGTTTTTATCTCAACATTCTTAACCATAGTAAAATAACACACCGATTATACATAAGAATTTCACTTAAATCTGTTTTTCACAAATATTTCTGTAGCAGCAGTCAGGACATCTTCTGACAACTTTTGTAGCTTCAGGATATTTGCAGTCCGAAATAACTGAATTTATATCCTGTAAAAGATTGTTTAATTCAGAATAATCCTTCTTACCAATTTCAACTTCAACAAGCTTATTCTGGCTTCTTGAATAAATCAAAAAACCTTTTTTAACATTAATATTATAATTTTCCTCAATAAGTTTTGCATAAAAAACAAGCTGAAATTTGTAAGTGTTAAATATTTTCTCTTCGTATTTTGCATATTTATAATCTAAAGGTGCGGCAGTTCCATCTTCAAGAAACAATATTTCATCAACAATACCCCGAATCCCTGACTTTGAAGATAAATAAACATCAGCTTCTTTGGATTTAACCCCAATTTTTTTTCTCAAATAATCAGGATTTACAGTCCTAACTTTTTCATGAACGTTCCTACCCTTTTCTACCTTAAATCTTTTCCCCTCATTTTGAGGAATTCCAAGAACATACTCAAAATATGTAAACCTTGGACAATACAAAAATTCAAGCATAAGGCTTGCTGTTATAGAAAAACCACTATTTACCATAAGAAACCTAAATATTAAAAAATAAAATCAACAACTTCTCTGTCTCTATTAAAGCCTGTTTCAGTATTATAAAGTTCTTCAACCATAGGTCTTGTTATAAACCATATTTTACCCAAAGTTTCATCATATCCGCAGTTTTTTGCCCTTGGCTCAGGTATATTTATTATATAAGGTGACATTTTTTTGTATGCATCCTTAAACAAAAGTCTTTTTTCAAAAGGGTCTTCAATTTCAGACAATAGCAATTCCTGATACGAACAATATATATTTGAAGCTTCATCATCAATTTCTATAAAAGCCGAAACTGTTGAAAACGGCTCAATAAGCTCGAAAATTTTATGCTCAGGCTTTGCCGATTTATTAAAAGCATTAAAATAAAATAAAGACTCAATATTTTTTAAAATATTCTTTGAATCTGAAACTTCATAACGTTCTTTAATTTTTTGAAAATACAACTCCGATAAATTAAGAAATTCTTTTTCATGAAACTCTTTTTTTGATTTTAAAACTTCCAAAGTACTGTCTATAAAAACTTGATCATAAATATATGATGAATAAAGTTTTTTATCATCTGTTATCAAAAACAACTTTACTTCTGAAAGATCAGACGATTTATTATTCCTATTGCATCTTCCGCAAGCCTGAAAAATTGAATCCAAAGGAGCTATATCTCTGTAAACAACATCAATATCAATATCAACACCTGCTTCAACAAGCTGGGTTGATACAATTATCCTGCTTTGCGGATTCTTTTTGATATCTGAAATTTTATTTATTCTTTCCTTTGGAATTATATTTGATGAAAGATAAACCAGATTGTCTTCAGGAATATGCTCTTTTAAATAATTGAATAAATCAAGGGATGATTTCACGGTATTCATTATAAAAAGTCTGCTTATGTCTGGATTTTGCTGAACATCATGCAGCACAGTTTTTTTAAAGTCATTTATATGAATTTTTTCTTTAAGATTATCAGTATTAAGTTTTATTCTGCTCATAGAATCAAAATAGCTCTTTTTAGATTTGGCCAGTTCTTCAATTTCCTTTTTTTCTTCGGAAAATATCAAAGGCATTGTTGCCGTAACCAAAATAAAATAAATATTAAACTCTTCTGCACAATATTTAAAAATCAGGTTAATAAGCTCCCAATATTTTAAAGGGATAGACTGAACTTCATCTAAAATAACAATAGAGTTAGATAAATTGTGAAATTTTCTTAGGGACTTATTTTTATTAGAAAAAAAAGTATGAAGTAACTGAAAAAAAGTTGTAACAACCAGTTCACTTTCCCAGCCTTCAATATAAAACTCAGAATCTTTTGAAGAATAAATTTTATTTTCGTCCTCAAATTGCCTGATATAACTAAGTTCTGTTAAATGATGGTGCTTGAGGATTAAATCAGATGAAGGTTGGATATTGTTATAATTTAAAACATCTTCAAAAACTTTTGCATTCTGGTCTATTACCGATGTAAATGGAAGACAATAAATTATTTTATTTAAATTTTTATTTTTCTTTAATTTCAAAGCTGTATTTAAAACATTAAGTGTTTTTCCTGCACCGGTTGGAAGATTAAGGGAAAAAAATCTTGAATTCGTATTTAAATTGGACTCAGCTTCCAAATAAGCTTTATTTCTTACAATGGTAAGAATATTATCATCTTCTAAAAATTGTTTCTTATACTCATCTACAGCATTTTCAGGCCATTTTGGAGTTACAGGAATAATTCTGTCATTTAAAATTGCATCACTTTTATCTGCTGTAAGTAAAATTGAAAAAAAATAATTTAAAAGCAAATAATCTTTTATTTCAAGAGTTTTTCTTATTTTAAAAACCCTTTTAATTCCGCCACTATTTGTGTAATTTTCATATTTGTTTTCAAAGTTTTTTTTATTAAAAAATTCTGAATCAAGCTTATCTTTATAAATAAATTTCAATTCATCATAATCAATTTCATTATTGATTTGAAAAATTTCTTCTTTATTTAATGAAGCGGCACACATCTTATCAAAATTTATAAAATCAGCATGATGATACTTAATCAAAATGTATCCAAATACACAAAATTTTTCACTTAAATTTAAAATTTCTTTTGAATAAAAGTAAAACCATAATGCAGATATTTCAGCGTGCCGCTTTAAAGTATCTTTTACTTGTTTACTACCGCTGATGTAATCCTGAAAATATGAAGATGCCTTACCCAGATCATGGAGCAGTAAAACAGGATTAATAAAATTTTCATGTTTTTTATAAATCCCGTTTCTTTTAAAAATATCCATTCCATTTTGCAGCGTACCTTCAAGATGTGTTTTTAATAGTTTCCCAGGATGAGACATCAGCTTACATTTCAATTATATTTTCCTCCATTTCATCTATTTTATAATAATGTTCCATCTCTCCTTTAATCAGACCGCCCTTAATTTCATACAAAAATTCCTTATATTCCTGAACTTCACGGCTGTTTAGATAAATATTTGGAAGAGTACACTGCTGTATCAATGAATCACCAAATTCAATGGTCTTAATTTTAGATTTAGGAACTACTGAAGACATAGAAGCTTTGCCTTGTTTTTCTTCAAGGTTAAATTCACCAAGAAACTTAAAATCACAAATACAACAGCTTATTCCAAGATTTAAAGTATAAACAGACTTATGGAATTTTAAATTTTCTTTAATTTTTGAATACAGTTCAAAATCTTTGTGCGAGAAATAAACCCTGAAGGACGGATCTTTTAAAAATTCAACGTTTGTAGGTTTATGAGCCTCATATCTGTATATTTTGGTTCTGCTCTCCGTTTTTATATAATTCAAAGGTATTTTTACCTTTTTTACAGGATTGTTAATTTTTAAAGATATAAAAGAATTTGCTTTTAAAAAAGACTCTGGGTTTTCTTCTTTTTTAATACCTGCAATAGCCCCCATAATACCTGCAAGAACAGTTCTTGGAGGTATGGAAAAAGTTAAAGGCGACATATTGGTAAAAAATTTTCTGAACTGAGCATAATCACCAAAAATATCAAATACTAATATTTTTTCCGGTATAAAAGTCATATTTATCAGACCTTTCTGTAATTCAGCCCTTCTGAAAGTTCAAACCCTTCAAATTTAACCCTGTTGTTTTGTTTTAATTCAACAGATTCAATTTTATCCTTATTAAACTCAACAATCTTTTTAAGCTCATTAAGATTTAAAATACCATCAGAAATATCCCTTATTTTTTCGTCTGGGAGGTCTGAATCAAAGGATATATATTTATCAAGTTCGCCAATAAAAAAGTTTTCTTCCTTATATTTTACTTCGATAAGCATTTGAGGACTATGTTCAAATTTTGAACGGGAAATAAGGTTTTTAGTCCCTTCCCACATTGCTTTTTTCAATTCTTCAATATCTTCATCTGTAAGCCTGGTTTCTTTAGCGGCATTTTCGTTTATTATTCCGTGAAAACAAATGAGCGAATACGGCAAAATATATTCTTCTCTGAAAGTCTGCTGATTAGCACCTTCTTTCCCTGCAAAAGCACCAGTTCCTTTTATATATTTAACCTGTACTTTATGAAGAGATTTTCCCATTTTAAACTGAACTGGCCCCGTAAAAATTATAGAATCTTTATCCATTGGAATGACACCGCCAAAAAGCCTGATATCTATACATTTTTTTAGTATATCTTCCATCATATCTTTTTTTAAAGAGCCAAAATCTCTAGCTCTTGCTTTTCCGTCTTTTATACCGCCTTTTTCAGAATCTGTTGTTCTGACAAAAATATCTTTATCCTCTTTACCGTTATAACCCATAAAATTAAAAAACTGATCTCTTACAGTCCTTTTAAGTCTTACATCAGTAACAATATTTAAGCCGGTTTCTTCATCAATTCTTGGTTTATTTTCATCGGCAGGGTCTCCATTTGGATTTGCATTTTTTACATCATAAATAAAAAGAAGTTCTCTGCGGTTTTTAATAGTCATTATTTATCTCCTTATTAAAACTACTCTGTTTTTGAATTGTTATTTTTATCAGATTGATTATTTATTATTTCTTTATGAAGGGTCATTCCTACGGCAAAATAAAAACTGATTTCATCATTTGACATGTCATCAAAATTGGATTCCAGAAATAATTTTGAAATGGTTTCTTCCAGTTTTTTATAATAATTTGAGTCATATTGTTCTAATTTTGAAATAATCTCGGGGAATAATTTTTTTATTAATTTGGGACTTAATTTCAGACCATTCAATTTATTTCTAAATGGAGATGCTTCTCTTTTACTATACTGAATATTCAATAATTTTTGACATAAAACACCTTCAAGAAAAACAGCTTTTTTAGCCGGATTATTAAAGAAATCTTTGTGTTCATTAAAAAAATCATTATATTCTGATTCCAATTTATCCTCCTTTTTATTTAAAGACAGATTTATTATGTTTAAATTATTCAAAAATTTTAAAGTCATAAAACTTTTCAAAACAGAAAGACTTATATTTTCATTGTTTGCAAACTTTGTCCTGATAGAGTCAACAATTTTTATCATAAGAAAAGAGTAATCAATTTTTTTTTGTAAAAAAACAGACCTTACTACCTCTAAAAAACTTTTTTCCAACTCGCCCATAAAATCTTTAATAAACTCAAATTTAAACTTTAAATCATAAACATTTTTTGAGCTTTTTAAATTTTTAAAAATATGATTTTCCTCTGCTTTATTCTTAGCATCAAAAATTTGCTTAAACTGAGAAGGATAAACATCCTCAATATTCATTAAAATTTTAAATTCATTATTGTTTTTCTTATAAAACAGCATTGAGTAATTAACTCGATTATCTGTATCTTTTATAATATCTAAAATATCAGTCTTTGAATTAGTTATCGAATTTCTTGTTTGTTCTGACATGCTGAATTTTCCCAAAGCAGTTTCCTTATCTAGAAAGAAATCCATAATCTCAGCATTATCAGGGTGGGAAATTAAAAATTCTGGAATTAAATAATAGCTAAATCCACAAAAATAGTAATTCATGTAATCTTCTATTATTGGCTTAACATCTTTTAATTTAACTGCACATTCGGGACATACAGGATAATTTTTCCATGCTTTTGTTTTATCCAGCCCTCCTGCAATGGGAGCAAACTCAGTTTTGGCAGTATAAAAATTGAATGTACTTACATACCCCCACACTTCTTTATTCTCACTCAAACATACAGAACAAAATTTATTTACTTCTTTAAAAACTTTATTATCAAGCGTGAAATAAGGTGCTAATAAATTTTCCTTTGTTTTTTGTCTAATATCTTTAAAAATATCTGAGTCACCTATATATTTATTATCAATTTTAAGACTCAAAATATAAAGATCCTTATCAGATTTACGCCCCTGCATGGATTCTTTAATTGACTCTTTAATCTGTTCAGAATTCTGTAAAAAAGAATCATACAAGGAAGAAATTTTTTCATCTTCATTATATTTTTGAAGAATGGTTATTATTTTTCCTTTTTTCTTTTTCTCTGAAAAATAGTCTTCATTTTCATTTATATCTTTAAATGTGACAAACACTGATGGAAATTCAGAAGTCCCTCTTGCCGCAACTTTTTTAAAAAAAATTTTTTGCTTGTTTTTTTCAACATTAAATTTTTCTAAATAAATTCCTTTATAATCAAATGAGTTTTCATTTTCCCCTGATTTAAATTCTAAAATAATTACTTCTTCTTCCCTTTCATCTATAACGAGACCGTATGGATTTTCTTCAAAAAATTCATCATCTATATACTCATGGAGCTTATACATTTTATGTATCATGAAAATTCCTTTTTAATTTGAATTTACAAAATTTTTTCCACCATTCCAAAACCTCTTGAAACAGATTTACCAATTCCCACAAAATCAGGAATTTCAAAATTTATCTTAAAAACCCCTTTAAAACCCAACACCTTGTTACCTTTCAAATTTGTATCAATCGGCTCAACATCTACCAATGAATTAATTCTCTCGTTTTCATTCAAAATAATTCCAAGATATTTGCACATAGATAAAACATTTCCTGTAAGAATTTGTTTTAATAATTCTTTTTTTTCAGACATACGAGAACCTCTGTATTTCTTATAATTTTTCTGATTCAATGCAATCCACGGGGTTTTAAACTTATATAAAAAATGTTCCTGAGAATAACCAAAACCAGTTTCTTCAACTTTTAAGTCTTTTTCAAATACAGGGATTATAGTATCTTCAATTTTTATTTCTTCAAGATTCATAAAAATATCTGTAAATACTTCAACCGCTTTTTCGCTTAAAGCTATAATGGCTGGCTTGTTATTAATTATTTTAAATTGTATTAACGGATATCTGTAAATATTTTTACCATCATGAGTATTGTGATTATGAACCAGATCATATTTTTCAAAAAGCCTGCCCACATAACCTCTGAATTTATGAATCTCATTTGGTTTTAAATTAATATCATTTAATGTAAGAGTTGCCTTTTTCATATTAATCTTCCTTATAATTCAAAAAAACTTTGCAAGAATTTCATCATTTACATATTTTTTATCAAAACCCTGGCCAAGCACTCTGATTTTCTTAAAATCTTCCTGACAAAATGGAAAAATATAAACACTGTCTGTTTTTTTAATGATTAATTCATCAAATCTTTCAGCAAGCTCGTCAAATCTGTTCCAGTCAATCCTGCCAAGAAAAACACTTTTTTGAACCCGAGTAAGACCGGATTTTTTACATTCCTTTGCAATCTTTCCTCTTATTTTATCATCTGTAATATCATATATTATCCACACAAGAGTTCTGAGCATAATATTTATCCTTAAAATTCTTTTATATTAAGCCATTTAGTTATTTCTTTTTCGTCATTTAAAAGAAAGTTTGCAAGTCTGTGTGCCTCATGGTTTATAATATATTTTCTTTTTACATTTCTTTTTTTATAACGAATTTTTTCATCCAGATGCTTGAGAAGACTATCTATGACAAAAGGCTTTCCTTGTTGATTAAGGCTTGTACTTTTTGAGGAGACATCAAAATAACTCTCTTTTACTTTTTTCCCTGTAAAAAGATAAACAGATACAGTTTCAGCATAGATTCTAAAAGGTTCTATAAAATCAAAAACAAGTGACTTCTTATTATAATTATCAGTGTGCATAAAACCCACAAACGGGTCAAGACCAGCGATTATACATGCTTTCTCAACCATAGAATATAAGACTCCATAACAATAATTTAAAACTGCATTAAAAGGGTCTTTTGCAGGCCTTCTGGATCTTCCGCTAAACCTATACTTTTCAGGCATTATTTTTGAAACAGTTTGAAAATAAGCTCTACCAGCTGTGCCTTCTATTCCTAAAATCTGGCTCCTTGCTTCGCTAATATTGCTCTTTATTGAAACCAAAAAATCCAAAGAGTTACTTATTGTTCTTATAGGAGTATTAAAAACACTTTCTTTACCCGGCCTTGAATATTTAAGCTTTTTCAAAAACTCAATTTGATTTTCTAATTTTTTCTGAATAAGCTCTAAAACAATATTAATCCCTTTTTCATTTTCAGTAGCTTCAAGCTGTTTTCTTCTAATTAAAGCAGTTGAACCCATTTTAGAAAACCAGACTCTGCCAAGCGGATCACCGTAATTATCAAGAAAAATCACATCAATATTATTTTCTAAAGCCAGGACAATGGACTGAGTTGTTATCATAACTTTATTTGACAAAATTATGGACTCAACCCTTGGTGCGGCAATGTCCATTCTGTCTGTTTCATTCTGTATTCTAAAGCACTCATCTTTCTGCTTAATAATCGTCCCTGGTGAATTAATAATAAGCTGAATTTTAAGCCTCCTGGGTTTTGTTTTTAACCAACCATACCACACAAGCTCTGTCACAGACTGACAGACCCCAAATATTTTTTTAAATTTTTTTTAAGTTTTTCAACTACAAGGTCTTTTAAAAACTTTGGAGACTCAACAACAACGCCTTCGCCATGGCGTAAAACCTCCATCACAAGCTCGGTTGGATTGCTAAAAGGAATTTCTAAAATAAGATCTTTTCCATCATAATATTGGTTTTGATTTTTATGCCAGATTTCGTCTTTGACCCAGTTTAAATTCGGCTCAAAAAACCTTAATTTTGCAGTATGCTCTGCTTTTCCTGAAAAAACCCCAAACCCGTCTTCCATAAATAAATCTATTTTTTCTTTGGAAAAAATTTTTGCACCTGGTTCAATATTTATAATTTTTATATTTTCAACAGAAAAAACCCTGAATTCTTTGTGTTTTTCACAATAAGCACAAAGATACCAATTGTCTTTATAATGTAATATTCGCTGGGGGTGGAGTTTTCTAAGGCTTTTGCTGCCGCAAGTTCTTTTGTAGTATTGAACTTCTATTATTTCACGGTTGACAAGTGATGAACAAACTTTTGAAAAATCTTTTTTCCTTAAAACTCTTGAATACAAAGGCATGACTTTGATCAAGGATTTCAAATCCTGGGGTGAATGGCCAAGCCCCTTGATTATTTCTTCAATCTTTGAACTCAAAGGATTTATAATTGATGAAATTCCAACTTCCTGATTCTTTTCAATAACCTGAACACAAACAAACAATGCATAAATTTCATCAGGACTCAGCCAAAATCCGGGAAGATCAAATTTTTCAACAGACTCATCATAATAATATCCATTTGCCGATGGATCATATTTTAAAGGTGCTGAAAAATAATAAATAAGGGTTTGCTTGATTCTGTTAACTGTAGACTCAGAACATTCAAGTTCATAAGCAATTTTTTTTAAGGAAGGTCGTCTGCCTGATTTAACAAGCCTGTGAAACCTAAATATCCGTTCTGATTTGTTCATTTAATAATACCGGTGTTTTTTATTTTTTATTTACCAATATTATTCATTAATTGTTAATCAAGTCAAATTTGAAAAAATAATAATCCTATTTGTAATGCCAAACTTATTTCTATTCCTGATTTTTAAATATGCCCTGGCTACTTCTATGAGCAAGCTTATCTTTATACATAAGCTTATCAACATGCCTGATAAAACCATCAGCGTCCATTTTTGACTCAGCCTCATAAATATCATAACCCAAACTAATACTTATATTGTAGGGAAGAATATTTGAGTTATTAAAATCTTCAAATTTTTTCTTAAGTCTTTGTACTATTTCTTTCTTACGACTTTTGTCTTTTAATTTTGCAATAACTACAAATTCATCTCCGGCATATCTTGAAATAAAATCATCTGCTCTAAAACTTTCTGTTAACAAATTTGCAGTTTGTTTTAAAGCTTCATCTCCTTCCAAATGCCCGTAGGTGTCATTTATTTGTTTAAAAAAATCAATATCCAGCATTATTAATAGTATTGATAAGTTTTGTTCTTCTTCTCTTATACACTTTTTTAAATACATATCTAAATGCCGCCTATTATAAAGCCCTGTTAAATAGTCTTCATAAATTTCAACATTTTGTATGTTCAGATATACTATCAGGGAAGATAAAGATGCACTAAGCCAAAGACACGATGCATTAACATTAACTATTTGTAATCCCCCACCCACTGCAGCCAGAATTCCAAACATAAGAAGTGTATAAAAGTTTTTTTTATCCAGATTTTTTCTGTTCCCTATTATAAGGACATAAGTAGCAACAACATAAGAATAATATAATACAGCATTTATCCAATATAAATTCCCACGATTGTATAAATTGTTTTCATCTACAAAAAACACAGCTTTATTATAAACACTGAGAAAAGATAAACCAATAGTTACAACTGCTGGAATAACAGCAAAAGGAATTATTTTCCTAAGTCGTCTTACACTTTTATGAATATATAAATAAGTATATAGAAACCAGACTAAAGGCGGCACAGGTGTAAGAATAAAGTAAATTAATACCAAACTTATATGTATTTTTCTAGGCATTAATTCAGGCGTGCCTTGAACAAAAGTCCTTAATATTTCAAAAACCAAAATTAATGAGATTGAAAATATAAGGAGTAAAAACAGCTTTTCATCAGCTTTTACCTTTTTTTTATCAGGGCTGATATTGAAATAAATTATCAGGCATATTATCAAGCCTATGATGTTGTTTTCTACCACTGCTAAATTGAAAGTCATTTAGATCAACACCTTGTTGTTTTATTCGTTTTTGTCAGCTGGACAATTTATAAGTTCCAGGAATACAAATAATATCTTACTAATTATAGATAGAAATATACAAAAAACAAATTTAACCTGATTTAATCTTAAAAATCAGGAAGTAAGTTAAAAAACTCATCCGCTATAAAGCTTAGAAATAGAATAAATTTTAAATAAATTTTTGAGGATAATCCGTAAAAAATCCACTTACTCCGGCTTTGATAAGTCGTGAAGCTCTTTTTGACTTGTTTACTGTATATGGAATTACTTTTTTGTTTGTGTGTTTCTTATAGTCTTTTATATGTTTTGCTGAAAGATTTCTCTGATCAGGATGCCAGGAATAGGCATTGAGATTTCTTGTCAAACCAATGGGAGGCCTTGGCTCTCCAGAGGTTAAAATCCCAAGGTTTGCAGCTTGGGAAAGATTTCTTAATCTTAAAAGAATTTTATGATTAAAAGATGAAAAAACCACTTGTTCCATCATTCCCTTTTGTTTTACAAGCTCAAGAATCATTGCTTCAGATGATTTTCTATCATCGCCTTTGATATAAACTTCAGATTTTATTTCAATATTTAAAACAGCTCTTTTTTTTACAAGATTTAAAACTTCTTCAAGCCTTGGAACTTTTGTAGAAATTTTACCTGAGCTTAAACGGATGCCAGCATCTGCTTTAAAAAAAATATCTGAAAAAAATTTTTCAGACACCCTCCCAAGGCCTGATGTTGTTCTTTCCAATGTAGCGTCATGGATAACAACAGCCTCTCCATCTTTTGTTGTTCCCACATCAAGCTCAATCATAACACAACCCAAATTAAGAGCTGCAATAAAAGCTGGCATTGTATTCTCGGGAAAAAGAGAAGACAATCCTCTATGGGCTGCAATAACTGGTTCTTTTAAATCAGAAAGTTTCATTTAAAATCCAAACTAATCTGTAAATAAAGGAATTGGCTGAAATTTTTCCACATCAATCAGTCCAAAGTCAGTAAGTTTAAGCTCGGGTATAACTGGAAGGGATAAAAAGCCCAAGCTTATAAAAGGATCTTTTTGATTTGCACCAAGATTGGAAACAGCTTTTAAAACTTCATCAAGCTCAAGAATTACCTCTTCAAGAGATTTTTCTGACATCAGCCCTGCAATGGGAAGAGCAAGCGAAGCAATAACCACTCCATTATCAGCAACTGCAAATCCGCCTTTCATTTCAATTACTTTTGCTGCTGCAGTTTTCATGTCTTCATCGTTGACTCCGCAGGCTATTATATTGTGGGAATCATGGCCCACACTTGAAGCAAAAGCCCCTTTTTGTATTCCAAAGCCTTTTACAAAACCTTTTCCAGTTTTGCCTTTTCCTGAATAACGCTCCACTACACAAAGCTTTAATATATCTCTTTTTATATCTGAAACTGCAAATCCGTTTTCATTTTTTGGAAACTCACAAAACCTTTTTGTTACAACTTGATCTTCTACCACACCAATTATATTTATCCTTTTTCCTTCTTCAGATGGAATGGAAAAATCAAGGATTTCAGGATCAAGGTTCATCAAAGAAGGGCTTTTTTCAGAATGTTTAAATTTCACTGATTCTGAGTAGCTTCCATTTTCAAAAACTTTTTTTCCTGACTTATAAACAATGCTGGGTTTGAAATCAGCCAAATCTTTAAAAAGGATAATATCTGCTATTTTTCCCGGAGCAATTGCCCCCCTGTCAAAAAATTTAAAATATTCGCATGGAGACAAGGTTCCCATTCTGATTGCTGTGCTTGGATCAAGACCAAAAGATATTGCATCTGAAATTATTTCACTTACATGACCTGAAATTAAATCATGGGGATGTCTGTCATCTGTGCACCACATCATTCTTTCAGATGTTTTTTCATTAATTGCAGGAAAAAGGTCATTCAAGTTTCTAGCACAAGTACCTTCCCTTACCATTATTCTCATTCCAAGAGAAAGTTTTTCAAGAGCTTCCTCATGGGAAACACACTCATGATCACTTGCAACTCCGGCATTAACATAAGCACAAAGATCTTTTCCTGTAACAAAGGGAGCGTGTCCATCAACAACTTTTCCAGTTTCAAGACAGGCGTCTATTTTTGCAATAATTTTTGGATCTCCAGAAATAACTCCGGGATAATTCATTACCTCCCCAAGACCTGCAACCCTTGGATTTTTCAAATAAGGCTTTATATCTTCTGCTTCAAGAACTGCTCCTGAAGTTTCCATATCGGTTGAAGGAACACAGGAAGGAATCATAAAAAATATATCAACGGGAAGATCTTTTGATTCAGAAATCATATAATCAATTCCCTTTGTTCCAAGAACATTGGCAATTTCATGGGGATCTGCCACCACAGTTGTTGTCCCGCTTTTTAATACAGCCTTGGCAAATTCAGGAACAGAAACCATTGAGCTTTCAATATGTACATGGGAATCCACAAGGCCTGGAGCTGCAAAAAAACCTTTGCAGTCTATTTCTTCTTTTGCAAAATAATCACCAAAACCTATGATCATCCCATTTTTTATAGCAATGTCTTTTTTTTCAATTTCATCTGTATAAACATTAACCACTTTCAAATTTTTAAGTAAAAGATCTGCCTGGTTTTTCATTTTGTTTAGACCTTGTTTTTATTTAGACGAGATTTTTATTTAGACCAGATATTACAAAGTTTTCAAATTTGCTTAAATTTATCTTTTTTTAAATTTTTTTATGATTTTATTTACATTTTTTATGGCCTGGGCAGTATCTGCAAAAATTGCTTCTCCATTTGAAACAACTTTTTTCCCATTTACATAAACATCTTTAACCTCTCTTCTTGAGGCTGAATAAACTATATGAGATTCAGGAGAATACATTGGATTCAACCCTGGAAGCTGATGATTTAAAACAAGAAGATCCCCGGCTTTTCCAACTTCAATTGAACCTGTTTCATTTTCTATTCCAAGACATCTTGCCGCATCTATAGTTGACATTCTAAGAGCCTGTCTTGCTGAAACAACAGTGGGGTCAAGTTTGTTTACCTTGTGAAGCTTTGCTGCTGTATCCATTTCACTTAAAAGACATAAGTCATTATTGCTGGCAGCTCCGTCTGTACCAAGCCCCACACAAATACCTTTTTCAAGCATTTCAGGCACAGGAGCTATTCCTGATGCAAGCTTCATATTGCTTTCAGGATTATGGGAAACTTTTACATTATGATTTTTTAAAATATCAATTTCCTCATCATCAACAACAACACAATGAACTGCAAGAACATTTTTGTTTAAAAGCCCAAGATCATTTAAGTATCTTACTGGAGTTTTACCTGTTTTCCTAATAACTTCTGAAACTTCTGAAGCTGTCTCAGAAAGATGAATAATTAAAGGGAGATTATTCTTCGTGGAAAGTTCGCTGGCTTTACAAAGATATTTTTCATCTAAAAGATAAACCGAATGAGGTGCAACACATACTTTTACTAAAGGATGGTTTTTGTATTTAAAATAAAGATTTTCAGTAATTTGAAGAGCTTCTTCAGGGGATTTGGCACTGACTGTTGGAAAATTTAAAATCCCTTCCCCAGCAAAAACTTTAATTCCTGAATCAATAGCAGCTTTTGCAACCTGATCTTCAAAAAAATACATATCTGTAAAACATGTAGTTCCTGCTTTAAGCATTTCAAGACATCCAAGAAATGTCCCTGCATATACGTCCCCGGCTTCAAGCAAACCTTCTACAGATTGAATATCACCAAGCCATTCCATCAAGGGAAGATCGTCTGAATAACCTCTTAAAAGAGTCATTGCAGCATGGGTGTGAGTATTTATAAGTCCAGGCAAGATTATTGCCCCTTCAAGAGACTGGGTTTTATCAGCCCTGATATCAAGATTTTTTCCTATGGCGGAGATCTTTCCGTTTTTTAATGCTAAATCTCCATTTTCAATTATTGTATTATTTTCATCTACTGTAACTATTGTACCGTTGGTAAGCAAAAGATCTGCTTTGTCTGTCATTTATCAAATCTTTCTTATTATAATTTTCAAAACCTTTTCAAGTTTGTCAGCTGAGTCTTCGGCTACATCTATTATATCTTCAAGCTTTGCTTCTTCAGGCTCATCTGGGTTATTTATATTTGTTATAATGGACATTCCAAGAACCCTCATCCCTGCATGATTGCCTGCAATAACTTCGCACACAGTTGAAAGACCTACTGCATCTGCTCCTATTGTTCTTAAAAACCTGTTTTCAGCAGGAGTTTCAAGTGAAGGACCTTTAAGACCAGCATAAACACCTTTTTGAATATAAATATCAAGTTCTTCACCTGCTTCAAAAGCAAACTCTCTTAATTCCAAATCATAGGCACAGCTCATATCAGGAAATCTTGGACCCAGATTTTCATCATTTATTCCAACAAGGGGATTTTCTCCTGTAAGATTTATATGATCTTCAATAATCATCAAATCTCCGGGTTTAAAGCTTAGGTTGAGGCCTCCTGAAGAATTTGTAACTACAAGATTTTTTATTCCAAGAACCTGCATCAATCTTACAGGGAAGGAAACCTGAGCTGCTGTATAGCCTTCATAAAGATGAAATCTGCCTTTCATTGCAATTACTTTTTTACCTGAAATTTCACCTAAAATCATTTCCCCTGCATGACTTTCTACAGTTGAAATTGGAAAATGTGGAATTTCAGAATAGGGAACGCTCTCAATCACCTTCATAAAATCAACAGAGCCCCCAAGCCCTGTCCCAAGAAAAATCCCTGTTTCAGCCTCAGCAAAAACATCTTCCACAAATTCAGCTGCTTTTAAAGCTCTGTTATAAATCATTTTTTATCCTTTCCAAGTCAATTGAAGTTTCATAAACAAGTTTTGCAGGGCCTGTCTTAAAAATGTGGTTGTTGGCTTTGTTCCACTTTATATCAAGAGAACCGCCTTTAAGTCTTACCTTTACCTTATCTGAAGTTTTATGATTTAAAACTCCTGCAACAACACAAGCACAAGCTCCGGTTCCACACCCCAGGGTTTCTCCTGCTCCTCTTTCCCAAACTCTTACAAAGATTTCATTTTCAGAAATCACCCTTGCAAATTCAACATTGGTTTTAGCCGGAAAAAATTCATGATTTTCAATGGCAGGCCCAAGTTTAAAAAAAAGAGAATCTTCAATTTCATCATCAATAAAAATAACAGAATGGGGATTTCCCATGGAAACTGCTGTTATTTCCAGTTCTTTACCGCAAACATTAATTTTTTCAGATATAATTTTTTCTTTATCTATAGTGGATGGAATAAGCCCAGATTCAAGAATGGGCTCACCCATATCAACTTTTACAGAATCAACTATCCCGTCAAAATTTATATCAAGAAGGGGAACTATAGATCCTGCTTTGGTTTCAACATTTATAATCTTTTGCATAAATATGGCTTTTTCATAAACATATTTTGCAAAACATCTCATTCCATTACCGCACATTTCAGCTTCACTGCCGTCGGGATTAAATATTTTAAAACCAATATCATGGGTATTTGATCTTACAGCAAAAATAAGTCCATCTGCTCCAAGACTGAATCTTCGATTACAAAGTTTTTTGGCAAGACTGCTATAGTCAATTTCTTTAAGAATAAATGAGCTTCTGTCATCAACAAGAATAAAATCATTCCCGATTCCCTGCATTTTAGAAAGATGGATCCGCATAAATTTTCTCCGCAGACTTTTGCACTTGATTAAAAAGTTTTCAACTTTGCCTTGTAAATGGCTTACAATTTTAAAGTCCCTTTAAAAAATGAAACTCCAAATCTAGATCATTAATTATAATGGATATTTGTATAATTTTCCTTTAAAGTTTTCAACCTCAAGGAAATCTTTTTCAATATTTTTTATATATTCAGGAAGAAGAGGAATTTTTCCCCCGCCTTCAGGAAGATCTATCACATAGTATGGAACAGCCATTCCGCTTATCCGACCCCTTAATTTTTTCATTATGATTATACCTTTTTCAATCTTTGGACGAAGGTGAGATATTCCTTTTATGGGATCAGGATGATGAAGATAATAAGGCTTTATTTTTATTTTTAAAAGATTGGCAAAAAGTTCTGAAAGAGTTTTCCAATCATCATTAACCCCTTTTAAAAAAACACTTTGGCATCCCAGGGGAATTCCAAAATCAGCTGCTGTAAATGCTGCTTTTTTTGCCTGAGTTGTTATTTCCATTGAATGATTAAAATGGGTGTTTATATAAACAGGTTCGTATTTTTTTATGATTTTACATAAATTTTCAGTAATTCTTTGGGGAAGGGTTGAAAAAACTCTGGAATGAATCCTTAAAATAGAATCTTTTTTAATTTTCCTTAAACTTGAAAGAATAAAGTCTATTTTATCATCGGAAAGAAGGAGAGGATCTCCTCCTGAAAGAATAATATCGTCAATTTCTTTATGGGAAGAAAGATAGGCTAAAATATCATCAAATTTATCAAAAAAACTTTCTTCACAAAGCCCCACCCTTCTTTTTCTCATACAATGCCTGCAATAAACCGCACATTTGTTTGAAACAAGAAGAATCACCCTGTTGTCATACCTGTGAATGAGGTTTTTAACCGGGGATAAAATATTTTCTTCTAAAAAAGGGTCATCAGTTCCCAAACCATCCAAAAGTTCTTTTTTATCTGGAATTGACTGAACCCAAATAGGGTCATTAATTTCTTTTATAAGAGAGAAAAAATACCTGTTAATTTTAAAGGGATAAGTTTGATGAACCCGGAAAATATCTGAATTTATATTAAATTTACTGCAAATTTCATCAATTCCCACAAGATCTGACAAACTTTTTGTCCATTGATTTTTTGTTTCCAAAATCTACCTGCCTACTTAAAAAGAAAGCATTATCCAACTAAGTATTTAATTTGTAAAGTCTGGATTTAAACAAAAATATAATGGCGGCCTTAGATCAGCCGCCATCTATAATAATTACTTATGGTATAAAATCTTGTTTTGGTTTTGCAGTTTTTTTATTAGTCTAGAGCAACATTAATTTTCTTTGGCTTTTTTTCTTCAGGCTTTGGAATATCCAAAACAAGAACACCATCTTTGAATTTTGCAGATATTTTTTCCACATCCACATCCATTGGAAGAGTAAACGCCCTATGAAATTTTCCTGAAACCCTTTCTCTTCTATAGTAGTTTTCGTTGTTTTCTTCTGTTTCAGTCTTTTTTTCACCTTTGATTGACAGGACATTGTCATTTACTTCAACATCCACATCTTCCTTTTTAAGACCGGCAAGCTCAGCCTCAATAATTATTGAGTTTTCTGTTTCATAAATATCTGTTGAAGGTCTCCATGCTCCCATTGAACCCTCTTCCATTTCTGAAGGTTCCATTCTTGAAAAAGCATCGTCAAACATTCTATTGATCCTATCCTGAAGACTTACAACGTTTCTTATAGGTTCCCATCTTACAATTGCCATTTCAATACCTCCTTAATTACTTGTTTTGTTATAATAAAATTTATAAACTTTATAAGCTTAAACTACAGCTAGTTATAAAAATTTAATTCCAACTTAAAGTAATCATCATCCCAAAAATGTCAAGTACTGCTTTTTACAACTTATCAGATAAATAACAGGTACTTGGATTAAAATAATGCATTAACTCAACAAGTCAAATAATAGATAGTTAAAACTTTTATATAAAACAGATTGATTATGAAATAAAAATAATCAGCTCTTGAACCTTGTCAACACATTTCCTAAGGGATATTGTTTAATTGAATAAAAAATAATTTTATTATAAGAAAACAATCAATTATATTAAACTTAAACTCCATGCTCAATTGAGCTTGGAACTTTATTTTTAATATTAACAAAGAACCACCAATCCTATAAATGCTGATTTAGGTAAAAACTGTCTTTTGTTTTGTAGATAAATCTGAGACTGTATGAATTTTCACACTGAAAACAAACACATAAAAAAATTTCAACAAGCAAAAGATGGAATCTTCCAGTTGGACTTATAAAGGAGTTTAGTATAATCTAAGACTATGAAAAATGAAAATAAATTAAAAACAAACACGGCCCTTCTTGTAGTAGATGTTCAGGGAAATTTATTTAACTCAATCTTTGAAAAAGAACAGCTAAAAAAAAACCTGATAAAACTCATCAAAGGATTTGAAATTTTAAAAATCCCTGGATTATTTCTTGAGCAAAACCCAAAAGGTCTTGGAAGCACAATAAGTGAAATCAAAGACCTTGGATTCATGCCAAAAAAATTTGACAAAATGACCTTTGGCCTCAAAGGACATGAAAAACTTTTCACTTATCTTGAATCAATCAATATAAAAAACATTTTTATCTGCGGAATAGAAGCTCATGTTTGTGTGATGCAGTCCACAAGAGATCTTATTCAAAAAGGATTTAATGTTCATCTTGTTGCTGACTGCGTATCATCAAGAAAAAAATCAGACTTGGATATTGGCATAAAAAGAATGATTCAGGAAAAAGCAATTATCACCGGCTGTGAATCAGCCTTATTTGAAATGCTTGAAACATGCGAAGCAAAAGAATTTAAACAGATCTTAGAATTGGTAAAATAAAATGAAATTATTTTTAAAAAGCTTAAAGAAAAACTTCTATCTTTTTTTTAAAGACCCTGTGGGAAAACTGGAAATTCAACCCCAGCTTAAAAAAGCCCTTTATGACCTTAATTTTAAAGGTCTTACCCCAATCCAGAAAAAATCACTCCCAAAAGGAGTTCAGCAAAGGGATATTATAGGTCAGGCACAAACAGGAACAGGGAAAACAGTTGCCTATCTTACCATCCTTTTTTCCAGACTTTTAAAATCAAAACCAACCCATGGCCAGCCAAGGTCTCTTATCCTTGCCCCTACAAGAGAGCTTGTTGTTCAAATTTATAATGAATCCGTTAAAATCGGGATATATACAGATTTAAAATCCGTATGCATCTACGGTGGCGACGATATGAACAAACAAAGACAGCTTCTTAAGGAAAATCCAGAAGTTATAATTGCAACTCCAGGAAGACTGCTGGGATTTATGGAAGAAAGAATAATTAATCTTTCAAAAGTTGAAGTTTTTGTAATTGATGAAGCAGATAGAATGCTTGACATGGGCTTTATGCCTGATGTGAGAAGAATAGAATCAAAAATCCCTCCAAAGGGAAAAAGACAAACCTTGTTTTTCAGTGCAACCCTTCCTGAAAAAATTACAAGAATTGCTTTGAACTGGACTGTTAATCCAAAAGAAATCCGAATTGACCCGGAAAATATAACATCCCAAAATATTGAACAAAAAACTTATCTTGCAACAAGTGAAGAAAAGTTTCCCCTTCTTCTAAATTTTGTAAAAAAGAAAAAAGCAAAAAACACAATTGTTTTTACAAACCAAAAATACGTTGCAAAAGAAATTTATGACAAACTAAGAAGATACGGGGTAAATTGTCGTCTTTTAACAGGTGATATTCCACAGAACAAAAGACTTAAAGCCCTGGAAGATTTCCAAAAAGAAAGATCCCATATTCTTATTGCAACCGATGTTGCAGCAAGAGGGCTTCACATAGACAATGTGTCCCATGTAATAAACTATAATATGCCCAACAAAGCTGAAAATTATGTTCACAGAATCGGACGTACAGGAAGAGCTGGAAAAAAAGGCAAATCAATAAGTTTTGCCTGCCAGGAAGATTCGTTTTATATACCCGCAATAGAAGAGTTTACAGAAACAAAGTTCGATTGTGAATATCCCCCTGAAGAATGGCTTATTCTTCCCCCTGCTCCTCCGCCTCTTAAAAAAGCTCTGAAGCAAACAATGGAGATAAAGCCGAAAAAAACAATCAAGCCTTTTAAAAAAAGCCGGATATCAGACAACACTTCCAGACCCAGACCTGTAAATAAAAAAACTCAGCCTGTGAATACCAGAGCTGGATCTCCAAAGCCTGTTGTTAAGAAAAAAATGGCCAAGACAGTTTATAAAAACGGTAAAATGGTTAGGATTGAACAATAAAAAGGCCTTTTATGTACAAATCTCTTTTATTAAGCAATTCTTCAATGCCAAAAGCCCCATATCTTCAATGGTGCAAAGAAATTTTAAATGATTTTTTAAAATCAAGAAAAAATATCATATTTATTCCCTATGCTGCTGTAAGATTTTCCTTTGATCAATATGAAGATATGGTTTTAAAAGCTCTTTCCATGGATAAAAAAAGGTTTAAATCAATTCATGGGTTTGCAGAAAAAATCAAAGCCATCAAAGATTGTGATTCTGTGGTTATAGGCGGCGGAAACACTTTTGTGCTTAAAAAAAGACTTGAAGATGAAAATATATTTAGCAAGCTCAAGTCAAAAATTTCAGAGCCTGATTTTTTATATTCAGGCTGGAGTGCTGGAGCAAATCTTGGCGGGATTTCCATTAAAACAACAAACGATATGCCCATAGTTCAACCCCTTGACTTTCAAGGCCTTGGCACTGCAAACTTTCAAATCAATCCCCATTACACAGATCTTTTATTTGAAAATCACGGAGGAGAAACAAGGGATGAAAGACTGACTGAATTTTCCATCCTTAATCCCGGAGATTTTTGTGTTGCCATCCCTGAAGGCAGCGGAGTTTTTGTGGAAAAAAACAAAAAGAATTCAATGTATTTTGGAAAAAAACCTGGAAAGATTTTTTTCAACGGTAAAATCCATAAACAAATAAAAGATCAGGAAAATTTCATAACCACAAACCATAAAAACACCAATTAATTTCCTGAAATTATGGATAAAAAACACCAGCCTCTTGAAAAACTATAATTGTAATTTATATTTTAAACATTAAATATTAAAATAAGCCTTGCAGGAAAGATCCATCCTAGAAACAAAAGCTCAAACAAAAGGAGCCTTGTAAATGAGTTACATAAAAATCATCTTTGGTAACCCAGTCAACTGCACTAAAAGTAGCAGCTATCAAACGTTTCAGACAATAAATCCAATGTTTTCCTTTGAAGACAAATGGAAACCCCAAATGGATATTTATGAAACAGAAGAAGAAATCATTCTCACCGCTGAAATCTCAGGAGTAAAAAAAGAAGAGCTTGAAATTGAAATTGATAAGAAAGCCGCAAGAATAAGCGGAATAAGAAGGCCGATAATGCCAACAAAAGATGCCAGATACAGACTGGCTGAAATTCAATACGGTAAATTTGAAAGGGTTATTTTTCTTCCTTCTCAAATAGACACAGAAAAAGTATCAGCTTCCTATCAAAACGGTTTTTTACATTTAACAATGGGAAAAGTTTCAACAAAAACATTTCACTCCATAAAGATTGAAGAAGAGAAATAAGTTATTAGCTTAGACATATGCCTGTATTTCTGTCTGAACTGGAAAAAATTAACCCTGGAGGTAAAAATATGCAGGAACAAAAGCCATCTATAGAATTAACTAAGCAGGATCTTCCTGCTAATATACCCATAATGCCACTGATTGATGTTACATTATTCCCAAAAATGGTACTTCCCCTGATTGTAAAACACGAACAGGGAAAAAAGCTAATAGACGATGCCATGGCTTCAAACAGGCTTGTGGGCTTTATTGTTTCAAAACAAGGAAAAGAGGTAGAAAGCCCCACTGCTGACGATCTTTATGAAATAGGCTGTGGAGCAATCATACTTAAAATGGCAAAATCAGAAGACGGAAAAATTCAACTTCTTGTCCAGGGAGTTAAAAGATTCCGCCTTAAAGAAATTACAAATCATGACCCTTATATAACTGCTGATATTGAACAAATTGAAGAGCCCACTAACAATGACAAGGAAGTCCAGGCTATAAGCAACAACCTTTTGGAACTTTACCAAAAAATAATAGAATTGTCTCCCGGACTTCCCCGGGAAATGATCCAGCTTGCAAAAACCATTGAAGAACCAGCTGTACTTGCTGATATGATTGCTTCAACTATTAATGCAACACCTAAGGAAAAACAGGGAGTTCTTTCAATAATAGACCTTAAAAAACGTCTAAAAGAAGTTACCAAACTTGTAAATTATCAACTTGAAATTTTGCAGATAGGTTCAAAAATTCAGTCTCAGATAAGAGAAGACATGAACCAGAAACAAAAAGAATATTACCTGCGTCAGCAATTAAAAGCAATCCAGCAGGAACTTGGGGATACAGATGATTTAAATCTTGAAATTGAAGAATACAGAGAAAAAATAGAAAAGGCCAATATGCCTGAGGAGGCAAATAAGGAAGCCGAAAGAGAGCTTAAAAGGCTTTCAAGAATGCATCCTTCGTCTTCTGAATATACTGTTGCATCAACCTATCTTGACTGGATAACTGCAATTCCATGGGATGAATCCTCAAAGGATAATCTTGATATAAAAGCAGCCAGAAAAATTCTTGATGAAGATCACTTCGGCCTTGATAAGCCAAAAAAAAGAATCATTGAATATCTTGCTGTAAGGAAACTAAAACCTGATTCAAGAGGTCCAATAATCTGCTTCTCAGGACCTCCGGGCACAGGAAAAACCTCTCTTGGAATGTCTATTGCCAATGCTCTTGGAAGGGATTTTGTAAGAATTGCCCTTGGAGGAGTAAGGGACGAAGCTGAAATACGAGGCCACAGAAGAACTTACGTAGGAGCTTTGCCAGGAAGAATAATTCAGGGAATAAGAAGGGCCGGAACAAACAACCCTGTGTTTATTCTTGATGAAGTTGACAAGCTTGGCAATGATTTCAGAGGGGATCCTTCTTCTGCACTTTTAGAAGTGCTTGATCCTGAACAAAACAATGCTTTTGTAGATCACTACCTTGATGTTCCCTTTGATCTTTCAAAGGTTATGTTTATCACAACTGCAAATGTGGTTCACACCATTCCTCCGGCTCTAAAAGACAGAATGGAAATAATTGAGCTTTCAGGATATACTGAAGATGAAAAATTAAATATTGCCAACAAATATTTAATTCCCAGACAAAGAGAGGCCCATGGACTTAACTCAAAACAGGTTTCTTTTACCCAGGGTGCTGTCAAACATATAATAAGCGATTATACAAGGGAAGCAGGACTTAGAAACCTGGAAAGAGAAATAGCATCTGCAATAAGAGGGGTTGCAACTCAAGTTGCCCAGGAAGAAGTAAAAGAAGTAACAATAAAAGTAAACAATCTCTCAAAATATCTGGGCCCTGCAAAAATATCTCCTGAATCAAAACCAAAAATTGATTCTCCGGGAGTAGCCCTTGGTCTTGCATGGACTCCTGCAGGAGGGGATGTTTTATTTGTTGAAGCTGCTGCCATGGAAGGCAAAAAGGGACTGATACTTACAGGACAAATGGGTGATGTAATGAAAGAGTCTGTAAGTGCTGCTTTAAGTTTCATAAGAGCAAACAAGGAAAAACTTGAGATTCCTGATAATTTTTTTGAAGAGCATGAGCTTCATATTCATGTGCCGGCAGGAGCAATCCCAAAAGATGGGCCCTCAGCCGGAGTTACTATGCTTTCAGCTATTACTTCCCTTGCTCTTGGCAAAAAAACAATAAAAGACCTTGCAATGACAGGAGAAATAACATTAAGAGGGGAAGTGCTCCCTGTTGGGGGTATAAAAGAAAAAGTTCTTGCTGCCCATAGAATAGGGATAAAAACCCTTATTCTTCCCAAGGATAATGAAAAAGATTTAGATGAAATACCAAAGAAAGTAAAAAAAGAAATAAAATTTCATTTTGTCAGAAAAATGATGGATGTGGTTAAATTGGCAATAGAGCAATAATATCAAATCAAACAAACTGCCGCATCCTTAAGAAGCTTATCTCTAATTTTAAGGATGCGGATTTTTTATTATGAAAACAAAAATCTTTCTAACTTGTATGATAGCTCTTTTTATTTTTACTTCTTGTGCTTCTAAACATGAAAAAAACAATAAAGGCACTTCCTATTATGTTTTTGGGAAAAAATATACTACAATAAAAAGTGCAAAAGGATTTAATCAGTCAGGCATAGCCTCGTGGTATGGTAAAAAGTTTCATGGCAGAAAAACAGCCAATGGAGAAACCTACAATATGCACTCAATGACCTGTGCCCACAAAACCCTTCCCTTTAATACAAAGCTTGAAGTTGAAAATCTTGTAAACGGAAAAAAAATCATCCTAAGAGTAAATGACAGAGGACCTTTTGTAAAAGGCAGGATTATAGATCTTTCATATAAAGCTGCCAAAGAACTTGGGATAGACATTTCCGGAACTGCCCCGGTAAGAATAAAATCAGTAAAAAAGGCAGATTTTAATCATGGTGAATTCACTATTCAAACAGCTTCATTTGCCAATTATGACAATGCGGTCAATTTTAAAAAAACTCTTTTAAAAGACTTTAACCATGTGTTTATTCTCCAGACAAAAATAAACGGACAAACATTTTACAGAGTCAGAGCCGGAAAGTTCAACACTCTTGAAGAAGCAAAAATAAACGAGACCAAATTAAGAAAACAAGGCCATTCAAATGCTTTTGCAATGGCCCTTGACTAAAAAGGTTATATTATTATGAAAAAAAAACCTGTAATTTTTATTGATAGAGATGGGGTAATCAATTTTGACTCTCCTGATTATATAAAATCTTGTGAAGAATTGTTTTTTATTCCCGGAAGTATTGAAGCAATAGCAAACCTGAGTAAACTGGGATATGAAATTTTTACAATTACAAATCAGTCTGTAATTGGAAGAAAAATGGTTACCATGGATGGGTTAAGGCAAATATTTGATAAAATGCTTGATTCAGTAAAAGAAAACCAAGGAGAAATTAAAGAAATATTTTTTTGCCCTCACATTCCCAGTGACAATTGCCAATGCAGGAAACCAAAACCCGGCCTTTTTTTCCAGGCAAAAGATAAATACAATCTTGACCTTTCAAATTCAGTAATGATAGGCGACAGTTCAAAAGATATCATTGCAGCTGAAAATGCAAATATAAAATTTAAAATTCTGGTTTTAACAGGAAACGGGAAAAAATCTCAAAAAGAACTTGAAGAAAAACAAATAATTCCAGATTATATTGCAGACAATCTTTTTGATGCCCATAATTGGATAATTAAAAACACAGGCTCTTAATGATAACTATCTCCGGAACAGTTTTAAATGTTACTTTTCATAATCCTTCCAATGGATACACTGTTGCCAAATTAAAGCAGGCTGAATTTTCATCCACAACCAACATGGTTGGAATCATGGATGAAATTTTCCCTGGTGAAAAGCTTGAAGTTACAGGTAAATGGGAAGAACATGAAAAATTTGGGGAACAATTCAGGGTTCATTCATATGAATCAATTCTTCCAGATACTGAAGAAGAGATAATTAAGTATTTAACTTCTGGAATTATCAAAGGAATAGGCGAATCAACTGCTTCAAAAATAGTGGATTTCTTTGGAACTTCAGCAATTTCAATCATTGAATCAAGCCCTGAGTCTTTAGCAGATGTTCCCGGAGTAGGAATAAAAAAAGCTGAATCAATTGCAGCCGCCTGGAAAAATCACAGCTATGCAAGACAGCTTCGCCAATATCTCCATGAAGCCGGACTTCCCTCTGAATACACTCCCCAGATAATTTTAAGATACGGTTCCTTTTCTCTTGATGTAGTAAAAAAAGATCCATACAGAATTGTAAAAGAAAATCCATATTTTAATTTTGAAATAATTGACAGGCTGGGCCAAAAAGCCATGATTGAGCCTTTTGACAAATCAAGAATTTCTGCTGGAGTAGTCTGTGTTCTTGAAAAGGCTTCAAACAACGGTCATTGTTTTCTTGAAGTTGAAGAGCTAAAACTTAAAACAAAAAGACTTACAGGTTCAAATAACGAATCAATTGAAAATTCAGTTGAAAGCTTACTAAATGAGTCTATAATAATTAAAGAAATTATAGATTCAAAAGAAGTTATTTATCCTTTCCACCTTTACAGGGCTGAAAAAGGAACTGCTGATAAACTTAATGCACTTTTTGAAATCCCTCCTGAAAAACTTCCAATAACTGATGATGAAATAAAAGAAATCACAGCAAGTTATCTTGGAGTAATTCCCTCCAATGAACAATTTGATGCAATCAAAGGAATTATTGAACAAAAAGCAGGGATAATAACAGGAGGCCCCGGTACTGGTAAAACAACTCTTATAAAAGCACTTTGCAAAATTTTTCATCATCTTAAAAAAAAAACCGCAATTGCAGCTCCAACAGGAAGGGCGGCAAGAAGGCTGAGTGAATTAACAGGGCAAAAAGCCGAAACCATTCACAAGCTTTTAAAATTCAATGCCACAACTGAAGAGTTTGACAAAAATGAATCAGAGCCAATTGATGCAGATGTTATAATCATTGATGAATCATCAATGATAGATATAATTTTATGCTACCATCTTTTAAAAGCAGTAACAATTAATACCAGAATAATTTTTGTAGGTGATATTTTCCAGCTGCCTTCTGTGGGCCCGGGTAATTTTTTGTCTGATATTATAGGATCTTCAAAAATTCCTTCTTTTACCCTTACAACAATTTTTAGACAGGCAAAACAAAGCCCCATAATAATGAATGCCCATAGGGTAAATTCAGGAAAACTTCCTATTAAGGACTCAAACGACAATGAATTGTCAGAATTTTATTTCATAAGAAATGAAAGTCCTAAAAAAGCAGTTGAAACAATAGTGGAGCTTTTAACAAAAAGAATTCCTAAAAGGTTTGGCCTTGATCCAATGGAAGAAATCCAGGTAATAACTCCCATGCATAAAGGAGAAACAGGAACTTTTAATCTCAACAAAATTCTCCAGGAAAAACTCAACAAATCAAAAGAAAATATAAAATCAGGATCAAATATTTTTAAAAAAGGTGACAAGGTAATGCATCTTGTAAACAACTATACAAAAGAAGTTTTTAACGGTGATATTGGAAGAATAAAATCTGTAAAAATTAAAGATGAAATTGTTGAAGTTGCCTACCCTGATTATTCTGAGCACAAAATTGTTGAATACAGCTTTGATGAACTTGAAGAACTTTCCCTTGCCTATGCAATTTCAGTTCACAAGTCCCAAGGTTCGGAATATCCAGCAGTTATACTTCCCCTGATGACCCAGCACTTTCCACTTTTACAAAGAAACCTTTTATATACTGGAATGACAAGGGGAAAAGCCCTGCTTATTATTGTGGGAAGCTCAAGGGCTATGGAAATTGCAGTAAATGAAAATAGAGCATCCAAAAGATATTCACACTTAAAACATAGACTCTGCTCTGTTTTAAACTGATATAATCTGATAATAGGCAACTAAAACTAAAACTAAAATTATTTAAATTCTGTTGATGTACAAGGAATTATCAAATGAACAAAACTATCTGGCTGCTTCAGATAACAGGATTAACAAGCCTGGCTGGTTGTATAATTTTATTTTCTCTTAAAAAAACAGAAACTTTTCTTTCAAATAAAATCTTTAGCCACTTTTTTTATTTTCCTTTTGCATTAATTCTTGGAATTGGAGGAACCTTTTTTTTAATCTTTTCTATTATTGGCTACAAAAAAAATAAGAGTGAAAAAGAAAATATAGATATGTCCAAAATACTTTCAAAATACAGCGGACAAATTACTTCAAAAGAGTTTTCCCTGGAAAGCGGAATAAGCCCTGAAGATTCAAAAGTTAAGCTTGACAAAATGTATAAAAATGGAATTTGCAACCTTCAGGTAACTGAATCAGGAATTGTAATCTATTATTTCCCTGATTTTGAGCCTGAAGCTGTGGTAAAAATATCTTAGGTTGAAACTTAAAAAATCAATTGTAAATTTGAGTTAATTTATAATTAAGCATTTCTTTTTAAAACAAAAAATACTAGATTGACACTTAATTGAAAATCAAAATTTTTATTCAATTAGATTGAACTATAACCTCCTATTGAGGCTGATAATTATGAACAAAACAAATCTTTTAGCTGGATGTTTATGCCTTGGAGCCGGAATCATGTATTTATTTGGGATGTTGGCTGAACTTATGCAACAAGAATCAAACCTTCACACCATAAATCTTTATGAACTTCTTGGAAAAGAAAAAACTTTGTGGATAGCAAATCTTCCATCTGAAATTGTAACAAACGGCCTTGATAAAATTTTCAATCTTCAAATTTATATACTTTTATTGATAGCCGGAGGAATAGTTTTTATTTTCAATGGAATTTTTAGAAAGAACTAGAAATATCAGTCAAAAATTCATCCCCGATAGGAAGATTAAAAAAACACACTGATTTTAATTAAATTCCAGATAAAAAACAAAACCTTTTATCTTCAAATTAATTATTTTTTTGACACTCCAAGCTTTTTAGTCTATTTTTTGCAAAAATAAAACCTGACCAACAATCGGTATGAAATTATGTTTTTCTTTCATTTAAAAGAATTGATAAAAAATTAATTTCAGAAATTCAGGTTTTTTTTAAGGGTTAGTTTTTAGTTGCCAGGGTTAAAATGGACATAAATCAATCCACAGCTAATTAAAAATCTTTTCAAGTTTATCGCGAACACAAATTAATACAGTAAGTGAATAAAATTTAGTTAAAACACAGCTTAAACAAGGGGAATGTCTATGATAGTTGGAATTCTAAAGGAAATAATGGCTGAAGAAAACAGAGTCGCAATGACTCCTGCCGGTGTTGAAATAATGAAAAACAACGGGCACAAAGTACTGGTGGAAAAAAATGCCGGAATTGGAAGCGGATTTTCAGATGAAGACTATAAAAGAGCCGGAGCAGAAATAGTTGACAGCCCAAAAACAATTTATGAAGCTTCCGAAATGATAATGCATGTTAAAGAACCTCAAGTTTCAGAATATGAGATGATAAGAAAAGATCAGATATTTTTTGCATATTTTCATTTTGCAGGAAACGAGTCTCTTACCAGGGAAATGCAAAAAAGACGCCCTGTTGCAATAGCTTATGAAACAATTGAAAATCCTGACGGAAGTCTTCCCCTTCTTACTCCAATGAGTGAAGTTGCCGGTAAAATGTCAACCCAGGAAGCAGCCAAATACCTTGAAAGTGCCCAGGGCGGAAGAGGGGTTTTAATGGGAGGAATTGCAGGGGTAACTCCTGCAACAGTGCTTGTAATAGGCGGAGGAATAGTTGGTACAAACGCAGCTCTTATGGCCTGCGGACTTGGAGCACAAGTCTATATTCTTGACATGAACCTTCAAAGACTGAGAAAACTTTCTGAATTTATGCCCAAAAATTGTTTTCCCCTGATGAGTTCACCTGCAACAATAAGAGATCTTGCAAAAAAGGCAGACGCAATAATCGGAGCAGTTCTTCTTCCAGGTGAAAAAGCTCCAAAGCTCATTGATGAAGAAATACTTAGAACAATGAAAAAAGGTGCTGTTATTGTTGACGTTGCAATTGACCAGGGCGGATGTTTTACCACATCAAGGCCTACAACCCACGGCAATCCTACTTATGAAGTTGAAGGAATAGTTCATTATTGTGTCCCTAATATGCCTGGTGCTGTACCAAGAACATCCACAATGGCACTTACCAACGCAACCCTTCCCTATGCAGTTGAAATTGCAAATAAAGGCTGGAAACAGGCGGCAATAGAAAATGATTCAATCAAGCCCGGAATAAATATGGTTGACGGAAAAATAACTTTCAAAGGAGTTGCCCAGGCTTTTAATCTTGATTATACACCCATTGAAAACTTTCTTTAATATAAGACTTTCAATAAATTTGAGCATCCAAAGGCCGGAAAAATCTCCGGTCTTTGGATTTATAACTAAAAAGCCTTTAACAAAACCCATTAAAATTTATTGCTTCATAATCATGGCCTATCACAATAAATCTAGAATCCCTGCCTGACATTTTCCTAAAAACAAACTTATCAAAGTCAGGATTTATAAAATACTCGTTGTTCTGGATAAACCCAATAATTATAAAAGGCAGCTTTAAATCCAAATTGATTTCGTAAATTTCATAAAAACTTTTATCTTTTAATTCTTCAGGAACTTTTACCAAAAAAATCTCCGGAGTTCCCTTTCCAGAAGTAAGAAGATTGTCAAAAATTTCTATCACCCCCGGATTAAAGGAGTTTTGGGCAAGAAGCTTTTCGGTCATGTCCCCAAGGCACACAGCTTCATTTATAATATTAAAATCAATAAACTCCCTGTTTGATGAATTAAGAAGCTCCATTACAGTGTGAACTGCGGGATTTATAGTTTCAATTGCCATGGCTGTAAGTGCAGAAGGTGCATCAGCATAATCTCCATAATTTGGATCCGACAAAATAATTGCGGCTCCGCAATCTCTTACCCCGGCCTGTTCAAGAATTTCTTTTTTTACCGGGCTGCCGTAGATAAACCTTAAATTCTCACCTTCAGAAGGACACCATTCCGGATGATTTTTTATTATATTTTCATCTTGAATTATTATTGTAAGCTTAAAATATCTTTCCCTGCTTCCGTACAAAAGCTCATCAGCGATACTTTTCAAATTTGAATTTACATTACAGATAATAACATTGTTATTTTCAAGGCTTTTAAAAGAAGAGTTTATACAGCGGTCATCAATGCAACTAAAAGCATTACTTGTAAAATATTTAAGCTTTTGTTTTTTCTTTTTCTTAACCTTTCGTCGCTCTGGCTCAAAGTTTGGTTCTTCATAAGCCAAAACAATAAGGTAATCAGATGACTCAATTTCAAGGTCAAAATATTCATTGGGTTTAGAATGGTCTAAGCAAGGATTGATTTTTAAATCATAAAGGCCTATGTTTTTATTGTACTTATATACTCCAACAGGAATACTTTTCTTTTTTTCATTTAAAAAGAATTTCTGAACTTTATTAAAACTTGTTGTTCCAAAAAACTCTGGAAGCTTTACCCTGTAAAATTCACATGAATCAAACGAAAAAGTCATTAAAGAGCGATAAATTTCCGTTACTCCTGGGTTTAAAACTCCTTGGCTTATAAGTTTTTCAGAATAAACCGAGCTTACAATAAAATCTGTGTTATCCATTACTTTTGCAAACTTCATACTGCTGAGAAAGTTTAGCTGAACAGTGATTGGAACCATTTTATTAATTGAGTTAACAGCAATGGCCTTCATAAGACAATTGTGATCTGATGAAACACTATTTGCTGATTCTTTATTTTCTGAAAGCACAATTACTCTTTTTGCTAAATCTATATCTGACTTTTTTAAAACTTCAGGGTTAAGAGGATCTCCTTTAAGAGCAACAACATGTTTATAAACAAAAGGTATTGATATCGGTATTTGATCGGCAAGATCACAAACAGCAAGAATATAATATCTGCCCCCAAAAGCACTGTAGAGCTGGCGGATCAAATAATCAAAATGAGTGTTATGTCCTAAAATAACAATATGATTTTCCATAATTGAATTAACAGGCTTTAGCCTTACTTTGCCCTTCCTGTTGAGTTTTCTTACAAGAATAGACACTATTTCAGCTGTCAGCATACCTACTACACAGACACCTGCAATCATAAAAAATGTTATCACGACTCGCCCAACAAGAGAGATAGGTTCCTTTTCCTCAATCCCTGAGAGGAGCACAATAACCATATGCCAATAAGAGTCCCAATAGTCACTGAAAGGCCCTTCAACTCCTGAGAACTCAAACTCTATAAAATACAAAATGTTTGCCCCTAGAACAAGAGCTAAGGCAGAAATAATGAGGAGATGATAAAGGTTATCAAGCTGATATTCGTCTCTTAAAACAGAAAATTTATTTTGCAGATTGTTAAGGTAATCGTAAAGATATGCATTATATCTTACAAGTCTTAAAAGCCTTAAAAATCTTGCCATTCTAAAAAGCCTGAACATCATGAAGTTTGTGCTCAGCAACAAAAGTGAGGGGAGAATTGCCAGAAGATCTATTACTGCATAAAAAGAAAATGGGTACTTTAATTTATTTTCTGAAAATGACCATCTAATTAAGTACTCAATTGAAAAAAGAACAGCAAAAAATATTTCAATTTTTATCCATACGCTTCCATAAGACGGAAAAATATAATCTATGGGAATAATTAGGCAAGATAAAATTATACATATAAGAATAAAAATTTCCGCGGTTATTTTTACTGATCTCACAGCTTAAAATCCTTTAAAAAAGTTTAACTTAAATTTCAAACAAAAAGTCTACCATAAATTATAATTTTTAAATCAATATTTTTATCTAAATTTTTTACCTCAAGTTAAGTTTAAACAGCTATTCGATTCTAAGATCAGTAAAACCATAGAAAATCTTTATAATCTCCTGTTACTTATAAGAGTTTTTAAACTTATAAGCAAAAAAACAAAGCTCTGAACCCCGTTTTTTAGTAGCCCAGTTTAAAAACTATTATTTCAATTTAAAAGCTTCTTTTTTTCTAAAATGTTACCCCTGGAATCAACTTTTATAAAGCCAATGCCCTTGTTTTCTATTCTCTTTAAAGAATATTCCTTTACAAAAAATCAAAATACTGAATACTTATAAAAACAATTTCAATATATTATCTAATAAAGTATTGATGGAAACCGTTTTATGAGAACAAAAATTCTTCTAGCTGACGATGATCCCATGATAAGAGAAATGCTTCAAATAGTTTTAACCAAATTTGAATTTGAAGTAACAACAGCAGAAAATGGAAAACAGGTAGTTGAAATATTAAAAACAAACCCCAGATTTGAACTTATAATTCTAGACATAAACATGCCTGAATTAAATGGGATTGAAACAGCAAAACAAATAAGAAGCTCTAAAAATCCATTAATAAAAAACATACCTATCATAGCCATGACAGGCTACCAGGAAGAAAATGAAATAAACTCCATTATCAACTCAGGAATAAACAATTATATAGCAAAACCTGCAAAGCCTGCAGCCTTGATAGAAATAATTGAAAACAGCCTGGGAAACTCTTCTGGTTTTAATAAAGAAATTAAAAAACAAAACTTTGAAAATTCATCTGACAAATCTGTTTTTGATGTTTATGAGCAAGATGAAATAGATATTAAAAAAGGAATTACTTATTTAGGGGACAATTTTAATATCTTTAAAAAGCTTTTAATTAAATTTTATAAAAACTACACAGGCTATGTTGATAAAATGAAAGTTCTTATTGAAAATAAAAAATATAAGGATTTAGAATTTACTCTTCACAAACTTAAAGGTGTTTCAGCCCAGATCTGTGCAATTAAGCTTAACAAAGAAACAATAGAGTTTGAAAACTTGATCAATAAAAATCCAGACCTAATTTCCCTTGAATCAATAGCCTCCCTTGAAAAACATTTTATAAAAACCATGGAGGTCATTGAAAAAATATTTCAGCCTGAACCCAAAAGACAAATTGAGGAAAGCCCTGAAATATTTAAACAGGCAGATCCCATGGCTATTAAAAACAATTTGTTAAGGCTTGCCACCTACCTGAAACAAAAAAAGACAAATGATGCTGAAACAATAATATATGAATTAACCAGATCAAAGTTAAATGAAAATCATCTCAAAGTTTTAAAAGAAATAAAATTTTTCACAGAAAACAATGATTTGGACGCTGCCTTTTTAAAAGTGAAAAAGTTTTTGAATTTATTATAGTCACAATTTTTATCGAGCATTAAAACCTTGTCATCTTTCCAGGTTTTAATTTCTTTGAATACCTAAACAAAAGACTTTATTTTTTTACAAAATTTTTCTCAAAGTTTGAAATAACTTTGTCTTTGCTGTATGTCATTCTAATATCTCAAGATTCAAATTGAGCTTAACTAAACTCTTTATTCTTTCTCTATCATCCTATAAGTTTTGAGTTTACCAGTGAATTGATAAAAGGAAAGTCAGATGAACAGAATTGAAAAACTTCAACAAATGTATTCAGTCCATGAAAAATGGATAAAAAACAATAATTTTTTTTGCAGCAAAGGCTGTGATAAATGCTGCACAATAAACATAGCTGCAACATCTCTTGAAGCAGAGCTTATAATGGGCAAAATCAGCTCCAGTCTTAAAAAAAAGCTTGAAGACTATCTTGACTATGAAAGATTTATGCCTAAAACAACAATAAATGCCATTGCAAACATTTCCATGACTGACCAGGATCTTCCCGAAGAATACATCCCTGAAACAAATATCAAATGCCCTTTTTTGTATGAAAATCAATGTATTATTTATGATATAAGACCACTGGCATGCAGAGTCCAGCTTTCATTCGAAGATTGCTCCAAATCAGGTGTTTCTGAAATCGATGAAAAAACAATGTCAATAAACAATCTAGTTCAGCAATTTGTAGAGCTTTTAGATTACGATGGGTTAAGCGGAAATTTGATAGATCTGATTGTTCACGGTTCCAACCCTCTTTTCACCTCAAAGTTTGTTGAAAACCAGACACCAGGAGCAGTTATGGTTCCCCCTGAATATCAAAACGAATTGAAAAAACTTGTAATGGAGCTTAATTCAATAATCAAAAACAATTGAGCAAAGGAACAAGGTTTTAATTTAAAAAGACTTCAGCAGCTTATAGTATAAGTCTTAAAATCTGATAATAAGGCATTTTTCAGATATACGAAATAATTAAAGGGAATTTGACCCCGGAAATCTTAAATATTTTCCAAAAACCCAAATTCCCTTATTAATTTACTGTTTCAGATAAATTTTAATCAGGTTTGACTTTTTACAACCAGCTTATTTTGCCACTTGTTTATAAAGTCTTAGAACCTTGGGCATTACTTTGTTTCTACCACTGTTTTTTGCTCTATACAAAAGCTTATCAGTATTTTTAACCAGCTCCTCTGATGTTTTTGCCCTGGCAAAAGAAGAAACCCCGAAACTTGAAGTAACAAAAACAGGGTGATTATCTATAATAAAAGGCTGAGCTGCTATTTCTTCTCTTAATCTATCTGCAAGGACTGCTGCTTTTGACTCTTCAGTTCCAGGAAGAATAACTGCAAACTCCTCTCCTCCATACCTGAATAAACTGTCTTCTGTTCTAATCATTTTTTTTATTCTTCCTGAGATCTCCTTTAAAATCTGATCTCCTGAATCATGTCCGTAAGTGTCATTAATTTTTTTGAAATAATCTATATCAAACATAACAAGACTGAAATCTTTTTCATACCTCCTGCAAAAAGAAAACTGCCCTTCAAGCTTTAGATTAAACTCTCTTCTATTATAGCATCCTGTAAGAAAATCAATGGAAGCTGCATCTTCCAATGATTTCATTTTTATAAAAGAAGAAACCGCATTTTCAAGACCTGTCACCATATCAGATATAATTTCACCATGGTATTTCCCAATTATTTTTTTACCAGGTAAAATATAAAGCTTTGCTTTAAAATTGGTTCCATAAAACTCTTTTCCAAGCAATGATTTTTCAAGACTGTTTTCTTCAAGAAAACCTGTTTTTGATGAATTAATAGAATGAATTTCCAGGTCTCCATCAAAAGAAAAATCTTTTCTTACAATGCTTTCAATTCTAGCCTTGAAAACTGAAGGTTCAATCCAGACCATTAACTTATCTTTATCTTGAACAGCAAGTCCAAAAAATTCATGAACAAAAATATCAGAAATGCATTTTGAAAGCTCTAAAGTAATCTCTTCAAAATTTACTGCTTGATGTATATTTATAAGGTATCTGTTAAGCCTTTTTAAATCTTTTATTCTTGTAAAATTTAAAAAACTAGGTAAAAAAAACTCTGAATTGGTTCTTAAATATTTTTTGTTCATAAAAGCTCCTGAGTTTTGCATTTAAAGACTATTATACAAAACTCATACCAACACTAATAAAAATCAATTCTTGTCATGAACTAACTCCTTGAGCTTGTTTATTTAAGGCCAACTCATGCTAAATAAAATATAGGGGATGAGCTATAAACCGGGAAAAAATCAGGAAAAAAACACCGGCAATAAAATGCCGGAATAAAAGAATGCGACAAATTTATGACACAGACTTGCCAATCCCATAACTCATTGTTATCTTCAATATCTATATTTATGTTAAAAGGAGATTTTATATGCAAACAAGGGATGAGTACCTTCAAAAACTTTTAGAAATAAAAAAACCGAATTGCCCCCATTGTGGCAAAGAAATGAATATATGGGAAGTTCCTCCTATAACCTTTAGTGACGGTCTTGGTTGGGGAGAACCCTTTCTTTTTGTATGTTTCAATGATGATTGTCCCCCTTTTGTAAGCGGATGGGATGATATTGAAGAAACCTACGGACACAGGGCATCGTTTAGATGTATTAACTATCCTTTTACAAATACTTTTGAGCTTATGTCTGTATTTGGAAAGGCTGGAGGAGAAGGGCAGATAGTTTCAGAAGAATTAATTAATGAACAAGAAGAAATCGAAGAAAGAATTAAAACTGGATTTTCAATCCTGGCAGACTGCTATGTAAATAAAGACTTCATCAAGATAATTTCCATGGCTCAAGATAACTTGGAACCTATTAGAGTTAGGCTGAAATCAATTGAAATGCTTGGCGACTGTGCTGATATAATAGAAGCAATTGAACCTTTGAGAAATATAAAACCACCCACTACAAAGGTAGCAGACGCAATAGAGCTTGCTGTTGGTAAAATCCATGGAAGATGCTTTACAAGAGAATGTCCTTTTTGTGCTGAAATAATCAAAAGAAGGGCAAAAGTCTGCAAACACTGCGGAAAAGAACTAAATTGAACTTAAATTTTTCAGTTCATAAGTAAAAAAAGTTTTCGCTGACTGGTTTACAAAGTCAGACGAAAACTTTTAGTTTTTTATTTAAAAATCAGACAAAAACAGATTTTTTAAGTTAAAGCGAGAAAAGCAAAACTTGATTGATTTTATTTTATCTATTTATATTTAATTCATCATAAGTTTTAAATACCAGCTTTTGTCTTTCAGTTTTTTCCTTTGGAAACTCTGTCAAAGGATTCTTATCAAGATAGTTTTGAATCTCTTCTTTTGAAGGAATATTTTCAATCCCTCTTCCAATCTTTTCACCTTTGACAGTATCGAAAATCTCTGCGTTTTCTCCGTCAGAAACTATTGCAAAAGGTATTTGATAATCAGGCAGAAGAATTCTTGCTCCGGAAATAATTTCTCTATCCCAGGAAGAAAGGGAACCTGCAGGAGTTTTAAAAACAGCAACAATCATTTTGTTTATTAAAATTAAAAGATCTATTTCTGTTTTGTAAGGTTCCCCTGAAATTAAAATCTCAAACTCTACCCTGGCTTTTATATCTGACTTTAAAAAACCTTTTTCTTCTACAAGAAATTTCATAACTTTTTGGCGGTTTTCTTCTGCTCCAGTTAAATTAATTTCTTTTCCTGTTAAATAGTCTTTTATACAATCCATTATCAATCTCTCCTTACAAGGCTTTTTCCTGTCATTTCCAAGGGAAGCTCCAAACCCATAACCTCAAGAATTGTCGGAGCAATATCTCCAAGTTTTCCCCGGGTTTTAAGCAAGTTTTTTTTTTCATTATCCACAAGAATAAAATTAACAGGATTTGTGGTGTGGGCCGTATATGCACAGCTGTTTTCATCGCACATTTTTTCAAGATTTCCATGATCTGCAGTAATAATTACAAATCCCCCCTTTGCAAGAACTGAATCAGCAGCCGGTTTTACAAATTTATCCACTATTTCACAGGCTTTTACTGCTGAGTCAAAGTCTCCTGTGTGCCCAACCATGTCCATATTGGCATAGTTTAAAACACAAAGAGAATAATCATTTTCCTTAAATGCCTTTACAAATGAATTACAAACTTCTTCTGCGCTCATTTCAGGCTTTTTATCATAGGTTTCCACCTCCCTTGGAGATGGAACAAGGATTCGATCTTCCTTTGGGTATGGCTCTTCATTTCCCCCGTTAAAAAAATATGTTACATGGGCATATTTTTCAGTTTCTGCTATTCTAAGCTGAGTTAATCCCTGATTTGAAATAAATTCGCCTAAATTGTTTTTTACTTCCATGGGAAGAAATGCCGCCTCAAGATCAAAATCCTTATCATAGGAAGTCATGCACACATAACCCGAAAGATTTGGCCTGTTTTTTCTTTCAAACTCACCAAACTCTTCAGATGTAAAAGCACTGGTAATTTCCCTTGCCCTATCAGCTCTGAAGTTAAAAAAAATAACTCCGTCATTATCTTTTACAATGCTTTCCTTATCTATTATTGAAGGTTTTATAAATTCATCTGTTATTTTATTTTCATAATAAAAAAGTATTGAATCTTCTGCTGAGCCAAAAACCTCACCTTCTGCTTTTGTGTAAAGATTATAGGCTTTTTCCACTCTTTCCCATCTTTTGTCCCTGTCCATGGCATAAAATCTTCCGCAGACTGTGCCTATGGTTATATTTTTAAAGGGAGCAATTTTTTTTCTAAGCTCATTTAAAAATTTTATTCCGCTGTCTGGAGAAGTATCCCTTCCATCCATTATAGGATGAACCACTGCCTTGATATTTTTTTTAACTGCCATTTCAATAAGGGCATAAAGGTGATCAAGGCTGCTGTGAACTCTTCCATTTGACAAAAGACCCAAAAAATGAACTTTGCCATTATTTTTTTTAGTTTTATCAAAAAGATCATTAAAAGCTTTGTTTAAAAAAAAACTTTTATCTTCAATGGCTTTGTCAATTCTTAAAAGGTCTTGATAAACAACTCTTCCTGCACCAATGTTAAGATGTCCTACTTCAGAGTTACCCATAACACCGGAAGGAAGCCCAACAGCTTCACCTGAGCACTTTAACTCAGCCATGGGGTGATTTGCCGAATAAAAATCAAGATTAGGAGTGTTGGCCGCTTTTACAGCATTACCCGGGTAGTTTTCACCTTTGCCCCAGCCATCTAAAATCATAAGAAGGCAAGGCCTAATATTCTTCATACTCATTTTCTTCACTACTCCAGAAGTCATCATCTTCCTCATCGTCGTCATAAACTGTCTCAGAAATTTTCTTATCTATAAAATCCTTTAAAATTTTTGGAGCATCCATCCACAATCCTTCAAGATCGTAAAATCTTCTTGTTGATTCAAGGAAAAGGTGAATTACCACATCACCATAATCTAATAAAACCCAATTTCCTTCATTTTCGCCATCAATGTTTAAAGATTTTTTGCCTTTTTCTCTTAACTTTCTTCTCACATGCCCGGCTATGGCCTTGACCTGTCTTACAGATCTCCCGCTGCCTATAATGAAAACATCTGCAACCGAAGTAAGCTTTGACACATCCAGTGCTATAACCCCTTCTGTTTTTTTATCCAAAACCGCAGCAACAAAAGGAAGTGCAAATTCTTCTATTTCATTTTTCATCTTTATAAAGCCCTTTTTCTTCTATGTAATCAGCTGCTTTTTCATCAAGATAATCTTTTAAACTTTGTCCTTGTTTTATCAATTTTCTAATACCTGTTGAAGAGATGTTTTTTTCATTGATCTTAAAAAAACAAATATCTTTATACTCTTTATGGGAATAATGCCCCTTATTTTTTAAATAATATCCTTTAATACCCAGAGTTTCAATTTCAGGGTCAAATCCTGGTCGACTTGCCACTGCAAGGCCTGAAATTTTTAAAATATCTTTATACCTATGCCATTTATTGAAACTTAAAAAAGAATCTGATCCCATTATAAAAAAAAACTCTCCTTTTTTGCCAGATTTTATCTCTTTAAGTGTATCTATAGTATAAGAAAGGCCTTTTCTTTTTATTTCAAGATCAGAAATAAAAAAATTTTTTTTACCTTCAATGGATTTTTTAATTATTTCTATCCTATCCTCAGAAGATGCCAGAGTTGAATAACCTTTGTGAGGAGGAAGGTAAACTGGAATAAAAATAAGCTCTTTAAGGTTAAGGCCTTTAAAAGCAGCTTCAGCCGCATTTAAATGGCCTTTATGAAAAGGATTGAAAGTACCGCCGAAAATCCCTGTTCTTTGCTCAGTTTCTGATCTGTCCATCGCCAAACACTATAAATTTTCTTGCTGTAAGTTCTTCAATTCCCATGGGCCCATATGCATGGAGCTTGTCTGTGCTTATTCCTATTTCAGCTCCAAGTCCAAGCTGATTGCCGTCATTAAACCTTGTTGAAGCATTTACAAGAACAACAGAAGAATCAACTTCTCTTAAAAACCGTCTTGCCCTTGAATAATCTTTGGTAACTATTGATTCAGTATGTCCTGAATTATGAACTGAAATATGATCCAGGGCATGATTAAAACTGTCTACAACTTTTATTGATGCTTTAAGATCTAAAAACTCTACCCCAAAATCATCTTGGCTTGCTAAAGCTGCTTCTTTTATTATTTCGCAGGTTTTAGGACAGCCTTTAATTTCAACCCCTGAATTATTGTATAGTTTACCAATATGAGGAAGAAATTTGTCTGCAATATCTTTGTGAACCAAAAGTGTTTCCATTGCATTGCACACTCCAGGTCTTTGAACTTTTGAATTAAAAGCTATTTCAATGGCCATTTCAAGTTCTGCAAATTTATCAATATAGACATGACAAACCCCTTTATAATGTTTGAGAACAGGAATACTTGAATTTTCAGTTACAAATCTTATAAGCCCTTCTCCACCCCTTGGGATCATCAAGTCAATAAGACCTTCTTGGTTAAGAAGGAAATCAACAGCCTCCCTTTCCTTTACAGGAATTATCTGGATAGCTTTTTTATCAAGACCAGCATTTTCAAGGCCTTCCGAAATTGCTGAACCAAGAATCTGGTTTGAGTGAAAAGCTTCTGTTCCCCCTCTTAGAATAACGGCATTACCTGCTTTAAGACATAAAACACCGGCATCTATTGTAACATTTGGCCTTGATTCATAAATCATTCCTATCACTCCGATTGGAATGTTCATCCTCCCTACTTCAAGGCCGTTTGGTCTTTTTTTTATGGAACCTATTCTCCCAACAGGATCGTCAAGAAGAATAACTTCATCTATTCCTGAAATCATTGAGTTCATTACGTTATCACTCAAAGTCAGTCGATCTATCATTGCAGATGAAAGTCCTTCTTCCCTTGCTTTTTCAATATCTTTTAAATTTTCTTCCTGAATTTTTTTGTAGTTTTTTTCAAGGCTTAACTTTATTTCTTTCAAAGCCTTGTTTTTTTGATCTGTTGAAAGGATGGCTGTTTTTCTTGAGGCATTTTTTGCACTCTGAGCAATTTCGGTTATTAATTTTTCCATTTTTCACCCCGATTTCAAGTTTTCAATATTAAATCTTTGGTCTGAAATATTAATCAATAATTGGAAACAAATAGGGGAAGAAGATTAAACCCAATTAAATCGCACCAGCAAAAAATTATTTTGTAAGTATTATAACAAGATTATCCCTGTGTATAATTTCATCATAGGGCTTAAGGCCAAGAACTTTTTTAATTTCATCGGTTTTTCTTCCCGCAATTTTTCTTATATCAGCAGAGGAATAATTCACAAGTCCTGAGCCTATTTCTTCACCTTTTTTATCTAGAATCTTAACTGGTTCTCCCATATGAAAATCTTCATTTACAACTATAATTCCTCCGGGAAGAAGACTTTTTCCATTTTTAACAAGGGCTTTTTTTGCACCCTCATCAATAACTATTGATCCTTTAGGCTTAAGATTAAAAGCTATCCAGGACTTTCTGCTCTTAATTTTTTCCCTTAAAGGAACAAAAAAAGTTCCATTTGCCTTAAAAGAAAATATATCATCTATGGTATGAGAATGAAGTCCGTTTGCAATTATCATTGGAATTCCGTGCATCATAACTTTTTTTGCGGCTTTGATCTTAGATTTCATCCCTCCGGTACCAAGAGCACCTGGAATATCTCCAGCCATTTTTTCAATATCTTCAGTAATTGAATCTATAAGACTTATATGCTCAGCATCTTCAAATCTTCTTGGATCTTTTGTATATACTCCATCAATATCTGTAAGGTTGATAAGCAGATCCGCGTCCATGAGCATTGCAACCATTGCAGAAAGGTTATCATTGTCCCCAAAAGCAATTTCATCAATTGAAACTGTATCATTTTCATTTATAATTGGAATTATATTTTTAGACAAAAGAGTGTTTAAGGTATTACGGGCATTCAAATACCGTTTTCTTTCACCAAGATCTTCCGAGGTCAGAAGAAGCTGACTGACAATTATCCCATAAACAGAAAAAGCACGGTCATATTCCATGATAAGCCTGGTCTGACCAACTGCGGCAACAGCCTGACGTTCAGGCAAAAGAACCGGTCTTTTTTTAAGCCCCATTTTTTTAAGCCCAGCAGCCATTGCCCCTGAAGATACGATTATAACCTGTTTATTTGATTGAATTAAGGAATTAACCTGTTTGGACAAAGAAGCTATTACTGAAATATTAAGATCATTTTTTCCTGTAAGAACATTACTCCCAAGCTTAATTACTATTCTTCTTGCAGTTTCTATATGCTCTTTGTTATTTATCATCTCTTTTTAAAACCTGCCCTAAAAATTTGACAAGCTGCTCAACTCCTTTGCCTGTGGCAGCAGAAATTTCAAAAACTCTTTTACCCTGGAATTGCTTTTTGAATATATCAACTTTTTCAACGGACTCTGTTAAATCGATTTTATTTAAAACAATTATTTGTTTCTTTTTAAGAATTTGAGGATTAAAAAGTCTTAATTCATTATTTAATGAATTGAATTGATAAAGAGGGTCTGTTTCATCAATAGATGAAGCATCTATAAGATGGACAATAAGCTTTGTTCTTTCAACATGCTTTAAAAACCTGTGCCCAAGCCCAACTCCTTTATGAGCCCCTTCAATTATTCCGGGAATATCAGCTGCAACAAAAGGCTCACCAAAACCTGGATCAACAACTCCTATATTAGGAATAAGAGTTGTAAAAGGATAATCTGCTACTTTAGGCCTGGCTGCTGAAATTCTGCTTATAAGAGATGACTTTCCTGCATTGGGAAAACCAATAATACCAATGTCTGCCAAAAGTTTGAGCTCAAGAAAAAGGTTTAGCTCTTCACCTTCTTCACCAGGCTGAGCAAATCTTGGAGCCCTGTTGGTTGATGTGGTAAAGAATTTATTCCCTTTTCCGCCTCTTCCGCCTTTAGCAACTATGATAGATTCATTCTCAGCAGAAAAATCGTGAATAAGTTCTTTTGTATCTGAATGAAAAACAAGTGTCCCAGGGGGAACTTCAAGAGTGACATCCTTGCCTTTTCGTCCGCTCCTTAAGCTTCCTTCCCCGGGCCTTCCGTTTTCTGCTTTTACTACGGTAGTGTATCTGAATCTGTAAAGAGTTCTGCGGTTTTCTGAAGCCTGAATTATTACATCCCCGCCTTTTCCGCCATCTCCTCCGTTGGGGCCACCTTTTTCGATAAACTTCTCCCTACGGAAACTGACACAGCCCGGGCCGCCTTTTCCTGACTCTATCTTGATCCAGGCTTCATCTACAAATTTCACGCGGCAACAACACTTACTTTTTTACGAGTTTTACCCATTCTTTCATACTTTACAACACCGTCAGATGTTGCAAATAAGGTAAAATCACGTCCCATCCCGACATTTTCTCCAGGATAAATTTTAGTACCCAATTGTTTTACAAGCACATTGCCTGCAAGAACTCTTTGTCCGCTGAATATTTTTACACCTCGGCGTTGACCAGCACTGTCACGGCCGTTCCTGGTACTCCCGCCTGCTTTTTTATGAGCCATTATCCACCTCTTGGATTATAAAAAATTATGCTTCAATCTGCTTAATCTTAATCGCAGTAAAATGCTGCTTATGCCCCTGTTTTCTTCTATAACGTTTTCTTCTCTTGAACTTGAAAACAATCACTTTTTTAAGTCTGCCCTGCTCTACAATTTCTGCTTTCACAGAAGCACCTTCAAGCTTTGGCTGACCTATACTGACATTTTCTCCATCAGAATAAAGAAGTACATCATCTAAAACAACTTCCGAACCCACTTCTCCGGGAAGTTTTTCTACCTTGAGGACTTCGCCCTCTTCAACTCTGTATTGTTTACCACCGGTTGCCACGACTGCATACATGGTCTTTCTCCTTATTATACAAAAAATTCCATAATCTTTACAAAATCACATTTTTTACATTCTAATCTTAAATTGTCAAGTTAATTATCATCATTTGGTTTTATTCCAGGCAGATATAAATCATCACTTTCATCACCTTTTTTTCCCAAAATAATAATTTTACCGTCTTTTTCTATTACCTTATCTTTTTCTATCCATACCACACCAGTTTTTTCGGCCAATTTCAATCTATACAAATAATCCATTTCTTTTCTTTTAAGCTTGTATCTAAACAAAAGCCACCCAAGTGCAACTAAAGTCAACCCTGCACTCAGCCCTATAAGCAAAATCTTTACACCTTCAAAAAAATTTTTACTACTACTTTCTAAAAAAAAGCTCAATCTATCAAAATCAAGGAATAAGAGCAAAATAACACCTAAAACTAAAACAAAAGCAAGAAAAGGTGAATGAAAAACAAAAGTTAAAAACTGCCTGAGCCTTATTGTTTTTTCTTCTCTCTTTTTATTTTTTTCATTGATCTTTCTTCCGTGAAAAAATAAGTGCTCAAAAGTTACAATAAAAACTCCAAACATAAAAGTAATTCCAACTGGAACCATAAAGGCAGTTATAAAATATACCTTCCAGGGAAAGCTGCTCTCAACAGGACCAAACCTGTCATAACCTATTGCACCAATCTGATAGAGCCAACAAATCATGAATATCAAGATTTCAATTACAACAATAAAAACAATGTATTTTTTAAAAAATGTTTTCAGCTCTCTTCCTGAAAACAGGGAAAAAAGCCCTTTAAATTTTTCATTTTCTTTTATATTTGTTTGTTTTTCGCTCATATTCAATCAATCATTGCCTGTTATCACTAATCTAAACCCAAGATCATAAGCTCTTTTTTTCCCTGAGTTTAAATGCTCCCTTGCAGAAAACCTCAAAAACTCCGGTTTACTGTAAAAACTTCCACCTTTTATCACAACACTCTTTTTTTTCCCATAAACACTTAAGTTCTGGCTACTGATATAAGGCTTATATTCTGAATCACACCACTCCCAAACATTACCTGCCATATCGTAGAGTCCATTGGTATCTGGATTAAAACTCTTAACAGGAGCAGTAAACACAAAACCGTCTTCACAGCTTGAAATCTTCCACCCTGGAAAATTTCCCTTTGCACTTAAATCAGCTGAATTTGAATACAAACAGATTTCTTCTTTGTTTTTTAATTCAATATAGCCTTTTTTTGCAGCATATTCCCATTGATGTTCACTTGGAAGCCCTATTTTTATTTGCTTATATTTTTGATCCAGCCAGTTAGCAAACTCCATTGCATCAAAAAAAGAAAGATGAACCACCGGATGATCTTCAGTTTGTTCAAAGCCCGGCTTCTTCCATGAAACCCCTGTTTTTTTTTCCCATCTACCCGTTAAAGGAGAATAAATATAGGAAAAGCCTTCTTTTTCTGCTGTGGTTATATAATTTGTTTGAGAGACAAACAATGAAAAATCCTTAACCCTTGTCTCACTTTCTGAAATCATGAACTCATTAATGCAAACTCTTGTTAAAGGACCTTCATCTGATTTTCTTCCATCTTCGCTCTCAGGGCTTCCCATGTAAAACTCACCACTGTCCATTCTGACAAACTTTAGCCCTGTGGTCTTTTCTACAAAAACTTTATTTAGCTTTGTTTGTTTTTTCAAGCAAGTATTTCCAGAAACTTCTTTATCTGAAAAAACAACAAAAAACACCCTGGAATATACTATAAAAATAAGAATTATCAGTATATACAAGATGGATTTTTTATTAAACTTATTATTTTTCATTTTACTCTCAAAAAAAGTAAAGGCCGGAAAAATTCCGACCTTTAAATTTTAAACTTGAGCTTTAAGTACTATTTTCTTTCAGCATACTCTGAATAATTCATGGCAACTGTTCTGTAAACAAGATGTGCCAATTTTGAGTATGGAAGATATGCAAAAAGATGAAAGATTGAAATCAAATGCACATAGTAAAAAGTATAGCAGAAAAAACCTGAACCTGCTAATCTTGACATTTGAGTAAGCATACCTGTACCGCCCACTGTAAGAATAAGACCAAGAAGATACCAGTCTTTATATGAAGATACCTGGTCTTCTTTTTTATCAAGTCTTTGTTTAACCATTAGAGCACCACCGATTAAAAGAGCAACACCTGAAACGTTACCAAGCCATTTAATCGGATTAAGCTGGCTGTAGGGAGTGCCGTAGCCAAGCAAATAAACTCCCACAAATACTGTTGCGGTTGTAATAAAAAGACCTATGAATGAAAAAAGAACCATCATATGAGCTGTTGAACGCTCTCTATTCTCACCGCACTCAGTAAATTGTCTATGTTTTAAAATTTTAGGGATAGAGACCTTAAAAGTCAAAAGAAATTCTTTTAGATTAATTTTTTCTTTAGCTGTTTTACCTTCAAGAATTGCATTTTTATGCATATCAGCAATAAAATCTTTAAGACCCAGTGCAAAAACTGTGACTACAAAAATTGCAAGAGGTATAAAAACAACGTCAACAAACCAGCTTGAAACAAAATTTGAAGCTGCTACTCCAGGATAAGGATTACCGTCTGGTGTATGATACCAGAGCTTACCGCCGAAAATACCGGCCATAAACTCTCCGCCAAATATTGTAAATATAGCAAATACAGCAAAAATTACTGCTGGAACTGCGGTTAGTGTCCAGAATTTTTTCGGATCATTTACCATTTTTCCAAGTACTTTTGGCTTTGCATATTCTGTAATTGCGTATGAGCGAAGAGCTGAAAGAACATCACCTGGTTTTGCACCCCTTGGGCAAAGAGTGGAGCAGTCGCCACAATTGTGGCAAAGCCAAATATCACCGTTTCCAACAAGTTTGTCTTTTAATCCCCAGGACGCAGCTATCATTTCTTTCCTTGGGAAAGGTTTATTTTCTGGTGCTATAGGACATGCCACCGAACATGTTGCACACTGAAAGCATTTTTTTAAGCTTTCACCGCCAAGCCCCATCACATCATCTATGAATTCCAGATCAGGCTCCACCATATATTTTTCAGACATTTTCCAACCTCCTTAGAAAATTAATTACAACATCACAAAACTTCAAATTTAGAAGCCCTTGAATGGGTTGGGACCAAGAGATTCAACTTTTTCAACAAATCCGTTTATTATATCGGAAACCTTGTCATAATCGTCTATAGCCACTTCAAACTGTGCAATTCTTTCATTTTCAAGGGCAAGACTTTCTAGAGTTTCACCCATTTTTGATGTACGGATATCCATTAGCTCACTTCCTTTAACAAAGTGACACTGATAATCGTCTCCATGCTTACATCCAAGCATGAACACACCGTCCATACCCTGAGACAGGGCATCTTTAATCCATATAACGTTAATTGAACCAAGGCACCTAACCGGAACAATACGTACATTGGGATTTATGTTTTTTCTGTGAAGAGCCGCCATGTCAAGGGCTGGAAGTGCATCATTTTCACATACTAAACCAAGAATTCTAAGTGGAACTGGATCATAGTCCCAGTCTGAAGGAACCCAGACAGACTTAATCATAGAGCCTATACTGTCAATATTATAATCTGCAAATCCGATAATTCTTTCAGGACAAGCACCCATACAAGTACCGCATCTACGGCAACGTGTCGGATTTGGCTTTGGTGTACCTTTTTCATCATCATCAAGTGCTCCAAAAGGACATTCTTCTGTACAACGTTTGCACTGAGTACAACGCTGGAAGAAAAAATCAGGGAAAGTCATATCACCTGATCTTGGATGAACTGATGTACCTCTGTTGGCTGATTCAATTGCCTGAATTGCCTTAAGAGCTGCACCACGTGCATCTTCAGTTGACTCTTCAATTGTCATACTTCTTCTTACTGCACCAGCTGTATAAACCCCTGTTCTTTGAGTTTCGTATGGAAAACAAATAAAGTTTGAATCTGCATATCCGTCAAAAATATCTATATCTCTAAATCCAGGACCTTGTCTGTATGCCAGGTTTACAACAGGATCATCTTTAGTGGCAGGAACCATTCCTGTTGCAAGAACAACAAGATCAGCTTTGATTGTTACATCATTTCCAAGAAGAGTACCCTCAGCTGAAACTGCAAGGACATCGCCATTTTCAACTACTTCAGTAACTTCACCTTTTGTAAGAAAAATTCCTCTGTCCTGCTGAATTTCTTTATAGAAATCCTCCATAAGACCCGGGGTTTTCATATGCTGATAAATAACATATGCTTTTCCGTCTGAATAATCGTCTCTAACATATTTAGCCTGTTTCAATGCAACCATGCTTGTCACAGAACCTGTATATTCAAAATCAGAGTCACCCTCATCCATTCCAGGGCTTTGAATAAATACTACATTTTTGGCCGGCTTGCCGTCTGATGGTCTTACTACTTTTCCTTTAGCTGCAAGCTGCTCAAACTCATGGTTTGTAATTACATCTTTGTTTCCAACTCCAAGATGGGCATATTTTTCCGGATCAACTTCAGCAGGTCTCCATCCAGCAGCAACAACAACACCTGCAAATGGTTCGCCATTAGGGTCAAATGTAAGAACGTCTGCACGGCCTACATTTATTTCTTCATAAATCTCTCTTACTTGATCAACGTCAAGAGGATTCCCTTTTTCATCATAACGCCGCTCTTCAGGAACCGCCATTGGAACGTCAAACTCAGTTTTTTCACCAGGCTTCTTAAAAGTAACAACAAACTCACCTGGTTGACCAGCAATACGTGCAACTAAAGTATTTGTTTTAATTGTTATATTTGAACTGGCTTCAGCTTTTTCAATAAGCTTGCCAACAATGGGGTCAACAAGTCCCTGTGAGTAGTCACCCATTGGGATTTGTTTTCTCATTTTTGCAGAATAGCCGCCAAGTGCTTCAGTCTTTTCAACAACGGTAACATTGTATCCTGCATCTGCAGCTTCAACTGCTGCTGTAAGACCTGTAACACCCCCGCCTATTACAAGAATATTGCGGTTGAAATTTTCAAGTTTATAAGGCTCAGGAACTGTAATTTTTTCAAGCCTTGCAATTCCCATTCTTATATAGTCATCTGCCAGATGCTGAATATTATCAACAAAGGTTTCATCATCAAGCTGCTCTTCTGTGGGTGCCGGAAAATCTTCCCTTGAATGAGACCAGACAACACCTTCTCTTAAACTTACTCTATCAACAACACATCCATCAAAACGGAAAATGTCAAAGTTAACTCTTCGTGAACATGCTGCTATTGAAAGAGCATTAACTCCATCTGCAACATCTTTTTTAAGTAACTCAACGCCTTCCTCACTGCAAAGACAAGGATGAACCTTACTATCATAGCCTTTTTCCTTTGCAGCCTCCTCCAATTTTTCAATGTTCAGGGCTTCGCCAATTCCGCACCCTGTACAAATATATGTGCAATACTTTTTTTCCATTTTACCTGCTCCCTTTTAAGATCTCTTAACGGTTTGAATAGCTTTGAGAGCCATACCTGTTGCATTCTGGTTGCTGGAAACAACATCCAGTGGCTTATTTGCACATCCAGCAGCAAACATTCCGCCCTTGTCAAAATCATTTTGAATAAAACCGTATTCAGAAATTTTGAGATCAGCATTCGGCTTTTCTTTAGCAGCAGTGGGCTGCATTCCTGTTGCAAGAACAACAAGATCTGCTTTCTGACGATTTTTTTCGCCTGACACTGCATCTTCAGCCACTACAGTGATATTACCATCATCATCTTCAGTAACTTCTGCAACCTTACCTTTGATGAAGAAAATATTTTCATCTTCTTTAAGCATCTTGTAAAACTTTTCATAACGATATCCAGGGGTACGCATATCTATATAGTAAATATAAATTTTTGCATCTGGATATTGTGCTCTTATATAAGTTGCCTGCTTCAAAGAAGCCATACAGCAAATATAGGAGCAATAAGGAAGGTGATTTTCATCTCTAGAACCAGCACACTGAACAAAAACAACACTTTCAGGAGCTTTGTCGTCTGAAGGTCTTAAAATTTTTCCTTGAGTAGGCCCATTTCCTGATGCCATTCTTTCCACCATCATGTTTGTAATGATGTTTGGATATCTTCCAAAACCAAGATTGTCTATCTTAGTTGCATCATAAGGCTCCCATCCTGTTGCCCAAACAACCGAACCCACCTTAAGGGTGAAAGTCTTAGCTTTCATCTCAAGATCAACAGCCTTGTACTTACAGGCTTCTTTGCACTTTTGAGCCTCTTCTGTACCTATAATGGAAGGATCAATTACATACCTCTGGGGATATGCCATTTCATGGGGAAGATATGCTGCCTTGGATTTGTTCATCCCAAAATTGTATTCATTGTCAATTTCAGTTTCACAAACCTGTGCACATTCACCGCAACAGGTACATTCTGAAGTCACATACCTTGGACTGACTTTGATGGTTACATCATAGTTACCCGCAGAGCCAGTTACTTTTTCCACTTCAGCCATGGTAAAAGTTTTTAATTTCGGGTTGTCCTTAATTCTACGATAGTTGATTTCAAGTCCGCAGGTTGGCGGACAAAGCTTGGGGAAATACTGGTTCAGTTGAGCTACCCTTCCTCCAAGAGAGGGGGATTTCTCGACAATATAAACCTCATAACCGACTTCGGCTGCTTCAAGTGCGGTGGTAAGACCACTGATTCCACCACCTACTACTAGAATGCTGCCACCGGCAGGGGCTGTAGTTTCAACACTCATTCTACTCCTCCTGGATTAATGTTTTAAACCTTTTTGTTCAATCTTTGCACCTATGCTCTTCGCACTATGCTCATATTTAAAAGAATATATTTTTATGCACTTTTAAATATGGGCACAGCTAAAATCAATAAAAACCTCCAGATCCTATGAGGATCTGGAGGTAGTTATTTTATACAGCTATCTTTCCACTGAAATCAATTTTCCCTTAAATCACATTGGGACGATTCTGTGGTATGGAGCTTTTCTCATTGTCCATTCGTTGGTCTTCTTATCGAATGAAGAGTTTACAAAACAGAACCAGTTTTCATCATCCTGGTAATTATGGTCTGTTCTATAGTAAAACCCTGGATATCTAGTTTCTTTACGGAACATTATATGACGTGTATGAGCTTCAACAGTATAAATTCTGTGGATAATCTCCCAGCATCTCATTAGTTCGTGAAGGTCACCAGCAGCAAGCAATTCACAGTCTTCTTTCATCATCTGGAATAGTTCCATTAGATGCTCAAGAGCTTTCTGGTTGGTTGTATAATGAGTTGCAATTCCACCACCGTACTCGTTGGTAGCTTTCATAAGACGCAATGTCATACCAGCAGGCTTGCAGTATTTTGGGTTAACGTCTGCCATTGTTGAATAATCTTTATGTGCAAACCAAGTCTTAACAGGCTGCCAAACCATATCAGCTGCTTCCTGAGCTGTCATCTCTGGCTCTGGTTTAAAATCAGGATGATCTTTTACCCAGCGAACCATCTGCTTAGCAGCAATTCTACCTTCAGCATGTGAACCTGAAGAAAATTTATGACCTGAGCAACCAATACCGTCAGCAGCAGTAAAAAGGCCTTTTACTGTGGTCATCTGAGAATAAATTTTTCCGCCATCGCCCCACTTATAATCTTCAGGGACCCAGTCTTCGTCTGGACCTGAAACCCAGATACCGCAGCATCCTGAGTGAGAACCAAGCAGGTACGGCTCGGTAGGCATAATTTCAGATTCTTTTTTCTCAGGCTCTGTGTTTGTTGCTAGCCATAGGTTAGCCTGGCCGCATGTCATATCGAGGAAATCTTCCCATGCTTCAGCTTCAAGCTGCTTAAGCTCTTTTTTACTCATGGTCTCGCCAAGTTTTGCAAGAGCTGCAGGGGTAGTCATTGTAATTGGTCCACGTCCTGCTTTCATTTCAAAAAGCATAAGGTGGTTACGAAGACAGGTAGGTGTAATTGGGGCTGTTCCATAAGGTGCGTAACTTGCAAGTTCATCTTTTGCATTCTGAGAAGCTGCATAGTTTTCACCAAGAGAGTTCTCAAGATGAGCTTTGAAAAGAAGGAACCATGCACCAACAGGACCATAACCATCTTTAAAACGAGCTGGGGTGAAACGGTTTTCCATCATGGAAAGCTCAGCACCTGCTCTAAGAGCCATTGTATATGTAGAACCTGCGTTCCATACTGGATACCATGCACGGCCTTTACCTTCACCAACTGAACGTGGCTGGTAAATATTAACAGCACCACCACAGGCAACCATCATTGCGTTAGTCTTGAAATAATGAACTTCGTTTTCACGGATTGAAATACCAACTGCACCGGAAATACGATTTTCTTCATTTTTGTCGGTTAGAAGTTCAACAATGAAAATTCTTTCCATGATATTATCTTCGCCAAGTGCTTTTTTAGCTGCTTCAGCAACGATTCTCTTGTAAGACTCACCATTGATCATTATCTGCCACTTACCTGTACGAACAGGCTTGGCACCATCTTTAAGGTAACCAAACTTAAGCCCGCGCTTACCGTCTACGTTCTTGTTTTCTTCATCTTTTTTCCAGATTGGAAGTCCCCACTCTTCAAAAAGATGCACAGAATCGTCAACATGACGGCCAAGGTTAAAAATAAGGTCTTCACGAACTATACCCATAAGGTCGTTACGTACCATACGAACATAGTCGTCGATTGTATTTTCACCAATATAAGTGTTGATAGCTGAAAGGCCCTGAGCAACAGCACCAGATCTTTCCATTGCAGCTTTATCAACCAAAAGAATTTTCATATCGTCATCGGCCCACTTTTTAATTTCAAAAGCAGTACCGCAGGCAGCCATTCCACCGCCAACGATAAGAATATCTACTTCATGCTCTTTAATTTCAGGGGTTTCAACACACTTAAGTTCACCCACTGCTTTATTAGGTAATGCCATCTATTTCCTCCTTAGATGTAAAGGATATTTTCTAACTTACTAAAACTTTGCCAAATAAAAACAAACAAACCAAAGAAACTACTTCTGCCATTCTGGCGTGTCAATTGGAACAGGCAAAGTCCAGCCTGCCTGAGTAGAAAGTAGCTCTGATTCAAGATCGTCGCCCTTAAGATCTTCGTAAGCATTAGCACTTCCTTCAGGAGTAGTTCTGATAGGAAACTTAAAACGCTTAATGTTACCGTTACGGAATTTACATGTCCACATGATGTCTTCTGTACCCATCATTGGAACAAGGTCTGAACCCATTGGAACAAAGTCAGAATAACCGCGAACACCAATAGCCTGGGTTGGGCAGATTTTGATGCATGAGAAACATTCCCAGCATGCATCAGGCTCCTGGTTGTAAGCTTTCATTTCATTAGGGTCAAGAACCATCAGGTCATTGGGGCAGATATACATACAAGCTGTCTTCTCGCCGCCTTTGCACCCATCGCATTTTTCTGCAATTACAAAACTTGGCATTTACAATACCTCCATTCATTAACGTTTAATACTAACATTCACCTTATATCAACAATGCTTAATGCATTGCAAATTTAATAATATTCATCTCACAAATAACAAGGCAAGATTTACAACTAGACAGATAAAAACGAGATTCTAATGCTTGCCGGATACCTTTCTAGAGATAATTTGCGAAGTTAGCACCGGCCATAAAAGTTGTCAAGACTTTTTAAAACGTCAATTCTCAAAATCTAAAACTAATTAGATGCAAATTGGGCCAACGGCTTATAGAACTTTACTAAACACTGTTTTTTAAGTTGAAACAAAAAAAATCAGGATAAAAGCCAGAAATTAATAAATTTAATTCATTTGAAGTATTTATCTTTTTATTATAAAAAACACAAATAATTTTAAATCTTGCCTAAATTATAGTGGTCAAGATTTAAACTTACTGGACTAAAACTATCTTAATTATCAACTAACAATAAGGTTCAACTATGCCCTCAATAGACCCAATAAGCAAAACAGATGATATTTTTTTTGGATGTGCTCCTGACTCCAATTGCGGAAATCTTTGCTGCTGCGAAATAAATCAAAGCCTGACCGGCTATGATATCCTCATGCTCTCAAGGTTTAAAAAAATATCTACAGACTCTTTTTTAAAACGATACACTTTTACCTACACAGGAAAACAAACCCATATACCGGTTGTTTCTCTTTTTGAGCAGCCAGACAAAAACAATGCCTGTATTTTCCTTGAAGACTCCTGTACTGTATATGATGCACGACCAATTTCATGCAGACTTTATCCAGTGGCAAGAGGTATAAGCAAAGACAAAAAAACCGGGAAAATAAAGGAGCACTTTGCCATAATAAATGAAGATCAATGCACAGGTTTTGGCAAAGGCAAAACCATGTCAATTTCTGAATGGCTAAAAGATCAAAACACCAACGACTACATTGAAGCAAATGATTTTTTTATGGATTTTGTTCTTGATTATATGCCCAAAGACCTTAAACTCGACAAAAATCAAAGAGAAATCTTTATAAAAGGCTGCTACAATTCCGATCTTTTCCTTGAAGATTTAAAAACCGGTAAAATTAGCTACTCTGAGCCGGTAAACGCAGATGAACTTGAAAATAATCCTCTTAAGCTTTTTAAAACAGGTATAAAATGGACAAGAGAACAATTAATAAAAAACTAAGCGGAAAATCAGCCCTCATTCTCGGAGGAATCAAAGGAATCGGAAAAGCAATAGCCCTTGATTTGTTGAATCAGGGATGCTCCGTTGCTGTAACATATTTTGATTGGCTTGAAGAGCTTGACACCCTCAAAAAAGACTTGAGAAATACAGGAGACAGATATTCTCTGCATAGTATAAACCTGAGGGATACAAAAGAAATACCTCCCCTGATTGAGGATGTAATTAAGTTTCATAAAAAAATAGATATATTTATAAACAATATTGAAAGGGGAGGAATGCCGATTGTCCACGGCAAATACAATCCCTTTCAATGGGACCTGGAACAGGAAACTACCTTAAGGGCCAAACACTTTGTTTTTGAATCTTTGTATCCTTATATAAAAGAAATTGAAAATGGATGTATAATAAACTTTTCATCCATAGCAGCCATCACAGGAAGAACCGGACCTGCCGGGCTTATTTTCAATGACGGGTATTGTGCTGCCAGCAGAGCCGTTTCTGTTTTTACTGAAACATGGGCAAAACTTCTTGCTCCCAAGACAAGAGTAAATGAAATCATGTTTGGATTCATGGAAACAAGGCACGGCCCAAAAACAAGGGGATGGGGACTTTTATCTGAAAAAGAAAAAGAATCAATAATAAACCACACTCTTTCAAAAAGAACAGGGAAAATATCAGATATAACAAAAGCTGTTAATTTTATAATTCATCAAGCCCCTTTTATGACAGGAGCAACATTAAGGCTTGACGGCGGCTATGTTCTTGGAGCTGAAAAAGTACCTCCAATGCCCGAGGGAGTTGAATAAAAAAACAGAGATGTTTTTTTAAAGTTTTGATTTTTATTTTTTCAATTTAATCAAATCTGTTTTAAGCCCAAGAGCAAAAAGACCTATCCATTGAAAGGCAAACTTAAGCATGGCCTCATCATCAACCCTTATTCTCATCTGAATGTTTTTTTTAACCTTATAACGTTTTAAAAAACTGCTATCAAAAACAAACTCCCGGAAACTATCTATATTATAAGCGGCCATAAAAACCATTTTAGCTTTTTTACCATACGGGCCCTGGCTTCCCCATAGATTGGAATAAAAATATTTAGCAGTTTCACTCCACAAAAGAGTCATTTCATTAGTAAGCTCAGCATCCTGATCTTTGGCCCAGGACAAAAGATTATGTTCTTTTTGCTCAAGATGTCCCTGACAAAAATCCGGAGGCCTGAAAAGATGAACCTGATTTTCAACCTCACCTTTATCGTTATATTGGACACCATGTTCCATGGGAAAATTTCTGCATGAATCTGGCCTGTGAGTATAAACTGAACAACCCTTTTCAGAAAGAAAAGGGCAGGTTTGTTCCTTATTATCTGACATCTTGAGGAGTAGCTCAGGAAAACATCGATCTTGAGGAAGAATAACGTCGGTATAATTTTCAATAAATTCCCCGGAACTTATCCCAAGCTTTTTCCTTAGCATAATTATGTCGTGGGGGTATAAAAAAAGATTAAGATTTCTGCAGCATTTATTAAAGCAAGAAACATTGGGGTTACAATCAAAAACAAAAACATCGCCTTTTTCAAGCACCACGCCTCGACTTGACAATTGATCGGATTTTTCAAAAATTTTCATTTCTAATTCCCAAAAGTTCCTGATATCATTTCTGCAATGGAATGTTTGAACTTAAGCTGATACCCTGTTTTTTTTCTTAAGTCCCTTTCAAGGAAAGCAAGGTCTTTGTATATGTCTGTCCTGTCAATCATAGGTATTTTTCTCTTTCCTTTTGAAAGCTCTTCAAACCTAAAACATCCAGGCCCTTCAATTCTACCCTTTGGGGTGTCAAAATAATGAGCAGTTCCGTGGAGCCTGCAAATCATCAGCCTATGCTTATAAAAAATACAAAGTCCGTCTTTATTGAGAGGACATAAAATTCTTATTTTTTCACCTTTCGCCTCTGCTGCAGAAGTTTTTACAACAACTTCACCGGCCGTTTCAACAACCTCAGAACGCAAAGTCTTATCAAGGGAATTCATCCCCTCAACCAAATATAAGTATTCTATTAAAGTATAATGTTTAAAATGGGTATAACAACAATTATCCGAACAACCTCTACAACTAAAATCAAGAGCATCAGCTACAATTGTATATCTTTTCTGCATCTCCTGATAAATCTGCTCAAGCCTTTCAAAAAAGACTTTTTTATCTTCATCTGAAATATAAATATCTAAAAAGCTCAAAGCTCCTCCTTAAACAAGGGGTGAAGGCATAAAAATTTTATTGTAGAGATTAATGGCATACCTATCTGTCATTGAAGCTACAAGATCACACACAACTCTTTCTATTTTTTGTTCCCCTTTATATGGAGGGAGTTCAAGCTTTACAAGTTCCTCTTGGAGCTTGTCTTCATGGGCATTAAAATAACTATAAAGCTCGGATAAAATCTTTTTAGCTTTTACAAACTCCTTGTGAACCTGGGGTGACCTGTAAACATTTTCATAAAGAAAAGCTCTTAGATCAACCATTGTGTTATATACCTCATCTCCTATTCTAAGGCAGAAACCATCTTTTGAGTCATAACTGGAAAAAATAACATCCTTGATCATTGTCTTGGCTCTTTCCGAATGATTCTTACCAAGCACCCTGACAAACTCCTTTGGAACATCTCCCCTTGTTATAACCCCGCTTCTTATAGAATCATCAAGATCATGATTGAGATAGGCTATTATATCTGCAATCCTCACCAGCCTTCCTTCAACAGTTCTTGCAGCTTCTCCAGGATCCCTTGGAATAATATCACCAAAACCCTTGGAATGTTTTAAGATACCATCCTTTACTTCATAAGAAAGATTAAGTCCTTCCCCTCCTCTTTCAAGCTTAGAAACAACTCTTAAGCTCTGGGCGGAATGGGAAAAATATTTGGAATAAATTTCCTTTAAAACAGTTTCACCACCGTGACCAAACGGAGTGTGCCCAAGATCATGGCCAAGTGCAATTGCCTCTGTAAGATCTTCATTAAGACTGAGAGCTCTTGCGATTGTCCTTGCAACCTCAGAAACTTCAAGCGTATGGGTAAGTCTTGTTCTATAATGGTCTCCCAAAGGAGATAAAAAAACCTGGGTTTTATGCTTAAGACGGCGAAATGAATTTGAAAAAACTATCCTGTCTCTGTCCTGCTGAAATTGTGTTCTAATAGGACAAGGTTCTTCCTGAACAACCCTTCCACGAGACTGAAAATTTTTGCACGCATAATCTGCAAGATTTTTTTCTTCTTTTTCTTCATTAATTTCCCTGGGGGTCATAGCTATTACCATAAAAAGTTGTTGACAGATTACACTCAAAAACACAATTATATCAAAAAAGGGGAAAATTCCTAACAATTGATAAAATATATAAATAAAAATTCATCTTTTCACATGAAAAAAAGAATGTAAAGGCAAAATAAAAAATGAATAGCCACCACCTAATACTTGGCGAGCTTAAGGATTTTATAACCGGAGAAACAATTGAAGACAACCATGACGAAAGGTACAGACAAAAAATCGCCAGATTGTTAGTGTATAAAAAAGGGTACAATAAAAACAATATCATTAAAAATAATTTTATTTTTCTTGAAAAAGGAAAAAACAGATTCAAAATCTCCATTGACTACACTGTATATATAGATGATATACCCATGATGATCGTAAAATACGGTCCAGGCTCAATTGTTTCCAGACATATGAGTGCAATTTCATCTGCAAGGCTTATGGGAGAATATGAAATTCCAGTGTCTGTTGCCACAAATGGCGAAGACGCAGAAACCATTGATACTGCCTCAGGCAAAACCATATCAACAGGGCTAGATGGGATTTTATCAAAACAGGAGTTGGCTAAAATTATAGTAAAAAGAAAAATTACCGATGACATCAGGCAAAAGGCAGAAAAAATCCTTTTTGCATTTGATGTTGACGGAAGATGTCCTTGTGACAATTCAATCTGCTCAAAAAGTTTTAAGGATTAAAAATGGATGAATTTTTTATGAAAAAAGCCCTTATAGAAGCTTCAGAAGCATTTAAACTTAATGAATTTCCAGTTGGATGTGTTATAGTAAATGACAATAAGGTTATTGCAAAGGGCAGCAGAAAAAAAACTATTTCCAAAGTTCCATCAGAAATTGATCACGCTGAAATAAATGCAATAAGGGAACTTGAAAAAAACTTTCCCTTGGTTCAGAAAAACAAAATGACAATTTATTCCACAATGGAACCCTGCCTCATGTGTTTTTCAGCAATCACCCTTTCAGGATTTAAAAGAATTGTATATGCTTACGAAGATGTAATGGGCGGCGGATGTGGAATAAACAAAACTCAATTTCCTGTTTTTTACCAGGAAAGATTCCCAGAAGTCACCCCAAGAGTTTTAAGAAAAGAAAGCCTTTCACTTTTTAAAAAATTCTTTGAGTCGCCCAAAAACAAGTACTGGAAAGACAGTCCTCTTTCAAGGTATACTCTTTCTTTGTAAATGCATTATAAAAAAACACTTGAAATTACCAAGATTATGAGCTAAAAATACCGTCTATTTGGTATTTATTCAGATAATATAAAATAAGGAGAATAGAGATAGCTGTTAAAAAGACTGAACAAACAAGGGTCAATCATCAGATTAGCGAAAAGGAAGTCAGGGTTATAGACTCCGAAGGAAATCAGCTTGGTGTGCTTAGCATTAAAGATGCGATTAATGTTGCCGAAGAGGCGGGATTAGATCTTGTTGAAGTTTCCCCTGGAGCCAGTCCTCCGGTCTGCAGGATTATGGATTTTGGAAGATTTAAATATCAGTTGACCAAAAAAAAGCAGGAAGCCAAGAAAAAACAAACTGTTGTTCAGGTAAAAGAAATCAAAGTAAGGCCAAAGACTGAAGATCATGATCTTAATACAAAACTAAGACAGATAAGAAACTTTTTATCCAAAAGCAACAAAGTAAAAGTTACTGTGAGGTTTAGAGGTCGTGAAATAACATTACCTGGAATGGGAAAAGATATTCTTACAAGAATAGCTGAGGAAATAGACGATATTGCAACAGTCGAAACCATGCCTAAATTTGAAGGCAGAACCATGATAATGATTTTGGCTCCAAAAAAAGAATAGTTATTTTATAACTAAATTTAAAATTAGCTGGAAATTGTCTTTTCTCAATTTCTGCTATATTTATTTGTTTTTGATATTTATTAAATATATATGATCCATAAAAATCTAATATTTTTATTTGCTTTTATTCAAATATTATTATTTTATTTTTTAACTTATGATTTTAAGCAGGTTTAGTGCAAGGAGATACTCAAATGCCTAAAATGAAAACAAACCGCGGCGCAGCAAAACGCTTTAAGGTTACAGCCAGTGGTAAGTTCAAGATGCGTAGAGCTAACAAAAGCCATATACTTACCAAAAAATCTACAAAGCGTAAAAGACAACTTCGTGCGGGTAAAATTGCGGACAAAACAAACGAAAAACAGTTAAGACAACTTCTTCCTTATAGTTAATGTCAGCTGGGTAAAAGGAGATTTTAAAATGAGGATTAAAAGAGGTTTTAAGGCAAGAAGAAGAAGAAATAAGGTTCTTAAGCTTGCAAAAGGCTTCAGAGGTGGCAGGGGTAATCTGTTTCGTACTGCCAAAAATGCTGTAGACAAAGCTCTGACCTATGCTTACAGAGACAGACGCCAGAAAAAAAGAACTTTCAGGCGACTGTGGAATGTTAGAATTAATGCAGCTGCAAGACTTAACGGTCTTAACTACAGTAAGCTTATCTGCGGATTAAAAAAGTCTGATATAGAACTAGACAGAAAAATACTGGCTGATCTTGCTATTTCGGACCCAAAGGCTTTCACTGCTGTTGCCGAGAAGGCTTCAGCAAGTCTATAGGATGATTATCCCGGCATCATGCCGGGATTTTTTTTTAACAATCGAGGCGATAAATTGGCACCTGAAAGTATTGACGAAATTGAAGAACAGGCATTAAAAGCCATTAAAAAAGCTGAAACTGAAGAACAGCTTCAGGGCATAAAAACTGAGTATTTAGGCCGAAAAGGCAAGGTAACTCTGTTTTTAAGAAACATTTCCTCACTTTCCCCAGAGGAAAGACCTGTAGCCGGAAAAAAAACAAACCTTCTAAAAAACAAACTTGAAAAAGAAATCAACTCCAAACTGGAAATGATTGAAGAAAAATTATCAGAACAATCAGCTGATATAGACGTGACTCTTCCGGGAAGAAAACCAAAAACCGGAACCCTTCATCCCATAACAAAAATTCAAAAGGAAATCTGTTCGATTTTTTTCAAACTAGGTTTTCAAATTGCCGAAGGTCCGGAAATTGAAGCAGACTGGTATAATTTTGAAGCTCTAAATTTACCAAAGCATCATCCGGCAAGGGATATGCAGGACACCTTCTATATTTCCAACAATGTGGTGCTCAGAACCCATACCTCTCCAATTCAAGTACGATATATGGAAAAAAACGAACCTCCCATAAGCATAATTGCTCCTGGAAAGGTTTATAGATGCGATTCGGATCTGACTCACACTCCAATGTTTCATCAGATTGAAGGGCTTCTCGTTGATAAAAATATCAGCTTCGGAGACTTAAAAGGTATTTTAGAATCTTTTATCCACAATCTTTTTGACAAGGAAACTTCCCTTCGTTTCAGGCCCAGCTTTTTCCCTTTCACTGAACCCAGTGCAGAAGTTGATATCAAATGTGTAATGTGCAGAGGCAAGGGATGCAGAGTATGCTCAAACACAGGCTGGCTTGAAGTTTTAGGTTCAGGAATGGTTCATCCCGCAGTATTTGAAAACGTTGGATATGACACTGAGGCATATTCCGGGTTTGCATTCGGAATGGGAGTTGAAAGACTTGCCATGCTGAAATACGGAATTAATGATTTAAGAAAATTTTATGAAAATGACTACCGTTTTCTGGAGCAGTTCTAGAAATGAAAATAAGTTTAAAATGGCTCAAAAAATTTACAAACTTCAAATCTTCACCTGAAGAACTTGCAGAAGCTCTTACAATGACAGGTCTTGAAGTTGAATCAATAGATTATCCCTATGGCTATCTTAAAGATATAATTATAGGAAAAATTGAAAAAATAATTGCTCACCCTAATGCTGACAAACTAAGAGTCTGTATGGTAAATACAGGAGGAGATGAAAACCTCCAAATTGTCTGCGGGGCTCCAAATATCTATGAAAACATGATTGGTCCTGTTGCCCTTCCCGGCACAGAGCTTCCCGGAGGAATTAAGCTCAAAAAAAGCAAGATCAGGGGCGAAGTCTCAATGGGAATGCTTTGCAGTGCAAAAGAACTTGAATTAACAGAAGACAGTTCAGGGATAATGGACCTTCCATCAGACTTAATCCCTGGAACCTCATTCATTGAAGCAATGGAACTTGACGGAGCTGTTTTTGAAGTTGATCTTACTCCAAACAGGGCAGATTGCTTAAGCCTCATTGGTATAGCAAGGGAAGTTGCGGCAATAGAAGGAACAAAACTTTCAATTCCTTTGGCAAACAAATATAAAGATGAAAGAAACAAAGGCGAGATTTTAGAAAAAGTCTTAGTGGAGGTAAAAGATCATGAACTTTGCCCAAAATACTGTGCAAGATATATTGAAGATGTCAAAATATCCCCCTCCCCTTTCTGGCTTCAAACCATTCTTTTATATTCAGGAATAAGGCCAATAAATAATATTGTTGATATTACAAATTATATTATGCTTGAAACAGGACAACCGCTCCATGCTTTTGATTATGATGAAATTAAAGGTTCTAAAATCATAGTTCAGCGTGGAAATGAAAATGAAAAATTTACAACACTAGATGGAAAAGAAAGAACCCTTGACTCAGAAATCCTAATGATTTGCGACAATGACAAAAAAATTGCCGCAGCAGGAATTATGGGAGGAGAAAATTCAGAAGTATCAGAAAAAACTTCCAGGATTTTACTTGAAAGTGCATATTTTTTTCCCCCTTCAGTAAGAAAATCAGCAAAAAAACTTGGGCTATCAACTGACTCCAGCCATAGATTTGAAAGAGGTGTTGACCCAGACCAGGTTGAAAAAGCTTTAAACAGAGCTGCCGAGCTTATAGAAGAGCTTGGAAATGGAAAAACAATTAATGGTTATATTGATACCCAGATAAAACCTTTTGATAAAAAGCAGATTAAGTTCTCAACACCAAACTGCAACCAAAGACTTGGTATAAAACTTTCGCCTGAAGAATCAGCTTCCCATCTTGAATCTGTGGGATTTACACTTGAAAAAACTGAGAACCCAGAAATTTTCATTGTAAATATCCCTTCTTACAGAGTTGATATTGAAAGACCTGAAGATTTAAGTGAAGAAGTTGCAAGAAGATATGGATATAATAACATCCCCACAACCTTTCCAAAGAATCCTTTCTTTGAAAAAGAGGACAAAAGTGATTATGGGCCCAGGCTGGAAATCAAGGAAATAATGAAGGGGTTGGGGTTTAATGAAATAATAAACTACAGTTTCATAGGGAATAATCTTCTTGAAAAATCAGGGCTCACAGGTGAATTTTATAAAGATCCTGTAAAAATTTTAAACCCGCTTTCAGAAGATCAGTCTTTGATGAGAACAGATCTTGTTCCAGGAATTCTTGAAACTATATCTTCCAACCTGTCAAGGCAGATATTAAATCTTAAAATTTTTGAAACCGGAAATACTTTCTTCCCTGATCTTGAGCAGATAAATCAATCAGTTCAAAAAGAATATATAATAGCTGCAATCACAGGAAACAGGAGAAACTTTCTTTGGGATGATAAAAGCCCTGAAGCTGATTTTTTTGACATAAAAGGAGTTGCTGAAGCCTTTTATGGAGAATTTAAAATTGAACCAGACTTTCAGAAATCAAAATCTCTACCTCCTTACGCTAAAAAAGGGGGCTGTGCAGATATAGTTATAAACGAAAAAATCTCAGGAAGAATTTTTGAAGTTTCACCAAAGACTCTTAAAAACTTTGGCATAGACCAAAAAACTTTTATTTTTTACACTACCCTTGATTCTGTATTGAAAAATAAAAAAGATTCAGCCCTTTTCAGAGAAGTTCCAAAATTTCCTGCTATGACAAGAGATATTACAATTATAATTCCAAAGGCAACTGAAGCAGGAAATATAATAAATCTTATAAAAGAACTCAATGAAGAAATAATTGAAAACATAACTCTTTTTGACGTTTATCAGGGCAAAGCTGTAAATGAAAATGAAAAAAGCCTGTCCTTTAGAATTACCTATAGATCATTGAAAGAAACCCTAAAAGATAAGCGGGTTAATAAAGTACATGACAAAGTTACTTCAGCTCTTTTGAATAATTTTGAAATCAGATTTCCCGGACAGGATTAATCTCTTGACTTTATAGGTGAAAAAGAATATAAGGACAGTTTAATTGTAGTAGTTTTAATGATGCCTCCTTCATAAAACGGGTCTTAAACCCGTTTTATTTTTTTATGGAACAACAAGTTATTGGAGTTAAAGATGGGCATAACCTCATCAAAAGAAAGACCAAACCTCATAAAAACAATTTCTGAGCTGGCCATTCCTGTTTGCGAATCAGAAGGAATAGAATTTGTTCATTCAGAATTTGCCGTAATTTCCGGAATGAAAATTTTAAGGCTGTACATAGATAAAGATGGCGGCGTTACAATTGATGATTGTGCAAAAATAAGCCGTGAGCTAAGTAATTTGTTTGACGTAAAACTTGACATTCCTGGTAAATATAGCCTTGAGGTTTCATCACCTGGCCTGGACAGACCTCTTGTAAAACCAGAGGACTTTTTAAGATTCAAGGGTAAAAAAGTAAACATCAAACTTTTCGAGCCTCTAAGCTCTGATTCTAACAGAAAAAACTTTAAAGGTATCCTTAAAGATTCTGATGAAAACTTTACAAAAATTGAGCTTGAAAATGAAGAAGTCTCAATCCCCTTTGACAAAATCAAATCAGCCAGGCTTAACCCTGAAATATAATTTTGGAGAATATACGAATGGTCTTCAGTGATATAAAAAGAGTAATTGAACAAATTGGAAGAGACAAGAATATTCCCCAGGGAGTTCTTATCAATGCGCTTGAAGAGGCGCTTATTTCAGCCGCAAAAAAAACACTGGGTCCTGATGTTGATATAGAAGTTGCTTATAATGAAAGAACAGGGGACACAGAAGTTTTTCAATTTAAAGATATTGTTGCCGGTGAAATTGAAAATCCCGAACTTGAGATATCACTTAAAGAAGGCCGTAAACTCGATCCTGAATGTGAAATAGGTGATAGTCTTGGAATAAAACTTGATACAACAAGCTTTGGCAGGATAGCTGCCCAGTCTGCAAAACAAGTGATAATCCAAAAGCTTAGAGACGCTGAAAGAAATGCAGTTTATGACAGCTTCATAGATCGGGAAGGCGAAATAATAAACGGGATTGTTCAAAGATTTGACAGAGATGATATAATTGTCAACCTTGGCCAGGCAGAAGCTGTTCTTCCTGCAAGGGAGCAGATAAAAAACGAAACATATAGAAGGGGCGACAGGATAAGAGCCAATATAATGAAGGTTCTTCATGAAAGCAGAGGTCCCCAGATTATTCTTACAAGAACCCATCCGGATTTCCTTATAAACCTTTTCAAAACCGAGGTTCCTGAAATCAGCGAGGGAGTTGTAAAAATTGATTGTGCAGCAAGAGAGCCCGGAGTAAGGGCCAAAATAGCAGTGCTATCCTCAGAATCCAATGTTGATCCAGTAGGTTCATGCGTTGGTGTCAAAGGCAGCAGAGTTCAGACAGTTGTCCAGGAGCTTCGTGGAGAAAAAATAGATATAGTTCTATGGAGCCCTGATGCAGCAAGGTTTGTCTGCAACGCTCTTGCACCTGCAGAAATAGCAAGAGTTATTATAGACGAAGACAATAAATCAATGGAAGTTATAGTTCCCGACGAATTTCTTTCCATAGCTATTGGAAAAAGCGGTCAAAACGTAAGGTTGGCTGCAAGGCTCACGGGCTGGCACCTTGATGTGAAAAGTGAAGCTGCTTATTCTCTTGCAATGAAACAAGGCTACGACTCTCTTATGGCAGTTCCTGGGATAGGACTTGAACTTGCAGAAAAGCTTTATTCAGGAGGATATAGTTCTCCAGAGGAAATTAAGGATATAAGTGCTGCAGAACTATCCCAGATTGAAGGAATAGATGAAACAGAAGCTCAAAAAATAATAAATTCAGCCTCAAAAATGCATTCTGACTCAACTTCAGAAGATTTTGTTGACGAAACTGATGATGCAGAAACTGATGACGTAGAAACTGATGACGTAGAAACTGATGACGTAGAAACTAACGACGTAGAAAATGACGACGTAGAAAATGACGACGTAGAAAATGACGACGTAGAAACTGATGACGTAGAAACTGATGACGTAAAAACTGATGATGCAGAAATTGATGATGCAGAAATTGATGATGCAGAAATTGATCTGGAAGAAAACAAACCGGAAAAAGATATAGAAGAAAGTTAGTTTTATTAATACGGTTTTGATATTAAGAATTTAATTAGAAATTAAGAACTTAAGTTTTAAACATATAATGATAATAGTAGTTGTTCGTAAACTAAATTTTTTTAGTTAATTTTAAACACAAATTAAATCTTCAAAAAGATTGAAACTCTGATCTGGTTTAAAATTTAAAAAAATTTAAGTTCAGCAGCCGCTTAAAAGATTAGTTTTATAAGTGCCCGTACAAATATTTTTTTAATATTTAGTTGTTTATATTTTTTAAGAAATATTTTATTAGTTTTTCTAGAGAAACAGATATACAGGGCGTAAAAAGGGGGAATGGATGAGAATCAGAGTATATGAACTTGCAAAAGAATTGAATATGACCAATAAGGCCCTTGTTGACAAAATACGAAAGATGGGTGACATAGAAATCAAAAGCCACATGAGTTCCCTTGATTCCGAATCTATTGAAAAAATAAAAATCAGAATCCTCGGAAAGCCCAATGAATCTGAAGAAAAACGAGTTAAGCCCACTGTTATAAGAAGACGAAGAGCAAATAAAACAACAACCCAAGCTGACAGTATTCAGGACGATTCAAATGAAGCAAAAGCAGAAAATGCTGATAAGTCAGATGAATTAGTAAAAAAAGAAGTACCTGACTCCGATGCAGCTGAGTTGAGCAAAGAAAAAACAGAACCCGCTGAAAAACCCGTTTCAGAGGATGATTCAGTTGCAAAAGACGATGATAAAATAGAAAAGAAAGCCATGCCTGAAAAATCAGCTGCTGAAAAACCAAAAGAAAAAGACGTGCCTTCTCCAGAGAAAAAAGAACCTCAAGCTGGCACAAAAACACAACGTAAAAAGAAAAAAAATAAAGGTGGGGCAAAAATTATTTTTAGACCTGACCCTCCACCGGTAAAAAAAGAACCGGAGAAAGTTCCCGAACCTATTCTGGAAAAACCTTCACAAGAGGTTAAAGATCAGGAAGACAAAAGTAAAAGTCAGATTGAGAAACAAAAATCTTCTTCAAAAAAATCAGAAAGGCCTAAAAAAACTGAAATAGTGCTGGATACAGAAGAAGCATTTAAAGCACTGGATCCTAAAATAATTTCTGGAGATGACGACGAAAAAGAAAGATCTGATAAGCTTAATAAAGGCAGAAACAACAGTGAAGAAGCAAAAAAGCCCAAGAAAAAAAGAAGAAGAACCAAGAAAAAAGAAGTTGTTGAAGGTGATGAACTCTACGAAGCAGCTTTCAATAAAAAATACAAGAAAAACAAAAAAGGCCGGAGAGTTCAAGTAGTAGAAAAACCAGTACACCAAAAAACCCAGATCACTGTCCCAAAGGCAATTAAAAGAAGAGTAAAAGTTGACGAAACAATTGTTCTTTCTGAACTTGCTAAACGAATGGGAATCAAAGCCAATGAGATGATTGCAAAGCTCATGAGCATTGATGTAATGGTTACCGTAAACCAGACAATTGACTATGAAATAGCAGAGTTGGTTGCAGGAGAATTTGGATTTGAGGTTGAAAAGGCATCTTTTGAGGAAGAAACTCTTATAAATGTCCATCATGATGCCTCGGAAAAAGATAAAAATCTCCCTCGCCCTCCAGTTGTAACTGTTATGGGTCACGTTGACCACGGAAAAACATCGCTTCTTGATGTAATAAGAAAAACAGGAGTTGCAGAAGGCGAGGCAGGTGGAATAACTCAGCACATAGGTGCATATATTGTTTCAACTGATAATGGAGAAATTGCCTTCCTTGACACCCCTGGTCATGAAGCCTTTACAGCAATGAGAGCAAGAGGAGCAAAGGTCACAGATATAGTAATCCTTGTTGTTGCAGCCGATGATGGAGTGATGCCCCAAACAATTGAGGCTATCAACCATGCCAAAGCTGCTGATGTCCCAATTGTTGTTGCAATAAACAAAATAGACAAACCAAGTGCAGACCCAGATGTTGTTAAAAGAGAGCTTTCAGAACATGGAATTCTTTCTGAAGACTGGGGAGGAGATTCAATTTTTGTAAATGTTTCTGCTAAACAAAAAATCGGTATTGAAGAACTTCTTGAAATGGTTCTTCTTCAAGCTGAAATTTTAGATCTAAAGGCTGACCCTGACAAATTTGCAAAAGGACATGTAATTGAAGCAAGACTTGATACAGGGCGAGGTCCTGCTGCTTCAGTTCTTGTGCAGGAGGGAACTCTAAAGCAAGGCGATGCTGTTGTATGCGGAACTCATTATGGAAAAATAAGAGCTTTGTTCAATGACCAAGGAGATAAAATTGAGTCTGCAGGACCAAGTATTCCTGTGGAAATTCTTGGTCTCAGCGGAGTTCCTGAAGCAGGAGACGAACTTCTTGCACTCAAAGATGAAAAAGACGCAAAACAAGTTGGTGAGCACAGGGCTGCAAAACAAAGAGCCAAAGAGCTTGCCAAATCATCCAGAATGAGCCTTGAAGGTCTTTTTGAAAAAATTGAACATAGAGCAGTAAAAGATCTTAATCTCATAATAAAAGCAGATGTCCAGGGCTCAATTGAGGCTCTTAGAGAATCACTTATAAAACTTTCAACTGATGAAGTTAAAATTAAAGTTGTTCACTCTGCAACTGGTACGGTAAGTGAGTCAGACGTAAGCCTTGCAACTGTTTCAGATGCAATTATCCTGGGCTTTAATGTTCGCCCTGCTCCAAAAGTAAGAGAACTTGCTGAAGAAGAAAATATCGACATGAAGTTCTACAATGTTATCTATGATGCAATAAAGGACATAGAAAACGCCATGTTAGGACTGATGGATTCTACATATAAAGAAGTCACTCTTGGCACAGCAGACGTAAGAGCTGTCTTTTCTGTTCCCAAAATCGGTAAAGTTGCAGGATGCCTTGTAACAAACGGAAAAATGAAAAGAGGCAAGAACACAAGAGTTTTAAGAGACGGTATAATAATTTTTGACGGCCAAATGTCTTCACTCAAACGTTATAAAGATGACGCAAAAGAAGTCAATGAAGGTTATGAATGTGGAATTGGGATAGATAGATTCAATGACATAAAAGAAGGCGATACTATAGAATGTTATATGATCGAGGAAATAAAGCCTACTAAGTTGGGATAAAGGAGATTTAATGGCCAAAGATTACCCGCGTTCTGCAAGAATAGCAACCCAGATTCAGGTAATTGTGTCAGAAGTGCTTATAAAAAAAATAAAAGATCCAAGACTTTCAGGAGCAAGTATAACAGCCGTTAAAATGAATAAAGATCTTTCATCTGCCTATGTATACTTTGCTGTAACAGGAGCAGATAAAAATAAGGCTAAGGAAGCAGAAAAAGGATTTCATAGTGCAAAAGGTTTTTTTAAGAAAAAAATTGGTACAGAATTAAAATTAAGATATATTCCAGAACTAAAATTTTTCTATGACACAGTCCTTGACAATGGACAAAAAATGGAGGAGCTTTTTAAATCTCTCAAGAAAACAGAAAATCGGTCTGAAAATGGTGAATTCGATTCTTGATAAAAGCTCCAATGTTCTAATAACAAGTCATCTTCACCCTGATGGAGATGCTATTGGTTCAATGCTTTCAATGGGTAAAGCCCTTGAAAAAAAAGGGAAAAATATTTATCTTTACAATGAAAGTCTGATACCCAAAATTTTTTCATTCCTACCAGGGATTGAAAAAATTAACAGAAAAATACCTGAGTGCTTAAAATTTGACACAGCTATTATTCTTGACTGTAGCGAAACTGGAAGAACCGGAAAGTGCAAGGAAGTTCTGAAAAACATTCCTGAGATTATAAATATAGACCATCATAGAACAAATAGTTATTTTGGAACTTTTCAAATAATTGACCCAAATGCCTGTGCCACAGCAGAAATAGTTTACACAATTATAAAAGACCTTGGCGTAGAGATCTGCTCTGAAATAGCCTATTCAATATACACAGGGATTTTTACAGACACAGGATCTTTTCGTTTTTCAAACACAAATCCAGAAGCTTTTTCCATTTGCAGAGAAATGATTGATTACGGAGTAATTCCTCACAAGGTGGCCCAGCAGATTTACGGAAGCTATTCACTTGGAAGAATAAAGCTTATAAATCTTGTTCTTGATTCAATTGAAATATCTGAAAACAAAAAAATGTCCCTTATGGTTCTTACCCAGGACATGCTTAAAAAAACAAAGACAAAAAAAGAAGATATATCAGAACTTATAAATTACGCAGAGCATATAGAAGATGTTAAAGTTGCAGCCCTTATAAAAGAAGGTGAAAAGCTGAAAAACAAAAAGCAATGCTATGATGTAAGCTTAAGATCAGACGGAACAATTGATGTCTCTGAAATTGCATTTTCATACGGAGGCGGAGGTCATGAAACAGCAGCAGGATTTTCAACAACAATTCCCTTTCCTGAACTTAAAAATAAAATCATGTCTATAGCCGATCGGATCTGAATATAGCAATGAATAAATCAAGTGGAATCATCCTTTTAAACAAGCCAGAAGATTTAAGTTCAAACACAGCTTCCAATTTAGTTAAAAAAATATTTTCAGCTAAAAAAGCTGGACACACTGGAACTCTTGATCCTTTTGCCCAAGGACTTTTGCCTGTATGTATAAACAGGGGAACTCGTCTTGTAAGATATTTAATGGAAAAAGACAAAGAATATATAGGCACAATAAAGCTTGGAATCCAGACAGACACCCTCGATAAAACAGGTGAAATTACAGGAAAAGCAGAAGTCCCAAAAATCAATTCTTTTGATATTGAAAACGCAATGGCTAAGTTCAGGGGTAAAATCAAACAAATCCCCCCTGCCTTTTCAGCTTTGAAGCATAAGGGAATTCCCTTGTACAAATATGCAAGAAAAGGTGAAATGATTGAAAAAGAAGCTAGAGAAATAAATATCTTTGAGCTTGAAACTTTGTTTTTTGAAAATGATATTTTAAAAATCAGGGTAAAATGTTCAAAAGGAACATATATAAGAACTCTGGCATCAGACCTTGCAAAAGAACTTGGCACCTTAGGTCATCTTACAGATCTTGAAAGAACAAAAAACGGATATTTTGATTTATCAAATTCTTTTACCCTGGAAGAGCTCAGGCAGAAAAAATCTGAAAATGACCTTGAAAGTTGTATGATAAGCCTTGAAAAGGCAACAGATTTTATCCACACAATAAAAATTGACAAAACAATAGAAGAGGCTGTAATCAATGGTAAAAAAATTTTACCAAAAGATCTTTTCATAAATTTTTCAATTGAGGAAAACATTCCCTTCAGGCTTATTAACCAGGAAAATCAGCTAAAAGCTTTGATAAGAAGAGTAAACAATTGCGATTATTTAAAATATGATGCGGTCTTTAATTGAAAATATTATCAAGTTGTTGTATTAGTTAATTGTTCTGCAAAAATTCAGGACTAGTTCCTGCGGTCTGAATGGAATATCGGATCGATAACCGCAGACAAATTTATTAATTTATTCCAAAATATTAAGGAGTTTAAGTTGGTACTTGCAAAAGAGCAAAAAAAAGAAGTAATTGACGGTTTTAAAAGACACGAAGAAGACACAGGTTCTCCTGAAGTTCAAATCGCGATTCTTACTAAAAGAATTATCTACCTGACAGATCATGTTAAGGTTCACACCAAAGATCATCATTCCAGAAGAGGTTTGCTGACTCTTGTTGGAAGGAGAAGAAGACTTCTTAACTATCTCAGAAAGAAAAACATCACAAGATACAGATCAATACTTGAAGAACTGAATCTTAAGCGTTAAAAAAAATAAGGGCAGAAAAAGCTCTGCCCTTTTCAAAAACAATCCATGAAATTTCAACAAATTCCTGATTAGACTTCCGCGCAAATAATTTTTCGGTTTTAATCATTTAAAAACCGGAAAGCTGTTTTTGCGTAAGTCTTACGGAAGTTGAAATTTCGTAAAGAAAACGGAGTAATTAATGGAACAAATAGTAAAAACAGAAATCAGCGGTCGCGAACTTTCGATCTCAACTGGTAAAATAGCAAAACAAGCATCTGGTTCGGTAATAGTTCAATATGGAGAATCAATGGTCCTTGTTACTGCTGCGGCAAGTAACGAAGGAAGAGACGATATAGATTTTCTCCCTCTTACTGTTGAATATATGGAAAAAGTATATTCTGCGGGAAGAATTCCAGGAAACTATATGAGAAGGGAAATGGGAAGACCCAGCGAAAAAGCAACTTTAACATGCAGGCTGATTGACAGGCCAATTCGCCCTCTTTTCCACGATAACTATTCAAACGAAACCCAAGTTATTGCAACAGTGCTTTCTATGGATAAAGAAAATGACCCCGACATCCTTGCATTGATAGGAGCCTCAGCCGCACTGACAATTTCTGAAATTCCCTTTGACGGACCTATGGGTGCAGTCAGGGTTGGACGGATAAATAATGAAATCATAATTAACCCGACAATTGACCAGGTCAATTCACCTGAATGTGACATAAACATTGTCCTTACAGGCTCAAAAACCGGAATAACAATGGTTGAAGGTGGCGGAAACATAGTAAGCGAAGCAGATGTAATAGATGCAATTTTTGCTGGTCATGATGCAATGCAGCCAATAATCAAAATCCAGGAGGAGCTTGCAAAACTTGCAGGTAAAGAAAAAATGCAGCTTCCTGAAAAAAAGATAAACCAGGAACTTTTAAATGAAATTGAAACTCTTGGTAAAGAAGATATAAAAAACGCTCTTAAGACTGAAGGTAAATTCGGAAGAAAAAATGCTGTAAAAAAAGTAAGAGAAAAAATAAAAGAAGCTCTTTCAGAAAAATATGAAGAAGATGAACATCTTATTTCACCTTACTTTGAAAAAGTTGCAAGACAGGCCAGCAGAGAGATAGTTTTAACTGAGAAAAAAAGAATAGACGGAAGAGCTTTTGATAAAGTAAGACAAATTACCTGTGATACAAAAATCCTTCCAAGAGTACATGGAAGTGGTCTTTTCACAAGAGGTGAAACCCAGGTACTTGGAGTTCTTACCCTTGGCTCAGGTCAGGACGCCCAAAGAGTTGAAACCCTCAGCGGTGGCAATGAGTCAAATGATTTTATGCTCCACTATAACTTCCCTCCGTTTTGTGTTGGAGAAGTCAAAAGACTTGGTGGCCCAAGCAGAAGAGAATTTGGTCATGGAGCACTTGCATACAGAGCACTAGAAAAGGTTCTGCCAAACAAAGAGGATTTTGAATATACAATAAGAATTGTTTCAGAAGTAATGGAGTCAAATGGTTCTTCTTCAATGGGAACTGTTTGTGCGGCAACACTTGCACTTATGGACGGAGGAGTTCCCATAAAAGCTCCTGTTTCAGGAATTGCAATGGGTCTTGTAAGTGAAGGAGATGAAGTTGCTATTCTTTCAGATATTCTTGGTGATGAAGATCATACAGGAGACATGGACTTTAAGGTTGCTGGAACAAGAGAAGGAATTACCTCAATCCAGATGGATATAAAAATCAAAGAGCTTCCAAAAAATATACTTGAAAAAGCCCTTCATCAGGCAAAAGAAGGTCGAATTCATATTCTTGACGAAATGCTTTCAGCCATTTCTGTACCAAGGACAGATATTTCCCAATATGCACCAAAAATTATCACCATGAAAATCAAGCAGGATAAAATTGCAGCATTGATCGGCCCTGCAGGAAAGGTAATCAGGGAAATTCAGTCATCTACAAATACAACCCTTGAGGTTACAGATGATGGTACAGTTAAAATTTCTGCAAATTCAAAAGAGGCTTCAGATGCTGCTGTTGCAAGAGTAAATGAGATCTGTCTTGATCCTGAAATTGGGAAAATTTATTCTGGAAAAGTTGCAAGAACTACTGATTTTGGTGCTTTTGTAGATCTAAGCCCAAATACAACAGGACTTCTTCACATTTCAGAACTTGCCAATTACAGAGTTGCGAAAGTAACAGATGTAGTAAAGCCAGGAGACGTTATAAACGTTAAGGTTCTTGATGTTACAAGAGATGGTAAGATTCAGCTAAGTCTTAAGGAAGCAGATCCTGAACAAGCCGGCAAAAGCGATGACAAAGATAAAAAAAAGAATGACAATAAAAGAGGTGGTTTCAGAAAAGACAGAAACTCTGACAACAAAAAATAACCTCTAAACAAAGGTGCCGGCTAAAAACACCGGCACCAGAAAAAAATAATTCATGAAATCAGCAAGTCAGAGCAAAACAATTTACCTAAGTCCCAAAACAAAAAGTAATTTTATTAATCCTGGACAAAAGATACAAAAAACCACTCTTCCAAATAAAATAAAAATTATCACTCATAAAATTCCATATATTCGTTCAATAACCATGGGTGTTTGGATAGATGCAGGTTCAAGGGATGAGGAAGCCCACGAGCACGGAAAAGCACACTTTATCGAACATATGCTTTTTAAGGGAACCCAAAAAAGATCCGCCTTTGATCTTGCTAAAGAATTTGACGCAATAGGAGGAAATTCAAACGCTTTTACTTCTGTTGAAGCAACCTGCCTTTTTGCTCAGGTAATGGACGAACATTTTCCTCAAATGGCTGAAATACTTTCAGATATTTTTCTTAATTCAGAATTTGACCCCAATGAAATTGAACATGAAAAGCAAGTCATTTTTCAAGAAATTGAAATGTTTGAGGAAAATCCTGAGGATCTTGTAATGTCTCTTCTAGACGAGAATAGATGGAAAAATCATTCTCTTGGAAAAAATATTCTTGGCACCAGGCAAACCATAGCAGCAATTAATTCAAAAAAAATTAAGCATTTTTTTGAAAAACATTATACACCTGAAAAAATGACCATAGCTCTGGCAGGAAATATTGAGCATGATGAGGCTGTCAATATTCTTGGCAAATCCTTTGGTAAAATAAAAACTTCCAAATATGAAACCGCCAAAAGGCAAAAACCAACACCTGAAAAAGGAATTGTTTTTTTAAAAAGGCCAACTGAACAATATCATCTTTGCCTGGGCACAGACGGTTTTTCCAAAAAAGACAGAAACAGGTTTAAAGCATCACTTTTTACCACAATTTTAGGCGGAAATATGAGTTCCAGGCTTTTTCAGGAAATAAGAGAAAAACGAGGCCTTGCCTACTCGATTTATTCCTTTTTAAATCAATTCTCTGATACAGGGATGATAGGAGTTTATGAAGCAGTCTCTAAAGAAAATCTTATTCCCTCGCTAAAGCTTATTTTAAAAGAAATAAAAAATTTAAAAAATAAAAAAACTTCTGACGGAGAGCTTGAAAGTGCAATTTCCTTTACCAAGGGAAATCTCCTCTTATCTATGGAAAGCACAGAAAATCTCATGGTAAAACTCGCTCAGAATGAAATTTTATATAAAAGATATATTCCTTTTGAAGAAACAATTTCTGAAATAGAAAAAATCACCTGGAATGATATAAGGGACATGGCAGACAGAATTTTTGACAGAAGCACAGTTACTGCATCTGTTGTAGGCCCTGACACTTCTCAAAAACAGCAATTTGAAAATATTTTGAAGATATAAAGAAGATATAAAAATGACAAATATAAAAATAAAAATTCTTGAACCTGAAATTTTTGACATAGAGCTTCCCAGATACATGACACAAGGTGCCTCAGGAATGGATATAAGAGCATTCCTACCTAAACCTTTGGTTTTAAAGCCAATGGAAATCAAGCTAATTCCCACAGGATTTGCAATGGCAATTCCACCCGGGTTTGAAGCTCAGATAAGGCCAAGATCAGGACTTGCAGTAAAAAAAGGAATTACAATTATAAATTCACCTGGAACAATAGATTCAGATTATAGAGGGGAAATTAAAATCGCCCTTGTAAATCTTTCTTCCGGGGAATACATTGTTGAAAAAGGCCAAAGAATAGCCCAGATGGTAATATCAAAAGTAGAACAAGTAAAACTTATACAGGCGGATAATCTTGAAAATACTTCCAGAGATTCAGGTGGGTTCGGTCACACCGGAACTCATTGACAATTCAAATCTTTATTTTTCTGTTCTTGCCAGCGGAAGCAGCGGAAACAGTGTTTTTATAAAAAACAAAGATGTAAAAATTCTTATAGACTCAGGTCTTTCAGGAAAGCAGATTGAAAAAAGACTGGAACTTATAGGAGAAGATCCAAAAGGACTCAAAGCCATAATAATATCCCATGAACATTCAGACCATATTAGAGGTGCTGGGGTCCTATCGAGAAGATACAATATTCCAGTTTATGGGAATAAAAAAACCATTGCGGCCTCAGAAACCTGTATAAAAAAAACTTTCCAAACAGTTTTTTTTGAATCTGGAGTCCCTTTTTTCATAGGACAAATGAAAATAAATCCATTTTCAATTTCACATGATGCTGTAGACCCTTGCGGGTTTACAATCAAAGCGGGAAACTCAAAACTTGGGGTTGCAACTGATCTAGGTTTTGCAACCGCTCTTGTAAAAACCAGACTTAAAAACTGCACAGGGATTGTGATTGAAGCAAACCACGACCCTACTCTTCTTGAATCAGGTCCATACCCCTGGTTTTTGAAACAAAGAATAAAAGGACGCAATGGTCATCTTTCCAATGAAGATGCTAGAAATCTTCTCGGTGAAATTGCAGATAAAAACTTAAAAAAAATTATCCTTGGTCATTTAAGCAAAGAAAACAATTGCCCTAATAAAGCACTTTCCATAGTATCCCAGGCAATTAAAAATTTGAAATCAGAAATTTTCAATGCTTCTGAAGAAAAACCAACAGCTTTGTTCAAAATATAAATCTTCTCAAATAACCCTAAAAGCTCTCCTTTATCAATATTTTATATTTTTAAAGTATAAACTCTTAAACCCAATCCCTCACAACTGTCATAACGTCAGTTTTTAATGAAGCTAACAGCCTGCTTTTACAGATTAATTATAAAATTTATTTTTTTATTCTCTAAAGAAACATTTATCTTGACAAGAAACTTAACGTTAACGTAAAGTTTATTAAAAACCATCACCCCGGGAGGAATTATTCAAGATGAATCAGTCAGTCTCAAAAACACAATGGAAAGATTTATACAATCAAAAGCTGTGCAGTGCTGAAGAAGCCGCAAAAATTATAGTCTCCAATGATAAAGTCGGATTAAGCGGAGGAACTTGCATTCCTCCGGCTTTTTGCAGAGCATTGAGTGCTCGAGCCAATGAATTGAAAAATATATTGTTAGGCCTTGGATTTGCGATGGATTTCTATGATTTTATGGACCCGAAAAACAAAGAGAGCTTTGAGATCGAAACCATGTTTGTCGGCCCTGTGGAACGAATCTGTATGCAGCAAGGGGTTTCCAATTATGTTCCTCTTCACCTTGGTGACTGCCCTAGTTATGTTGAATCAAGAGGATACAACATAGTTTCATCAGTAGTTACCCCTCCCGATGAAAACGGCTATATGTGCAGGTCTCTTTTCGGTTCATTCCTTCACAAAAAGGATATTGCAAAAGCTGATACAGTAATTGTAGAAGTAAACAAAAAACTTCCAAAAATAAACAGTGAAGATTTCATGATTCATGTGTCTGAAGTGGATCATATAATTGAAAATGACGCCGATATTTTTGAAGTTCCTGAAATTGTAATTACTGAGACAGAAAAAAAGATTGCCAGCTATATTTCGGAGCTAATTGATGACGGCTCAACTATTCAACTGGGGTTTGGAGGTCTTGGGAATGCAATCGGACATAACTTAAAAAACAAAAAAAACCTGGGAATGCATTCAGAAGTTGTAACTCCCTCAGTTATGGAACTTGTAAAATCAGGAGTAATTAACGGCTCTCAAAAAACATTTATGCCAGGAAAAGTAACTGCTGCCTTTTGTGTGGGAACAAAGGAATTTTACGATTTTATCCATGAAAACGATGATTTTGTGTTTAAAGATATAAGCTATATAAACAATCCCCTTATAATTGCTAAAAACGACAACCTTGTTTCAATTAATAATGCTCTTATGATTGATCTTACAGGTCAGGCCGCATCTGAGTCAATTGGGACATATCAATACAGCGGAACAGGCGGCCAACTTAATTTCATCCATGGGGCAAAACTTTCCAAAGGAGGAAAAAGCATTATCTCCTTAAACTCAACATTTACAGATAAAAATGGTGAATTAAAATCTAAGATTGTCCCTTATTTTCCGCCGGGAACAATAGTTACAACCCCAAGAACAGAAGTTGAATATATAGTCACTGAATATGGAGTGGCTAACCTTAGATACAAGAGCACGGCAACTCGGGTAAAAGCCCTTATCAGCATAGCCCACCCCCAATTCAGGGAAGAACTAGTTAAAAAAGCAGAAAAAAATAATTGGATCTGATTTATCAGTTTTTTTATTGCCTGTGCACTTATTGTACGGGCAATATGTTTTTAAGTTTTATGATAAACAAAATCTTTATACAAATTTACTTACCCAAATTAAATTTTTTGGATAAAAGAATGAATGTTTAAATTGTAATTGACTGAAAAATCTCTATCCTACTTTAAGTAAAAACGGTGATATATGAAAAAAAAAGAAAACCCCCACCAAACATTTTCCATTTCCAATCTTGCTGAAGAATTTGAAATAAGCACAAGAACCATAAGATTTTATGAGGAAAAAGGTCTGATCTGCCCGGGAAGAACAGAAGGCAATCAAAGAGTTTATACAAGAAAAGACAGGGCAAGATTAATTCTTATTTTAAAAGGGAGAAAATTTGGCTATTCAATAGATGAAATTTCAGAAATAATTGGCCTGGCTGATATTGATCTTGATGAAATTGACCAGATAAAAAAAACATTGGAATACGGCAAAAAACGTCTTGTTGAAATAAGTGAAAGAATAAGCGAGTTAAAGCTGCTTGAAGAGGATATTATAAGTTTTCATGAAAAGGCAAAAGACAGACTGGAAAAACTTTTAAAAGAAAAAAATAAATAAAAAAATGCCCAATTTTAAAGCACATTCAGATCTAGGAGTTGTTGCAGGATACAGCTCAGGAGCATTAAGTCTGTATTTTCTTGACAAATCAATTTCCTTGTCAGGAATTATTTTCTTAAGTACATATGCCGGCTCTATTTTCCCGGATATTGACAGTGACAACAGCAGGACAATAAATATAGTTTTCAATATATTGTCTGTTCTTGGCGGTTTTATGGCCATTATTTTAATGCTTGACTCAAAATTAAAATACGCTTTTCTTGTTCCCCCTTCAGTTTATATATTTATTAAATTTATTTTTTCCAAAATCTTCAAATATTATTCCAGACACAGAGGAATTTACCATTCAATTCCAATGGCCGCTTTACTATCTCTTCTTATTTTTCATTTTTCTTCTTTAAAATTCGGCGAAATTTTTGGATTTGCCATTGGAGTATCTTTTTTATTTGGGTATCTCCTTCACCTTATTCTTGATGAGATGTTTTCTCTTTATGACTATGACCAAAAAAAATTTGCTATAAAAAGATCCCTTGGAACAGCTTTTTCCTTGAAAGGAATGAACAAATATACAACAAGTTTTGTCTATATTTCAGTTTTTGCTCTTATTTATATAAACTTTAATAAGCTTTCCAAGGCAGTCTTTTTTTTCAAAGATTTTTTTTAAAAATAAAAAACCGGGTTTATTTATTTAAAATAACAGCCATCTGGGATAAAAAAATTAAAAACATCCCCGTACCCGAAGTAATGGTCAAGGGTTCTCCCAAAAAAAAAAACACCTAAAAAGGCTGCTGTAAGAGGTTCTGCCAGAGTAAGGGTTCCAACAGCAGAAACCTTTACAAATTTAAGCCCTCTTCCATAAAAAAGATAAGCAACCCCAGCAGAAATAACTCCAAGATATAAAATAACTCCAATCCCTTGAAAACTAAAAATCCAGCCAATGGGGTAGACAAAAAAGAAAATCATCAAAAAAACACTGCCAATAAGGCACGACATTCCAGTCACCCTGTCTTGGTTTCTTGTTTTTATCAGTCTTTTAACAACAAGGGTAAAAACTGAATATGAAAACCCAGCAAGAAGAGCCATTAAAATTCCAAAGGTTTCTATCTGAACAGATCCATTGGTAGTTTTCATCAAAAGAAAAAGTCCTGAAACTGCAAGCAAAGTTGAAACAAACCATCTGGCTCCAAGTTTTTCCCTCTCAAACAATACTCCAAGAATACCGGCAAATACAGGGGAGCTTCCCATTGCAACCATCACTCCCACAGCTACTCCTGTAATCTTTATTGCAGAAAAATACCCGAATTGAAAAAAAGCCTGGCAAAGCCCGGTAAAAATTAAAGCAGGAGTAAAAAAATCCTTAAAACTTTTTGACTGCTCTGTAAAAAAAGAAAATGATGTGATAAAAAGTCCTGCTATAAAAATTCTGAAAGCACCGATTACAGCAGGCGATGCATCTATTGGTGCATAAGACTGAACAACTCCTGATGTTCCCCATAAAACTGAAGCCGCAACAATTAACAGCCGTCCTTTTACAACATCATTCAAATGTTTATTATTATTCATTTTATAATTACCAGGTTTCAATTGATATTTTTAAATTTTTATAAATCTGGAAAGTAACCATCTGGCTGGAATATAAAATCCGAAGGTCTGATAAAATCAATTAAAAAAATAAGCGATTTTCATATTTTACAAATAAAACATCAATGAAAACCGCTCAATTTAAATAAAATATCATTCAAAGGTTTTAAGGCTGTTTCTAAGGCTTTCTCCAGCTTCTTTGACAATACGCTGAATAAGCTCATCTACTGAAGGGATGTCCTTGATTCTTCCCACAGACTGACCTATTGTAAGCATTGCTTCTTCCGCATTTCCTTCTTTCCAGACTTTTTTGGCTCTTTCACCGGAAATTAAGGGAAGAAGTGCGTCAAGCTCTCCGCCCTTGCGTTCCACTTCTTCAATTTGTTTCATTATCTTGTTTTTTAAAGCTCTGACCTGAAGACCAAACCCGCCTAAAAGACTCTGAAGATTAAGGGAAGTATCATTTTCATTTTTTTCCAGAAGAACTGAATATATATTTTCATGAACACCGCTTTCTTTTGTGGCAAGAAATCTTGTTGCCATCATCATTCCGTCGGCTCCAAGACAAAGTGCTGCTGAAAGACTTTTCCCATCTGCCATTCCGCCTGCTGCAATAACCGGAATATCAACTTCTTCAACAACACGGGGAACCAAGACCATGGTGGAAACATTGTCGCTATGGGGAAAGCCCCCTTCTTCAAATCCTGCAACGGTTACAGCGTCATAACCCACCTTCTGAGCATGAACAGCGTGCTTTACAGTTCCCACCTTGTGAACCACCTTTACACCTGCCTCTTTTGCCATGGGAATAAACTCTGGACCAAGAAAGGTATCTGCAGGAGCACCTGCAATCTCAATGGCCTTTACCTTTTTTTCACAGGAAATTATGAAAAAATCCTGGAGCAGCTCAACAGGCAGCCTTATAGACGGCATGGTGGTGATATTTACTATAAAAGGCTTATCTGTAAGCTCTAAAGTTTTATCAACCGCCTGCCTAAATTCATCAGATGAATTGTAATTTCCTGAAGTCAAATTTCCCATTGCACCGGAATTACTTATTGCAGCGGCAAGCTCGGGCTTGGCAATCCACAACATTCCTCCACATTGGATTGGATATTTTATACCAAATAGTTCTGTCATTCTTGTTTTCATAAAAAACCTTTGCATAAATTAAAAAATTAATCAAAAAAATCAATGCTCTAGAAAAAACTCTTAAATCAAAAATTTTCAAATTTATTTCTGACAAAGCCCTATCCTTTTTGATGGAATTTGTCAATTAAGTCATTATAAGCAATTTAAAAGTCAATATTCTTAAAAAATTCTGACTTATTTATAAAGTAAACACTAAAATAAACCACTAATAGCAAAATGCTTTGTATTTCAAAGTCTTGCCCTTAAATAACTTTTGCAAAAATAAAATATATATATTACTTCTTTACATAAAATCATATAATACTAATCATTAATAAAATTTTAATATTAAAATTGAAAAACAAAACTTTAGTAATAAATTTTTAATCAGGACAAACCAGATAATTTTATGGAATTAAATTTAAAACCAACAGTATTTGAAGTAAAAAACCAGCTCACAATAATAAATCCCCACCCTCTTATTATTAAAAAAGCAAAAAACGAACTTGAAATTATAAATCCGAAGTGGTCAGAAAATGAAAGAATGGGCAGATGGAACGGGAAGACATCAAAAACCCTTAAATTTTATTTTTTTGACAATAAAAAAAACCTTGTAATCCCAAGAGGTCTTTCAAGGGAATTCATAAAATTTTGCTTAAACAACCAAATAGAGTATAAAATTTCAGATAAAAGAAAAGAAGCTGAAAGTATAGATTTTTCTTTTAGTGGAGAGCTTAAATCTTTTCAAAAAAGAGCTGTGTATGATATTTTTTCAACTGATTTCGGAGTCTTGAATGCACCCACAGGTTCTGGAAAAACAGTGATGGCCCTTTACCTGATTTACCTAAGGAAACAACCCTCCCTTGTTATTGTTCATACAAAAGATCTTGCAAGACAATGGATAAACCAGGCATCACATTTTCTAAACATAGATAAAAAAGAAATCGGGCTTATAGGAGCCGGCAAAAAAAAAGAAGGTAAAAAACTTACCATAGGCCTTGTTCAAAGTCTTACTAAATATCAGGGGAATCTTAAAGATAAAATCGGCCACCTTATTGTTGATGAATGCCATAGAACCCCCTCAAGAACTTTTACAGATGTTGTAAGTTCATTTCCTTCAAAATACCTTCTCGGTCTTAGTGCCACCCCTTATAGAAGAGATAATCTTTCCAAACTGATTTTTTGGTATCTTGGAAATTTAAAACATAAAATTGAAAAACAAAACCTTGAGATAAAAGGATATATAACAGAGGCTGAAATAATTTTAAGACCCACAGAATTTATCCCTTTTCATAATCCTGTTACAGAATATTCAAAAATGATGACAGAACTTACCTCTGACGACGAAAGAAACAGGCTTATTGCATCTGACATTGCAAAGGCCTTCACCAAGTCAGGCGGACATTTAATTGTTCTTTCAGACAGAAAAAAACACTGCCAAAACCTAAGTCAGATTTTAAAGTTCAGACATAAAATAGACTCTATCGTCTTTACAGGAGATCTTAGTGAAAAAGAAAGAATTCTTCTTCTTGAAAAACTGACTTCACAGGAAAACAGCATAATAATTGCTACAGGCCAGTTAATAGGAGAAGGATTTGATTTAAAGTCACTTTCCACTCTTTTCCTTACAACACCAGTAAATTTCAGCGGAAGACTTACCCAGTATCTTGGAAGAGTCTTACGTACAGCACCTGGAAAAACAAAAGCAGTAGTTTATGACTATGTGGACAAAAACGTTCATGTTCTTAAAAAGTCTGCAATTTCAAGAGCTTCTGTCTATGGGATTAAAAGTCTTCCAGATTTTTTAAATGAATTTTAATCCCCAAAACTGTTTTTTGCCCTGATTAACGGCTTTCCAAAATTAGCATATATACAAAGCAGGTTATTTAGGCTATGAATAAGAGTTTAAGTTTAAGCTAGAATTAACCTTTGATATTGTTGTTTATTTTCTTGAATTTATATAATTTTACAATATATTCAAGTTTCAAGTTTAAATAAAAATAAATTCCAGGGGAGAATATGGTTGAAGAAAATAAAATAAAAGTTATAGGTGCAGGTTCACCTATTGTGGACGTACTTGCTTACGTTGACGACGAATTTCTAAAACAGAATATTTCAGGCGAAAAAGGTGGAATGGAGCTTGTAAGTGAAGAAGAGCTTAATAGAATTCTTTCTCTCCTTGAAATATCAAAAAAGGCCTGTGGAGGTTCAGCAGGAAATACAATATTTGCAATGTGCAAGCTTGGAGCAGAAGGTTCTCTTATCGGTAAAATCGGAGATGATGAAAACTCTTCATTTTACACTCAATCACTTACCGAGGCAGGAGGAAGCAGTGAAAATCTTATTGTCCTTCCCGATGCTCCAACAGCCATTTCCTTATGTATGGTTACTCCAGATGCAGCGCGGACAATGAGAACCAACCTTGGAGCTGCAATGCATTTTTCCCCTGAAGACATATCAACTGCAAATTTCAGCGGATACCCCCTTCTTCACACTGAAGGATACTTGATTTTCAACAGGGAACTTATCACCAAAATTTTGAAATCAGCAAGAGATGCCGGCTGTATAATCAGCCTTGATTTATCTTCCTTTGAAGTTGTAAATGCTTCAAAAGATTTTCTTCCTCAGCTCCTTGAAGAATATGTGGACATAATTTTTGCAAATGAAGACGAAGCCAGAGCTTTTTGCGGAACTGAAGATCTTGATGAATGCATGGATATTTTATCGGGCTACTGCAAAATATTTGGATTGAAAATTGGAGGAGATGGTTCAAAAATCAAATCCGGTGATACCATTATTGAAATAAACCCTGCAATGCCAGATAAAATAATTGACACCACAGGAGCAGGAGATTACTGGGCAGCAGGGTTCCTTTACGGTTATATAAAAGGACTTCCTCTGGAAAAATGCGGACAACTTGGCTCATTTATGGGAAGAGAAGCAGTTTCTATTCTTGGAGCAGAACTTAAAGACGAACAATGGGAAAAAATATTTGAGTTTTCTTCAACTCTTTTCTAATAATTGAACTGAAAAACCATTAGACAAAGTGTGGCTTTTATAAGCAGCTTTTTTAAACAAATTTCATTAAAGAGGAAAAACCATGCCTGTTTCACGGGATTTCAAGGAAAGACTATTTCCAAACCTTGAAAAAATCACGGCTCATTTTAAAACTCCTTTTCATATTTATGATGAAAAAGGTATAAGAAAAACATGTAAAGATCTTAAAAAAGCTTTTTCAGGGATCAAAACCTTCAAAGAGTTTTTTGCCATAAAAGCACTTCCAAATCCTGAAATACTTAAAATTATGAAAGAAGAAGGTTTTGGATTTGACTGCAGCTCCATTCCAGAGTTAATTCTTGCAAGACAACAAACAAATGACCCAATGGATATAATGTTTAGCTCAAACAACACCTCTCAAAAAGAATTTGAGGTTGCTTTTAATGGCTGCGGTTCTATTATAAATCTTGATGACATTTCACTAATTGAAAAAATGCCTGAAATTCCAGAAATAATTTCCTTTAGATATAATCCAGGACCTGAAAGAACAGGTAATGCAATTATTGGAAATCCCTCTGAGGCAAAATATGGACTTACAACAGAACAGATTCTTCCTGCCTATAAAAAAGCTGTAAAACTTGGAATTAAAAGATTCGGTCTTCATGCCATGGTTGCTTCAAACGAACTCAATGAAGACTATATAGTTGAAACTGCAAGAATGCTTTTAAACCTTGCCCAAAAAACAGGAAAAGAGCTTGGAATTGAGTTTGAATTTATAAATATCGGAGGTGGAATCGGTATACCTTATAAGCCCGATGAAAAACCAGTAGATATTTATAAAATGGGAAAGGAAATTACTGAGCTTTTTAAAGGCTTTGCTCTTAAAAACGGATATGAGCCTGCCCTTAATATGGAAAGCGGAAGATATATGACCGGTCCCCACGGAGTTCTTGTTGCAAAGGTAATTAACAGGAAATCTATTTACAGGGAATATATTGGAGTTGATGCTTCAATGTCTGCTCTTATGCGGCCAGGAATTTACGGAGCATACCATCACATTGAAATACCGGGAAAAGAAAATTCAACTAATACTGAAATAGTAGATATTACAGGTTCTTTATGTGAAAACAACGACAAGTTTGCAATTCAAAGAGAGCTTCCTGTTCTCTACGAAAACGATCTTGTTGTAATAGAAGATACAGGAGCCCATGGCCATTCAATGGGTTTTACCTACAATGGAAGATTAAGGCCTAAAGAACTTCTTTTGGGAATTGATCAAAACGTAAAGCTGATAAGAAGAAAAGAAACTGAAAAAGATTATTTTGCAACACTTGAATTCAGCGAAAAAAATATATCTCTATAAAAGTATTAATTGGCTGAAACAATATTTTAATGCCGGATAAATTAAAGATTTAAAAAATAAAAAAAAGACTTGAGAAATAAAACAGGCGGAATCTTAAAAGATTTCCGCCTTTTATTTTTTATACAGCTTGCACTTAAAAGAAGTTAAACTACGCTGCTCCACTGTCTTTTAAAGCTGAGATAACAATTTTTTGAAGTAGTTTTTCTTTAAAATCCGATGGATTCATCAGATCAAGTCTTTCAAGATAAGGCTTTGCTCCTTCTGGGATAGCAGAAGTAAACGCCTTAAAAATACCTGGAACAATAGAAAGCTTGCTCTTGTCAGCTTTTGCTTTAAACATCTTCAAAGCTTTACCAATTTGCACTTCATCGTCAGTGAAATCGGTTCCAAAAGGAAACATAGGGAACAATCCATCTGCCCTGTGATCAGCAATAATTTTTTCAATTTTTTCAGGATAGTTTTGAGTGTATTGTAGAGGAATTTGATAGTCAGCTTCAATTTTCCCATATTTTTGTGCCTGTTCTAGCAGGCCGCCCTGGAATCTTGAATCAGCGACATTCAGCAATTTTTTCATTACTTCTTTGTCAGACTTGCTTCTTAAGTCCGCAATTCCATACTCAGTAACTACAATATCCCTTAAATGTCTTGGGACACTGCAATACCCGTAATTATAAACAATGTTTGAATTAACTTGCCCGCCTGAAGTTCTTGTGCTTCTTATCATTATTGCACCCCTTGCATCCTCTAGTGCATGTGCAAGAGCTACAAAGTTGTACTGCCCGCCAATACCGCTTACAACCTTACCATTATCAAGTCCGTCTGAACAAATGGCTCCATTAAGAGAAACCATAAGACCTGCATTAATGAATCTGCCTTTAGGTCTTTGAAGAATTTTGAGTTTTTCAGAACCATATCTATTGTTTGCATAAAGCTGGTTGACATTTAAAACACTTGTCATGTTTATAAGAGCACGCTCTTCTTCACTCATTTCATTAAGTGTATTGTAAAGACTGGTTGGCCCAAGGAAAAAACCTGCATGAATCCAGTATCCGTTTTTAAGATCAGTACCAAGGCAGTTTTCCACCACCTCTTTAAGATTTGCAGAATCTCTTAAATCCGATGAAAATTCTTTACCGCCACACTTAAGAGTATCACCTTCAAGAACAACATCTTCTTTAAAAACTCCAAAATATTTTAAATATTCAAGATCAGCTTCATTTAGCTTAGGCTGAACTGCACCATCTTTTACAAGCCTTACCAAACCCTCAGAACTAGGTTTATAGTCCTTAAAAACTTCCTCACTGACCAGCTCCTGGATATACTCATCATCATAACATCTTCTTCTCATCACATCATTTTTATAAAGGTCAACAAAGGAATCAACCATCATTTCAGTACTTCCGTAAAGACCTTTATCAAAGGAGTGAAAACCTCCCACTTGTTCAATCAAATCTCCGTACTTTTCAAGTATTCCAGAATTTTCAAGAAAATTCTTATATTTATCATTTTCTTTGTGTCTGGTAATAAGTCCATAAGCTATGGCATCTCCAAGAGATCCAATTCCAATCTGAAGGGTTCCTCCATCAGGAATAAGAGTACTTGAGAGGATACCTATGGTATAATCTGCTGCGTTAATTGCCTCTTTAGGCACTCCAAAAAGAGTAAAATCAGATTGAGGACCAACAAGAACTGCATCAAAATTAGAAGGATCAGTAACTGCATCTCCATACATAAAAGGAAGGTGTTTGTTTATTTCACCAACTGCAAGACCTTTGTAAGAAGGATCCTTTTTTTCTTTTTCTCTCATGTTTTTAAGAGCATCCATTGCAGTATCTCCATTACATGAAACAGAATACTGCATCTTGCCGTCTATTTCTCTTGCGGAAAGAAGTGCTCCAGCAACGTTCATCCCTGCGGCAACAACGTCTCTTGCTGCATGGGTATAGTTTGTGCTTATATAGTTTTGCTGCATATGGTTGTTGTTCATAAAAGCACCGGCTTTATAGAAAAACTCACCAACTTCAATGTTTGGTGGAAGTTTTTTAAGCCTGACATCTCTAGCGTAATCAAACTCAACATAGCCGCCCCAAAGTCTTTTGGAAAGGGGTTCTAAAAATCTTCTTTCAAGATCACTTGACCATACAGGGGGTTCAAGTGATAAAGCAGTAACAATTTTAAGTTTGACACTAGGATCACTTTTTGCTTTTCGGTATAATGCATTTGCTATGTTGTTAGGTTTACCCAGCCCCAGCTGCATAGCCAATGTCACATTCTTTCCTACTTTTTCAATGATAAAATCAGCAATTTTATCAGGATCGTTAAAAACAACAGGATCTTTATTACTCATAAATTAGATCTCCCCCAGATTTAAAGGTTTGCTACCAATTATAGTTTTTTTGTCTTCATTTTATTTTTTCAAGCCAGAATAAACAGCCTGTATTATTAGAAAAACAAGATTTACTTAAAGAATCAAAAATATTTATATGGTGCATAAGGCTAAAAGTCAAGAATAGTATATTAATCCCAGGCAAAACCTAAACAAAAATTCTTAAATCAAAAAAGCATTTTCCCCTGAAAGCTTAAGTTTTTCACCTAATCAAATTCTTGTTCAAGATCTTTCATTTGCTCAAGTTCATCTCCCCTGAACCTGACACGAAACAAAGCACAGTAAAGCATAGGAACAACTCCAAGGGTTAATATTGTGGAAAAACCAAGTCCTGCAATAATTGAAACAACCATTGGCTCCCAAATTGCCCCTCCACCAAAATAAAGAGGTAAAACCCCCATTATTGTTGTTATGGTGGTAAGAAGGATTGGCCTCATTCTTCGCTCACAAGCATAAATTACAGCTAATTGAGAAGAATGACCATTGTCAATTTCAACCTTGATTCTTTCAAGCAGAACAATTGCATTATTTATTACTATACCTGCAAGAGCCACTATTCCAAGAAGAGTCATGAATCCAAAGTAAGAGTTCATTATATAAAGACCTGCTGCAACCCCCATGGTGGCCATTGGAATTGTACTTAAAATTATAATTGTTTTCCTCACCGAGTTGAACTGGATAATTAAAATCATTAAAATTATAAAACCACAGACAGGAAGCTTATCCATAATTGACTTGTTTGCATCAATAGACTCCTCAACTTCTCCTCCAAAAACATACTTATAACCAAGTCCCCATTCAATATCTTTTAATTGAAGCCAGGGTTCCATTAACTTCATTACTTCATTTGCTGTATATCCCTTTTCAAGACCAGAACTTACTGTAACAGTTTTTTTTCTATCTCTTCGTTTTATCTCAGAGGCTTCCCAGGCATATCTAAGATCGCAGACCTGCCCAAGCAAAACATTTTGGCCTGTAGCACTTGAATAGACTGCAAGGGATTCCAGCCTGTCTATGAGTTTTTCTTTGTTTTCATCTGATTTGAGAAGAATAGGAATTATTTTGTCATCTTCTCTAAAATCAGTCATCTGAAAACCGCTTACAGCAGTATAAAGGGAAACAGCCACATCTTTGCTGGATACCCCTGCACGCCTTGCCTTGAGATAATCAACTTCTACAATAATTTTTTTTGTTCTTTCCCCCCAGTCGTCAGTAATATTTCTCACAGCTTTAATTTCACCAAGCTTTTTCTTTACAGAATTCACCATTTCAAACAAACGCTCGCTGTCTTTACCTGAAAGCCTTATTTGAACAGGATCTGAAATTGGAGGGCCATTTTGGATTCTTTTTATTTTAAGATCAACATCAGGAAAGTTTGACAAAATAAATTCTTCAAGTTTTTCTGAAATAAGAGAAATATCTGATAATTGTGCAACATTGATGACCATTAGAGAATAATGGGGCTGACCCACCTCTGTTTTATGCGTTATAAGAAATCTTGGTCCTCCATTGCCTAAATGAGTTACAAAATTTATAATTCCCTTGAATTTTTTTTCTCCAAAAACAGAAGAATCAGCAGGGCTTTCAAGCTTTTCAGAAATTATTTCTCTATCTTTTTTATTTTCATACATAAGATTTTCTAAAATATAACCTTCAACCAACTTAACCATATTTTCTGTAGTAGAAATTGAAGTACCAGGAGCAAGCCTCATTTCAACCTTGAAAATAAGTCTGTCCGAAGGAGGAAAAAAAAGAACAGGAAGCCTTGAAAAAAGTTTCATTGATAAAAAAAACATAACAAAGACAATAACTATAAAAACATACCTATATCTTAAAGATATAAAAAGCATTTTTCTGTACAAAACCCTGAAAATAATTACCAGGGATTTAAACTTTGAGTTTTTTTTGCTTTTCCCTTTTTTTATGAAAATTATACATAAAAGAGGAATCATTGTAAGAGACAATATCCATGAAGAAAAAAGTGCAATACTCACAACCTTAAAAAGAGGGGCTGTGTATTCCCCTGTTTCCGACTCTGCTAAATAAATGGGAAGAAAAGCTGCTGCTGTTGTTGCAGAAGAAGTTAAAAGCGGAACTGACAATTCCTTTGCAGAATTTACTGCTGCCTGAATAGGCCGTTTACCCTTATAAATATCCACTTGCACCGATTCTGTAACAACAATTGCATTATCCACAAGAATCCCCAGGGCAATAACAAGGGAGGCAAGGGACATTTGATCTATTCCTATATTGAAAAACTTCATCCCAAAAAAAGTCATAAGTATTGCTGAAGGAATAAGAGAAGCAACCACAAATCCTGTTTTAAAACCAAGCATAACAAGGGTTGCACAAAGAACAATCAAAACAGACTGAAGAAGATTTTCCTGAAAAAGAAGGACTTTGTCCTGAACTTCCTTGGGAGAAAAATTTACAAGTTCAAAGGAAATTCCATAGGGAAATTCAGATTCCACTTCTTTTAAAAGATTTTTCACACTTTCCCCAAGCTGAATTATATTTCCCCCCTCTTTCATTGACAGGGAAACCCCAACAGCTCTTTTACCATTTGCCCTCATCAGATTCATGGGGGGATCAATATAGCCTCTTTTGATTTCAGCAATGTCTTCAAGAAAAATTGTTTCCCCTGATTTTGGAATGGGAATTACAGTTTTTTTAAGGTCTTCTATTTGAATAAAATTTCCACTGGGCTCAAGAACCACCCGCTCAGTTCCCACATTAATCGATCCCCCTGGAATAAGAATATTTCTTGTTCCAAGAAGATTCATCAAATAATAGGGGGTAATGCCCAACTGGGAAAGTCTTGAGTTGGAATAGTTTATATAAATTTTTTCATCCTGATCTCCATAAAGCTCAACTTTTGCAACATTTTCCATGTCAAGGAGCTCGTCCCTTAACTTTTCACCTGCATCCTTAAGTTCTTTAAAGGAAAAATCATCTCCTATAACAGCAATGGTTACTCCAAAAATATCACCGTATTCATCGTTTACAATTGGAGCTGCTGCCTCATCTGGAAGGTTTCTTTCAGCCTTTTCAACCTTTCTTCTAAGCTTGTCCCAGATGGGCCTGAGATCTGTGTATTCGCCTTTCACCCATACATTAATAAGAGAAACACCTGCCATTGAGCTGCTTTCCACATAGTTTAGTTCAGGCATTTCCATTATAACTTTTTCAAGCTGATCTGTTACCAGCTGTTCAACTCTTTCAGGAGAAGCTCCCGGAAAATAAGTAACCACCCTTGCAACTCTTAAAATAAAACCAGGATCATAACTTCTTGGAAGACTGAAATAGGAATAAATTCCTCCGGCAATAATTATTAAAAGAAAAATAAAAGTTACCCTGCTTTTTGAAATTGCTTTTCTTGTTAAATACAAAGCCTGACTCCAATAATTATAATTTAAACCTGAATTAAGATTTTCATATTTTTAAATTAAAAAAACAAATTGCCGATTTACTGGAAATTTCAATTTTGAGTTTCAACCCTTACCTTTAAACCCTGGCGTACCTGACTTACTCCTGCTGAAACAAAAAATTCACCGGGTTCAATTCCTTTAGTGACTATTATTTTTGAGCCGGAAAAATCACCAAGTTCAACATATACCTTTTGAATTATCCCTATTGTTTTGTTTTCAAAATCCAGTTTCCAGACAAAATTTCCTCTTGAATCCTCTCCCACGCATACAGGAGGTAAAACAGGATAGGAGTTTGATTCCAAAGACTTTGGTTCTATTTCCACAATTGCAGACATCCCAGGCCTTATTCCTTCCAAATTTTTTCCAAGGGAAATTGTAACAGGATAGGAAGTATTTAAAGCATTGGGTGAAGTGCCGACTTCCTTGATTATTCCCTTAAATTTTTTGTCTTTAAACGGATCAATTTTTACCAAAGCAGGCTTTCCTTTTTTGACCTCGCTTAAAAAAGACGATGGGACCTGAATGTTTACTTCCATTGAATTTCCGCAATTTACTACTGCAATGGGCTGACCCGGCTGGATATTTTCATTTTCTTCTGAGTGAACTGAAGCAATATTGCAATCCATAGGTGCAAAAAGCTTAGTATATTCAAGATTTCTTTTTACAAGTTCGACCTGCTTTTCAACAGATTCAACAACTGCCCGGGCAGAATCAAAAGCAGCTCTTGTCTGATCAACTTCACTAATGGATGCATTTCCTCTTTCATAAAGAGATGTCACTCTTGAATAGACTGCTTCTGCATTTTTCCATTGGGCTTTTGCTCTTGCAAGGGATCCTAAAACTTCCTGAACCTTTAGCTCATAATCTATGGAATCAAGGCTTGCAATAACTTCTCCTTTTTTAACATTGTCCCCTTTATCCACATTGATTTTACAAATTGTGCCAGGGACCTTGAAACTTAGCTTTGAGCTAAGAGAAGAACTAATTACCCCGGAAAATATCTTTACTTTTCCGTTTTGAGGGATTTCTGCTTTTACCGCTCTTACAGGTCTTAATCTTTTTGTTTCATCTTTGTTTTCAGCTTCTTTTTTTTCACCGCATGAATAAAACACTGAAAAAAAACATACCAAGGCAAAAATTAAAATATTTTTTTTCATGGCTTTCTCCTGATAAGCTCAATGAGTTTTTCTTTTTTGTCGGGGATATCTGAAAAATCTTCAAATCCAAGCCTTGCCTGAATAAGATAAATTTTTTCCATAAAATCGTAGAGGGAAGCTGAAAGCATTACATCTGCTCCTGTATATGAATGTTGAGCATCAATTAAATCAACAGAATCTGCAAGCCCAAGCTCATAGGCATCTGATACAAGCTTCAAATTTTTTGTAGCAGAATTTTTAGATTCTTTGGCAAAGTAAATCCCAAGATATGAAGAGGCTGCCTCCTCAACAAGAAGACTTATATCTTCTTCAATGTTTTCCAAAATATCTTTTCTTATTACTTGAAGTCTTGTTAATTCTTCATCGGATTTTAATGCCAGGTTTTTATCTCTTAACCCTGTAAAAATAGGAAGAACAGCTTCCAACCCTATTTGCCAGGAATTATCTTTAGGCTCATCAATAACAAAAGCAGGCATTGGAGGAGGAAGATCAAAGGAAACCCCATCTGAACCTGCTCCTGATCTGCCAACCCTTTGAAGATATTCTCCCTTTAAATAAACCTTTGGAACAAAATGTTTTCTTTTCAAATATTTATAGTTTGCTTCTTGAGCTTGAACAAGTTTTGTGTAGGCACTTAATTCAGGTGAGTTTTCAATGGCGAATTTACCAAGAATTTTCTTAGTTTGCTCAATAGAAGCCCTGTTTTTTGATAGTTTTTCAAATGTTTTTTCATCAACCCAGAAAATTTTGGAGTCAAGCCTGGGAAAAACAAACAAACTTTTTTTATCAAACTTTCTTCCTGTGATTTTTTCAAGTTTGATAAGTGCCTGATTTTCTGCTTTTACAGCCCTTAAAAGTTCTTTTTTTGCATCAGCAGTCATGCTTTCCCATCTAAAAACATCCCCTGGCCCTTTTGTACCGATTTCATAGTTTGTCTGAGCCTTTAAAAGATTTGTTTTGGAAAGTTCAAGATCATTTCTTCTTATTTCTTTAAGCTTTACCGCACTTAAATATTTGAAATATCCAGAAGCTGTTTTTGCTGCAGTTTCAAGCTTTTTTGCCTTTTCTTTTTCCATTGCGGCAAGAAAAAGTTTTTTTGACTGATCAAGACTTGTAAAAACCTCATCATCAAAAAGAGTTTGTCTTATATAAAATTTAAGGTTTATTTCATTTTCAGGATATTGTCCTAAACTTGAATATGCTGAATCTTCATCCCTTACAATTCCTTCAGCCATTACTCCAGCCTGGGGTAAAATATAACTTTTTGCTATTTTTTTATCTAAGTTGGCCTTTATTGTATCCTGTTTAAAAGCACGCATAAGGGAATTATTTTCAATGGAAAAATCAATTATATCCACAAGGTTTATCAGCTCTTTTCCTTCTTTTGAATCTCCATAATACAAAAACGCCTCAAGGAAAATATTGAAGTTTGGAGAAACCCCAAGAATGTCTGCTGTATCCATATTGATTTCAAGCTCTGGTTTTTTTAAAAAAACTTTGGAAGAATTTTCTATATTTTTCCCTGAAATTATTTTTTCAGCCAGAATACCAATCTTTCTTTTTATTGAATCATCAAAAAAATTGTTTTGTATTCCTGAAAGGCAGCCTTTTTTCACCTCTTCATTTCCACTAAGGGAAAAAGTGTAAATTTTTCTTTTATTAAGCTCTTTTACAAGAACTTCAAACTCTTCCAGGGAATATGAAAAAAGAGGGGCAATAAGCACTGAGTCAGTTTTTTCATCAATTTTTTCAATGGTTTCAAGAGGACTGTTTTCAGCCTTAAGCAATGAAAGAGTATAGCTTAAATCTGAGGACAAAATTTTATTTTTCTTCCCGGACAAATCAAAAACCCAAGGATCTAAAATCACTTCTATTTTTGAAAATTCCACTAGCTCATGAAAAGTTTCTGCGGCTGAAAAAACAAAAGGATATGGTTTTATATAATAAAGATTGGGTTTTTGTGGCAAATTTCCTTTAAAATCAGGAGAAAAATTTTCCGGTCCTATAAAATAAACTGCAATTACAGGTTTTTGTAAATTTGAAATTTTTTTAAAAACTGATGAGCCATAGGGCCCTAAAGCAAGAATTATATCAATATCTTTATTTTGAAGAAGATCTTTTGCACAAGCTTCAGTTTTTTTTAAATCAAACTCAGAATTTATAATATATTTATCAGGAAAAACGATCTCTCTACTAAATCCTGCAGCTTCTTTTATCTTTTTTTTGACTCCATTAAGATCAAAATCAAATCTTGAATCTTTTCCGTCTAAAACCACAGCAAAAACAATTTGACCTTTAGTTGTTTTGGAGTAAGCTAAACATGGAAGGTAAAATACAAAGGCAAGTACAAACAAAAGAAAAAACACTTTTCTCATTGAATATCTCCAAAAAAATGGCTGGATAATTAAAAAAATTTTATAAACAAAAATTTTCTTAGAATAACCCTGTTTAATTGACTTTGCAATCATCTGTTATAAAATTATTTTAAGTTGTAAAATATCAAACTTTCAAATTCTTTAAAGACAAAATTACAAATGAAAACAAACAACAATTTTACAAATTTAACAACGATAAAAAGGAAGACATTGATTTTATTTCACAAAAACAATGCTGATACCTTCAATGATTTTCTTTATGGGTATAAGCCTGAAATTAAAGTAAAGGCTGAAAAAATAAAAAGCAAAGATAAGGATGCTTTAAGACTTTTAAGCCCTAATTTATCTGATTTACGGTGAAAAATGAAATATTCTTTTTATTTATTGTTATTTGCTTTTATTCTTTTTTTTCAGGCTCCATATAAATCAGAGGCCTATTCTGAAAAAAACAAATCAAAAGTATTGATAGAAAAGACAGAGCCAAGAGGGTTTGATAAAAAAACCCTTGAATCTCTTCCACCCTATCAAGGAAAAAAAATTAATTTTTATTGTTCCAGTGAAATAAATCTAAAAAAAAGCCAGATAAGAGAATTTAAATACTTACCCAAAAACAAACCCTCTGGTTATCAGCTTTTTAAAGATGTTTATATCAAAGCAAAAGCTTCTGTTTCATATTTTAAAGAAATGGTGGAAAGCATTAATGACAATGTTGGATTGTATAATAGTTCCGTCCAAAACGAACTGGATGAACGACTTGGAAAGACCGATGAAAACTCCACAGAAGGTGGAATTGAAATAACCTGGTGGTTTTAGCTGAACAGTTTAATTTAAAAACTCAAAGACTGCCCATAATCTTTTTTTAAATTAATAAAAAAAGCTTACCTAAAACAACCAGTTCCATCAAAACAATGGGTGCACAATTTTTCTTTGGGAAGACCTATTGAGCTTACCAAATCATCTAAAGATTGATATTTTAAGGTTGTAAGCCCAAGTTTTTGCCTTATGACCTCTATCATGGCAAGGTTTTTTTCAGATCCTGAAACTGAATATTGCTCAAGATTTGCATCCTCTTTTCCTTCAATTGCCTGAATTGCTTTTCTTCCTGCAAGATCAAGGGTTGATCTTGACTGGGAAAAATTTAAAAATTCACAGGGATAAATAATAGTTGGGCAGGCAACCCTCATATGAACTTCTAAAGCACCATAATCATAAAGCATCTGGACATTGCCTTTAAGCTGGGTTCCCCTTACAACTGAATCTTCACAAAACAAAAGTCTTTTCCCATTTATAAGCTCTTTTACAGGGATAAGCTTCATTTTGGCAACAAGCTCCCTTAAATTTTGATTTTGAGGAATAAAACTTCTTGGCCAGGTTGGGGTGTATTTAACAAAAGATCTAATATAGCTGATTCCTTTTTCATTGGCATATCCAAGACCATGTCCTATTCCCGAGTCAGGAATCCCTGATACACAGTCAATATCAGTGGTTTCTCTTCTTGCAAGTGCTTTTCCACATTCATAACGGACAGACTCAACATTAATCCCTTCATAGGATGAAGCAGGATAACCATAATAAACCCATAAAAACGAACAAATCTGCATTTTATCACCGGGAGGCTTCACTTGCTCATAACCTTCAGAAGTTATCTTAACAATTTCTCCTGGCCCAAGTTCTTTTTCAACTTTATAATCAAGGTTTGGAAAAGCAGAGGTTTCAGAAGAAACTGCCAATCCATTATCTTTTTTCCCAATTATCAAAGGAGTTCTCCCAAGCCTGTCCCTTGCTGCATAAAGGCAATTATCTGTAAGAACAATAATAGTTGAAGAGCCTTCAACAGATTCTAGGGCATGGGCGATTCCCTCTTCAAATGAACCTTTTTCAGAAATCATCATTGCAATAATTTCTGAAGGATTGATCCCTATTGAACTTATTTCAGAAAAAGATCTGTTTTTTTGGTAGGCTCTTTTGGCAAGCTCATCAATATTTTTAATTCTGGATACAGAAACAATAGCAAAAACCCCTAAACTGGAGCTAAGCATTATAGGCTGATTTTCATAATCGCTTATAACTCCAATCCCTGTATTTCCTTCAAACTCATGAAGACCTGACTCAAATTTGGTTCTAAAGTAAGAACTTTCCAAAGAATGAATTTTCCTTCTAAATCCTTTTGCTCCTTTTACAGCAAGCCCGCCTTTTCTTGTTCCAAGATGGGAAAGATAATCAGTTCCATAAAAAAGATCTATTATGCAATCATGTTTTAAAGCACACCCGAATATACCGCCCATTTACTCTCCTTCTTGAAAAACAACCTGGATTTCTATATTAAATAGAACCGATTTTATTTGTGATAAATCTAAAGTCAGATAAAAATTCCTAAAAGCTTTTATAATTACAAAGTAAATCTATGCTGCTGTTGGTTTCTCAGGGGAGTTATTGCATTTTCTAAAACTACGTCAAGCTTAAATTTGCATTACAAACCCTCTATGCTATTATAACAAGTTATCTTGACCTCATTTTTAGCTGCGGTTATAGTAAAAAACCAAGTTGATTGTTTAATTTACACCTAAAACATTTTATGGATATTTAATATGGAAAACTATGATTTTTTTAAAAACTTTAAAGGCTTTGCACAAGCAGTAAAAGAAATCTGGAATGAAGGCGTATTAGGAATAGATATAGGCTCTATTTTAGTTGCAATAGGAATCGTTGTTTTCTTTGTCCTTTTTAGAAAACTTTTTGTAAACTTTTTCCTTAAAAGAGTTGAAAACTTTGCAGCAAAAACCACTAATAAAATAGATGACAACTTAGTAGATGCTCTTCAAAAGCCCATAAGTTATGTTCCTGTTATTTTTGGTTTTTATGTTGCCATAGAATATCTGGCCCTGGAAAGCACAACAGGAATAGTTGCAAAAAAACTGGTTCAATCATCTATAGTATTTATTTTGTTCTGGGTACTTTTCAATCTTGTTGAATCATTTACCTGGGTTCTTGAAAAGCTTGAAAGAATTTTTGAAAAGCCATTGATTGACTGGCTGAAAAAAATTGTAAAAGGAACTTTTGTTTTCATCGGCTGTGCAACCATCCTTGAAATCTGGGGAATAAGAATAGGCCCAATAATTGCCGGTCTTGGTCTTTTTGGTGTTGCTGTTGCACTTGGAGCTCAGGATTTATTTAAAAACCTGATTTCAGGAATTCTTATTCTTGCTGAAAACCGTTTTTCCATAGGAGACTGGATCAAGGTTGAAGGAGAGGTGGAAGGAACAGTTGAACATATAGGCTTTAGATCTACCAAAATAAGAAGGTTTGACGCATCACCTGTATTTGTTCCCAATGTAAAATTATCCGACAACACAGTTATAAATTTCAGCCAGATGACATTCAGAAGAATTTCATGGACAATAGGCTTAAGGTATGACAGCACAATTGATCAGCTCAGAACAGTAAGAGATAAAATTGAAGAATACCTTTTAAATTCAGAAGACTTTGTCCATCCTCCACAAGGATCTTTATTTGTAAGAATTGACAAATTCAATGATTGTTCAATTGATTTTATGATTTATTGTTTTACAAAAACAACAGTTTGGAGAGAATGGCTGGAAATAAAAGAGGCTTTTGCTCTTGAAATAAAAAAGATAGTAGCAGAATCTGGAACTGATTTTGCTTTCCCATCCCAGTCTATTTATGTGGAACAACCATCTGAATCAGACATCGGTTTTGAAGCTTAAATTAACTGCAAATGTTTATATAATCAAATTGTATCAAAACAAAAATCACCTGATACAATTTGATTTATTTTTTTATTTCAATTGAAAGACCTTTCTATAAAAATCATTCATTGAAAAACACAAAACTGATAAAAAATATAAAAAAGACGAAAAGTAAATAATATGGATTCATTAACTCACGTAGTGCTAGGCGGATCAGTAGCTCATCTTTTTTGGCACAAAAGTTTAGGCAGAAAATCTTTTGCTTTTGGGGCTATTCTTGGAACACTTCCAGATCTTGATATAATTTTTTATCCATTTCTTAACCAGACCCAAAAACTTTATTGGCACAGGGGAGAATTCCACTCTATTTTTTTTATTTTTCTGGCAAGTTTTTTAATAACAAAAATTTTTGCTAAAAAATCAGCAACTTATAATTTATCCGAAAAAAGACTTTTTGCAGGACTTTTTTTCATATTTTTTACCCATATTGCCATTGATTATTTCACTGTTTACGGAACCCAGATTTTATCACCTGTAAGCAGATACGGATTTGCCAGGGGAAACCTTTTTATAATTGATCCAATGTATACAATTCCCCTGCTTTTAGGAATGCTTACAGCCTTGTTGATTAATGAAAAAGCTCGGTTCAAGGCAAGCCTGACAGGTATTCTTATAAGCAGTGTCTATCTTTTATTTTCTCTTGGCTCCCATTTTTATGCAGATCATTTATTTAAAAAACAGCTTGCCTCAAAAAATATAAAACCTTCTAAATCTATAACCTCTGCCACTCCAATGAACACTCTTTTATGGAGACATCTTTCACTGACAGACAAAGGAATTCTTGTTGGATATTTCTCCCTGATTTCAAAAAACTCAAAAGATGAAATAAAATTTGACCTGATAAAAAGAAATGAAGAACTTATAAAACCATTTGAAAATCAGCCAAATATAAAAGCCATAAAATGGTTTTCAAAGGGTTTTTGGGTTGCAGAATTAAAAGACGATGTTTTAACTGTTTCAGACTTAAGATTCGGGGAATTAAGACCTTTTAAAAACTCTTCTCCAGATGAATGGGAATATTTATTTACCTGGAAAATGGGAAAAAATCCAAACGGGTTAAAACATAAAAGAGATAGAGAAATAAGCTATAAAACTGCCTTGGGGGTTTTGTGGGAGAGGCTTAGGGGTTGATACAAAAAACTAATAACAACACATTGTCAGCAATTAAATCAAAACCAATACAGGTTTTTACCTGGATATTCCAGATAATTTTTCCAGCCACACTTTAAAACAAATCCTTTTGGCTTTAAAGGAGGGCTAATACTTGAGCTTTCATTGGCAGTCAGAGTATACTTGGTTTTTTGGGCCAATACACATGGGAAAATCAATAAACAGACTAAAGATTCTTGTGTAAAAACATTTTAATCTTGCTTCCCTTTGAGGATATATATTAGTGTTTTCCAATAAAAAAAACTTACTGGCTAGAAAAAATTGCAATTAATAATAATAGTTTTGCATAAAAATCCAAAAAAGATTTAAGCCAGTTAAGCTGGAAATTATCAAAAAAACAGGGTAAAATAAATCAACTTAAACAAGTCATAATTTATAAAAAAGTTTTGTTAAAAATTAGGACCTAAAAGTTCCCAGATAAAATAGCTAAACCCGAGTATAATAGTAAAAAACTCATGGAAGGTATAATGGTAAGTTCTTATCTGACAGCTGCAAAATCAGGTCTTTTGGCTCAAAGGATTAGCCAGAGTCAGCAATTATTGAAAAACTGTAATTTATGCCCACGCAATTGCAATGTGGATCGTCTGGCTGGCGAATCTGGTCTCTGCAATACTGGAGCTGTTGCAAAGGTTTCCAGCTATGGTGCCCATTTCGGAGAAGAGGCTGTGCTGGTTGGAAAGCGGGGTTCGGGGACTATCTTTTTTTGTGGCTGCAGTCTGCTCTGCGTTTTTTGCCAAAATTATGATATCAGCCATGCTAAAAACTCAAGCTGTCTTCCCATGGATGAGCTGCAACTTGCAAGGCTGATGGTAAGTTTGCAGGAGCAGGGATGCAATAATATCAATCTGGTTACGCCAGGTCATCTGGTACCGCAAATCCTTGGGGCACTTCCCCATGCAGTGAAAAATGGTCTTAAAGTGCCAATTGTTTATAATAGCAGTGGATATGATAAGGTATCCACTCTGAAACTTCTGGACGGCATAATTGATATCTATATGCCCGATTTTAAGTTCTGGTCTGCCCATTCAGCCAAGCGATATGCCAATGCCAAAAATTATCCGGAAACAGCTCAAAAGGCCCTGAAAGAAATGCATCGACAAGTGGGAGATCTCAAGATAAATAAAAAAGGAGAAGCCAAGCAAGGACTAATAGTCCGCCATCTCCTAATGCCTGGGGGTGCTGAAGAAACTGATGCTATTTTGAAATTCCTTGCTAAAGAAATTTCAGTTAACTGCTTTGTAAATATCATGGATCAATACAGGGTGGCAGGCACAGCTCGCCAATTTCCTGAACTTAATGCCGTAATTTATGCTGAAGAGTATCAGCAGGCCATACAAAAAGCAAAAAAGTATGGATTGACTCGTCTTAACAACAGTTAGAAACAAAAAACACCTAAAAAGGAGAAAAAAATGACTATTATTTTACAAGATCTTCCTTACGAAAAAGATAGGCTGGAACCTCATATCAGTGCAAAGACATTGGACTTTCATCATGGGAAACACCATAACGCTTATGTTACTAACCTGAATAAGCTAATCAAAGGAACAGACCTGGCCAATGAAAAATTAGAAGATATTATCAAAAAAACAGTAAATGATACTGACAAAGTTGGAATATTCAACAATGGGGCGCAAGTTTGGAATCACACATTTTACTGGCACTCAATGAAACCTAATGGAGGGGGATTACCCACAGGCGAAATTGCAGAGAAAATCAAAGCCGATTTTGGAGAATACAATAACTTTGTTGAGCAATTGAAAAATGCCGGACTTACTCAATTCGGCAGCGGCTGGGTATGGTTGATCATCAAAAACAATAAGTTAGAGATTATGAAAACTTCAAATGCTGATACACCCATAGCTCATGGCTTGAAACCTTTACTCACAATAGATGTATGGGAGCATGCATATTACCTTGATTATCAAAACAAACGAGGTGAATACCTTGATAACTTTTTAGCTAATCTTGTTAATTGGGAGTTTGCCAACTCCAACCTTGTTTAACTAAAAAAACAGCAAAAAGGCTATTAATTAGCTTTGAGTTTATTTAATGCTTTTTGTTTTTTGAATTAAAACAATTAAGATGCTAATTGTTTAACTTTTCTCAAAAGACTTATGTCATCTTTAATATTTATAAAAACCAGGAAAGAATATGGATAAAGATTCAAAAAACAGTGCTTTAGAAAAACTTATTTTGCTTTTAAAACTTGAAAAAATTGAAGAAAACATTTTCAGGGGCAAAAGTGAGGATTTAGGTTTTGGAAGTATTTTCGGAGGACAGGTGTTTGGGCAGTCTTTATCTGCTGCCGCAAAAACCATTGGTAAAGAAAAACAGGCCCACAGTGTTCACGGATATTTTCTCAGGCCCGGCAACCCTGAACTTCCTGTTATTTACAAAGTTAAAAACCTAAGAGACGGACGCAGCTTCAGCACAAGACAGGTAAAAGCAATTCAAAAAGGAAAAATAATTTTTTCCATGACAGCTTCGTTTCATATAGAAGAAAACGGATTTGAACATCAATCTTCCATGCCTGATCTTCCAGTCCCTGAAAATTTAGTCTCGGATCTTGAATATCTAAGAAAAATAAAAGATAAATTACCTGAACCTATAAGAAAGAAACTTATCCGGGACAAACCCGTTGAAATAAGACAGGTAAATCCTGTTGATCCTTTTAAACCTGAAAAAAAAGAACCTTTTAAATATGCCTGGCTTAAAGCTTCAGGTATTCTTCCTAAAGATCCTCTAATTCATAAACTCATCCTTGCCTATGCTTCTGATTTTGGATTTCTGCCCACTTCATTATATCCCCATGGACAAACTTTTTGGGGGCCTGAAATGGCTGTGGCAAGCCTTGATCATTCAATCTGGTTTCATAGAAAATTCAAAATGGACCAATGGCTTCTTTATTCCATGGAAAGCCCAAGTGCATCAGGCTCAAGGGGATTTAACAGAGGGCAGATTTTTAATAAAGACGGAGTTCTTGTTGCCTCAACTGCCCAGGAGGGGTTAATCAGATACAAGGGAAGCAAAAGTAAAAAAGATTAGTTTACCTACCCCTTTCAAAGTTTAAAAAAGTTTGGTTTTCTTAGCTGACAACCCTTGATACAATTGACGACCTTCTTCATCTGTTATTTGAATATCAAGCTCTTTAGTAAGTATTTGGATAAGCTGCTGAGAGCTGGAAACTTGAATGGTTTCTTTTTTATTTCCCCGGCTTACGGAATACTCAAGATTATTTAATAATCGAGTTTCATTACCCAGAACTCGGGAGGCAACAAGCAGGTTAACCAAGGGCGCGTCAGGATGACGATGGGAATAAAAATGCCCTATCTCGCAATCGGATTGACCATAGCGTGCAAGCTCAAACCTGTACAATGAAAAAAAATCATTATCCTTTAAAACCTGAATATGATACTCGCCCTGACGTTTTTCATGAATACGAAAAACTTTATGACCGTCATTTGTTTCAGCCCCTGACATGGGAACCGGTACCCTGGGACAATAGGGGCCAAATCCTACATCCAAAACATAGGATTGCCCTTGACACTTAACTATTGACAATCGGTGAGTTAAACCCGGGTGAGTGTCCTGACCATAAATCACCCGTGCCAGATAAAGTTCTGGCGAAAAACCCAGCTCTTCAAGGATCTCATAAAAAAAACCATTGTGCTCAAAACAATATCCACCACGACGGTTAACTAAAATTCGGCTGAACAAAGAATCAAAGTCCAATGGCAGATCATGGCCAAGAAGGCACCCTACACTGCTAAAAGCAAAAGTTGCCAAATGACGGCTCACCAGCTGACAAAGAAAATCAAAGTCCAACTCCCGATTATCAAGGTTGAGGATTTTTAAATATTTGTTAACCATTTCGGTTCGATGCATTGATACTCTCCATAAAAAATCAAGACTGTTTTAAATCTTTGCCAACTGAATTAAAATTTGAATAAAATGCCAAAATAGACAAAAAAACAGTTTTTCTTCAGCCACTACCTAAAGGCATTTAACAGCTCCATCATAAAAAATAAAGCTGTTAAATACCATATTAATTAAAAAATCAGCTCACCTTAATTTTTTCATTTCCACTAAAACAAGGATTAGGCCTTGAAAATTTAAGATAGGGAACAATGCTTTGGTTTTTAACTCCACCTGTTCCATCATAAGTAATTGTAACAACAGGAATAGAAGTTTTTTCTTCAATTAAAGTTTTCATTGATTCTGTTACAAGGGATGGACAGC